>OKLE01000005.1_pt1 | contig 312475 bp, 253 predicted proteins | sample 1601711 | NCBI WGS metagenome assembly OKLE01 (sample SAMN04436959, study PRJEB24849) | human gut metagenome | biome: human gut; feature: NICU; material: stool | host: Homo sapiens | place: USA: Saint Louis, MO | collected 2012-10-08
GCTTCTTCCACCTCAACCTGATGTGGATCCTGGGCGGCGTTATCGGCGTGTTCCTCGCCATCGACATGTTCCTGTTCTTCTTCTTCTGGGAAATGATGTTGGTGCCGATGTACTTCCTGATCGCGCTGTGGGGCCACAAAGCCTCGGACGGTAAAACGCGCATCACAGCGGCCACCAAGTTCTTCATCTATACCCAGGCGAGCGGCCTGGTGATGCTGATTGCCATTCTGGCGCTGGCCTTCGTCCACTTCAACGCCACCGGCGTGTGGACCTTCAACTATGAAGATCTGCTGAAAACCCCAATGTCTCACGGCGTGGAATACCTGCTGATGCTCGGCTTCTTCATCGCCTTCGCGGTGAAAATGCCGGTGGTGCCGCTGCACGGCTGGCTGCCGGACGCTCACTCCCAGGCGCCGACCGCCGGCTCTGTCGACCTCGCGGGGATCCTGCTGAAAACCGCCGCCTACGGTCTGCTGCGCTTTGCGCTGCCGCTGTTCCCGAATGCCTCCGCCGAGTTTGCGCCCATCGCCATGTGGCTGGGCGTGATTGGTATCTTCTACGGCGCGTGGATGGCCTTCGCCCAGACCGATATTAAACGCCTGATCGCCTACACCTCCGTGTCCCACATGGGCTTCGTGCTGATTGCTATCTACACCGGCAGCCAGCTGGCCTATCAGGGAGCGGTGATCCAGATGATTGCTCACGGTCTGTCCGCGGCGGGTCTGTTTATTCTCTGCGGCCAGCTGTACGAACGTCTGCATACCCGCGATATGCGCCAAATGGGCGGTCTGTGGAGCAAAATTAAATGGCTGCCGGCGATGTCGATGTTCTTCGCGGTCGCCACTCTGGGGATGCCGGGCACCGGTAACTTCGTCGGCGAATTTATGATCCTGTTCGGCAGCTATAAAGTGGTGCCGACGATCACCGTCATCTCCACCTTTGGTCTGGTATTCGCGTCCGTTTACTCGCTGTCGATGTTACATCGCGCTTACTTCGGTAAAGCGAAGAGCGAAGTGGCGGCGAAAGAGTTGCCGGGGATGTCCCTGCGTGAACTGTCTATCATCCTGCTGCTGGTGGTGCTGCTGGTGCTGTTGGGCTTCTTCCCGCAGCCGATCCTCGACACCTCGCATGCTGCGATGAGCAACATTCAGCAGTGGTTTGTTAATTCTGTTTCTACTACAAGGCCGTAATTCGCCATGACAATAACTCCACAACAACTGATCGCACTGCTACCGCTGCTGATCGTCGGCTTGACGGTGGTGGTTGTGATGCTCTCCATTGCGTGGCGACGCAATCATTTTCTCAATGCCACGCTGTCGGTTCTTGGACTTAACGCCGCGCTGGTCTCGCTCTGGTTCGTCGGCCAGAACGGGGCGATGGACGTCACGCCGCTGATCCGCGTTGACGGCTACGCCATGCTTTACACCGGTCTGGTGCTGCTGGCGAGCCTTGCGACCTGTACTTTCGCCTACCCGTGGCTTGAGGGTTACAAGGACAACAAAGAAGAGTTCTACCTGCTGGTGCTGATCGCCGCCCTGGGCGGCATTCTGCTGGCCGGTGCGAATCATCTGGCGGCGCTGTTCCTCGGTATTGAGCTGATTTCGCTGCCGCTGTTCGGCCTGGTTGGTTACGCCTTCCGCCAGAAGCGTTCGCTGGAAGCGAGCATCAAATACACCATCCTCTCCGCGGCAGCTTCGTCCTTCCTGCTGTTCGGTATGGCGCTGGTGTATGCGAACTCCGGCAACCTGTCCTTCCTCGCGCTGGGCAAAAGCCTGGCGGACAACATGCTGCACGAGCCGCTGCTGCTGGCGGGCCTCGGTCTGATGATCGTCGGTCTTGGCTTTAAACTGTCGCTGGTGCCGTTCCACCTGTGGACGCCGGACGTTTACCAGGGGGCGCCTGCGCCGGTCTCCACCTTCCTGGCGACCGCCAGCAAGATCGCTATCTTCGGCGTAGTGATGCGTCTGTTCCTGTACATGCCGGTGGGCAACAGCGAAGCGGTACGCGTGGTGCTGGGCCTGATCGCCTTCGCCTCTATCATCTTCGGTAACCTGATGGCGCTGAGCCAGACCAACATTAAGCGCCTGCTCGGTTACTCTTCCATCTCCCATCTCGGCTATCTGCTGGTGGCGCTGATTGCCCTGCAGAGCGGCGAAATGTCGATGGAAGCCGTGGGTGTCTACCTGGCCGGTTATCTGTTCAGCAGCCTCGGCGCGTTCGGCGTGGTCAGCCTGATGTCCAGCCCGTACCGCGGTCCGGATGCTGACTCGCTGTTCTCCTACCGCGGTCTGTTCTGGCACCGTCCGATCCTGTCGGCTGTGATGACGGTGATGATGCTCTCCCTGGCCGGCATCCCGATGACCCTCGGCTTTATCGGTAAGTTCTACGTGCTGGCCGTCGGTGTGCATGCGCATCTGTGGTGGCTGGTTGCCGCGGTGGTTGTCGGCTCGGCGATCGGTCTCTACTACTACCTGCGCGTGGCAGTGAGCCTGTACCTGAGCGCGCCGGAGCAACTGAATCGCGATGCGCCGTCAAACTGGCAGTACAGCGCCGGCGGTATCGTGGTGCTGATCTCCGCGCTGCTGGTGCTGGTGCTCGGTATCTGGCCGCAGCCGCTGATTAGCATCGTGCAGCTGGCGACGCCGCTGATGTAAGTTGATTGACTCAATAAAAAACCGCCGGGATGGCGGTTTTTTTATGCCCGGATTTTACGCCATCTTGTAGACCATAAAGTCTTCCGCCAGCAGCGTGTTAGGGAAAATCTCCTGGCATTCCGCCAGCATACGCAGACAGCCTTCGGCATCGTAGCGCGAGCTAAAGTGGGTGGCGATCAGCGTACCGACCCCCGCTTCTTTGGCAAGCGCCGCGGTCTGCTGACTGGAAGAGTGGCCGCGGCTATTGGCTTTCTCCGCCATCGCCTGCTCAAGGGTGGTTTCGTGGACCATCACATCCGCCCCGCGAGCCATCTCCAGCGCCTGCGGGCAGGGGGCGGTATCGCCGAAGATGGCCAGCGTTTTACCCGGGGTCGCTGGCCCCAGATAGCGGCTGCCGTCGATGACCCGGCCATCTGCCAGCGTGACGCGCTGTCCGCGCTTGAGTTGATGGAACAGCGGCCCGGGAGGCACGCCATCGGCAATCAGCTGGGCGGCGTCGAGGGTGCCGGGCTTGTCATACTGCGCAATGCGATACCCATAGCACTCCACCGGATGGCTGAGCGGATACGCGGTGACCCGATAGCCCTCTTCGTCGAACACCAGACCAGGGCCGACTTCGATGATGGTGAGCGGATAGTCGGTCCACGAACCGCTCAGGCGCAGCGCGGTCTCAACAAACTCTTTGAGTCCTTTTGGCCCGTAGAGGGTGAGGGGCAGAGAGTTTCCCTGCATCGAGCGGCTGCACAGCAGACCGGGCAGGCCGAACAGGTGGTCGCCGTGCAGATGGGTAATAAAAATCTTATTCAGTTTGCCGGGATGGTAGGGCGTGTGAAGAAACTGATGCTGGGTCCCTTCGCCGCAGTCAAACAACCACATTTCGGCGCGGGTCGGCTGTTGCAAATTGAGTATTATCGACGTCATATTACGCGTGCGGGTCGGCACCCCGGCGGATGTCCCCAAAAAAGTTAATTCCATCGTCCAGTGTCCTCAGGGCGAGTCGCAAAGTATCAGTATATCAATAAGGAGCAGCAGATGATGACCTGGCAGGATCTCCACCATAGTGAACTCACCGTTCCCCAGCTGTATGCGCTGCTGAAATTGCGCAGTGAAGTCTTTGTCGTAGAGCAGCAGTGCGTCTATCAGGATGTCGACGGCGATGATTTGGTTGGTGAAAATCGCCATCTGCTCGGCTGGCGCGATGGCGAACTGGTGGCCTACGCGCGGATCCTCAAAAGCGAAGAGGAGTTTGCGCCGGTGGTGATTGGCCGGGTCATTGTCAGCCCCGCCGCCCGCGGTGCGAAGCTCGGCTATCAGCTGATGGAGCAGGCGCTGGCCAGCTGTCAGCAGCACTGGCCGCAAAAGGCGATTTACCTCGGGGCGCAGGCGCACCTGCAATCCTTTTACGCCCACTTTGGTTTTACGCCGGTGACCGAGGTCTATGATGAGGATGGCATCCCCCATATTGGCATGGCGCGAGAAAAGCGCGCTGTCTGACTCCTCTGCACCCTCGTCCAGACGCTGCTCTGACCCGGCGAGCGGGTAAGATAAAACCCGCTCCCTCATCATGGGTACTGCTATTCCGCCGTCGAACCCCTTATAATGTGGGGTTTTACTACCGTGGAGGTTTGCGTGCTGTCTGTTTCCACTGCGCTGGCCCGTTTGCAAGACGGCCTGGGCGAGTCATTTCCAGACTCGCCCGGCACGCGAATTATCGATGTTGCCTTTCCGCTGAATGATGCCTTCGATCCGCTACTATGGTGCGGCCAGCAGGCGCAATGGCCGCAGTTTTACTGGCAGCAGCGCAATGGCGATGAGGAACTGGCGACGCTGGGGGCGGTAAAAACCTTTACCTCGCTCGACGCGGCGAACCGCTTTTTACGCCAGTCCGGCCGGCAGGATCTGCGTATCTGCGGCCTGAATGCGTTTGAACCGCAGCAGGGCAGCCTGGCGCTGCCGCGTCTGGAGTGGCGCCGGTGCGGCGGCAGGGCCATGCTGCGGCTGGTGCTGCATAGTGATATCTCCCTGCGTGAGGATGCCGCGACGGCCCGCGCGTTTCTCGCCAGCCTGACAACCACTCAGGCGACTCCCGGCGCCATACCGCCGTTGCTGAGCGAGCGCCACTCATCCGACTATCCTCAATGGCAGGCAATGATTGCGCGGGCGGCTAAGGCGATCAGCGCCGGTGAAATGGATAAAGTAGTGCTGGCGCGGGCAACCGACCTGCAGTTTGCCGCCCCGCTGGACGCCGTGAGCATCATGGCGGCTAGCCGGCGCAGCAATCTTAACTGTTTTCATTTCCTGATGGCGTTCAATGCCCGGCAGGCATTTTTCGGCTCCACGCCGGAACGGCTGTGGCGCCGGCGCGGCGCGCTGCTGCGCACCGAAGCGCTGGCGGGGACCGTCGCGAACCATCAGGAAGACGCGAAGGCGCAGCAACTGGCCGACTGGTTGATGAAAGACGACAAAAACCAGCGGGAAAACATGCTGGTGGTAGAGGATATCTGCCAGCGCCTGCAGAGTGAGGCCTCGACGCTGGACGTCCTGCCGCCGCAGGTGGTGAGGCTGCGTAAGGTGCAGCATCTCCGACGCTGCATCTGGACCGAGCTGGCGGCGCCTGACGACAGCCGCTGTCTGCTGCAGCTGCAGCCCACCGCCGCGGTGGCCGGCCTGCCGCGCCGGGCGGCGCTGGCGTTCATTCAGCGTCATGAACCGTTTTCCCGCGAATGGTACGCCGGGTCCGCCGGGTATCTGTCACTGGCGCAAAGCGAGTTTTGCGTGGCGCTGCGTTCGGCGAAAGTGAACCACGACACCCTGCGGCTGTATGCCGGGGCGGGGATCGTCAGCGGCTCTGATGCACAGCAGGAGTGGCAGGAGATTGACAACAAAGCGGCCGGGCTGCGCTCGCTGCTGTGTCCATAAAGCTTGAATGACGATGCATATCAAAACGACGTCACTTTGCCTTATCTATACTTAGCATCAATATTTGATACCGGACAATTTCATGTCAGTAAGCGCATTTAACCGACGCTGGGCGGCGGTGATCCTGGAAGCTTTAACGCGCCATGGCGTGCAGCATATCTGCATCGCGCCGGGCTCGCGCTCGACACCCTTAACCCTGGCGGCGGCGGAAAACCGCGCCTTTATCCATCATACCCATTTCGACGAACGCGGCCTCGGCCACCTGGCGCTCGGACTGGCGAAGGCCAGCCGGCAGCCGGTGGCGGTGATAGTCACCTCCGGGACCGCCACCGCGAACCTCTATCCGGCGCTGATTGAGGCAGGGCTCACCGGTGAAAAGCTGATCCTGTTAACCGCCGACCGTCCGCCGGAGCTGATCGACTGCGGCGCGAACCAGGCTATCCGCCAGCCGGGGATGTTTGCCTCCCATCCTGCGCAGACGATTTCTTTGCCGCGTCCCTCGCAGGATATTCCTGCCCGCTGGCTGGTCTCAACCGTCGACCAGGCGCTGGGCGCGCTGCACGCCGGCGGGGTGCATATTAACTGTCCGTTCGCTGAACCGCTGTATGGTGATATGGATGAGACCGGCGTGGAGTGGCAGCAGCAGCTCGGCAACTGGTGGCAGAGCGACAAACCCTGGCTGCGCCAGGCGCTGCAGTTAGAGAGCGAGAAGCAGCGCGACTGGTTCTTCTGGCGACAAAAACGCGGCGTCGTCGTGGCGGGCAGAATGAGCGCCGCGGAAGGGAAAAAGGTCGCTGAGTGGGCGCAGACCCTCGGCTGGCCGCTGATCGGCGATGTCCTGTCGCAGACCGGGCAGCCGCTGCCGTGCGCCGACCTGTGGCTGGGCAACGGCAAATCGGTCAGCGAGCTGGCGCAGGCGCAGATCGTCGTGCAACTCGGCAGCAGCCTGACCGGCAAACGCGTGCTCCAGTGGCAGGCGACCTGCGAGCCGGATGAATACTGGCTGGTGGATAATCTGCCCGGTCGCCTCGACCCGGCGCAGCACCGCGGTCGCCGTCTGCTCTCAAGCGTTGAGCGCTGGCTCGAATTACATCCGGCGGAGAAACGCCAGCCGTGGGCGACGGTGATCCCACAGCTTGCCGGGCAGGCGTGGCAGGCTGCGGTCGCCAGCAACGAGCCTTTTGGCGAAGCGCAGCTGGCGCAGCGTATTCGGCGCTATCTGCCGGAGCAGGGCCAATTGTTTGTTGGCAACAGCCTGGTGGTGCGCCTGATCGACGCCCTGGCGCAGTTGCCGGCCGGGTATCCGGTCTACAGCAACCGCGGCGCCAGCGGTATCGATGGCCTGATCGCCACTGCGGCCGGCGTGCAGCGCGCCAGCGCCCGACCGACGCTGGCCATCGTTGGCGATCTCTCCGCGCTCTACGATCTCAACTCGCTGGCCCTGCTGCGCCAGGCGTCGGCGCCGCTGGTGCTGATCGTGGTGAATAACAACGGCGGGCAGATTTTTTCTATGCTGCCGACGCCGCAGGACGAACGCCGTCAGTTCTATTTAATGCCGCAGAACGTGGATTTCAGCCACGCGGCGGCGATGTTCGGCCTGGCCTATCATCGCCCTGATGACTGGCCGTCGCTGGATGAGGCGCTGGCCGGCGCCTGGCGCAGGGCAGGGGCGACGGTGATTGAGCTGGCGGTCAATGAGACCGACGGCGCGCAGACCCTCCAGCAGCTGCTGGCGCAGGTAAGTCGCCTGTGATCCTCAGCGCTGCTGTCGACAACGGCCAGCCGGGCTATCCCTGGCTGGTGTTTCTGCACGGTTTTTCCGGCGACCGCAACGAGTGGCGGAAAGTGGGCGACGCCTTTCCCGCCTGGCCGCGGCTGTACCTCGATCTGCCGGGGCACGGCGGCTCCGCGGATATCGCGGTGCAGGACTTTGCCGGGGTCAATACTCTGCTGCAGTCTATGTTTAATAGTTACAACATACATAAGTATTGGCTGATCGGCTACTCGCTGGGCGGCCGGGTGGCAATGAACTTCGCCAGCCAGCCGCGCGCAGGCATGCGCGGGCTGATCGTTGAAGGCGGCCATCCGGGCCTGCAGGATGTAGAGGCGCGGCAGGCGCGGCGCAGCAATGATAGCGCCTGGGCGGAACGTTTTCGCCGCGAGCCGCTTGAGCAGGTCTTTGCCGACTGGTATCAGCAGCCGGTCTTCGCTTCGCTGAATGCCGCGCAGCGTGAGTCATTGGTCGCCTTACGCAGCCGGAACAACGGCGCGACGCTGGCGGCGATGCTGCAGGCAACCTCCCTTGCCGCGCAGGCCGATCTGCGCGCGTCTCTGCAGGCGCGCGATTTTCCTTTTCACTACCTGTGCGGCGAGCGCGACGCGAAGTTTCGCGCCATCGCGCAGACGCTCGCGGCGGATCTCCATCTTATTCACCATGCCGGACACAACGCGCACCGGGACAACCCGGCGGCGGTGATTGCCTGTCTGGCGCAGATTCTGGCAAGTTAACTGAAGGACATTCTATGATCTCTCTTGATGAAGCAATGCTCTACGCCCCCGTTGAATGGCACGATTGCTCCGAAGGCTATACCGATATTCGCTATCACAAATCGACTGACGGGATTGCCAAAATCACCATTAATCGTCCGCAGGTGCGCAACGCCTTCCGCCCGCTGACCGTCAAAGAGATGATCCAGGCGCTGGCGGATGCCCGCTATGACGACAATATCGGCGTCATCGTGCTGACCGGTGAAGGTGAGAAAGCCTTCTGCGCCGGCGGCGACCAGAAAGTCCGCGGCGACTACGGCGGCTATCAGGACGACTCCGGCGTTCATCATCTTAACGTGCTCGACTTCCAGCGTCAGATCCGCACCTGCCCGAAACCGGTGGTCGCGATGGTGGCCGGCTACTCTATCGGCGGCGGTCACGTGCTGCATATGATGTGCGATCTGACTATCGCGGCGGAAAACGCCATCTTCGGCCAGACCGGGCCAAAAGTCGGCTCTTTCGACGGCGGCTGGGGCGCCTCCTATATGGCGCGGATCGTCGGGCAGAAAAAAGCGCGCGAAATCTGGTTCCTGTGCCGCCAGTATGACGCTCAGCAGGCGCTGGACATGGGGCTGGTGAATACCGTGGTACCGCTGGCGGATCTGGAAAAAGAGACCGTGCGCTGGTGTCGTGAAATGCTGCAGAACAGCCCGATGGCCTTGCGCTGCCTGAAAGCGGCGCTGAACGCCGACTGCGACGGCCAGGCTGGTCTGCAGGAGCTGGCGGGCAACGCCACCATGCTGTTCTATATGACGGAAGAGGGGCAGGAAGGACGCAACGCCTTCAACCAGAAACGTCAGCCGGACTTCAGCAAATTTAAACGGAATCCATAATGCGCGTTTCGCAGGTTTACCGCTGGCAGATACCGATGGACGCGGGCGTGGTGCTGCGCGAGCGGCGGTTAAAAACCCGCGACGGGCTGTTCATCCGCCTGCAGGAGGGGGAACGCGAAGGCTGGGGCGAAATTTCTCCCCTGCCGGGATTCAGTGTCGAGACGCTGGAAGAGGCGCAAATGGCGCTGTTAGCGTGGGCACAGGCCTGGCGCGACGGCGCCGAGCCGCCGCTTCCCACGCAGCCCTCCGTCGCGTTTGGCATCAGCTGCGCGCAGGCGGAGCTTGGCGGCGAACTACCGCAGGCCGCGGATTATCGCGCGGCGCCGCTCTGCTCCGGCGATCCGGATGAGCTATTCGCCAGACTGGCGGCGATGCCCGGCGAGAAGGTCGCTAAGGTCAAAGTTGGCCTCTGGGAGGCGGTCCGCGACGGTATGGTGGTCAATCTGCTGCTGGAGGCGATCCCCGACCTGCAGCTGCGGCTCGATGCCAACCGCGCCTGGACGCCGCTCAAAGCGCAACAGTTCGCCAAATACGTTAATCCGGCGTACCGCCAGCGCATTGCTTTTCTTGAAGAACCTTGCAAAACGCGGGAGGATTCTCGGGCCTTTAGCCGCGAGACAGGGATCGCTATCGCCTGGGATGAAAGCCTGCGCGAGGCGGATTTCCGCTTTGTCGCCGAGCCGGGGGTGCGTGCGGTGGTGATCAAACCGACGCTAACCGGCAGTTTGCTGAAGGTGCAGCAACAGGTCGCCGCGGCGCATGCGCTGGGGTTGAGCGTAGTGATCAGCTCGTCGATCGAGTCCAGTCTCGGCTTAACCCAGCTGGCGCGGATTGCCGCCTGGCTGACGCCGCAGACTATTCCTGGGCTGGATACGCTGTCGCTGATGGGCGCCCAACTGGTACGGCCGTGGCCCGAAAGTACGCTGCCGGTGCTCAACATTGATGCGCTGGAGCCGCTGCTGTGACCTTTAACGACTGGCCCTGGCGGCACTGGCGTCAGCGGCGCGGAGAGGCCCTCGCCTTACGTCTGAATAACCAGCCGTTGACCTGGCGGGAGCTATGCGCGCGGGTTGACGCGCTGGCGTCTGGTTTTGCCGCGCAGGGCGTAATGGAAGGGCAGGGCGTGGCGCTCCGGGCCTATAACCAGCCGGAAACTCTGCTGGCATGGCTGGCGCTGCTACAGTGCGGGGCGCGGGTGCTGCCGCTGAATCCGCAGCTGCCAGCGGTGTTGCTGCAGGCGTTGTTACCCGCGTTAACCATGCAGCATCAGCTGGTACTGAATGGCGATGTGTTGCCGGGGAATTTACCGATGTTAACCCTGCAGTTGGTCGAGGGCGAGCATGCTGTTTGCTGGCATGGCGATCGGTTGGTGTCGATGACGTTGACCTCCGGTTCAATCGGCCTGCCGAAAGCGGCGGTACATAGCGCCAGCGCCCATCTGGCCAGCGCGGCTGGCGTGCTGGCGCTGATGCCGTTTGCCGCAGGAGATGACTGGCTGCTGTCGCTGCCGTTGTTCCATGTCTCCGGTCAGGGGATCGTCTGGCGCTGGCTGCTGGCCGGCGCGCGACTTACGGTATGTGACAAACAGCCGCTGGCGCAGATGCTGCACGGCTGTACCCATGCTTCGCTGGTGCCGACTCAGCTATGGCGCCTGCTGAATGATGATGCTGCGGTTTCCCTCAAGGCGGTGCTGCTCGGCGGCGCGTCGATCCCGGTCGAATTGACTGAACGGGCGCGAAAGCAGGGCATACGCAGCTTCTGCGGCTATGGCCTCACCGAATTCGCCTCCACCGTGTGTGCCAAAGAGGCCGACGGCGCTGCGGATGTTGGCGAAGCGCTGCCGGGGCGAGAGGTGAAAATTGTCGCCGGCGAGATCTGGCTGCGGGCGTCGAGTATGGCCGCAGGCTACTGGCGGGATGGTCAATTGTTGTCATTAACCAACAATGAAGGCTGGTTTGCGACGCGCGATCGCGGAGCATTGCATAACGGTCGGCTGACGGTTGTTGGGCGACTGGATAACCTCTTTTTTAGCGGTGGAGAAGGTATTCAACCGGAAGAGGTCGAGCGTGTGATACTCGCCCATCCACAGGTACAGCAGGTGTTTATCGTGCCGCTGGATGATGCGGAATACGGCCAGCGCCCGGTAGCGGTGGTGGAATGCGATGACGGCTGCGAGTTGAGCGCGCTGGCGGCATGGAGCGCTGAGCGGTTAGCGCGTTTTCAGCAGCCGGTGCGTTGGCTGCGGTTGCCGGAAACGTTAAAAAACGGCGGGATTAAGATTTCGCGCCGGGCGCTGTGCGAGTGGGTCAGGCAGCAGACGCATGCGACCGTATCGTAGCCACCCTCATTATCCCGCGGCATAACGCCGGGTGGGTTGAACGCGGTATGCTGGACTAAAGTAGCCCTTTCAGGCTGAGAGTAACGCGGGTGGCGGCATTAAGATCGTAGTTTTTGAGATCTTCGGCTTTGACCCAGGCGTAATCGTCAAACTCCTCGTTGATCGTCACATCGCGATTGGCGCTCACGCAGTTGAAGATGAGATAGATCATGTAGATCGTTTCCTGATGCCCGTCGGGGTAGGTTTTGACGCGGGTATCGTCGCGAAAGCACCATGGCGCGATATGGGTAAGGATGAGTTTTTCGCCGAGCTCTTCGCGTATTTCCCGCCGCAGCGCCTCTTCAATACGTTCCCCTGGCTCCACGCCGCCGCCGGATAAGGCCCATTGCCCGGGAAAAACCCCGCGGTCGGCGGCCATTTTGCAAAGCAGATAATGGCCTTCATTCTCGATCAGCGGGCAAACAATCGTCCTGTGGCGCATGGGTTTTCTCCTGCAGAGGGATGGGGCGGTATGCTGGTGAAATAGTTTGCGAGCCGCCTCGGTAAACTGCAAGCGAAATACAGTTCAGGTCTTGTTGAGTGCTACGTTAAGCGAAAATGATTGTATGGAGCACCGCCATGGAAAGGGCGACGAATTCCCCCCACGATGCTGTATTTAAACACCTGCTGTCGCATCGGGCGACGGCCAGGGATTTTCTGGACATTCACCTTCCCGCACCGCTGCGCGCGTTATGTAATCTGAACACGCTGCGGCTGGAGTCCGGGAGCTTTATTGACGACGAACTGCGGGCGAGTCATTCCGATATCCTTTACTCGCTGCAAACGCAGGCGGGGGAGGGCTATATCTATCTGTTGATAGAGCACCAAAGCTCGGCGGACCGCCATATGGCATTTCGCCTGATGCGCTATGCGATAGCCGCGATGCAGCGTCATCTGGATAAAGGGCATACGCAGCTGCCGCTGGTGATCCCGCTGCTGTTTTATCATGGTCGCGTTTCTCCCTGGCCTTACCCGATGTGCTGGCTGGCAGGCTTTGCCGATCCGGACATCGCGCGGCGGATCTATGGTGAAGATTTTCCCTTAATTGATATCACTAGCACCCCGGACGATGAAATCATGCGCCATCGGCGCGTGGCGATGCTGGAGCTGCTACAGAAGCATATTCGCCAGCGGGATTTGATGGACCTGCATGAGCAGCTGGTCAGGCTCCTGGCGCTGGGATACACTAGCCGCAGGCAGCTTAAGACGCTGTTGCACTATTTATTACAGGCAGGAAACGCCGCCGATCCGGTTGCTTTTTTGCGCCATCTTGCGCAAAACGTTCCCCGGCGGCCGCATAAGGAGACGCTAATGAATATTGCCCAGTTTCTGGAACAACGCGGCCATCAGCAAGGATTAAAGCAAGGTCTTGAACAAGGTCTACAGCAAGGTATCGAACAAGGTATCGAGCAAGGTGAGCAGCAGACCGCGGAGCGTATCGCCCGGGCGATGCTTGCTAACGGACTCGACCTGTCGCTGGTGGCGAAACTGACCGGCCTCGCCCCGGAATGTCTGGCCCGGCTGCAGCATTAATTATTCCCTTATCCACCCGCGCCGCGCCGATCGTGCGGCGCCAGCTCTCTGTTTTCGTCAATGTGTCAGCGTTAATCATAATAAACATGAATATTACTGGCGTTGAATAGGCTGTTCGTGGTTCTGGCAACGCTCGATGCCGTAAAAATACGCAACTGGTTACACTCTTGTGAAAATTCATTTCGCCAGGTCATTGATTCCTGATGGGTGCGCAGTAGAATTTTCAGGTTTTTCGGGACTTCTTTGATTTTAATTTTCTGGATAGAGTAAATAATGAAAAAAAGCATTTTTATGGCGCTGGCGGGCGTGATGATGGTTTCTTCGGCGGCCCATGCGATTAGCGTTACCGGTGAAGCCGGCGAGCATTACACCAACCTTGGCGTCGGCTTCGGCACCGAGTCCACCGGCCTGGCCGTTTCGGGTAACTGGCTGCACAGCGATAACGACGGCGACGCCGCGGGTTTAGGCCTGGGACTCAATATTCCGCTGGGGCCGTTCCTCGCGACCGTGGGTGGTAAAGGTATTTACACCAATCCGAAACAGGGCGATGAAGGTTATGCGGCCGCGGTCGGCGGCGGCCTGCAGTGGAAAATCGGCGACAGCTTCCGCCTGTACGGCGATTATTACTACTCTCCGGATTCGCTCTCCAGCGGCATTGATAGCTACCAGGAAGCCAACGTCGGCGCCAGCTGGACCATTATGCGTCCGCTTAGCATCCAGGCCGGCTACCGTTACCTGAACCTGGCGGGCAAAGATGGCAACCGCGATAACACCATCGCCGACGGCCCATACATCGGCGCCAGCGCCAGCTTCTAATCTCTTCCGGCGCGGCATCTTCTTGCTGCGCCAGATTTTCCTCCTCGTCAGCATCCCGCTTTGCGTTATAGTATTTCTCACCTGGCAGGCAAGGAGTGAGCAATGTTGAATGTGGAAATGCTGTCCACCGGCGATGAAGTGTTGCATGGTCAAATCATTGATACCAATGCGGCATGGCTGGCGGATTTCTTTTTTAATCAGGGTTTACCGTTAACGCGCCGCAATACCGTTGGCGACGATCTCGATGCGCTGGTGGCGATTCTGCGCGAACGCAGCGAACAGGCGGATGTGCTGATCGTCAACGGCGGCCTCGGCCCAACCAGCGACGACCTGAGCGCGCTGGCCGCTGCCACTGCGAAAGGCGAAGGGCTTATTTTGCATCCGGAGTGGCTGGAAACCATGACCCGCTTTTTTGCCGAGCGCGGCAGGCCGATGGCGGAAAGCAACCGTAAGCAGGCGGAAATCCCGGCCAGCGCTGAGATGATCAACAACCCGGTCGGTACGGCCTGTGGCTTTGCCATCCAGCTCAACCGCTGCCTGATGTTTTTCACTCCCGGGGTCCCCTCTGAATTTAAGGTGATGGTCGAGCAGGAACTTTTACCGCGCCTGCGCCAGCGCTTTACGCTGCCGGACCCGCCGGTATGCCTGCGTTTGACCACCTTTGGCCGCTCGGAGAGCGAGCTGGCGCAAAGTCTTAATCCGCTGACGCTGCCTCCGGGCGTGGTGATGGGTTACCGCTCGTCGATGCCGATCATTGAACTCAAGCTAACCGGACCGGCCAACCAGCGCGACGCCATGCTGGCCCTGTGGCCGGAGGTGCGTAAGGTGGCTGGCGACAGCCTGATTTTCGAAGGCACGGAAGGGTTACCGGCGCAGATCGCCCGCTGTCTGCAGGAGCGGCAGCTGAGCCTGACGCTCAGCGAGCAGTTTACCAGCGGCCTGCTGGCGCTCCAGCTGTCCCGCGCCGGCGCGCCGCTGCTGGCCAGCGAAGTCGTTCCGGCACAGGAGGATACGCTGGCGCAGGCGGCCCGCTGGGCGGCCGAGCGGCGCATAAACCATTTTGCCGGCCTGGCTCTGGCGGTGAGCGGTCAGGAAAACGATCATCTTAACGTGGCCCTGGCCACCCCGGACGGCACCTTCGCGCTGCGGGTGAAGTTTAGCGCCACCCGCCACAGCCTGGCGGTACGCCAGGAAGTCTGCGCTATGATGGCGTTAAACATGCTGCGTCGCTGGCTGAATGGTCAACCACTGGCCAGCGAACATGGCTGGATTAACGTGGTGGATTCCCTCTCGCTGTAAGTCATTCCCCCCGGCGCACCGTATCCTCGGGGCGCCGGTCGTCCAACCTGTTGTACTCCTCTGAAAAAATTCTGTGCGTTAAGTCGCAATTTTCTGCTGCGAACGGTCCAGTATACGGGAAAACGATTGCCCCGCGATGTCGCTCACACTTTACCGCCCGGACAATCGCAACACTGATTCCAGTATTCAGGATTGGAGTCCAGTATGTTGGAATCAACGAAAGTCCCGGCGCTGACCCGCGCGATTGAGATCCTCAATTTAATTGGCCGCATCGGCCCCTGCAGCGCGGCGACGATAATAGCGGAGCTGGGGATCCCGAAAAGCACGGTGTATCTGCTGCTGGGCGAGCTGAAAAAGCAGCGCTTCATCAGTATGGATAATCAGGATAACTACTGCCTGTGGACCAAGCTGGTGGAGCTGGCCGGGCAGGCGCTGAGCAAAATGGACCTGCGCGAGCTGGCGCGGCCGCGCCTCACCCGGCTGATGGATGAGTGCGGCCTGCTTTGTCATCTGGGCATTATCGATCAGGGTAACGCCTACTACATTCTGAAAATTGAGTCTCCCGCCACCATCAGCGTGCGCTCGCATGAGGGTAAGAGCCTGTCTCTTTACCGCTCCGGGATCGGCAAATGTTTGCTGGCCTGGCAGCCCGCCAGCGTTCAGGCGTCGATTATCGAAGACCTACAGTGGGAGCGGGCCACGCCAACGACCATCACCGATGCTCAACAGCTGCGGGAGGAGCTGGGGCGGATCCGCGCCCGGGGCTGGAGCTTTGATAATGGCGAGGACTATCCGGATGTGCGCTGCGTGGCTGCCCCGGTATTTAACGCCAATAACGACCTGACCGCCGCCATCTCGGTGGTGGGTACCCGTCTGCAAATCAATGAAGACAATCGCGATTACCTGGCTGGTAAGGCGATTGCCTGCGCGAAAGATATTTCACGTCTGCTGGGGTGGAAAAGCCCCTTCGAACAACTCGCCTCATCATAAGGAGAACATCATGACCCTACCGAAAATTAAACACGTCCGCGCCTGGTTCATCGGCGGCGCCACAGCAGAGCAGGGCGCCGGCGGCGGCGATTACCATGACCAGGGGGCTAACCACTGGATTGACGATCATATCGCCACCCCGATGAGCAAATATAAACAGTATGAGCAGTCCCGGCAGTCGTTTGGCATCAACGTGCTGGGGACGCTGATTGTGGAAGTGGAAGCCGACAACGGACAGACCGGCTTTGCGGTGTCGACGGCCGGGGAGATGGGCTGCTTTATCGTCGAAAAACATCTCAACCGCTTTATCGAAGGCAAATGCGTCAGCGATATCAAACTGATCCATGACCAGATGCTTAACGCCACCCTTTACTACGCGGGATCCGGCGGCCTGGTGATGAATACCATCTCCTGTGTCGACCTGGCGCTGTGGGACCTGTTCGGGAAAGTGGTTGGCCTGCCGGTCTACAAACTGTTGGGTGGGGCGGTGCGCGACGAAATCCAGTTCTATGCCACCGGCGCACGTCCGGACCTGGCGCAGGAGATGGGCTTTATCGGCGGCAAAATGCCTACCCACTGGGGGCCGCACGATGGCGACGCCGGGATCCGCAAAGACGTCGCCATGGTGGCGGATATGCGCGAAAAATGCGGCCCGGATTTCTGGTTAATGCTGGACTGCTGGATGAGCCAGGACGTTAACTATGCCACCAAACTTGCCCATGCCTGCGCCCCTTATAACCTCAAGTGGATCGAAGAGTGCCTGCCGCCGCAGCAGTATGAAGGCTATCGCGAGCTGAAGCGCCAGGCGCCTGCCGGGATGATGGTGACCAGCGGCGAGCACCACGGCACGCTGCAGTCCTTCCGCACCCTGTCGGAAACCGGCATCGATATTATGCAGCCCGACGTCGGCTGGTGCGGCGGCTTAACCACCCTGGTGGAGATCGCGGCCATCGCCAAAGCGCGCGGGCAGCTGGTAGTGCCCCACGGCTCGTCGGTTTACTCACATCATGCGGTGATCACCTTCACCAACACGCCGTTCAGTGAGTTTCTGATGACCAGTCCGGACTGCGCCACGCTGCGCCCGCAGTTCGACCCGATCCTGCTCGGCGAGCCGGTGCCGGAGAGAGGGCGCATTCATAAATCGGTCCTGGATAAACCCGGCTTTGGCGTCGAGCTCAATCGCGACTGCAACCTGAAGCGTCCTTATCAACACTGATTGCGTCGGGCCGCCCGGCGGCCCGCGCCTGAGGATATTATGATGAGCAACACTCTGCTGGAGAGCGTGGTGAAGAAAAACCGCGCCCGCTTAATCCCCTTTATGCTGGCGTTGTACGTGCTGGCGTTTCTTGACCGTTCTAATATCGGTTTCGCCAAAGAGACCTACCAGCTGGATACCGGACTCAGCAATGAGGCCTACGCGCTGGGGGCCGGTATCTTCTTTGTGGTCTATGCCTTCCTCGGGGTGCCGGCCAATCTGCTGATGCGCAAATTTGGCGCCAGGCGATGGATCGGCTGCACCACGCTGCTGTGGGGCGTGCTGTCGGCGGCGATGGCGTGGGCGGATACGGAAGCGAAATTCCTGCTGGTACGTACCCTGCTGGGCGCGGCGGAGGCGGGCTTCTTTCCCGGAATGATCTACCTCACTTCACAGTGGTTTCCCCAGCAAAACCGCGCCAGCATTATGGGGCTGTTTTATATGGGCGCGCCGCTGGCCCTGACGCTGGGATCGCCTTTATCCGGTGCGCTGCTGGAGATGCATGGATTTATGGGCCATCCCGGCTGGTTCTGGATGTTTGTCATTGAAGGCCTGCTCGCCGTCGCCGCGGGAGCGTTCACCTTCTTCTGGCTGGACGATTCGCCGCAGCATGCCCGCTTCCTGAGCGCAGCGGAGAAACAGGCGCTGATAAGCGAGCTGGCGCGCGAGGAGGAGAAAAAGATTGCCTCGCGCCTGTCCGATGCGCTGCGTAACGGGCGGGTCTGGCAGCTGGCGCTGATTTATCTGACCATTCAGGTGGCGGTCTATGGTCTGATTTTCTTCCTGCCCACCCAGGTTGCTGCGCTGCTGGGCACCAAAGTCGGCTTCGTTGCCTCGGTGGTGACGGCCATCCCGTGGGTGGCGGCGCTGTTTGGCACCTGGCTTATCCCTCGCTACTCCGATCGCACCGGCGAGCGACGCAATATTGCCGCCCTGACGCTGCTGGCGGCGGCGGTCGGGATTGCAGTGTCCGGACTGGTGGCGCCGGTGCTGGCTATCATCGCGCTGTGCGTGGCGGCGGTCGGGGTGATTGCCGTGCAGCCGGTCTTCTGGACGATGCCGACGCAGCTGCTGTCCGGCACGGCGCTGGCCGCAGGGATTGGCTTTGTTAACCTGTTTGGCGCCATCGGTGGTTTTCTGGCGCCGATCGTGCGCGTGCAGGCCGAAACGTTGTTCGCCAGCAGCGCCGCCGGACTGTTAACCCTGGCCGGCGTCGCCATTGTCGGGGTGGTCATTATCTTTTCATTGAGCCTTACCCGCGCGGTACCCCAGCGCGGCAGCGTACAGCATTGAATAAAGGAATCGCTATGAACGCACTGTTATCTAACCCCTTCAAACGGGGATTATTACGCGGTGAGACGCAAATCGGCCTGTGGCTGAGCTCCACCTCATCCTACATGGCGGAGATCGCTGCGACGTCGGGATACGACTGGCTGCTGATCGACGGCGAGCATGCCCCGAACACCATTCAGGACCTTTATCATCAGCTGCAGGCGATTGCCCCCTATGCCAGCCAGCCGGTCATTCGCCCGGTCGAGGGCAACCGCAGCCTGATAAAACAGGTGCTGGATATTGGCGCCAGAACCTTGCTGGTGCCGATGGTCGATACCGCCGAGCAGGCTCGGGAGGTGGTCTCAGCGACCCGTTATCCCCCCATCGGGAGCCGCGGCGTTGGCGCCGGCGTGGCGAGAGCGGCGCGCTGGGGAAGGGTGGAGAATTATATGGCGGAGGCGAATGACGAACTCTGTCTGCTGATTCAGGTCGAGAGCCGAACCGCGCTGGAGAACCTGGACGCTATTCTCGAGGTGGACGGCATTGACGGGGTGTTTATCGGTCCGGCGGATCTCTCCGCCTCGCTGGGCTACCCGGACGATGCCGGTCACCCTGACGTGCAGCGGGTGATCGAGCAGAGCATCCGGCGCATTCGCGCGGCGGGGAAAGCGGCCGGATTTCTGGCGGTCGACCCGGCGATGGCGGAAAAATGTCTTGCCTGGGGGGCCAACTTTGTCGCCGTCGGGGTGGATACCATGCTGTATACCCAGGCGCTGGACCGCCGGCTGGCGATGTTTAAATCTGCCAGCGCCCAGCCGCAAGAGAAAACGAGCTATTGACGGCACAGGCTGGCGCTGGGCTCAGACGAGCGCCTGCGCCAGCACCGTCAGCGGATGCTCGCAGCGTTTGCTGGTGGACATCTCAATCTGCCATTTGCAGGTCTCGCAGTCGGTGACGACGAGGTCGGCCCCGCTCTCCTCAATCTGACGGAACAGCGGGGCGCCGATAGCCTGGGATACCGCGTAATTCTCAGTTTTAAACCCGTAGGTGCCTGCGATGCCGCAGCACTGGGAATCCAGCACCTCCAGCTGCAGGCCGGGGATCAGCCGCAGCAGCTCGAGGGTATACAGCGACCAGCCCATCTTTTCCATATGACACGGGGTGTGATAGACCACTTTCAGCGGCAGCGGGCGCAGCGGTAGCGTCCTGCCGGCAGCCAGCTGTTTCCAGATCCAGCGGGTGGCAAGCTCGACGCGATCGCGAAGATCGCTGTTATCGACATCGAGGAGATGGGGGTATTCATCACGTAGCGTAAAGGCGCAGGTCGAGGAGGTGGCAATGATCGGTAGCGTGTTTTCCCGCATCGCGGCGACGTTGCTCTGCGCCTGCTTACGCGCCTTGTCGAAAAAACCGTTGGCGATCAGCGGTACGCCGCAGCATTTTTCTTTTGATAACAACTGCACCCCGGTACCCAGCGCGTTGACGACGCGAATGAGATCTTTACCCAACTGTGGATGGTTATAGTTGACGTAGCAGCCGTGAAAGAAAGCCACCTGTTCGCTGTACTGCTTCTGACGGGCGGCGAGCTGGCGGTAAGCGCGGCGGAAGGTGCCGAAACCATATTTCGGCAGCGTACGCCGGTGATCGATGTTGAGCGTCGCGTCGAGCAGACGGCGCACCGGTTTTAAGCCGGTGGCGGCGTTGACCAGGGGGGCAAAGGGGGTGGAAAGGGTACCCATCAGGTCGGTATGGCTGAGGATGGCGTCGCGCAGGGTCGGCTTTTGCTGGCCGTACTGTGCCCGGGCGCGTTGAATGATATCGCCAATTTTCACATCCGACGGGCAGGCGACCTCGCAGCGCTTGCAGTTAATGCAGTACTTCAGCGCCTCGTCGTACAGCGCGCCATCCTTCAGACGCAGGCGTTCGCCGTCCGGCCCCGCTTGTTTCGGGCCGGGATAGCGCGGATTGACCCGACTTACCGGGCAGGTGGTGGTACAGACCGTGCACTTAATGCAGCTTTCAAAACGGGTATCGTTCATGGCCGGCCTCCGGCAAGGGCGTGGATCTGTCTGGCGGCGTGCAGCGCGGTAACGGCGCAGACGCCGCCGCCACAGCCGAGCTGAATGGCATCGAACCCGCCGAGCAATGAGCCGATGGCGAACAGATTATGGAACGGCTGCCCGCCCAGCAGGGGGCGCAGCAGGGCATCGGTTTTCACGCCGAAGCGCTGCCACGGTTGTGAGGCGAAGAAATCGCGCTGGTACCAGCTTTCCCGTGGCAGGGTCTGGTGAAGGTCGAGGCCGAGGATCGGCTCGCGCACGCTATCGCGAGTGGCGACAAGACCGTTGCTGAAAAAGCTGCCGCTGGCCAGCACGGTAAAGCGCGGACGCAGCGCAATATCGCCGTGATTTCGCGTCCAGACCGCCTCGACGGCGTCCTGTCGATGGCTGATTTTCACTACCTCATCGCCTGCGAGCCAGGCGCCGCCCTCGCGAATGAACTGGCGTTGCAGCTTAGAATGCAAACGCATCCCGGGAACCGAAGGCGGCAGCGTCGGCAGCAGACGCAGCGGGCAGGGTAGACGCGCCTGCAGCCAGGGGTACAGGCGATCGTCGGCGAGGCCAAAACAGGCGGGCATGATCAGCAGGTCATACTGCTGCGCCAGCGGTAGCAGCGCTGCATGCAGGGCCGGCCACATATTCTCATCATCCAGGACGCGGGCGATATTGGCGGCGCGAAACTCGGTCGGGTTGTCACGCAGCACATCCAGCAGCGGTAACTCGATTTCCACCGCCGCGGCGGTAACTCCGTGTTGACCGAGCGCGGCGGCGGCGAGATGCGGCTGAAAATCAGCAAAGCCGCTGATCCCCACCAGACAGGCGCCCTGCGACGGCAGGGGCGCGACAGGCACCTCAAGGGGCGACAGCCATGCCGGGCGCAACGTCCCCAGCGGCGTTACCCGCCGGTGCGGCCGGCGCGCATCGCCCTGCATCACCGCGCCGCAGGCGGCCAGCAGGGCTTCGGTCTGCGTCGCGTATTCGAGCACCGCCTCTGCGCCGAGCCGGGAATAAGGGTGTTCAGGAAGCTGTTCAGCGAGCTGCTGCAGACCTTGTGCGACGTCAGTGACGTTATCGCCGTTGGGCAGCGCCGAGAGCAGGTCTAACGACGCGGAGGAAAAATGCAGCGCGCTCTGCCCGCGGCTGATGATGACGCTGCGCAGGCCGTGCTGATTCAGGGCCAGCCCGCACAGCAGGCCGGCGAGCCCGCCGCCGATAATCGCGCAATCAAACTTCATCCCGGTGCTCCTGTGGCAATCCGCACAGGCCGAGGTAGACCCAGCGGGTGAATTCGCTTTCGCGCAGCGCATCGCCCCAGGCGATGGGCTGCACGCCCTTCCAGCGTTCATTGAGAAATTCCGAGAGCTGGGTTAACGACTGCGCGGGCGTGGTGACGTTAAAGCGCTGCAGCAGGCCGGCAGCGCGGCAGGCGCAGAGTTCCCCCTGACAGGTACCCATGCCAATCCGGGTGCGGCGGCGCAGGTCGAGCAGGGTGTTGACCGCCAGGTTTTCCACCGCGTATTTCACTTCACCGGCAGTGACGGCTTCACATTCGCAGACCAGGCTACGGTGCTGGCGGCTGTCGCCAAGCCAGGACGGGGTGCGATCGCCGTGACGGTAGACGGCCGAGCCGCGCAGCGGGGTGGGGAGGGAGATTATCTTTTGCAGGGTACTTTCCGTTGGCTCCTGTGAACCGGGCAGCGGGGCTTCGGCCGTGGTACAGGGGGTGGTGTTTCCCAGCTTACGACAGACGGCGTCAGTGGCCCACTCGGCCATCAGGCGATAGGTCATCAGCTTGCCGCCGGTGATGGTAATGAAGCCTTCCATACCGTCACGCTGGGCATGGTCGAGCAGGACGATGCCGCGGCTGACGCTGCGCCCGCTGGGATCGTTATCGCTGGCCACCAGCGGGCGGACGCCGGAGTAGGCGCGGAGGATCCGGGTGCGGCCCATGACCGGCGCCAGCTTTTCCCCTTCGCGCAGCAGGGTATCGACCTCCGCCGCTGTTACCCGGTTGTCGTCAATTTCGTCATAAGGAATATGCATTGAGGTAGTGCCGATCAGCGAGATGGTATCGCCGGGCACCAGAATATCGGCGTCGGCCGGCTTACGGCAGCGGTTGATCACCAGGTTGTTAATCCGATGATCGAGGATCAGCAGCGATCCCTTCGCCGGGAACATGGTGATGCGCAGGTCGGCATATTCCGCAATACGCTGCCCCCAGATCCCGGCGGCGTTAACCACCATCCCGGCGTACAGAGTGCGGGCCTGGTGAAGTTGGCGGTCGTATACCTGGACGCCGCAGACGCGATCGCCCCGGCGCAGCAGGCCTGTTACTTCGCAGCCGGTAAGGATCTGCGCGCCGTGTTCGCGGGCGTCGAGCATATTGGCCGCGGTGAGGCGAAACGGGTCGATGGTACCGTCCGGGACCTGCACCGCGCCCAGCAGCGTCGGGTTGACGGCGGGCTCCCGGCGCAGCGCTTCCTGCGGCGAGAGCGGCGTGGCCTCTATGCCAGCCTGCTGACAGGCGTCGATAAAGGTTTGCTGCCATGCCAGGTCATCTTCAGGCAGGGTGATAAACAGCCCATTGGTCGGTTCAATACAGTGGCGGGCGATGCGGCGCAGGATGCGGTTCTCACTGATGCATTCGCGGGCGGATTCGTTGTCGGTCACCGCGTAGCGGGCGCCGCTGTGCAGCAGTCCATGATTCCGGCCGGTCGCCCCGGTGGCGATATCATGGCGCTCAATGAGCAGCGTTCGTAATCCGCGCCGGGCGCAGTCGCGGGCGATACCGGCGCCGGTTGCTCCGCCGCCGATGATAATGACCTCGCTATCAAGACGTCCCGTCATCTTCAGCTCCTCTGCTTTCGTTTAACGCCATTTAGCCACAATTAGTAAGGTTATTGTTTGATTTCGAGCATATTCGCGCGTTATTTGAGCGTGTTATGTGATTTCGTGCTCACATTGGAACGTTTTGTCATATTTCTGTAACAAATTGTGCGATGTTTCACAGTATCAACTCTACGTATTGCCTACCATCGCGACCATATTTGAAGTTGGTGATTAATCTGGGATTTTGTCGTGACGTCAGTAGAAAACAGCAAGGGCCACGGAGGCTGATATGTTAAGTATTTTTAAACCCGCCGCGCATAAAGCGCGTTTGCCAGCAGCGGAGATTGACCCGCTATATCGCCGATTACGCTGGCAGATTTTTATTGGCATCTTTTTTGGTTATGCCGCCTACTATTTGGTTCGTAAGAACTTTGCCCTGGCGATGCCTTATCTTATCGAGCAGGGGTTCTCTCGTGGCGACCTCGGCTTCGCCCTTTCCGGTATCTCCATCGCCTATGGATTTTCGAAATTCATCATGGGATCGGTCTCTGACCGCTCGAATCCGCGCATTTTCCTGCCGGCTGGCTTGATCCTCGCCGCGCTGGTGATGCTGGTGATGGGCTTCGTGCCGTGGGCGACGTCCAGCATCATGATAATGTTCGTGCTGCTGTTCCTCTGCGGCTGGTTCCAGGGGATGGGCTGGCCGCCGTGCGGCCGGACCATGGTGCACTGGTGGTCGCAGAAAGAGCGCGGCGGGATTGTCTCGGTGTGGAACTGCGCGCATAACGTCGGCGGCGGCATTCCGCCGCTGCTGTTCCTGTTAGGGATGGCGTGGTTTAACGACTGGCACGCGGCGCTGTATATGCCGGCATTCGGCGCCATTCTGCTGGCGATTTTCGCCTTCGCAATGATGCGCGACACCCCGCAGTCCTGCGGTCTGCCGCCGATTGAAGAATATAAAAACGACTACCCGGACGATTACAGCGAAAAGCACGAAGAAGAGCTGACGGCGAAGCAGATCTTTATGCAGTACATTCTGCCGAACAAGCTGCTGTGGTACATCGCTATCGCTAACGTCTTCGTTTATCTGCTGCGCTACGGCATTCTCGACTGGTCGCCGACCTACCTGAAAGAAGTTAAACACTTCGCGCTGGATAAATCCTCCTGGGCCTATTTCCTGTACGAGTACGCGGGGATCCCGGGCACGCTGCTGTGCGGTTGGATGTCGGACAAAGTGTTTAAAGGCAACCGCGGCGCCACCGGCGTGTTCTTTATGACCCTGGTGACCATCGCCACTGTCGTTTACTGGCTGAACCCGCCGGGTAATCCGGGCGTCGATATGGCCTGTATGATCATCATTGGCTTCCTGATCTACGGCCCGGTGATGCTGATTGGTCTGCATGCCCTCGAGCTGGCGCCGAAAAAAGCCGCCGGGACCGCCGCGGGCTTCACCGGCCTGTTCGGCTATCTTGGCGGTTCCGTGGCCGCGAGCGCTATCGTCGGCTACACCGTCGATTTCTTCGGCTGGGACGGCGGCTTTATGGTGATGATCGGCGGCAGCGTGCTGGCGGTTATCCTGCTGGTTATCGTGATGCTCGGTGAACGTCGCCATCACCAACAGCTGAAACAAGCCTAAGGAGCGGCGATGAAAATGAAACTTACCGCGCTGATGAGCGGAATGATTCTGTCCAGTTCGGCGCTGTGCTTCAGCGCGACAGCGGCTGATAAAATGGTCATCGCCCACCGCGGCGCCAGCGGGTATCTGCCGGAACATACCCTGCCGGCGAAAGCGATGGCTTACGCTCAGGGGGCGGATTACCTTGAGCAAGACCTGGTGATGACCAAAGACGACCGGCTGGTGGTGTTACACGACCACTATCTCGATCGGGTGACTAACGTTGCGCAGCGTTTCCCGCAGCGAGCGCGTCAAGATGGCCGTTTCTACGCCATCGACTTTACCCTGGCCGAGATTAAATCGCTGAAGTTTACCGAAGGTTTTGAGCCGAAAAATGGTAAGAACGTGCAAACCTATCCCGGGCGATTCCCGATGGGCAAATCCGATTTCCGCATTCATACCTTTGAAGAGGAGATTGAGTTTGTCCAGGGGCTGAATCATTCCACCGGCAAAAACATCGGTATCTACCCGGAAATCAAAGCGCCGTGGTTCCACCACCAGGAAGGCAAAGATATTGCCGCCAGCACATTGAAGGTGCTGAAGGAATATGGCTATACCAGCAAGCAGGATAAGGTTTATCTGCAGTGCTTTGACGCCAACGAGCTCAAACGCATTAAAAATGAGCTGGAGCCGAAGATGGGGATGGATCTCAATCTGGTGCAGCTCATCGCCTATACCGACTGGAATGAAACCCAGCAGAAACAGGCCGATGGTAAGTGGGTGAACTACAGCTATGACTGGATGTTCAAGCCAGGGGCGATGGCGCAGATTGCGCAGTACGCGGACGGTATCGGCCCGGATTACCATATGCTGGTAGCGGAAGGCTCGAAGCCGGGGGCGGTGAAGCTGACGGCGATGGTGAAAGAGGCGCATGCCAGCCATCTGCAGGTGCATCCGTACACCGTGCGCGCGGATCAGTTGCCGGAGTACGCGACTAACGTTAATCAGCTCTATGACGTACTGTATAACCAGGCGGGCGTCGACGGCTTATTTACCGATTTCCCGGATAAAGCGGTGCAGTTCCTGGACGCGAAACACTAAAAAGCCGGATGGCGGCTACGCCTTACCCGGCGTACGAACTGCGGTTTTGTTGACACTGTTCTCGGCGTGCAACGATTTCGACCCGGGAATAACGTTTGTTCTATGTTATTTCCTGGAAGATTGCGCTCCCGATATTTCTTCTGCGTTATGCCTTTCATAGCGCAGGGAGCGCACAGGGGGAGGCCAGTCGCCGCCTCCCCCTGTACCCCCGGGCTCCGGCCAGCAAAATCGCCGCTGCGCGGTCCCTTCGACTTATCCCTGCAGGCTTCGGGTCGGGCCGAGGTAGCGTCCATGCAAAACACGGCCCTCAGCCCGCATCCATGCGGGCTGCCCCGGCCTTCCGGGAACGTCTCAGCGATTTTGAGGCCGTCAACACCGGCAGTTTCAGCAGCCCAGGGCGGCAGTGCGTAAACGGCCGGTCCTGGAACAGTAGGTCGGGTAAGCGTAGCGCCACCTGACAAGACTACATCTCGATCTCAATATCGCCTTTCGCCCGGCAGCAGCAGGGCAAAATTTCTCCCGGCTGGATAAAGGCCAGCGGCTCGGTCAGCCAGTCAACCTGGCCGGAGACCAGACGCGTGCGGCAGGAGCCGCAGTAGCCTTCGCGGCACTGATATTCGACGTCGATATTATGCGACTCCAGCGCCGCCAGCAGGGAAGGGTGTTCATCCTGACACTCAAGGCGAGTGTCAGAGATTTTCAGGAAGATCCGCTTCATTACAGCTGGAAGTTACTCAGATCGTCGGCATCGACTTCAGAATCGATCTGGCCGACGAGATAAGAACTGACTTCCACTTCCTGCGGCGCCACCTGAACGTTGTCGGAGACCAGCCAGGTGTTGATCCATGGGATCGGGTTGGAGCGGGTCTGGAACGGCAGATCGAGGCCCACCGCCTGCATGCGGATATTGGTGATGTACTCGACGTACTGGCAGAGAATATCTTTATTCAGGCCGATCATCGAGCCGTCGCGGAACAGGTAGTCCGCCCACTCTTTCTCCTGCTGCGCCGCCAGCACGAACAGGTCATAGCACTCCTGCTTGCACTCTTCGGCGATTTCCGCCATTTCCGGATCGTCGCTGCCGGAGCGCAGCAGGTTCAGCATATGCTGGGTGCCGGTCAGGTGCAGCGCTTCATCGCGGGCGATCAGGCGGATAATTTTGGCGTTGCCTTCCATCAGTTTGCGTTCGGCAAAGGCGAAGGAGCAGGCGAAGCTGACGTAGAAGCGGATCGCTTCCAGGGCATTAACGCTCATCAGGCACAGATAGAGTTTCTTTTTCAGCTCGCGCAGATTCACGGTCACGGTTTTGCCGTTGACGGTGTGGGTGCCTTCGCCCAGCAGATGCCAGTAGCTGGTCATCTCGATCAGCGAATCGTAATAGTGAGAGATGCCTTCCGCACGTTTCTGGATCTGCTCGTTGGTGACGATGTCGTCGAACACGGTCGCCGGGTCGTTGACGATGTTGCGGATGATGTGAGTGTACGAACGCGAGTGAATGGTCTCGGAGAAGGCCCAGGTTTCTACCCAGGTCTCCAGCTCCGGGATGGAGATCAGCGGCAGCAACGCCACATTCGGGCTACGGCCCTGGATGGAGTCGAGCAGCGTCTGGTACTTCAGGTTGCTGATGAAAATATGTTTTTCATGTTCCGGCAGCGCCTGGTAGTCGATGCGATCGCGGGAAACGTCAACCTCTTCCGGACGCCAGAAGAAGGAGAGCTGCTTTTCAATCAGCTTTTCAAAGATGTCGTATTTTTGCTGATCGTAGCGGGCCACGTTAACCGGCTGGCCAAAAAACATGGGTTCCAGCAGCTGATCGTTTTTCGTCTGTGAAAAAGTGGTGTATGCCATTGAAGTGAGTCCTGTTGAACTGTATTGCCCGGCAGGAATGGGTTGGCCGGGCCTACACAAACGTAGGCCGGGTAAGCGTAGCGTTACCCGGCAAAAATACCTTAGATCTTACAAGCGCCGCTTTCGCAGCCGTCGTCCTGGATGGACGGGGCCAGGTCATCCTGGGCGTCTTCAGCGCCATCACGGGTGTTGTGATAGTACAGCGTTTTGACGCCGAATTTATAGGCGTTGAGCAGGTCTTTAAGCAACTGCTGCATCGGCACTTTTCCGGACGGGAAGCGCGTCGGATCGTAGTTAGTGTTGGCAGAGATCGACTGGTCGATAAACTTCTGCATGATACCCACCAGCTGCAGATAACCGTCGTTGTTCGGCATCTCCCACAGCAGCTCGTAGGCGTTCTGCAGGTTTTCGTAATCCGGCACCACCTGGCGCAGGATACCGTCCTTGGACGCTTTGATACTCACGTGGCCGCGCGGCGGCTCAATGCCGTTGGTGGCGTTGGAGATCTGCGACGAGGTCTCGGACGGCATCAGCGCGGAGAGCGTGGAGTTGCGCAGGCCGTGGGTTTTAATGGATTCGCGCAATGCTTCCCAGTCGTAGTGCAGGGGTTCGCTGACGATGCCGTCCAGATCTTTCTTATAGGTATCGATCGGCAGGATGCCCTGCGCATAGGTGGTTTCGTTGAACCACGGGCAGGCGCCTTGCTCGATAGCCAGCTCGTTAGAGGCCTTCAGCAGATAGTACTGAATCGCTTCGAACGTTTTGTGCGTCAGGTTGTTGGCGCTGCCGTCGGAGTAGCGTTTGCCATGCTTCGCCAGATAGTAAGCGAAGTTGATCACGCCGATACCCAGCGTACGACGCCCCATCGCGCCGCGTTTAGCCGCCGGGATGGGGTAATCCTGATAGTCGAGCAGCGCATCCAGAGCACGCACCGCCAGCACCGCCAGCTCTTCCAGCTCGTCGAGGCTGTCGATAGCCCCGAGGTTGAAGGCCGACAGGGTGCACAGTGCGATTTCGCCGTTTTCGTCGTTGACATCTTCCAGCGGTTTGGTCGGCAGAGCAATCTCCAGGCACAGGTTAGACTGACGCACCGGGGCGACTACCGGATCGAACGGGCTGTGGGTGTTGCAGTGGTCAACGTTCTGGATATAGATGCGGCCGGTAGAGGCGCGCTCCTGCATCATCAGCGAGAACAGCTCAACGGCTTTAATACGCTGCTTGCGAATGCTGTCGTCCTGCTCGTACTGGGTGTACAGGCGCTCAAACTCGTCCTGATCGGCGAAGAAGGCGTCATACAGGCCCGGGACGTCGGAAGGGCTGAACAGGGTAATATCGCCGCCCTTCAGCAGACGGGTGTACATCAGCTTGTTGATCTGTACCCCGTAGTCCATGTGACGAACGCGGTTGGCGTCGGTACCACGGTTGTTTTTCAGCACCAGCAGGCTTTCCACTTCCAGATGCCACATTGGGTAGAAGAGGGTTGCCGCGCCGCCGCGTACGCCGCCCTGCGAGCAGGATTTCACCGCGGTCTGGAAATGCTTGTAGAACGGAATGCAGCCGGTGTGGAAGGCTTCGCCGCCGCGGATCGGGCTGCCCAGCGCGCGAATGCGCCCGGCGTTGATGCCGATGCCGGCGCGCTGGGAAACGTATTTCACAATCGCGCTGGAGGTGGCGTTGATGGAATCCAGGCTGTCGCCGCACTCGATCAGCACGCAGGAGCTGAACTGACGGGTTGGGGTACGCACGCCGGACATGATCGGCGTCGGCAGCGAGATTTTAAAGGTGGACACCGCGTCGTAGAAACGCTTGATATAGTCCAGACGCGTTTCGCGCGGATAGTTCGAGAACAGGCAAGCGGCGACCAGAATATAGAGGAACTGCGCGCTCTCATAAATTTCGCCGGTGACGCGGTTTTGTACCAGATACTTGCCTTCCAGCTGTTTAACGGCTGCGTAGGAGAAGTTCATGTCGCGCCAGTGGTCGAGGAAACCGTCCATCTGCTGGAACTCTTCTTCCGTGTAGTCTTCCAGCAGATGATGATCGTATTTACCTTTCTCGACCATCTTCACCACGTGATCGTAGAGCGCCGGCGGCTCAAACTGACCGAAGGCTTTTTTACGCAAATGGAAAATCGCCAGACGCGCGGCGAGGTACTGGTAATCCGGTGCGTCGCGGGAGATCAGATCCGCAGCGGCTTTAATAATGGTTTCGTGGATGTCCGCGGTTTTGATGCCGTCATAGAACTGGATATGGGAGCGCAGCTCTACCTGGGAAATCGAAACGTTATTCAGTCCTTCTGCCGCCCAATCCAGTACGCGATGGATTTTGTCGAGATTGATGCGCTCGGTGGTCCCGTCGCGCTTTGTCACCAGCAGACTCTGATTCATGTGGATTTTACCTGTCCGTGAAAGAAAATATCCCCCGTTTATCCACAGAAGGCCGTTGTGACTAACTCTGTGGATAAATACTATATGTAGGGGGTTGTCGATAAAAGAAACGCTATATGGTGAGTATTTTAGTAAGGAATCTTTTGAGTACAAGGGTTGATTTTGACGTTAAATTGAGGTTGCGGAAGGGTAATAATCCGCAAGTCCACGTCGCATAAGGCCTGGAGAAGAAGTCAATAAAACAGAAAAAAAAATGAAAATTTGATCGAGTGCTGATTTCTTCATCGGAAGAAATAATCACGCGGCTTGATGCCGCGCAATCATCATAAGCGGAGGTGTTGACCTCAGTCCTGTTTGGCGGTGGTATGCAACATATAGTTAACATCAACCCCCGGCGCTAACTTGAAGGTATTGGTCAGCGGATTGTAATGCAGACCGATGATATGCTGCTCTTTCAGAGTAGTCTGATCTACCCAGCCCAGCAGCTCGGCCGGCTTGATAAACTTCTTCACATCATGAGTGCCTTTGGGCACCATCTTCATGACATATTCCGCCCCGACTACCGCCATCAGCCAGGCCTTGCCGTTGCGGTTGATGGTGGAGAAGAAGACCTGGCCGCCGGGCTTCACTAACCGCGCGCAGGCGTGCACCACCGACTGCGGGTCGGGGACGTGCTCCAGCATCTCCATGCAGGTCACGACGTCATACTGCTGCGGGTGCTTCGCGGCATGTTCCTCAACTGTTTCCTGAACATAGTCTACCTGAATACCGCTCTCCAGGGCGTGCAGCCTGGCGACCTGCAGCGGTTCGGCCCCCATGTCCAGCCCGGTGACCGTCGCGCCTTCGCGCGCCATGCTCTCGGCGAGGATGCCGCCGCCGCAGCCGACATCGAGGACTTTTTTACCGAACAGGCCGCCGGAACGTTCGGCAATATAGCCCAGCCGCAGCGGGTTGATGCGGTGGAGCGGTTTGAACTCGCCCTCCAGATCCCACCAGCGCGAGGCGACGGCTTCGAATTTGGCGATTTCAGCATGATCGACGTTAGGGGCTACCGACGTTTTTTCGGCATTCATGGGCGCTTTTACTCCTTTTCTGTTCAGACCTGCGAGTATATCAGCAGCGCGCCATGAATAAACCGTATTGCTTTACCTCTATTAGCGCGGCTGTGTTATAATTTGCGACCTTTGAATCCGGGATACAGTAGAGGGATAGCGGTTAGATGAGCGACCTTGCGAGAGAAATTACACCGGTCAACATTGAGGAAGAGCTGAAGAGCTCCTATCTGGATTATGCGATGTCGGTCATTGTTGGCCGTGCGCTGCCAGATGTCCGAGATGGCCTGAAGCCGGTACACCGTCGCGTACTTTACGCCATGAACGTATTGGGCAATGACTGGAACAAAGCCTATAAAAAATCAGCCCGTGTCGTTGGTGACGTAATCGGTAAATACCACCCGCACGGCGACTCCGCGGTATACGACACCATCGTGCGTATGGCGCAGCCGTTCTCGCTGCGTTACATGCTGGTGGACGGCCAGGGTAACTTTGGTTCCATCGACGGCGACTCCGCCGCGGCGATGCGTTATACCGAAATTCGTCTGGCGAAAATCGCTCATGAGCTGATGGCCGATCTTGAAAAAGAGACGGTCGATTTCGTCGACAACTATGACGGTACGGAGCGTATTCCGGACGTCATGCCGACCAAAATTCCTAACCTGCTGGTGAACGGCGCCTCCGGGATCGCCGTAGGGATGGCCACCAACATACCGCCGCATAACCTGACGGAAGTGATTAACGGCTGTCTGGCGTATGTTGACGATGAAGACATCAGCATTGAAGGGCTGATGGCGCATATTCCTGGCCCTGATTTCCCGACCGCCGCCATTATCAATGGCCGTCGCGGCATCGAAGAGGCCTATCGCACCGGTCGCGGTAAAGTGTACATCCGCGCGCGCGCGGAAGTGGAAGTGGACGCGAAATCCGGCCGCGAAACCATCATCGTGCACGAAATTCCGTATCAGGTGAACAAAGCGCGCCTGATCGAGAAAATCGCCGAGCTGGTCAAAGAAAAACGCGTGGAAGGCATCAGCGCGCTGCGTGACGAGTCTGATAAAGACGGGATGCGCATCGTGATTGAAGTGAAGCGCGATGCGGTAGGGGAAGTGGTGCTTAACAACCTCTATTCCCAGACCCAGCTGCAGGTCTCCTTCGGCATCAACATGGTAGCTCTGCACCATGGTCAGCCGAAGATCATGAACCTGAAGGACATCATCGCCGCGTTTGTACGCCACCGCCGTGAAGTGGTGACCCGTCGTACGATTTTCGAACTGCGCAAAGCGCGCGACCGGGCGCATATCCTCGAAGCGCTGGCCGTTGCGCTGGCCAATATCGACCCGATTATCGAACTGATCCGTCGCGCGCCGACCCCGGCAGAAGCGAAAACGGCGCTGGTTGCCCAGGCGTGGGATCTTGGTAACGTCGCGGCGATGCTGGAGCGCGCCGGGGATGACGCCGCGCGTCCGGAATGGCTGGAGCCAGAGTTCGGCGTGCGCGACGGTAAATACTACCTGACCGAGCAGCAGGCTCAGGCGATTCTGGATCTGCGTCTGCAGAAACTGACCGGCCTTGAGCATGAAAAACTGCTCGACGAATATAAAGAGCTGCTGGAGCAGATCGCGGAGCTGCTTCACATTCTCGGCAGCGCCGACCGTCTGATGGAAGTGATTCGCGAAGAGCTGGAGCTGATCCGCGACCAGTTCGGCGACGAACGTCGTACCGAAATCACCGCCAACAGCGCTGATATTAACATCGAAGATCTGATCAACCAGGAAGATGTGGTGGTCACCCTGTCGCATCAGGGGTATGTGAAGTATCAGCCGCTGACCGACTACGAAGCACAGCGTCGTGGCGGTAAAGGCAAATCGGCAGCGCGCATTAAAGAAGAAGACTTTATCGACCGCCTGCTGGTGGCCAACACCCATGACACCATCCTCTGCTTCTCAAGCCGCGGCCGTCTGTACTGGATGAAGGTCTATCAGCTGCCGGAAGCCAGCCGCGGCGCGCGCGGTCGGCCGATCGTCAACCTGCTGCCGCTGGAAGCCGATGAGCGCATCACCGCCATCCTGCCGGTCCGCGAGTACGAAGAGGGCGTCAACGTCTTTATGGCGACCGCCAGCGGTACCGTGAAGAAAACCGCGCTGACCGAGTTCAGCCGTCCGCGTTCCGCCGGTATCATCGCGGTCAACCTGAACGAAGGCGATGAGCTGATCGGCGTCGATCTGACCTCTGGTCAGGATGAAGTGATGCTGTTCTCCGCGGCCGGTAAGGTTGTACGCTTCAAGGAAGACGCCGTTCGCGCCATGGGCCGTACCGCCACCGGCGTACGCGGTATTAAGCTTGCGGAAAACGACAGCGTCGTCTCGCTGATTATTCCACGCGGCGAAGGCGCGATCCTGACGGTGACGCAAAACGGTTACGGTAAACGTACCGCGGCGGCGGAGTATCCGACCAAGTCGCGTGCCACCCAGGGCGTTATTTCGATCAAAGTCACCGAGCGTAACGGTTCCGTGGTCGGCGCCGTGCAGGTGGATGACTGCGATCAGATCATGATGATCACCGACGCCGGGACGCTGGTGCGTACCCGCGTTTCCGAAGTGAGCATCGTGGGCCGTAACACCCAGGGCGTGATCCTCATCCGCACCGCGGAAGATGAAAACGTGGTGGGTCTGCAGCGCGTGGCTGAGCCGGTGGATGATGAAGAGCTGGATGCCATCGACGGTAGCGCGGCGGAAGGCGATGACGATATCGCCCCGGAAGCGGATACCGATGACGATGTCGCCGAAGACGAAGAATAATCGTCCGAGGTAAATGTTCTGGAAGGGCCGGGTATTTTCCCGGCCCTTTTTGCATTAACATTGCGGCAAAGCCGGTTTACCGCTACCTTAACCGCATTCTGTTGAGTCCCTGACGGCCGAGCATCGCCACATTGAAATATCTTGCCTCTTTTCATACAACCCTGAAGGTTTCACGTTATCTGTTCAGAGCGCTGGCGGTATTGCTGTGGCTGCTTATTGCGTTTGTCTCTGTGTTTTATATCGTCAACGCGCTGCACGAGCGGGAAGCCGAAATCCATCAGGAGCTTAATCTCAACGCCGATCAGGCCCAGCGCTATATCCAGCGTACCGCGGATGTAATGAAAGAGCTGAAGTATGTCGCCGGTAATCGCTTGTCGGCAGGGGACGCGGTAGCGCAAGGGCAAAACGGCGATATGGCGGTGCCCAACTTTGAACCCCTGTACCCCGATTCCGACTGCAGCGCGATGAGCGCCACCTGGCGTAATTCGCTGCAGTCGCTGGCATGGTTTATGCGCTACTGGCGGGATAATTTTACTGCCGCCTACGACCTTAACCGCATCTTTCTCATCGGCAGCGATAACCTCTGCATGGCCAACTTTGGCCTGCGGGACGTGCCGATTGAGCGCGATCAGGCGCTGAAAGTCCTGCATCAGCGCATAGAGCAATATCGCAACGCGCCGCAAAATGAGCGCGGCAACAACCTGTTCTGGATAAGCCAGGGCGTTCGCCCTGGGGTGGGCTATTTTTACGCCCTGACGCCGGTCTATATGGCCAATCGCCTGCAGGCGATGCTGGGCGTGGAGCAGACCATCCGCATGGAAAGCTTCTTTACGCCGGGCAGTTTGCCGATGAGCGTGACGATCTTTGACGATAACGGCCAGCCGCTGATTTCGCTGGCCGGTGCGGAAGGTAAAATCCAGAGCGAAGCGAAGTGGATGCAGGAGCGGATGTGGTTTGGCTACAGTTCGGGTTTCCGCGAGCTGGTGCTGAAAAAAAGCCTCTCGCCGTCCTCCCTGAGCATCGTCTATTCCGTCTCGGTAGATCAGGTGCTGGAGCGGATCCGTATGCTGATCATCAATGCTATCGTTCTTAATATCCTCAGCGGCGCGATGCTGTTCGCGCTGGCGCGGATGTATGAGCGGCGCATTTTTATCCCCGCGGAGAATGACGCCCAGCGCCTGGAAGAGCACGAGCAGTTCAACCGCAAAATTGTGGCTTCTGCCCCGGTAGGGATCTGTATTCTGCGCACTGCCGACGGGACCAATATTCTCAGTAATGAACTGGCGCACAACTACCTGAACATGCTGACCCACGAGGACCGCCAGCGGCTGACGCAGATCATCTGCGGCCAGCAGGTCAATTTTGTCGACGTGCTGACCAGCAACCATACCAACCTGCAGATTAGCTTTGTTCATTCACGCTATCGCAATGAAAACGTCGCCATTTGCGTGCTGGTGGACGTTTCCGCCCGCGTGAAAATGGAGGAGTCGCTGCAGGAGATGGCCCAGGCGGCGGAGCAGGCCAGCCAGTCGAAATCGATGTTCCTGGCGACCGTTAGCCATGAGCTGCGTACCCCGCTGTATGGCATCATCGGTAACCTCGATCTGCTGCAGACCAAAGCGTTGCCGAAAGGCGTCGATCGCCTTGTGACGGCGATGAACAACTCCTCCAGCCTGCTGCTGAAAATCATCAGCGATATTCTTGATTTCTCGAAAATCGAGTCCGAGCAGTTGAAGATCGAGCCGCGGGAGTTCTCTCCGCGCGAAGTCATGAACCATATCTCCGCTAACTATCTGCCGTTGGTGGTGCGCAAGCAGCTGGGCCTGTACTGCTTTATCGAGCCGGACGTTCCGGAACAAATGTCCGGCGACCCGATGCGCCTGCAGCAGGTGATCTCAAATCTGCTCAGCAATGCGATAAAGTTCACCGATACCGGCTGTATTGTCCTGCACGTCCAGTGCGCGGGGGATTATCTGCAGATTAGCGTTCGCGACACCGGAGAGGGGATCCCGGCGAAAGAGGTATTGCGCCTCTTCGATCCTTTCTTTCAGGTGGGGACCGGCGTGCAGCGCAATTTTCAGGGCACCGGCCTTGGCCTGGCGATCTGTGAAAAACTGATCAGCATGATGGATGGTGATATTGCTGTCGAAACCGAGCCGGGGATGGGTAGCCGCTTTACCATCCGTATTCCTCTGTATGGCGTGCAGAATACCTCACCGGTGAGCAGAGACGGTTTCGCTGGCAAGACCTGCTGGCTGGCGATTCATAACACTTCGCTGGCGATGTTCGTCACCTCGCTGCTCAGCTACCACGGCCTGACGGTCCGCCGCCATGCCGGCGAAACGCCGGACGCCGAGGATGTCTTACTCACTGACGATGAGGCGCTGAGCGGATGGCAGGGAAGGGCCATGGTCATCTTCTGTCGCCGTCATATCGGTATTCCGCAGGAGCGGTCCGCCGGCGAATGGCTGCACAGCGTGACGACTCCCCACGAACTGCTGCCGCTGCTGGGGCGTATTTTCCATGTTGCGCTCGCCAGTGCGGAAAATAGCCCGGCGCTGATGGCCCCGGAGGCGCAGGCCGGCAATAACGACGACATGATGATCCTCGTGGTCGACGATCACCCGATCAACCGCCGCCTGCTGGCGGATCAGCTGGGGTCGCTCGGCTACCAGTGCGTGACCGCGAACGACGGGATCGACGCGCTCAACGTCCTCAGCAAGCAGCACATCGATATCGTGCTCAGCGACGTCAACATGCCTAATATGGATGGTTATCGCCTGACGCAGCGCATTCGTCAGCTTGGCCTGACGCTGCCGGTGATTGGCGTAACGGCCAATGCCCTGGCGGAAGAGAAGCAGCGCTGTCTGGAATCGGGGATGGACAGTTGTCTGTCCAAGCCGGTCACCCTCGACGTACTGAAGCAAACGCTGACGGTATATGCGGCGCGGGTGCGTAAAGGGCGGGAATAATGGGGGGCTCCGTCTCGCCGGGGCGAGACGGAGAGGGCGAAGAGATTACTCTTTGTCCGTCGCGCTCAGCGAGACGGAAGAGAGGTAGTTCAGCAAGGCGATGTCGTTTTCGACGCCCAGCTTCATCATCGCCGATTTCTTCTGGCTGCTGATGGTTTTAATGCTGCGATTAAGCTTTTTGGCGATCTCGGTTACCAGGAAACCTTCGGCGAACAGGCGCAGTACTTCGCTCTCTTTCGGCGACAGGCGTTTATCGCCATAGCCGCTGGCGCTGATTTTTTCCAGCAGGCGAGAGACGCTTTCCGGGGTGAATTTCTTCCCTTTCTGCAGCGCGGCCAGCGCTTTTGGCAGGTCGGTCGGCGCCCCCTGCTTGAGGACGATCCCTTCGATATCCAGATCCAGCACCGCGCTAAGGATCGCCGGATTGTTGTTCATGGTCAGAACAATGATCGACAGATCCGGGAAGTGGCGCTTGATGTATTTAATCAGCGTGATCCCGTCGCCGTATTTGTCACCGGGCATGGACAGATCGGTGATCAGCACATGGGCGTCCAGCTTCGGAAGATTGTTGATAAGGGCCGTGGAGTCTTCAAACTCGCCAACGACGTTCACCCACTCAATTTGCTCAAGTGACTTACGAATACCGAACAGTACGATCGGATGGTCATCGGCAATAATTACGTTCATAGTGTTCATGTATAAGGCTACCTTCTACAGCAAGCTCTTGACGTAAGCGTCAATGTCGCTGATATATTTTTCTATGCCTTGCGCATCCTTTTCGCGAATCAGATGCTCAAGCGTTTCACATAACTGCTTGCCGGGTATCAGATTAAGCATAGCAAATGCCCCTTTGAGGCGGTGGGCGGTTTGCGCCAGAGCAGCAAAATCGCCCGCTTCGATTTCAGTATACAATCTCTGAACATCATCCGGTACCGTATCGGCAAACAGTGCGTAATAGCCGCTGGCATGGAGTTCGGCGTTACTCTCGTTTCCTGAGGTGACGGGCTGAACCGCCTCCTCCGCCAGCTGCTGCTCAATAAGCTGCAGGATAGCCTCCTGCATCGCCGTGCTAATATTAAAGTTGACCCGCAGTTGGCCCGGGCCGATCTTGCGTATCCCGACCTCATCATCGCTTAAAAGCAAGCCTGAAGCAGTAAGATTAGACGGATTATCCGTTAAATAAAGATCAAAGGCTTGACTGGTCGCCCGATCGTCCGGTGTGATGCAGGACGCTCCCCAGCTCTCCAGCTGGCGAGTGACAATCCGCCGCACTTCGCTGGAAGTCACATCCAGCAGGACGATAACGTCATCCAGCAAATGCTCTCCCGCCTCTGGCGCCTCTTCGCTAGCCGGCATTTTCAGATGCAGGGTATAGCGCGTCCCCAGCGACTCCCGGGCTTTAATGGTCAATTGCCCGCCCAGCTTGCGCGTCATGCGGTCGCATAGCCAGAAGGTAAGGGCGTTTGCTTTGCCGTACAGGTCGCTCTGGGTCTCGTTGAGATACGGGAAGTGCATATTGTCGATCTCGTTTGCCGAGACGCCGTTGCCGGTATCCAGAATGCGGAAGGTCAGGCGATCGCTGGCCGACTCATCCTGACAGACGTCGAGGGTGATCTTGCCGATAGGCGTGGTCGTCACTGAATATTGGATTAACAGCACCAGCGTGCGCCGCAGAGCTTCACGGTCGCCATAGCGCTGCTCGCCGGCCGGGAGCGCATTGTTGATGAGCAGCTGCAGACCCTTGCGTTTCATCGCCGGCAGCACTTCCGGCACGACGTCGTCAATAAGCTCCTGCACCGAGAACAACGTCTGGTTGGTTTTCCAGGCATCGCTTTCCAGCAGATTGGCGAGCTGAATGTCATCGATGAGTTTGACCAGCTCATCGGCATGCTGGGCCAGCGTCCGATTCTCTGTACTACTGAGCGCCGCCGCCTCTGCCGCCAGCGTCAGCGCGGGCTGCTTCAGGGCGCTGCCGATGTGCTGCATAAAGGCGGCCCGTCCCTGCTGGTTTTTCTCATACAAGCGCTGGGCCTGCTTGAGCTTTTTATTGACCAGCACTTCGCGGTCCTGATCACGGATGATCAGGATCTGGGTGCGCGGCGCTACCTGGCTGCGATACTGGCGGATTTCATACTGCTCATTATTGACGGTGGCCTGAATTACCCCCTGATGCTGGTCCGCCATATTGGTGATGTTCTGCAGATTCAGGTGCGGAAGCAGATGGTCGGCAATTGGATTGCTGATAACCGTTCGGTTGGCTTCCTGATCGTGAACGAGCAGCCCCAGCGGCAGCAGAGAAACAATCTCTTCGTTAATGGCGCGCAGCAGGCGCAGTTCGCTGTTGGCGGCGGAGGGGAGCCCGGCGCCAGACGAATGGCTGCGTCCTTTATAGTGGCGAAAGGTGGTAAAACCAAACAGCGCCAGCGCCAGCAGACCAATGTTGAGCAGCAGCGGCAGAAGAATGTTCTGCATGGACTCCAGCAGCATGGTGCTCATTGGTACCGTCCACAGCAACTGCATACCGGTGGTGCTGATGTCGGTGGCGATGTCAATCTGCATGCCGTTAAAGGTGATCCCGATATGATCGGCGCTCTCTTTATCCGGCGTGGTGGCGAGATTTTGCGACGGGTCAGGCTCGATACGGAAGCTGTCGATGGTCATGCCGGGCGGGATCAGATCGTTAATCGGCAGGTCGAAGGCGACCACCGTGGCAAGGTGTCCGGGCTGGTTGAAGGTGGTGCGTAACGTAAAATAGTGCGCGTTCTGCCAGGCGAGATGGCGCAGCGGCGAGAACGTCTCGCGCTCATCAAGGGTATTAGCCTGCAGCAGCATTTCCGCGCGCCGCGACTCCACGACGCTGCTGATCGTTGACTCTTTGAAGCTCGAAGAGAGGTCCTTCAACGGCAGGGTGGAGACCAGGATCAGACTATTGTCCAGGCCGTTGAGATAGTACATCGACCACGGAATGGTCTCCGCGCCCCACAAAATATCGAGATAATCGGACATTTTCTGCGTCATTTCGAGGGTGGAGCTGTCATGGGAGCCAAAGATCAGGGCTTCGGTTTTACGCCGGGGTTTCTCCAGGTAGTAAACGTCCTGTTTTAAACGCGTCTCCTGCAGACCGCCGCTTGCGGTGTTGACTGAGGTGGCGGCGATATTGTCGTAGATCTGCCAGGTGGCATAGCGCCAGGCGTCAATGCGCTGGTGCAGAGCGTGGGAGACATCAACCACCTGATAGCTTTTCTCCTTCAGCCAGGCATTGACGGCGCTTTGGATCATCACCCCCATTGTCGCCAGCAGGACAATAACCATCAAAATGAAGAAGCGGCTGATGTTGCCGGGGATCAGGGAGAATTTTTTCGGGGTCATCTTGTGGCTGAACGACTCATCATTGTTTGTAAACAGGATGTAGCGCCAGAGTAACTGGCAACAAAGCAGATGCTGCTGGCAGTATAAAGGCTAATGGCGTAAATCCATACTACAGATTGGTGCCAGCGGTGCGATGCCGCCCAGGAATTATCTTAGAAACGAAGCGTAAATGAAACCGCGCCGGGAAGGTTAACCGGCGACGATATTGACGGAAACAAAAGGGAAGAATCGCACGAAATAACAAGACATTGGCAGAATATGCCCCACTGATGGCCTAATTGATTGATTAATAGTCGTTAGGGAATCATTAGCCGTAGCACAGATAAATTAAAGTTGTGTAAAGAAGGGTAAAAAAAACCGGATGCGAGGCATCCGGTTGAAATAGGGGTAAACAGACATTCAGAACTGAATGACGGTAATAAATAAAGTTAATGATGATAGCGACTCTTATTTTAGCCACCAATGATCATTTTGTTTTACCATTCAGTGCTATAGATATGTTGTCGTCTATCGCTTTGATTATAAAAGGTTAAATATTTTTTTTGATGATTAGTGCGTATTTCCCTGACCATTTTGCGGTGAAAAAAGTTCCGCTGAATTTACAAATTGAAACATCTTGTGGGAACTTTGAAACATCTTAGAAGTTTTAGTATCATATTCTTGTTGGATTATTCTGCATTTTGCAGCACAATGAAATAGCCGACTGATTAGAAGGGTAATCAGTAAGCAGTGGCATAATAAAAGGCATATAACAAACAGAGGGTTAATAACATGAAAGTTAAAGTACTGTCCCTCCTGGTACCGGCTCTGCTGGTAGCAGGCGCAGCAAATGCGGCTGAAATTTATAACAAAGACGGCAACAAATTAGACCTGTACGGTAAAATTGACGGTCTGCACTACTTCTCTGACGACAAGAGCGTCGACGGCGACCAGACCTACATGCGTGTAGGCGTGAAAGGCGAAACCCAGATCAACGACCAGCTGACCGGTTACGGCCAGTGGGAATACAACGTTCAGGCGAACAACACTGAAAGCTCCAGCGATCAGGCATGGACTCGTCTGGCATTCGCAGGCCTGAAATTTGGCGACGCGGGCTCTTTCGACTACGGTCGTAACTACGGCGTAGTATACGACGTAACGTCCTGGACCGACGTTCTGCCGGAATTCGGCGGCGACACCTACGGTTCTGACAACTTCCTGCAGTCCCGTGCTAACGGCGTTGCAACCTACCGTAACTCTGATTTCTTCGGTCTGGTTGACGGCCTGAACTTTGCTCTGCAGTATCAGGGTAAAAACGGCAGCGTCAGCGGCGAAGGCGCGACCAACAACGGTCGTGGTTGGAGCAAACAGAACGGCGACGGCTTCGGCACCTCTCTGACCTACGATATTTGGGATGGCATCAGCGCTGGTTTCGCGTACTCTCACTCCAAACGTACCGACGAGCAGAATAGTGTTCCGGCACTGGGTCGTGGCGACAACGCTGAAACCTACACCGGCGGTCTGAAATACGACGCCAACAACATCTACCTGGCCACTCAGTACACCCAGACCTACAACGCAACTCGCGCCGGTTCCTTGGGCTTTGCTGACAAAGCGCAGAACTTCGAAGTGGTTGCTCAGTACCAGTTCGACTTCGGTCTGCGTCCGTCCGTGGCTTACCTGCAGTCTAAAGGTAAAAACCTGCAGAATAACTTCACAGGTGTAAACTACGGCGACCAGGACATCCTGAAGTATGTTGACGTTGGCGCGACCTACTACTTCAACAAAAACATGTCCACCTATGTTGACTACAAAATCAACCTGCTGGATGAAAACGACTTCACTCGTAAAGCCGGTATCTCTACCGACGACGTGGTTGCACTGGGCCTGGTTTACCAGTTCTAAGTTGCAAGCTGCATAACAAAAAGGCGCCTCTGGCGCCTTTTTTTATGTCCGGTTTAACCTCGCTGGTATACTCTTGTCGCCCTGGTAAGAGGAGCCTCGATTAATGGATATGACTTTCTTTCGCGCCGCGCTGCTGGGCGCCTGCGTTCTGCTCTCTGGCTGCGATTCAGCTACCACTCCTGCGACCCCCACCGCGACGGCCACCGTGCTGGATGGCAAAACGATGGGCACCTTCTGGCGGGTCAGCGTCATTGGCGTGGATGAGGCAAAGGCCCAGGCGTTGCGCGCCAAGGTTCAGGCCCAGCTGGACGCCGACGATCGCCTGCTGTCGACCTGGAAAAACGACTCCGCGCTGATGCGCTTCAATCATGCCGCCACTACCGAACCCTGGCCGGTGAGCGAAGCGATGGCGGATATCGTCACCCTGTCGCTGCGGATTGGCGCCAAAACGCACGGCGCGATGGATATTACCGTGGGGCCGCTGGTCAACCTGTGGGGCTTTGGCCCGGATAAACAGCCGGTCATCACCCCGGATGCCGAGGCGATAGCCGCGGCGAAGGCGCGCACCGGCCTGCAGCATCTGCAGGTTATTAATCAGAGCGGCAGGCAGTTCCTGCAAAAAGATATTCCCGATCTGTTTGTCGACCTCTCCACCGTGGGAGAAGGCTATGCCGCCGACCACCTCGCGCGGTTGATGGAGCAGGAGGGGATCTCCCGCTATCTGGTGTCGGTGGGCGGGGCGCTGGTCAGCCGCGGGATGAACGGCGAAGGCAAGCCCTGGCGGGTAGCGATCCAGAAACCGACCGACCGCGAAAACGCCGTTCAGGCGATTGTCGACATCAATGGTCACGGCATCAGCACCTCCGGCAGCTATCGCAACTACTATGAACTCGATGGCAAACGCATCTCGCACGTTATCGATCCGCAGACCGGGCAGCCGATAACCCATAAGCTGGTCTCCGTGACCGTCATTGCGCCAACGGCGCTGGAGGCGGACGGCTGGGATACCGGACTGATGGTGCTGGGGCCGGAAAAAGCGCAGCAGGTGGTGCGCGAGGAGGGGCTGGCGGTCTACATGATCGTTAAAGAAGGAGAGGGTTTTAAAACCTGGATGTCGCCGCAGTTCCGCACTTTCCTTGTCGGCGAGAAAAATTAAAAAGCAAGATTGCGGGTTTTTTACTGCGGGCTTAACCACAGACTGAGGGTACACTTACAGCTGGAGACCCGTCATGAAACCGATAGTTGCCGATACCGATGATCGCCGCTGGCAGGCGGTCTGCGAACGTGATACCCGGGCCGATGGTCAGTTCGTCTTTGCGGTACTGACCACCGGCATCTGCTGTCGTCCCTCCTGCCGCTCGCGGCGCGCGCGGCGGGAAAACGTACGCTTTTTTGCCGACGTCGCCGCCGCCGTGGCGGCGGGATTCCGCCCCTGCAAACGCTGCCAACCGGATAAAGACAACCCGCAGCAGCAAAGGGTCGACAAAGTGGCGCAGGCCTGTCGGCTGCTGGAGCAGGACGCGCCCCTGACCCTCGAGGCGCTGGCAGGCCAGCTGGCGATGAGCCCGTTTCATTTCCACCGTTTATTTAAATCCGTCACCGGCATGACCCCTAAAGCCTGGCAACAAGCGTGGCGGGCGCAGCGCCTGCGGGAAGCGCTGGAGCAGGGGATACCGGTGACCCGCGCCGCGCTGGCGGCTGGTTTTCCCGACAGCAGCAGCTATTATCGCCAGGCCGACGCAGCGTTAGGGATGACCGCCAGCCAGTTTCGCCGCGGCGGCGCCGCCACCGTGGTAACCTGGACCACGGGCGACTGCGCGCTGGGTCGTTGCCTGGTGGCGCAGAGCGAGCGCGGCGTCTGCGCGGTGCTGCCGGGTGATAACGATGCGGCATTGCTCGACGACCTGCGCCGGCGCTTTCCCAATGCCGAGCTGCGTGAAGGCGACCCTGATTTTTGTCAGCAGATGGCCGAGATTTTCGCCCACCTCGACGACAGCCGGCGGCCGGTATCGCTGCCGCTGGATCTGCAGGGCACCGCGTTTCAGCTGCAGGTCTGGCAGGCGCTGCGGCAGATCCCGGCGGGTGAGACCCGCAGCTACCGCCAGGTGGCAGAGCATATTGGCCAGCCGCGGGCGGTAAGAGCCGTGGCCGGCGCCTGCGCGGCGAATTCGCTGGCGGTGATTGTTCCCTGCCACCGGGTGGTGCGTGAAGATGGCGCCCTGTCCGGTTATCGCTGGGGAACGGCGCGAAAAGCGCAGCTGCTGGCGCGCGAGGCCCAACATGAGGAGGAGTAATGCTCGATCTGTTTAGCGATACCCCACCGTGGCAGGAGCCGCTGGCCCCCGGCGCGGTGGTGCTGCGGCGATTTGCCCGCGAACGCGCCCCGGCGCTGCTGCAGGCGATAGCCGACGTCGCCAGTCAGTCGCCGTTTCGCCAGATGGTCACGCCGGGCGGGTACACCATGTCGGTCGCCATGACCAACTGCGGCGCGCTGGGCTGGACTACCGATCGCCACGGCTATTTGTACGCCCCGGTCGACCCGGTAACCGATCAAACCTGGCCGCCGATGCCTGCCGTATTTCATGAACTGGCGCTGGCGGCGGCCGCCGCCGGCGGCTATCCCGAGTTTTCCCCCGACGCCTGTTTGATTAACCGCTATTGTCCTGGCGCAAAACTGTCGTTGCATCAGGATAAAGATGAACAGGATCTGCGGGCGCCGATTGTCTCGGTCTCGCTGGGCTTGCCGGCCATCTTTCAGTTTGGCGGCTTGCAACGCAGCGACCCGCTGCAGCGGCTGCTGCTGGAGCATGGCGATGTGGTGGTCTGGGGCGGCGAGTCGCGCCTGTTTTATCATGGCATTCAGCCGCTGAAAGCGGGGCATCATCCGGAAACGGGCGACTGTCGTTACAATCTCACCTTCCGACAGGCGGGCGGTCGCCAGTATTAAAATAAGAATTATTCTTGATGTCATCGGCGAGCCGTTTAAACTGCTGGCTGTTTTGCTTTTGCGGATAGCCTGTTATGGAACTTCTCTCTCTCGTCTGGCGCCAGTACCGCTGGCCGTTTCTGGGCGTTATTGCTCTCAGCCTGCTCAGCGCTGCGCTGGGTATCGGCTTAATCGCTTTCATTAACCTGCGTCTGATTACCTCTGTCGATACCTCGCTGCGGGTCCTGCCGGAGTTTCTTGGTCTGCTGGGGCTGCTGATGGCGGTGACCCTGGGTTCGCAGCTGGCGCTAACCACCCTCGGCCACCATTTTGTCTATCGTCTGCGCGGTGAGTTTGTTAAACGCATCCTCGATACCCAGATTGAACAAGTAGAGAAGATCGGCAGCGCGTCGCTGCTTGCCGGGCTGACCAGCGATATCCGCAATATCACCATCGCCTTTGTGCGCCTGCCGGAGCTGGTGCAGGGGATCATTCTCACCTTCGGCTCCGCGGCCTACCTCGCCTGGCTGTCAGGAAAAATGATGCTGGTGACGGCGCTGTGGATGGCGCTCACCATCTGGGGCGGCTTTGTGCTGGTCTCGCGGGTGTACAAACATATGGCCAGCCTGCGCGAAACGGAAGATAAACTGTATCACGACTATCAGACGGTGCTGGAGGGGCGTAAAGAGCTGACCCTCAACCGCGAGCGCGCGGAGTATGTGTTTAACCAGCTCTACCTCCCGGACGCCCGGGAGTACCGGCACCATATCGTTCGCGCCGATACCTTCCACCTCAGCGCGGTCAACTGGTCGAATATTATGATGCTTGGCGCCATCGGGCTGGTGTTCTGGATGGCCAACAGCCTCGGCTGGGCCGATACCGCCGTGGCGGCGACCTATTCCCTGACGCTGCTGTTTCTGCGCACGCCGCTGCTCTCCGCCGTCGGCGCGCTGCCCACGCTGCTCAGCGCCCAGGTGGCGTTTAACAAGCTGCGTCAATTCTCCCTCGCCCCGTACCGGGCCGACTTTCCCCGGCCGCAGGCGCATCCTGACTGGCAGACGCTGGAGCTGCGCGATGTCACCTTCCATTATCCGGACCAGCGCTTTGCGGTAGGGCCGCTTAATCTGACGCTGAAGCGCGGCGAGCTGGTGTTTCTGATAGGCGGCAACGGCAGCGGCAAGTCAACGCTGGCGATGCTCCTGACCGGCCTGTACCAGCCAATATCCGGTCAGATCCTCGTCGACGGCCAGCCGCTGGCGGCGGAGAGGCCAGAGGAGTACCGCAAACTGTTTTCCGCAGTGTTTACCGACGTCTGGCTGTTTGACCGCCTGCTCGGGCCGCAGGGCGAGGAGGCCGATCCGGCGCTGGTGGCGACATGGCTGGAGCGTCTGCAAATGGCTCACAAGCTGCAGCTGGAGAACGGAAAGATCGCCGACCTGCGGCTGTCGAAAGGGCAGAAGAAGCGCGTGGCGCTCCTGCTGGCGCTGGCCGAGTCCCGGGACATCATTCTGCTGGATGAATGGGCGGCGGATCAGGATCCGCATTTCCGCCGCGAGTTCTACCAGGTCCTGCTGCCGCTGATGCAGCAGATGGGCAAAACCGTGTTCGCCATCAGCCATGACGATCACTACTTCCAGCACGCCGATCGTCTGCTGGAGATGCGCGCTGGCCAGCTCGCCGAACTTACCGGCGAAGAGCGGGAACAGGCTTCCCGCGATGCGGTGGCCCGTACGGCCTGATTCACAACGCGCGCCCGGAAAAGCCCGGGCGCCGCTGAAATTTTCAGCGTCTACATCGCTGACGGTTATTATTTCCCCCTCCTCGCGCTATGCTTAAGGCTTCCGGCCCGCAGGCCGGCTCACCATTCTCAAAAGGATTGCCCGATCGATGTCCGTTTTGCATAAAAAAAGCGCCCGCTTGCGTGACGAAGAGCGCGCCCGTCTGATTTGGCTCTTGAGCACCGATAAAGCGGTGACTTCCGCGCTGCTGGGCAAACTGACGCTGGCTGAGCGCTATGATGAAGGGACGCTGGCCGATGACCTGGCCGAAGTGGAAATGCTGGTCTCGCATCTGCCGCCGCCGGATCTCGCCGATGCGCTGGAAGCGCTTCCCTATGACGCCCGCACCGCGCTATGGTGCCTGGTGCCCGACGATAAACGCGGCGAAGTGCTGCTGGAGGCCTCAGAGAACGTCTGGGGCGACCTGATCGACAAGATGAGCGACCCCGAGCTGCTGCAGGCCATGCAGCCGCTGGATATCGATGAACAGGTTTACCTGCTGCAGCATCTGCCGCGCAACCTGACCGGACGGCTGCTGGCGACCCTGCCGGCCGAGAAGCGCGCCCGTATTCGCCAGATTATGCGCTACGCCGACAACAGCGTCGGGTCGATCATGGAGTTTGAGGTCATTACGGTGCGACCGGAGGCCACCCTGGCGGCGGTGCAGCGCTATCTGCGGCGTCTCGGTAAAATGCCGGAAAACACCGATAAGCTGTTCGTTACCACCCGTAACAAGCTGCTGCTCGGCGAGCTGGAGCTGCAGACCATTCTGCTCAATGATGCGCAGAAGCGGGTGGGGGAGGTGATGGAGGGCGATCCGGTCACCTTTCAGCCGCACGAAGAGGCGGAGAAGGTGGCGCGCACCTTCGAACGTGATGACTTGCTCAGCGCCGCCGTCATTGATGCCGACGGCAAGCTGATCGGGCGCCTGACCATCGATGAGATCGTCGATGTGGTTTATGAAGAAACCGATAACGATCTGCGGCGGATGGGCGGCCTGAGCGATGAAGAGGATGTCTTCGCCCCGGTCAGCAAAGCGGTGAAAACCCGCTGGGCATGGCTGGCGGTCAATCTGTGTACGGCGTTTATTGCTTCCCGGGTCATCGACGGCTTCGAACACACCATTTCACAGCTGGTGGCGCTGGCCTCGCTGATGCCGATCGTCGCCGGGATCGGCGGCAACACCGGCAACCAGACGATCACCATGATCGTCCGGGCGATGGCGCTGCAGCAGATCCAGCCCGGCAGCTTTACCTTTCTGATCCTGCGTGAAATGGGTGTTGCGCTGATTAATGGCCTGGTGTGGGGCGGGATTATGGGGGCCATCACCTGGTGGCTGTATGACGATCCGCAGCTCGGCGGGGTGATGACGCTGGCCATGATGCTCAACCTGCTGATGGCGGCGATGATGGGCGTGATAATCCCGATGGTCATGGTGAAGCTGGGGCGCGACCCGGCGGTCGGCTCCAGCGTGATGATCACCGCCATCACCGACACCGGCGGCTTCTTTATTTTTCTGGGTCTGGCGACGCTGTTTCTAATGTAGCCTGCGCTTTTGCCCGCAGGCGGCGGGGGATGATCGCCATCGCGATAATCCCCGCCAGCACACCGATCGCCAGATTGCTGGTTCCCACCGTCGCGGCGACGGTCACCAGCATCACCAGCGTTTCCGGCCACGGATTACGCGCCAGCTCGCCCGGGCGAATGCTGTGCCAGCTAAAGGTTTTCACCGCCACGATCACCATCACCCCGGCCAGAACCGCCATCGGGATCTTCGCCATCACCTGGCTGAGCGCTGTCACCAGCAGGAGCAGCACCAGGCCGGCGATTACCGTTGAGAGGCGGCTGCGGGCCCGGCCCATTTCCACGTTCACGATAGTCTGGCCGATCATCGCGCAGCCGGCGATGCCGCCATAGCAGCCGGCAAGGATATTGGCGATACCCAGCCCGGCGCTTTCCCGCGATTTGTTCGACGAGGTATGAGTGAGATCATCCACCAGCTTAGCCGTCAGCAAGGACTCCATCAGGCCGACAAAGGCGATGCTGAGGGCGCACGGCCAGATTATCTGCAGGGTGGTCAGGTTCAGGGGAACGGTCAGGGCGGTGAACCCCGGCAGGCCGCCGCTCATTGACCCTTCATCGCCGACGGTCGGCAGCTGCTGGCCGGTGGTCGCGGTATAGAGGGTGAGTGCGACGATGGCGATCAGCGGCGCCGGGATAGCCTTAATAACGCGCGGCGCCCACAGGACGATAAGCAGCGTCAGGACGAACAGGCCAACGATTAGCGGTTGTCGACTCCAGAAATGCGGCACCTGAGCAAAGAAAATCAGGATCCCAAGGGCGTTGACGAACCCGGTCATCACCGCCGGGGGAATAAAGCGCATCAGGCGCGCCATGCCGCACAGACCAAACAAAATTTGAATAATACCCGCCAGAATGACAGCCGGTAAAATGTACCCCACGCCGTGCTGATGCACCATCGGGCCAATCACCAGCGCCACCGAGCCCGCGGCGGCGGTGACCATCGCCGGGCGTCCGCCGAAGACTGACATCGCCAGGCAGAGCACAACCGAAGCAATCAGGCTTACCTGCGGGTCAACGCCGGCAATGACTGAAAACGAAATCACTTCAGGGATGAGCGCCAGGGCGGTGAGCACGCCGGCCAGCACTTCGCGCGTCAGTAAAGACGGGGAGCGGAGGATGAGACGCAGGTTGCCGGAAGCGGCGGGGTCAGAAACTGGGGGCATAAAAAAAGTTCGCAGCTTATAAAAAAAGAGGGAGCGGTGTCAGGCCCTGCTTCCGTGCGGTCTGTCACAAAACCAGGGATGATAGCGCGGAATCTGTCAGCGCACCAGTACAAAAAGTGATTTGGTGTATACATTTATTAAACATTTTTATAACGGATCTCAAAACAGAACTTAAAATTTAAACAATATTTAAATTTTTGAGCTTCGGTGGTAACGTGAGGGGTGAGAATCGTATCACCTGCGCTAAATAAAAACAGCGAGTAAAGTAAGGCTCAAATCCGATGAATAAAAAGATGGCCGTACCACGCTCACAGGCGGTTGGTCCCAACAGCACTCGGACCAACACCCGCCATGAGCAAGAGACGGATGTATTGTTGATTGGCGGCGGCATTATGAGCGCCACACTGGGAACCTGGCTGCAGGAGCTTGAGCCAGACTGGTCTATTACCATGGTTGAGCAGATGTCCAGCGTGGCGGAAGAGAGCTCAAACGGGTGGAATAATGCGGGTACCGGCCACGCGGCGCTGATGGAGCTGAACTACACGCCGCAGACCGCCAACGGCATCAATATCGACAAAGCGGTCGACATCAACGAAGCCTTCCATATCTCGCGTCAGTTCTGGGCGCATCAGGTGACGCGCGGCGTCCTGAACAAACCAAAATCTTTCATTAACAGCGTGCCGCACATGAGCTTTGTGTGGGGCGAAGATAACGTCAACTTCCTCCGTGCGCGCTACGCGGCGCTGCAGCAAAGTGAACTGTTTCGCGGTATTCGCTATTCTGAAGACCATCAGCAGATCAAAGCCTGGGCGCCGCTGGTGATGGAAGGCCGCGACCCGTTGCAAAAGGTCGCCGCCACTCGCTCAGAAGTGGGAACCGACGTCAACTATGGTGAAATTACCCGCCAGCTGATCGCCGGTCTGCAAAAGCATGATAATTTCTCCCTACAGCTGGGCACCGTGGTGCGTCGCTTCAAGCGCAATGCCGACAAGAGCTGGACGGTCACCCTGGCGGATGCCGACAATCGTCGTCAGAAGCGGGTCATTAAAGCTAAATTTATCTTTATCGGCGCCGGCGGCGCAGCGCTGACCCTGCTGCAGGAGACCGGCATTCCGCAGGCCAAAGAGTATGCGGGCTTCCCGGTCGGCGGCCAGTTCCTGGTCTGCGAAAATCCGGAGGTGGTGAACCACCATCTGGCGAAGGTCTACGGTCAGGCCGAAGTGGGCGCGCCGCCGATGTCGGTGCCGCACATCGATACCCGTATTATCGACGGTAAACGCGTGGTGCTGTTCGGACCATTCGCCACCTTCTCGACCCGTTTCCTGAAGAACGGTTCGCTGTGGGATCTGCTGGCCTCGACGAATACCTCAAATATTTTGCCAATGCTCAACGTCGGCCTGGACAACTTCGATCTGGTAAAATATCTGATTAGCCAGGTGATGCAGAAAGATAAAGATCGTCTGGCCGCGCTGTGCGAATATTATCCGGAAGCGCGGAAAGAGGACTGGCGGTTGTGGCAGGCCGGTCAGCGCGTGCAGATCATTAAGCGCGACGCGAAGAAGGGCGGGGTACTGCGCCTGGGCACCGAAGTGGTCAGCGATGATGAAGGCACCGTCGCGGCGCTTCTCGGCGCGTCGCCAGGGGCCTCCACCGCGGCGCCTATCATGCTGCAGCTAATGGAAAAAGTGTTTAAAGATAAAGTCAATTCGCCGGAATGGCAGGCCAAGCTGAAGGCGATCATCCCAACCTACGGTATTCGTCTTGACGGCAACCCGGCGGAGATCGAGAAAGCGCTGGCGTGGACCAGTGAAGTGCTGGAACTGAAATATGAGCCAGCCGGGGCGGTGGATGAGGTACCGCAGGCGGAGCTGAAGCCGCTGAGCGGCGGCAAGCCGATGGCGGATATCGCGCTCTGATAAACGCTCTGACAAAAACGGCAGCCTGCGGGCTGCCGTTTTTTATTGCCGTTTGCGCTGTTCGCCTTAGCGGACGACAGCGTTGCCGATAGTCTCGTCGGCGCGCCAGATGCGATATTTCACATCGACATTGCTCGGCGTGTATACCACGATCGGCAGTTTGCTGTTGTAGCGCAGCATGGCGTCATCCCCGAGGCCGGCAGTGACAAATTTCTTCTCTTTTTTGCCGTCCGGGCAGGCCATCATAGTGGATACCGGGCCGCTCAGCTTCTCAAAGACATAGTAATCATAGCCCCAGCCTTCCAGGGTTTTACTTTCCAGTTCCCCGCCGAGACGATGATGGTTGCAGTCGACTTCCAGCGTCTGGCCGATCATCAGCTCAACCTTGAGCGCCGACTCATCCTGCTGCTGCGGCAGCTGAATAACCTGACGCTTCATGCCTTTTTCCGCTTTCGGGAACGGCGCGACTTTTTCCAGCGGCTGGTCTGCGGCCAATGCGCCAGCGGACATGCAGGCGGCGGTCAGCAGAGAAACGGCTAGCGTAGTGATTTTTTTCACGGTTGATCATCCTTTATTTTCGTTCCTGACAGAGATAGCCTATCATCACTCAGCTGAATGTTAAGATTTATTTACCAATTTTTGCAAAATGAATAGTGTTATCTACTGGTAAGACATCGGCCGCGCAGAGCGCAACAGAGGCGCTGGCGGGCCGCCAGCCCCCTGCCGGGAAAGCTATTCATTACGGCTATTTTTCGCTTCCTCAATAAACTCTTCATCGATTTCGTCGGTATTGCCGGCATGTTCTCGTCCCGACAGCAGGTTCCAGCAGGCGATAAACAGGGCGGCGATCAGCGGCCCGATCACGAAGCCGTTGATACCGTAGATCTCCATGCCGCCCAGAGTGGCGATAAGGATCAGATAGTCCGGCATCCTGGTATCCTTGCCCACCAGCAGTGGACGCAGAATGTTATCCACCAGGCCAATCACAATCACAAAGAAGCCGACGATAAAGGCGCCCTGCCACAGCTGGCCGGTGGCGAAGAGGTAGATGGCCGCTGGCACCCAGATAATGGCCGAGCCCACCGCCGGGATAAGCGACAGAAACGCCATCAGCGCTCCCCAGAGAATGCTGCCGTCCAGACCGGCGATCCAGAAGGCAAAGCCACCCAGCGCCCCCTGCGCCAGCGCCACGGCGACGGTACCTTTTACCGTGGCGCGGGCCACAGCGGCGAATTTAGCGAACAAATGCTGCTTCACATAGCTTGATAACGGTAGAGACTCGAGGATCAACAGCACCAGATAAGGTCCATCCTTCAGCAGGAAAAACAGCAGATACAGCATGATGCCGAAGCTGACGGTGAAGCCAAAAGTCCCTTTGCCAATCAGAAACGCGCTGCCGGCCAGATACTGACCGCCTTTCAGAGCGGCATCAGAGAGCTGCTGCTGGATCTGCTGCGCGCTATCAAGGTTATGATCGGCGAGGAAGCTTCTGGCCCAGCCGGGAAGATGGGCGAACAGGCTGGCGACCACCGTCGGAAACTGGGTGTCGTTATGCTGCAGTTTGCTGTACACCAGGTTGAGCTCGTAGGCCAGCGAGGAGAGAATGATAGCCAGCGGCGTAAAAACGATAAGACAGATAATGACGATGGTCATCAGCGCCGCGAGGCCATTGCGCTCGCCGAGGCGGGTACGGATCTTGTTTTTGACCGGATTAAAAATCACCGCGAGGATCGCAGCCCAAAGGATGGCGGAATAATAGGGTGAGAGAACATCAAAAAAGGCCAGGGTTACAATGAAGACGATAAGGATGAAAAATCCTTTGGTAAGTCCATTAACTCTCATGTTATCCGCTCCTGCTTATGAGTCATACGGTCGAATAATAGATGCTACGACGTAATTTACCATCAGGATAGTCGTACATCTTCACGATACGTTGAAGAAAGGGCACAAATTAAGCGAGCGGGCGGCAACAGGGGAAACAGGCATAAAAAAACCAGCCTTAAAAGGCTGGTTTCTGTGGAGTTTTTGGTCGGCACGAGAGGATTTGAACCTCCGACCCCCGACACCCCATGACGGTGCGCTACCAGGCTGCGCTACGTGCCGACGCGTGGGGAACAATATTACCCGTTCCCCAGGCGAATGCAAGCGGGTCACGCGCGATTGATTCATAATTAATCAATCAGTTAGCGATAAAGCGTTTTTCGTCAGTCAGGACCTGCAGCAATAGACTGAGCTGCGGTTTCTGATCTTTAATTTTCTCGCCGTCGCGGCTCCAGGTGGTATAGGTGCCGTTATGGTTGAGGACCACGGTGATGGTCGGGGTGGTGATGGCCAGCGTATCGCCGTTGGCCGCGGTGACCCAGTTACGACGCCGCGCGGCGCTGAACAGATCTTCTCCCTGCGAGTACTCATTGGCCGGCGTCGAAACGTGAAGCAGGCGCTGCATCAGCGTAGTCATCACATCTTTGTTATCGGTCAGGGTGGCAATCTCCTGCGCCGGCGTGCCCGGCCAGTGAATAACCAGCGGCACCTGCAGCTGCTCGCGCGACCAGTCGAACGCGTCGTGTTTCGCATTCAGCGGCTTGCCGTGGCCGCCGGTAATAATTACCACCGTATTATCGAGTTTGCCGGCTTCGCGCAGCGCAGTCAGCACCCGATCGATCTGGGCATCAACGTCGCCAGCCGCCTTGCTGTAGCGGCGGACAAAGCCCTGCTGCTGCGTGTCGTCGAGGGTGGTGCCATTGAGCGAGATCCACGAGAACCAGCGATTCTCATCCTGCGCGTAACGGTCCAGCCAGCCGATCCACTGATTGGCCGTCTGCTCGTCGCTCTGGGTCTTCGCGCTCGGCAGCGAGAAATCGGAGAGCAGTGCCTGGCGATACAGCGGGCTGCTAAACCCATCGGAGGAGAAGAGGCCCAGCTGGTAGCCCTGCTGGTTGAGGGCGGTAATCAGCGCGGCGGGAATACGCGCCGAGAGGACACCGTCCATATAGCCAGGCGAAATACCGTAGAACAAGCCAAACAGGCCGCTGTCGGCGGTATTGCCCGAGCTCATATGCTGGGTAAAGTTAACGTTTTCTTTGGCAAATGCCGCCAGCGCCGGCATGGTCTTTTCAAACCGCGAGTAGTTCAGGTTGTCGACGGTGATCAGCAGCACGTTGTAGCCCGCGCCGAGGTCACGATAGCGCAGGTTGCTAAGCGGATACTGGACCGATACCGCCTCCGGCGCCCCTTGCTCCACCAGACGACGCTGATAATCCTGGGCGTCGAGCAGGCCATGTTTCTCAAGGAAACGACGGGCGGTCATCGGATAGGAGAGCGGCAGATTCGCCCGCTGCATAGTGATCGGGCGATAGAAATTGGCGTCCGCCCAGATATAGACCAGGTGGCTGCTGACGAACGACAAAAAGAAGAACCAGGCGACCGGGCGGGCGTAATGGCGGCGGCGCGTCAGGCTGCGCAGCTTTTGCCAGCTCCAGGTGGCGAAGAGCATTTCAATCAAAAAGATGACCGGGACGCTGATAAACATCAGCTGCCAGTCGCGCGCCATCTCATTCTGGTCAGGGTTGATGACCAGCTCCCAGACGACCGGGTTTAAGTGCAGATGGAAGCGGGTAAAAACCTCGCTGTCTATCAGCAGCAGCGTCATCCCGGCGGTGGCAAGGATCACCGACAGGAAGCGCATCAGTCGCTGCGAGACCACGATAAAGGTCAACGGAAAGAGGATCAGCACATAGCTGGTAAACACCAGAAAGCTGAAATGCCCGACGAGACTGACGTACGAAAACAGTCGTCCGGCAAGCGTCGTCGGCCAGTCGGCGACAAAAAGGTAGCGGCTGCCGAGCACCATGGCCAACAACATGTTGAACAGGGCGAACCAGTGCCCCCAGCTAACCATCTGGGAGACTTTTTCTCGGTAGGGCTGACGTAGAGTCACCATATACTGTTGCTGTTATCCTTAATGCGCTGGATCGTCGTTAATCGAAGATTGCAAAGCCTGCGCGAAAGAACGGGCGATGGCCTGACGCTGCGCCGGCGCGACGCTACTGTTGATCAGGTTGGTCACCATATTGCCTAACACCATCAGTGAAAGGTCCACCGGGGCTTTGTGTGATTCCAGGACGTTCGTCAGCTCGCTGAGCAACTGTTCGACCTGTTGATCGCTATAGCGGGAAATTTGCGGCATAAACTCAAAATCTGTTTGTTCGTGAAAGGGCAACATATTACCGTAGCAGCAGCTTTTTTTCCGCATTTTTTCGCCGCGGCGCAAAAGCGCATCAATCGACGGTAACGACGTCGAAATGTGTGGCGCCAGTTGCGTCGGCCACCCGGCGGTGGTTGAATACCGCCCGGTCTAAAAGGAGAGTTTAACATGAGTCTGGATATCGACCAGATTGCCCTGCATCAGTTAATCAAACGTGATGAACAAAATCTGGAGCTGGTGCTGCGCGAGTCACTGCTGGAGCCGAACGCGACGGTCGTCGAGATGATGGCTGAACTGCACCGGGTCTATAGCGCCAAAAGCAAAGCCTATGGCTTGTTCAATGAAGAGAGCGAACTGGCCCAGGCGCTGCGCCTGCAGCGTCAGGGGGAAGAAGAGTTTCTGGCGTTTAGCCGCGCGGCGACCGGTCGCCTGCGTGATGAGCTGGCGAAATACCCGTTCGCCGAAGGAGGCATTGTCCTCTTCTGCCAGTATCGTTACCTTGCGGTCGAGTATCTGCTGGTGGCGGTACTCAATAACCTGAGCAGTATGCGCGTCAACGAAGAGCTGGATATCCGCTCGACCCATTATCTGGATATTAACCATGCCGATATCGTCGCGCGCATCGATCTCACCGAATGGGAAACCAACCCGGAGTCGACCCGCTATCTGACCTTCCTGAAAGGGCGGGTAGGGCGCAAAGTGGCCGATTTCTTTATGGATTTCCTCGGCGCCAGCGAAGGGCTTAACGCCAAAGCGCAGAACCGCGGCCTGCTGCAGGCGGTGGATGACTTCGCCGCCGATGCCCAGCTTGATAAATCCGAGCGACAGAACGTGCGCCAGCAGGTCTACGCCTACTGCAACGAACAGCTGCAGGCTGGGGAAGAGATTGAGCTGGAGTCGCTGTCCAAAGAGCTCGCCGGCGTCAGCGAAAAGAGCTTCCAGGAATTCACCGCTGAGCAGGGCTATGAGCTGGAAGAGAGCTTCCCGGCGGATCGCAGCACCTTACGTCAGCTGACCAAGTTTGCCGGCAGCGGCGGCGGATTGACCATTAACTTCGACGCCATGCTGCTGGGCGAACGCGTATTCTGGGATCCCGCCACTGATACCCTGACCATTAAGGGTACCCCGCCGAACCTGCGCGACCAGTTGCAGCGCCGGACGTCAGGCGGCAATTAAGCCCTGCGCCCCGGCGGCGCTACCGCTGAACGGGGACGATCTCCACGCCGCTCTGCACCAACTGTTGGCGTAGCGCGGCGTCGGGTTCTCCATCGACAATCAGCGTACTGGCGAGGCTCAGCTCGCCGATGGCAAAGGCCGACGCGGCGTTGAGCTTTTCCCGGGAGGCCATTACCACGGTTTCTGCCGCCCTGGCCGTCAGCGCGCGCTTGATGCCTGCCTCTTCGTAATCACCGGTGGTGAAACCCGCCCGCGGGTGGACGCCGGTCACCCCCATAAAGAACAGATCGGCGTTGATCCGCGCCATTCCCGCCAGCGTCTCGGCGCCGACGGCGACAACCGAATGTTTAAATACTCTGCCGCCGAGCAGGATCACCTCGATTCGCGGGTGGTCCACCAGCGCCACGGCGATGCCAGGGCTGTGGGTGACCACCGTGCAGCTGAGGTCGGCGGGTAAAAAGCCGATCATCGCCGCGGTGGTGGTGCCGCCATCGACAATCACCACCTGTCCCGGCTGGATCAGGGCTGCGGCGGCGCGGGCGACCGCCTGCTTGGAGGCGATCTGCACGCTTTTGCGCGTTTCAATTGGCGCAATGGCGGCGGATACCGGCAATGCCCCGCCATGGACCCGCTGCAGTTTTCCCTCCGCCGCCAGCTCGCGCAGATCGCGGCGAATGGAGTCCTCGGAGACGTTAAACCGCTGGCTTAGCTCCCCGGACATCACCTGTTTTTCCTCGGTGAGGATCTGGAGGATCTGCTGTTTTCTCTGACTGGCGAGCATCGGTTTTCCTTCATCGAATGATCTTGTTTGTGCACGATTATGCATGTTATGGTGCCTGCTGTCACCTCAAAGGGGAAATAACATGCAAACACATGCACCGCACGTCCGCCACGTTCGCGAGACGCTGCTCTCGGATAACTGGTACACGTTGAAAAAATATACCTTCGAACTGCTGCGTCGGGACGGTCGCTGGCAGGAGCAGAGCCGCGAGGCTTATGACCGGGGCAACGGCGCAGTCATTTTACTCTACAACCGGGAAAAGCGGACGGTGGTCCTGACCCGTCAGTTCCGTTTTCCGGTATTTACTCATGGCCACGACGGATATCTCATTGAGGCGGCCGCCGGGCTGTTGGATAACGCCTCGCCGGAGGCGCGGATCGTTGCCGAAGCGGAAGAGGAGACCGGCTTTCGCGTGACCCGTGTCGAACCCGTCTTCACCGTCTTTATGAGCCCCGGCTCCGTCACCGAAAAACTCTACTTTTTTATCGCCGAATATCAGGCCGATGACCGTCGGGGCGACGGCGGCGGACTGGCGGCGGAAGGTGAGGACATTGAAGTACTGGAGTGGCCGCTGACGCGGGCGCTGCAGGCCATTCGCGATGGCGAGATCATGGATGCTAAAACCATTATCCTGCTGCAACACCTGGCGCTGAATGCCGACACGCTCCTCGCCGGCTGAGCGGCAAGGAGCGGGGAGTTAACGCAGCTCGCGGGCAATGGCGCTGTACATCAGCGCCGCTTCCAACGGCTGAGCGTTGAAGGAAGGTTCCGCCTGCGGCCAGGTCGACCACTGGACGATCACCAGGTGTTCCGCGCGGTTCACCATGATCACCTGGCCGTAGATCCCCAGCGCCCACAGCGACCCTTTAAGCCCTTCCTGCGGCGTCGGCTGGACGTTTTGCGCATTCGCCGGAATCGCGTTATTCCACCACTGATAGCCGTAAATACCCTCCGGATGCGCTGCCGAGACCGAGTTTAGCGCCTTGGTCCAGCTGGCGGCTTGATCGAACCAGCCAGTCGGCACCAGCTGTTTGCCATTGCTTAACCGACCGTCACGGGCGACGAATTCACCAAAGCGGCCCCAGTCTTCAAGGGTGGCGTTAAAGCCGTGGGCGCCGACGTCGTGCTTCCCTTGCTGATAAGCATGCCACACGCCGTCGTGGGCCATCCCGGCCGGCTGCCATAGAGCCTGTTCAAGCCAGGCGGCCAGCGACATGCCGGTGGCGCGCTCCAGGATATCCCCAAGCAGCCAGGCGCCGCCGGAAGAGTAGGACCACTGCTCGCCCGCCGGGTGTTGACGCGCCAGGCCGGTGACGATCTTACGCACGCAGGCATAGGCGCCGGGCTGCGCTTCACACTGGGTCAGGCGGGCGAAATGCGACTGCGGGTCGGTGTAGTCTTCATTCCATTCCACCCCGCTGGTGTGTTGAATCAACTGCTTCAGCGTTACGCCGTCCCAGGCGGTGCCTTTCAGTTCGGGTTCATAAACGGTAATCAGGTCATCAAGGGAGTGGATTTTACCCTGTTGAATGGCGATACCGACCAGCGTCGAGACCACCGATTTGCCCACCGAGCGCGAGGTCCACAGGGTGGTGTCGGTATTACCTTCGGCGAGATATTTCCAGGCGACTTTACCATCTTTCAGCACCAGCATACCGCTGACGTTCTCGCGCTTCAGGTAATCCTGCAAATTCCAGGTGTGGCCGTTGAGCGTATACCGGGCATCGGTCAGTTGTTTTTCAGCGCGCTCCAGCGGCGTCGAGGCGCCGTGGCGGAAGACATCGCCGGCATAGTTGCGATAGTCATTGCGAAAGCCAATCACGCGTGAAGTCTGATCCCAGCTGAGCATGTCTTTGGCCGCGGGTAGCGTTTGATCGTAAGGCGTTGGGCAGACATCCAGCGTCAGGCTGCCGCAGTGTTGCGCCATTGCCGCCGCCGGCAGCGCCGCCAATATTAACGCCAGGGCCAGTGGTTTTCTTATCATTGTCATTTCCTCGTTTGCCATAGATTCGCCGCGCAGTATATAAATCGGCGCGCGCCGGCTAAAATCAGCACATGGGGGATTTTCCCCCTTAAGGGAGAAAAAGGATGAAAACCCTACAGTATTCATTCGCACAGATTGAAGCCTTCGCGACGATTGCTGAGACCGGCAGCCTGTCGCAGGCGGCCATTCGTTTAGCTAAAGACCGGACCACGCTGCGCGATCTGCTGGACTATCTGGAAGATGCGCTGGGCTACCGGCTGTTCAGCCGTGAAGGACGTAGCCTGACGCTAACCGCCGAGGGCGAGCAGCTGTTTCGCCAGGCGCATCTGCTGTTGCGTCAGGCGCAGGCTTTCGAGTCTTTTGCGCAAACGCTGCCGCAAACCGCCGGGCAGGCGCTGCGTCTGGTGTACGATCCCTTCGTGCCGCGTGAATTTCTCTGTGCGCTGGCCGATAACCTGGCCCGACGGCAGATCCGCCTGAGCTGCTGGAGCGCCTCGCGTCGCGAAGCCGAGCAGGCGCTGAGCGATGGCGTGGCGGAGATGGCGATTTGTCAGGCTAACAACCGCACGCTGGGGAGCGAAATGGAGTGGCGGGCGCTCGGCACCGTGGATCTGCGTTTCTACGCGGCGGACAGTCTGTTCCACGACGCTCCGCGGCCGCTGACGCTATTGAATCTTTCGTTGACGCCGCAGTTAGTGATGCACCGGCGCAGTGACGATCAAATCGCCCGCCGGCTGCAGATTTCCGGCCATACGCTGTATATGAATGAAATTACCCTGTTGCGCCATGCGCTGGAGCAGGGGAGGGGCTGGGGGTTTTTACCGGACCATTTGCGGCCAGGCGAGTGGCAGGGAGTCAGTGAAATCGCGACGGAGGTCGGCAGTCAGGGGCTGAACGTCACTATGGTGATGCTCTGGCTGCCCGGAATGAATAAGCATCGGATGCTTAGCGACATCGTGCACGAGGCGCCGGAGCTTTGGCAGCGCAGATAACAAAACGCCCCGGAGCCTGAGACCCCGGGGCGCTTGCCATACAACTTGCTATCGGCGATTACGCGCGAACGAAGTCGATGTGAGTCAGTTTCGGCTTGAACGCGTGGCGCTGAACAGCCTGAACTTTGACTTTTTCTTCTTTGCCATCAACAACGACGGTCAGAACTTCGCTGTAAAACTCAGCTTTGTCCTGCATGTTCCATACTTTGTCGTGGTCCAGTTCGATAGCAACCGGAGCAGCTTCGCCACCGTAGATGATTGCCGGGAACTTGTTAGCTGCGCGCAGGCGGCGGCTCGCACCCTTACCCTGCTCTTTACGTACTTCTGCGTTGATAGTAAACATTGATGTCTCTCTATATATAAAGCCTGCTACAGGCGACCCAGCAACAGGCGGATTATCTGCTTTGCGAATGCAAAAGCGGGCGGCATTATAGCCGCCAAACGACACCCGGGCAATCAAAACCTCAGCTTTCCGGTAATTAACGCAGCTCGTTGGCGCGACGAAAACGCCCCTGATAATCGAACACTTTTTCCCGCACCTGCCAGTACTGCCCCTTCATGCGGGCGACGACAAAGTCCGGATGGCGCAGCAGCGCCTGCTGGGTCACGATATCCGCCGGCGTTATCCAGCGCAGCGGCACCCCGGGGGTGCGGGTATGCGGGCGAATAAACAGTTGTTCGAAGGCGGTGCGCTGGGCGGGGGTCTGCAGACGGAAGCGCTCACTGACATCCGCCCCGTCTTCATCGTAATAGGTGATTTTTAGCCACGGACCCTTCTCGTCGCCACCGTGCTGCAGGGCCATGCCGCTGCAGCGCAGCACCAGCGCGTCCTTCAGTTTCAGCGCCGCCTTCAGCATATCGTCCGGGTCAACCAGTATAGTGTCGCACTCCCGGCAGCGGCGGGCGGCGATGTCGTTTTCCGCATTACACTGCGGGCAGTTTTTAAAGCGAAAGCGGAAGTCGCACTGTTCGCGGTGGCCGTCGTCATCTTCGAACCACCCCTGGCAGCGGCGGCCAAAGTGTTCAATCAAGGTGCCGTCGGCGGTGGTTTTGCCCCAGAAGGTATTGGCGAAGCCGCAGGCCGGGCAGAAGACCTGCACCGGCACGTTGTCGCTTTTGCCCTTCGGCGTCCCCACTTCCGGGGCATACAGGTCATGCGGATTGCCGGCGTAGTCGAGGATCAGACAGTCGGTTTTCCCCGGCGCCAGGCGCAGACCGCGGCCAACGATCTGTTGGTAAAGACTCACCGACTCGGTGGGGCGGAGGATGGCGATCAGGTCGACGTGCGGGGCGTCGAAGCCGGTGGTCAGCACCGCGACGTTCACCAGATAGCGATACGCCTGCGCTTTAAAGGCCTCGATGATGCGATCCCGCTCCGGCCCAGGCGTTTCGCCGGTGATCAGCGCCGACTGGCCTACCGGCAGCAGGCCGGTCACTTCCCGGGCGTGTTCCACGGTGGCGGCAAAGATCATCACCCCTTTGCGGTTTTCGGCGAACTCCACGATCTGGCTGACAATATGCGGCGTGATACGCTGTTGTTTTTTCAGCTCATGGTTAAGATCGGCTTCGCTGAACAGGCCGTTGCTTTGCGCCTGCAGGCGACTGAAATCGTACTGCACCACCGGCATATCGAGGCGCTCCGGCGGCGTCAGATAGCCGTGTTTAATCATATAGCGCAGCGGTAGCTCATAGATGCAGTCGCGGAACAGGGCCTTTTCATCGCCGCGCACCATCCCATGATAATGGAACTGATAGATCCAGCCCTTGCCAAGGCGGAACGGCGTGGCCGTCAGGCCGAGCAGCCGGATCTGCGGATTGACCTGCCGCAGGTGACCGATGATCTGCTGATATTGGCTGTCGTCATCATCGCTGATGCGGTGGCATTCATCGACGATGAGTAGCGAAAATTCGCTGCGAAACTGGTCGAGATTGCGTGCCACCGACTGCACGCTGCCGAACACCACTTTGCCGTGGCTCTCTTTTCGCTGCAGACCGGCGGCGAAGATATCCGCCTCGAGGCCAAGGGCGCAGTATTTGGCATGGTTCTGCGCCACCAGCTCTTTGACATGGGCCAGCACCAGCACGCGGCCGCGCGCCAGCCTGGCAAGCTCGGCGATCACCAGACTTTTGCCCGCGCCGGTGGGCAGGACAATCGCCGCCGGCTCGGTATGGCGACGGAACCAGGCGAGGGTGGCATCGACGGCTTCTTGTTGGTAAGGACGTAATGTAAAAGTCATGAATTCACGGGGCTAATTAACTGGCGAATAGTATGCCATGAATCTTTTCCCTTGAGTGGTGTTAAGAGCCCGTTATACTAGCCGGTGAAATTCTTCTTTTTCGGGCGATTTGCCCGCTCCAGCACTATGACAGGCTAAAAAAATCTCATGCGACTTGATAAGTTTATCGCTCAGCAGCTCGGCGTCAGCCGGGCTATTGCCGGGCGTGAAATTCGCGGCAGCCGCGTTACCGTGGACGGCGACATTGTGAAAGATGCCTCTTTTAAGCTCCAGCCGGAGCACGAGGTGGAGTATGACGGAAATACGCTGACCCAGCAGAATGGCCCGCGTTACTTTATGCTCAACAAGCCGCAAGGGTACGTCTGTTCCACCGACGATCCCGATCATCCGACTATCCTTTATTTCCTCGACGAGCCGGTGGCGCATAAGCTGCACGCCGCCGGACGGCTGGATATCGACACCACCGGGCTGGTGCTGATGACCGATGACGGCCAGTGGTCGCATCGCATTACCTCGCCGCGCCACCACTGTGAAAAAACCTATCTGGTGGCGCTGGAAAGCCCGCTGGCGGAAGGGACCGCGGAGCTGTTCGCCAAAGGCGTCCAGCTGCATAACGAAAAAGATCTCACCAAACCGGCGTTGCTGGAAGTTATCACTCCGACCGAAGTGCGCCTCACCATCAGCGAAGGCCGCTACCATCAGGTGAAACGCATGTTCGCCGCCGTGGGCAACCACGTGGTTGGCCTGCATCGGGAACGCATCGGCGACATCCTGCTGGATGAATCGCTGGCGCCGGGTGAATATCGTCCGCTGACGGAAGCGGAAATCGCCAGCGTGGGCGCCCCGCAGCCACGGAGTAAAACGTGACGCTGAAGCAGAATTCTTCACTGGGGATTGTGTTTATCCTTGGCCTGCTGGCCATGCTGATGCCGCTGTCTATTGATATGTATCTTCCGGCCCTGCCGGTGATTGCCGCCCAGTATAACGTCCCGGACGGCAGCGCGCAGATGACGCTCAGCACCTATATCCTCGGCTTTGCGCTGGGTCAGCTGCTGTACGGCCCGATGGCGGACAGCCTTGGCCGCAAGCCGGTGATCCTCGGCGGGACGCTGGTCTTCGCGGCGGCGGCGGTAGCCTGCGCCCTGTCGCAAACCGTCGATATGCTGATTGTCATGCGTTTCTTCCACGGATTGGCAGCCGCGGCGGCCAGCGTGGTGATTAACGCCCTGATGCGCGACATCTATCCGAAAGATGAGTTTTCGCGCATGATGTCGTTTGTCATGCTGGTCACGACCATTGCGCCGCTGGTGGCGCCGATGGTCGGCGGGGCGGTGTTGGTCTGGTTCAGCTGGCATGCCATCTTTTGGATCCTCGCCCTGGTGGCCCTGCTGGCCTCGCTGATGATCGGCCTGTTTATCCGCGAAACGCTGCCGGCTGAAAGGCGTCAGCCGTTCCATCTGCGCACCACGCTGGGTAACTTTGCCACGCTGTTCCGCCACAAGCGGGTACTGAGCTATATGCTGGCGAGCGGCTTTAGCTTCGCGGGCATGTTCTCTTTCCTTAGCGCCGGTCCCTTTGTCTACATCAATATAAACCACGTTGCGCCTCAGCACTTTGGCTACTATTTTGCGCTGAACATCGTTTTTCTGTTTCTGATGACCATGTTCAACAGCCGGTTTGTGCGGCGGGTAGGGGCGTTGCGTATGTTCCGCGCCGGGCTGTGGATCCAGTTTGCCATGGCGGTGTGGATGGTGGTCTGCGCGCTGCTGGATGTCGGCTTCTGGTCACTGGTGATCGGCGTAGCGGCCTTTGTCGGCTGCGTATCCATGGTGTCGTCTAACGCCATGGCGGTGATCCTCGATGAGTTTCCGCATATGGCGGGCACTGCTTCGTCGCTGGCGGGGACTTTCCGTTTCGGTATCGGGGCGATTATCGGCGCGCTGCTGTCGATGGCGACGTTTACCACCGCCTGGCCGATGCTGATCTCTATTGCCTTCTGCGCAACCTGCTCTATTTTCTTCTCGCTTTACGCATCCCGGCGGCGAAAAATCGCACGCTAGGTCACATTTTCAGGGGCGAAATCGCCCCTTTCTTGATGCATGTCAACCGCAATGGGCTTCAGGGTTCTGCGATTTGTTTCCTTTATGTAAAATCAATTAGTGTAAAAAGTCGCATTGTTGCGATAAAAAAGTTGTTTTGGATCACAGAAACGGGTACATATAGCGCCAATCGGCTCGCCGGGTATAAAAAATAAAGCGCTGGATTATAAGCGCTTAACCCTGGTCCGCCGCCGCTGTAAACGTTTTCTGCCTCAAGGCAGGACTATTTGTCAACAGTGTGTTAATATTGATGTAAATTTATTGTGAAGCCTTTTGCTTCCGGGGAAACCAAGTGAATACACAACAACTCTCTATCGTACACCGTCTGCCGCAGAGCTATCGCTGGCTGGCCGGTTTTGCGGGTTCCAGAGTTGAACCGATTCCGCAAAACGGCGCGCAGAACGAGAACAGTCTCGTTGCCCTTAAATTGCTGAGCCCGGACGGTGAGAAAGCCTGGCCGGTGATGCATAAGCTCAGTCAGGCGTTAAGCGACATCGAAGTCGACTGTTCCGTGCTGGAGTGCGAAGGTGAACCCTGCCTGTTCGTTAACCTGCAGGATGAGTTTGCCGCCACCTGTCGTCTGAAAAACTTTGGCGTGGCCATCGCCGAGCCCTTCTCCGGCAATAACCCTTTCTGAACGTCAGCTTAGCGCCAGCAGCTGGCGGGTATACTCATGCCGGGGTGCGCTGAAGACGGACTTGCACTCGCCCTGTTCGACCACCTCTCCCTGACGCAGCACCATCACCTGGTGACATAGCGCCCGCACCACGCCTAAATCATGGCTGATAAAAATATAGGCCAGCTGATGCTTTCGCTGTAAGGCTTTCAGCAGGTTCAGGATCTGCGCCTGAACGGTTTTGTCCAGCGATGAGGTCGGTTCATCGAGGACGATCAGCTGCGGTTTGACGATCAACGCTCTGGCGATGGCGATACGCTGTCGCTGGCCACCGGAGAACGCCGCCGGATAGCGCTGGCGGCTGGACGGGTCGAGGCCGACCTCCTGCATGGCAAGGATCACCGCCTGTTCGCGTTCGGCCGCCGTCAGCGTCGGCTGGTGGACGCGCAAGCCTTCCTCAATGATCTGCTGCGCCGTGAGGCGCGGATTGAGCGACGAGTTCGGATCCTGAAAAACCACCTGCATCTGTCGGCGCAGCGGTAGCAGCTGTCGGCGGTTACGCCCCTGAATCGGCTGGCCGGCGAAGGTTATCTTGCCCCCGGACGGGATCAGGCGCAGCAGGGCCAGGCCGGTGGTACTTTTACCGGAACCCGATTCCCCCACCAGGCCCAGCGTCTCGCCGGCGCGCAGCTGAAAGCTGAGGCTGTTGACCACCCGATGATGATCGACCACCCGACGCAGGATCCCTTTGCGAACGGGAAACGCCACCTTTAAATCGTCCGCCTGCAGCAGCACCGGGGCATCGGCGGCCAGCGGCACAGGCTCCCCGTCCGGCTCGCTATCCAGCAGGCGTTGGGTGTAGGGATGCGCTGGCGCGCTGAACAGCGCCCGACAGTCATTGTGTTCCACGCAGCGGCCGTTCTGCATTACCGCCACCCGGTCAGCCAGCTGGCGGACGATGCTCAGGTTATGAGTGATAAACAGCAGCCCCATGTTCAGCTCCTGCTTCAGCTCGCGCAGCAGTTGCAGAATTTGCGCCTGCACCGATACGTCCAGGGCGGTAGTCGGCTCGTCGGCGATCAGCAGCTCCGGGCGAGTCAGCAACGCCATGGCGATCATCACCCGCTGGCGCTCGCCGCCGGAGAGCTGATGCGGATAGTCCGCCAGCCGCCGCGGCGCCTGACGGATCCCGACGCGCTCCAGGCAGTCGAGGATCTCCCCGCGCGCCGCCTGTTTGCGCATTCCCCGGTGTAATGACAGCACTTCGTAGAGCTGTTTTTCCAGGGTATGCAGGGGGTTGAGCGATACCATCGGCTCCTGAAAGATCATCGCGATCCGGTTGCCGCGCACGCCGCGCAGGGTCGCCTCATCCGCATGCAGCAGCGACTGGCCATGAAAACGGATGTCACCGCTGGGGTAGCTGGCCGGCGGGGTAGGGAGCAGCCGCAGCACCGACAGGGCGGAGATGCTCTTACCGGAGCCGGATTCGCCCACCAGGGCCAGCGTTTCGCCGACCGCCACCTCGAGCGACAGATTATGCACCACGGTCTGCGTCTCGCCCTGCTGGCGAAAGGCAATAGAGAGATTGTCGATAGCTAATAGCGGGTGGGTCATATTACACCGCCTTACTCGGGTCAAAGGCGTCGCGAACCGCTTCACCGATAAAAATCAGTAGCGTCAGCAGCACGGCGACGGAGAGAAATGCGGCAATGCCCAGCCAGGGCGCCTGCAGGTTGTTTTTGCCCTGCAGCAGCAGCTCGCCGAGGGAGGGCGAGCCGAGCGGCAGGCCGAAGCCGAGAAAATCCAGCGACGTCAGGGTGGTAATGGAGCTGCACAGGATAAAGGGCAGAAAGGTGAGGGTCGCCACCATCGCGTTGGGCAACATATGCCGCAGGATGATCTGCCGGTCGCTAACCCCTAACGCCTGCGCCGCCCGAACATAGTCGTAGTTGCGGGTGCGGAGAAATTCCGCGCGCACCACGCCCACCAGCGTCATCCAGCCAAAGAGAACGGTGATTGCCAGCAGCCACCAGAAGCCCGGCTGCACGACGCTGGAGAGCAGGATGATCAGGAACAGCGTTGGCATGCCGGACCAGACTTCGATAAAGCGCTGTCCCCACAGGTCGATTTTACCGCCGTAGTAACCCTGTATCGCCCCGGCCAGCACCCCCAGCACGCTGGAGAACAGCGTCAGCAGCAGACCGAAGAGCGCCGAGATGCGTGTCCCATAGAGGATCCGCGCCAGCACATCGCCGCCGTTGGCGTCGGTGCCGAGCCAGTTGCTGGCTGAGGGCGGCGATGGAAAGGGAACCGTGCTGGCAAAATTAATTGTCGTCGCGCCGAAGCGTACTGGCGGCCATAGCGCCCAGCCGTGAGTCGCCAGCTGCTGCTGCAGCCAGGGATCCTGATAGTCGGCGGCGGTGGCGAACGCGCCGCCGAAGGTTTGCTCGGTGTAGTTTTTTAACACCGGGACGTACAGCTGGCCCCGGTACTGCACCAGCAGCGGGCGATCGTTGGCCAGCAGCTCGGCGCCCAGGCTGCAAAGAAAGAGAATTAAAAACAGCCCCAGTGACCAGTAGCCGCGACGGTTGTGGCGAAAGCGCGCCCAGCGGGCCTGATTAACGGGACTGAAGAAAGACATTAGCGGCCCTCAAAATCAATGCGCGGGTCGACCAGCGTATAGCTGATATCGCTGACGATATTCAGCAGCAGGCCAATCAGAGTGAAAATATAGAGCGTGCCAAACATCACCGGATAGTCGCGGGAGACCGTCGCTTCATAGCCCAGCAGACCCAGGCCGTTTAGCGAGAACATCACTTCGATCAGCAACGAGCCGGTAAAGAACATACTGATAAAGGTGGCCGGGAAGCCGGCGATTACCAGCAGCATGGCGTTACGGAACACGTGTCCCCAGAGGATCTGTTTCTCACCAACGCCTTTGGCGCGGGCGGTGACCACATACTGTTTGCGGATCTCGTCGAGGAAGCTGTTTTTGGTCAGCATAGTCAGCGCGGCAAAGCCGCCAATTACCGTCGCCAGCACCGGCAGGGTGATGTGCCACAGGTAGTCGAGGATCTTCTGATACCAGGGGAGGGTGTCGAAATTTGGCGAGACCAGACCGCGCAGCGGGAAGAGGTCGAAATAGCTGCCGCCGGCAAAAATCACGATCAGCAGGATGGCGAACAGAAAGGCAGGGATCGCATAGCCAATGATAATCAGTGTACTGCTCCAGATATCAAAGCGGCTGCCGTTGCTGACCGCTTTGCGGATGCCCAGCGGAATGGAGACCAGATAGATAATCAGCGTGCTCCACAGCCCGAGGCTCACCGAGACCGGCAGGCTGTCTTTAATCAGCTGCAGCACGGAGGCGCTGCGAAACAGGCTGTCGCCGAAATCAAAGCGCAGATAATCGCTCAGCATCTTCAGATAGCGTTCGTGCAGCGGTTTATCGAAGCCGTAGCGGTGGGTGATCTCGGCGATGACTTCCGGGTCGAGGCCGCGCCCGCCGCGATAGTGACCCTCGCTGATATTGCCTGCGCCGGTGCGGGCATGGCTGGCGCCCATGCCGCCGTCGCTAGCCCCCGGCATCCCGCCGCGCTGATTAAACTCGATGGCGGCGATGGCCTGATCGACCGGGCCGCCAGGCGCGATCTGGACAATAAAAAAGTTAATGGTGATGATGGCCCACAGGGTGGGGATGACTAACAGCAAACGGCGGATCAGGTAGCTGCCCATGGGATGTCCTTAGCGTCTGTCCGCGGGGAGGGTGGCCGCTTTGTTCACGTCGTACCACCAGGTATCGAGGCCGGACGAATAGATGGGGCGGGTCGCGGGGAAAGAGAACTTATTCCACCACGCGGTGCGGTCCTGCGCCATATACCACATCGGCAACATGTAGTTATTCCAGGTCAGCACACGATCCAGCGCCCGACCGAGAGGGATCAGTTTCTGCTTATTGCCCTGCCACTGCAGGATCTGCGCAATCAGCTTATCCACTACCGGGCTTTGCACCCCCGGCGCGTTGTAGCTGGAGTGAATATAGTCGGACGCCCAGGAGATTTGCAGGTCGGTCCCCGGCCAGGGCATGGCGCGCCACAGGCTTGGCATCATGTCGTAATCCCGGCTGCGGCGGCGGTTGCTGTACTGCGAATTATCAACCTGACGAATATCCATGACGATCCCCAGACGCTGCAGGTTGTGCTGAAACGGCAGCACCCAGCGGTCATTGCCTCCGGCCGGCAGCAGTAGCTCAAAGCGCAGCGGCTTGCCGGTGGCGGCGTTGACCCGGCGCTGGTTCTTCACCGTCCAGCCCGCCGCATTGAGCAGGGCGTCGGCTTTGAGTAAGTTGGCGCGGTCGAAGCCATCGCCGCGGGAGACCGGCGGCTGGTAAACCTGGCTGAAGAGCTCCGGAGGCAGTTCGTTTTTCATCGGCGTCAGCAGGGCCAGCTCGGCTGCGTCGGGCAGGCTGCGGGCGGCATATTCGGTGTTCTGGAAATAGCTGTTAGCGCGCTGATAGGCGCTGTAAAACAGCGCCTTGTTCATCCATTCGAAATCGAACGCCAGGGTAATGGCCTGCCGCACCCGGCGATCGGCAAAAATCGGGCGCTGAATATTGAACGCCAGCCACTGGGTATCCTGAGCCGAGGTATTGGTATGCTCATCTTTAATGATGTAGCCGCGGCTGTAGTTGCGACCGACGTAGCGGGTAGCCCAGTTTTTGGCGACGGTCTCTTCCCGGCGATCGACGGCTCCCGCTTTAAAGGCTTCGAAAGCGACATTGTCGTCGAGATAATAGTCATAGCGCAGCGTATCGAAATTCCAGCGACCGCGGTTGACCGGCAGGTCGGCCGCCCAGTAGTCGGCGACGCGGGAATAGGTAATATATTGCCCCATTCGCCAGGCGCTGATGCGGTATGGCCCGCTGGCCAGCGGCGGCTTCGACAGCGGGTCGCTGAGTTTGTGCTGGCGCCAGAACGCCTCGGGCATCACAGGCAGGCTCAGCAGACTCAGCATGTTCTCTTTGCCGGGCTGGCCGAGGTCAATACGCACGGTCAACGGCGCGATGGCCTTCACGGAGGTGCCTTTATAAAACAGGCGAAACTGCGGCACCCCTTCGGTCATAAACTTGTTGAAGGTAAACGCCACATCGCGGGCGGTGATCGGCGTGCCGTCATGGAAGCGGGCGCGCGGGTTGAGCGCGATCTCCATCCAGGAATAGTCCTCGGCATAGCGCGCCCGCTCGGCAATTAGCGGGTAGTAGCTGCCGGGCTCATCATCCGAGGTGGTGAACAGGGTATCGTAGAGCGCCTCCGTGCGTACCGCGGGGTTGCCGCGCAGCGCATAACGGTTGAAGTTATCAAAGGTGCCGATCGCCGCCAGGGTGAGGGTGCCGCCTTTCGGCGCCCTGGGATTGACGTAATCAAAATGACTGAAACCGGCGGCGTATTTCGGTTCGCCGATAATCGCGAAGGCTACGCTTTCCTGAATGGTTTGCGCCTTAGCGTCCAGGCTAAACAGAGCCAGCAGAATCAGAAAGAGGCGCGCATACATAGGCGGCAGAATACCCTGTCATGGCCGGCCCCCATGGCCGACATCCGTTCCCGCATCATAAGTGAGACTTAGCGCGTTGTGAAATAGTTCGCGGGTTCATCGTGCGCAGCCACCAGCCCGGCCAGCGACAGCGGTCGGCTGATCCAGTACCCCTGCAGGAAATGAACGCCCTGGCCGCGAAGCCACTCCGCCTGTTCCTGGGTCTCCACCCCTTCGGCGACGGTCATTAATTTCAGCCGGCGGCTGAGGGTCAGTACCGCATCCAGCACCGGCGAGGTTACTGTTTCAGTACCAATCGCCTGCACAAAACCGCGATCGATCTTCAGATAATCGAAGTTATACCGTTCGAGATAGATCAGCGCGCTATGCCCGGTGCCGAAATCATCAATCGCGATTTCGAATCCCTGGCGGTGGAGCCAGGCGAAGTTAGCCATCGATTTTTCTTTATCAATCATCGCCCGCTCGGTTACCTCCAGCACCACGTGAAAGTGGTCGGCTGGCAGCGCGGCGGCGAAGCGCAGCATATCGTCGCGGAAGCTGTCGGCCTGCAGATGAGCAGGGGAAATATTCAGCCCCAGCTTCACGCCGCGCGGCAGAATACGCTTCAACACCGCAGCGTCGCTGGCGATCAGCGCGAGCAGGTGATGGGTTAGCGGCACGATCATCTGCTGGGTTTCGGCCAGGTTAATAAAAACGTCGGGCGGAATTTCACCAACCACCGGATGGCGCCAGCGCATTAGGACCTCCACGCCGCTGATACGTAGAGTCTGAGCATTAACCACCGGCTGATAAACGATGTAGAACTGGTTATTTTTGATCCCCAGCAGAATGGATTTTCGCGGATCCGATTTGATCGTCAGCACGTAATAGCAGAGCAGCCCCGCCAGCAGGCCGCAGACGACCCCGAGCAGCAGAGCAAACTGCGTATTTTCCGCCAGCCAGCTGTTGGCATACAGATAGACCTTCAGCGGTAAGCCCTCGATCTGTGCCTGGCGGATCGGCGCGTTATGCAGCGTTTGCGGATCCACCAGCCGATTACTGAAGGTGGAGATAGCGGTGTGATCGATGGCCAGCGCAATGCCGCTGAAATCGTTTTGCCGCGCGGAATAGAGGATATACGGTGTGAGATTAGCGTTAATCGACACGAAAATGCCGCTGTTTTGATCGCCGGGTTTACCTACCCACAGCGCCAGCGCCGCGCTCTTCGGCATCATCGGCGTGCCTGGTAAAATCGCCATAGCAACGGGTTTGCTGATATCGATGGCCGGGATCAGCTGGCTGAGGGGCGTATTCATGGCTCCCGTAGCCGATGAGCAAAAGGCGATGCCGTTTTTGACCAGCAGGAAAGCGCGGACGTTGGGGCTGAACGCGGCGTGGGAGGTAAGCCCGGAGTCAATATTCTCGCAGGGCTGGTCCACCAGCGGCTGCAGGCCGTCAATGGTCTGGCGCAGGTCGTGAAAATAGCTTTTCAGATAGGTATTAACATTGTTGATAATGGCGTCGAAACGCTCGGCCCGGTTATGGTAGATCACCATAAACTGAATGCTCCCAGCCAACAGCGCGACGATGATCCCCACGCTCAGGCTGGTTAACCAGGTTTTACGCTGGGGCGAAAAGTAGCGAGTAAGCATAGCCAGATTCTTTCCGTATTAATGAAGCGCATCAACGGAGTGTCGGTCGTCGTTTTTCTCATTCCCACTTAAAAGACATAGCTTATTTTGCGACGTTGAGAACCAGGTGGCAAAAAAAAACACTGCCTGGGGCAGTGTTTTTTATCCCGCAGCCAGCCAAGGGATAACCGGCGGCGGTAGAGGACAGTTTACGAGCGGCTCAGGACTCGACGCGCTTCATTGTAGCGCTTTTTCCAGTATGGCTCATCCATGCTGGAGATAGTCACCCCGCTGCTGGTGGAGGCGTGAACAAACTGGTTGTTGCCGAGGTAGATCCCGACATGGCGGCCGGTAGAGCCGGCGCGAAACAGAACCAGATCGCCTGTCCGCAGTTGGGCACGGGAAATCGATTTTCCGGTTTCCTGCTGTTCAGAAGTTGAACGCGGCAGTTCCAGACCAAATTGTTCGCGGAAGGTGCGTTGCACAAACGCTGAGCAGTCGATACCCTTGCGGGTGCTGCCGCCGAGGCGGTAACGCACGCCTTTCCAGCTGGCATACTGATCCATTAAACGGGACTTTACGTCCAGGTTACGGACCATCGTTTCAAATTCATCCTGAGAGGCTTGCAGTGATGATAAATCGCCACTACCCACAGCATGCGTCTCAGAATGCATATTCCTGGCGGTACTTGTTGAACTACACGCGGAAAGCAGAACCGCTACTGCAATCGCGGGGGCTACCCGCAAGATATATCTCAAAATCGGCTGAGATTTGACCATGCTGTTTATTTTCCCTTGTTGTCCTTAACGACAATGTCGTTATAAAAAATGCCAAACGTGTTAGAGCCTAAATACCCATCCGCAATGAGACAATTCCTTAAGCTTAAATTTGTGCAGTCACGCACAATTTTATTCATGCCCTGAATTAATGCTGCGGAAAAGGCAAAACGAGAACGAGATTACCCTATCAAACGCCGCATGGCGAGCGGTTTTGCGCGATTTCTTATAAGTATTTTGGTGACAAAAAGTGAATCATCGGGAAAGGCCAAAATTACGGCAATATCGGGCAAAAAACAGACAATTCCTTCATTTGTCACGGGATTAATGTGACAAGAAGATGAACGTCATGTTGAAAAAAAGGGAAAATGTAAAAAGGGACCCAAAAGGTCCCCTTATAGTTAATGACTTTGGCGGCTGCCGGAGACATTATTTGGCCGATATTCTGCTGGGTAAGTAGCGATCGAAAAAGGCGATCAATTTATCGCTCAGCGGGGTCATCAATACCCAGGGCGCGCCGATCAGCACGGCGGTCAGGGAGCCGACGGCAATATCGCTAAACCAGTGGGCGCCAATCATTACCCGCGGGAAAGCAAAGACCACAAAGATAATCAGCGCGACGCCCAGCGCGCGACGGCCAAAATAGCGCCACATAAAGCTCGCGAAGATCAGCAGCATCATCCCATGATCGCCAGGGAAGCTGTCCTTCGACGCATCCTTAGTGGGGAAGTTAACGACGTCGCTGACGCGGGTAATATCGCTAAAAAACAGCGACGGGCTGGCGCGCTGTACCGGCATCAGGTGTTGTGCGAGCTGGTTGATGATCACCGCCGCCAGCAGCATCACCAGGCCCATGATGGCGATCTGACGACGGCCTGCAGTCGGCGCCTTTAGCCAATAGCTCAGCATCAGGCAGCCCATCGCCAGCAGCGAACAGGCGTCGAAGGCGCGATTGTTGATGATCGCCAGCAGCCAGGCATAAGCATGGCTGACGCTGACGCCATGGTTAAAGAAATGGAAGAGCGCGGAGTCGACCGGCAACCACGCGCCATGGTTGGCTGGCAGATACCAGGAGCAAAATAGCGCTACACCCGCGATGTTAAGCAGCAGGATTAAAGGAATTCGGTTTTTCATCATAGCCATTGCGATTTTGTGACAGTCGGCGGCAACCTTAGCCGCCTTAACTTAAACGAAGCCTCAACAACGAGGTCTGGAGTGCGTTCCAGTCGGCTTCATTCGCGGAAATAAGCTCGATCCGGCTATCGGGCGGAGCGACGCTGAGGGTCTCGATATGGAGATCCTCCCCCTGACGGTTGATTCGCACCGCCCCCTCGGCAATGCGCATCACGCCTTTAACGCGCCCCACTGGCGCCAGCCTGGCCCATTCGAGCAGGCCGATGGTGTCAAAAACCGTCTCCGCGTCGAAGATCCAGCCGCAGCCCTGATAGCCCTGGCCATTGTTGAGATGGCGGCGCCAGCGCTGGTGTTCCGCCAGGCTGAGCGCGGCGAGGCCGGAAGTGGGGGAATGGCGGTGGGCGTGCTCCGCGCTCGCCGGCAGCGGGGCGGTGTTCCGTCGTGGCTCATCGAGCAGGGTCAGATCGATATTGCCCTGGATTGCCGACACCTTGCGACGCTCGCCGCCCCAGCGCTGCCACCAGTCGGCCAGCGCCCGGGCGCTTTCGGGGGTTTCCCGATCACTTTTATTCGCCACAATGATGTCCGCCGCGGCCAGCTGATCGCGGAAGTTGTCGTTGCTGACGGCTCTTTCATCCAGCAGCTGGCGGGGATCGAGGATGCACAGGGTGGCGCGCAGATCGATCCAGGGCTCATACACCGCCGCGGTGAGGATATCGAGGATCTGCTTTGGGTGGCCCAAACCGGTGGGTTCGATCAGCAGGCGATCGGGTTTGCCCTGGCGCAGCAGGGTGTTCAGCCCAACCTGCATCGGCAGGCCATTGACGCAGCACATGCAGCCGCCGGGGATCTCTTTGAGCAGGGCGCCGCTGTCGGCCAGCAGCGCGCCGTCTATCCCGACTTCGCCAAACTCGTTAACCAGTACGGCCCATTTTTCATCCGCAGGCTTCTGCGCCAGCAGATGAAGAATCGAGGTCGTCTTACCGCTGCCGAGAAAGCCGGTGATCAAATTGGTTCTGGTCACTCTTTTCTCCAGGATAAATGTAATGTTGTAACAGTTACGCCTATCCTGACGAAAAAAGGGGGAAAAGAGAAGTCCTGAGGCGGACAGAAGAGAATTCTGTCCGCATAAGCGCAAATATTGTTAAGAATTCAGCGCGCGGGCGACGGCCTCGCGGGCGCCGTGCGTCGCCAGCTGTTGCCAGGCGGCGCGGATCCCGGCGACAAACTGGGCGTTGTGCGGCAGGTCGCGGCCAAATATTTCCTCCAGCCCCAGCAGGGCGTCGACGCGCTGCTGCTCATCGCTCTGGGCCACCCGCTGCCGGATCTTGTCGACCAGCGGATCGCGCACGTCGATCGTCTGACCGGCGTCGTCCGTGCCGCTGACGTAGCGCATCCAGCCGGCCACGCCGAGAGCCAGCAGCGGCCAACGGCTGTCGCGCGCCAGATGTACGCGGATGCCATCGAGCATGCGCTGGGGCAGCTTCTGGCTACCGTCCATGGCGATTTGCCAGGTGCGGTGTTTGAGCGCCGGATTGCTGAAGCGGGCGATGAGACTGTCGGCATAGGCCAGCAGATCAACGCCGGTAATGGTCAGCGTCGGAGCCTGTTCGTCAAGCATCAGCTGGCGGGCGGCGCGGCGGAAGACGTCATCCCGCATGCAGTCGCTAATGTGCGCATGCCCTGCCAGATAGCCAAGCCAGGCGAGGAAAGAGTGGCTGCCGTTGAGCATCCGCAGCTTCATTTGCTCCCAGGGCAACACGTCATCGGTCATCTGCACGCCCGCCGTCTCCCAGGCGGGTCGCCCGGCGACAAAGTGATCTTCGACCACCCACTGAATGAAGGGTTCGCAACTGATGGCGCAGGGATCGTCGACCCCCAGCACGGCGGCGATTTCCGCCAGCGACTCCGGTGTGGCCGCGGGAACAATGCGATCCACCATGGTGCCCGGGAAGCTGACGTTGTCGGCGATCCAGTCCGCCAGCGCCGGGCTGCGTTTTTCCGCCATGCCGAGGACGGCATTTTTTACCACGTGACCGTTGTCGGGGATATTATCGCAGGAGAGCACGGTAAAGGGCGGAAGGCCTCGTTCCCGGCGGCGGGCCAGCGCTTCAACTAAAATACCGGGAGCCGACTGCGGCAGCGTCGGATTCTCCAGATCGTGAATAATGCGCGGATGCGTCGGATCCAGTTTCCCGGTCGCCGGATCGATGCAGTAGCCTTTTTCCGTAATGGTCAGCGAGACAATCGCTACCTGCGGCTCGCAAAATTTTTCGATAATCGCCGCCAGCGAATCGAGCCTGGCGTTCAGACATTCGTGCACCGCGCCGATCACAATGGGCTGGTTGCCGTCGGCGCCTTTTTCCAGCACGGTAAACAGATGGTCCTGTTCGCGAAGTTGGCTCATCAGCGTGTCGCCGCTGAACAGACTGATTTCACAGATCCCCCAGTCGCCGCTGACGTTATTCAGCACGCGATCGGTGAGCAGCGCCTGGTGCGCGCGGTGAAACGCGCCAAAGCCGAAATGGACAATACGCGAGCGGAGCTGGCTGCGATCGTATTGAGGGTATTGCACGTTCTTCGGTAGCGTAGCGGTTGCAATTGTTGTCATTCTTCCCACACCTGTTTAACTGCTTATTAACAATGCCAGTCTAAAGTTATATGACAGGAAGTTAAATTGGTAAGCCGAAATTATCCGCTGACTGTGAGCTGGATCAATCAATAGGCCAGCACTGTTTGCAGCCAGGTGAGAAACATGTATGGTAGTCGTCATGAGTGTCGCCATTATTGGTATAACAACTTTTGTGAGGGCATAGCGATGGAGCAAACCTGGCGGTGGTATGGGCCGAACGATCCGGTATCGCTTGATGATGTACGGCAGGCGGGGGCGACCGGCGTCGTCACTGCGCTGCACCATATTGCAAACGGTCAGGTATGGCCGGTCGACGAGATTAAAGCGCGTCAGGCGCTGTTAGCGGCAAAAGGGTTGACCTGGTCGGTCGTCGAAAGCATTCCCGTCCACGAGGATATTAAAACCCACAGCGGGCAGTATGCGACCTGGATTGCCAACTATCAGCAGAGCATCCGCAACCTCGCGGCCTGCGGCATCGATACCGTGTGCTACAACTTTATGCCGATCCTCGACTGGACGCGCACCGATCTGGAATATGAGCTGCCGGACGGCTCCCGGGCGCTGCGTTTCGATCAGATCGCTTTCGCCGCCTTTGAGCTGCATATCCTTAAACGCCCGGGTGCGGAAGCGGATTACAGTGAAGAAGAGCAGCGTCAGGCTGAGGTCTATTTCAAGGCGATGAGCGAAGCAGATATCGATAAACTGACTCGCAATATCATCGCCGGCCTGCCGGGAGCGGAAGAGGGCTACACCCTTGACCAGTTCCGCGCGCGTCTGGCGGAGTACGACCACATTGATAAAGCGCAGCTGCGTGAAAATATGGCCTATTTCCTGCGCGCCATCGTGCCGGTATGCGAAGAGGTAGGGATCCGCCTGGCTGTGCATCCGGACGATCCGCCGCGGCCGATCCTTGGCCTGCCGCGTATCGTGTCGACCATCGAAGATATGCAGTGGCTGAAGGAGACGGTGGACAGCATTAATAATGGCTTCACCATGTGTACCGGATCGTATGGCGTTCGCGCCGATAACGATCTGGTGAAGATGGTGGAGACCTTTGGCGATCGCATCCATTTTACCCATCTGCGCTCTACCTGCCGTGAAGCAAACCCAAAAACCTTCCACGAGGCGGCGCACCTTAGCGGCGACGTCAATATGGTGGCGGTGGTGGATGCTATCCTGCGTGAAGAGCAGCGGCGTAAACAGGCCGGCGATCTGCGCCCGATCCCATTTCGGCCGGATCATGGTCATCAGATGCTCGACGATCTGCGCAAGAAAACCAACCCAGGCTATTCGGCGATTGGCCGTCTCAAGGGGATGGCGGAAGTGCGCGGCGTCGAGCTGGCGCTGAAAATGACCAAATACCCTGAACTGCTGTAATCGCGGCAATGGGTATAATAAAAAGGACAGCCAGCGCTGTCCTTTTTTACTGTCGGGGCGTTACCGATGATTAATCCGCGCGGCCCATATAGCGGCACTCTTCGATATGAATGCGGATTTTCTCACCGGTGGTCAGGTATTCCGGCACCTGAATCACCAGGCCGGTGCTCATGGTGGCTGGCTTGGTGCGGGAGCTGGCGGACGCACCTTTAATACCCGGCGCGGTTTCGATAATTTCCAGGTCAACGGTCTGCGGCAGCTCCAGCGCCAGCAGCTGGCCGTCCCAGGTCAGCACCTGCATGTCTGGCATCCCACCTTCCGGAATAAACTGCAGCTCTTCTTCAATCTGCTCTTTGGTAAAGGTGTAAGGGGTATAGTCTTCTTTATCCATGAACACGTATTCGTTGCCATCGACGTAGGAGAAGTCGACGAAACGGCGGGTCAGGGTGACGGTATCGACGATATCGTCGCCTTTGAAGCGCTCTTCTACTTTCAGGCCGGTGCGCACATCGGAGAAGCGCATTTTATACAGTGTCGCAGCACCGCGGGCGCTGGGTGACTGAATATCAATATTTTTCACAATCAGCAGCTTGCCGTTGTAATTCAGCACCATACCTTTTTTAATTTCATTCGCTCTTGGCATTGCAGTAATCCTGTCACTTAACGAGTCAAAAATATCGCGTAAAACTACTCGCGCCCGGGCGTTCAGGCAAGCGGATTTCGCGAGTTTTGCTATCTTCTGGCAAAACGTTTAGGCTGTGGCGCAAAATGAGCGTTTGGGAGTCGGGTTGTGGAATGTCGTACTGATTGTGGCGCATGTTGCATCGCCCCCTCTATATCATCGCCGATCCCCGGCATGCCGCAGGGCAAGCCAGCTAACACCCGTTGTATCCAGCTTTCCGAGCGCAATTTATGCCTTATTTTCGGCTCCCCTCTGCGCCCGAAGGTGTGCGCCAGCCTGCAGCCCTCGCCGGAGATGTGCCTCACCCACCGCGATGAAGCGATCACCTGGCTGCTGGAGCTTGAGCTGGCCACCGCGCCCTGAGCTCAACGCAGCAGATGAGAGGGATGGAAACCAATGTGCTTACACGTCTCTTATCCGCCACAGGCAGGCCTGAGTGACAACGCCCATCGCCAGCGCAATCCAGAACACCGCGTGATAGCTCCAGATCTCCGCTACTACCCCCGCCAGTGAACCGGCGATGATCCAGCCGACGCGGGTAGTATTGGTATAGAGGGTGGTGGCCGCTCCCGCCTGCCCCGGCATCAGGTCCTGGAAATAGAGCATGCCGATCCCGGCGAGGATCCCGATATAGATGGCGTTCAGCACCTGCATCGCCAGCAGCAGCGCTGGCGTATGCACCGTCAGCATGCCGACGTAAAACAGCACCCCGGCCACTGCAGAAAGACGCATCAGAAAGCGTTTGCCGAAACGCCGGGCGTAGTAACCGGCAATCAGCATGGTCGGAATTTCCAGTCCGGCGGCGGTGCCCATCATCAGCCCCGCCAGCTTCTCCGGCAGATGCAGCTCGTTAATGATAAACAGCGGCATGTTAATGATGTACAGGCTGTTAGTACCCCACATCAGGGTGCAGATGCTGAACAGCAGCAGCGCATTGCGGCGATGCGTGCGCGGAGCTTCCAGCCGGCCGGTCGCTACCGGCTTTGCTTTGCGCATGCTGGGCAAGAATAGCCAGACCATGATCCCGCAGACGATAAACGCCGCCGCGGCGCTGAGATACATCGCGGTAAAACCAAACCCCATCGCCAGGGCGTAGGCCAGCGGGGGACCAATCACCCATGCCAGGGAGACCTGGGCACGTAAAATGGAGCTGAACATCACCGCTTCGCGGCCGGTCCTGTCGGCATGCTCACGCGCGAGGGCAAACATCTGCGGGTTGGCGGTCGATCCAAAGCTGCTGAGAAAAACGCCGATGAACAGCAAAATGAAATAGTTGCGGTTCCAGGCAAAGAGTACGCAGGCCAGCACCCCCAGCAGACAGCAGACGACAATCAGCTGCTTGCGATCGCCCTGACGGTCGGAGCGGCCGGCGAGGAACTGACTGACCAGAATGCCAATAACCGCGCTGCCGGTAAAAAAGAAACCGACCATCGCCGGGCGGACGTGCACTTCGTTGGTCAGAAACAGGCTCAGGGTCGGGGTTTGCAGCGCCCCGGCAATGCCCGTCAGAAAGGCGACGATTAAGAAGGCGGAAGAGGTGACATCGAACCCGCGTCGGGGGAGAGCGGCGCTACGGTTTTCCATGGGTTTGGTTTTCTGTAGTTTCAGGAGACGGCGCGGAGTTTACGCCTGCTGGCTAAAAATAAATAGTAGTATGGCACGAATAATTAAAAAGGCGTTTCAAAATATAGGGTTCAGCAAAAAGCTGACGTTCGAGGCGGTCGACAGCTAAGGCTTCAGCAAAAGTGTGCAGTACCTCTAAGTTCTGCGATCAAGTCGCTGACGTACCTTGCGCGTTGAGCAAGAAAGGTACAAAATTCTTGAAACGTTTCAGCGTCATTCGGCAATCCGTTCCCCGTCAGATGGCGCCTTTTTTCTCAAGTTAGCTGAAACGATTCAATTCAGCAGGAGAGGAGAACCATGTTCCAGTTATCTGTGCAGGATATTCATCCCGGCCAGCAGGCCGGTAATAAAGAAGAGGCCATCCGGCAGGTCGCCGCCGCGCTGGTCAGCGCCGGCAACGTGGCCGATGGCTACGTGAACGGCATGCTGGCGCGCGAGCAGCAGACCTCGACCTTCCTCGGCAACGGGATCGCGATCCCGCACGGCACGACGGATACGCGTGACCAGGTGCTGAAGACCGGCGTTCAGGTGTTTCAGTTCCCGCAGGGCGTCACCTGGGGCGAAGGGCAGACCGCCTATGTGGCGATCGGGATTGCCGCCAGCTCAGATGAACACCTCGGCCTGCTGCGTCAGCTGACCCATGTGCTGAGCGATGACGCGGTCGCCGCGCAGCTGCAGTCCGCCACTACCGCGGAAGAGCTGCGCGCGCTGCTGATGGGAGAGAAGCAGAGCGAAGCGCTGAAGCTGGATAACGAGACCCTCAGTCTCGACGTCGCGGCCAGCGATCTGCTGACCCTGCAGGCGCTGAACGCGGCGCGTCTGAAAGAAGTTGGCGCTGTCGATGCCGCCTTCGTTAGCCACGTCATTAACGATACGCCGCTGAACCTCGGTCAGGGCGTCTGGCTGAACGACAGTGCGGAAGGCAATTTGCGCAGCGCCGTGGCGGTCAGCCGCGCGGCTAACGCCTTTACCCGCGACGAGCAGCCGGTTTCCCTGCTGGTCACGGTGGCGATGGCCGACGAGCAGCCGACCGCAGTGCTGAACCGTCTGAGCAAGCTGCTGCTGGACAAGAAAGCTGAACATTTGCTGAAAGCCGACGCCGCCACCGTGCTGGCGCTGCTGACCAGCGACGACGCCATTGCCGAAGATGTGCTGAGCGCCGAATTCGTGGTGCGCAATGAACACGGCCTGCATGCCCGTCCGGGCACCATGCTGGTCAACACCATTAAACAATTTTCCAGCGACATCACCGTTACCAATCTCGACGGTTCCGGCAAGCCGGCTAACGGTCGCAGCCTGATGAAGGTTGTGGCGCTGGGTGTGAAAAAAGGTCACCGTCTGCGTTTTACCGCGCAGGGTGAGGATGCGCAACAAGCGCTGGATGCGATTGGCGAAGCGATCGCCGCAGGCCTTGGGGAGGGCGCATAAATGAGCAGACGTGTAGCAACGATTACGTTAAACCCGGCATACGACCTGGTGGGATTCACCCCGGAGATTGAACGCGGTGAAGTGAACCTGGTGCGCACCACCGGCCTGCACGCCGCCGGGAAAGGCATTAATGTGGCGAAAGTGCTGAAAGATCTCGGCATTGACGTCACCGTCGGCGGTTTCCTGGGTAAAGACAACCAGGACGGCTTTCAGCAGCTGTTCAGCGAGCTGGGGATCGCCAACCGTTTCCAGGTGGTGCAGGGCCGGACCCGTATCAACGTTAAGCTGACGGAAAAAGATGGAGAAGTGACCGATTTCAACTTCTCCGGCTTTGAAGTCACCCCGGGCGACTGGGAACGCTTCGTCAACGACTCCCTGAGCTGGCTCGGGCAGTTCGATATGGTCTGCGTCAGCGGCAGCCTGCCGTCCGGCGTTAGCCCGGAAGCCTTCACCGACTGGATGACCCGTCTGCGCAGTCAGTGCCCATGCATCATTTTCGACAGCAGCCGCGAAGCGTTGGTTGCCGGACTAAAAGCGGCGCCGTGGCTGGTGAAACCGAACCGTCGCGAACTGGAAATCTGGGCTGGCCGCAAGCTGCCGGAGATGAAAGATGTTATCGACGCCGCCCATGCGCTGCGCGAGCAGGGTATCGCCCACGTGGTGATCTCCCTGGGCGAAGAGGGTGCGCTGTGGGTCAACGCCTCTGGGGAGTGGATTGCTAAACCACCTTCAGTGGAAGTGGTCAGCACCGTTGGCGCCGGCGATTCGATGGTCGGCGGCCTGATTTACGGCCTGCTGATGCGTGAATCCAGCGAGCATACCCTGCGCCTGGCGACCGCCGTCGCTGCCCTGGCCGTCAGCCAGAGCAATGTAGGAATTACCGACCGTACCCAGTTGGCCGCGATGATGGCGCGCGTCGACTTACAACCCTTTAATTGACAGCAGGAGAGGCATAATGAAAACGCTGCTGATTATTGATGCCGGACTCGGACAGGCGCGCGCCTACATGGCGAAAACCCTGCTGGGTGCCGCGGCGCCGAAAGCGCACCTTGAGCTGATTGATAACCCGAATGACGCCGAACTGGCCATCGTGCTGGGAACCGCGCTGCCGGCCGATAGCGCACTGAATGGTAAAAACGTTTACCTGGGCGATATTAACCGTGCTGTCGCCCATCCGGAGCTGTTCCTGGGAGAAGCGAAAGACCACGCTAAGCCCTACGTTGCGCCAGCGGCGGTAGCCGTTCCGGCCGCCGCTCAGGGGCAGAAACGCATTGTCGCGGTCACCGCCTGTCCGACCGGCGTCGCCCACACCTTTATGGCGGCAGAAGCCATCGAAACCGAAGCCAAAAAACGCGGCTGGTGGGTGAAGGTGGAGACCCGCGGCTCCGTTGGGGCGGGCAATGCCATCACCCCGGAAGAGGTGGCCGAGGCGGATCTGGTGATCGTCGCTGCCGATATCGAGGTGGACCTGGCGAAATTCGCCGGCAAGCCGATGTACCGCACCACCACCGGTCTGGCGCTGAAGAAAACCGCCCAGGAGCTGGATAAAGCGGTGGCGGAAGCCAAACCGTACCAGCCATCCGGCAAACCTCAGGCGGCTGCTGAAGGGAAAAAAGAGTCGGCGGGCGCCTATCGCCACCTGCTGACCGGCGTCTCCTATATGCTGCCGATGGTAGTGGCCGGGGGCCTGTGTATCGCGCTCTCCTTTGCCTTCGGGATCAAAGCGTTTGAAGTGAAAGACACCCTGGCGGCGGCGCTGATGCAGATCGGCGGCGGCTCGGCCTTCGCGCTGATGGTGCCGGTACTGGCAGGCTTTATCGCCTTCTCCATTGCCGACCGTCCGGGTCTGACTCCGGGCCTTATCGGCGGTATGCTGGCGGTTAGCGGCGGCTCCGGCTTTATCGGCGGGATCATCGCTGGTTTCCTTGCCGGTTATGTGGCGAAAGCCATCAGCACGAAGCTGAAACTGCCGCAGAGTATGGAAGCCCTGAAGCCAATCCTGATCATTCCGCTGGTCTCCAGCCTGATCGTGGGTTTGGCAATGATCTATCTGATCGGTAAACCGGTAGCCGGTATCCTCGCCTGGCTGACCCACTGGCTGCAAACCATGGGCACCGCCAACGCGGTTCTGCTGGGCGCGATCCTCGGCGCGATGATGTGTACCGACATGGGCGGGCCGGTAAACAAAGCGGCCTATGCCTTTGGCGTTGGCCTGCTGAGTACCCAGACCTATGCGCCGATGGCGGCGATCATGGCGGCCGGTATGGTGCCACCGCTGGCGATGGGTATCGCGACGCTGGTAGCGCGCAATAAGTTCGATAAAGGGCAGCGGGAAGGGGGCAAAGCCGCGCTGGTTCTTGGCCTGTGCTTTATCTCGGAAGGGGCGATTCCTTTTGCCGCCCGTGACCCGATGCGCGTTCTGCCGTGCTGTATCGTCGGCGGCGCGGTAACCGGCGCTATCTCCATGGCGGTCGGCGCGAAACTGATGGCGCCGCACGGCGGGCTGTTTGTTCTGCTGATCCCGGGGGCGATTACGCCGGTGCTGGGCTACCTGCTGGCGATTGTTGCCGGAACGCTGGTGGCGGGCCTTGCCTACGCCGTGCTGAAACGCCCTGAGGCGCAAACAGCGGAAGTTGAAAAAGCGGCATAATCCTACCGCAATAAAAAAGGGCCGATTGTTCGGCCCTTTTTTTGTCTCTATTTACGCCACTTCGGCAATCTGCTGCGCCCGCAGCCAGGCAATCTCTTCCGCCCAGATATCCGGGTTGATGGTTTCCAGAATCAGCGGAATACCGTCGAAGCGGCTGTCCTGCATGATCCAGCTGAAGCAATCGTGGCCGATGTTGCCTTCCCCCAGGCTGTGGTGACGGTCGACCCGGCTGCCGAAGGCGCTCTTGGCATCGTTGAGATGCATGCCGCGCAGATACTGAAAACCGACGATGCGTTCGAAGGCGGCGAAGGTTTTTTCGCAGGCTTCGGCGCTGCGCAGGTCGTAGCCGGCGGCGAAAGCATGGCAGGTATCGATGCAGACGCCGACGCGGGATTTATCTTCCACACCGTCGATGATGGCCGCGAGGTGCTCGAACTTAAAGCCGAGGTTGCTGCCCTGGCCAGCGGTGTTTTCGATCACCGCAGTAACGCCTTCGGTCTTCGCCAGCGCGATATTGATCGATTCGGCGATGCGCGCCAGGCACTCCTCCTCCGGGATCTGCTGCAGATGGCTGCCGGGGTGGAAGTTGAGCAGCGTCAGTCCCAGCTGCTGGCAGCGGGTCATTTCATCAATGAAGGCATCACGGGATTTTTCCAGCGCTTCTTCCACCGGGTGTCCAAGGTTAATCAGGTAGCTGTCGTGCGGCAGGATCTGCCCCGGGCCAAAGTGATACTTTTCACAGGCGGCTTTGAATTCGGCGATGGTCTCGTCGCTGAGCGGCGCGGCGCGCCACTGGCGCTGGTTCTTGGTGAAGAGGGCGAAGGCGGTTGCTTCGATTTCGGCGGCGCGAATGGCGGCATTGGCCAGTCCACCTGAGGCGCTCACGTGCGCTCCTACGTATTTCATAAAAAAACTCCAGTTAAAGCCGCTGGGGGGTGGGTAATGATAGCGGCTTAACTGGAGAAAGATGTAGTGCTTTATGCCATCAGGCTGTGGATAGCGACGTTAATGACCCCGCCGCCGACAATCAACCAGACGAACAGCATCAGCGCCATCAGCAGCGGTTTCGCCCCGGCTTTTTTCAGCGCGCTGACGTGGGTGGTGACCCCGAGGGCGGCCATTGCCATCGCCAGCAGGACGGTATCCAGCGTCACCAGCATATCCACCACGGCTTTCGGCAGCAGATGGAAGGAGTTAAACACCGCCACCAGGATGAACATAATGGCGAACCACGGAATGGTGATTTTGCTTTTCTCGCCGTTGCCTGCCGGGGTCAGCTGTTTAACACGCGCCGCCAGGAACAGCAGGAACGGAGCCAGCATCATGACGCGCAGCATTTTGGCGATAACCGCCGCGTTCTCCGCGTCCGGGCTGACCGCATGGCCGGCGGCAACAACCTGCGCCACTTCATGCATGGTGGAGCCCATATAGATCCCGTAGGTCTCCGGGGTAAACCAGTGCGCCAGCAGCGGGTACATCGCCGGGTAGAGGAAGATGGCGATGGTACCGAAGATAACCACTGTAGCGACGGCAACCGTCACTTTACTGGCTTCGGCTTTGACCACCGGCTCGGTGGCGAGCACGGCCGCCGCGCCGCAGATGCTGCTGCCGGCGCCGATCAGCCAGCTGGTGTGTTTATCGAGACCAAACACTTTCTGGCCAAGGAAGCAGGCGATGAAAAAGGTACTGGAGAGCGTCAGAACATCAATCAAAATACCGCTCACGCCGACGTCGGCAATCTGGGCGAACGTCAGGCGAAAGCCGTAGAGGATGATCCCCAGGCGCAGCAGATGCTGCTTGGCGAAGATCACCCCGCCGTCGCAGGGCTGCCAGATTTTCGGGTAGACCGTGTTGCCGACGACCATCCCGAACAGGATAGCGAGGGTCAGGGCGCTAAAGCCCGCGCCGGCGATGGCCGGGAAACTACCGGCCCACAGGGCGGCGCCGGTCAGAGCGGCGGTCAGCGCCAGGCCTGGGACAAAATGCCACAGGGAACGATGTTTGGTGGGTAAAGTGAGTGCTGTCATAACCTTCTCCTTTGTCTGCCTAAAGGTTACGCCGCGCGGGATTAAATATAAAATTGATTATATGTTTATAATCAATCGTAATAAGTGGTTAATGGCCGCTTCGCCGGTTACAACGGGGCGAGAGCGGGTTAGGCAGAAGCGGGGCGGTCTCGCCGGCAAGACGATGATTTTGTGATATAAGCGGATTTTCCTTCCGTCAGCCGCCTCGATTTGTGTCACCATAGTAAGGAAGGTTATTCAGGTTGGATTACTAAACGGGTGGGTTATGCATATTACGCTGCGGCAGCTGGAAGTGTTCGCCGAAGTCCACAAGAGTGGGTCGACCACTCAGGCGTCACAGATGCTGGCGCTTTCGCAATCCGCGGTCAGCGCCGCGCTGACCGATCTGGAAGGGCAGCTCGGCGTGCAGCTGTTTGACCGCGTCGGTAAACGACTGGTGGTGAATGAGCATGGACGGCTGCTGTACCCGCGTGCGCTGGCGCTGCTGGAGCGGGCCCTGGAGATCGAGCAGCTGTTTCGCGGCGATAACGGGGCGATCCGAGTCTACGCCAGCAGCACCATCGGCAACTATATTATGCCGGAGATTATTGCCCGCTATCGTCATGACTTCCCGGATCTGCCGGTCGAGCTGAGCGTCGGCAACAGCCTGGACGTCATCAACGCCGTCGCCGACCTGCGGGTGGATTTCGGCCTGATTGAGGGGCCGTGCCATGCCGCCGATATTATTGCCGAGCCGTGGCTGGAGGATGAACTGGTGGTGTTTGCCGCGCCCAACTCACCGCTGCTGGCGGGGGAGGTGACCCTGCAGCAACTGGCTGAGGCGCCGTGGATCCTGCGCGAGCATGGCTCCGGCACCCGGGAGATTGTCGATTACGTTCTGCTGTCGCATCTGCCGGCGTTTCATCTGGGCATGGAGCTGGGTAATTCAGAGGCGATCAAGCACGCGGTCAGGCATGGCCTGGGCATCAGCTGTCTATCGCGGCGGGTGATTGCCGAACAGCTTGCCTCGGGCACGCTGGCGGAGCTGAAAGTGCCATTGCCCCGGCTGACGCGCACGCTGTGGCGGATCCATCACCGGCAGAAGCATATTTCTAAAGCATTACAACGTTTTCTGCACTATTGCCAGGTGTAGCAGCCCGGTTTTATCGCCTGATTACGGGGGGAATTCGCTGGCAATTCCGCAGGTTAGTGCTTTACTAATAATTTGCGGGCGATCATGAAGCTCTCTTATAACTTTGCATTTGTACCGGATGGAACCCCGATCGTCTGCTACAATCGCGCCTCATTTTTTGGATGGATAGCATTATCACATGGTTTCGGAAACTAAAACCACAGAAGCGCCCACGCTACGTCGTGAACTGAAGGCGCGCCACTTGACCATGATCGCCATCGGCGGTTCCATCGGTACGGGTCTTTTTGTTGCCTCTGGCGCAACCATTTCGCAAGCAGGTCCCGGCGGGGCGCTGCTGTCTTATATTCTGATCGGTTTGATGGTCTATTTCCTGATGACCAGCCTCGGCGAGCTGGCGGCGTTTATGCCGGTATCCGGTTCCTTCGCCACCTACGGGCAGAATTATGTTGAAGAAGGCTTCGGCTTCGCGCTGGGCTGGAACTACTGGTACAACTGGGCGGTGACGATCGCCGTTGACCTCGTGGCCTCACAGCTGGTGATGAGCTACTGGTTCCCCGACACTCCGGGCTGGATCTGGAGCGCCTTGTTCCTCGGCATCATGTTCCTGCTGAACTGGATCTCGGTGCGCGGCTTTGGCGAGGCGGAATACTGGTTCTCGCTGATAAAAGTGGCCACCGTCATTATCTTTATCATCGTCGGCGTGATGATGATTGTCGGCATCTTCAAAGGGGCGCAGCCAGCCGGCTGGAGCAACTGGGGGATCGCGGATGCGCCGTTCGCCGGCGGTTTCTCGGCGATGATTGGCGTGGCGATGATTGTCGGCTTCTCGTTCCAGGGCACCGAGCTTATCGGCATCGCTGCCGGTGAATCTGAAAATCCGGAGAAGAACATTCCGCGCGCGGTGCGCCAGGTCTTCTGGCGTATCCTGCTGTTTTACGTCTTCGCGATCCTGATTATCAGCCTGATCATTCCGTATACCGATCCGAGTCTGCTGCGCAACGATGTGAAGGATATCTCCGTCAGCCCGTTCACCCTGGTGTTCCAGCATGCTGGTTTGCTGTCGGCGGCGGCAATCATGAACGCCGTTATCCTGACTGCCGTGCTGTCGGCGGGTAACTCCGGGATGTACGCCTCCACGCGTATGCTGTACACCCTGGCCTGCGACGGTAAAGCGCCGCGTATTTTCTCGAAGCTGTCGCGTGGCGGCGTGCCGCGTAACGCGCTGTACGCGACCACCGTGATCGCGGCGCTGTGCTTCCTGACTTCCATGTTTGGCAACCAGACGGTGTACCTGTGGCTGCTGAACACCTCCGGGATGACGGGCTTTATCGCCTGGCTGGGTATTGCGATCAGCCACTATCGTTTCCGTCGCGGCTACGTCCTGCAGGGTAACGATATTAATAATCTGCCGTATCGTTCCGGGTTCTTCCCGCTGGGGCCGATCTTCGCCTTCGTGCTGTGCCTGATCATCACCCTCGGACAGAACTACGAAGCGTTCCTCAAGGACACCATTGACTGGGGCGGCGTGGCGGCGACCTACATCGGTATTCCGCTGTTCCTCGTCATCTGGTTTGGTTACAAGCTGGCGAAAGGCACCCGCTTTGTTCGCTACAGCGAAATGACCTTCCCGGACCGCTTTAAGCGTTAATCTTCGCGATTGTGCGATAAAAGCCCTCTGTGAAGAGGGCTTTATATTGCTGGCAAAGTGCAATCTTCAGGGATTGCCCGGCTGCGCTGCGCTTGCGCGGGCCTACAGATAACCGCGTAACTGATTGATATTGCGATGTTTCGTAGGCCTGGTAAGGCGGAAGCCGCCACCCGGCAGACATGTGAGCACAATAACGAAGACAGATTTGTCATCACCCGGAAGCCCTCTGAACAGAGGGCTTTTTTTATGTTTGTGCGGTTACAGCTTGTCACAATTCTTCATAATTATATTGATAATCGTAATCATTATCTTTATCATTTTCGCCCATTACGGATGAAGCCACTCCCCGTCTCTGCCGCTTGTACAGACTGACACCGGGCGACCAGCCACATCGACGAGAAAACAGCGCGAGCATGCCGCCGACAGAGCGGCAAGCCGCCAGCGCGTGTGAGCAGCACCTTGTTGTTTGTTTGGTTGTACACCTCATGGAGATTTGGAATGTTCAGGTTAAACCCTTTTATCCGGGCGGGATTGTCTGCGTCCGTCGTATCGTTGGCGTTTCCGGCTCTGGCCGATGTGAATGAAGAAACGCTGGTGGTGACCGCCTCGGCCACTGAACAGAATGTCAAAGACGCGCCGGCGAGCATCAGCGTCATCACCCAACAGGATTTACAACGCAAGCCTGTTCAGAACCTGAAAGACGTGCTGCGCGATGTGCCTGGGGTCCAGCTCACCAACGAAGGGGATAACCGCAAGGGCGTTAGCATCCGCGGTCTGAGCAGCAGCTATACCCTGATCCTGGTCGACGGCAAGCGCGTTAACTCGCGGAACGCCGTCTTCCGCCACAATGACTTCGACCTTAACTGGATCCCGGTGGATGCTATTGAGCGTATCGAAGTGGTGCGCGGCCCGATGTCCTCCCTTTACGGCTCCGATGCGCTCGGTGGGGTGGTCAACATTATTACCAAAAAAATCGGCCAGAAATGGACCGGGACGCTGAGTGCTGATACCACTATTCAGGAGCACCGCGATCGCGGGGATACCTATAACGGCCAGTTCTTCACCAGCGGCCCGCTGATCGACGGCGTACTTGGAATGAAGGCCTACGGCAGCCTGGCAAAACGCGCCAAGGACGATCCGCAGTCATCCAGTAATGCCACCGGCGAGACGCCGCGCATCGAGGGCTTCACCAGCCGCGATGGCAATGTTGAATTCGCCTGGACGCCGAACGAAAACCACGATTTTACCGCAGGCTACGGCTTTGACCGTCAGGATCGCGATTCCGATTCCCTTGACCGCAACCGCCTTGAGCGGGAGAACTACTCTCTGAGCCATAACGGCCGCTGGGATATCGGCAACAGCGAGCTCAAGTTCTACGGCGAAAAGGTGGATAACAAAAATCCAGGGCAGAGCGGGACTATTACCTCGGAAAGCAATGCCATCGACGGCAAGTATGTCCTGCCGCTGGGCATGATTAACCAGCTGGTGACCTTCGGCGGCGAATGGCGCCACGACAAACTGAAAGATCCGGTCAACCTGAGCAGCGGCGGCCAGTCAACGTCGGCCAGCCAGTACGCCCTGTTTATCGAAGACGAATGGCGCATCATCGAGCCGCTGGCGCTGACCACCGGCATTCGTATGGACGACCATCAGACCTATGGCGATCACTGGAGCCCGCGCGCCTATCTGGTGTATAACGCCACCGATACCGTCACCGTCAAAGGCGGCTGGGCGACGGCGTTTAAAGCCCCGTCGCTGCTGCAGCTTAACCCCGACTGGACCACCAACTCCTGTCGCGGCTCGTGCAGCATCGTCGGTAACCCGGATCTGAAACCGGAAACCAGCGAAAGCTTCGAGCTCGGTCTCTACTACCGCGGGGAAGAGGGCTGGCTTGAAAATGTCGAAGGCAGCATCACCACCTTCCAGAATAATGTCGACGACATGATCGATGTTCTGCGCACTTCCAGCGCCAGCGAAGCGCCGGGCTACCCGAACTTTGTCGGCTGGAAAACCGTCAACGGTAAGCGTGTGCCGATCTTCCGCTATTTCAACGTCAACAAAGCCCGCATCAAAGGGGTGGAGACGGAGGTGAAGATCCCGTTTGGCGATGAGTGGAAGCTGACGGTGAACTACACCTACAACGATGGTCGCGATCTGAGCAATGGCGGCGACAAACCGCTGCAGACGCTGCCGTTCCATACCGCCAACGGCACGCTCGACTGGAAACCGCTGGACGACTGGTCCTTCTACGTGACGGCCAACTATACCGGCCAGCAGCGCGCGGTGAGCGCCACCGGCAAAACGCCGGGCGGCTACACCCTGTTTGACGTTGGCGCGGCATGGCAGGTGACCAAAAACGTGAAACTGCGCTCCGGGGTGCAGAACGTGGGTGATAAAGATCTGAGCCGGGACGACTACAGCTATACCGAAGAAGGCCGTCGCTACTTTATGGCGGTGGATTATCGCTTCTGATTGCCGGCGCTAAAACGCGTCCTGTAGGCCTGAACATGCGCCGCGAAGCAGCTTCGCGGCGCATTGGCGTTTAGCCAAAGAGATGCTGCGCATGGAAGCGCAGATGGTCTTCAATAAACGAGGCAATAAAGTAATAGCTGTGGTCGTAACCGGGCTGGATGCGCAGCGTTAACGGCCAGGCCTTCTGCCGCGCGACCTCCGCCAGTACCGCCGGCTGCAGCTGTCCGGCAAGGAATGGATCGTTGTCGCCCTGATCGATAAGCGTCGGCACGGCGTCCTCCGGCCGGCTGGCCTGCATCAGCGCGCAGCTGTCCCAGGAGTGCCATGCCGATTCATCCGCGCCGAGATAGGCGGTAAACGCTTTCTTGCCCCACGGGACCTGGGAGGGATTGACGATCGGCGCGAAGGCGGAGACGCTGGCGTAGCGGCCGGGATTTTTGAGCGCCATAATGAGCGCGCCGTGGCCGCCCATCGAGTGGCCGCTGACGGCGCAGCGTTCGCCGACGCTAAACTCGCTACGAATAAGCGCGGGCAGTTCGTCACGCAGGTAATCGTACATTCGGTAGTGCGCCGCCCAGGGCGCCTCGGTGGCGTTCAGGTAGAAGCCGGCGCCTTGTCCGAGATCGTAACCGTCGTCGTTGGCCGCCTCGTCACCGCGCGGGCTGGTATCCGGCATCACCAGCGCGATGCCCAGCTCGGCGGCAATGCGCTGGGCGCCCGCCTTGGTGGTAAAGTTCTCATCGTTACAGGTCAGCCCCGACAGCCAGTACAGCACCGGCGGCGGCGTTTCGCGCTCAGGCGGTAAAAAAATGCTGAACGTCATGGCGCAGTTCAGGACAGGGGAGTGATGACGCCAGCGTTGTTGCTGGCCGTCAAAACAGCGATGCTCTTCAAGCAGTTCCATGCAAGGCTCCTCGGAAGGGATGTGCGCGTAAACGTTCATAATACAGATATTTCATTAGCCGGTGAGCAACTTTCACTTTCTCCTTTTGAGAACTTACTGCATCATTAATGCAACTTATAGCCAACATGCCGGTGTAGCGACGGCGCTTATGAATGCGTACAGCGGTTGGAACATTCCGGATACGGCGATAAGGATTTGGCGTTGCGCCTGAGGTATGGCTTCGCTCCCTAATAAAAGGCAGCGCCAATTTCAATAATTATCGTTACGGCTACTGGATTCTGTGCGCCACCTCACGCACAATGAATACAAACTTTGCCCCCAGAAAAAGCAAAGAGCGCCACACCTGCAGGAGAAACATAAATGTCATCACTGAGTAAAGAAGCCGTCCTCGTTCATGAAGCGCTGGTCGCTCGTGGGCTGGAGACGCCGATGCGTGCGCCAGTACAAGAAATTGATAACGAAACACGCAAGCGTTTGATTACCGGTCATATGACCGAGATTATGCAACTGCTGAATCTGGATCTGAGTGATGACAGTCTGATGGAGACCCCGCATCGCATCGCCAAAATGTATGTCGATGAGATCTTCTCCGGGCTGGATTATTCTCGCTTCCCGAAAATCACCGTCATTGAAAACAAAATGAAGGTCGATGAAATGGTCACCGTGCGCGATATCACCCTGACCAGCACCTGCGAACACCATTTCGTTACCATCGATGGTAAAGCGACGGTAGCCTATATCCCGAAAGATTCGGTGATCGGCCTGTCGAAAATCAACCGCATCGTGCAGTTCTTCGCCCAACGTCCGCAGGTCCAGGAGCGTCTGACGCAGCAGATCCTGATCGCGCTGCAGACGCTGCTCGGCACCAACAACGTGGCGGTATCCATTGACGCGGTGCATTATTGCGTGAAGGCGCGCGGCATTCGCGACGCGACCAGCGCCACCACCACCACCTCTCTCGGCGGCCTGTTTAAATCCAGCCAGAATACCCGCCAGGAATTCCTGCGCGCAGTACGTCACCACAACTAAAACGGAGCAGGGTGCATGGAGAGAAATGTCACGCTGGACTTTGTCCGCGGCGTCGCCATCCTCGGTATCCTGCTTCTCAATATCAGCGCCTTCGGCTTGCCGAAGGCCGCTTATCTCAATCCCGCCTGGTCAGGAAGCGCGTCCCTTAGCGATGCCTGGACCTGGGCGCTCCTCGACCTGCTGGCGCAGGTGAAGTTTCTCACCCTGTTCGCGCTGCTGTTTGGCGCCGGTCTTCAGCTATTGCTTCCGCGAGGGAAGCGCTGGATCCAGTCGCGGCTGACGCTGCTGGCGCTGCTCGGTTTCATTCACGGTCTTTTTTTCTGGGATGGCGATATTCTGCTGGCCTATGCCCTGGTGGGGCTGGTGAGCTGGCGCATGGTGCGTGAGGCGCACCATGTCAAATCGCTGTTCAACACCGGGGTGGTGCTCTACCTCACCGGCATTGCGGTGCTGGTCCTGTTGGGGATGATCTCCGGGACCGTGGCGAATCGCTCGTGGGCGCCGGACGCGGCGAACCTGCAATATGAGCAGTACTGGAAGCTGCACGGTGGCATGGAGGCGGTCAGCAACCGGGCGGATATGCTATCTGACAATCTGCTGGCGCTGGGCGCGCAGTATGGCTGGCAGCTGGCGGGGATGATGCTGATGGGCGCGGCGCTGATGCGCAGCGGCTGGCTGAAGGGGCAGTTTAGCCTGCGTCACTACCGGCGTACCGGCGCGCTGCTGGTGGCGGCCGGCATGGCGGTCAATCTGCCGGCAATATTCGCCCAGTGGTATCTGGCCTGGGACTATCGCTGGTGCGCGTTTTTACTGCAGGCGCCGCGCGAACTTAGCGCCCCGCTGCAGGCTATCGGCTATGCCGCGCTGGCCTGGGGCTACTGGCCGCAGCTCTGCCGTTTCCGCCTGGTGGGCGCTATCGCCTGCGTCGGACGCATGGCGCTGACCAACTACCTGCTGCAGACCCTGATCTGCACCACCCTGTTTTATCATCTTGGGCTGTTTATGCGCTTCGATCGTCTGCAGCTGCTGGCCTTTGTCCCCCCCATCTGGGCCGTTAACCTCCTTGTCTCATCGCTCTGGCTGCGCCGCTTCCGCCAGGGGCCGGTGGAATGGCTGTGGCGTCAGTTAACCCTGCGTGCGTCAGGCACATCATTGAAAGACACATCCAGATAACGATCTCGATCACAATCATTAACAAAACGGATGTAAACGTTTCCAGCCGTGTGACCTCACTCACGCAGCGGACCGCGGGTCGCTGCCAGAATAGCCTCCTTGCTAAGCACAGGAGGTGAATGTGACGTGCTGTAATTCTCTTAAGGTTGCTGAGTATGATCACCATTCGTGATGTCGCCCGCCAGGCGGGCGTTTCCGTGGCCACCGTGTCGCGGGTGCTGAATAACAGCGCGCTGGTGAGTCCGGATACGCGCGACGTGGTGATGAAAGCGGTGACCCAACTGGGCTACCGGCCCAACGCCAACGCCCAGGCGCTGGCCACCCAGGTCAGCGATACCATCGGCGTAGTGGTGATGGACGTCTCCGATGCCTTCTTCGGCGCGCTGGTGAAAGCAGTGGATACCGTTGCTCAGCAGCATCAGAAATATGTGCTGATCGGCAACAGCTATCACGAGGCGGAAAAAGAGCGTCACGCCATCGAGGTGCTGATCCGTCAGCGCTGCTCGGCGCTGATCGTCCATTCGAAAGCGCTGAGCGATGATGAACTGAGCGACTTTATGCAACATATCCCGGGGATGGTGCTGATCAACCGCATCGTGCCGGGGTATGCCCATCGCTGCGTCGGACTCGACAACGTCAGCGGCGCGCTGATGGCCACCCGTATGCTGCTCAATCATGGTCACCAGCGCATCGGCTATCTCTCCTCAAACCACGGCATTGAAGATGACGATATGCGCCGGGAAGGGTGGAGCAAAGCGCTGCAGGAGCAAGGCATCATCGCCCCGGACAGCTGGATCGGTTCCGGCTCCCCGGATATGCAGGGCGGTGAAGCGGCGATGGTCGAACTGCTGGGGCGCAATCTCGGCCTCACCGCGGTGTTTGCCTATAACGACAGCATGGCGGCCGGCGCGCTGACGACGCTGAAGGACAACGGCATTGTCGTGCCGCAGCATCTGTCGCTGATTGGCTTTGATGATATTCCTATTTCCCGTTACACCGATCCTCAGCTCACCACCGTGCGCTATCCGGTAATGTCGATGGCAAAGCTGGCCACCGAGCTGGCGCTGCTGGGGGCGGCCGGCAAGCTGGATCGCGAGGCAACGCACTGCTTTATGCCGACGCTGGTGCGCCGTCATTCCGTTGCCCAGCGGCAAACTGTGGGGCCGATCACTAACTGACGCGATCGCGGGATGTAACCGCTTTCAATTTGTGAGTAAATTCACAGTATATTAACATTCGCCTGATTATGATGGCAGCGTTTACCAGTCTGAACCACGAGGTGATGGATATTCCTCACTTTATTTAGTAGGAACAAGGCGTTAAACGAGTTTTACAGTCGTATTTTTCTGGAGCGTTACCCGACACGGAAGACCGAATTTTCGTCGTGAAATGCGTTGTGCGGTAACACTAATGCAACAAATCCCGCCTGCATTTTCTCACAATAATGACCCTGCATAATAAAACCGGAGATTCCATGAATAAGAAGGTGTTTACCCTGTCTGCTGTAATGGCTGGTCTGTTATTTGGCGCCGCCGCACACGCAGCAGATACCCGTATCGGCGTGACGATTTATAAATATGACGACAACTTTATGTCGGTAGTGCGTAAGGCGATTGAAAAAGATGGCAAATCCGCGCCAGACGTCCAGCTGTTGATGAATGATTCGCAGAACGACCAGTCGAAACAAAACGATCAGATTGACGTGCTGCTGGCGAAAGGAGTGAAGGCGCTGGCGATTAACCTGGTTGACCCGGCCGCCGCAGGTACGGTGATTGAAAAGGCGCGCGGGCAGAATATTCCGGTGGTGTTCTTCAACAAAGAGCCTTCCCGCAAAGCGCTGGATAGTTATGACAAGGCTTATTACGTCGGTACCGACTCGAAAGAGTCCGGGATTATTCAGGGCGATCTGATCGCCAAGCACTGGAAAGCCAACCCGAACTGGGATCTGAATAAAGACGGTCAGATCCAGTACGTTCTGCTGAAAGGCGAGCCGGGCCATCCGGATGCGGAAGCGCGTACCACTTACGTTATTAAAGAGCTGAATGATAAAGGTCTGAAGACCCAGCAGCTGCAGCTGGATACCGCGATGTGGGATACCGCCCAGGCGAAAGACAAAATGGACGCCTGGCTCTCCGGCCCGAATGCCAACAAGATTGAAGTGGTGATCGCTAACAACGACGCCATGGCGATGGGCGCGGTTGAAGCGCTGAAAGCGCACAACAAGAGCAGCATTCCGGTGTTCGGCGTTGATGCCCTGCCGGAAGCCCTGGCGCTGGTGAAATCCGGCGCGATGGCCGGTACCGTGCTGAACGATGCCAATAACCAGGCGAAAGCGACCTTCGAGCTGGCGAAAAACCTTGCCGACGGGAAAGACGCCGCGGCAGGCACCAACTGGAAAATTGACAACAAGATTGTTCGCGTCCCCTACGTGGGCGTCGATAAAGACAACCTGAGCCAGTTTACCGGCAAATAATCGTGATGTGAGTTGCGGGCGTGGGTTATCCACGCCCGATTATTCCTGATACAGAACCAGACTCCTGCTGGCGCTAGTGCGCCGGACGGGGCTTGCATGAACGCAGCCAGGTATAACTATGGTCAGCAATAATAGCGAACGGTCAGGCGAATATTTGTTGGAGATGAGCAACATCAACAAATCGTTTCCTGGCGTCAAGGCTCTTGATAATGTCAACCTGAAGGTTCGTCCGCACTCCATTCATGCGTTAATGGGTGAGAACGGCGCCGGTAAATCGACATTATTAAAATGCCTTTTTGGGATCTATCAAAAAGATTCCGGTAGCATTCTTTTTCAGGGAAAAGAGATCGATTTCCATTCGGCGAAAGAAGCCCTGGAAAACGGTATTTCGATGGTGCATCAGGAATTAAACCTGGTATTACAGCGTTCGGTCATGGATAACATGTGGCTCGGGCGCTATCCAACTAAAGGCATGTTTGTCGATCAGGACAAAATGTACCGGGATACCAAGGCCATTTTTGATGAGCTGGATATTGATATCGATCCGCGCGCCCGCGTCGGTACCTTATCGGTATCTCAGATGCAGATGATTGAGATCGCGAAGGCGTTTTCCTATGACGCCAAAATCGTCATCATGGATGAGCCGACGTCATCGCTGACGGAAAAAGAGGTCAACCATCTGTTTAAGATCATCCGTAAGCTGAAAGATCGCGGCTGCGGTATCGTCTATATCTCGCATAAAATGGAAGAAATTTTCCAGTTGTGCGATGAAATAACCATCCTGCGCGACGGCCAGTGGATCGCCACCCAGCCGCTGGAAGGGCTGGATATGGATAAGATCATCGCCATGATGGTCGGGCGTTCGCTTAACCAGCGTTTTCCGGATCGCGAAAACACTCCGGGCGAAGTGATCCTCCAGGTGCGCAATCTCACCTCGCTGCGCCAGCCCTCCATTCGCGATGTCTCCTTTGACCTGCATAAGGGCGAAATTCTCGGTATCGCCGGCCTGGTGGGCGCTAAACGCACCGACATCGTGGAGACCCTGTTCGGCATCCGTGAGAAGGCCAGCGGCACCATCACGCTGCACGGCAAGAAGATCAACAACCACAGCGCCAACGAGGCGATTAACCACGGTTTTGCGCTGGTGACCGAGGAGCGGCGCTCTACCGGGATTTACGCCTATCTGGATATCGGATTTAACTCGCTGATCTCCAATATTAAGAAATATAAAAACAGCATCGGCTTGCTGGATAACTCGCGAATGAAGAGCGATACCCAATGGGTTATTGACTCGATGCGCGTCAAAACCCCCGGTCAGCATACGCAGATTGGCTCGCTTTCCGGTGGTAACCAGCAAAAGGTCATTATAGGCCGCTGGCTGCTGACCCAGCCGGAGATCCTGATGCTGGATGAGCCAACGCGCGGTATCGACGTCGGCGCCAAGTTTGAAATCTATCAGCTGATTGCCGAACTGGCTAAAAAAGACAAAGGGATCATTATTATTTCTTCCGAAATGCCGGAACTGCTGGGGATTACCGACCGCATTCTGGTGATGAGCAACGGCCTGGTCGCGGGCATTGTTGAGACTAAAACCACCACGCAAAACGAAATACTGCGTCTTGCGTCATTGCACCTTTAAGATCAGGGGCTTCACATGAGTGCGTTAAATAAAAAGAGTTTTCTCACTTACCTGAAAGAGGGTGGGATATATGTTGTCCTTCTGGTCCTGCTGGCCATTATTATTTTCCAGGATCCGACATTTTTAAGTCTGCTCAATCTGAGTAATATTCTGACCCAGTCCTCGGTGCGTATTATTATTGCCCTCGGCGTGGCCGGACTTATCGTCACGCAGGGGACCGACCTCTCCGCCGGCCGTCAGGTGGGTCTGGCGGCGGTGATTGCCGCCACCATGCTGCAGGCGGTGGATAATGCCAATAAGGTATTCCCGGATATGGCGACCATGCCGATCCCGCTGGTGATCCTGCTGGTGTGCGCCATCGGGGCGGTCATCGGCCTGATTAACGGGATCGTCATCGCCTACCTGAACGTGACGCCGTTTATTACCACCCTCGGCACCATGATTATCGTCTACGGCATTAACTCGCTGTACTACGACTTCGTGGGCGCGTCGCCGATCTCCGGCTTCGACAGCCACTTCTCCCATTTCGCGCAGGGGTTTGTGGCGCTGGGCTCCTTCCGCCTGTCCTACATTACCTTCTACGCGCTTATTGCCGTCTTCTTTGTCTGGATCCTGTGGAACAAGACGCGCTTTGGCAAAAACATTTTTGCTATCGGCGGTAACCCGGAAGCGGCGAAGGTCTCCGGGGTTAACGTAGCGTTAAACCTGCTGATGATCTATGCCCTCTCCGGCGTGTTCTACGCCTTCGGCGGCCTGCTGGAAGCCGGTCGTATCGGCTCGGCGACCAATAACCTCGGCTTTATGTACGAACTGGACGCCATCGCCGCCTGTGTGGTGGGCGGCGTATCGTTCAGCGGCGGGGTAGGGACGGTGTTTGGCGTGGTGACCGGGGTGATTATCTTCACCGTCATCAACTACGGCCTGACCTATATCGGCGTCAACCCTTACTGGCAGTACATTATTAAGGGGGCGATTATTATCTTCGCCGTGGCGCTGGACTCCCTGAAATACGCCCGTAAGAAATAAGATTGAACGCATCAAAAACCCGCGCCTGGCGCGGGTTTTTTTATATCTGAAACGAATGCGTTGATGGAGGCTACTTTTCTTTCTGCAGCTCCAGCAGCTGCTCCGGGGTGACGGCCGGGTAGGACTGGGCGTCATCCGGCACGTCATGCTGCTGCGCCGGAATCGGGATGAGAGGGCCGAGAAAGCGCGGTTCCCGTTTGAAGATATAGAGATCCGCCAGCGCGCCAAAGCGGGCGCCGAACTCGCGCAGCCGCACGCTCCACATATCCTTCGGCGACGGCACCGCGTAGCACTGGGCCTGGATCCCCATATGCAGGGCGATAAACAGCGCCCGTTCGCAGTGGAAGCGCTGGGTGATGATAATGAAGTCGTTGGTGTCGAACACTTTCCGGGTACGGACGATCGAGTCGAGGGTACGGAAACCGGCATAGTCCAGTACGATATCCGCGGGATCGACGCCGCCTTTAATCAGGTCCCGACGCATGGTCATCGGTTCATTGTAGCTTTGCAGAGCATTATCGCCGCTCAGCAGGAGATAGTTGACCTTGCCGCTGTTGTAGGCGTTCAGCGCACCCTGGATGCGGTAACGGTAATACTGATTGATGACGCCGGTGCGGTAATATTTGGCGGTGCCCAGCACCACACCGACCTGACGGTAGGGCAGGTCCTGCAGTTCATCATAGATATAGGGCGCGGTTTTCCAGCTCATCCAGCGGTCAAGGCCCAGCACGGTCAACAGCAGCAGGCCGAGCAGGACTAACAGGCTGTAGAACGCACGCTTTAACATGAACTTGGCTCAATAATAGACAACGGAGTCTTCAGGCTACTTTACCCGCCGGGTAAGCGCAAGAAACCCGCGTTTGATTGCGGGGATTTTCAGCAATATAGACAGATCGCCGAACGCAGGCCGGGTAAGGCGTGAGCCGACACCCGGCATAGGGATCTTCAGCTCGCCATGGCGCGAACCGTAGGTCGGGTAAGCGTAGCGCCACCCGACACCTAACGGTATAAAAAGTCAGCCGGATAAGCCGAAGACGCCGTCCGGCAATCTGCTCAGGCTGATCAACCTAACAGGACGCGCTCAATATTGTGGCAGCCCAGCGCCTTCAGGGTGGCGACGGTGGCATCCCACTGGATCAGCGCCGCGTCGGCTTTCTCCGCCAGGATTGCCCGCTGGATAGCGGGATAATCATAGCCGTTGAGGCTAAGGAGATTCAGCGCCCCCTGCAGCGGCGGCAGCGTCGGGTTGAACGCTGCGTTTTCCGCATAGCTACCGCTGAAAATGGTACCGTCTTTCAGCTCCAGCGCCACGCCGGAAGGCGAGTGGCTATAGGGCGCATGGCAGCAGTTGGCGGCCTGAATAGCTGCCTGGGTCAGGGCATCGCCGCTCACCGGGTAGCCATGGTCCTGTTCATCCATCAGCAGGGTTTTGATCTCCAGGTCTTTCGGGCCAAAGGCGTCCGGCAGATAGTGCTCCAGAGCATGCGCTTCGCGACCCGGCAGATGAATGCGCAGCGCCAGCCCGCTGTTCAGTTCGTTCATAAACTGACGGCAATGACCGCACGGCGTGTAGTTCACCGTGATAGCGCGCAGGGAGGTCTCGCCGCGCAGCCAGGCGTGGCTGATGGCGCTCTGTTCCGCGTGAACGGTCTGCTGCATGGTAGCGCCGAGAAACTCCATATTGCCGCCAAAGTACCAGCGGCCGCTGACGCCGCGGGCGATAGCCCCGACGTTAAAATGAGAAAGGTCGGGGCGCGCGCAGGCAGCGGCAAGCGGCAGTAGCGCAAAAGCCAGCGCGTCTTCGTCCAGACCTGTCGCATGCTGCAGCGTCGCCACCTGATCGGCTTCGAGCAGCGCCGGGAAATGCGGGTCGGCGAGCATCGGGGCGATGGCCGCCTGCAGATCTGCTGCCAGAGTCGTCAAAGCAGCTTGAAAACGTGAGTGCATAGCGTTGCCTCATAACAGTGTAATGGGAAGCCAGTGTACGGGCGGCCAGCGGTTCCATATGTGATGAATATCTCATTCTTTATGCAACTCCGATTTGTTGCATTAAAAAATGTGATTTAAATCACTATTAACCTACCACTGCGAGGATCAGCGGAAATAAGAACGGCGCCATCAACGAGGTGATGATCCCGCATAGCACCAGCGCCAGTGAGCTAAACGCGCCTTCCTGATAGTCCAGCTCGGCGCAGCGGGCGGTGCCGAGGGCGTGCGAGGCGGTGCCCATTGACAGGCCGCGCGACGCTTTGGTGCGAATGCGCATCAGGTTAAGCAACGTATGCCCAAATACCGCGCCGAGGATGCCGACAAAAATTACGCACACGGCGCTGATGGCCGGAATGCCGCCGATGCTGCCGCTAACCGCCATAGCAATCGGCGTAGTGACTGACTTAGGCAGAATAGAGGCGGCGATTTGCGGCGTGGCGCCCATCAGCAGAGCGACGGTGGTGCCGGTGATCATCGCCACGCAGCTGCCGATAAAGCAGATGGTAATGATAGATTTCCAGCGGGCGCGGATCTGGTGCAGCTGTTCATACAGCGGGAACGCAAGGGCCACTACCGCCGGCTGCAGCAGATCGTTCAGGACTTTGCTGCCGGCAAAATAACGCTCATAGGAGATCCCGGTCAGCAGAAGAAATGGAATAATCACCACCATCGCCACCAGCAGCGGGTTGAGCAGCGGGAACTTAAAGCGGGCCGCCAGTTTGCGGGCGAGAAAAAAGACGATCAGGGTTAGCGGTAGCGACCACCAGATTTCATGCATCATTCTTCTTTTCCTTTTTGGCCAATCACTTTACGTTCGCCATGCACCAAATGGGAGCTCCAGCTCACCACTACAAACACCACCAGCGTACTGATGGCGCAGGAGATAACGACAGGCCCCAGCTGGGCGCGCAGCAGATCCCAGTACTGCATCACCCCAACGCCGATCGGCACGAACAGCAGCGCCATATAGCGGATCAGGATATTACAGCCGGGGTTGACCCATTGCGGCGGCATAATTTGCAGCGCCAGCAGCACGAAGAGGATCAGCATGCCGATGATGCTGCCGGGGATAGTGATAGGCAGCAGCCCGGCGATAAAAATTCCGCCGTACAGGCAGGCGTAAATCAGGACGAAAGCCCGCAGGTACTGCCAGATAATAGTCAGCGATTTACTCATGGTAATAACCCTTGATGAAGTGCATTCATCATACAATTAATCCCTAAAATGTGCTACCGATCACATCATGAATTCTATGCATAGCGCTGATAGCTTACGGGAACCATAGTCTCACCCGTCAGGGCCCGACACCTTGCGGCTCAGGCGGGATCGCTCCCCACGCTACCTTGCTGAATGAGGCGCGGCAAATAAAGGCGAATGGGACGCCACAGACCTCTGTAAAGCATAGAGATTATCTCGCCGCTTTGCCGCATCGAGCGTGCGGGGAACGGCGTGCGTCTGGTCCGACGCATTGAGCGCTTTCAACCAGCGCCCGGAGGCGCTACCATAGCGCCTCTTTTTTTTCCGGGTAACGATATGCGTGTTCTACTGGCGCCGATGGAAGGCGTGCTCGATTCGCTGGTGCGCGAGCTGCTGACCGAGGTTAACGATTACGATCTCTGCATCACCGAATTTCTGCGCGTGGTGGATCAACTGCTGCCGGTAAAATCGTTCTACAGGCTATGCCCGGAACTGCATCACCAGAGCCGCACGCCGTCCGGCACCCGCGTACGCGTCCAGCTGCTGGGACAATATCCCGAGTGGCTGGCGGAAAATGCCGCCCGCGCGGTGGCGCTGGGTTCATGGGGGGTGGATTTAAACTGCGGCTGTCCGTCGAAGCTGGTAAACGGCAGCGGCGGCGGGGCAACGCTGCTGAAAGATCCAGAGTTGATCTATCGCGGCGCGAAAGCCATGCGAGAGGCGGTTCCCGAGCATCTGCCGGTGACGGTGAAAGTTCGTCTTGGCTGGGACAGCGGTGAACGGCGCTTTGAAATCGCCGACGCGGTGCAGCAGGCGGGGGCCAGCGAACTGGTGGTTCACGGCCGTACCAAAGAAGATGGCTACAAAGCCGAACGCATCAACTGGCAGGCGATCGGCGAGATCCGCCAGCGCCTGACTATCCCGGTGGTCGCCAACGGTGAAATCTGGGACTGGCAAAGCGCCCAGGATTGTATGGCTGTCACCGGCTGCGATTCGGTGATGATTGGCCGCGGGGCGCTCAATGTGCCGAACCTCAGCCGGGTGATCAAATACAACGAACCGCGCATGCCGTGGCCGCAGGTGGTCCAGCTGTTGCAAAAATATACCCGCCTGGAAAAGCAGGGTGATACCGGCCTGTATCATGTGGCGAGAATTAAGCAGTGGTTAGGCTATTTACGCAAGGAATATACCGAGGCGCTGACCCTGTTTAATGAAATTCGCGCCCTGCAAACGTCTGCTGAAATAGCGGCGGCGATCGGCCGCTATTAACCGCCATACTGTTATTCGCTTCACATATTATTACTTGCATGCCTGTTGATGATAGGCATGGGTTGAATAAAGTGATAATGTGCGGTCAATCAATTCAGGATTGCTACTGAACTCAGGCAAAACCTAAGCACTTTCGTCATTCGTGGCGCAAAGTGCTTAGGTTTTTTTTTGGTAAAAATTCAGGGTGGATAAAATGATGATGTAAAACAATGAGATGTGAATAACGATTTCTCTGGCATTGTCGCGGTTTTATTACCGACGGACGCTTTTTGCCATTCATTTTTAAAAAAAGAAAACGGGTAAATAAATAGCCTGGGGATCCCCTTTGTTTTTATTCAGTCACGGTGGATATCACAATGCATAACAAAAAAATAAATCAGCTTTTGATCGGCGCTATGCTGGCGGCCATGGCGCCTGCCGTGAGCGCCGCGGACATCCCGGCGTGGAACGGCAGCGCGCTGGGGTTTGAAGCCGGGCAGCAAGGGCTGCTGGGCGATATGCTAGGCATTCGTCCGATCCTTGAAGAAAACGGCTTTCATTATAATCTCGGCTATCTTAACGAGATGGCCTACAACGCCGGCGGCGGTTATGACCATGATAAACACCTGGCCTATATTGACCAGGTGGCGCTGACCTTTACCCAGGATCTGGAGCGCTGGACCGGCATACCGGATGCGCGTCTCGAAGGCAACATCGTCAACCGCAACCACGATGATAATCTCACCACGAAACGGCTGCAGGATCCGCGGGTGAGTTTCAACGATCTATCGCAGGAGAGCTGGGGCGGCGGGTCGATTACCCGCCTTGGCTGGCTCACCTTTGCCCGCAGCTTTGACGACCGCCGCCTGACCTGGCGCATCGGCATGATGAACAAGGTGCAAACCTTCGACCAGATCATTCCCTGCGATTTTCAGCTGCTGACCCAGTGCGGTGGGAAATCGGCCAACTCGCTGACCTGGAATAACTGGAACATTCACACCTGGGGCACCACCCTGGAGTACAAGCTGACGCCGACGGTCACCCTGAAAGGCGGGGTGATGGAGCAAAACCCGCAGGCTACCGCGCGCAGCCACGCGTGGAGCTGGTCGACGAAGGGTAGCAAAGGCATCTTACTGCCGATGGAGATCGAAACCCGTCCGCTGATTAATGGCCTGCCGGGAGCCTATAACCTTGGTGTGGTCTGGACTAACGCGCCGCAGAGCGACCTCTACAGCGGTAAATCCGGCGGCGCCGGGGCGACCGATCCGCAAGGTTACGCCGAGCACGATAGCACCTGGTTTATGTACGCCGGCCTGAACCAGCAGATCACCCGCCACGCCGACGACCCGCTGCGGGGGATGAGCGTCTCACTGAGCGGCAGCCTCAGCGACCAGCGCAGCAACTATATCCACTCCGCCGTCGCCGCCTCCATGCGCTACCGCGGTCTGTTTGACGCCCGCCCGGAGGACTGGATTGGCTTCGGCCTGACGTGGATCGACATGAGCAGCCACTACGCACGTAATCAGCGCTATATGAATCAGATAAGCGGCGCCACCGACTATAACGATCCGGCTTACCAGCCGGTGGCCGGTCATTCGCTGAACGGTGAGCTCTATTATCGCTTCCGCCCGGTCTCCTGGCTGGAGCTGCAGCCGGGCCTGCAGTACTGGCACCGTCCGGGCGGCGTCGCGCAGACCCAGGACGCGTGGGTAGTGGAGTGGAAAACCGTCGTGACCTTCTGATAGTCGCGATCTTAATCACGTTTTTTCACTTGTCAGGTTGAGCGCGCAGCAGAAGTTGTTACAGTGCGGGTGTTGGATTGCAACTGCTGCGGCAGGCAAAACCTGATCACCTGGCGTTTCGTCGGGGGTCAGGTTTTTTTGTTTCTGGGGTCTATATGCAAATCGCCAAAGTACTCAATAACAATGTGGTGGTGGTTCTCGACGAGCACCGGCGCGAACAGGTGGTGATGGGGCGAGGGCTGGCCTTTCAGAAACGCCCGGGCGACGTGCTGGACGACAGTAAAATTGAAAAAGTTTTCGCCTTACAAAGCGATGAGCTGGTCGGCCGCTTAGGCGAGCTGCTCAGTCAAATACCGTTAGAAGTGATGACCACCTGCGATCGCATTATCGACCTGGCACGCGGACGGCTGGGCAAGTTACAGGAAAGTTTGTACATCACGTTAACGGATCACTGTCATTTTGCTATCGAGCGGCAGAAAAAGGGCATCGCACTGCGTAACGTGCTGCTGTGGGAGATTAAGCGGCTGTATCCGAAGGAGTTCGCGCTGGGCCAGGAGGCAAGGGCCATCATTGCCAAAAGGCTCGGCGTGAAGCTGGCGGAGGATGAAGCCGGATTTATCGCCCTGCATCTGGTGACGGCGCAGCTCAACAGCGAAATGCCGGAGGTCATGCACGTAACCCGGGTGATGCAGGAGATCCTGCAGCTGGTGAAGTATCAGCTGCAGCTTAACTACGATGAAGAGTCGCTGAGCTATCAGCGTTTCGTCACCCACCTGAAGTTTTTCGCCCAGCGGATGCTGACGCGTACGGTGGTGGAAGATGACGACGTCTCGCTGCACAGCGCGGTGAAAGATAACTACGCCAAAGCGTGGAAGTGTGCGGAAACGGTGGCGACGCATCTGCAAAAGCAGTATCAGCGGTCGCTGACCACCGAAGAAATTATGTTTCTTGCCATTCATATCGAACGGGTAAGAAAAGAGGGGCGTTAATTCTCCCCAACAAAACTGGATTGTTACTGCATGATGCAGGCAAAACCTGAGCGCGACGCCCACCGGCGTGGTTCTCGGGTTTTTTTATTTTTTACTACTCAGTCGCCGGTTGTCTGCGGGCAGCGGCAGTAAGGAAAAGAGCATGGAATATAAAGCACTCGCGCAGGATATTCTCAACCGCGTCGGCGGCAAAGAGAACATTGTGAGTCTGGTTCACTGTGCGACACGTCTGCGTTTTAAACTGAAGGATAACGGCAAAGCCGATGCCGAAGGGCTGAAGGCCAATCCGGGCGTGATTATGGTGGTGGAGAGCGGCGGCCAGTTTCAGGTGGTGATTGGCAACCACGTTCACGACGTCTGGCTGGCGGTGCGCCAGGAGGCGGGGTTAAGCGATGACAGCGAACCGATTGCCGAGGAAAAAGCGGCCAAAGGATCGGTGTTAAGCCAGCTTATCGACATCATCTCCGGCATCTTTACACCGTTTATCGGCGTGATGGCGGCAACCGGTCTGCTGAAAGGCCTGCTGGCGCTGGCGGTGACCTGCGGCTGGCTTACGCCGGAGCAGGGGACTTATAAAATCTGGTTTGCCGCCAGCGATGCGCTGTTCTTTTTCTTCCCGCTGTTTCTTGGCTATACCGCCGGGAAGAAGTTTGGCGGCAACCCGTTTATCTCGATGGTGATTGGCGGGGCGTTAACCCACCCGCTGATGATTCAGGCCTTTGAGGCCAGCCAGGCGCCGGGCGCGGCGGTGGAGCACTTTCTCGGCATTCCGGTGACCTTTATCAACTACAGCTCGTCAGTGATCCCGATTATTCTCGCCTCATGGGTCTCCTGCTGGCTGGAGCGCAAGAGCAATGCGCTGTTGCCGTCATCGATGAAAAACTTCTTCAGCCCGGCGATCTGCCTGGCGGTGGTGGTCCCGCTCACCTTCCTGGTGATTGGTCCGGTCGCCACATGGCTGAGCCATCTGCTGGCCAACGGCTACCAGTTTATCTACGCGTTTGCGCCATGGCTGGCGGGCGCGGTACTGGGCGCCATGTGGCAGGTGTGCGTTATTTTCGGCCTGCACTGGGGGCTGGTGCCATTGATGATCAATAACATGACGGTGCTTGGTCACGACTCCATGCTGCCTATTATCCTCCCGGCGGTGATTGCCCAGGTGGGCGCCGTGCTCGGTATTTTCCTCGCCACCCGCGATGCGCGCCAGCGGGTGCTGGCCGGTTCCGCCTTCTCCGCCGGGCTGTTCGGCATCACCGAGCCGGCTATCTATGGCCTGACTCTGCCGCTGCGCCGTCCGTTTATCTTTGGCTGCGTCGCCGGGGCGATTGGCGGGGCGATCACTGCCTTTAGCAACAGTTATGCCTACTCGTTTGGCCTGCCAAACATCTTTTTCCCGGCGCAAATGATCCCGCCCGGCGGGATTGACGCCAGCGTCTGGGGCGGGCTTATCGGCACCGGCGCGGCTTTCGTGCTCGCCTGCGTGCTGACCTTCTTCGCCGGCCTGCCGCGCGTCAGCGCTGCACCGGGCGCCGTGACGGTAGCCCCGGCCTCGGCAAACGATATTCTGGCGCCGATGAGCGGCAGCGTTATCGCCCTCGAGCAGGTGCCGGATAGCACCTTCGCCAGCGGCCTGCTGGGTAAAGGGGTCGCCATTATCCCGGCGGTGGGCCAAGTGATTGCCCCGTTCCCGGGCGAAGTGGCCTCCCTGTTTCAGACTAAACACGCCATCGGCCTGCAAAGCGACAGCGGCATTGAGCTGCTGATCCACGTCGGCATCGACACGGTCAAACTCGACGGCGTGCCCTTTACCGCGCATGTGAAAGAGGGCGACAGGGTACAGGCCGGCGATCTGCTGATTGAGTTTGATCGCCAGGCGATTCTGGACGCCGGCTACGACCTGGCGACCCCGATCATTATCAGCAACAGCGACGACTACCGGGAGATTGATACGGTGGCGTCCAGCGCCGTCGAAGCCGGTCAGCCGCTGTTGACAGTCAGCCATTAATCACAGGAGAAAGAGATGAAAACATTCCCGGCGGATTTTTTGTGGGGCGGCGCGACCGCGGCCAATCAGGTGGAAGGTGCTTATCTGGAAGATGGCAAAGGCTTATCCACCTCCGATGTACAGCCGCACGGCGTGTTCGGCGAAGTGGTCGAGCGCGTACCAGGCGACAACGGGATTAAGGATGTGGCGATCGATTTTTACCATCGCTATCCGGAAGATATCGCCCTGTTTGCCGAGATGGGCTTTAACTGCCTGCGAGTCTCTATCGCCTGGACCCGCATCTACCCCAACGGCGACGACGCCGAGCCGAACGAAGCCGGCCTCGCGTTCTACGACAAGCTGTTCGACGAGATGGCGAAGCACAACATCACCCCGCTGGTGACGCTGTCGCATTATGAAATGCCATGGGCGCTGGTAAAAAACTATGGCGGCTGGGGCAGCCGGGAGGTGATTGGCTTCTTTGAGCGCTACGCCCGGACGGTGTTCAGCCGCTATAAAAATAAGGTCAAACTGTGGCTGACCTTTAACGAAATCAATATGTCGCTGCATGCCCCGATGACCGGCGTCGGCCTGCCGGCCGGCAGCAGCAAAGGCGAGGTGTATCAGGCGATTCACCACCAGCTGGTGGCCAGCGCGCTGGCGGTCAAAGCCTGTCATGAGCTGGTGCCTGAGGGCAAAATCGGCAATATGCTGCTCGGCGGGCTGATGTATCCCCTGAGCTGCAAACCGGAGGATGTGTTTGAGACGCTGCAGGAGAACCGCAGCTGGCAGTTCTTCGGCGACGTACAGGCGCGCGGCGCGTACCCGGGCTATATGCAGCGCTATTTCCGTGACAACGGCATCACGCTCACCATCACCGACGCCGATCGTGAAGCGCTAAAAACCACCGTCGACTTTATCTCCTTCAGCTACTACATGACCGGCTGCGTCACCGCCGACGAGGCGCTGAACCAGCAGGCGCGCGGCAATATTCTCAGTATGGTGCCGAACCCGCACCTGGCGAGCTCGGAGTGGGGCTGGCAGATAGATCCGCTGGGCCTGCGCACGCTGCTGAACGTGCTGTGGGATCGCTACCAGAAGCCGCTGTTTATCGTGGAAAACGGTCTGGGCGCCAAAGATAAGGTGGAAGCCGACGGCAGCATTAACGATGACTACCGCATCAGTTACCTGAACGACCACCTGGTGCAGGCGCGGGAAGCCATTGACGATGGCGTTGAGCTGATGGGCTTTACCAGCTGGGGACCGATTGACCTGGTGAGCGCCTCAAAAGCGGAGCTATCGAAGCGCTACGGCTTTATCTATGTCGACCGCCATGATGACGGTACCGGCACCCTGGCGCGCAGTAAGAAGAAGAGCTTTGGCTGGTATAAAGAGGTGATTGCCAGCCGCGGCGCCAGCCTGAAAGCCTAAAGGATGCCCGCCCGGCCATCGCCGGGCGGGGGGTTAGCCCGGTTTACGCGCGCGCAGTAAAAAGATCATCGGACGTTCTTTCTCTTCATCCAGGGCGGGCTGTTGGACAATCTGTTCGGCGCTCGGACCCCACTCATCCAACTGCTCCAGCACAAAACCCGCGGCGATAAGCGCGTTTATCCAGCTTGAGAGCTTGCGATGTTGCTTGATGACGCCCTCGGCAAACCAGTTGCTGACGCGCTCACCCTCCTGCTGATAGTGACTGACCGGCCAGCTTTTTTGCCCCTGCTCATCCACCCGCCAGCCCTGCTGCAAGGGGGCGGTATAGATGGGATGTTCGGCGGAAAAGACCAGGGTGCCGCCGGGAACCAGCGCCTGCTGCAGGGTGGCGAAGAGCGGGGCAATGTCCGGTAAATAATGCAGCGCCAGCGAGCTGTAGACCAGATCGCAGCTGTTGGCGGGCAGCGTCAGGGTTTGCAGATCGGCGTAGCGGTAGACAATCTCATCCCCGCGGGTCATCTCCCGCGCCTGCGCCAGCATCCGCTGGGAGATATCAAAACCGGTTATCTGGCTGGCTCCCTGCTGCTGTGCCCAGCGGCAAAACCAGCCGTAGCCGCAGCCGAGATCCACCACCCGCAAACCGGTTATCGGCGGCAACATTGCCTGCAGGGAAGGCCACTCCGGTGCGCCTTCCAGCCCCTTCACCGAGCGATCGAGGGTCGCATAGCCGGCAAAAAACTGCGGGTCGTCATAAATATTCTGGCTCATATTCATCCCTTGAATTGATAAGGTTGTTTATTTTTAGCAAACTAATAATTTAGTCACACGCTTTACTAAACGCGTTTAATTCAATTAACTTATGATAACCAACCTGATTAAGTTATCTGACCTGTCCAATGAAATTGATATTAAATAAAAGCGTGCTGGCGGCATTGCCCCTGGCCATCGCGCTGGCTGGCTGCGCGCCATCTCATGAGGTTGCTAATCCGCCGCAGCAGCAAATTCCAGCCTCCCATGTTTCCATGGATCTCCCTGCCGCCGTGAAAAATGGCTGGCCGCAGACTGACTGGTGGAAAGATTACCATGACCCACAGCTTAATAATCTGATTCAGCGAGCGTTGGCCAACGCGCCGGATATGCAGATTGCCGAACAGCGCATCAGGCTTGCCGAAGCGCAGGCGCGAATGTCGCAGGCGAATCTTGGCCCGGAGATGGATTTCTCCGCCGATATTGAACGCCAGCGCATGTCGGCCGAAGGCCTGATGGGACCGTTTGCTACCGACACCGACGGCAATACCGGCCCGTGGTACACCAACGGTACCTTTGGCCTGACCGCTGGTTGGGATCTGGACCTGTGGGGCAAAAACCGTGCGCTGGTGAAAGCGCGTATCGGCGAGCTGAAAGCCCAGGTTGCTGAACAGGCCCAGACCCGTGAGCTGCTCTCCGGCAGCGTGGCGCGTCTGTACTGGCAGTGGCAGACGGAAGCGGCGATCAAAGCGGTGCTGCAGCAGGTGAAAAACGAGCAAAATAATATCGTGACGGTCGACAAGGCCCTGTATCAGCGCGGGATCACTAACTCCGCCGAAGGGGCGGAGAACGATATTAACGTCAGCAAAACCGACCAGCAGCTGGCGGACGTGACGGGCACGATGAAAGAGATTGAAGCGCGGCTGATGGCCCTGACCAACAGCCAGAGCCAGTCGCTAAACCTCAAACCCGCCAGCCTGCCAACGGTCAGCGCGCAGCTGCCAGATACCCTCGGCTATGAGCTGCTGGCGCGCCGCCCGGATCTGCAGGTCGCCCACTGGTATATTGAGGCGTCCCTGAGCGAAGTGGACGCGGCGAAAGCGGCATTTTATCCGGACATCAATCTGATGGCGTTCCTGCAGCAGGATGCCCTGCACTTAAGCGATCTTTTCCGCCATTCGGCGCAGCAGATGGGCGTTACTGCCGGGTTGACGCTGCCGATCTTTGACAGCGGCCGCCTTAACGCCAACCTGGATATCGCCAGCGCGCAGAATAGCCTGTCGATCGCCCAGTACAACAAAGCGGTGGTGGATGCCGTTAACCAGGTGGCGAAAACCGCCAGCCAGGTCGAAACATTAATGGCCAAAAGCCAGCAGCAGCAGCAGGTTGAAAAAGACGCTCAGCGGGTAGTAGATCTGGCGCAGGCCCGAATGGCGGCGGGGATCTTACCTGGCTCCAGAGTCAGTATGGCGAAGCTCCCGGCGCTGCAGGAGCGGATCACCGCATTGCGCCTGCACGGCCAGTGGATTGACGCTAGCATTCAGCTGACCTCGGCCCTCGGCGGCGGCTACCACCAGACGGTGAAGTAACCGCCAACCACGGTGCGCCCGCGGGCGCGCCGCTTAGTCTTTCTTCTTACTCTCGCGCCGCCTGAGCCACCAGTGGGCGGCCACCACCACCACCACCGCGAGGATCAGCCAGATCCAGTGCTTCAGATGGGCGTCCAGATGGTGCAGCCACGGGCCAACCACCTCGCCGCCGAGATAGCCAATGGTGGTAAACAGCAGGGCCCACACCAGCGCTCCGACAATATTCAGCGGCAGGAAAATGCGCGGCGGCAGGCGGCTGGCGCCGATCAGCAGGGGGCCGATTACCCGGAAGCCATACATAAAGCGGGTGCCGATGACAAACAGCCACGGCCGGTGCTGGATCATACGCTGCGCTTTACGGATCCGCGCTTTCTGACTGGCGAAACGGCGCAGGATGCGTCCCCCGAAGCGGCGACCGACCAGATAGAGCAGCTGATCGCCAATCATCCCGCCGAGGGCGACGGCGATCACCACCAGGGGAAATTTCAGTAGCCCCTGATGCGCCGCGACGCCGCCCAGCAGGGTAATGGTCTCACCTTCCGCCATGCTGCCGACGATCAGCGCCGCGTAGCCATACTGGGAAATCAGGTGATTGATATCCATAAAAAGCTTTTCTCCTTACCTCATCACCTCTTAATCATACACCCTGCTGACCAAAACGCGGCGACGCAGAATTTTCTGTGCTGTACATAAAATAATCTACAGGGTGAATTATACTTGGATCAGTGCAGTACGAAGCCGTGACAAGGGGGACGCTATGAACCATGTCTGGGGGCTCTTCGCTCATCCCAACCGGGAAATGAGCGTGATTAAGAGCGAGAATGAAACCATTTCTCATCACTATACGCATCATGTGCTGCTGATGGCGGCGGTTCCGGTAATCTGCGCCTTTATCGGCACCACGCAGCTGGGCTGGAACTTCGGCGATGGCACCGTGATTAAACTGTCGATGCTGACCGGACTGGCGCTGGCGGTGCTGTTTTACGCCGTGATGCTTGCCGGGGTGGCGATCATGGGGCGGGTCATCTGGTGGATGGCGAGGCAGTATCCGCAGCAGCCTTCCCTGAAACGCTGTATGGTGTTTGCCGGCTACGTCGCCACCCCGCTGTTTCTGAGCGGGATTGTGGCGCTCTATCCGCTGGTCTGGCTGTGCGCGCTGGTCGGTACTATTGCGCTGTTCTATACCGGGTATCTGCTGTATCTCGGCATTCCGACCTTCCTGAGCATTAATCGGGAAGAGGGGTTAAGCTTTGCCAGCTCGACGCTAGCTATTGGGGTACTGGTGCTGGAAGTGCTGCTGGCCATCACCGTGGTGCTCTGGGGGTATGGCTACCGACTCTTCTGATCGGGCGACACGGGTAAATATGCATTGCCGGCAAATATGTATTTTATGTCGGCAATGCAGCATTTCTTCACGATTCTTATTAGGCACAGGGCCTTACGGCGCGGTATGATGGCGTTTGCCAGCGAAGTTGCCCACTTAACCTCGCGGCGTACGTTCCATAACGTGCAAAAATACTTTTCAGAATGCCCATGATGCCGAAATTTCGAGTCTCTTTGCTCAGCCTGACCTTGCTGCTGGCTGTGCCTTTTGCGCCCCAGGCGTTAGCAAAAACCCCGACGGCGGTGACCGCCTCGCAGCCGGAAATTGCCTCCGGCAGCGCCATGATCGTCGATCTGGCCACGAAAAAAATCATTTATGCCAGTCAGCCGGATCTGGTGCGCCCGATGGCGTCGATCACCAAAGTGATGACCGCCATGGTGGTGCTCGATGCCCATCTGCCGCTGGATGAGATGCTGACGGTGGATATCAGCCATACGCCGGAAATGAAGGGGATCTACTCCCGCGTGCGCCTCAACAGCCAGATTAGTCGCCGCGATATGCTGCTGCTGGCGCTGATGTCTTCCGAGAACCGCGCGGCCGCCAGCCTGGCGCATCACTATCCGGACGGCTACGACGCTTTTATTCGCGCGATGAACGCCAAAGCCCAGGCGCTGGGCATGACCCATACCCGCTACGTGGAGCCCACCGGCCTGTCGGTGCATAACGTCTCCACCGCCCGCGATCTGACCAAACTGCTGATCGCCAGCGAGCAGTATCCGCTGATTGGCCAGCTGAGCACCACCAAAGAAGAGACCGCCACCTTCGCCCATCCGGCCTACAGCCTGCCGTTCCGCAACACCAACCATCTGGTGTATCGCGATAACTGGAACATTCAGCTGACCAAAACCGGCTTCACCAACGCTGCCGGCCACTGCCTGATTATGCGCACGGTGATTAACCAACGTCCGGTGGCGCTGGTGGTGATGGATGCCTTCGGCAAATATACCCACTTCGCTGACGCCAGCCGCTTGCGGACCTGGATTGAAACCGGGAAGGTGATGCCGGTACCCGCCTCGGCGCTGAGCTATAAAAAGCAGCGCGAAGCGCAGATGGCGGAGGCGATGCTGAAAGGCGGCGCGCAGACCGCGCAGAACGATTAATCTGCATGTCTCACGGATGGCGGCGCATTGCGCCTTATCCGGGCTACGTGATTTGGCGCCGGGTTCGCCCCTTTCGTAGGCCCGGCAAGCGCAGCGCCGCCGGGCAATCAGGCCGAGTGCCGGTGTTTGTGCAGGATGGCGGCTGACGCCTCTCCGGAACCGCGCTGAACGGTAGCCCGGCTAAGGCGTTTACGCCGCGAGCCGGGGATTTGGCGCCGGATATCACTCCGGTAGCGTCCAGTCGCCGTCACCCAGCGCGCGCTGCATAATCAACGTATCCCGCCAGTCGCCCATCTTGTAGCCGACGCTGCGCAGCTGACCCGCCACGGTAAAGCCGAACTTTTTATGGATCGCCAGCGAGCCGGCATTGTTATGGCCATCGCCGATGATCGCCAGCATCTGCCGCCACGGGCCTTTCTCGCACTCAGCGATTAGCCTGGACAGCAGCGCGCTGCCGATGCCGCGTCCGCCCATTCCGGATTCCACGTATATCGATTCCTCGAGGGTGTAGCGATAGGCCGGACGCGGGCGATAGAAGGTGGCATAGCAGTAGCCGACGATAGCCCCGCGCCACAGCGCTACCAGCCACGGCAGGCCGTTGTCGCGCACGGTCTGGATCCGTTTACGCATTTCGTCAACGGTGGGGGGGATCTCTTCGAAGGAGGCGCGGCCATTAAGCACGTGCCAGACATACAGCGCGGCGATAGCGTGCGCATCGTCGGGCAGCGCTTCGCGAATTTCTAAATCACTGTCGAGTAACGGGGCCTCTGCGGGCATGGCGGCGCTCCTGAATCTGCCGGAGAAACATTCTCCGGCGTGCAGCGTAATACAGAAGCGCCAGGCTGAATAGTCCTGCCGTCGATTATTGCGGATCCGCCGGAGAGGCTGGCGTCGGGGCCGCTTCACCCCAGTATTTCTGCTTGCTGGTTTTACCAATCCCCGGGTTCATGCTGTTGGTCGGATCGTTCTGGCGATAGAACTGCTGCAGGCTCTCCGGGGCCTCATACAGATGACCCACGTTATGCTCCGCCGGGTACTGGGCGCCGCGCGCTTTCAGTAACTCCAGCATTTTTTCCTTCAGCGCGTGGGCGTCGACCCCTTTCCTGACGATGTAATCCTGATGGAACACATGGCACATAAAGTGGCCATAGTAGAGCTTATGCACCAGCTGGCTGTCGATTTCGGGCGGCAGATGTTCGAACCACTCGGTATCGTTACGGCGCAGGGCGATATCCAGCGCCAGAATATCTTCGACTTCGTCGGCATGCACCGCCTGATAGCGGATCGCCGCGCCGGCGGCGGCAAAGCGATGGAGGAACGCCTTGCTGCCTTCCTCCGGCGTACAGGCGAAGAAATCCCCCTCGGCCTGCTGGAAGTACTCCGTCAACCAACGCTGCGCTTCTTCGATGCCGTCGCCAGCCATCTTCAGCAGCAGATGATGTTCATATTTATCACGCCAGGTTTTCATCCGCTCCGGTAAATGTGCCGGGAAGACGTGGCCGAGCTTCTGCATAAAGCGGTCGGTAAAGTGCGGCTTAAACAGCGAGACTTTCTCCAGCATCGCGTCGGTGCGCCCCTTCATGGTGAAGAAGAACGGCATTTTGTCGGTGCCGAGCTTGTCGATCATCAGGAAGGTGTCTTTGCCATACTTCTCGGCGATATCGTAAATATCGCGGTGCATATATTCCCCCGCCACCGGAAGATGCTGGAACTCAGCGAGGATATGACGGCGGATCTCGGTCAATACCTGCGGCTGGTTGGTGCCAATGTAAAACACCTGCTGGCGCTTTTCCGCCGGGAAAGTATCGAGACGCACGGCGAAAACCGCCAGCTTGCCGGCGCAGCCGGAGGATTCGAACAGGCGGTCCGGGTCGGCGTTATAGCGCGCCGGGGTGTCGGCATCGACATCGCGCACGCGGGTGACATAGTCGTGATCGTGGGCGTGGCGGCCGTCGTGCAGGACATCGCTATCGCTAATCCGTTCGTCATCGAGGCGGCTGAGGATCTGCTCCGGCGTGCTGCCGAGATCGATGCCCAGATGATTGACCAGCTTCAGCTTGCCGTCGGCGTCAATCTGCGCGAACAGCGACATCTCAGTGTAGGCCGGCCCGCGCTGCACCAGCGAGCCGCCGGAGTTGTTGCAGATCCCGCCGATGACCGACGCGCCGATGCATGACGAACCGATCACCGAGTGCGGTTCGCGTCCCAGCGGTTTGAGCGCTTTTTCCAGCGAATAGAGGGTGGTGCCGGGCCAGGCCAGCACCTGCTCGCCTTTGTCCAGCAGATGCAGTTTGTCCAGGCGCAGGGTGCTGATAATCACGATCTCGCGATCGTAATCATTGCCGTTGGGGGTCGAACCTTCGGTCAGGCCGGTGTTGGCCGCCTGCATCAGAATAATTTTATCGGCGTCTACGCAGGCGTTGAGCACGCGCCAGAGTTCCAGCAGGGTGCCGGGAAAGACAACCGCCAGGGCCTCGCCCTGACCGGAGCGGAAGCCTTTGCGGTAGCGCTGGGTTTTTGCCGGGTCGGTCAGCAGATGCGAAGGGCCAACCAGGCGCGCCAGGTCAGCCAGAAACGTTTTATGGGTGTCAGTGGGTGCAGATGACATGTTCCACTCCTTGTGGTGGTGCGCGAAATATCGAGGATAAGCATAGCGCTTTGTATGACAATTTGATGCATGAATGTTTCGCAAAAATCAGAGAAGAACCTTAGCATTCTGCGGGCGCGTTGTTTATATATATGGCAAACTGCGGTTTTTATTATGTTTTACCGAGTCCCCGTCTGAGATAAAGCGAGATAACAATGAAATGGCTCTGCACTGTAGGCGTCGCCGTGAGTCTGGCGCTGCAACCCGCGCTGGCGGATGAACTGTTTGGTAACCACCCCCTGACCCCGCAGGCGCGGGATGCCTTTGTCACCGACCTGCTGAAAAAAATGACGGTGGACGAGAAAATCGGCCAGCTGCGTCTGATAAGCGTTGGCCCGGATAACCCGAAAGAGGCGATCCGTGAAATGATCAAGAACGGTCAGGTGGGGGCGATTTTTAACACCGTTACCCGCCCGGATATCCGTGTAATGCAGGATCAGGTGATGCAGCTTAGCCGCCTGAAGATCCCGCTGTTCTTTGCCTACGATGTGCTGCACGGTCAGCGCACCGTGTTTCCGATAAGCCTCGGCCTGGCCTCGTCGTTTAACCTTGATACGGTGAAGACCGTGGGCCGCGTGTCAGCTTATGAAGCCGCCGATGACGGCTTGAACATGACCTGGGCGCCGATGGTCGACGTCTCCCGCGACCCGCGCTGGGGACGCGCTTCCGAAGGGTTCGGGGAAGACACCTATCTGACCACGATGATGGGCCAGGCGATGGTGGAGTCGATGCAGGGCAAGAGCCCGGCGGACCGCTATTCGGTGATGACCAGCGTCAAGCATTTCGCCGCCTACGGCGCGGTGGAGGGCGGGAAAGAGTACAATACGGTCGACATGAGCCCGCAGCGCCTGTTCAACGACTATATGCCGCCGTATAAAGCCGGGCTTGATGCCGGCAGCGGCGCGGTGATGGTAGCCCTGAACTCGCTGAACGGCACCCCGGCGACCTCTGATTCCTGGCTGCTGAAAGACGTCCTGCGCGACCAGTGGGGCTTTAAAGGCATCACCGTTTCCGACCACGGCGCCATCAAAGAGTTGATTAAGCACGGCGTGGCCTCCGACCCGGAAGACGCGGTGCGCGTAGCGCTGAAGTCCGGCATCAACATGAGCATGAGCGACGAGTATTACAGCAAGTACCTGCCGGGGCTGGTGAAGTCCGGCAAGGTGACCATGGCCGAGCTGGATGATGCCACCCGACACGTGCTCAACGTCAAATATGATATGGGACTGTTCAACGATCCCTACAGCCACCTGGGACCGAAAGATTCTGACCCGCAGGACACCAATGCGGAAAGTCGTCTGCATCGTAAAGAGGCGCGCGAAGTGGCTCGCGAGAGCCTGGTGCTGCTGAAGAACCGTCTTGATACGCTGCCGCTGAAAAAATCCGGCACTATCGCGGTGGTGGGCGCGCTGGCGGACAGCAAGCGCGACATGATGGGCAGCTGGTCCGCGGCCGGGGTGGCCGACCAGTCGGTGACCGTCCTGACCGGCATCAAAGAAGCGCTGGGCGATAACGGCAAAGTGATTTACGCCAAAGGGGCGAACGTTACCGATGACAAAGGCATTGTCGATTTCCTCAATTTGTATGAGAACGCGGTGCAGGTTGACCCACGCTCGCCGCAGGAAATGATCGACGAAGCGGTCGCGGCGGCGAAGCAATCCGATGTGGTGGTCGCCGTGGTGGGCGAGGCGCAGGGCATGGCGCATGAGGCCTCCAGCCGGACCGATATCACCCTGCCGCAGAGCCAGCGCAATCTGATTGCCGCTCTTAAAGCCACCGGCAAACCGCTGGTGCTGGTGCTGATGAACGGGCGTCCGCTGGCGCTAGTGAAAGAGGATCAGCAAGCCGATGCGCTGCTGGAGACCTGGTTTGCTGGCACCGAAGGCGGCCACGCCATCGCCGACGTGCTGTTTGGCGACTACAACCCGTCGGGCAAGCTGCCGATGTCTTTCCCGCGCTCGGTGGGGCAGATCCCAACCTACTACAGCCACCTGAATACCGGCCGGCCGTATAATCCGGAGAAGCCGAACAAGTACACCTCGCGTTACTTCGATGAAGCCAATGGCCCGCTGTATCCGTTTGGTTACGGCCTGAGCTACACCACCTTTAGCGTCTCCGATGTCAACATGTCGTCGGCCACCATGCCGCGCGATGGCAGCGTGACCGCCAGCGTGCAGGTGACCAACACCGGCAATCGCGAAGGGGCGACGGTGATCCAGCTCTACCTGCAGGACGTCACCGCCTCCATGAGCCGGCCGGTGAAAATGCTGCGCGGCTTTAAAAAGGTCACCCTCAAACCGGGCGAAACGCAAACCGTTAGCTTCCCAATCGACGTCGACGCGCTGAAGTTCTGGAATCAGCAAATGAAATACGTTGCTGAGCCGGGCAAATTCAATGTCTTTATCGGCGTGGACTCCGCCCGCGTGAAGCAGAGCGAGTTTGAGCTGCTGTAAGGCATCGCTCTTAAGTCCAACGTCACGCTTTAAAGGCCGATTAATCGGCCTTTTCTTTTTCGCATCGCTGGCAAATGGGCTACGCTTTTCTCTTAAGCTTCTGTAAGCGAAGCGCAAAAGAACTGAGGGATGCGGGATGAAGATGGCAACGACATGGTCCGGCGCGCTGGCGCTGGCCGCCCTGATAAGTTTACCGCTGCAGGCGGCGGAGCCGGTGAAGGTCGGCTCGAAAATTGATACCGAAGGCGCGCTGCTGGGCAATATGATCCAGCAGGTGCTGGAAAGCCACGGCGTAAAAACGATTAATAAAATCCAGCTCGGCACCACGCCGGTGGTGCGCGGGGCGATTGTCGCCGGCGAGCTGGATATCTACCCGGAATATACCGGCAATGGCGCCTTCTTCTTCAAAGATGAAAACGACCCGGCGTGGAAGAATGCCCAACAGGGCTATGAGAAGGTGAAGCGCCTCGATCAGGAGAAACATCAGCTGGTATGGCTCACCCCGGCGCCGGCCAACAACACCTGGACTATCGCCGTGCGCCAGGACCTGGCGGAGAAAAATAAGCTGACCTCGCTGGCCGACCTCAGTCGCTACCTGAAGCAGGGCGGCGAATTTAAGCTGGCGGCTTCGGCGGAATTTATTGAGCGCCCGGACGCGCTGCCGGCGTTTGAAAAAGCGTATGGCTTCAACCTCAACCAGAACCAGCTGCTGTCGCTGGCCGGGGGCGATACGGCGGTGACCATCAAAGCGGCGGCGCAACAGACCTCCGGCGTTAACGCGGCGATGGCCTACGGCACCGATGGCCCGGTGGCGGCCCTGGGGTTACAGACGCTGAGCGACCCGCAGGGCGTGCAGCCGATATATGCCCCGACGCCGGTGGTGCGCGAGGCGGTGCTGAAGGCCTACCCGCAGATCGCCGACTGGCTGCAGCCGGTCTTCGCCAGCCTCGATGAAAAAACGCTGCAGCAGCTGAACGCCCGCATTGCGGTGGAGGGCCAGGATGCGAAGCGCGTGGCGGCAGATTATCTGCAGCAGAAAGGCCTGCTGAAGTAAGCCACCGGTGACCATTCGCTGTACTCATCGCGTCGGCCTGCTGCTGACAGGTCTGCTGCTGGTTACGCTGGCGCTGCCGTTTGTCACTTATGCGCCGAATCGCTTACTCTCCGGGGAAGGGCGCGGGCTGTGGCAGGCGCTGCCCTGGCTCGCCGGCGTTCAGCTGGCGGCGGCCCTTGCCGGGATGCTGCTCTGCTGGCTGCCGGGCAGGATCGTGCCGTTTCTCCACCTGCTGCTGGCCGAACTGCTCTTCCCGCTGCTTATCTGGGGCAGCGGCCAGGCGGCGCTTGAGCTCTCCCGCCATGGCTCGCCGCTGGCGCGCACCTCGCCCGGCAGCGGCCTGTGGCTGTCGCTGGCGCTTTGTCTGCTGCTGGCCAGCGAGGCCATCCGTCATCTTACCGTCCGGCCGCTCTGGCGCTGGCTGCTCAATGCGCAAGTCTGGCTGTTGCCCATCATCCTGCTCGCTATCGGGGCGCTCGATCAGCTCTCCTTGCTGAAGGAGTATGCCAACCGTCAGGAGGTATTTGATGACGCCCTGCGCCAGCATCTGCTTCTGCTGTTCGGCACCCTGCTGCCGGGCCTGCTGATTGGCCTGCCGCTGGGGGTATGGCTGTGGCGGCGTCCGCGCTGGCAGGCGTCAGCTTTCACCGCGCTCAATGTGATCCAGACTATTCCGTCGGTAGCGCTTTTTGGCCTGCTGATTGCGCCGCTTGCCGGTCTGGCGCGTTATTTCCCGACGCTGGGCGAGCTGGGCGTCTCCGGGACCGGCGTGGCGCCAGCCCTGATCGCTCTCACTCTCTATGCGCTGCTGCCGCTGGTGCGCGGGGTGGTGACCGGCCTGCAGCAGGTGCCGCAGGATGCCCTGGAAAGCGCGACGGCGATGGGCATGAGCGCCGGGCAGCGCTTTCGTCAGGTGCAGCTTCCGCTGGCGATGCCGGTACTGCTGCGCAGCCTGCGGGTGGTCAGCGTGCAAACCGTCGGCATGGCGGTGGTGGCCGCGCTGATCGGCGCCGGCGGCTTTGGCGCGCTGGTGTTTCAGGGGCTGCTGAGCAGTGCGCTGGATCTGGTGCTGCTGGGCGTGGTGCCGACCATTGCCCTGGCGGTGGTGGTGGATGCCCTGTTCGCCCTGTGGGGCGCCTGGCTAAAAGGAGAGGCCAATGATTGAATTTCAAGGGGTCAGCAAAGTGTTTGCCGGCCACCCGGCGGTGAAGGACCTGACCCTGGAGCTGCGCGAAGGCGCTTTCTCGGTGTTGGTGGGGACTTCCGGCTCGGGCAAGTCGACGACGCTGAAGATGATCAACCGTCTGCTGGAGCCGGACCGGGGCACTATTCGCTTTGCCGGCGAGGACATCCGCCTGCAGCCGGTCCTGACCCTGCGGCGGCGGATGGGCTATGCCATCCAGTCCATCGGCCTGTTTCCCCACTGGACGGTGGCGCAGAATATCGCCACCGTGCCGCAGCTGCAAAGATGGCCGCGGGCAAGGATCGCCGACCGGATCGACGAGCTGATGGCGCTGCTGGGGCTGGAGGCGACGCTGCGCGACCGTTACCCGCATCAGCTCTCCGGCGGTCAGCAGCAGCGGGTGGGGGTGGCGCGGGCGCTGGCGGCAGATCCGGAGGTGCTGTTGATGGATGAGCCCTTCGGCGCCCTCGACCCGGTGACCCGCGAGGCGCTGCAGCAGGAGATGCTGCGCATCCACCGTCTGCTGGGACGGACAATTGTGCTGGTGACCCATGATATTGACGAAGCGCTGCGTCTGGCGGACCACCTGGTGCTGATGGACGGGGGCGAGGTGGTCCAGCAGGGGGCGCCGCTGGAGATGCTCCTGCGACCGAAAAATAGCTTTGTACAGACCTTTTTTGGCCGCAGCGAGCTGGGTGTGCGCCTGCTGTCGCTGCGCGAGGTGGGGGACTATTTGCGTCCCGACGAACGGCTGGCGGGCGAGGGGCTGACCGTCACCATGACCCTGCGGGAAGCGCTGTCGCAGTTTGTCGCCCGGCGCTGCGAGACGCTGCCGGTGGTCGATGCCGAAGGCAGGCCCTGCGGTACGCTGCATTTTGCCGATCTGCTGCGCCAGGAGATGAGCCATGAAGGCGCTTCGTGAGCCGCTGTGGTGGCTTATCGCGCTGTTTATCGGCTTGCTGGCAGGGCTGCCCTACAGCGCGCCGCTGTTCAGTCGGCTGTTCCCGGAACTGCCGCGGCCGGTCTACCAGCAGGAGAGCTTCTGGGCGCTCACTCTCGATCACGGCTGGCTGGTGGTGGCGTCCAGCCTCGCGGCAACGGCAATCGGGCTGGGGGCAGGGGTGGCGGTCACCCGGCCCGCCGGCAGCGCGTTTCGTCCGCTGGTGGAGACCATCGCCGCTATCGGTCAGACCTTTCCGCCGGTGGCGGTGCTGGCGATGGCGGTGCCGGTGCTGGGCTTTGGCTGGCTGCCCGCGCTCATCGCCCTCGCGCTGTATGGCATACTGCCGGTGCTGCAGGGGACGCTGGCCGGGCTGGGTTCGATACCGCCTGGGGTGTCAGGTGTGGCTGAAGGGATGGGAATGACCGGCTGGCAGCGTCTGTATAAGGTGGAGCTTCCGCTGGCGGCCCCGGTGATCCTGGCGGGGATCCGCACCTCGGTCATCGTCAATATTGGTACCGCGACCATTGCCTCGACGGTGGGGGCCAGTACGCTCGGGACGCCGATCATCATCGGCCTGAGCGGCTTTAATACCGCCTATATTGTTCAGGGGGCGCTGCTGGTGGCCCTGGCGGCGATTATCGTCGACCGCGCGTTTGAGCGTCTGACCCGCTGGATCAGCCGACACCGCCACGCACAATAAAGGAATAGCCGGCCAGCATTACGCCGCTGATCCCGCCGATGGCCATAAGTAAGAAGAGAGTGACGACCGCGATTTTCGCTGGCTTCATAATAGGCTCCTGATGTTAACAGGGGGATTATACGGTGAAGCGCAGGTGTTAATGAAACATTAATTGCGGTTTAGCGCGCCGCGCCGGGCTTTTTGCCGCGTTTGCTGCGCAACGCGCCGCAAAAAAGTGTGATCCTGGCCGTCATTTTTCATTTTTATGCAGGGCTTCAAAGAAAGTTTTCGCCAGGCAGGGTATGGTACGCGCTTTCAGGCATGTGTGGTTTGCGGGTATGTACGAGTTTGATCTGGTGTTGCTGCTGCTTCAGCAGATGTGCGTATTTTTGGTCATCGCGTGGTTGATGAGCAAAACCCGACTGTTTATCCCCCTGATGCAAGTCACCGTTCGCCTGCCGCACAAGCTGCTGTGCTACGTCACTTTCTCCATTTTCTGCATTATGGGGACCTATTTCGGTCTGCATATCGAAGACTCCATCGCCAACACCCGCGCCATCGGCGCCGTGATGGGCGGCCTGCTCGGCGGGCCGGTGGTCGGCGGGCTGGTAGGGCTCACCGGCGGCCTGCACCGCTACTCGCTGGGGGGAATGACCGCCTTAAGTTGCATGGTCTCCACCATCGTTGAGGGGCTGCTGGGCGGTCTGGTGCACAGCGTGCTGGTCAAACGCGGCCGGCCGGACAAAGTCTTTAGCCCGCTGACCGCCGGGGCGATCACCTTCGTGGCCGAGCTGGTGCAGATGATGATCATTCTGCTGATTGCCCGCCCGTTCCAGGACGCCCTGCATCTGGTGCAGAGCATTGCCGCGCCGATGATGGTCACCAATACCGTCGGAGCGGCGCTGTTTATGCGCATTCTGCTGGATAAACGGGCGATGTTCGAGAAGTACACCTCCGCCTTTTCCGCCACGGCGCTGAAGGTGGCGGCGTCCACCGAGGGGATCCTGCGTCAGGGATTCAACGAAGAGAACAGCATGAAGGTGGCCCAGGTGCTGATCCAGGAGCTGGACATCGGCGCGGTGGCGATCACCGATCGCGACAAGCTGCTGGCGTTTACCGGCATCGGCGACGACCACCATCTGCCGGGCAAGCCTATCTCCTCCTCATATACGCAACGGGCGATTGAGACCGGGGAGGTGGTCTACGCCGACGGCAACGAGGTGCCTTACCGCTGCTCGATTCATCCGCACTGTAAGCTGGGGTCGACGCTGGTGATCCCCCTGCGCGGCGAGAACCAACGGGTGATAGGCACCATTAAACTGTATGAGGCGAAAAATCGCCTGTTCAGTTCGATCAACCGCACCCTCGGGGAGGGGATTGCCCAGCTGCTGTCGGCGCAGATCCTCGCCGGACAGTACGAGCGGCAGAAGGCGCTGCTGACGCAATCCGAAATCAAGCTCCTGCACGCCCAGGTCAACCCGCACTTCCTGTTTAACGCGCTTAACACGCTGAAGGCGGTGATCCGCCGCGACAGCGATCAGGCCGGCCAGCTGGTGCAGTATCTGTCGACCTTCTTTCGCAAGAACCTGAAACGGCCGACGGAAATTGTCACTCTTGCCGATGAGATCGAGCATGTTAACGCCTATCTGCAGATTGAGAAGGCTCGCTTTCAGGCTAACCTGCAGATCCAGATGGCGGTGCCGGAAGGGCTGGCGCATCACCAGCTGCCGGCTTTTACCCTGCAGCCGATCGTGGAGAACGCCATTAAGCATGGTACATCGCAACATCTTGGCGTCGGCGAAATTACCATCCGCGCCAGCCAGGACGATCGCTGGCTGCAGCTGGATATCGAAGATAACGCCGGGCTGTACCGGGCCAACCCCCAGGCCAGCGGGCTGGGGATGAATCTGGTGGACAGGCGGCTGCGGGCGCGTTTTGGCGCCGACTGCGGCATCAGCGTCACCTGCGAGCCGGAGCGCTTTACCCGTGTCACCCTACGTCTGCCCCTGGAGGAGAATGCATGCTGAGAGTATTGATCGTCGATGATGAGCCGCTGGCGCGGGAAAACCTGCGCATTTTGCTGGAGACACAGCGCGATATCGAGATCGTCGGCGAGTGCGGCAACGCGGTGGAGGCCATTGGCGCGGTGCATAAGCTGCGTCCCGACGTGCTGTTTCTCGACATCCAGATGCCGCGCATCAGCGGTCTGGAGATGGTCGGGATGCTCGACCCGGAGCACCGCCCCTATATCGTGTTTCTCACCGCCTTTGATGAATACGCGGTGAAAGCCTTTGAGGAGCATGCCTTTGACTATCTGCTGAAGCCGATTGAAGCTGCCCGGCTGGAGAAAACCCTCGCCCGCCTGCGCCAGGAGCGTAATCTGCAGGATGTGTCGCTGCTGGATGATGCTCAGCAGACGCTGAAATACATTCCCTGTACCGGCCACAGTCGTATCTGGCTGCTGCAGATGGAGGATGTGGCCTTCGTCAGCAGCCGGATGAGCGGCATCTACGTGACCGACCGCGAGGGAAAAGAGGGCTTTACCGAACTGACCCTGCGCACCCTCGAGAGCCGCACCCCGTTGCTGCGCTGCCATCGCCAGTATCTGGTGAATATGGCGCACCTGAAGGAGATTCGCCTGGAGGAGAATGGTCAGGCGGAGCTGCTGATGCGCGCCGGGCAAACGGTGCCGGTGAGCCGGCGCTATTTAAAAAGCCTGAAAGAGGCGATTGGCCTGTAAAGCTGGTACACTGCGCCCCATTGCATCATCGACAGTAAAAGGCCCTCATGCTCAGTAATGATATTCTCCGTAGCCTGCGCTACACCCTGAAAGTCAATAATAACGATATGGTGCGCATTCTCGCGCTCTCCGCTATGGAATCCACCGCCGCCAGCTTCGACACCTGGACGACGAAAGAGGATGAAGAGGGCTTTGTTCGCTGCCCGGACATTATCCTGTCGGGTTTCCTTAACGGCCTTATCTATGACAAGCGCGGCAAAGATGATTCGGCCCCGGAGCTGGCGCTGGAGCGTCGGGTGAATAACAACACGGTGCTGAAAAAGCTGCGGATCGCCTTCTCGCTGAAAACGGACGATATCCAGGCGATTATGAGCGAGCAGAAATACCGGGTGTCGGTGCCGGAGATCACCGCCATGATGCGCTCGCCTGACCACAAAAACTACCGCGAGTGCGGCGACCAGTTTCTGCGCAATTTCCTGCGCGGACTGACCCAGCGGGTGCATAACCCGAAGGCATGATTTTTTGCCGGGTGGCGGCTTCGCCTGACCCGGCCTACAACGACTGACCCCCCGGGCGCGTGCTAGCATAGCGCCGCCGGGCAAAAAAAAAGCCGGAGATACTCTCCGGCTTTTTTGTTATTTCACCTGCTGACCCGGCTTGGCGCCGTCGTCAGGGCTTAACAGGAAGATATCCTTCCCGCCAGGGCCGGCGGCCATCACCATGCCCTCGGAGATGCCGAAGCGCATTTTGCGCGGCGCCAGGTTGGCGACCATCACCGTCAGGCGGCCAATCAGCGGCTGCGGATCCGGGTAAGCGGAGCGGATGCCGGAGAAGACATTGCGTTTTTCGCCGCCGAGATCCAGCGTCAGGCGCAGCAGCTTGTCGGAGCCCTCGACGAATTCCGCGTTTTCAATCAGCGCCACGCGCAGATCGACTTTGGCGAAATCGTCAAAGGTGATGGTCTCCTGAATCGGATCGTCCGCCAGCGGACCGGTGACCGGCGCCGCGGTGGCTTTCACCTCTTCTTTAGAGGCTTCCACCAGGGCTTCCACCTGTTTCATCTCGATGCGGTTGTACAGCGCCTTGAACGGATTCACCTTATGCGCCAGCAGCGGCTGCTGAATGGCATCCCAGCTCAGTTCGCTGTTGAGGAATGCCTCCGCACGCGCGGCCAGCTGCGGCAGGACCGGCTTCAGCCAGGTCATCAGCACGCGGAACATATTCAGGCCCATAGTGCAGATGGCCTGCAGGTCGGCGTCGCGGCCTTCCTGTTTCGCCACCACCCACGGCGCCTGCTCGTCGACATAGCGGTTAGCCACGTCGGCGAGGGCCATGATTTCGCGGATGGCTTTACCGAACTCGCGGCTGTCCCACGCTTCGCCGATGCTTTCCGCCGCGTCGGTGAAGGTTTTGTACAGCGCCGGGTCGGCCAGCTCCGCGGCCAGCACGCCGTCGAAACGCTTGCTGATAAAGCCGGCGTTGCGCGAGGCGAGGTTAACCACCTTGTTGACGATGTCCGCGTTCACGCGCTGCACGAAATCTTCCAGGTTCAGGTCGATGTCATCGATGCGCGAAGAGAGCTTGGCGGTGTAGTAGTAGCGCAGGCTGTCGGCATCGAAATGATTTAACCAGGTGCTGGCCTTGATAAAAGTCCCGCGCGACTTGGACATTTTGGCGCCGTTAACCGTCACGTAGCCGTGCACGAACAGGTTAGTCGGCTTACGGAAGTTGCTGCCTTCCAGCATCGCCGGCCAGAACAGGCTGTGGAAGTAGACAATGTCCTTGCCGATAAAGTGATACAGCTCGGCCGTGGAGTCTTTCTTCCAGTATTCGTCGAAGCTGGTGGTGTCGCCGCGCTTGTCGCACAGGTTCTTGAAGGAGCCCATGTAGCCGATCGGCGCGTCCAGCCAGACGTAGAAATATTTGCCCGGCGCGTTGGGAATTTCGAAGCCGAAGTACGGCGCATCGCGGGAGATGTCCCACTGCTGCAGGCCGGATTCGAACCACTCCTGCATCTTGTTCGCGACCTGCTCCTGCAGGGCGCCGCTGCGGGTCCACGCCTGCAGCATTTCGCTGAACGACGGCAGGTCGAAGAAAAAGTGCTCGGAGTCACGCATCACCGGCGTGGCGCCGGAGACCACCGATTTCGGGTCGATAAGCTCGGTAGGGCTGTAGGTCGCGCCGCACACTTCGCAGTTATCGCCATACTGGTCCGGAGATTTGCACTTCGGACAGGTGCCTTTCACAAAACGGTCCGGCAGGAACATGCCTTTTTCCGGATCGTAGAGCTGAGAGATGGTGCGGTTTTTAATAAAACCGTTCTCTTTCAGGCGGGTGTAGATAAGCTCCGACAGCTCGCGGTTCTCGTCGCTGTGCGTCGAGTGATAGTTATCATAGCTGATGTCGAAGCCGGCGAAATCGGTCTGATGCTCCTGACTCATTTCGCCAATCATCTGCTCCGGTGTGATACCGAGCTGCTGCGCTTTGAGCATGATCGGCGTGCCGTGGGCGTCGTCGGCGCAGATGAAGTTGACCTCGTGGCCGCGCATTCGCTGGTAACGGACCCAGACATCAGCCTGGATGTGCTCCAGCATGTGGCCGAGGTGGATGGAGCCGTTGGCGTACGGCAGGGCGCACGTTACCAGAATTTTCTTCGCGACTTGAGTCATAGTGAGCATTACATCTTCTGTTGTAAAAAGGGCTTCCGATATTACCAAAAGGGCTGTGGGTGCGCCATAAATGGCTGCTCATATATGGATAATCGTTACCTGTGATAAACTCTGTGATTACTGAAAGCATCTCAAAACAACAAAGGAGTCGGGATGAATTCGCAATCCCAGGCCAAATCCCCTGAGCGCCTACGTGCGATGGTCGCCGGGACACTGGCCAATTTCCAGCACCCAACCCTGAAGCATAATCTCACCGCCCTTAAGGCGCTGCACCATGTCGCCTGGCTGGACGATACCGTCCATATTGAACTGCAAATGCCGTTCGTCTGGAGCAGCGCTTTCGAAGCGCTGAAAGAGCAGTGCAGTGCCGAACTGCTGCGCATCACCGGCGCGAAGGCCATCGACTGGAAGCTGACCCACAGCATCGCGACCCTCAAGCGGGTGAAAAACCAGCCCGGGGTCAACGGCGTGAAAAACATTATCGCCATCAGCTCCGGCAAAGGCGGCGTCGGTAAATCTTCTACTGCCGTAAACCTGGCGCTGGCCCTGGCGGCGGAAGGGGCGAAGGTGGGCATTCTGGATGCCGATATCTATGGTCCGTCGATTCCGACCATGCTGGGTGCGGAAGACAGCCGCCCGACCTCGCCGGACGGCACTCATATGGCGCCGATCATGAAATATGGTCTGGCAACCAACTCCATCGGCTACCTGGTGACCGACGACAACGCCATGGTCTGGCGTGGGCCGATGGCCAGCAAGGCGCTGATGCAGATGCTGCAGGAGACGCTGTGGCCGGATCTTGATTACCTGGTGCTGGATATGCCGCCGGGCACCGGCGACATCCAGCTGACCCTGGCGCAGAACATTCCGGTGACCGGCGCGGTGGTGGTCACCACGCCGCAGGACATCGCGCTGATCGACGCCAAAAAAGGCATCGTGATGTTCGAGAAAGTGGAAGTGCCGGTGCTGGGGATCGTTGAAAACATGAGCATGCATATCTGCATCAACTGCGGGCACCACGAGCCTATCTTCGGCACCGGCGGTGCGCAAAAACTGGCCGAGAAATACCACACCCAGCTGCTGGGCCAGCTGCCGCTGCATATTACGCTGCGGGAAGATCTGGATAACGGCACGCCGACGGTGGTGGCGCGTCCGGACAGCGAATTTACCGACATCTACCGCCAGCTGGCGGGCCGGGTGGCGGCCCAGATGTACTGGCAGGGAGAAGTGATCCCTGGTGAGATTGCCTTCCGCGCCGTTTAAGGCCGCGGCGAGCGCATCAGCCAGTATCTGCCCTCGGGCGACGCGCCCTGTGCTTCGATGGTCCAGCCATGACGCTGGTAGAAGCGCAGGGCGTTTTTATTTTCCATCAGGCACTTCAGCGTTCCGCTGGCGGTAAAGGTCCGTTCGACCTGCGCCAGCAGCGCGCTGCCGATATGTTTGCCCTGCCAGTCGGGGTCGACAAACAGATGGTGAAGGAAATTATCGGCGGTCCATACGGCGGCAAAGCCCACCGGATGGCCGTCGCATTCCGCGACCCACAGCTGTTCATCCGCGGTGGCGGCATCGAAATCTTCCAGCCGCCACGCCGCGGCGGGAAGCCAGGTCCACGATAAACTGCGCGCCCGCAGGAAGATCTGGCGCAGCGCCGGAGAGTCCGCTGGCTCGCCGGGGCGGACGTGGAGATTGCGCGGATCAACGATGATAGAAGATCTCGCCATCATACACTTTGAGGATTTTGCCTTCGGTATCAGTGATCAGCACGTAGTTACCGCCCATATAGGTCCAGTGGCTGCCGGCGTCCGGCGCAGGCAGGTTACGCTGCTGCCACTGTTTAATGTTGTATTCCGGGGTGAGGTACATCGCCGGAACGGTGTCGCCGATGTGAAACTGGGTGAAATCGGCGGTGAACTCTTTCAGCGCATACTGATCGATCCCCGCGGCAGTAGCCGTCCAGCTGGCGCCAGCGGTGGCAAGAAGTACGCCCAGAAGCATCATTTTTGTTTTACGCATAATTTCCTCAATATTACCTGGACTCAAATTAGCAGCCTCGTATCATTCCTGATGCGTTGCTGAAATGGCAAGCACTGGATTTTTAAAAAGTGTAAGCAAAACGCGGCGCAAGTCTTGTGCCGCTTGCGTTGCAGCGACGGTGATGCGTATTTTGGGAGCAATCTGAAGCAGGGGAGAATCGGCATGTTCAGGCTGGAAGATCTGACCTTATTTGTCCGCGCCGCGGCGCTGGGCAGTTTTAGCGACGCGGCGCGCGAGGCCGGGCAGCAGCCGGCGCAGGTCAGCGCGGCGATTAAGCGTCTGGAGACGATCCTCAATATTCGCCTGTTTGCCCGTTCGACCCGCAGCCTGCGCCTGACGCCGGAGGGAGAGACCTGGCTGCCCTACGCCACCCAGATGCTCGATACCCTCGAGGCCGGTCTGCAGAAGATCCAGACCCCGGACGATGAAGTTCGCGGCATGTTGCAGATTGCCGTGCCGTCGGACCTCGGGCGTAACCTGCTCCTGACCCTGTTCCGCGATTTCCGCCAACGCCACCCGGCGCTGCGCCTGCGGCTGCTCTTTTCCGATCAGCTGACCGACGTGTTTAAAGATCCGGTGGACGTTGCGTTTCGCTATGGCAATAACGACGATGCTTCGTTTATCTCGCTGCCGGTGGCGCCGGAAAATCGTCGGGTGCTGGTGGCCTCGCCTGAGTGGATCGCCCGCCATGGCGAACCGCAGACCCTCGAGGAACTCAGCCAGCACAATGCGTTGATCTACATTTTGCGCGGCCGTCCGTTCGACCGCTGGTCGCTGAGCCTCGACGGCGTGGTTCAGCAGCAGAAGGTTTCCGGCACGGTGATGAGCGACGACGCCGAGGTGATCCGTCGGCTGGCGATCGCCGGGGAGGGCATTGCCTATAAATCGATGCTCGACGTCAGCGACGATCTGCGGGCGGGGCGCCTGCGGCGCCTGCTGCCGCGTTATCAGGGGGATGTAGTGCCGTTGAATCTGATTTGTCCGCACCGCAAACAGCTCTCTGCCGCGGTGCGTTTGTTATATGAAGAGGTGAAATCACATGTGAAGGGCTTAATGCCTGACTAAGGTCGCGAAGTAATACACCAGCGGGACGGCCAATACCCACAGGCCAATCGGGATCTCCCGCCACTTACCGGCGATAGCCTTGATCACAATGTAAAACAGCAGCCCGCCGGCAATCCCGGTGCCAAAGCTGTTGGCGATAAGGGTGATCATCACCATCATCAGCACCGGCAGCCCGTCGGTGAAGTTGGCAAGATCCACTTTGCGCAGGCCGCTGAACATGTTCAGGCCAATCAGGATCAGCGCCGGGGCGGTGGCTTCTTTCGGGATCATCAACGCCACCGGCGTGAACAGCAGCATCAGCAGGAACATTACCGCCGCTGACAGCGCGGTGAGGCCGGTTTTGCCGCCCGCTTCCGCTGCCGCCGAAGATTCAATCAGCGCCGTCGCCGCCGGAATGCCCACCCACGGGCCGAGCGCGGCGGCAATCGAATCGACCATGAACGGGCGATTAATCTGCGGCATGTTGCCTTCTTCATCCAGCAGACCCGCCTCGCCGCCCACCGCCAGCGTTGTCCCCATGGTGGAGAAAAACTCAGATGCGAAAAAGACGAACAGGAACGGCAGGAAGGCGATGTTTAACGCCCCCAGCAGGTCAACCTGTCCCAGCACCGGCGCCAGCGAGTGGGGGGCATCGATAAAATGCGTCGGCAGTTTAGTCACGCCGAACGGGATACCCACCAGCGTGGCGCACAAAATAGCCCACAAAATCGCGCCCGGTACCTTACGCGCCTGCAGGACTATCGCCAGGAACAGGCCGCACAGCGCCACCAGCGCGCCGGGGGCGAGAAAGTCGCCGAGCATCAGGGCGTTGGTTTTCGCATTGGCCAGCACCAGCCCGGCATTGCGAAAACCGAGGACGGCGACAAACAGGCCGATGGAGGCCGTCAATCCCAGCTTGATCGACTGCGGCACCGAGCGGGTGACCACTTCGCGCAGGCCAAAGCGGGTCAGCAGGAAGAAGAGGATCCCCGACCAGCAGGCAATTCCGAGGCCAGTCTGCCAGCCAATCCCTTCGCTACCGGCCAGCGTCACCCCCACCAGCACCGAGCCGCCAATGCCCGGGCCGACGATAAACGGCAGGTTGGCATAAAACGCCATCAGCAGCGAGCCGACGACGAAGACCAGAATGGTGCCGGTGGTGGCGGCGCCTTTATCCATCCCGCCGATCGCCAGCAGCCCCGGGATGACCACCAATAAATAGGCGGCGGCGAGGAAACCGGTGATCCCGGCCAGGCATTCGGTGCGTAGCGTGCCGCCGCGCGAGCGCAGCGCAAAGCGGCGCTCCAGCCAGTTAGCGCGGGCGGAAGAGTGAAGTGTGTTATCGGCCATGCTCAGGCTCCCTGAGGATTATTGTTGTGATCGGTTGGCTCCGGGATCTCCCGGCAGGCTATCAACGGGTCGACTATCTGGCGGCTGCCGCCGTCGGTCAGACCCAAATCGGTTAAATGCGGCCCGGCGTTACAGGCAAGGCAGGTGCCTTCAATGGCCTTGAAGACCCGGTACGGCGGCTCCCAGTCGGCGACTTGGCTGCTCAGATCGCGCAGCTCGCGGAACTGACGCGCCAGTTCCGCGGCCGGGAGATCCGACAGCATGCCGGCAATCGGCATCGCCACATGGGCGAGGATCTCGCCCTGTTGCGCCAGCGCCATCCCGCCGCCGGAGGCGATAAGCTGGTTGGCCGCCAGCGCCATATCATTAGCGTCGCGCCCGAGCACCACCAGATTATGCGAGTCGTGGGAGTAGCTGGTGGCGATGGCGCCGCGCAGCTCACCCCAGCCTTCAAGCAGGGCGATTTGCGGCGTCGCCTGATGGCGGCCGTGGCGGTGCTTGACCCAGATCAGACTGAAGCCGGCGGGCAGCTGGACTATCCCGTCACGAACCTGCACTTCCACTTCGCCCCACTGGGTGAAGCGCGCGCCGCGGATATGGCGCAGGCGGGCGATGCCGTGACGAATGCCCTGGACGCGCAGAATAAAGTCATCGGCGCGGAGGGGGGCGATCTGCAAAGTATCGCGCGGCGGCGTGACGCCCGCGGCGGGCGCGATCGGTGTCAGCAGGTTGCCCGCGCGGGCCAGCAGCTTACCGCCAACGTAGACTTCGCGGGCCACCAGTTTCTCCAGGGAATCAAACACCACCAGATCGGCGCGCCGCCCGGCGGCAATCAGCCCAAGATCGTGGCGCTGCAGGCGAATAGCGGCGTTGAGGGTGGCGAATCGCAGCGCATCGACCGCCGGTAAACCGTGCTCGATCAGCAGATTAAGCAGGGCGATGATGCCGCCTTTCTCCAGTAGTATATCCGGCGGCACGTCATCGGTGCAGACGGTGATCTGCGAGGAGAGGTGCGGCAGCGTTTTTAACGCCGCGACGATATCCGGCAGCAGATAGGGGTGCGAGCCGCGGATCTCGATCGTCAGCCCGGCGCGCAGTTTTTCCAGCGCGTCGTCCGCCGAGGTCAGTTCGTGATCGGAGGTGACGCCGGCGGCGAGGTAGGCCTGCAGGTCAGCGCCGCTCAGGCCGCGGGCGTGGCCTTCAATCAGTTTGCCGCTGTTGAGACCGGCCTGGACAATCTCCTGCATCCGCTCGCTACCGTGCAGCACGCCGTGCATATCCATCACCTCCGCCACGCCGCGCACTTCCGGCCAGCCGAGCATGGTCTCCATCTCCGCGCCGGCAAAATCGGCGCCGGACATTTCGAGACCCGGCGTGGAGGGGACGCTGGACGGCGCGGCGACCATCACCTGCAGCGGCAGATGGCGGCTGGCGTCCACCGCATAGCGCACGCCAGCGACGCCGAGGACGTTGGCCAGCTCATGCGGATCCCAGAACACCGCGGTGGTGCCCTGGGTGAGGACGATTTCCGCATAGCGCTCCGGCGGCAGGTGCGAGCTTTCGAGGTGCACGTGGGTGTCCATCAGGCCGGGGGACAGGTAGCCACCGGCCAGGGAACGCACTTCATGGGCGTCTTCGCGACTGCCGCGCGGATGGACGCTGGCGATCATCTCGCCGACGATACCGACGTCAGCGGGGCGAATTTCGCCCGTGGCCATATCGACGATCTGCGCATCGATCAGCAGCAGATCAAACGGGGATTCACCGCGCGCGGCCTGCACGGCGCGACGGCGGACTTGAGCATTGCTGGACATAACCACTCCGGCACAAGGATAATGCGGATACTCTAGGGGCACAGCAAACGTTTGCCCAGATGAATAAATTTATCACCCGATAAGCTCGGGTTATTGTGCAGGACCACCGTAGCGAACCCGATGATGAACGAACCCTGGCAGCGGCTGCCCGCGCTCTCTCTTAAACAGCTTCAGTATTTCGTCACCCTGGCCCAGCTGCGCCATTTTACCGATACCGCCAGTCGGCTGGCGATTAGCCAGCCGGCGCTGAGCAGCGCCCTGCGGCAGATTGAAACGGTACTCGGCGGCAAACTGGTCAACCGTACCGCTGCGACGGTCACTCTGACTGAACTGGGGGCGGCGATTTTACCCCACGCCCAGCGGATCCTCAGCGTGGCGCAGGCGGCCTTTTCCGATATGCAGCAGATTGTCGAGGCGGGCGGCGACGGGACGGTGCGTATCGGTCTGGTGCCGTCGGTCAGTTCGCTGCTGTTTCCGCTGCTGCCGCAGACCCTGGCTGAGGCCTTTCCGCGTCTGCGCATTGAATTTCACGATCAGACCAACGATGCGCTTATCCAGGCGCTGCAGCGCGGCGAGATTGATTTCGGCATCGGGGCGATCGACAGCTCACTGCCCGCAGAACTGCTGGTCTATCCGCTGCGCGAAGATCCCTTCGTGGCGGTGCTGCACCGCGACGATCCGCTGGCCGCGCAGGCACATCTGCCGTGGAAACAGCTGGTGGGGCGGGATATTGCTGTGTTCTCGAAGGGCAATATCCAGCGGCTGGTGGCGGCATTAGTGGAGAGCCATCGCCTGACGCTGACCACCCGCTACCAGGTGGACTATATCGAAACCCTGTATGGTCTGGTGCGCTCGCGCTTAGCAGTGGCGATTCTGCCGGCGCTGTACACCACCCATCTGCAGGACCCGGCGCTCAGGGTCGCCCACCTGCAGCAGCCGGCGCTCGCCCGCACAGTGGCCCTGATGCGCGGCCCGCAGGCGCTGCCCCCGCTTATTGAAGACTGTTTTTCTCTGCTGCAGGCCGCCTTGCGCTAGGGCAGGTGCTTGATCAGCACGTCTACGGTTAAGTGGTTGATGTACTCCAGCGAGTGTGAGGAGAGGACGCCCAGCAGCCGGTTATGGTGCCCGGCAATAATTAAATCGATCTGCCGCTGCCGAACGCAGGTTTCCACGTCTTCAAACCGGCGGGTGGTCACCAGCGAGAGGGTATCCACCGGCAGGGAGACGGTGCAGGCCAGCTCGTTGAGCAGGGCTTTGGCCTGGATCACCTCCTGTGAAACCTGATCGTCGCGCAGGCTGTCGGAAACATAGTTCAGCGCCCGGTAATCGGTGCTGATGTGGGCGATGGTGATGCGCATGCCGTTCTCTTCTGCCATTCTGGCGGCATGCTGGAGCAGCGGGACGCCGTCCTGACTGCTGTTAATCAGTACCAGCGCATGGTGATAAACGGCCATGGCGTATATCCTCGGTAGGCTAAATAGCGCATGATGTCATTATTTTCCGCCCGCCAGCAGCGGAATGCAATCCCGTCCGGTTGCCTGATGAGCATGATGGCCGCGAAGGTGTCGTATCCAGGGCTAAAGGCTTGTTGTATGAACCGGTGAGTTGCGGTAAATTCCACAACGCTTAACAATTTCACTATTTTGACTCGGGGTGCCCTTCTTCGTTGAAGGCTGAGAAATACCCGTACCACCTGATCTGGATAATGCCAGCGTAGGGAAGTCAGAGACCGCAGGGTCATTGCTTCTACCTCGTCTGGCGGGAGCAAACTATGCCTGAGCTGTTGAATCCCGCGCCTGTCGCGCACCTGCGCCATCTGCTGCGCGCCCATTCCCCCCTTGTGCACTGCATGACCAATGACGTGGTGCAGACCTTTACCGCCAACGTTCTGCTGGCCGTTGGCGCCTCGCCGGCGATGGTGATCGATCCCCGCGAAGCGGCGCAGTTTGCCGCTATCGCCGATGCGCTGTTAATTAACGTCGGTACCCTGACCGAAGATCGCGCCGTGGCGATGCGCGCCGCGGTGGAGCACGCCCGTCAGGCCGGCAAGCCCTGGACGCTGGATCCGGTGGCGGTCGGCGCCCTGACCGTGCGCACGGCCTTTTGTCACGAGCTGCTGGCCTTCCAGCCGGCGGCCATTCGCGGCAATGCCTCTGAAATTCTGGCGCTGGCCGGGATGAGCGCCGGCGGGCGCGGGGTGGATACCACCGATACGGCCGCTGCGGCGCTGCCGGCGGCCCAGGCGCTGGCTCGTCGGCTGGCTACCGTGGTGGCGGTCACTGGCGAGGTGGACTACGTCACCGACGGCGAGCGGGTGCTCAGCGTGGCGGGGGGCAATCCGCTGATGACCCGGGTGGTGGGCACCGGCTGCGCGCTGTCGGCGGTGGTGGCGGCGAGCGCGGCGCTGCCGGGAGACCGGCTGGAAAACGTGGCCGCCGCCTGCGGGCTGATGAAGCAGGCCGGGGAGATCGCCGCCCGTCAGGGAGGCCCAGGCAGCTTTATTCCGGCGTTTCTCGACGCGCTGTATCAGGAGGTGCAGGGATGAAACGCATCAACGCCCTGACCATCGCCGGCACCGATCCCAGCGGCGGGGCCGGTATCCAGGCCGATCTGAAAACCTTCTCCGCGCTGGGGGCCTATGGCTGCTCGGCGATCACCGCCCTGGTGGCGCAGAATACCCGCGGCGTACAGTCGGTCTATCGCATCGAACCGGATTTTGTGGCCGCGCAGCTCGACTCGGTGTTCAGCGATGTGCGTATCGATACCACCAAAATCGGCATGCTGGCGGAGACCGATATTGTGGAAGCCGTGGCCGAGCGGCTGGCGCGCTACCGGGTTGCTAACGTGGTGCTGGATACCGTCATGCTGGCGAAAAGCGGCGATCCGCTGCTGTCGGCTTCAGCGGTGGAGACCCTGCGTCAACGATTGTTGCCGCAGGTGTCATTGATCACCCCGAATCTGCCGGAAGCGGCCGCGCTACTCGATGCCCCCCATGCGCGTAACGAACGGGAAATGCTGGAGCAGGGGCGGGCGCTGCTGGCGCTGGGCTGCGGCGCGGTATTGATGAAGGGCGGCCATCTCGACGATGCCGAAAGCCCGGACTGGCTCTTCACCCGCAAAGGGGAACAGCGGTTCACCGCGCCGCGAGTGCAGACCAAAAATACCCACGGCACCGGCTGTACGCTCTCCGCCGCGCTGGCGGCGCTGCGCCCGCGTCACACGGACTGGGCGGCCACCGTTACCGAGGCGAAGGCCTGGCTGTCGGCGGCTCTGGCGCAGGCCGACTCTCTGGAGGTGGGCCACGGTATCGGGCCGGTGCACCATTTCCACGCCTGGTGGTAAATGGCAGCGCAACGGGACAGCAGAATCTCCTGAAAAAATGGCCCCCCGGCTGGAAAATAGGCTAAGTCGGTACCAGGCTTAACCTGCCCAAAAAAATTGGGTTGGGATAATGCATGCCGGCTTCGGCCGGCCTTACGGGAGATTGCTATGACTGATATTACGCAGTTGCTGGGCAAAGATGCCGAGAGCCTGTTGCAGCACCGTTGTATAACCATTCCGTCCGACCAGCTGTATCTGCCTGGCGCAGATTATGTTGATCGGGTGATGGTGGATAACAACCGACCACCGGCGGTGCTACGCAATATGCAGACCCTGTACAATACCGGACGCCTGGGGGGAACCGGCTACCTTTCCATTCTGCCGGTTGACCAGGGCGTGGAGCACTCGGCGGGCGCCTCCTTTGCCGCCAACCCGCTGTACTTTGATCCGAAAAATATCGTCGAGCTGGCGATCGAAGCCGGCTGTAACTGCGTGGCGTCGACCTACGGCGTGTTGGCCTCGGTGTCGCGCCGCTACGCGCATCGCATCCCTTTCCTGGTGAAGCTCAACCATAACGAAACGCTGAGCTACCCCACCGAATACGACCAGACCCTCTACGCCAGCGTTGAGCAGGCGTTCAATATGGGGGCGGTGGCCGTGGGAGCGACGATCTATTTCGGCTCAGAACAATCGCGTCGTCAGATAGAAGAGATTTCCGCCGCCTTTGAGCGGGCCCATGAGCTGGGCCTGGTCACCGTGCTGTGGGCCTATCTGCGCAATTCGGCGTTCAAGAAAGACGGCGTCGACTATCATGTTTCCGCTGACCTGACCGGTCAGGCCAACCACCTGGCGGCCACCATCGGCGCCGATATCGTTAAGCAAAAGATGGCGGAGAATAACGGCGGCTACAAAGCGGTTAACTTCGGCTATACCGACGATCGGGTATACAGCAAACTGACCAGCGATAACCCCATCGATCTGGTGCGCTACCAGCTGGCCAACTGCTATATGGGCCGCGCCGGGCTGATCAACTCCGGCGGCGCGGCGGGCGGGGAGACCGACCTTGCCGACGCGGTGCGCACGGCGGTGATCAATAAACGCGCCGGCGGCATGGGGCTGATCCTGGGCCGCAAAGCGTTTAAGAAATCGATGGCCGACGGCGTGAAGCTGATCAATGCCGTGCAGGATGTTTATCTGGATGGCAAAGTGACTATCGCATAAGGCAAAAATCCGGGCGGCACCGCCCGGATTGCTCGTTGTTTGTACCAGATGCGGTTTATTAAGACTCTGCCGCGTTGGCGGTAAACGGTTTCGCATGCTGATCGCTGGTAAAGCCAGGCTGTTCAACGCGGATTAACGGGCACAGGAAGAAGGCCAGAATATATAAGGCGGTATAGGCTATTACCACGCCGATAGTGCTGAAATAGGGCAGCAGTACCACGGCAATCGCCGGCGCCAGAAAGTTCGACAGCCCGGCTGACAGGTTATAGACCGAAATGGCCGCGCCTTTATGGTTCGGCTCCAGCGCCGGGAACACCGCCGCCATCGGCACAAACGCGGCGACAAAAATCCCCAGGGCAATAGCCGGTACCAGCGCCATGGCAAAATTATGGCCGAAGTGCTGGGGCAGGTAATAGAACGCCAGGCTGGAAAGCGCCATCCCGATGCAGCCGAACCAGCGGATAACCTTCATCCAGCCCATTTTCTCCGCCACAATCCCCCAGAAAACGTTCGAAAAGATAGTAGTGAAGAAGAATGCCGCCCATACCTGCAGCCATTCCGAGGTGGTAAATCCCAGCTCATCAACAAACATCATCGGCATGATCACCGCAAAACCAAACAGCGACAGGGTGTTGATAATGCGCACAATGCTCGAGAACAGAATGCTGCGGTTGGTATAGAGCAGCGTCGCGGCGCGCCCCAGTTCGGCGAATTTTTCACGAGTGGTCAGGTTCTGCATATGGCGCGGCGTTTCGGTATGACGCATCGACACCAGCGCAATAATGCCGCCGGTGGCGCAAAAGAGCAGCGCCAGCCACAGGGTGCCCATTTCGCCAATGTGGGGAATGGTAAAGCTCGGAATATAGCTGCCGAACACGCCGATACCCACCGAGTAGACCGCCCAGAACCAGCCCAGCGCGGAGCTGGAACTGTCGCTGCGGACGTTGTGGATAATGGCGACGATAAAGGAGTAGAGGAACAGCGGGTAGGCCAGGCCGCGGATGCCATAAAACAGCAGGATCAGCGCATAGTTGGCGCGACCGAGGCCGAAGACGAGGAACAGTACGTGGAATACACACCATAGCACGAAGCCAATCAGCATGGCTTTACGTGGGGTAATGATTTCCGCCACCACGCCGGAGACCCACGCCGACAGGGCGGCAGCCAGACCGTAGAGGGTAAAGGCAAAGGAAGCCTGCGCCGGGGTGAATCCGAGTGCTTTGATGTAGTGCGACAGAAAAGCCAGCTCAAAGCCGTCGCCGGTCATAAACACGGCGATGGCGACATATCCCCAGATGAGGTTGAGCGGTAGACCGTACCACTGTTTGTTATTAACGGACATGTTGACCTCAATTTCAGAGTGCAGATGAGTGTCTCCGCTGCACAGCAGCGGAGCATTATTGTTATAAAATAAGGAGGTATGTTATTCGCGAATCAGCCTGCCGGCCTGTTGTAGCGCCTTATAGGCCGCATACCTGCGCTGATGAAGCGGGCTAAACGCCGTCTCGCTGTGATAGGTGGCATCCACCTGAGTAAACTGCTTCATGGCCTCCGGCAGCGAAGCCGCGACTCTGCCCGCCACCGCGCCGAGGATGGCGGAACCTAACAGCACCGGCTCGCGGCTGGCGGTGCTCACGACGCTAACGCCGCAGGCGTCGGCCAACAGCTGACGCACCAGCGGATGCTGCCCGGCTCCGCCGCTGATGACGATATTTTCACTCTCAATTCCGCAGGCGCGCTGGGCGTCAATGATCTGTCGCAGACCATAGCCAATCCCGCATAGCCCGGCAACGTACAGCGCGGTCAGGTTATCCAGGTCCCGCTCCATCCTCAGCCCGGCAATCAGCGCTTTCGCGTGGGGATCGGCAAGCGGCGCGCGATTACCGAGAAACTCCGGAACGACGTGCAGACCGGCGGCCAGCGTTACCGCCTCAGAAGGGGAAGCAACTTGCGTCAGAACGCGATCCGCCAGCCAGACCGGTAGAGGGACGCCTGCGGCTTTCGCGTGCTCGCGCGCTTCCGCCGCCGCCGGATGGAAGCTCAGCAGCTGGTCGATAGCCGCGCCGGCGGCGCTTTGCCCGCCTTCACTTAGCCAGTAGCCCGGCACCATCGCCGAATAGTAAGGGCCCCAGACGCCCGGGACGAATACCGCTTCCTGAGTGGTGGTCATGGTGCAGGAAGAAGTGCCGAAGACATAGGCCATATTGTTGACCGCGCCGTTAAGCACGCCGACGGTACCGATGCCGCCCGCGTGGGCGTCAATCATCCCCACCGCCACCGGCGTACCGATCGGCAGGCCCATCTCCTCTGCCGCCGTGGCGCAAAGGCCCTCGCCGCAGGGGGTGCCTGGATCGACAATCCGCTGGCCGATGCGGACAAAATCTTCATCCGCCAGCTCTTCGAGGCCAATCTGGCGGAAGTAACCGGCATCCCAGCGTTGTTCATGCGCCAGGTAGGTCCATTTACAGGTCACCGTGCAGACCGAGCGGGCTTCATCGCCGGTTGAGCGCCAGGTGAGGTAATCGGCGAGGTCGAAGAAGTGGCGCGCCTGCTGATAGATGTGCGGGCGATTCTCCTTCAGCCACAAAATTTTCGGCGTTTGCATCTCCGGCGAGATTTTGCCGCCAACGTACCGCAGTACCGGGTGGCCCGTGGCATTGATCTTTTCCGCCTGCCCGGTGGCGCGATGATCCATCCAGACAATAATGTTGCGGTCCGCATCGTCCGAAGGCCCGACCGCCAGCGGCGCATCGTTATCGCCAATCACCACCAGCGAGCAGGTGGCATCGAAGCCGATCCCGGCGATCGACGACGGCGAAACGCCGGCGTTGGCCACCGCCGTTTTAATGCAGTAGCACACCGCCTGCCAGATCTCACGGCTCGACTGCTCGACCTTGTTTCCGGCGCTGCGAAACAGGGTTATTTCCCGGGTCGCGTGGGCGAGGAGCTCGCCCCGCAGATTGAATACCCCGGCGCGCACGCTGCCCGAACCGACATCCACGCCAATAATGTTTTGCGTATCGTTATGCATCACATCCTCTCACAGGCTGGCCAGGGTCAGAGATCCACGCTGTTCGGCAGGATCACAATGTCGCGCACGGTGACGTTTTTCGAACGCGTCACCATAAACAGCACCGACTCCGCCACTTCAATCGGCTGCATCAGGCTACCGTTGGCCAGCGCTTCGTCCATTTTGGCTTTTGGCCAGTCGTCCAGCAGAGCGGTAACCACCGGGCCCGGCAGTACGGCGCCGACGCGCACGCCATACTGCGCCACCTGGCGACGAGTGGTGTGCACAAATGCCTGCACCGCGAATTTCGACGCGGTATAGACAGGCTCCCAGATCACCGGTACCACGCCCGCGATCGAGCTGGTGAAGATAATATCCCCGGATTTTTGCGCGATCAGATGCGGCAGGACGCTGCGCACGCAGCGGAAGGCGGCGTTGATATTAAGGTGCAGCACGCGGTCCCAGACGTCCGGGTCGCCCTCGGCCACCGGCCCGCCGATATAGGCGCCGGCGTTGGCGTGGAAGATATCGAGACGCCCGGTAAGCTGCAAAATGCCCTGCAGTAGGTTATCGACCTGGTCCGCCTGCATCAGGTCGACCTGCAGGGCGAAGGCGTTTTCGCCAAGTTCGGCGACCAGTTTGTTGAGCTTTTCGCCTTCGCGGTCGATCAGTACCACTTTTGCGCCAGCTCCCAGCAGGGTCCTCGCGCACTCGAGGCCGATACCGGACGCCGCGCCGGTGATCGCGGCGACTTTACCGCTGAGGGAAGTATTCATAGAGGAGACAGAGTGCTTCATTTTATAATCCTTTGCCGTGTCTGGTTAAAACTATCGAACGCGAGGGCATCACGTTCGAGGTGATAGACTAAACCTGGTAACATATTGAATATCAGCATCTTAATTCAGGCTTGCTGGCATGTTGAGGCGGTATGCGCGCGTACTTCCTGGCGTGAAAAGGATGCTCAATCGATGAAGCTATGTTGCTCTCGCTTCATCGATTGAGCAAGTGGGGAAATTAACAGCGACATGATTTTGTGACGCAAGTTGGAAAAATGAAGAAGATAACGATTTACGACCTGGCGGAACTTTCCGGCGTTTCGGCGAGCGCGGTGAGCGCTATCCTCAACGGTAACTGGAAAAAGCGCCGCATCAGCGCCAAGCTTGCGGAAAAGGTGACGCGGATTGCCGAGGAGCAGGGCTATGCGATTAACCGTCAGGCCAGCATGCTGCGCAGTAAAAAATCACACGTCATCGGTATGATTATCCCCAAATATGATAACCGCTACTTCGGTTCCATCGCCGAACGCTTTGAGGAGATGGCCCGCGAGCGCGGCCTGCTGCCGATTATCACCTGTACGCGCCGGCGTCCGGAACTGGAGATCGAAGCGGTAAAGGCGATGCTCTCCTGGCAGGTTGACTGGGTGGTCGCGACCGGGGCGACCAATCCGGATAAAATTTCCGCGCTATGCCAGCAGGCGGGCGTGCCAACGGTCAATCTCGACCTGCCGGGCTCTCTCTCGCCATCGGTGATTTCGGATAACTACGGCGGCGCGAAAGCGCTGACTCATAAGATCCTGGCTAATAGCGCCCGCCGCCGCGGAGAGCTGGCGCCGCTGACCTTTATCGGCGGGCGCAGCAGCGACCATAACACCAGCGAGCGTTTACGCGGCTTCCACGATGCGCATCGCGAGCTGGGGCTTAGCGTGCCGCAGGCGAATATTCTGGCTCCCGGCTATTCGAAAGGCCACGTTGAGGCCTGTCTGCAGGAGCGGTTTAGCAGCGAGAAGACGCTGTTGCAGGGGATATTTGTTAACTCGACGATATCCCTGGAAGGGGTTGTGCGCTGGCTGTCGCAGGTGGGTCTGACCGGCAGCGAGCAGCCGCCGATGGGCTGCTTCGACTGGGATCCTTTTGTCTACCTGCTGGGGCACGATATCGACATGGTGCAGCAGGACGTGCCGGCGATGCTGGACGCTGTTTTTTCGATTATTGACGCCGGCGAAGCCAGCCAGCAGCGGATTGAAATTCCCCCGCGACTGATGAGCAGCAGCTGAGTCGCTGTCTGGCTGTTAAACGTTACCGCGTCAGCAGCCAGCGGGCGGTATGCTCATCGGTCACCAGGCCATTGATCCAGCCGCCTTTAAGGGCGGCCAGGATCGCCGGTCGTTTATGTTCTCCACAGGCAGCGGCAATCCGCGGGCAGTGGCTCTGGCGGATATCATAGCTGGTGATCATGCGGTTGATCTCGCTGTCTACCACGTCGCCTTGCGCATCAATAAACCGCCCGAGGATTTCCCCGATGCCGCCGCGGGCGGTCAGCTCATCCATCTGCGCCTGATTGATAAAGCCGTCTTTAAAGATCGGACTTTGCGTGCCCAGCGGACCAATGCCGACAAAAATCACGTCCGCCTCTTGGGCGACGCCGGAGACGCTGCGGAATAAGCGGTTGGTGCACCACATCTCATGCTCCTCCGCGCTCTGGGCGTAGCGCGGCGCCGGCCACTGATAGTACTTGGCCTTAATTTTGCGGGTCAGCAGCAGGGGCACGTCATCGTAATAATTGCACTGCCCGTCGGCGTTCATGGCGCTGATCAGCGCCACGCAGCGGGTATTCAGGCTGTCAAAATCGATGCGCTGCAGCGCTTTTTTCAGGGTCAGGCCCGAGCCCAGACCGATAATTTTCTCTTTATCATCCTGCAGATAGCGAGCCATCAGCTGATAGCAGCCAAATGACACACTGTCGAGGGTGCTTTCTTCGCTAAAGGCGGGGACCACATTGCACTCGATCAAGCGGTATTTTTCTTGCAGCAACTGCGCATAATCGAGGCAGTTCGCTACCGGATGGTGCAGATTAATTGACACAATCCCTTCTTCTTTCGCGGCGGCGATCAGCCGTTGCACCACCGGTCTGGAGGTGCCCAGCTGGCTGGCAATCTCGCTCTGATTCTGGCCGGCGATGTAGTACATCCATGCGGCACGCACCTTCTGATCCAACCGGATATCGTCTTCTTTACTCATGGTTTCCCGCCCTAAGTTGCTGGCCAGGGCACGCAATTGGCCCGGCGAATACCCGCATTCTCGCCGTGGTTGGCATAACTGGCAAGCTTTTGCTCTTTTCTGGTCATTTGTAATTTAATTGGGTAATTGCTCTTTTGTGATCTATGGCTCTTATTTAGGTCAAATGATCAATTACAGTGGCGCCATCAACTCAAGGAGAGCAGAACATGAACAATCAATTCACATGGCTTCATATCGGTCTGGGTTCTTTTCATCGCGCGCATCAGGCGTGGTATCTGCATCGTCTGATTGCTTCCGGGGATAATCGCTGGCGCATCGCGGCGGGGAATATTCGCAACGACGCCGAGCAGGTGGTCCAGGCGCTGGCGGCGCAGGGAGGACGTTACGTCCTCGAGACCGTCAGCCCGGAAGGGGAGCGCGAATATGAAGAGATCACCTCAATCCAGAAACTGCTGCCGTGGCAGGCCGGGCTACAGCCGCTGATTAACGAAGGGGCAAACCCGCAGACCAAAGTTATCGCCTTTACCGTGACGGAAGGGGGGTACTACCTGAACACTCGCCATCGGCTGGAAACCAGTAACCCCGATCTGCAGGCCGACCTGCAAGGCGAGTGCAAAACCATTTACGGCACCCTCGCGCGGATCCTGGAAAAGCGCATGGCCGACAACGCCGGGCCGCTGACCCTGCTCAACTGCGATAACGTGCGCCATAACGGCGAGCGTTTCCACGACGGCATGGTCGAGTTCCTGCAGCTCACCGGCAAACAGGCGGTGATTGACTGGATGGCGGCCAACACCACCTGTCCGAACACCATGGTGGACCGCATCACCCCGCGTCCGGCGGCCGATCTGCCGGCCCGCATCAAAGCGCAAACCGGAATTGATGACAAAGCGCCGGTGATGGGGGAGACCTTTATCCAGTGGGTAGTGGAGAACAACTTCCGCGATGCCCGCCCGAATCTGGAGGCGGTCGGCGTGGAGATGGTGGAGTCGGTCATCCCGTATGAAGAGGCGAAAATCCGTATTCTAAACGCGTCGCACAGCTGCATTGCCTGGGCGGGAACCTTAATCGGCCAGCAGTATATTCATGAAAGCACGCTGACCGATGTTATCTACGCCATTGCCGACCGCTACGTTACGGAGGACGTTATTCCGTGTCTCGGCGATAACGGCATTGATCTGCCGACCTACCGGGATGTGGTGCTTAAGCGCTTTACCAACCCCTATATCCAGGACACCAACCAGCGCGTCGCCGCCGACGGCTTCTCGAAAATTCCGGCGATGATCGCGCCAACCTTGCAGGAGTGCTACCAGCGCGGCGTCCGCCCGGAAGCGACCGCCATGCTGCCGGCGCTGTTCTTCGTCTTTATGGAGCAGTGGCACAAGGGAACTCTGCCATATCAGTACCAGGACGGCATCCTGGATGCGCAGGCGGTGCATGAGATGTTCGAGGCTCAGGATCCGGTGGCTGTCTACGCGCGCGATAAAGCCCTGTTTGGTGATCTCGCCAACAACGCGGATTTCCTGGCGCTGATGCGCGAGAAAGTCGCCGCCGTTTACACGCTGATTAACTAAGAGGTGGCTATGTATCTGGGTATCGATCTCGGCACATCGGAAGTCAAAGCGCTGGTCATTGATGAAAACCATGAGGTTATCGCCAGCCATAGCGCGCCGCTGAGTATTCAGCGGCCTCATCCGCACTGGTCAGAACAAGCGCCGCAGCTATGGTGGGAGGCGACGGAGTACCTGATGGCCACGCTACGGGAAAAATGCGCCCAGCATTGGCCGGCCATTAAGGCGATTGGTCTCTCCGGGCAGATGCACGGCGCGGTGTTGCTGGATGCAGAGGGGGAGGCGATCCGTCCGGCCATTCTGTGGAACGACACCCGCTGCGCCGCAGAGTGCGCCGAGCTGGAGGCGATGGCGCCGGAGCTGCATCAGGTGGCGGGCAACCTGGCGATGCCGGGCTTTACCGCGCCGAAGCTGTTGTGGGTGCGCCGTCATGAGCCGCAGCACTTTCAGCGCACCGCCACGGTGCTGTTGCCCAAGGATTATCTGCGCTACCGGATGACCGGGAAGAAAGTCTCCGATATGTCGGACGCCGCCGGGACGCTGTGGCTGGACGTGGCGAAGCGCGACTGGTCCGACGCTCTGCTGGACAAGTGCGGCCTGTCACGCAGCCAAATGCCGAAGCTGGTCGAAGGCTGCGAGGTTTCCGCCACCCTTGACCCGCAGGTGGCTGCCCGCTGGGGGCTGAACGCCTCGGTGGTGGTGGCCGGGGGCGGGGGGGATAACGCAGTCAGCGCCATTGGCGTCGGCGCGGTTTCGCCGGGGGATGCGTTTATTTCGCTCGGCACCTCCGGGGTGCTGTTTGTGGTGACCGACGCCTATCGTCCGGCGCCGCAGTCGGCGGTACATGCGTTTTGTCACGTGCTGCCGAACCTGTGGCACCAGATGAGCGTCATGCTGAGCGCCGCCAGCTGTTTGCAGTGGTTCTGCCGTCTGACCGGCACCACGGAGGTGGCGCTGCTGGCGGAGATTGCCGAGCTAAGCGAGGAGGATAAAGCCAACGCGCCGTTCTTCCTGCCCTATCTCTCCGGGGAACGAACCCCGCATAACGATCCTGACGCGCGCGGCATCTTCTGGGGCATGACCCACGCCAGCCTGCGCGCGCAGCTCGGCTACGCGGTGCTGGAGGGGGTGAGCTTTGGGATCAACGACGGCCTGCAGGCATTGAAAGAGAGCGGGACGCCGATCGCGCAGTGCTCGCTGGTGGGCGGGGGCGCCCGCAGTCCGTTCTGGGCCCAGCTGCTGGCCGATATTCTCGCTATGCCGGTGGTGACCCACAAAGGCGGAGAGACCGGCGGCGCGCTGGGCGCGGCGCGGCTGGCCTGCCTGGCGGCGGGCAAACCGGTTGCCGCGGTGTGTGAAAAACCGGAAGTCTGGCAGACCTGGCGTGCGGATCCTGTTCGCCACCACACCCTGATGCAACGCTACGCGCAGTTTAAAGCCCTGTATTTAAACGATCTGCACTATCGACAGCACTGATTTTCATCATAACCGCCGCTTCGTTGCACGTCGCGGAGCGGCCACCCTGTACCCTGAAAACGAGGTCATTATGTCTATCAATAATAAACAGTGGCTCGGTTTACCCCTGAACCTGCTCTGGGGATACATCGCCATTGCCGTATTTATGACCGGCGACGGTTTTGAATTAGCCTTTCTGTCGCACTATATCAAAGCCCTCGGCTTCTCTCCGGCGGAGGCCTCCTTTGCCTTTACCCTCTACGGCCTGGCCGCCGCGCTGTCGGCGTGGATTTCCGGGGTGGTGGCGGAAATTATCACCCCGCTGAAAACGATGATGATTGGCTTCGTGCTGTGGTGCGTATTCCACGTGCTGTTCCTCGTTTTCGGCCTCGGTCACGCCAACTATGCGCTGATCCTGCTTTTCTACGGCATCCGCGGCTTCGCCTATCCGCTGTTCCTCTACTCGTTTATCGTGGCGATTGTCCATAACGTCAAAAGCGACAACGCCAGCTCGGCCATCGGCTGGTTCTGGGCGGTGTATTCCATCGGCATCGGGGTCTTCGGCAGCTATATTCCGAGCTTTACCATTCCGCACATTGGCGAAATGGGCACCCTGTGGCTGGCGCTGGCCTTCTACCTTACCGGGGGCGTGATTGCCCTGGTTTCCCTGCGCCATATTCAAACGCCGCAGCATATGCAGAATCTCACCACCCGTGAGAAGTTTTCCGAGCTGGGACGCGCCGCGACGCTGCTCTATACCAACCGCAATATTCTGCTGTCGAGCATGGTGAGGATTATCAATACCCTCTCGCTGTTCGGCTTTGCGGTGATTATGCCGATGATGTTTGTCGATGAGCTGGGCTTCAGCACTTCAGAATGGCTCCAGGTATGGGCAGTCTTCTTCTTCACCACCATTTTCTCTAACGTGCTGTGGGGGATCCTCGGGGAAAAACTGGGCTGGATGAAGGTGGTGCGCTGGTTCGGCTGCATCGGGATGGCGCTCTCCAGCCTGGCGTTTTACTACATTCCTCAGCACTTTGGCCATAGCTTTGCGATGGCGCTGATCCCCGCCATCGCCCTCGGGATCTTTGTCGCCGCCTTCGTGCCGCTGGCGGCCGTGTTCCCGGCGCTGGAGCCGAAGCATAAAGGCGCGGCCATTTCGGTCTATAACCTGTCGGCGGGGATGTCGAACTTTCTCGCGCCGGCGATTGCCGTGGTGCTGCTGCCGTTCTTCAGCACCATCGGGGTGGTGATCGCCTATACCGGATTGTACGTGGTGGCCTTTTTCCTCTGCGCCTTTATCCGCGTGGAGCAGCCGGGGTTCTCCCACAAGGAAGCAACCGCCCGCGAGCAGGTTGAATTCTCATAGGTACTGCGGCTGGCATGCGCTTCATGCCAGCCTTAATGAGGTGAACGAATGAGTATGCAGGCGGTTATTTTTGACATGGATGGCGTGATTATTGATTCCGAGGCGCTGTGGCGTCAGGCGCAGATTGACGCCCTCGCGCAGTGGGGGGCAACGGCGAGCGTTGCTGAATGTGAAACCCTGACCAAGGGCAAGCGCCTCGACGACATTGCCGGCACCTGGTGCCGCTATTTTCAGCTTGATCTCGCTCCGCAGCGGCTTGAAGACGCCATCCTGCAGCGCATCACCCGCCTGATTGCCGCGAAAGGCGAACCGATGCGCGGGGTGCAGGAGGCGTTACGCTATTTTCGCGAAGCGGGTTATAAGATTGCGCTCGCCACGTCATCATCTCGTCAGGTTATTGCCGCTGTGCTGAACAAGCTTTCGCTCTGGCACTTTTTTGACGCGATCTCCAGCGCGGATGATGAACCACGCGGCAAACCGCACCCGGCGGTGTACCTGACGACGCTGCGGAAGCTCAATCTCAACGCCAGCCAGTGTCTGGTGATTGAGGATAGCTTTACCGGCTTTTGCGCGGCCCAGTCGGCGGGGATTGCCACGATAGTGATTGCAGAAGATAGCCAGCACGCGCGTTTTCAGGCCGCCGCTGGCCGCTATCAAACCTTACCTGAACTGCTGGAAGCGCTTAGCGCGGAGCCAGCGGCGGCGGTTTAAGTCAGCCATTTGTGGGCGCAGACATTCCCGGGATGTAGCTGGTCGGTTAATCTCTTCTCTGCGCTCACGCCCTTTTTTCTCCTGGTCGATCTGCCTCACATTTCGCTCATCTTTTGTGAAAACAGTCACGTCTTGCTGTGCCAATGCCCAAATTTATGGCCTTGCTTAGCGGTGTTTGTCCGAGGAACTGCTACGTAATTGTGCTTAGATTATATATTGAAACGTATTTTCAATAATGTGAAACCGCTTTGCCGATTTGCCTCTGTCGATCGGATTTGGCCGTGATAAGGATTGAGCATGAAAATTGAATCTGTGAATGTCACCGTTTTCCAGTATCCCACTCGTCGGGTTTCCGACAGCGCCGGGCACTCCCATCCGGGGGCTGAAAGCATGGCCAAAATGGCGATGCTGACCATCACCGCTGATGATGGGGCGCAGGGTTTTTCGTTTGCGCCTCCGGAAGTCGTGCGCCCGTTCGTGGTGAATACTTTTTTTCGCAAAGTGCTGGTGGGGCAGGACCCGTTTAACCGCGAGCGTATCTGGCAGGATCTTAACCACTGGCAGCGCGGCAGCGCACATCAGCTAACGGAGCGCGCGCTGTCGTTTGTTGAACAGGCGCTGTGGGACCTGATCGGCCGCAGCCTTAAGATGCCGGTTTATAAGCTGCTCGGCGGCTATCGCGACACTGTCCCGGCTTACGGTAGCACCATGTGCGGCGACGATCTGCCGGGCGGCCTGTCGACCCCGGAAGAGTATGCCGCTTTTGCTGAGAAGCTGGTCGCCCGCGGCTACAAGGCCATCAAACTACACACCTGGATGCCGCCAATCTCTTTTGCGCCCAATCCCAAAATGGACATTAAAGCCTGCGCGGCGGTGCGCGAAGCCGTAGGGCCGGATATTGACCTGATGATTGATGGCTATCACTGGTACAGCCGCGCCGAGGCGCTGTGGATCGGCAAAGAGCTGGAAAAACTCAATTTCGCCTGGTTTGAAGAGCCGATGGAGGAGGATTCGATGTCTTCCTATGCGTGGCTGGCGGAAAACCTGTCGATTCCCATCGTCGGGCCGGAGAGCTTCGGCGGCAAGCACCACATGCGCGCCGAATGGGTGAAAGCCGGGGCCTGCGACATTCTGCGCGCCGGCGCTAACGGCGTGGGGGGGATTACACCGACCATGAAGGTGGCGGCGCTGGCGGAATCTTTCGGCATGGATTGCGAAGTCCACGGCAACGGAGCGGCAAGCCTGGCGGTGGTGGGCGCGATCCGCAACTGCCGCTGGTACGAGCGCGGCCTGCTGCATCCGTTCCTCGACTACGATGAACCGGCGGCCTATCTCAACAGCATTGTCGACCCGATGGATGACCAGGGATTTGTGCATTTGTCACAACGTCCGGGTCTCGGTGAAGACATTAATTTTGCGTATATCGAAGCCAATACCGTTAGCCACGACTGATTTAAAAAAATAAATACCCGATGGCGCTACGCTTATCGAGCCTGCGGCCCGGTAGACCGGATAAGCCGAAAATGCCGCCATCCGGCAACATGTACCCTACAGTACAGGCAAACAGAGATATGAAAAAAACCTCCTTACTGGGAGCGTGTATTCTCGCGCTCGCCATGTCGATGGGGAGCGGGGAGGCGGTGGCGAAAACGCCGCCCGACCAGCTGATCATCGGCATGAATATGAATAACCTGCTCACCCTTGACCCGGCGGCGATGACCGGTAACGAAGTGGTGGGGATCGTGGTCAACCTCTACGACTCGCTGGTGGAGCTTGACCCTGAGCAGCTCACCACCGTCAGGCCCGCGCTGGCGAATTCCTGGGATATCAGCCCCGACGGCAAAACCCTGACCTTTCATCTGCGCGATGACGTTAAGTTTCACTCCGGCAACCCGCTGACCGCCGCCGACGTCGTGTGGTCAATGCGGCGCATCCTGCACCTCAACCTGGCCCAGGCCTCAGTATGGAAATCCTATGGCTTCAGTAAGAAAAATATCGACAGCCAGGTCAGCGCGCCGGACCGCTTCACGGTGCAAATCGTATTACCCAAAGATAACGATCCGCAGCTGGTGATTTACTCGCTGGCGGCGCTGGGCAACCTCGGAGTGCTGGACAGTAAAACGGTGCAAAGCCATCAGCAGGATAACGACTGGGGTAACCGCTGGCTAACCACCCATGAAGCCGGTTCCGGGCCGTTTATCCTCGAAACCTGGCAGGCGAAAGATGTGCTGCGCATGAAGCGCAACCCTGACTACTGGCGCGGCGAGGCGAAAATGAGCCGCGTGGTACTGCGTCATTTCCAGGAGTCGCAAACTCTGCGCCTGATGATCGAAAAAGGCGACCTTGATATTGCCAACAATATGGCGGTTTCCGATATCAACGCCCTGCGCAGCGATCCGCAGCTGACCGTCGATGCGGTGCAGCGCGGCACCATGTACTACGTGGCGATGAGCATGAAAGAGGCGCACTTCGCCAATCCGAAAGTGCGCGAGGCGGTGCGCTTTCTGATTGATTACCAGGGTATCAATAAAGCGCTGATGCCGGGCTACGGCGTGCTGCACCAGCGGCCTATCAAAGCGGGAATGCCGTCCACGCTACCCGATCCCGGCTACAGGCTGGACGTGGCGCGGGCGAAAAAGCTGCTGGCGGAAGCGGGATATCCCAACGGCTTTGATACCACGCTGCGGGTACTCTCCGATCAGCCATTTCTTAACATCGCTATCGCCGTGCAGTCGACGCTGATGCAGGCGGGGATTAACGCCAAAATCATCACCGGCACTGGTAACCAGATCTACGGCGCAATGCGCGAGCGTAAATTTGACCTGCTGGTAGGTCGCGGCGGCAGCGGGATGGAGCCGCATCCGCATTCCAGCCTGCGCGCGCTGGTCTATAACCCGGATAACAGCGATAAGGCGCGCCTGACCAACTTCCAGGGCTGGCGTACCGGTTTTTACGACCCGCAACTGAATACGATGATTGACCAGGCCCTGCTGGAACGCGATCCGCAAAAACAGGTGGCTGACTACCAGGCCATCCAGACACGCTACGACCAGCTGGTTCCGGCTTTAATTCCGCTTTCGCAGATGGTTGATTCGGTCGTCGTGCGCAACGAGGTACGGGAGTATCAGCCGCACCCCTCCGCCACCACTTTTCTGCGTGACGTCTATAAAGTCCGCGAAGGAGAGAAAGGATGAGTACCGCAATCCTTGCGCCCGGCTCACGCGGCCGGCGCTTATCAAAACGGCTACTGCAGGTGGTGATTACACTGTTCGGCCTGCTGCTGCTGACCTTTACCATTGGCCGCGTCATGCCCATCGACCCGGTGCTGGCGATTGTCGGCCCGGATGCTGACCAGAGTACCTATCAGCAGGTTTACCAGCAGCTGGGGTTTGATAAATCGCTGACCACCCAGTTTGGCATCTATTTCGTCAACCTTTTGCACGGCGATCTGGGCAATGCGCTGCTGACCGGGAAACCGGTGGTGGACGATATTATCCGCGTCTTCCCGGCCACCATGGAGCTGGCAACGATGGCGATTATTGTCGGCGCGGGTCTTGGTATTCCGCTGGGCGTGTTGGCGGCGGCGCGGCGCAATAGCGTCTCCGATTATGTGGTACGCATTATCAGCCTGGCGGGCTACTCGACGCCGATCTTTTGGGTCGGGATGATGGGGCTGCTGGTGTTCTATGCCTGGCTTGGCTGGGTAGGCGGCGCCGGGAGGGTAGATCTCGGGCTGGATGGTGTGGTGCCGCGCCGCACCGGGCTGATGACCGTTGATGCGCTGCTGGCCGGCAACGGCCAGGTGTTCTGGAACGCCATTAATCATCTGATTCTTCCCGCCTCGCTGCTGGGTTTTCACTCGCTGGCTTATATCAGCCGTATGACCCGCAGCTTTATGCTGGCCCAGCTGTCGCAGGAGTTCATTATTACCGCCCGGGTGAAAGGGCTGACCGAGCGCCAGGTTATCTGGAACCATGCGTTTCGTAACATCCTCGTGCAACTGCTGACGGTGGTGGCGCTGGCCTACGGCGCGCTGCTGGAAGGCGCGGTGCTGATTGAAACCGTCTTCTCATGGCCGGGGTTTGGCTCCTACCTTACCGGAAGCTTGCTGCTGGGCGATATGAATGCGGTGATGGGCTGCGTGCTGCTGGTGGGGGTGATCTTCGTGATGCTCAACCTGCTCTCCGACATGCTGTATCAATTCTTTGACCCGAGGACAAAATCATGACCGTTTCTCTGGATTCGCCGCTTTCGGGTGGTGCGGGCGAAGGCCGTCAGCGGCTGCAACGCGCGGCGGCGCGGGCCGTCGGGTTTGTCGGCAAAATGGCGCGCAATCCGCTCACGGCCATCGGCGGAGGAATTATCTTTATGCTGCTGGTGGTGGCGATTTTCGCGCCGCTGATTGCGCCTTATAACCCGCTGGTACAGGACCTGAATAGTGCGCTGGTCGCGCCGAATGCGCAGCACTGGTTCGGCACCGATGAGTTTGGCCGGGATATCTTTAGTCGCCTGGTGTACGGCTCCCGCATCACGCTCTATATCGTGCTGCTGGTCTCGGTGACTGTCGGTCCGCTCGGACTGCTGCTGGGCGTCAGCGCCGGCTATTTCGGCGGTAAAGTCGATATGGTGCTGATGCGCGTCACCGATATTTTCATCTCCTTCCCGAGTCTGGTCCTGGCGCTGGCGTTTGTCGCCGCTTTAGGACCGGGGCTGGAGCACGTGGTTATCGCCATCACGCTGACCGCCTGGCCGCCGATTGCCCGTCTGGCGCGCGCCGAAACGCTCTCTCTGCGCCAGGCTGATTTTATCTCCGCCGTGCGTCTGCAGGGCGCTTCATCGGCCCGCGTCCTCTGGCGCCATATCGTGCCGCTGTGTCTGCCCTCGGTCATTATCCGTATCACCATGAATATGGCCGGGATCATTCTGACCGCGGCCGGCCTCGGCTTTCTCGGCCTCGGCGCGCAGCCGCCAGAGCCGGAGTGGGGAGCGATGATCTCCAGCGGGCGCACTTATATGATGGAGTGCTGGTGGGTCGTAACCATTCCGGGGCTGGCGATTTTGATCAATAGCTTAGCGTTCAACTTCTTAGGAGATGGCCTACGTGACATCCTCGATCCCCGTAGTGAATAATGCACCGCTGCTCGACGTGCGCGATTTGTGCGTCGACTTTGTTAACGGTAGCGCGGTGACCCACGCCGTGCGCGGCGTCTCCTTCCAGCTGGGGCATGAGAAGCTGGCTATTGTCGGCGAGTCCGGTTCGGGTAAGTCCACTGTTGGGCGCGCGCTGCTTCAGCTGCATCCGAAAAAGGCCCGCGTCAGCGCCAGCCGGATGCAGTTTGCCGACCTCGATCTGCAGCATCTTAGCGAAGCGCAGATGCGCGGCGTACGCGGCAAACGTATCTCGATGATTATGCAGGATCCGAAATATTCGCTGAATCCGGTGGTCTGCGTGGGTAAGCAAATCGCCGAGGCCTGGCTTACTCATCATCCCGGGCGTAAAGATGAGGCGAAAGCCAGGGCGCTGGAGATGCTGGAGGTGGTGCGTATTCGCCAGCCGGAGCGCGTTTATCAGCTTTATCCGCATGAAATATCCGGCGGACAGGGGCAGCGCATCATGATCGCCATGATGCTGATTACCGACCCGGAGCTGATCATTGCCGATGAGCCCACCTCCGCGCTGGACGTGTCGGTGCGCCTGCAGGTGCTGGGCCTGCTGGATGACCTGGTTCAGTCGCGCGGGCTGGGGCTGATTTTTATCAGCCACGATATCAACCTGGTGCGCAGCTTCTGCGACCGGGTGCTGGTGATGTACGCCGGACGGGTAGTGGAGTCCATCGCCGCTAAAGATCTCGATCACGCCCGTCACCCCTACACTCAGGGATTGATTAACTCGCTGCCGGATATGCAGCATCGTCGCCCGATACTGCCGGTGCTGCAGCGTCAGGCCAGCTGGTTAACGGATTAAGGAGCGGATAATGATTGAAGTTCAACATCTCAACCTCGCGTTTGGCGAGGGGGAGAAGCGTAACCAGGTGCTGTATGACGTCAGTTTCCACGTTAAGCCCGGCGAGATCTACGGTCTGGTAGGAGAGTCCGGTTCCGGTAAAACGACGGTGCTCAAGTGTCTGGCGGGGCTGTTTACCCACTGGCAGGGGGAACTGACCATCGATGCTCAGCCCTTAGGGCATGAAATTAGCCGCGAGCGCTGCCGTCAGGTGCAGATGGTATTTCAGGACCCCTACGGATCGCTGCATCCCCGTCACACCATTGGCGATATCCTCGAAGAGCCGCTGCAGATCCATCGTATCAACGACCGCGACCGGCGGATCAATGTGCTGCTGTATAAAGTTGGCCTCAACCGCGCCTTTCGCGAGCGCTATCCGCATCAGCTCTCCGGCGGGCAGCGGCAGCGCGTGGCGATAGCCAGAGCGCTGATTCTTGAGCCTCAGGTGCTGCTGCTGGATGAGCCGACGTCGGCGCTGGATGTGTCGGTGCAGGCTGAGATCCTTAACCTGCTGGCGGAACTGCAGCGGGAGGCTAAGCTCACTTACCTGATGGTCACCCACGATCTTGGGGTTATTGCCCACTTATGCCAGAAAGTGGCGGTGATGCAGTACGGGAAGATCCTCGAAACCCTGACGGTCGATGCGCTGGTCAGCGGCCAGGCGCAGACGGCCTATACGCAGATGCTGGTTAACGCCAGTCGGCAATATACGCGCGAAATGGCGCGCGAGGTGGCGGAATACTAAGCTTTATGCCGCATTGTCTCACGGCAGATGCGCCCATTTTAATGGGTAACTATTTGATGTTATAGGTTTTTTGTGGTTGTGGGTATCGTCTATTAATGTAAGCGCGGTGCTTGGATCGATATCCTGCCCAGGTGTTTCCTGCAGCCGCAGGTGCCGTTTTACCTTAACATTCAGAGGCTCAATCAACGAACCCGGCTGCTGTATACCAGCCGGGCACCGTCTTTGCTTTGCGAAGCCTGATCAGCGTAGCAGCGGGCAGTCGGGCGGCAGCCGGCAGCGCAGGGCCGCCGGTAACAGCTCCATACGGAAGGTTTTTCCGCTGAGCGGCTCGCCGTCGAGGTTAAAGGTCATCTCATGGGGCGCGGTTATTTCAAACCACGAGGAGACACCGTCAACAATATTCGGCGAGTTTTCCGGATTCGCCAGGGTGCTGAACAGGGCAGGGATCAGCTCTTCGCCGGTGAAAATGCGCAGATGCAGCAGACCATCGTTAATCAACGCCTCCGGGCACAGCTGCTGGCCGCCGCCGGCCTGGCGGCCATTGCCGATGCCGATGACCAGCGCATCGCCCTGCCAGTGAAAGTTCTCCCCGCGGATCTCGCAGCGGTCCGGCTTCAGGGTATCCATGCGCATCAGACCGTGGATTAAATAAGAGACACCGCCGAGCGCGGCCTTGAGTTTTTCCGGCGTTTCGGTGGTGATCCGGGTGCCGAACCCGCCTGTCGCCATATTAATAAAGCCGGTTTTATCATTCACCCGGGCGATATCTATCGGCACATCGCGGCCGACGATCGCCAGCTTGAGGGCGCTGGCCAGATCCTGCGGGATACCGACGCTGGTGGCAAAGTCGTTAGCCGTGCCCAGCGGTAAAATCCCCAGCGCCATCTTGCCGCCGCGCTCCACCAGCGCGGTCGCCACTTCATTAATGGTGCCATCGCCACCGCCGGCGATCACCGTTTCAACGTTCAGCTGCAGGGCTTCATCGATAAACCGAGCGGCATCGCCCTTTTCCCAGGTCACGCGGACGTGAATATCAATCCCTTCATCGCGTAACAGGTTAACCGCTTCGCGTAGCTGCGGTTCATTGGCACCTTTGCCGTTAAGGATCAGTAAGCTGGCAGGAAACGTAGACATCATCAAGGGAACCTTTATTGCTCAATGTTGCATAAAGTGTACCGCATGACGAAAGCGAAGACCGGAGGAGAGGCAAAAAAATAAGCCCGCGTAAGGGCGTTTATACACCCTTACAGCAGGGGCTTTCAGCGGTGCAATGCGGGTTTGCTCGGCACGCAAGACCACTGAAAACCACTATAAATCATTCTAGCGTGGACAATGTGTGGACACTCTTAACGTCAGTGCCACCGCGTAAAGGATTAAGCGTTACCGCATCTTGCAGGTACTCAGGGGCGAAATGCGCGTAGGTCATTGTTTGCTCAATTCGTGAATGCCCGAGAATCCGTTGAAGCGTGATAATGCTCCCTCCATTAATCATAAAGTGAGTTGCAAAGCTGTGACGCAATGCGTGCGTAGCCTGACCCGGTGGCAGGTCCGGTTTCAACTCCTTCATTAGTCGTCTGAACGCAGGATAGTTAGCGTTAGTGAAAAGATAACCACGCTTTCCTGAAGTGATCATTGTTGCCAGCTCCTCGGAGATCGGAACGGTTCGCGGCTTGTTGGTCTTTGTCTTAACAAACGTGACGCGATTTTGAATTATGTTTTCCGCTTTCAGTTTTGCTGCCTCGCTCCACCTCGCTCCGGTACTCAGACAAAGTATCGCAATTTTTTTATTATCCCCGTCCACTTTGGACAGTAGATCAGCGATCTCCTCTTGTGTCAGGTAGCCTGTTTCGGGCTTGTCCTCTTTCAATCGCTTTAGCCCCCTGAAAGGGTGTTCACCGAAAAATAGCTCTGCATCTATCAAAGAGGTAAACATTCCGCTAAGGCAAGTCAAATCGCGGTTGATGCTCGATGGTTTGATGCCCTGAGAGCGGCGCACTGTGCCGTACTGGCTAATCAATGACTTAGTAATCTGAAAGGCGCATGGGTCACTTGTAATCTTGGTGAATAACTCAATTTTGCCTAAATAATCTCGACCATGAGTCTCATGCTTGCCTTTCAACTCCCACCATATTTTTGTTAACTCTGACAGATGCCGCTTATCTGCCGGTTTTGCTAACCAATCTTTATTGTGGTGGTTGTACTGAGTGTGTTTCTCAAAAGCGATAGCCTCACTTTTTTTATCGAATTTCCTGCGGATGCGCTTTCCGTTGCGCCCAGCAGGTCTGACGTCCACTTCATATCGACCATCATCGAGTTTCTTAATTGTCATAAGAAAACCCTCCGAAGGTACGTTTACTTCTTGTTGTTAACTTATTGTTTTTACTGGATGAGTATTTTTCAGCCAGTAATAAACACTTTTCAAAAATGTACCTGCGATAAAGCGTTAACCAGTCTTTTGGTCTGAGTGCTGCGAGTCTGTTGTTTCTTGCCCAAAGTGTGCGAGTGCCGGTGCGATCTGCCCGGATTCTGGTGATATTTGTTCAGTTATAAACCACAAGGTGTATTTACTAAAGCGGGGGTTTTGAAGGATTTTCATCGTCACATCTGTCGGTGGAACAGTCCTTCCACTTTCATAGTAAGTCAAGGAGCTGTAAGGAACTCCTGTAATTTCAGCAAATTGCTTCCGATTCAGTCTTTCTGACTCCCTTATGAGCGCCAGCTTTTCACTGATAGCAGTTGACATGTTATCGAGATCCTCTAATAATTAACTACATACTCTATTTTGTTTCGATTAACTCTATGTTCATTACACAACATTAGAGAACATTGAAACCCATTGGTTAGATCTAGATGAAAGGTTATCAGATGATTAAACAAATTGTCAGTACCAGTGATGCTGTGCCATATCCAGAATTCGCCAAACTCATCGGCAAAACGCCTGCAGCAGTGCGTGGAATGATAGAGAAAGGAAAGCTGCCAGTAATTGAAATGACAGATCCTCAATCTGCATCTGGTCGCGCTGGAGAGTATTGGATTTATCTGCCTGCCTGGAACAACGGTATGAAACTTGCCTATGAAAGCCGCCCGAAAGAGATTCGTGAGGGTTGGCTAATGTGGCTCGGATTGGGTGAGCCAAAATGATGAGCGAGCCCCGTTGCATTGCACAGTTACTCCGTAATGAAAGCCCACGCCCGGTCAACCCCATCATCACCCACGGCAAAGGTCGCAAAGGCATCATTATCCGCACCCGCAAGCCTGGAATAATCGCCACGGCAAAAAGCTACCTCAAATCAAAAGGATTGGCATTATGACGGTTATGACTCTGGCATTAGTTCAAAAACAGCCTCAATCTCTCCGCGTTGTAATCGGTAGGCATCTTGCAGAACCTCGCTGGCATGACTCCCGTGATTTTTACAATCAGATGATGGAACGCGATCGCCTGACAGTCTGTTTTCATGCTCAGCTTAAACAGCGTCACGCGACCATGCGTTTTGAAGAAATGAACGATGTAGATCGTGAGCGTCTGGTCTGCGCGATTGACGAGCTGCGCGGTGCGTTTTCTAAACGCCGTCAGGTCGGAGCCAGTGAATCGACGTATATAAGTTATCTGACAGTAAGCCAGCGTCGCAGTTTATTCCTTCATGCTGGATTAACTGAGAACGAATTTAATCAGCCCTACTGGCGAGTTAATGAAGATTCTTGTTATTGGCGAGAGCAGTTATTCCGCGCATTACGTGAACTATTCAGCTTGTTTGAGTATGCCCCAACTATTTTGACCTCGGTTAAGCCTGAACAATATTTGCATTAATTAACTAGCAAAAAATTTTTACGCGCTTGAATGCGTGGGACATCTTTTTGTCTGGAGCCGGGTAAATGAATAAAGATATATCAGTACATCGTAGCAATATGAAAGCCCTGTTAGCGCAGGCCACCATTGAGGCTCAGCTAGTCACCGCGACGCGGTTCGCTTCTGCGCTTGATTCTCTGATAGCTCACATTTGCAAGTCTGCAATGAACCGGACGGAGATTATCGAGCTATTGGGGCAAGAATCTGAAAAGCTTCACAATTCTATTTTAAATAAGCAATAAATCAGTAAGGGGCTGTATGAGCATTAATATTGTTATCGATAATAAATTCGTAATTACCAGCGACCAATTCCAGTTTATTTTGCAGGAAAAGAAGGTCGCTAAGTCTGGAAAAAATGCCGGTAAAGAATGGCTCGATACCGTTGGCTTTTATCCATCTATCAGCAAGCTCGTTTCCGGCCTAGTGCTACACAACATTTTAACCGGGGAAGCTCGTCAGTTTTCAAACTTAGAAAAGCAGGTCGAGCAGTTAGGTCAAAAATGCCTGGAAGCATTCACCGTTAATGTCCGTTGAGACCCGAGGGCGCGTAGCCCCCTCGCCACCACCCCCGCTACAAAAAAGCACCGGTGATTCATTCGTCGGTGCTTACTCCTGGAATAACCTCAAGCAAGAGGCCATAGGCCGCGACAGACCCCTTACACGTGCCGAATTCCGTCAGGTGCAAGGCGTTTTAAACCGGATTGACCACCTGCCGTTTTTCCTGCAAACGCTGTTTACCTCGCGTTATAACTTCATCCGCCGCACAAAGAGCCCGTTGGGTGGGCTGTATTTCTTAAAAAACACCTTTGAGCGCAAGCTGCTGCCGCGTCTTGAGCGTGTTAATGAGCTATGCGGCATGAATGAGTCCGCCTCGATTGGTTTCCTGTCTGAGCGTGATGAATATGCGCGCCTGCCTGACATGAATGATAAAGAGCTTAAGAAATTTGCGGCCAGAATTGCCGCCCAGCTCTGGAGTCAGTATGAGGAATTAAGCGACGCATGGGCTGATGCTCACGGTGGCAAAGATATGCTTTTCACCGACGAGGCTCAGGCGCATTTATACGGTCAGGTGGCCGGTATTGCGCGCGCTTTCAATTTCACCCCAATGTACTGGAAAAAATACCGTAAGGGTCAGATGACGATCCGCATGGCTTTTTCCGCAATTTCCCGACTGATTAAAGAAAAGTGGTGGGTTAACCAGCTCAAGACGCAGCGTATGCGCTGGCGCGAGGCGTTGCTCATTGCCGCCGGTGAGGTCAATAAAGACCGTTCACCCTACGCCAGCAAAATGGCGATCCGCGATGTTCATGCACGCCGCCTGGCTAATCTCGAATACCTTAAATCCTGCGAGCTGGAAAACAAAGTCACCGGCGAACGCATCGACCTCATTAGCAAAGTCATGGGGAGTATTTCAAACCCTGAAATACGTCGTATGGAGCTGATGAACACCATCGCAGGGATAGAACGCTATGCGGCCAGCGTCGGTGACGTGGGGATGTTTATCACGCTGACCACTCCATCGAAATATCATCCGACCCGACAGGTCGGTAAAGGTGAAAGTAAAACGGTGCAGCTCAATCACGGCTGGAACGAAACCGCATTCACACCTAAAGACGGCCAGCGGTATCTGTGCCGAATCTGGAGCCTTATGCGTACCGCTTTCAAAGATAACGATTTAGAGGTTTACGGGATGCGGGTTGTTGAGCCACACCACGACGGCACACCTCACTGGCACATGATGCTGTTTTGCAAACCCGGTCAGCGTAAAGCCATTAACGAAATTATGCGTCGTTATGCCCTTAAAGAGGATGGACACGAAAAGGGCGCAGCAAAACAGCGCTTTGAGTCACGTCATCTTAATCAGGGCGGAGCGGCGGGTTATATAGCTAAATATATCGCCAAAAATATTGACGGCTATGCGCTCGACGGCCAGCTCGACCACGATACCGGCAAGCCTCTAAAAGACACAGCTGCAGCCGTAACCGCATGGGCGTCTACATGGCGCATCCCTCAGTTTAAACCGATTGGTCTGCCGACGATGGGGGCTTACCGCGAACTGCGCAAACTTCCTCGTGGGGTGAGTATCGCCAGTGAGTTTGACGACAGGGTCGAAGCGGCTCGCGCTGCTGCAGATGAAGGTGAGTTTGACCTGTATATCATCGCGCAGGGCGGTGCGAACCAACCGCGTGATGCTCAGGCCGTCAGGGTCGCCCGTAAAGTGACGGATGAGGTCAACGAATACGAGGAAGATATCGAGAGAGTAGTCGGTATTTATGCCCCACACCTCGGGGCTAGTCGCGTACATGTAACCCGTACCGCCGAGTGGCGCATCGTTCCAAAGGTTTTGGCCGTTGAGCCTTTGACCTTAAAAAGCGGCTCTGCCGCGCCTCGGAGTCCTGTCAATAACTGTGGAAAGCTCATCAGCGGTGGCGATCCAGTTATGACCCTCACACCGTTTGAGCAAGCCGCAGCGGTGTTAAATCTGATTGAGCGCGGGGTCATAGGCTGGAATGAGCCAGAAGTCGTGAAGGTGCTTAATGGCGCATTAAAAGCTGGTGCACCACGAAAGAATCGCCAGCAGAGAAGCAATGTGCCACTCAAAATGAGTGAGCAAGCGCCATCAGCCAGGATGACGAAGCCTGAAAGGGATCGCATCGCAAAAATTCGTTTCGATTTGGCTCAGCAAGGCATTATCCCGGAACGGTGGGAACTCGACGTACTAGCGCGTGGGGCAACGGTGATTTTTGATGGGATAGGGTATTGCTACTTGCGCACGGATGATTTTTGTGAGGACATTTATTCATTGAATAACTGGGCTGTTAGTTAAACAAAAATTGAATCATAATTACTTCCGAATGCAAATGCTTAACCCGCCCAAAATCTGTTTGAAAGGGATGTTTATGCTTATATATCAAGGTGGTAAGGAAGTTGGTGAGGATGATTTCCGTTCTCATGTTTATTCGCTGTGCCAATTAGACAATGTAGGAGTGCTCTTAGGTGCTGGCGCTTCGGTTGGTTGCGGTGGGAAAACCATGAAAGAAGTCTGGCAGTCCTTTAAGCAAGACCATCCAGATCTTTTATCGCTACTTATCGAACGTTATCTTCTCGTTTCTAGGACTGATTCAGAATCTGATTCAGTAAACGTTGAGCTTTTAATTGATGAGGCAACAAAATTTTTATCTGTAGCTAAAACAAGACATAATGAGGCTGAAGAAAAAGAATTTAGAACGATATTAAGTGCATTATACAAAGGGGTAACTAAAGCTGCGTTACTTACAGGAGAAGAATTCAGGCAAAAAAATCAAGGGAAAAAAATACAGTTTAAATATCATAAAGAGTTAATATCAAAATTAATTTCAAATCGGCAACCTGGTCAGTCAGCACCAGCACTTTTTACAACAAATTATGATTTGGCTTTAGAGTGGGCTGCGGAAGATCTTGGTATTCAGTTATTTAATGGCTTCTCAGGCTTACACACAAGACAGTTTTATCCACAAAATTTTGATTTGGCTTTTAGAAATGTTAATGCGAAGGGAGAGGCTAGATTTGGTCACTACCACGCCTATCTTTATAAGCTTCATGGTTCTCTTACATGGTACCAAGATGATAGTTTGACAGTTAATGAAGTAAGCTCATCTCAAGCTTATGATAATTACATCAAAGATATTATAAATGAAGATGATTATTATCGAGGCCAGCATTTGATTTATCCCGGGGCAAACAAATATAGCCATACAATTGGATTTGTTTATGGTGAAATGTTTAGGAGGTTTGGAGAGTTTCTTTCTAAATCACAAACAACTCTTTTTATAAATGGATTCGGTTTTGGTGATTATCATATTAATAGAATTATATTAGGTGCGTTGTTAAATCCTTCTTTTCATGTTGTTGTTTATTATCCTGAATTAGCCAAGGCTCAAATCAATGTTGATTCTGGTACCGCATCGGAAGGCGAAAAAGCAATAATTACATTAAAGCATTTAACTCTCAATCAAGTGACCGTCGTAGGAGGCGGAGGTGACGCTTACTTTGATAGTTTTGTGAAACATCTTCCATACCCAGTTCTTTTCCCTCGCGGAAATACTGTAGATGATTTGGTTGAGGCTATCTCTAAATTGTCTAAAGGAGAAGGTCATGACCCATTTTAAACTTTCAGAGCTTTCCGCGATCGGCTATGTAGTAGGATTGGAAGGTGAAAAAATTAGAATAAATCTTCATGAAGGGTTACAGGGAAGATTAGCATCACATAGGGATGGGGTTAGTTCGGTTACCCAGCCAGGAGATCTCATTGGCTTTGATGCCGGTAATATACTGGTGGTTGCTCGTGTTACGGATATGGCCTTTGTTGAAGCGGATAAAGCCCATAAAGCAAATATAGGAACTTCAGATATAGCGGACATGCCTCTTAGGCAAATAATAGCCTATGCAATAGGTTTTGTTAAAAGGGAATCTGACGGATATGTTTTTGTTTCTGAAGATTGGCGATTACCAGCATTGGGTGCTTCAGCTGTTCCTTTAACAACTAATTTCTTAAACACTATCTATAGCATCGACAAAGGTGATTTAGATAAAGCAATTGAACTTGGAGTCGATTCGCGTACCAAATCTGTACGAATACTGGCTAGTATCGATAAGTTGCTGACACGGCACATAGCCGTATTAGGTAGTACTGGCTATGGTAAATCAAATTTCAACGCATTACTGACTCGACGAATTGCTGAGAAGTATACTAAATCGCGAATAGTTATTTTTGACATAAATGGTGAGTATTCTCAGGCATTTGTGGGATTACCAAATGTTAAACATACCATTTTAGGTAAGTGTCCAGACGGAGAAGTACCTAAACCACCTTTATTACAGGGTGTGGCATACACAGAAGAATCGTATTCTTACAAGCAGATACCCTATCAGGCACTTGGTTTTGCAGGTTTAATAAAATTATTACGTCCTAGCGATAAAACTCAGTTGCCAGCATTGAGAAATGCTCTCAATGCTATTAACAGAACTCATTTCGATAAAAAAACATACTTTCTGAGAGATGGAGGTGGAAATTGCTTTAATATTTATGACGATTGTAGAGAAGAGAATCAACTGCATCTTGCTGCTTGGTTAGGCGGTTTGCGTAACAGAACATTGGATAAAGCTGGCAGGTGGGCTCCATTTAAGTGTTTAGCAAGTTTGGTTGCAGAGTTTGGCTGTGTCGCTGCCGACTCTAGGACGGGGGGAAGTAAGCGTGATGCATTTTGCTATGGTAATGTACTCCCTCTAATAAAAATCATACAGCAATTAGCTGATGATGTAAGATTCAAAAATATTGTCGATATGAATGGTGGTCAAGTTCTGGCTGACAATGGTAGGCATTGGGACGCCGCTATGAAAGATGAAGTGGACTATTTTTTTGGAAAAGAAAAGGGAGAGCCGAATGATTGGAATGTTCATATAGTTAATTTGAAAAATCTGTCACAAGACCACGCTCCAATGCTGTTGAGTGCCTTACTCGAAATGTTTGCTGAAGTTCTTTTCTTGAGAGGGCAAAACAAAGCCTTTCCAACAGTGCTACTTCTTGAAGAGGCTCATCATTATTTGAGGGATCCCTACTCAGAAGTTGATGCACAAATCAAAGCTTACGAACGTCTGGCAAAAGAAGGTCGCAAGTTCAAGTGTTCCCTGATTGTAAGTACTCAGCGTCCCTCTGAGTTGTCTTCAACAGTATTAGCCATGTGCTCGAATTGGTTCACATTGCGACTGACTAATGAGCGTGACTTACAAGCGCTCCGTTATGCAATGGAAAGCGGAAACGAATTAATGATTCGCCAAGTTTCTGGTCTACCAAGGGGGGATGCTATTGCATTTGGTTCCGCATTTAATCTCCCTCTAAGGATTTCTATTCATCAAGCTGAACCGAGCCCACGCTCATCAGACGCAATATATTCTGAAGAATGGAAGTAGCCTTGTGTTCTATACACATTTTTTTGAATTAGTGGTGCATTAATTTGCATTTTTTTTACATGTAAGGATTTGGCTACAATAGCCACAGCTGGTGCGGCTTGGGGCTCTTGATGCACCTGCATAAAATGCGACCCCTTAAGCGGGCAGGCGAGGCGGGGAAAGCACTGCGCGCCAGCGTACTTTTGCGCATTTATTTTCGCAGCCTGAGCGCGTCGCTGTGCTGTGCGAGTACGCGAGGGTGTCGGTGGGTGATGTGGGGGCGTTCGAGGCCGTGGCGGGCTTCTGAGGCGGTCAGGCGTGGGGTAAGAAAAAGCCGCCCGGAGGCGGCGGAAATCAGTCACTTTCAGTATCGAGGGTGTAGCTTTTGAACCGGATCACCTCCTGACCGGCCCACGCGTTAACCTCGCGCATTCGGTCCTGTAGCGGGATGAGCTCGTTACGGACAAACACCTTTGCCACCTTCTCGATGTCGCCGAGCGAGCCGACGTTTTCAGGCTTGCCGCCCATCAGCTGGAACGGGATGCGGTGAGCGTCGAGCAGATCGGCGGCGCTGACTTTTTTGATATTGAAGAAATCGTCTTTCGTTGCCACCTCGCTGAGCGGCACAATTTTTATGCCGTCCGGTTTTCCGTGCGGTGCATAGAAAAACAGATTTTTGAAGTTGCCGAGCCCCTTCGAACTGCGCATCGCATCGCGCAACGCCTCAACATCGGTACCGCTTTGCGCGGCGTCCGTCACATACATGATGTAACCCGCATGAGCCCCGTTCTGGTAATACTTGCGACGGAACAGCGTCGCCGCTTCATTCAGCCAGGCGGAATTGAGCGCGCTGAGATATTCCGGCATGCCGTACAGCTCCTGGTTGATGTCTGGCTCCAGCAGGTGGAATACGGATCCCGGCGCGAACGGGTGCGGCTGGTCAAATGACGGCACCCACCAATAGACATCATCTTCAATACCACGCCGCGTGTATTTTGCCGGTGACGCCTCCAGCTTCAGCGGGCGACCAGTGACACTTTTTCGTTGCTCTAAAAACGCGTTGCCAAACACCAGGAAATCGAGCGCGAAGCGGCTGAAGTCCTGTTGTGACAGGAGCGGGTGCGGAATAAACGTTGAGGCCAGAATGTTGCGCTTAACGTAAATCGGTGAGCTGTGATGAACGGCGGCGCGCAGGCTTTTCGCCAGCCCGTTAAAACTGACCGGTGGTTCGAACCAGCGGCCGTTATTGACGCATTCCACGTAATCCAGAATATCGCGGCGGTCGAGCACGGCGCTCGGTTCACCAAAGGTAAACGCCTCCATTTTTTGGGGCGCGCTGTCTTTCGTGTTGCGCGGGTGCTTTTGTGGCTGTGGCTTGCGGCCTTTGTATTTACTCATCAGTTGAACTCCAGAATGGATGATGTTGCCTGGCCGCTGCCAGCGGTAAGCGGTTCGTTTAACAGCGCGTGCATGGTCGCCCAGGCGACGTCCGCGTGACTGGCTTCCTCGGTGCGGCTGGCCTCATAGGTGGCGCTGCGCCCGCTGCTGGTCATGGTCTTACGGATTGCCATAAACGAGGTGGTGATGTCGGTGGCGCTGACGTCATATTCGAGACAACCACGGCGGATAACATCTTTTGCTTTCAGCACCATTGCGGTTTTCATTTCCGGCGTGTAGCGAATATCGCGGGCGGCGGGATAAAACGAGCGAACCAGCTGGAAGACGCCAATACCGAGGCCGGTCGCATCGATACCGATGTACCCGACGTTGTATTTTTCGGTGAGCTGACGAATGGATTCGGCCTGCGTCGCAAAGTCCATGCCTTTCCACTGATGGCGCTCCAGAATGCGGAACTTGCCACCGGCGACAACCGGCGGCGCGAGCACCACACACCCGGCGCTGTCGCCACTGTGCGACGGGTCGTATCCCACCCACACCGGGCGGGAGCCGAACGGATTGTCGGCAAACGGCGCAAAGTCTTCCCACTCTTCCAGGCTGTCGACCATGCAGCGCTGCAAATCCTCGAACGGGAACACCGACGCCTTGTCGTCAACGAACTCGCACATAAACAGGTTGCGGAAGTCGTCGACGCTGTTTTCGCGCTTGAGTTGCTCCAGATTGAACAGCGTACAGCCCCCGGCGAGCGCATCCTCAATGGTGACAATCTGCCGCCACTGACCATCAGGACACGCCACGCCAGCGGCGAGCGCGTCATGACTGATATCGATGTCGACCCGCTCGCTGGCGCGGGCCCGGCCCCGGTTGAATAATTCCCCCGACCAGAACGGATAAGCGCCGTGCGCCAGGGTGGAAGGCGTCGAAAAGTAGGTGCTGCGCAGGTGGCTTTGTGACGCCATGCCTGACGACACTTTTCGTAATTTCTGGAAGTTGGGGATCCAGAAAATTTCGTCGACATACAGGTCGCCGTTATGGCTCTGCGCGGTGTTGGAGTTGGTGCCGAGAAAAATCAGTTTTGCGCCGTTGTTGCCGATAACAATCGGGTCGCCGGTCAGCTCAACATCAACCCGGCGGGCAAACTGGATGATGTACTCGCGGAATACATACGCCTGCGTTTTACTCGCCGACAGAAAAATCTGGTTATGGCCGGTTTTCAGCGCGTGCAGCAGCGCCTCGCGGGAAAAGTAGAACGTCGCCCCAATCTGGCGCGATTTCAGAATGTCACGAATGCGGTGCTCAAGCCCGGCGCGGTGCCAGCGGAGCTGATATTCGAAAGACTCTGCAAAGAAAATCTCTTCCAGTTTTTCGATAGCCTCGTGGCTGAAAAAGTTCTTTGTCGGCTTTTTGCGGTCGCCTTTGTTGCGGTTGGCCACGCGGGGATTCAGGTCAGCCTCGTTGCCGGTCTGGCCATAGCGATTAATGCGTGCAAAGCGCTCCATCTGCCGGGCCAGAAAATCGGCGACCTTGAAATCGTGGGGCGTCAGGCTGGGTTTCGCATAAAGCTGAATCAGCCGGGCCTCCAAGGTGCTTTCGACCCGGTTCAGCGGTGCGGTTTTGTCCCACTGGTCGCGCTGTTTCCAGCTCTGCACTGTGGGGCGTTTGGTCTGCAACATGTCGGCAATCTGCGGCACGGAGAACCCCTGCCAGTACAGCAAAGCCGCCTGGCGTCGCGGGTCGTTTAACAAAGTGGTGTCGGTGGTGATGGTCATGGATGCCTCGCCGTGATTGATACAGGGCAAGGCTAAAGAAACGGGGGATGTGAATCGCTAAGGTGCTGTTGTGTGAGGGATAAGCCATCCGGGACTGATGGCGGGAGAGTGGCGACGTCGGGAAACTAGCCCCGACCCGTTAACCCGATATCAGGACTCCTGACAATGGCAAAAAAAGTTTCAAAATGGTTTCGCATCGGCGTCGAAGGCGATACCTGTGACGGCCGCGTTATCAGCGCGACGGATATTCAGGAAATGGCCGAGACCTTTGACCCCCGCGTCTACGGTTGCCGCATCAACCTCGAACACCTCAAAGGCATCCTGCCGGAAGGCCCGTTCAGCCGTTACGGCGATGTGGTCGAGCTGAGGTCTGAAAAAATTGACGACGACTCGGTACTGAACGGCAAGCTGGCGCTGTTCGCTAAAATCACCCCGACCGATGACCTGATCGCAATGAATAAAAAATTGCAGAAGGTTTACACCTCCATGGAAATCCAGCCGAATTTCGCCAATAGCGGTAAATGCTACCTGGTCGGCCTCGCCGTGACCGATGACCCGGCCTGCCTCGGCACCGAATACCTCGAATTTTGCCGGGGGGCCAAATTTAACCCCCTTAACCGCTTCAAAGCCGCACCGGGCAACCTGATTTCTGTTGCCACCCTCGCCGAGCTGGAATTCGAAGACCTGCCGGAAAATGTTTTCACCGCCCTGAGCGACAAGGTGAAGTCGATTTTCAGCCGCAAACAGGCCAGTGATGACGCCCGTTTTCAGGATGTGCATGAAGCCGTGACGACCGTCAGTGAGCATGTGCAGGAAAACCTCACCGCTACCGTGCAACGTCTTGCCGAACTGGAAAATGCCTTTGCGACACTGAAACAGGACGTCACCAGTAAGGCCGACCAGACCCGCCAGGCATTCAGCCAGTTAAAAACCACGCTGGATAACACCGAAAGTACCACGCAGCCCCGTCGCAAGCTCTCCACCGGTGGCGGTGGTGATGAGCTGCTGACCGACTGCTAAGCGGTCGTGAATTTATCGCCGGGCGACAGACCTGCCCGGTCAGACAACCCGATTTAACCCAACAGGAAAGACTATGCGTCAGGAAACCCGTTTTAAATTCAATGGCTATCTGTCCCGCGTTGCCGAGCTGAACGGCATCGACCCGGACGACGTGAGTAAAAAATTCTCCGTCGAGCCGTCCGTCACGCAAACCATGATGAACACCGTGCAGATGTCCTCGGCCTTTTTGCAGAAAATTAATATCGTGCCGGTGGATGAGCTGAAGGGTGAAAAAATTGGCGTCGGCGTCAATGGCACCATCGCCAGCACCACGGACACCAACAGCGGCCAGGAGCGTAAAACTGCCGACTTCGCTGCGCTGGAATCCAAAAAATACGAATGCGACCAGGTCAACTTTGACTTCCATTTCAAATATAAAAAGCTGGATTTGTGGGCGCGCTTCCAGGACTTCCAGCGCCGTATTCGCGATGCCATCATCCAGCGACAGGCGCTTGATTTCATCATGGCCGGGTTTAACGGCGTTGAGCGTGCCGAAACCTCTGACCGCATAGCCCATCCGATGCTGCAGGATGTCGCCGTGGGCTGGCCGCAGAAATACCGCAATGAAGCGGCGACCCGTGTGATGAGCAAAGTCGTCGACGAGGAAGGGAAAGTGGTTTCCTCTGTAATCCGTGTGGGTAAAAACGGCGATTACGTCAGCCTTGATGCACTGGTCATGGATGCCACCGACAACCTGATTGACGAAATTTATCAGGAAGATTCGGAGCTTGTGGCGATTGTGGGGCGTAAGCTGCTGGCCGACAAATATTTCCCTATCGTCAACAAAGACCAGCCCAACAGTGAAGCGCTGGCGGCTGACATCATCATCAGCCAGAAACGCATCGGCAACCTGCCTGCCGTGCGTGTGCCGTATTTCCCGCCGAACGCAATTATGGTGACGCGCCTGGATAACCTGTCCATCTATTTCATGGACGAAAGTCACCGCCGCTCCATCATCGAAAACCCGAGACTCGACCAGGTGGAAAACTACGAATCGATGAACATCGATTACGTGGTCGAAACCTACGCCGCCGGGTGCTTCATTGAAAATATCAAGCTGGGCGATTTCTCTGCCGCGCAACCGGAGGGCTAACCGATGACGAGCCCCGCACAGCGTCACATGATGCGGGTCTCGGCCATTGAAACCACGCAGCGGGAAAATAACCCGCTGCGGCATGCCACTGCCTACGAGCAGATGCTGGTTAAGCTGGCCGCAGACCAACGCACGTTAAAAGCCATCTTTGGTAAAGAGCTGAAAGCCAGGAAAAAGCGCGAGCTGCTGCCGTTCTATCTGCCGTGGATCAGTGGCGTACTGGAACAGGGCAAAGGCGCGCAGGATGATATCGTGATGACCGTCATGCTGTGGCGTCTTGATGTCGGCGATATCGGCGGCGCGATGGATATTGCCCGGTACGCGTTTAAGTATGGTCTGACCATGCCAGGCAGGCACCGCCGCCCGCCGCAGTACATGTTCACCGAAGAGGTGGCACTCGCCGCCATGCGCGCCCATGCCGCCGGTGAACCGGTCGTCGTGAGCCAGCTACTCGACACGCTGGCGCTGACCGCCGCCGCCGATATGCCTGATGAGGTGCGCGCAAAACTGCACAAAATCACCGGCCAGGTGCTGCGGGACAACAAACAGCCCGCCGACGCGCTGGCCCACCTCAGGCGAGCGATGCAGCTCGACTGTCAGGCAGGCGTCAAAAAAGACATTGAACGGCTTGAGCGAGAGCTGAAGCCCAGACCGGCAACGGTCGTTAAAGCCCCGGCAAGCGCGCCGCGCTCCGTGAAAACCACGGCACCGGCTAAACGTGGCCGCCCGAAAAAGACCGCCGGTTAACAGAATGCGCCCCGCGCCAGGGCGGCACGCCGGTCGATGAGGGTGTTTTACCCGACCTGAGACTGGCGTCCACCGCCCACCTATTCAGAGGTAGTCATGACGACGCTGATTATTAAAAAGAACGATGAGCGGCAGCCGGGTGGCGTGGTGGTCATCCCGCCACCTGCCAGCGATGAGCCGGTGGTTAAAAATACGTTTTTCTTTCCTGACATCGACCCGAAACGCGTGCGTGAAGGGATGCGACTTGAGCAGACCGTCGCCCCGGCCCGGCTGCGTGAGGCCATCAAAACCGGCATCGCCGAAACCAATGCCGAGCTGTATCTGTGGCGCGAACAGCAGATTGCCGGAGGTGTTAACACGCTGGCCGACGTGCCGGCGGATGAGCTCGACGGCGAGAGCGTGCGTGTTTTCTACTACCTGCGCGCCGTCACCTCGATGGCGACCGCTACGCTCTACGAGCGTTATCGCGGCGTGGATGCCAGCGCCAGAGGCGATAAAAAGGCCGACAGTATCGACACCACGGTCGACGAGCTGTGGCGGGACATGCGCTGGGCCGTGTCACGCGTCCAGGACAAACCCCGCTGCATCGTGAGCCAAATCTGATGCAGGCCATCGCGCAACAGGGCGACACGCTCGACATGATTTGCGCCCGCTATTACGGGCGTACTGAGGGGGTCTTCGAGTCGGTGCTGGCCGCTAATCCGGGGCTGGCCGAACTCGGCGCTGTGCTGCCACATGGCACGGTGGTCGAGCTGCCCGACGTCCAGTCATCCCCCGTAACTGAAACAATTAATCTGTGGGAGTAAACACATGACGGAAGGTGAAAAAAGCGTCCTGTCCCTCTTTGTTATCGGCGTGCTGATTGTCGTCGGTAAAGTGCTGGCCGGTGGCGAGCCCATCACCGCCCGGCTTTTTATTGGTCGCATGTTGCTGGGCGGCTTTGTCTCGATGGTGGCCGGGGTGGCACTGGTGCAGTTTCCCGACCTGCCACCCGCTGCCGTGTGCGGATTTGGCTCGATGCTGGGTATCGCCGGTTATCAGGCGGTGGAAATTGCGATTCAGCGCAGGATTAAAAAAGGAGAAAACGATGGCGGCCATTAAGACACACCCCAACGTCGCGGCATTCCTCGACATGCTGGCGTTTTCTGAAGGTACGGCGACGCACCCGCTGACGAAAAACAACGGGTACGACGTCATTGTCACCGGTATCAATGGCAGGCCGGAGATTTTCACCGACTATCGCGAACACCCGTTTGCCGGTGGGCGCCCGGCGAAGGTCTTTAATCGTCGCGGGGAAAAATCCACGGCATCCGGGCGTTACCAGCAGCTTTACCTGTTCTGGCCGCATTACAAAAAGCAGCTCGCGTTGCCGGATTTCAGCCCGGCATCACAGGACAGGCTCGCCATTCAGCTGATCCGTGAGCGCGGCGCGCTGGAAGACTTGCAGCAGGGACGCATCGAGCGCGCGATTTCCCGTTGTCGCAACATATGGGCCTCATTGCCGGGCGCGGGGTATGGTCAGCGCGAGCACAGCCTCGACAAACTGGTCGCCGTGTGGCGCAAGGCCGGAGGGGTATCCGCATGAAAATAGTCATTCTCCTGCTGGCGCTGGTCTGCGCGGGTCTGCTGTGGATGCGACACGATAACAGCAATTTGCGCACCTCATTTGAGCGTGCGAACCGCGTCGCCGGTGAACGCAAAACGACAATCACCATGCTGAAAAATCAGCTCACCGTTGCCGCAGAGCAGTCGCAGCGCAAAGAGCGGGCGCAGGTCGCCATGAGGGACAAGCTCACTGCGGCTAATCTGCTGGCCTTCCGACGTGAACAAACCATCACGAGGTTACTCAATGAAAATGACACGTTTCGCCGCTGGTATCGCGCTGATTTACCTGATGCTGTGCGCCGGTTGTACCAGCGCACCGCCTGCACCAACGCCGCCGCCGGCGATTGTTTACAACACCTGCCCGAAGGTCAGCCCCTGTCCGATGCCGGGCAGCGACCCGCTGACTAATGGAGACCTGAGCGCGGATATACGCCAGCTCGAAAACGCCCTGAAAAGCTGCGCAATCCAGGTCGATACGGTTAAACAATGCCAGGATGAAATCGATGCAAAAGCCCAACAGTCTGCGAAAAGCCTTAACTGATGCGGTGCCGGTACTGCGTACCAACCCCGATATGCTTTGCCTTCGCCTGGACGATGGCAACAATACGGCAACGCTGGCGCGCTCCCTGTCGTTTGAAAAGCGGTACACGCTTAACATCGTGGTGACGGATTTCACCGACGATATTGACCTGTTGTTTGTGCCGATTATGGCCTGGCTGCGGGTCAATCAGCCGGACATCATGACAACCGACGAGGGGAGAAAAAAAGGATTTGCCTGGTACGCCGACATCAACAACGACAGCAGCCTTGATGTCAGCATCAGCCTGTTGCTGACCGAGCGCACCCTTGTTAAAGAGGCCGACGGCTCAATGTACGTTGAAAACATCCCGGAACCGCCACCGCCGGAGCCGGTGACGCGCCCTGTTGAGATGTGGAGTAATGGCGAACGGGTGAGTCAATGGGATGAATGACTTCAAACCCTTTGAGGACAAGCTCGCCGGGTTGATAGCGGCCCTTTCTCCTGCCGGGCGGCGTCGGATAACCGCCGACATTGCGAAGAAACTGCGCCAGCGGCAACAGCGGCGCATTAAATCGCAGCAAGCGCCGGACGGTTCGCCATTTGCCCCACGTAAGCGCCCGCCCGTCAGGGCAAAGCAAGGCCGGATTAAGCGAGAGATGTTTGCGAAGCTGCGCACCAATCGCTATATGAAAGCGAGCGGTAACGACAGCGCGGCGGTGGTGGAATTCACCGGGAAAGTACAGCGTATCGCCCGCGTGCATCAGCTTGGACTCAAGGATAAGCCATCCCCCAAAAGCGCCACCGTCGAGTATCCACAGCGCCATCTTCTGGGCTTTACTGAAGATAACCGGCAGCTTGTGGAGTGCGTCATTATCGACTACCTCACAGACTGAACTGTATCAGCTCAGATTTGAGCTGATACAGTTTTATGGCTAGCACACAATCAAAACTAACAGTCTGCTTTAAGCAAGGAGCGGAAGTTCACAGTTGTACACATCACTGATGAAGGCAAAACTTAAATCTTAGTTCCTTAATTTACGGGTAGCGGATCAGGAGTACCGAGTCCTGTATGACGACTTTCCATCAGCAGGAAAAGCAATCAAAACTCCCGTTATCTTTAACCTTCACATCTTTCGAAAAGTGTGCTTAGCATATAGTTCCATTTGGCTAAGCTACAAATCATACAAAAATGCTAACATGTGTCGACGTTTTTTTTGTATAGTAGTAAGATAGATAATTACCATCAATATAATATTTGTATAATAGGTGTTTTATGGCGTCTCAACCTAAAATTATTGAGCCACAAAAAAAACAATTAAATCTACCTAGAAGATATAAAAGATTAAAAAGTTATTGGGATCCCATATTTAACCCTGGGTTTAACGGACCTACTAATGTTTTTGACTGGAATTCCAGTCAAAAAACAGGAGTTAAAAAATCTTTATGTACGTCGGATAAGCTTAAAGAATCGATGGAAAAACTTGATGTTAGAGGATGGACAGTAAAAAATTTTAGTTTTATTGAATGCGATTTTTCTGGGAGTTTTAATTCAATACTATCATTCAATGCATGTGCTTTTTCAATATGTGACATGGGTTCTACGATATGGCGAGGAGTAAAATTTTCAAATTGTAATTTCACACGATGCTCATTCACAATGGCAACATTTGAACAATGTATTTTTCATAATTGCACTTGGAATGAAATAGGTATCTCTGGGACTGAAACAAAGTTATTTGATACAATCATAACAAATCCTGAATCTTTCATTTCTGCAGGATATACAAATTTGGACGAAGATGCGCTAAAGCAATATGGTCCTACAACGCCAGATTACCAAATTCTAAGGCTGGAAGAGTCTAAGGTAAAGTTAGCCAGAACAGTTCTGTCCAATAATGAAAGAAATGCAGAAGATATTGCGTATTACGAATCTGTAAAAATATATCTTAAACAATCAATTAGGGCTAAAATATCAAAGGCAACCTTTGAAAAAAAACAGAATAAAAGTATAGTAAAAAACTCGATATCTCAAACTCTTGGTTTCTTTGAGCAAATAGTTATTTCACTTTCGGGTTTGATAAATGGTTGGGGTGGCAATATTAGTCGAGCTGCAATATGTGGTGGAAGTATCATATTTATATTTTCTCTGTTATATACTTACAATATATTAGGGATATTGCCATCTATTGCATGGAAGTTTGCCCTGATTAAATCATTTGATATCACATTGCTAATTGGTTATACAAAACATGCAACATCTGCTCAAACATGGCAGGAGCAGACATTTTACGGCATCAACGCCCTGCTAGGATTGTGGTGGTATGCTATATTTGTCCCAACTGTAATCAATAGAATATGCAGGGTGCGATAATGGCTATATTAACTTTAACCATATATGGTAGCCGGGCTCGGGGTGACTATACTGATTCATCTGACATTGATTTGTTTGCAATCACAGATGAAGACCACTATAGAATGATTATTGAAGGTAAAACTAATTTGGCATGTTACCCAAAAGACTTGGCTGAGCAACGTGCAATGAATGGTGACTTATTTATTCTCCATATTTGTAATGAGGCTAAAGAGATTTATGGAGGTGGTTTTTATTTTAATTGTCTCAAGAATGCCTTCAAGTACAAACCAAACTACTATCAAGAAAAAAACAATGCAGCCGAATTGGCTTGGTCATTAATAGATCTAAGTTCAAAGTTCGACAATGTGCTACTTCTTAATAGAAGGATAGCATGGTGCGTTAGAACAATATTAATTGCATCAGCGGCGGAAAGTCACGAACCCATATTTTCAAAAGAAAGTCTAGTTGAGTATTCAGGCAATAAATTAGTTGATAAATTAATATCATTAAAAGACTCATCTATATTTAATCGAGCCAGCATGAGTGAATTGGAAATGTTTTTGATTTCTTTAGGTTTTTATAGGCCGATATTACCTAATGTCAGTCTGAATACGTACCGTGACAGGTTTTTAGTCACAAATAATGAAATGGGACTAAAAACATTAATGAGTTTATCCATAGACAATACATTGTTAGGGTATTCATAAGCATCTGAAAGGGAAAGAATGCAAAATGATAAGAACATTGGAATTCATAGATTGGAATAAATTCCTCGAAGAAAAAAATGAGCATATTACATTGGTACTTGACTTTGAAATTGATGCGGGGTTTAGTTTTACTAATGCTGTTGCTTTAAGAAAAATGTATAAAACCAATTCAGCTGTGCCGCTTGATGGCTCACTTTGCGTACCATCTAAATTATTGCGATTCACTAACCTGGTTTTTTCAGATGCTATTGTATTGCATTCTGTCACAATCGAATCTAATGATTTTCAAAAAATAGAAACGACTGAGCGCTATACTCTGTCAGCTAATTTCTCGCCTTGCAGTATTGATTATGAATTGATTAGCTTGGAATTGTCTCGACTTATAGAAAGGAAAGGGGGTTCTTCTAAAGAAAATATCATTATGTTATATATGGTGAGTTATTTTCAATCTCTCGCTAATATTGTAAAAAACAATATTATTTCTTTCGTAGGGCTTTCGGGTTTTTTCACAAAATTTGTGAGTGGATCTTATAATTTATATTTTATTAAAGACGGCAAACCTTATCGCATTGTTCAGGAGTCAGGGGGGGAGGAAACTGCGGGGCATAATCCTGTACACCCAAACTCACTTGTAGCAAGTATTATTCAGAAAAAATATGAGGTGCAATCAAATATTCCTAGTAACGTTAAGACCTATCTTATTAAGGGATTGCACTATAAGTTCCTTGGTTTTTATGATGAAAGCTTTATAACTTATTATAAAATTGTAGAAACAATATTTAAAGGGAGTGTCTTCCCATCTATTTTAGCTCAAGAGATATTCGGTTGTGATGATAAAAAATTGATCGCCACCCTCAAAAATTCAAACCAAAAAACCATGATGCTTTTTATTTTTCAGTGGTTAGTGTTTAATGAATTTCTTGAAAAAAACAATGAGAGTAGAAAAGATCTTATGGATAAACTGCTGGCAGCTAGTCAGTTGCGCAATGATATATCGCACAGTGTCGATCAAAGTGAAGAAAGCAAGAAACAATTGCCGTTTATCATTTTGCTTTCATGCGTTCTGATAGAAAGCACAATGACTCATCGCCAACCAATAAAAGTAATGAAGACAGAATAGATAAATTTGTATTCACCAGTGCTCGATACAAATTTATCTACCCAGAGAGATTATTAAAATAATTAAATATCCACTTGTGACACAGAGCTACTTGTCCGATTAGGTTTGGCTCTGTGCCATGGATGTGTCAGGTCAAATCCTGGCTGATACAGATAACGTTGTGCCAGCCAGGGCAAAACGCCCGCAGATTGCCGCCAGATCCCTCCGGCGGCATCCTTTCCCCCTATGAATACTCTCGCATCTATCCAGGAACTTGCACGGGCGATACGCAACATGATCCGCACCGGCGTCATTGTCGAAACTGACCTCGACGCCGGGCGCTGTCGCGTGCAGACCGGCGGCATTTATACCGACTGGCTCCAGTGGCTGACGCACCGGGCCGGGCGCTCGCGCACCTGGTGGGCTCCCTCTGTTGGTGAACAGGTGATGATTCTGGCCGTGGGCGGCGAACTTGACACTGCCTTTGTGCTGCCGGGCATTTATTCCGACGACCACCCTGCGCCGTCGGCCTCGGCGGATGCCTGGCACGTTGAATTTCCCGACGGTGCCGTTATGAGTTATGAGCCGGAAAGCGGTGCGCTGACCGTCGCTGGCATTAAAACCGCCGATGTGACCGCTTCCGGTTCGGTTGCCGTCAGCGTGCCGGTGGTGCTGGTCAAAGCCTCCACCCGCGTCACCCTCGATACCCCGGAGGTGGTCTGCACCAACAAACTGACCACCGGTACGCTGGAGGTGAAGCAAGGCGGCAGGATGTCCGGCGATATTGAGCACAGCGGCGGCGCTTTCACATCAAACGGTGTCCAGGTGGATAAACATGGTCACGGCGGCATCAGGCGTGGCGATGAATGGACGGAGGGGACCCGATGACAGCCCGTTACCTCGGCATGAACCGTGCGACCGGCGAGCGTATTTCAGACGTGGACCATATCAGCCAGAGCATCGGGGATATTCTGCGCACGCCTGTCGGTTCCCGCGTCATGCGTCGTGAATACGGCTCGCTTCTGTCGCAGATGATTGACCAGCCCCAGACCCCGGCGCTTGAGCTGCAAATTATGGCGGCGTGCTACATGGCAATCCTCAAATGGGAGCCGCGTGTCAGGCTGACCAGTATCACCACGGCGCGGCAGTTTAACGGGCAGATGGTCGTTGAGGTGACCGGACAAATCACCGATACCGGCGAGAGCCTTTCCTTAACCATTCCTGTGAGTTGAGTCTATGGCAGTTATCGACCTGAGCCAGCTCCCCGCGCCTGATGTGGTGGAAACGCTGGATTTTGAAACCATCCTCGCAGAGCGTAAGGCCACGCTGGTTTCGCTCTACCCGGAGGATGAGCAGGAGGCGGTCGCCAGAGCGCTGACGCTGGAGTCAGAGCCACTGGTGAAATATCTGGAAGAGAATGCCTACCGGGAGGTGATTTTACGCCAGCGTATTAACGAGGCGGCACAGGCCGGCATGGTGGCCTATGCCATTAAAAACGACCTCGACCAGCTTGCGGCAAATAATAACGTTGAGCGCCTGGTTATCACCGCCGCAGACGACACCCAAATCCCGCCGGTGGCGGCGGTCATGGAGTCCGACAGCGATTTACGTCAGCGCATCCCGGCGGCCTTTGAAGGCATGAGCGTTGCCGGGCCAGCGGGTGCCTATGAATTTCACGCCATGAGCGCCGATGGTCGGGTGGCGGATGCCACGGCGAACAGTCCCGCCCCCGCAGAAGTCACTGTCGCGGTGTTGTCGCGGGAAGGTGACGGAACGGCATCGAATGATTTGCTGCTGGCCGTCACTACGGCGCTGAATGATGAGACGGTACGCCCGGTCGGTGACCGCCTGACGGTTGTTTCGGCTGAGATTATCCCTTATGCCGTCGACGCCGTGCTGTACGTGTACCCCGGCCCGGCGACCGAGCCCATTCTGGCCGCCGCCAGAACACAACTGACCGCCTATATCACCGAGCAGCGTCGCCTCGGTCGTGACATCCGGATGTCAGCGATATACGCCGCGCTGCATGTGCAGGGTGTCCAGCGCGTTGAGCTGCTTCAGCCGCGGGCGGATGTGGTGCTTGATAAAACTCAGGCCGCGTACTGCACCGACACCCGCGTGGTGATTGGGGGCTCGGATGAGTAATTCACTGATGGCGACCGGATCATCACAGCTGGAAAAGCGCGCTGCCGCCGCGTGCGCCGTCATCAGTGACCTGAATGTCCCCTTGCGTGACCTGTGGAACCCGTGGAAATGCCCGGTGAAATTCCTGCCGTATCTGGCGTGGGCGTTTTCCGTCGACCGCTGGGAGGAAACCTGGTCAGAAAGGGAAAAGCGCCAGGCGGTCAGCGATGCGTTCTGGATCCACCAACGCAAGGGGACGGTGGCGGCGGTTCGCCGGGTGATTGAAAACCTTGGCTACAGCATGACGCTTCAGGAGTGGTGGGAGGTGGCCGACCCCGCCGGGACGTTCCGCCTTGAGATTGACCTGAATGATATCGGTATTACCGAGACGATGATTAAGGAGCTGGAGCGGATTATTGGCGATGCGCGACCGGTCAGCCGCCATATTGCCCGCCTGTCACTGTCAGCGAGTACAACCGGTCCGGTGTATACCGGCGCGGCTTCGTGCGGCGGGGAGGTTATCAGCGTGTATCCGCCGGAATACACGCCGGATGAGGCTGCCCGTTATGACGGCGGCGGGTTCCATTTCGGGTCGGTCACCTATACCGAAAACCAGCGGGGAGAAGACCCTCACCGCTATGACGGTCGCACTTTTCACGATGGCCGTGGCGTTTACGCAGGAGAATAACATGAGTGCAATTAACGAACAGACGAAATGGGAAGATGAGGTTTACCTGCTGGCGCGTGAAGACCGGGTGGAGGGCGGCATTTATGGTCCGTCAAACAAACAGGCCCGGCAGCTGGCGAACCGTACCCGCTATTTAAAAACCGCCGTTGAGTCGCTGCAGGACTACCGGGATTACACCTTCTTCATGACCCCGGATGACCCGGACGGCACCGTTGCGGGGCTTGCCGGTACGCCGGAGGGGAAACTCTTTCGCGTGGTGGTGCCTGACAGCGAGGGGCAACTGCTGGCCTTTATCTATTACCAGAAGCGCAATGGCCAGGCGAACCGGCTGAATGCGCTGGCAAGTCAGCAGGCGATTACGTCCCTGCGCCAGCTGCTGGAGCAGGACACCGGCGCGGCGCTGGATGGCCTGACCGCATTGCAGTCCGGTCTCCAGTCGCTGACGGCCGCCCTGATGCAGCTCGGTCTCGATGAGATGGCCGCGCAGGTGACCAGCATGGCCGCCTCGCAAAAAAGCCAGTCAGACCAGATTCAGGCCCTGATGCTGGCGTTTCAGTCCGGTATGCGGGCGCTGGCTCTGGTGGAGGCCACCCCCGAGGAGGTGGAAAGTCATCAGCTGAGTAACCTCTATGCCTTCCAGGTGCTGGCCCGTCAGCTGCTCCCGCTCGACGGTTTCGACCCGTCAGCGGCAGGCAGCGGCACGGGAAACCGGGAGGCGCAGGCGAAATATCCGGGCGTGTTTGCCTTCGGTGAGCCGCGCGGTCTGATTCGCCTGGACGTGACCTCCGACAGCGGCGCGCCGACCAGCAAGGACAACCCGGTTAACGGCACCTTAAAGGTGGACGTCGACGGGGAAATGTTCACGGCATACGTGTCCTTCAAGGTTCAGGGGGCCTCGTCGGCGGGATACCCGAAAAAGAACATGAAATTCGAGCTGTTTGCCGACGCGGCACATACCGAAAGCGTCAGCCTGAAAATCGGCGATGTGGTGCCGAAGGACAAATGGATTTTCAAGGCGAACTGGATTGACTCGACCCACCTGCGCAATGTGCTCTGCTACAACCTGTGGCAGAAGGTGATGGCGACCCGCAGCGGCTGGCCGCGCCGGGATATTGATAACAGCTACGTGGGTAAACTGGGGGCCAGCGCCATTGATACCGGCGCCATCGGCTGCCCGAAGGGGTACGCCTGCGTGCTGTATATCAACGGTGAGTTCTACGGGATAGGGGATTTTCTCTACAACTCGTCGCGCAAGGATTACAACATCGCCAAAAACAGCCCGGAGCAAATCATGATTATCTGGGACGGGGCGATTAACATCCCGGCGCTCACGGATAACGGCACCTGGGTGATGGACTCGCCCTCGAAACCCACGGGGGAAACGGCTGCCTGCCTCGACCGCTGGCGGGACTTCGCGCAGTCCGCACAGGACGCGTTTACCGCCACTGCCGGTACGCATCTGGATAAAAACAACGTGGTGGACTTCTACGTCTTCCTCAGCTTTATCTGCGCCCCGGACTGCGTGCAGAAGAACACCACGTTTATCACCTGGGACGGCACGAAATGGTTTTTCATGCCCTATGACCTGGATACCACCTTTGGTCTGCATTACGCCGGGACGTCGATTGCCTATCCGCCAGAACTGAATCTGTTTGATAACGGTCTCGCCATGCAGGTCAACCGCACCTTCTGGAAGAAGGTCCGTACCACCTTCCAGGCGGAAATGAATGCCCGCTATGCGGAACTGCGGGATAACGGTCTGTTTTCACAGCGCGGCGTGCTGGAGCTGGCCCGCGACCTGCTGGGACGCTACACCCCGGAACTGATGCAGGCTGAATATGAAAAATGGCCGAATGTGCCCTCCCTGAGCATCACCAGTCTGGACCAGATAATGGACTGGACCCGACAGCGTATTGCATACCTGGACACTTTTTTCAGCTACCACCAGTAAGGACACCACCATGACCACGATTTTAGTCAAAGATGCGCTGCGGACCTCCGTTGAGGCGGCTTCGGGCGGAAAACAGACGGTGCTGTATACCCCGAAGGGACAGCCGACCTTTGTGAACATTATCCCGAAGGTGAGTATCGAAAGCCTGAACCCGGCGCTGGGGATTTCCGGCGTACATCCGGCCTTTAAGCAGGGCGACAGGGAAATCCCGTATCTGTATGTCGGAACCTATCAGGGATGCGTGCTGAACGGCGAGGTCCTGAGTCTGCCCAGTGTGGATGCGAATGCCTGTAACGCAACCAGCGCCACCCTTTTCCCGTTACTGAAAGCGATGGGCAGCACCTGGCACGGCATGACGTCGGTCGAGTGGGCGCTGATGCAGGCGATGGCCGTGAAAAGCCGGTACAGTCCCCTGGGTGCCGATGTGTACGGCAAGTCCGCGCTGGATGCGACCCAGACCGGACGCCGTATCGACGGCAAAGAGGCAGGCGATTTGTCCTCGCAGTCTCCGCGCATTTATACCGGCTCCGGTCCGGTCTCTTATCGCCAGGACAAAAAATACAACGGTATCAGCGACCTTGCCGGAAATGTCTGGGAGCGTACCTACGGCGCGCGTGTGGTGGGTGGCGAAATCCAGCTCTACGGGACCGGCAATGAGGCCGCGCTCGCCGCCTCCGCGGTGTTCAGTGCGCACGGCGCTGATGTGCCGGGCTGGTACGCCATCCATGCGGTGACCGGGGCCTTTATCACCCCGACACATACAGGGAACACCACCACGGCGGACTATGTGGCCACCACCCCCAACAGCGTGCGGGCGGTGACAAAAACCACCGGGCTGGCTGACAACGAGTTTTATCACCCGGCCTGGGGCGGGACCTTCGTTCAGCCGCAGAACACGCTGCCGGAAGCGGTAAAAAATCTTCTGGAGCTGTATGGCGTGTGGCCGTCCCTGACCGGGAAGGCGATTGTCCCGGCAGGGTCCACTGTCAACTACAACGCGGGCGCGACGACCTGCATGCATCCGGTGCGCGGTAAGAACGATATTTTCCAGTTTGGCTTTGCCAACAATATCGAGGTGCTGAATTCCGAGATGGGTCTGCGCCCGGTGTATTACGCGCCCCTGAGTTAATCCCGAGGCCGCCCCGCTCCGGCGGGGAGGCCCGCTATTACGGACTGCCTTATGAGTAAAAAATTCAGCGCCATACTGACCGCGCAGGGGGCTGAACGCCTGGCCGCTGCGGCGGTGAAGGGTATCCCCCTGGGTATCACTCACATGGCCGTCGGCGACGGGGGCGGCGTCCTGCCGGTGCCGTCCCCGGACCAGACCGCCCTGATTAACGAGCAGTACCGCGCACCGTTAAACCGGCTGGTTATCGCCGACCAGGCGGCAAATGTTATCCGCGCCGAAATGATAATGCCGCCGCAGGCCGGGGGCTTCTGGATACGCGAGGCCGCACTCTTTGACGAGACCGGTATCTGCCTGGCGGTGGCGAACCTGCCCGAATCCTACAAGCCGCTTCTGGCGGAAGGGTCGGGACGTTTTCAGGTGATTAATATCTGGCTGATGGTAAGCCAGACTGCCGATGTGCAGATGATTGCAGACCCGTCAGTCATCCTGGCGACGGTGGAAGAAGTCCGCCGGGCGGGGAACAACGCCAAAGATTATGCCGATGACATTGTTTCCACCCTGGAGAATGAGACAAGGGAGGCCATCACCTCAGCGGTCAGCACCGCTATCCGTGATTTCTGGGAAACGGAAAACCCCGTCGGCACGGTCCGGTTTTACAGCCAGCATGTGGACCCGAATGAGCGCTACCCGTGGTCAACGTGGATGTATACCGGTGAGAACAGAACCCTCCGCGTGGCAAAAGCGGACGGTTCGACCGTCGGCGCCACCGGCGGCAGCGATACGGCCATCCTGCAGCGGGCGAATCTTCCCGCTGTGCAGATTGACGTCAGCGGGGAAACCAGTGAGCAGCCTGAGCAGAAGCTGACGACCACGCGCGGCGGTATTCACCATCATGGTGGTGTGGCCGGTAAAGATGACCCCTGGGAAATCGGCGGGGATGTGCGGCAGCTCTTTAACCCGAAAGAGCCGGGTGTGACGGATGATGCCGGAGAGCACGACCACGAAGTCACGGTACCGGCGCACAAACACACGACCAGCGGCAAAACTGACAACCTCGGCGAGGGTAAATCGTTCAGTGTGGTGGAGGCTCACATCCTGCTGATGTGCTGGAGCCGCGTAGCCTGACTCTCTGACGGTCATTCCTGTTGTGCTGCCCCTGTTCCAACGGGGATGACTCGTCACCACTTCCCTCACGACTGAAAATAATGCTTACCCTTAACCACGGAGTTAAACGGATGAGCGATTTTCATCACGGCGTCCAGGTTGTCGAGATTAACGACGGCACCCGCGTCATTTCCACCGTATCCACAGCGATTATCGGCATGGTCTGCACGGCCAGCGATGCCGATGCCGCTACCTTCCCGCTCAACAAGCCTGTCCTTATTACCAGCGTGCAAAGCGCGATTGCGAAAGCGGGTACCAAAGGCACCCTGTCCACCTCCCTCCAGGCGATTGCCGACCAGTCGAAGCCGGTCGTTGTTGTTGTACGCGTTGCGGAAGGGACCGGCGACGATGCCGAAGCGCAGACTGTCTCTAATATCATCGGCGGCACCGACGAAAGCGGCCATTACACCGGGCTCAAAGCGCTGCTCACGGCGGAGGCCGTCACCGGCGTTAAGCCGCGCATCCTTGGCGTGCCGGGTCTCGATTCCCTTGAGGTGGCGACCGCGCTCGCGCCGGTTTGTCAGAAGCTGCGCGCGTTTGGCTATATCAGCGCCTGGAACTGTCAGACCCTTTCCGAGGCCATGCTTTATCGTAAGCATTTCAGCCAGCGCGAGCTGATGGTTATCTGGCCGGATTTTCTGGCATGGGATACCACGGCGAACGCGACTGAAACCGCCTGGGCGACCGCTCGCGCGCTGGGCCTGCGCGCCAGAATCGACCAGGACACCGGCTGGCATAAAACCCTGTCAAACGTCGGTGTGAATGGCGTCACCGGCATTAGCGCGTCGGTGTTCTGGGATTTGCAGGAATCCGGCACCGATGCAGACCTGCTTAACGAGGCTGGCGTCACCACTCTGATTCGCAAAGACGGTTTCCGCTTCTGGGGTAACCGCTCCTGCTCCGATGACCCGCTGTTCCTGTTTGAGAACTACACCCGCACCGCGCAGGTTATCGCCGACACCATGGCCGCCGGTCACATGTGGGCGGTCGACAAGCCCATTACCGCCACCCTGATCCGTGACATCGTTGCGGGTATCAATGCGAAATTCCGCGAGATGAAAACGGCGGGCTACATCGTCGATGCGACCTGCTGGTTTGATGAAGCGGCCAACGACGCGGCGACCCTCAAAGCCGGGAAACTGTATATCGATTACGACTATACGCCGGTTCCCCCTCTCGAAAACCTGACGCTGCGCCAGCGCATTACCGATAAATACCTGGCGAATCTGGTGTCATCGGTGAACAGCAATTAAGGAGCCTTAACCCATGGCAATGCCGCGCAAACTTAAATTCCTGAACACATTTCTGGATGGCGTCAGCTACCTCGGCGTTATCGAGTCCGTCACCCTGCCAAAACTGACCCGTAAGCTGGAAAACTACCGGGGTGGCGGGATGTCCGGCTCGGCTCCGGTCGATTTCGGCCTCGACGATGATGCGCTGACGATGGAAATCTCCCTCGGCGGCTTCCCTGACGATGCTATCTGGTCGCTTTACGGTGCCGTCGGTACCGGGACGCTGCTGCGCTATGCAGGCTCGTACCAGCGGGACGATACCGGCGACACCGTGGCGGTGGAGGTGGAGACCCGTTTTAAAGTGAAAGAAATCGATAACGGCGAGAGCAAACAGGGCGAGGATACCAGCAGCAAGTTATCGCTGGTCTGCACGTACTACAGGCTGACCATGAACGGTAAAGAGCTGGTCGAAATCGACGTCCTCAACATGATTGAGAAGGTGAACGGCGTCGACCGACTGGACCAGCACCGCCGCAATATCGGCCTGTAATTTTTCCCCGGTCAGCACGGCTGGCCGGTCAACCCTGAATCCGTAAACAGCGAGAAACTTATGAGCAAAGAAAATATCGTCACCCTGGAAAACCCCGTCAAACGCGGCGAGCAGGTCATTGAAAAAATTACCCTGATGAAACCCAACGCCGGGACCCTGCGCGGTGTCAGCCTGGCCGATGTCGCCCGCTCTGAAGTCGACGCCCTGATTAAGGTGCTGCCGCGTATGACCAGCCCGTCACTGACCGAGTCGGATGTCGTGATGATGGATTTGCCCGACCTGATGGCGCTGGCAACGAAGGTGATCGGTTTTTTGTCGCCGAATTTGGCGGATTAAATTTCCCGAAAAACCTGTCGGTCGATGATCTGATGGCGGATATCGCGGTGATTTTTCACTGGCCGCCATCAGAGTTGTATCCCATGAGCCTGACCGAGCTTACCACCTGGCGAGAAAAGGCCATTCAACGAAGCGGAAACACGAATGAGTAGCGACGTTAAATTACAGGTTTTACTCAAGGCTGTTGACCAGGCGACCCGCCCGTTTAAAACCATCCAGACAGCGAGTAAAGCGCTGTCTGGTGATATCCGGGAGACGCAAAAATCACTGCGTGAACTGAACGGTCAGGCATCCCGTATTGACGGGTTTCGCAAGGCCAGCGCGCAGCTCGCTGTTACCGGTCATGCGCTTGAGAAAGCCAAAGCAGAGGCAGAGGCGTTAGGTACTCAGTTTAAAAATACTGAGCGCCCGACCCGGGCACAGGCGCAGGCACTGGAATCCGCTAAACGCTCTGCGGAAGGGTTACAGAAGAAATACAACAGCCTTACCGAGTCAGTGAAACGGCAACAGCGTGAACTCGGTGCCGTGGGCATTAATACCCGCAATCTCGCGAACGATGAAAAAGGGCTAAAAAATCGGATAAGCGAAACAACGGCGCAGCTCAATCGCCAGCGTGAAGCACTGGCGCGCGTCAGCGCGCAACAGGCAAAGCTCAATGCGGTTAAGCAGCGATATCAGGCCGGTAAAGCGCTTGCCGGAAACGCCGCGACAATGGGGGCCGCCGGTATTGGTATGGCAACAACCGGCACGCTTGCCGGGGTGGCGCTGATGAAGCCCGGTTATGATTTTGCGCAGAAAAACGCTGAGTTACAGGCGGTGCTCGGTGTGACAAAAGATTCGGCAGAAATGTCAGCGCTGCGAAAACAGGCCCGGCTGCTGGGCGACAATACTGCCGCCTCTGCCGATGATGCGGCCGGTGCTCAGATTATTATCGCTAAAGCGGGCGGCGATGCGGCAGCAATCCAGGCAGCGACCCCCGTCACGCTGAATATGGCGCTCGCTAACCGTCGGACGATGGAGGAGAACGCCGGTTTGCTGATGGGGATGAAATCAGCTTTCCAGCTTACTAACGATCAGGTCTCTCACATCGGTGATGTCCTGTCGATGACAATGAATAAAACCGCCGCAGATTTTGACGGGTTGAGTGATGCGCTGACCTATACCGCGCCGGTGGCGAAAAATGCCGGTGTCAGTATTGAGGAAGCCGCTGCAATGGTTGGCGCACTTCATGATGCGAAGATTACAGGTTCAATGGCGGGGACGGGGAGTCGTGCCATTTTAAGTCGACTACAGGCACCCACCGGGCAGGCATACACGGCGATTAAAGAGCTCGGGATTAAAACAGCAGACAGTAAAGGGAATACCCGCCCTGTATTTACCATCCTGAAGGAAATGCAGGCCAGTTTTGAAAAAAATAAGCTGGGTACCGGTCAGCGCGCCGAATACATGAAAACGATATTCGGTGAAGAGGCCAGCTCGGCCGCCGCTGTTCTGATGAACGCAGCGCAATCGGGAAAGCTGGACCAACTCACTGCGGCATTTAAAGCCTCGGACGGCAAGACAGAGGAACTGGTTAAGGTTATGCAGGATAACCTCGGCGGCGACTTTAAAGAATTTCAGTCTGCGTATGAGGCTGTTGGCACCGACCTGTTTGACCAGCAGGAATCCTCATTACGCAAACTGGTGCAGACTGCAACCGGCTACGTGCTCAAACTTGATAAGTGGATCCAGCAAAATGAAGCGCTCGCGCAGACGCTTGGGGTGATTACCGCCGTGGCGCTTGGCGTGGTGGGTATGATTGGGGCCATTGGGCTGATTGCCTGGCCGGTTATAACGGGAGTTAATGCCATCATCGCCGCTGCGACGGCGCTCGGTGCCGTATTTACTACGGTGGCCGGCGGCATCATTACCGCTATCGGCGCGATTTCCTGGCCGGTTGTTGCGGTCGTGGCCGCCATTGTCGCCGGGGCATTGCTCATCCGTAAATACTGGGAACCTGTCAGCGCATTTTTCGGCGGTGTGATTGACGGCTTGCGGGCCGCCTTTGCGCCCGTAGCTGACCTGTTTGCGCCACTTAAACCGATGTTTGACTGGCTGGGCGGAAAACTTAAAGCCGCATGGGACTGGTTTAACAACCTGATTACGCCGGTCAAATCCTCACAGGAAACGTTAAACCGTTTTCGTGATGCCGGTGTGTTGTTCGGTCAGCGCCTGGCGGATGCCTTAACGCTGCCGCTGACGGCATTTAATAAGCTGCGCAGCGGTATTGACTGGGTGCTTGAGAAGCTCGGCGTTATCAATAAAGAGTCCAGCACGCTTGACCAGACTGCCGCGAAAGCGAACGCCGCCACGCAGGGTGGCTCTTATATTCCCGCGACCAGCACTTATGGCGGTTATCAGGCTTATCAGCCTGTGACGGCTCCCGCCGGTCGTACCTACATTGACCAGAGCAGCCCAACCTATCAAATCAACATGCCGGGTGGTGCGCCGGGCGGTCAACTCGGAAACCAGTTGCAGGACGCGTTAGAAAAATATGAACGCGATAAGCGGGCCAGAGCCCGAGCCAGCATGATGCACGATTAAGGAGGTGGATGATGATGCTAGCTCTTGGAATGTTTGTTTTTATGCGTCAGACGCTGCCCCACCAGACGCTACAACGCGATGCAGAGTATCGATGGCCGTCAAATTCCCGCGTCGGGAAACGGGATTCATTTCAGTTTTTGGGGCCGGGAGAGGAAAAAATCACCCTGGCCGGAACGCTTTACCCGGAGCTCACTGGCGGAAAGTTGACGATGACGGCTATCCGCCTGATGGCTGACCAGGGGCGCGCCTGGCCTTTACTGGATGGCACCGGCACGATTTACGGTATGTACGTCATCAATAATATCAGCGAGACAGGAAGCCTGTTTTTTGCTGACGGTACGGCGCGCAAAATTGATTTTACGCTGACGCTCACCCGCGTGGATGAATCCCTTGCGGCTCTGTATGGCGATATCGGCGAACAGGCCAAATCACTGATTGGCAAGGCGGGAAATATGGCCTTGTCAGTGGCTGGCATGGTGGGGATTAGCTGATGCTCGATATGCTGAATATGAATGCGGGTGGCGTACTGACGCCCGATTTTATGCTGATGCTCGACAGCAAAGACATTACCGGCAATATCAGTAACCGGTTGATGAGCCTGACGATGACTGACAATCGCGGATTTGAGGCTGACCAGCTCGACATCGAGCTCGATGATGCTGACGGGCAGGTCGAGCTGCCAATACGCGGTGCCGTACTGACGCTGTATCTTGGGTGGAAAGGCTTTGCGTTGATGGGTAAGGGAAGTTTTACCGTCGATGAGGTTGAACATCATGGCGCGCCGGACACGGTGACAATCCGCGCCCGTAGCGCCGATTTTCGGGGAACGCTTAACTCACGTCGGGAAGAGTCCTGGCATGACAAGACGCTCGGCGAAATCGTGGCAGCGATAGCGACACGTAACAAACTGACGTCGAGCGTTATACCGGAGCTGGCCGGAATAAAAATTCCGCATATCGACCAGTCACAGGAATCGGACGCCAAATTTTTGACACGACTCGCCGAGCGAAACGGCGGTGAGGTTTCGGTAAAAGCAGGAAAGTTACTTTTTCTGAAAGCCGGTCGTGGAGTGACAGCGAGCGGAAAAGCCATCCCGCAGGTCACGATCACCCGCAGCGATGGCGACCGCCATCAGTTTTCCATTGCTGACCGTGGGGCGTATACCGGTGTGACTGCAAAATGGTTGCACACCAAAGACCCGAAGCCACAAAAGCAAAAGGTTGCGTTAAAACGTAAACCGAAAGAGCAGCATTTACGCGCGCTACAGCACCCCAAAGCCAAACCTGTAACGAAGAAAAAAACGGTGAAGACGCCGGAAGCCAGGGAGGGTGAATATATGGTGGGTGAGGATGACAACGTGTTTGCCCTGACGACAATTTTTTCAACCAAAGCGCAGGCCATGCGAGCCGCCCAGGCCAAATGGGACAAACTGCAACGTGGTGTTGCTGAGTTTTCTATCAGGCTGGCTTTTGGCCGTGCAGATTTGTTTCCAGAAACGCCGGTAGTAGTCAAAGGCTTTAAGAGCGTCATAGACGAGCAGGCATGGATAATCAGCCGGGTGGTGCATAACCTTAGCGGGAATGGATTCACGACGGTCTTAGAGCTTGAGGTCAAGCTTTCGGATGTGGGGTATGAAAGCCTGGATTAATTCACTGGTTTTAATTTAACTGTTTGTTATGTAAGTATATTTTTAGTAACATTAACGTATTGGAAATTATCTGAGGTTTTCGCTATGTTCCACTGTCCAAAATGCCACTATGCTGCTCATGCTCGTACCAGCCGCTATTTTTCTGATACGACTAAGGAGCGCTATCATCAGTGTACGAACATCAATTGCAGTTGTACGTTTGTCACTACTGAAACGGTCGAACGTTTTATCGTGTCACCAGGTGAAGTCGTGCCAGCGCCACCGCACCCGACAACGTCAGGCCAACAGCAAATTCATTGGATGTGACCAACAAGAAAGCCCCGCAAAGCGGGGCTTTTTGTATCGATGTGGTCAATGTGTGGACATTGAAAGAAATAATTCCATTTATTTCATTAGGTTAAAACAAAAAAATAAGCCCGCGTAAGGGAGATTACGCAGGCTAAGGAGGTGGTTCCTGGTACAACTAGCATTTATGGGTTATGTTTTTCAGCGAAATGGATGATACCTGTTTCGATCGAAACGGTATGTGATCCGATTCTAATATCCTTACATCGTGAAAAAATAACGCAAATTAACTAGTTACCGTGCGGATTTCTGGTTGTTTGACCAGTAAAGTTGCGCATCAGCAGGGCATACTGCAGGGGCAGGTCGTCCGGCACAGGCAACCAGACGGTATAGCCATCGCCCGGGGCCACCGGCATGGTTTCGCCTTTGCCATTCTCCATATGCTCAAGGGTGAAGTTGACGTTACCCTGCGGGGTCATCAGCTCAAGGCTGTCGCCGACGCTGAACTTATTTTTGACCGCCACGGCCGCCAGCGGGCCGTTACGCTCTCCGGTGAATTCGCCGACAAACTGCTGGCGCTCGGAGACGGAGTAGCCGTACTCGTAGTTCTGATAATCGTCATGGGTATGGCGGCGCAGGAAGCCTTCGGTGTACCCGCGGTGGGCCAGCCCCTCCAGGGTCTCCAGCAGGCTGGTATCGAACGGTTTGCCGGCGGCGGCATCGTCGATCGCCTTGCGGTAAACCTGAGCGGTGCGCGCGCAGTAGTAGAAGGATTTGGTGCGGCCTTCGATCTTCAGCGAGTGAACGCCCATCTGGGTCAGACGCTCAACGTGGGCGATAGCCCGCAGATCTTTCGAGTTCATGATGTAGGTGCCGTGTTCGTCCTCAAAGGCGGTCATGTATTCGCCCGGACGTTTGGCTTCCTCAATCATAAAGACTTTATCGGTCGGCGCGCCGATGCCGAGGGTAGGCTCCACGGTCTGCACCGGGATCGGCTCATATTTGTGGACGATGTTGCCGACGTCGTCCTCTTTGCCTTCCGCCACGTTGTATTCCCAGCGGCAGGCGTTGGTGCAGGTCCCCTGGTTCGGGTCGCGCTTGTTGATATACCCGGAGAGCAGGCAGCGGCCGGAGTAGGCCATGCACAGCGCGCCGTGGACGAAAATCTCAATCTCCATCTCCGGCACCTGGCGGCGAATCTCTTCGATTTCATCCAGCGACAGTTCACGCGACAGGATCACGCGGGTGAGCCCCATCTGCTGCCAGAATTTGACCGTCGCCCAGTTGACGGCGTTGGCCTGCACTGAAAGATGGATCGGCATCTCCGGGAAGTGTTCCCGCACCAGCATGATTAAACCCGGATCGGACATGATCAGCGCGTCCGGACCCATCTCCACCACCGGCTTCAGATCGCGAATAAACGTTTTCAGCTTGGCGTTATGCGGGGCGATGTTGACCACCACATAGAATTTTTTACCCAGCGCGTGGGCTTCATTGATGCCGAGCTGCAGATTTTCGTGATTGAATTCGTTGTTACGCACGCGCAGCGAGTAGCGCGGCTGGCCGGCATAAACGGCATCGGCGCCATAGGCGAAAGCGTAACGCATATTCTTCAGCGTTCCCGCCGGGGAGAGGAGTTCTGGTTTAAACATGGTGTTCTCGTTCTGATGACAGGTCAGATTCGCCGCACCTGGTGCGGCGAGTTGGGGAGTGTCCCCACATTAAGGGCGGGCATTGTAGCGCCGCGGCGAAGGGGAGTAAATATCAGATAGGTATCTTTCAGTATGGCTAATTTGTTTGCCATTTTGAACCTGGGCAGTGCTCACACTGACAGCGTTAATAACGCCTGGTGGGATAGGCTCTAGGGAGTTCCCCGGGTTGCGGCGTAAACGCCTTACCCGGGCTACGGATTGCAGATGGCGGTGAACGTGTAGCCCGGCGAAGCGCAGCGCGAGCCGGGAAAAGGCTAACTACGCCAGCCGGCAGGCGTCCGCTTCCCAGCGGTAGCCAACGCCATACACCGCGCGGATAAACGACTGCTCGGCGTCCAGCGCCTCCAGCTTGCGCCGCAGGTTCTTGATGTGGCTGTCGATGGTGCGATCGGTGACTACCCGATAATCGTCATACAGATGGTTGAGTAGCTGTTCGCGGGAGAACACTTTGCCCGGCTCCTGGGAGAGGGTTTTCAGCAGCCGGAACTCGGCGGGAGTGAGGTCCAGCAGCTTGTCGCGCCAGGAGGCCTGAAAACGACCTTCGTCGACAATCAGCGGGCTCTGGGCGTCCAGCGCCTGCAGATCGCGCTGCGGCTTGCAGCGGCGGAGGATGGTTTTTACCCGGGCGACCACTTCCCGCGGGCTGTAGGGCTTGCAGATATAGTCGTCGGCGCCTATTTCCAGCCCCAGCAAACGGTCGATCTCTTCGATTTTCGCCGTCACCATCACCACCGGAACATCGGAGAAGCGGCGAATTTCCCGGCACAGCGTCAGACCGTCGGTACCGGGCAGCATCAGATCCAGCAGGATCAGGTGCGGCGGCGTCTGCCGGACGTAGGGCAGGACCTTGTCGCCGTGGTTAATCAACGCAGGCGCATAGCCGGCGGCCTGCAGATAATCAATCAGCAGTTGGCCGAGCTTCGGTTCATCTTCCACGATAAGGATGCGTGGGGTGTTTTCATCTACAGGCAATTCAGTCATACGTCTCTCGGTAAATCATGTTCCAGAGGTAACTCAACTTTAATGCTAACCCCGCCAAAAGGCGAATGGTCGGCACGCAGGGTGCCGCCGTGGGCCGCTACGATATTGAGGCAAATCGCCAGCCCGAGGCCGGAGCCGCCGCTGGCGCGGTTGCGCGATCCTTCCGCCCGGTAAAAGCGTTCGCACAGGCGGGCCAGCTGCTCATCGCTGACGCCGGGGGCGCTGTCGGCGAAGTCAATCACCAGCATCTGGCCGCTGCGGCGGGCGGTGATGTGCAGGCTGCCGCCGCTGTCGGTATAACGCAGGCTGTTCTCCAGCAGATTGTTGAAGAGCTGCATCAGGCGGTCGCGGTCGCCGAAGATCATCGCCTGCTCCGGGAGCGACACCTGAATGCTTAGCTGCCGGCTGGCGAAGCGCTCGCGAAAAGCGCCCGCCGCCACTTCCAGCAGGGTGATGATATCCAGTGAGGTTTTCTGGTAGGCCAGCGCCCCCTCGTCGGACATCGACAGCTGATGGAGGTCGTCCACCAGCTTGGTGAGAGTAGCCACCTCGGCCTGCAGAGAAGGAATCGACTCGGGGGTAAAGCGCCGGACCCCGTCCTGAATCGCCTCCAGCTCGCCGCGCAGCACCGCCAGCGGGGTGCGCAGCTCATGGGAGATATCGGCCATCAGATCGCGACGCATCTGCTGGTTGCGCTCCAGGGTGCTGGCGAGCTGGTTAAAATCCTGCGCCAGGCGGCCGAGCTCATCGCCGCCGGTCACCGTCACGCGGGTGGAAAAGTCGCCTGCCGCCAGCTTATGGGTGCCTTCCACCAGCCGCTTCACCGGCGCCAGCAGACCGCGGGCCAACGGGAAAGTGGCCAGCGCGGCAAGCAGGGTGGCAAGGGCGACAATCAGCCAGCTGGTGCGCTTTTGCTGCCGGTCGAAGTTAATGTCGGTATTGCGCGTCAGCCGCTCTAACGGCGAGGCGATCACTTTGCCCACCTCCGCGCCGTTGACCACGATGCTGCGCTGGGTGCCGTCCTCCGGGACGCGCTCACGCGGCCCCACCAGCACGCGCCCCGACTGATCCACCACCCAGAACATGGTGCGCCAGCCGTGGGGCGGCATTTCCGGCCTCGGACGCGGGCCGTCAGGGGGGCCATCCGGCGGCGGCCCGTCCGGGGCGGCGTCCGGCTTCATGGCGTGCCCCGGCGGCGAGCGGTCGTCGTTATCCCGTTCGAAGGTGCGCAGTAGCTGGAAGATAAAGCGGTCATTATTGCGCAGAAACGCCCAGCTGCCATGCTGGGCATACTGCTCGCTCAGCGCGTCGCTGAGCATGGTTAAGCGTTGCTCATTGCCGCGCTTGATATAGTCGATAAACCCGCGTTCAAAACTAATGCGCACCGCCCAGTGCATGCTGATCAGCAGCACGATGCAGGTGGCGAATATAGCGAGGAACAGCTTGCCGGTAATACCCGGGCGCCAAAATTTCACGATCCACTCCTGTTGCGTCGACGGAGGACGGTATTGCTGCCGACGTCATCCGGTACCCTGGAAAAGATGAGCGCCGGGAGGGCGATGATCGCCGCCATGCTCAGATAGGTGTAGAGAAAGACCTGATGGGTGCTGGCGGCGTCGAGGCTCATATGCTGCTGGCCATACAGCCCCAGCAGCAGCCCGGCGATGGTCACGCCGATACTCATCGACAGCTGCATCACCATCGACAGCAGGCTGTTGCCGCTGCTGGCCAGATCGTCCGGGAGATCTTTCAGCGTCAGGGTATTCATTGAGGAGAAGCGGCTGGAGTTGATCATCCCCTGCAGAAACAGGACCAGCGGCAGCGCGTAATACCACCCGGCCAGGGCGCTAAACATAAACAGCAGGCTGACCGCCGCCAGGCCCAGGGTGCTGGCGACCAGCACCCGACGGTAGCCAAAGCGGTTGACCACCTGGACCACGATCCGCTTCATGCCCATGCTGCCGAGCACCATCGGGATCATCATCAGCCCGGCGTGAAAGGGGGAGAAGCCAAGGCCGATCTGCAGAAACACCGGGGTCATAAACGGCAGCATGCCGCTGCCGATGCGTCCCGCGAAGCTGCCGCCGAGGCCGAGAGAGAAAGTGCGGTTGCGAAACAGGTTAAGGCTAAACAGCGCCCGGGCGTTGCCGCGGGCGTGCCACAGGTAGAGCAGCAGGGCGCAGAGGCCGACGGCCACCAGCCCCGCCAGCCAGGCAGGGGAAATGCCGAGCCCTTTCTGGCCGTCGAGCGCCAGGGTCAGGGTCGCCATTCCGGCGGCCAGCAGCAGAAAGCCGGAAAGATCGAAGCGCCGGGTCTGCATGGTGTAGTTGGGCATCAGACAGAGGGTGGCAATCGCGCCGACGATCCCCACCGGGATATTGATGAGGAAGATCCAGTGCCAGGAGGCGTATTCCACCAGCACCCCGCCCAGCGCCGGGCCGAGCAGCGGGCCGACCTGGCCCGGCAGGGTGACGAAGGTCATCGCCGCCATATACTGATCGCGCGGGACGATCTTCATCACCGTCAGGCGGCCGACCGGCACCATCATCGCGCCGCCGACCCCCTGCAGCACCCGCGCCATCACCAGCTGGTCGAGGGTGCTGGCCTGGGCGCAAAACAGCGATCCGGCGGTAAACAGCACGATGGCGGTGAAGAAGATATTGCGCACCCCGACCCGGTCGGCCAGCCAGCCGCTGGCCGGCAGCATCACCGCCACCGTTAACACATAGGAGACGATAATCATATGCATATGCAGCGGACTCTCCCCGAGGCTTTTGGCCATCGAGGGGAGGGCGGTGTTAACGATGGTGGTATCCAGCGACTGCATAAAGAAGCCGAACGCCACTATCCATAGCTGCCAGCGCACGCTGGCCGGGAGGTCTGTCATGTTATTCGCTTACCGGTTGAGAGGAGTGACGCGAAAAACGCAGCCGCAGACGGTCAAAGAAAAGATAGACCACCGGCGTGGTGTAGAGCGTTAACAGCTGGCTCATCACCAGACCGCCGACGATGGTGATCCCCAGCGGCTGGCGCAGCTCAGAGCCATCGCCCCCGGAGAGCACCAGCGGCAGGGCGCCGAACAGCGCAGCGAGGGTGGTCATCATAATCGGCCGGAAACGCAGCAGGCAGGCCTGGAAAATCGCCTCTTCCGGCGTCAGGTTGCCGTTACGCTGCGCCTCCAGGGCAAAATCAACCATCATGATGGCGTTTTTCTTAACGATGCCAATTAATAACATAATCCCAATCAGGGCGATTAGGCTGAACGGGGCATCGAAGATCTCCAGCGCCAGCAGAGCGCCCACCCCGGCGGAGGGCAGCGTCGAGAGGATGGTCAACGGATGCACATAGCTCTCATATAGCACCCCCAGCACGATATAGACCGTGGCGATAGCTGCGAGGATCAGGATCACCTGCGCGTTCATGGTCTGCTGGAACACCTGAGCGGTACCGGCAAAGGAGCCGCGCACGCTCGACGGCACCCCGAGCTGGGTCATCGCGCGGTCAATGGCCTCGCTGGCTTCCGACAGCGAGCGGCCGGTGGGCAGGTTAAAGGAGATAGTGGATGCCGCCGACAGCCCCTGGTGGTTCACCGACAGCGGGGCATTGGCCGGCTGCCATTTGGCGAAGTAGGCCAGCGGGATCGGCTTGCCGTCGCTGTTAATGACGAACATCTTATCCAGGGCGCTGACGTCCTGGGTGTAGGCCGGATCCACCTCCATCACCACCTTATACTGGTTGAGCGGCTGGTAGATGGTAGAGATCTGCCGCTGGCCAAAGGCGTTGTTCAGCAGGTTGTTGGCGTCCTGGACGCTGATGCCGAGGCGCGACATGGTATCCCGGTCATAGACCAGGTCCATTTCGGCGCCATTGTCCTGCTGATCCGAGTTGACGTCTGCCAGCTCCGGCAGCGCCGCCAGCGCTTTGCGGATCTTCGGCTCCCACTCGCGCAGCGCCGACAGGTCGTCGGACAGTAGGGTGTACTGATAGCTGGCGTTCGACTGCCGGCCGCCGACGCGGATATCCTGCACCGCCATCAGGAACAGGTTGGCCCCGGGCTCGTTGGCCAGCTTTTTGCGCAGCCGGTCAATCACCTGCTGCGCCGTCTCGTGGCGCTGGTCGCGCGGCTTGAGGGTGATAAACATCATCCCGCTGTTGACCCGCGAGCCGCCGGTAAAGCCGGTGACGTTATCCACCGCCGGATCTTCGCGAATGATCTTCATAAAGTCCTGCAGCTTGCCGCGCATCGCCTGGAAGGAGATGCTCTGGTCGGCCTGAATGCCGCCCATCAGCACCCCGGTGTCCTGCTCCGGGAAGAAGGTTTTCGGGATCGAAATGTAGAACCAGACGCTGAGGGCGATGGTGCCCAGCACCACCAGGCCGGTCAGGCGGCTATGCTTCAGCACCCATTTTAACGATTTACCATAGCCGCCCTGCACGGCCACCAGCAGGCGGCCAAAGCCGCGGTTGCGCGTCGGCTGGTGGGACTTGCCGCTTTTCAGCAGCCAGCCGCACATCATCGGCGTCAGGGTGAGGGAGACCGCCAGCGAGATGCCGATCGCCACCGACAGGGTGACGGCGAACTCGCGCAGCAGGCGGCCGGGCAGGCCGCCCATCAGCAGCAGCGGCAGGAACACCGCCACCAGCGACAGGCTCATCGACAGCACGGTAAAGCCGACCTCGCGGCTCCCCTGCAGCGCCGCCTGCAGCGGTTTCATCCCCGCCTCCAGATGGCGGGAGATATTCTCCAGCACCACGATAGCGTCATCCACCACGAAGCCGGTGGCGATGGTCAGGGCCATCAGCGACAGGTTATTGAGGCTGAAGCCGCACAAATACATCGCGGCGAAGGTGCCGATTAAGGAAACCGGGACGGCGACGGCCGGGATCAGCGTGGCGCGCCCCGAGCGCAGGAACAGGAACACCACGAGGATCACCAGCGCCACCGAAATCACCAGCGTCTGCTCCACCTCCTCCAGCGAGGCGCGGATGGTCGGCGAGCGGTCCTGGGCGATCTGCAGGTCGATAGCCGCCGGAATGGTCTGCTGCAGCTCCGGCAGGCGGGCGCGGATGCTGTCCACCGTCTGGATAATATTGGCTTCCGGCAGTTTGCGGATCATCAGCAGGATCGCCGGTTTGGCGTTGGTCATCCCGGCGTTGCGTACGTCCTGCACCGAATCCGAGACGGTGGCGACATCTCCCAGCCGCACCGCGGCGCCATTCTGGTAGTGGACGATCAGCGGCTGATAGTCGGCGGCGGTCTTCAGCTCATCGTTGGTCTGCACCTGCCAGCGGTGCGCGCTGTCCTCCAGCGCCCCCTGCGGTTTGCGCACGTTGGCGTCGCTGATGGCGGTGCGCACCGCGTCCAGCGACACGCCCTGGTTGAACAGCGCCTGCGGGTTGAGGTCGACGCGCACCGCCGGCAGGGAGCTGCCGCCGACGTCGACATCGCCCACGCCGTCGATCTGCGCGATGGTCTGCGCCAGCTGGGTGGAGGCGAAATCATACAGCTCACCCTGGGAGTAGGTGTCCGAGGTCAGCGTCAGGATCATGATCGGCGCATCCGACGGATTGGCTTTGCGATAGGTCGGCCGGCTGGGCATTCCGCTCGGCAGCAGGCTTTGCGCGGCGTTGATCGCCGCCTGAACGTCGCGCGCCGCGCCGTTGATATCGCGGTCGAAGTTAAACTCAAGAATGATGCGGGTGCTGCCGAGCGAGCTGGAGGAGGTCATCTCATTGACCCCGGCAATCCGCCCCAGGGAGCGCTCCAGCGGGGTGGCCACCGACGAGGCCATGGTCTCCGGCGAGGCTCCCGGCAGCGAGGCGCTAACCATGATCACCGGGAAGTCCACCTGCGGCAGCGGGGCTACCGGCAGCAGCCGGAAGCCGAGAATGCCGCACAGGGTGATGGCCAGCGAGATGAGGATCGTCGCCACCGGGCGGTAAATGAAGAGGGCGAAAAACTTCACTTACGCCTCCTCTTCCTGACGCGGGAAGCGGCGCTTCAGGTGCAGCGACAGGCGGTCGAACAGCAGATAGATCACCGGGGTGGTGAACAGGGTCAGCACCTGGCTGAGCATCAGACCGCCGACCATGCCGATCCCCAGCGGACGCCGCAGCTCGGCGCCGACGCCGGTGCTCAGCATCAGCGGCAGGGCGCCGAGCAGGGCGGCGAGGGTAGTCATCAGGATCGGCCGAAAACGCAGCAGACAGGCCTGGTAGATCGCCTCCCGCGGCGGCATGCCCTGCTCGCGCTCAGCGGCCAGCGCGAAGTCGATCATCATGATGGCGTTCTTCTGCACGATGCCGATCAGCAGAATGATGCCGATGATGGCGATCACGTCCAGCTCGCTGCCCGCCAGCCACAGCCCCAGCAGCGCCCCGACCCCGGCGGTGGGCAGGGTGGAGAGAATCGTGATCGGGTGGATAAAGCTCTCGTACAGCACCCCCAGCACGATATACATCGCCACCACCGCGGCGACCACCAGCCAGACGGTGCTGCCGAGCGCCGACTGGAAGGCCAGCGAGCTGCCCTGGAACTGGGTGCGAATATCGGTCGGGAAATCCAGCGACTGTTCGGCGGCGAGGATCGCCTCCACCGCTTCGCCCAGCGAGTAGTTGTCCGGGACGTTAAACGAGATGGTGGTCACCGGGAACTGATCGAGGTGGTTCACCGACAGCGGGGTAAAGCGCTGCTCCACCGTGGCGATGGCGGTCAACGGCACGATGCCGCCGTCGCTGCTGGTGAGGCGGATATTCTCCAGCGCCGCCAGGCCCGGCGTCGCCTCGGTATCCTGCTCGAGCACCACGCGATACTGATTCGCCTGAGTGTAAATAGTGGAGATCAGCCGCTGGCCGAAGGCGTTGTACAGCGCATTATCGACATCGGCCATTGAGATGCCGAGGCGGCTGGCGCTGTCGCGATCCACCTTGATATAGGCGGCCAGGCCTTTGTCCTGCCAGTCGCTGCTGACGTCGGCCAGCTGCGGCTGGGCCTGCAGGCGGCTGAGCAGCGGCGGCACCCAGGTGCTCAGCGCCTCGAGGGAGTTTGCCTGCAGGGTGAACTGGTACTGGGTGCGGCTCACCGTGGTGTCGATGGTCAGGTCCTGGGTCGGCTGCAGGTAGAGCGCCACGCCGGGGACGCCGTCCACCGCCTGCTGCAGGCGGCTTATCACCGTCTGGACGCGATCGTCGCGTTCATCCAGCGGCTTGAGGTTGATCTGCAGGCGGGCGCTGTTCAGCGCCGGGTTGGTGCCGTCGACGCCGACGAAGGAGGTCAGACTCTCAACTGCCGGATCCTTAAGGATAATGCTGGCCACCTGCCGCTGGCGCTGGGCCATGCTGGCGAAGGAGACCGACTGCGGCGCCTGGAGGGTACCCTGGATAATGCCGTTATCCTGGATCGGGAAAAAGCCTTTCGGGATAAAGACCCACAGGATAATCGACAGCGCCAGGGTGCTCAGGGCGACGCCGAGCGTCAGCCACGGATGGTTCAGCACCCGGCTCAGCCAGCGGCCATAGACGGCGATCACCCGTTCGAAGAAACGCTCGCTGGCCCGCGAGAATCGGTTCTGCTTACGCAGCGATTCGTGGCTTAACATGCGGGCGCACATCATCGGCGTCAGGGTCAGGGAGACCACCGCCGAGATAAGAATAGCGACGGCAAGGGTGACGGCGAATTCGCGGAACAGGCGGCCGACGATATCGCCCATAAACAACAGCGGGATCAGCACCGCGATCAGCGAGAAGGTGAGGGAGATGATGGTGAAGCCGATCTCCCCCGCGCCCTTCAGCGCGGCGGCCAGCGGCTTCTCGCCTTTTTCGATATAGCGCGAGATGTTCTCGATCACCACGATGGCGTCATCCACCACGAAGCCGGTGGCGATGGTCAGGGCCATCAGCGTCAGGTTATTGATCGAAAAGTCGAGGAACACCATCACCGCGAAAGTGCCCACCAGCGACAGCGGCACCGCGACGCCGGGAATAATGGTCGCCGGCACGTTGCGCAGAAACAGGTAGATGATCATCACCACCAGGGCGATGGCCAGCATCAGCTCAAACTGGGTGTCGCGCACCGAGGCGCGGATGTTGGTGGTCCGGTCGGAGAGGACCTGCACCTTCACCGATTTCGGCAGGCTCTCGGTGAGCTGCGGCAGCATCTGGCGAATGCTGTCGGCGGTGTCGATGATGTTGGCCCCCGGCTGGCGCTGGACGTTCATCACGATGGCCCGCTGCTGGTTGGCCCACGCCCCGAGCCAGCTGTTTTCGGCCCCTTGTTCGACGCTGGCGACATCGCCGAGCCGGATCGGTGCCCCGTTCTGATAAGCGATAATCAGCCGGCGATAATCCTCAGCGGACTGCATCTGATCGTTAGCGGAAAGCGTCACCGCGCGGGCCGGACCGTCGAGGCTGCCTTTCGCGGAGTTAACGTTGGCGCTGGTGATAGCGGTGCGCACGGTTTCGCTGGTCAGGCCGAGGGCGGCGATGGCCTGGGCGTTAAGCTTCACCCGCACCGCCGGGCGCTGGCCGCCGGCGAGGGTCACCAGACCGACGCCGGAAACCTGGGAGATCTTCTGCGCCACCCGGGTCTCCACCATGTCCTCAACCTGGGTCATCGGGATGGCGGAGGAGGTGACGGCGAGGGTCATGATCGGCGGATCCGCCGGGTTCACCTTGCTGTAGACCGGCGGGTTGGGCAGATCGCTCGGCAGCAGGTTGGTGGCGGCGTTAATGGCCGCCTGCACTTCCTGCTCGGCGACGTCCAGCGGCAGGTTCAGCTGGAACTGCAGCGTGACTACCGAGGCGCCGCCGGAGCTTTGCGACGACATCTGCTTAAGGCCGGACATCTGGCCGAACTGGCGCTCCAGCGGGGCGGTGATGGCGGAGGTCACCACGTCCGGGCTGGCGCCCGGATAGAGGGTGACTACCTGAATGGTCGGGTAATCGACCTCCGGCAGGGCGGAGACCGGCAGAAAGCGGTAGCCGATGATCCCGGCCAGCAGGATCGCCACCATCAGCAGAGTGGTGGCCACCGGACGCATAATAAACAGCCGGGACGGGCCGCCGGTGCGGCCTGGGGGTAACACCTGCATCAGGAACGCGCTCCGTGTTTACCGCTCTGGCGCGGGGCGGGCTGCGCCTGCTCGCCGCTGCTGGCGGTGACAACTTCTACCTTCGCTCCCTCGGTCAGGCGGTCAATCCCGTCGGTGACCACGCGATCTCCGGCGGAAAGCCCGGCGCTGATGACTACTTTCTGGCTGTCCTGGATGCCGGGCGTCACGCTGTGTTTGCTGACCTTATTCTCATCGTTCAGCACCCATACGAAATGCCCTTCGTTGCCCATCTGCAGCGCGGCGGCAGGGATCACCACCGCGTTCTGCTGGGTGTCCACCAGCAGGCGGGCGTTAACGAACTGATTGGGGAACAGCGCGTCGTCCAGATTGCTAAAGCGCGCCTTCAGCTTTATGGTCCCGGTGGTCGCATCGATCTGGTTGTCGAGGCTCAGCAGCTCGCCGACGCTGATTTTCTGCTTATTGGTGCGATCCCAGGCTTCGACGCTGAGCGCTTTGCCCGCTTTCTGCGCCTGCACCACCGTGGCGATGCTGCTTTCCGGCAGGGTAAAGACCACGTCGATCGGGTGCGTCTGGGTAAGGACCACGATCCCGGTGGTATCCCCGCTGGAGATCTGGTTGCCGATATCGACCTGCTTTAAGCCGACGCGGCCGTCAATTGGCGCGGTAATGCGGGTCCAGTCGAGCTGCAGCTGGGCGCTGGCGACGGCCGCTTCATCAGCTTTCACCGTGCCGGCGGATTCCACCACCAGCGACTGCTGAGTGTCGAGCTCCTGGCGGGAGACGAGGTTGGTCTTCACCAGCTGCTGGTAACGAGCGAGATCGCGGCGGGCGTTGGCGAGGGTGGCCTGATCTTTCGCCAGCTGACCCTGCGCCTGGGCGAGGGCGACTTTAAACTGGCTGGGGTCGATCTGCGCCAGCAGGTCGCCGGCTTTGACCTGCTGTCCCTCCTGGAAATGAAGGCTCAGCAGTTGGCCGTCGACCCGGCTGCGGACGGTGACGGTGTTGGCCGCCGTCACCGTACCCAGCCCGGTGAGATAGCGCGGGACCGCTTCTTCGGTGGCGGTGGCCGCCTGCACCGGCGCCAGCGCGGCGCCAAAGCGGCCATGGCGTGCGCCGCCCGGCCCCTGCGGGCCCTGCCCGGCGGCGGGAGCCCCGCTGCCGCTCGTCCCGCGATCGTGCCAGAACCAGTAGGCGGCCCCGGCGATAATCACTACCGCCAGCGCGGCGCCCCAACGACGTATGTTACTGCCTTTCATTAGTTTACGGTCTCATCCTGAAGCGTTTCGCTGAATGATACTAGTTTAGTGAGGGAAGGGGCCGTAAAAATGGAGGAATTATGAAAAGAAGGTTGAGAAATGTCTGGATAACCGCCGCGACGCCGGGCGCTCCCGCGGCCGATATCCGGGGTGATATCAACTTTTAGTTTAAAAAAGCAAAAAATAGTTGTATCCGCGGGGGCTTTAATTAGATTTATGCGGTGAATAAATAAGTGCATTCTCATAATAATAAAATATGCACTTAAAAATCAACGTGTTAAATAATCAGGGGTCATTGCTGTGGCAAACGCAAACAAACTCACGCTCTTCATCGTCATTTTTATGCTGATGGGGATCCTCTCCGGCGCGGCTATCCATGCCTACGCGACGCCAACCACCGTCTCCGCCTGGGCGGACAATATTACGCTGCTCACCGATCTGTTTCTGCGGTTGATCAAAATGGTCATCGCGCCGTTGGTGTTCAGCACCCTGACGGTCGGCATTATGCGCCTCGGCGAGACGGCGACCATCGGCCGGGTAGGCGGCAAGGCGATGGTCTGGTTCATCACCTCCTCGGTATTATCCATTCTCGTCGGGCTGGTGATCGTCACCTTCCAGCACCCGGGCGCCGGGTTAAACCTGGCGGTGCCGAAAGAGGCGGTGGATACCGGCCTGGCGGTCAGCGGCATGAGCCTGAAAGGATTCCTGTCGCACACCATCCCCACCAGCATCACCGAGGCGATGGCCAACAACGAGATCCTGCAGATCGTGGTGTTCTCGATGTTCTTCGGCATCGCCGGCGCGTCGCTGGGGGAGAAGTTTAATGCTCCGCTGGTGGCGGCCCTTGACGTGGTGTCGCACATTATGCTGAAGGTGACGGGCTATGTGATGTACGTTGCGCCGCTGGCCATCTTCGCCGCCATCTCGTCGGTGATTGCCTCCCAGGGGCTGGGGATCCTGCTCAACTATGCTTCGTTCATCGGCGGCTACTACCTGGCGGTGCTGTTGACCAGCGCGGTGCTGATTGCCGTCGGCTATATGGTGCTGAAAAAAGAGGTTTTCCGCCTGCTGAACATGCTGAAAGATCCGGTGCTGGTGGCCTTTACCACCAGCAGCTCGGAAGCGGCCTATCCGAAGACCCTTGAGCGACTGGTGAAGTTTGGCTGCTCGCGCAATATCGTCTCGTTCGTCCTGCCGATTGGCTACTCGTTCAACCTCGTTGGCTCGATGGTCTACTGCTCCTTCGCCGCGATGTTTATCGCCCAGGCCTATAACGTGCCGCTGAGCTTTAGCGAGATTACGGTCATGATGCTGACCCTGATGCTGGCCTCGAAAGGTATCGCCGGGGTGCCGCGTTCGGCGCTGGTGGTGCTGGCGGCGACGATCCCCAGCTTCAATATACCGGTCGCCGGGATCCTGCTGCTGATGGGTATCGACCATTTCCTCGACATGGGGCGCTCCGCCATCAACGTGCTGGGTAATGGCATCGCCACCGCGATGCTGTCGAAAAATGAAGGGTTGCTGACCGACGAGGAAGCGCAGCCGGACTGGGAAGTGGAGAAAGCGGAAGCCTGATCCTGCCGCGCCCTTTCACTGAGGGCGCTATTCCACACGGAAAAAAGACCCCTGACAGGCACGTCAGGGGCAATGTGACGAAGTATCAGTTTTCCTCGTGTAGCGTGTTTTTTATTATATAAAGACGGGCGGTAACGTCTTTATACCGAGGAAGCGTCAGAGTTTAACGTTATGTCCGCCAGCGCTGGATATTTTTTAGCATCCTGCGACTATTTTCGGATTTACGACAATATAGCCAGGTCAATATCTTATTTTTATTGTGCTGCTGTTTGCCTACCAGCGCTCACGTAAAAGATTCATAAACTGGAAAAATTCATGATTATTATTCAGGCTGTATTTTTCCATGATCTTATTCTTATGATAGGCGGCGGTGCGGGGACTCACACGCTGCAGCGCGGCGATTTTACTCATATCCAGCCCTTCGAGAATACCGTGCGCTACGGCGGTCTGCGATCGCGATAACACGCGATGCGGACAGCTGGCGCAGCTGAGTTCCCGGCCTGCGGCGTCAGTAGCCGTGGGGGTCATACAATGCTGGAGCTCGCTTTTAATGATCGTCAGCAATTGCGGAATACTGGCCGTTTTTAGCGAAACAAAAATGACCCCTTTCAGGCAATTAATCATGAACTCATCTTCCGGCAGCTGGTCATAGCTATGGAGAATAATCAGCGAGCTTCCTCTTTTTCTGTTCTTAATCAGGGTATTACATAGGTATATTTCCCCGGGGATCACTTCGCAGATAATGATATCTTCAGCTGACAGATCGGTGTTACGCCAGGAAAAACGCGCCCGCAGATCGCCCCGGGTGAGGTCATTGACCATGGCCACCAGCGATTCACGGACAAAGGCGTTGCGGGTGTTGATGGTGACATTAATGTTTCTCATGGCGTTATTTCCTTACGCAAAACATAACGCCATGCTGTGACAAATCCTCCGGGCGTATGCGGTGTGTTGAAGATATAAAAGTACCTACAATAATTTTTTATTATTTTAAAGTGAATTATTTACGACGCATCGAACGCTTATCGTTAAAAGTCAATTTCTGCCGCCTCCTGTCTTTCAGATAGGAAATAAAACTGTATACAGAGATGCTGAAGAAAAAAATGCATAGCAATAAAACAAACCACGTTTGCATGGCCATCGTTTTTACCCTGATTGTGTTGCATGGTGTCAGAATTTGCCGCGAACGGCTAATACGTTTTGTTATATGCTTTTCTGTCCTGTGAAAATCTTACGCCATCATCCTGATGTGCTAGCACTATAAGAAAGTTCTTAAGGTCATCGTCAGTCTCATTCCTCTCATTTCTCTCAGAAAATGAGAAAAATTAACACTTACGAGTTTTTTATATCCCGCGCGGCCGCCGACGCGCCCCGTCGTTCAGGAAATAAAGGCCAGTCCCTTACCAAAGATTGCGCGAACGGGCAGGTGGATCCCCTGCTGGCGTGCCTTGTGACGCAGGCGGCTAACCACCACGTCGATCCGGTGCAGGTCAGGCTCGCTTTCATGGGAAAACAGGCAGGCATGGAGATCCAGTTTGCTGCACACTTCGTTGCGATTGCGCATCAGGAGCTCCACCAGGCGATATTCCTGCTGGGTTAACTCCAGCGTCCGGGCGTCGGGTGAAATCAGTTTATCCTCTTGCAGACGCCAGCTGCCGGGGGAGACGGCCGGCGGCGTGCCGATCGCCTCCGCAGGCGGAGCCGCCGGACGGTCCTGGCGCAGGCGCGCGCCGAGGGCGGTGAGGGTCTCGGCAAGATGGGCGAAGTTTACCGGTTTGATCAGATAGGCATCGGCCCCAAGGCTCAGCGCCTGCAGTTTATCCTGCTGCTGACCGCGGGCGCTGACCACCACCAGACCGTAGTGCCCCAGCTCATGCAGATAGTTCAGTACGCTGAAGCCATCCTCGCCGGGCAGGCCGATATCAACCAGCACGATATCCACCGGATGGCTGTGCAGTTGCCGCCAGAAGGCTTCGGCGCTGCGCGTCCCCCACACCTCGAAGCCGCGATAGCCCAGCCAGGCCAGCAGTTCATCCAGCAGATCGGCGTTATCTTCAATTATCGCCAGCCGTAAAGCCATACGTCGTTCTCCTCTTAAGCAACCGTGGGGAGGGTGAGAATAAAGGTGCAGCCGTCCGGGCCATGCTCGGCCAGCCACAGTTTGCCATCATGAGCCTGCACTATCTGACGCGCAACATACAGTCCGAGACCGGTGCCGCCTGGCACCGGCGATGTGTGCTCGCCGCGGCGGTAGCGCTCAAAGATCAGTTCCGCCTGTCCGGCGGGGAGTCCCGGGCCGTGGTCGCGAATGCGCAGCTCCGTTTGCCCGGCATCGGAATGAATATCGATGGCGATTTCACCGGGGGGCGAATACTTGACGGCGTTATCCAGCAGATTAGCGATGGCGATGCACAGCAGGCCGGCATCGGCCTGCAGCTGCGGGCTTTCCACCGCGCCGTGCTGGCGGATGTTCAGGTAGTGATCATGGGAGATGGCCACCACCGAGGCGGCCATGTTGATCACCGTCAGCAGGGCGGTCTGCTGGCGCTCGACGTGCAGATCGTGGGAGGCGAGCCGGGCGTCGGCAAGGCAGTTATCGGTGAGCTGCACCAGGCGGGTGGCGGCGCGGCCGATGCGATCGAAGCGCGCCTCCTGGCTGGTCGAGGCCGCCGAGAGGCGAAGATTCTCCAGCGCCGCCTGGATCACCGCCAGCGGGGTGCGGAATTCGTGCGCCACCATGCCCATAAACTGCCGCTGGTGGAAGCTGGCTTCACGCTCAATCTGCAGTTCGCGCGCCAGGCGTTGCTTCTGCTCCAGCTGGCGGTTTTCAGCACGCACCCGCAGGATGGCAATGATCAGCACCGTAATGATGTGGACGATCAGCGCGTACTGCCAGAGGGAATAGATCGCCATATGGAACGGGATAATCCCATGGATCGACAACTGCACCAGCACCGCGGCGACGACATAGAACGGCGGCAGCAGACCCAGCAGCAGGGTGGTACGATCGATAGCTTTTTTGCGCCACAGCCACCAGGAGGTGAACAGCAGCACCGGGGTGATAATGATGAATACTACCCCTTCAATCTGCATCGCGAAGCCGTAAAACCCGAGCGGAATACTGACCTGCAGCACCAGGTTGAGTATCACGGCGGCGATCAGCAGCTGATGAAGTCGCGGCATATTCTTCTTCAGATCAAAAATCTCGCTATGCAGCCAGAGGGCGGTAGCATAGCTGAACAGCGAGAGGCTACTGATCATAAAATCCTGGAAGGGCAGCGCGGCGTGGCCGAAGAACCACTCCGGGAAGCCGTGCAGAGCGGCCACCAGCGGATAATTGAGCGAGAAAAGACAGATGCCCCATAGCAGACGCCGGCGCAGGGCCAGCGCCAGCCAAAGCGCCACACCGCTGGCGACAGCGGCCAGGCCGAAATAGAAGCTCCAGAACGCGGTGTCGGCGGTCGCCCGCTGTACAAATTCCTGCGGCGAAGAGAGCGAGGCCAGCAGGATCAGAGTGCTGGTGCTCTGCAGGCGAAAGACCACCTCATAGCCGGCGGCGGTCGGCGGCGGGGGGAGGATCAGCACGCTTTCGCGGTAGTGCAGGTCGCTCTCGCGGGCGCCGTCGCGGTCGCCAAAGGTGCGCTGTGCCCAGGGGGCATCGCTGCCCAGAGGCCGGTAGTAAATAGTCAGATGGTCGACAAAAGAGGGGCCCAGCTGCAGCCAGCGCGGCTCCCCGGCAAACCACGTTCCCGGCAGTTCGCTGCGCAGCCACCAGGTTTTTCGCGAATAACCAAAGGAGGGGATCTGCCGGGTGGTGGCGAGCTGGTCTGTGGGCAGGGCGGCGAAGCGATCGATGGTCATCTGGCCGCTGGCGTCCGCGTACCACTGGACCGGAATATCAATGCCCACCTGGCGCGTCGCCGCCTGCGCCTGTGGGGCGACCAGCAGCAAGAATAATCCACAGCTGAGCAGCCAGCCTGCCAGGAACTGCGGCCGGCAACGCCGGACCGCTGCGAAGATCGCAGACACCCTTTTCAATCACGCCCCCTTGCGGCAAGCCAACGATACAGACCGCAGACATCTGGCTACGGTATGGATAATACGCCCCCTGAAATGGGGAAGAGTGGACAGGCCTGTCCGGACGAACAGGCCATTTTGCGTGGGAGACCAGGAATATTCCAGCGTAATCTGCAGCGCCAGGATCAGGACAGACCTGCTGCGCGGCAGCGCCGGGCGAGGGCTAGCGGAAAACCACCTGCGCCCAGCGGGCCAGCCCGGCGGTCACCGAGCCAAAATCATCGCCGCCGGCCAGCGGAATACCCGGCAGCTGAGCGGCCAGCGCCTTTTTGATCAGCGGCGAACGGGCGCTGCCGCCTGTAAGATAGATCACATCCGGGGTGGTCTGGCTGCTGTCGAGCGCGAGCCGCACCTGTTCCATAATGCGGGTCAGGGGCTGATCCAGCGCGGCTTCCAGACCCTGCTGGGCGATGGCGGTGGCCAGATCGTCCTGAATAAACGGCAGCGCGGTTTCGACGCTGGCGGCGCTGGAGAGGGCGATTTTGCTCTCTTCGGCGCTGCGCACCAGACGATAGCTAAGACGCTGGCGCCAGACCTTCAGCAGTAGAGCCACCTTGTCGGCATCCCGGGCGCTGCGCAGCAGATCGTTCAGCAGGCGGCCGTTGGCAGTGCTGTAGAAATCGCTCTGCGCCGGCACGTCGTTGATCGCCACCGCGTTCCACCACGGGAGGATCGGCAGCGCGGTGCCTTTTTCCGTTTCGCCGCCCATGCCGAGGAGGGGCATCAGGCATTTGAAGGCCAGGGCAATGTCGAGATCGTTACCGCCGATGCGGCAGCCGCTGTGGCCGAGCAGGCTCTGCTGGCGGTCGGCGCGCTCCCGCCACTGCGGGCCCATCAGCAGCAGGGAGCAGTCGGTGGTTCCGCCGCCGATATCGACGACCAGCACCCGCTTTTCTTCACTGAGGGTCGCTTCGAAATCGAGCCCGGCGGCCACCGGTTCAAACTGAAAGACCACATCGCGGAAACCGGCGCGGTGGGCGGCCCGCTCAAGGATCCCCTGCGCCTGGGCGTTCGCCTCATCGCCGCCGAGGCCCTGGAAGTTAATCGGCCGGCCAATCACCGCCTGGTCGATCTGCTCGGGCAGCTGGCTTTCGGCCTGCAGTTTGATGTGCAGCATCATGGCGCAGACCAGGTCTTCAAACAGGGCCACCTGCTGCGGCTTCAGCCCGCTGGCGCCGAGGAAGGATTTTGGCGATTTAACGAAGTAGACCTCTTCCGGATCTTCAACATACTGATGCAGCGAGGCGAGACCGAACTGCACGCTGTTGCGCAGCACCTCGATGTCTTCGTCGCGGTTGGCGGCAATGGCCCGGCGCAGCAGCGCCTGGTTTTCATCGCTGTGGGTGGGGACGTCATGATGGCGATAGAGCCACTCGCTGACCGCTTCGCGCGTTGGCGCGCAGAGCATCGAGGGCAGCAGCGCGCTGCCGTTTTCCAGTGTCAACAGCTGAGGGGTGTTTTCCCGCATCACGGCCACCGAACAGTTGGCGGTGCCGTAGTCAAAACCAATAAACATCGTCTGCAAAATCCCCATGCCGGTGAAGAAGGGGGGCGACTTTAGCGGATCGTCGCCAAGCCGACAACTGGAATTTAAAAGCAAGGCGCTGACGGTCAAGGGCGACTATCATTGAAACGCTATATAAAGGAGAGCTTATGGTGCTGTTACCCTGGACCCCGCCTTACGACTGGGCGTGGATGGTTGGTTTTCTGCAGGCGCGTGCCGTCGCCGGCGTCGAGCGCTTTGATGAAGGAGGCTATAGTCGCAGCTTTGGCGTGGAAGGCCACCGCGGGCTGATTCATCTGGCGCCGGACGAAGAGGCGCAGGGCCTGCGGGTGACCCTCTCCCCGGGGCTGCAACCGGTGGCGGAGATCTGCTATGCGCGAATTGGCCAGCTGTTTGATTTAGCCTGCGACCCGCGGCAGGTCGCCAGGGCGTTGGGCTCTCTGGCCCAGGCGCGGCCGGGGCTGCGCCTGCCGGGGGCGCTGGATGCCTTCGAGCAGGCGGTGCGGGCGGTGCTGGGCCAGCTGGTGAGCGTGGCGATGGCCGCCCGGCTCACCGCCAAAGTGGCGGCTGGCTGGGGAGAACCGCTGGCGGAGGCGCCCGGCTCTGTTTTGTTCCCGACGCCAGAGGCCCTGTCCCGGGCCGATCCGCAGGCGCTTAAGGCGCTGGGGATGCCGCTTCGCCGCGCGGAGGCGCTGATCCACCTCGCCCGGGCGGCGCTCAGCGGCGAGCTGCCTCTGACGGCGCCGGCGGATATTGACGCCGGGCTGCGTCAACTGCAGACCCTGCCCGGGATTGGCCGCTGGACGGCAAACTACTTTGCCCTGCGCGGCTGGCAGGCGAAAGATATCTTTTTGCCGGATGATTACCTGATTAAACAGCGCTTTCCGGGAATGACCCCGGCCGCCATCGCCCGCTATGCCCGCCGCTGGCAGCCGATGCGATCCTACGCGCTGTTGCATATCTGGTATACCGATGACTGGGCGCCGGCGGCGGAATAGCCGCCCGGGGCGCATACCACTGGTATCGGGACGCTGAAATCCCTATAATTGCCGCGTTTGGCGGTCCGCCGCCACCCTCCATCTCTATCCAGGTTAATCAGGTCGCAAAAATTTATGACTGATATGTCCCATCAGTGCGTCATTGTAGGCATCGCCGGCGCATCGGCTTCTGGCAAAAGTCTTATCGCCAGTACTCTCTATCGCGAATTGCGTGAACAAGTTGGCGACGAACATATTGGCGTCATTCCGGAAGACAGCTATTACAAAGATCAAAGCCATCTGTCGATGGAAGAGCGCGTCAAAACCAACTATGACCACCCGAGCTCAATGGACCACAGTCTGTTGTTCCAGCATTTGCAGATGCTGAAAAGCGGCCAGCCGATTGAACTGCCGGTATATAGCTACGTCGAGCATACCCGCACGCCGAACACCATTCACGTCGAGCCGAAGAAGGTGATTATCCTTGAAGGGATCCTGCTGCTGACCGATGCGCGCCTGCGTAACGAGCTCAACTTCTCTATTTTCGTCGACACCCCTCTCGATATTTGCCTGATGCGCCGTATTAAGCGCGACGTTAACGAGCGCGGCCGCTCCATGGACTCGGTGATGGCCCAGTATCAGAAAACCGTGCGCCCGATGTTCCTGCAGTTTATTGAACCGTCGAAGCAGTATGCCGACATCATCGTGCCGCGCGGCGGCAAAAACCGCATCGCTATTGATATTCTGAAGGCCAAAATCAGTCAGTTCTTTGAATAACCTGGCCGAATTGTGTAACGTGCAAAGAGTAGCCCTGTTGCCCTCTCCGCCGCGAAGCGTGCGGGAAGCAGCCTTATAAGGAGAAAGCCCATGCGTCTGTGTGACCGAGATATCGAAGCCTGGTTGGATGAAGGGCGACTCGCCATCAATCCGCGTCCGCCCGTTGAGCGTATTAATGGCGCGACGGTTGATGTACGGCTGGGTAATAAATTCCGCACCTTCCGTGGTCACACGGCGCCGTTTATCGATTTAAGCGGCCCGAAGGCCGAGGTCAGCGCCGCGCTGGACCGGGTGATGAGCGAAGAGATCGTCCTGCCGGAAGGGGAAGCCTTTTTCCTGCATCCGGGCGAACTGGCGCTGGCAGTGACCTACGAGTCTGTCACCCTGCCTGCCGACCTGGTAGGCTGGCTGGACGGACGCTCCTCGCTGGCGCGCCTGGGGCTGATGGTGCACGTTACCGCGCACCGTATCGACCCAGGCTGGTCCGGCTGCATCGTGCTTGAGTTTTACAACTCCGGCAAGCTGCCGCTGGCGCTACGCCCGGGTATGCCCATCGGCGCGCTGAGCTTTGAACCGTTATCGGGCCCGGCGGCCCGGCCGTATAACCGCCGTGAAGACGCCAAATATCGCGACCAGCAGGGCGCGGTGGCGAGCCGAATCGACAAGGATTGATAACGTCAACGGGGTGTTGCTGAGGGTGCCATGAGACGAATACTGACAACGCTGATGATCCTGCTGGCGGTCATTGTCGCCGGGCTTACCTCGTTGGTATTGCTGGTCAATCCCAACGATTTTCGCGCCTATATGGTGCATGAGGTGGCAGAGCGCAGCGGTTATCAGCTTGACCTTGATGGCCCGCTGCGCTGGCACGTCTGGCCGCAGCTCAGCATTCTCAGCGGACGGATGACGCTGACCGCCCGAGGCGCCGAAGAGCCGGTGATCCGCGCCGACAATATGCGCCTCGACGTGGCGCTGCTGCCGCTGCTCTCGCATCAGCTGCAGGTGAAGCAGGTGATGCTCAAGGGCGCGGTGATCCAGCTGACCCCGAAAACCGAGGCGGTTCGCGACAGCTCAGCGCCGGTGGTGCCGCATGACAACACCCTGCCGCTGGCCCCGGAGGATCGCGGATGGTCCTACGATGTGCGTCAGCTGCAGGTGGCCGACAGCGTGCTCTTCTTCCAGCATGAGAACGGCGAGCAGGTGACCGTGCGCGATATCCGTCTGCAGATGGAGCAGGATGAGAATCACCGGGCCACCGTGGATTTCTCCGGCCGGGTGAACCGTGACCAGCGCGACCTGGCGCTGAACTTCTCCGCCACCGTGCAGGGCGGCGATTATCCGCACTCCTTAAAAGCCGACTTTACCCAGCTTAGCTGGCAGTTGCGCGGCGCCGAGCTCCCACCGGACGGCATTAATGGTCAGGGGAGTCTGCAGGCCAGCTGGCAGGAAGATGACAAGACCCTGCGTTTTGACAACCTGAATCTGATGGCTAACCGCAGCACCGTTACCGGCAGCGGCAGCGTGGTGCTGGGGGATCGCCCGGACTGGTCGCTGGATTTGCACGCCACCACTCTCGATCTCGATAGTCTGCTGGCGCAAAGGTCGCCGGCGACGGACAGTAGCGCCAGTCAGCAGGGCCAGAGTCAGACGCGACCGCTGCGCCCGGTGATCGCCGACAGCGATGAGCGCGAAGATTACCAGAGCCTGCGCGGCTTCAACGGCCGAATGGCTCTTAGCGCCGACCAGCTGCAGTGGCGCGGTCTGAACTTCACCCAGGTGCAGAGCGAAATCAGCAACCAGCAGGGGCTGCTGACGGTCAGCAAAATGCAGGGCAATCTTGATGGCGGGCAGCTCTCTCTCCCTGGCACCCTGGATGCCCGCGGCGACACGCCGCTGGCGACGTTCCAGCCGGCGCTGCAGAATGTGGAGATCGGTTCGCTGATCAAAGCCTTTAACTATTCCTTAAACCTGACCGGCAAGCTGTCGCTGAGCGGCGAATTTTCCGGAACGCGCATTGACGCTGATGATTTCCGTCGCCACTGGCAGGGACAGGCTCAGCTCCAGATGGCCGATACTCGCACCGAAGGGCTGAACTTCCAGCAGCTGGTGCAGCAGGCCGTGGAACGCAGCACCAACGTGCGGGCGCAGGAAAATTACGACAATGCCACCCGCCTGGATTCCGTGAGCAGCCGGCTGACGCTGGATAACGGGCTGGTGACGCTGAACCGCCTGCAGGGGCAGTCCGACGTGATGGCGATGACCGGCGAAGGACGGCTCGATCTGCAGAAAGAGAACTGCGATATGCGCTTCAACGTGCGCGTGCTCGGCGGCTGGAAAGGGGAGGGCAAGCTTATCGACCGCCTGAAACAGACCGCTATCCCGCTGCGCATTTACGGCGAGTGGCAGTCGCTGAGCTACAGTCTGCAGGTCGACCAGATCCTGCGCAAACAGCTGCAGGATGAAGCGAAGCAGCGCCTCAACGACTGGGTTGAGCGTAATAAAGGCAGCAAAGACGGCAACGATGCCAAAAAGCTGCTCGATAAGCTGTAATTCCCACCCCCGCGGCCCGGAAGTTTCCGGGCTGTGTTTATCGTCAAAGCGTAATGTCACAATGATGCCGGGTGGCGGCTGCGTCTGACCCGGCCTGGAATGTGCGCAAGATCATCCGTTTGCGTCGCCACTTAATGTAGGCCTGATAAGCGGAGCGCCATCAGGCGGTGTGGCAGCTACGCCTGACCCGGTCTGGATTATACGGTGGGTGTCATCCCCCGATTAGTTCGCCATCCCGTAGGCCTGGTAAGCGCAGCGCCATCAGGCATTGTGGCAGCTACGCCTGACCCGGCCTGGATTATATGGAGGGTGCCATACCCCGATTAGTTCGCCATCCCGTAGGCCTGATAAGCGAAGCGCCATCAGGCATTAAACAGGATACCTGGCTATCAATTTTACGGCCCGGGATACCCCGGGCCGTTTTATGCCTGACGATTACACCTCATAATCCAGCTCATCCTGCTTTACCGGCGGGACGATCTGCACCTTCTGCACCCGATGGCTGTCGACCTGCAGCGTGCGCAGCGTATAACCGTCAATCTCAATGGTCTCCCCCACCTGCGGCACATGCTGCAGATACTCCATCAGCAGACCGGCGACGGTGTGGTACTCCCGTTTATCATCCAGCGGCAGCGGAACGTACTGCACCAGATCCTCCAGCGGCATATGGCCGTTAACCGTCCATGAGCCGTCCTGATGATGCTGAATATCGTGCCGGGCATCGATCTCCTCCACCTCATTGGGCAGATTACCGGCGATGGTCTCCATCACGTCGCTGAGGGTCACAATCCCCTCGACGGAACCAAACTCATCGACCACAAAGGCAAAATGGGTGCGGGCCTGGCGGAACTGCTCGAGCGCCGAGAGGAGCGGCAGGCCCTCCGGGAAGACCAGCGGTTGACGCACCAGCGCCTGCAGATCCAGCGGCTCCTGACGCAGGGACTGCTGGAGCAGGTCAATAACATGCACCACCCCCAGCAGATCTTCATTATCCTTCCCGCCGGTGACCACCAGCCGGGTATGCTGATTTTTCTCCACCAGGCTGCGGATCTCTTCCTCCGGCGCGCTGAGGTTGATGCGCTCAATATCATGGCGCGACGTCATAATACTGCTGACGCTGCGCTGATTAAGGTTCAGCACCCGCTCAATCATTAGTCGTTCCTGCGGATTAAACAGTGGATGTTGATCCTGATCGGCGACCAGCGACGCCGTGTCAGCATCCAGTTCAGCTTTTTCTTTCTGCCCGCTCAGCAAATTCATCACCGCTTCGGTAGTGCGCTGACGCAGCGTCATATTGGCGGAGAGGAAGCGACGGCGGTTAAACTGCGCCAACTGGTTAAGCGCTTCAATCATGACCGAGAAGCCAATGGCCGCATATAAATAGCCTTTCGGAATGATAAAGCTGAAGCCTTCAGCAATCAGGCTGAAGCCGATCATCAGCAGGAAGCTCAGACAGAGGATCACGATGGTCGGGTGGCTGTTAACGAAGCGCGTCAGCGCCTTGCTGGCCATCAGCATCAGGCTGATGGCGATAACCACGGCGGCCATCATCACCGCCAGGTGATCGACCATGCCGACGGCGGTGATCACCGAGTCAAGCGAGAAGATGGCGTCGAGCACCACGATCTGCACCACGACGGCCCAGAATTTCGCCCCTTTGCGCTGGGTGGGGTTATCGCTGTCTTTCCCCTCCAGCCGCTCATTAAGCTCGACGGTCGCTTTAAACAGCAGAAACAGGCCGCCAAACAGCATAATCAAATCGCGGGCGCTAAAGCTGAAGTCGTGAAAAACAATCAGCGGTTTGGTCAGGGTGACCAGCCAGGAGATAGAGGCCAGTAGCAGAAGACGCATGACCATCGCCAGCATCAGGCCAGTGATCCGCGCGCGGTCGCGCTGGGCGGGAGGGAGCTTCTCGGCGAGGATAGCGATAAAGACCAGGTTATCGATACCCAACACCAGTTCGATAACTACCAGCGTGACGAGACCTGCCCAGATTGACGGATCGGCAATCCATTCCATATGTATTAAAACCTGTACGACTGCGGTATGTGTTACCACGATCATGGATAAGATGAGTCTAAAATGCAATAACGACGCGGATATCGCCCTGCCGTGGGTGGATATATTTCCAGCGGATTAAGCGAACCGATAAGAATTATGTTCCGGAAAAGAACAGTGAAAAAATAACACCATGGCGGCGACCATGGAATAAGCTTGCCGATATCAGAACTATTTCCGCTGCGTTTCAGCGAGGGCGGCAAAAGGGCCTCCTCCTGCGGATCGTCACGGCGAGCGCGGATGCGCAGAGCAGAAGCGAACCGCGAAGCCCGCTCACAAAACCGGCATAATTCATATTATGAAGTGAGTGCATAATAGGGCGGATCGCGGTTCACGACCGCGGATTCAGGCTAATATGTCGTCATATCCGGCTGTTTATGCTGAAATATATTGCCTGGCGAAATTTATTATCTATATCTATTCTTTCCGGGCATACGTGCGGCGCGGCGGGTCCGGCGGCCTACAGACTCTGATGGACGGGCCTCTCAGCCACATCGCGCGGTGCAAAGGAACGAGCCGCTGAATAACCTGAACGAGAATAAGATTATTCTCACTTCTAACTGTTGGTAAAAGGGAGTTGTGTGTATTCTTTTACGTGACAGTGAATTTAAGAATTTGGCGGGCAGATGCCCGGGCAGTATCCGTGTATTATCAGTTTCAATGGATTTGTGACATGTACAATTTTGCAAAACCGCGTGTTTTGCAACCAAACAGGTGAAGATGAATATGGCGAATTTGAAAGCGGTTATTCCGGTCGCAGGACTAGGCATGCATATGCTGCCGGCCACAAAGGCAATTCCAAAGGAGATGCTGCCGATCGTTGATAAGCCAATGATTCAGTACATCGTTGACGAAATCGTCGCCGCCGGGATTAAAGAGATTGTTCTGGTGACGCACTCCTCGAAGAATGCAGTGGAAAACCACTTCGACACCTCCTACGAGCTGGAAGCCCTGCTGGAACAGCGCGTGAAGCGCCAGCTGCTGGCGGAAGTGCAGGCCATTTGCCCGCCGGGCGTGACCATCATGAACGTGCGTCAGGCGCAGCCGCTGGGCCTGGGCCACTCCATCCTCTGCGCCCGCCCGGTAGTCGGCGACAACCCGTTTGTGGTGGTCCTGCCGGATATCATCCTCGACGGCGGCACCGCTGACCCGCTGCGCTATAACCTCGCCGCTATGATCGCCCGCTTTAACGAGACCGGCCGCAGCCAGGTGCTGGCGAAACGCATGCCGGGCGATCTCTCCGAATACTCCGTCATCCAGACCAAAGAGCCGATGGTGGCTGAAGGCCAGGTGGCGCGTATCGTTGAGTTTATTGAAAAACCGGACGAACCGCAGACCCTGGACTCCGATCTGATGGCGGTGGGGCGCTACGTGCTGTCGGCGGATATCTGGGCCGAACTGGAACGTACCGAGCCGGGCGCATGGGGCCGTATCCAGCTGACCGACGCCATTGCCGAACTGGCGAAGAAGCAGTCCGTCGACGCGATGCTGATGACCGGCGAAAGCTATGACTGCGGGAAGAAAATGGGCTACATGCAAGCCTTCGTCACCTACGGGATGCGTAACCTGAAAGAAGGCACCAAATTCCGCGAAAGCATTAAAAAACTGCTGGCCTGAGCGCCAGCCTGAAACCGAGCGGCAAGACTGAAGCATTCGTCCTGCCGCTCATAACGTTATGCAGAAATTATTCATAACGCGAATGTTATAACGATTGTAAAGAAACGTATGGCTTCGGAGACTTCTGGTAGTTTGTCTCTGGCCTCTGTGGTGCAATGGTCGGAGTAGCGGCAATAATGCTTTATGAATAGTCACTTAGTGCGACAATTCCTAAAGCGAAGGGAAAGCGGTCAACGACAGCCAAAAATAAAACTTGACTGCGATCATGTTTCCGCTTTAAACATCTCACTTGCATGCATAAAAATGTGAAATGAATTGGCATGCGAGCTGGTACAGACATTACGGATAATCCCTGAGCACGGCAGTGGACATCATCGAAGGATCACAGGTATATGAACTGGCAACTCATCTCATTTTTTGGCGATAGCACCGTTTTGCTGCCCAGCGCAGCGGCGCTGTTTATTGTCCTGATGCTGCGTAAAACGTCGCGGTTGCTGGCGTGGCAGTGGGGTTTGCTGTTCGGTATCACCGGCGCCATTGTCTGCGCCTCCAAACTGGCCTTTATGGGCTGGGGTCTGGGTATTCGCGAGCTGGATTACACCGGCTTCAGCGGCCACTCCGCGCTCTCCGCGGCCTTCTGGCCTATCTTCCTGTGGCTGCTCAGCGCCCGTTTCTCCGTCGGTCTGCGTAAAGCGGCCGTTATTACCGGCTATGTTCTGGCCGCCGTGGTGGGCTATTCGCGGCTGGTCATCCATGCGCATTCCGTCTCGGAAGTGATTGCCGGCCTGCTGCTGGGCGCTGCTGGCAGCGCTTTGTTCCTGGTGTTGCAAAAACGTACCTCTGATCCGGAAAGCGTGAATATCTCATGGGGCGGTGTCGCATGCCTGGTGATGGTCCCTCTTATCCTGTTACATAGCGGCAGCAAAGCGCCGACTCAGTCCCTGCTGGGACAAATCGCCACCGCGGTGGGGCCGCTGGATAAACCCTTTACGCGTACCGATCTGCACAAGCAGGCCTGGTAATCGCCATTTGTTTTACAGGGGAAATTAAGTTTTCGCCGGTTAATTAGACAAATAAGAAAATAATCTACTATATATCCGGTAATTGATAATTCATATTTATGAAATAATGAAGTGCTACTACATTATTATTGCATATTTGTCTGGATATAGCTTTGATCAGACGTTTCTTAAATGCGCTGAGACGTTACCTGATGCACATTCAATGAATATCCAGACACAGGAAACTATTAGAAATTGTAGTTGACTATAACGCCATCATCTGATTTTTGCATGATGACGAGCTATGTAAAAAGACGTTTTTTTACAGTCAGTTAGCTGCGTGTGTGATGATGTAGCAGTACCGGGAAGATCTCTAACCCTGGAAATCAGTGAATAATCTTAATTGGTGACCCGCTTATTTTTTGTCAGTAGAACGACAGGCGGCATTAATTGGCAGATATTCGGTAACAACACTCCCAATTGTGACCGAAATCCCGTAAACTTAACGCCGCCAAAAATAATGGCCTGACCAATTATTCATCCACAGGTCGATAAAAATTAAGTCGTTCAGGTAGTCAGTGCGCTGGTAGCTGTTAAGCCAGGGGCGGTAGCGTCGCTGAAGCCGCTTGCTGTTGCACAGAGGTTCTCTTCAACGGCTGTAAATATCGACCCGGTCAGGATGATCATCATCAATAGATATCTATCAATTTTCTACGGGTATCCTCAGAAGTTGGCCAGGAGCGGCTGCTGATATCGCCTGGATATTAACTTTCCTGTCTCATCGATAGCCTGTAGGGTAAAATTCGCCTACATTGTGAGCTGAGTGGATGTTATAAGGCTAACAAGCAGCTTAGGGTAAATGTACTTGCCTCGCCGGTGTTGCACAGCGAAGTCAGCTGGTGCCGCGAGCGCTTTCTATCTTGGTATTCCCCTCATTCTCATTGAGATACGACAGCGGGGCTGAAAATGGATCTTGTACAATGATAAAAATTGCGCGCATTGCCGTGACGTTGGGTTTGCTTTCCTCCCTGGGAGTCCAGGCTTACGCGGCCGGGTTAGTGGTAAATGACAACGACTTGCGTAACGATCTGGCCTGGCTTTCCGATCGCGGGGTCATCCATCTGAGCCTGTCGACCTGGCCGCTGAGCCAGGAAGAGATCGCCCGGGCACTGAAAAAGGCTAAACCGTCCTATTCTTCTGAACAAGTGGTGCTGGCGCGTATTAACCAGCGACTGTCTGCTTTGAAAGCCGATTTTCGGGTCACCGGCTACACTTCAACCGATCAGCCGGGCACTCCGCAGGGGTTTGGCCAGACGCAGCCGGCAGATAATTCGTTAGGCCTGGCGTTCAACAACAGCGGCGAGTGGTGGGATGTCCACCTCCAGGGCAACGTCGAAGGAGGGGAGCGGATCAGCAACGGGTCGCGCTTCAACGCCAACGGCGCCTACGGCGCGGTGAAGTTCTGGAACCAGTGGCTCTCTTTTGGTCAGGTTCCGCAGTGGTGGGGACCTGGCTATGAAGGTAGCCTGATCCGCGGGGATGCCATGCGGCCGATGACCGGTTTCCTGATGCAGCGCGCAGAGCAGGCGGCGCCAGAGACCTGGTGGTTGCGCTGGGTCGGCCCATGGCAGTACCAGATCTCCGCCAGCCAGATGAATCAATATACCGCGGTACCCCATGCCAAAATTATCGGCGGTCGTTTTACCTTTTCACCATTCCAGTCTTTAGAATTAGGCGCATCACGCATTATGCAGTGGGGTGGGGAAGGCCGACCGGAATCCTTCAGCAGCTTCTGGGATGGCTTCACTGGCCATGATAATACCGGGACAGATAATGAACCGGGGAACCAGTTGGCCGGCTTTGACTTTAAGTTCAAACTCGAGCCAACTCTCGGCTGGCCGGTGAGCTTCTACGGACAGATGATCGGCGAAGATGAGTCAGGTTATCTGCCTTCGGCCAATATGTATCTGGGCGGTGTGGAAGGCCACCACGGCTGGGGTAAGGATGCGGTAAACTGGTACATTGAAGCGCATGATACGCGCAGCAATATGAGCCGAACCAATTACAGCTATAACCATCATATCTATAAAGATGGTTACTATCAGCAGGGCTATCCGCTGGGTGACGCAATGGGCGGGGATGGTCAACTTCTTGCTGGTAAGGTTGAGCTGATTACGGAGGATAACCAGCGCTGGAGCACGCGTTTGGTATATGCAAAGGTTAACCCAGAGAATCAGTCGATCAATAAAGCATTCCCTCATGCTGATACCTTGAAAGGTGTACAGCTTGGCTGGAGCGGAGATGTTTATCAGTCGGTTCGTCTGAATACCTCACTGTGGTATACCAACGCTAACAACAGCGACAGCGATGATGTTGGGGCCAGCGCAGGGATAGAAATACCGTTTAGTTTATAAGGCTGAATGCTGAAAATAAGGGGAGAGCGGTGGTAGCGCTGCAGGATGCAGTCAGCTTTTCTCTCTCCGCAGGCTGGTAAGGAAGCAACGGCCATGACAGCTGCTCAGGAATTGGCAAATTTTGATTTACTGATGATGTGACATTATGAAGAAAAAAATTGTTAGATTTTCGGCATTAGCATTGGCGATTGGGTTTTTATCGGGTTGTACAATCATCCCAGGTCAGGGATTAAACAGTCTACGCAAGAACGTGGTTGAGCTTCCGGATAGCGACTACGATCTGGATAAATTGGTTAATGTTTACCCTATGACACCAGGGCTTATCGATCAGCTTCGTCCAGAAACCGTTCTTGCTCGTCCCAACCCGCAACTAGATAATTTATTGCGCAGTTACGAATATCGCATTGGTGTGGGCGATGTATTGATGGTTACGGTATGGGATCACCCGGAGCTGACAACGCCTGCAGGGCAGTACCGAAGTGCCAGCGACACCGGTAACTGGGTGAACTCAGATGGCACCATTTTCTATCCTTATATTGGTAAGGTGCAGGTGGCAGGTAAAACCCTTAGTCAAGTACGGCAAGACATTGCCAGTCGATTGACTACCTATATTGAAAGTCCACAGGTCGATGTCAGCATTGCAGCTTTTCGATCGCAAAAAGCCTATGTGACCGGTGAAGTTACTAAATCGGGCCAACAGCCAATAACTAACATTCCCCTAACAGTTATGGATGCTATAAATGCTGCTGGTGGATTAGCTACAGATGCAGACTGGCGAAATGTTGTACTGACTCACAATGGTAAGGATACAAAGATTTCTTTGTATGCATTAATGCAGAAAGGTGATTTGACACAGAATCATTTGCTTTATCCTGGTGATATACTATTTGTCCCGCGAAATGATGACTTAAAAGTTTTTGTGATGGGGGAAGTAGGAAAGCAGAGTACGCTTAAGATGGATCGAAGCGGCATGACGCTTGCTGAAGCGCTTGGTACCTCAGAGGGAATGGCGCAGGCAACGAGTGATGCAACTGGTGTCTTTGTGATTCGCCAGTTAAAAGGCGATAAGAAAGGAAAAATTGCCAATATTTATCAATTGAATGCACAGGATGCCTCAGCAATGGTGCTTGGCACCGAATTCCAATTGCAGCCCTATGATATTGTTTATGTGACGACAGCACCTTTGGTTCGTTGGAATCGTGTCATATCACAGCTGGTGCCGACGATAACAGGCGTACATGATATGACAGAAACTGCCCGTTATATCAAATCTTGGCCATAATTATGTTTAATTCTATCCTAGTTGTTTGTACAGGAAATATATGCCGCTCACCAATTGGTGAGCGATATTTACGTTCGCTTCTGCCAAATAAGAAAATAGATTCAGCAGGGACAAGTGCTTTGGTTGATCATGCTGCTGATGAAAGTGCTATTTTAGTCGCGAGTAGTCATGGTATTTCTTTGGATGGACATGTGGCGAAACAATTCACTTCTTCTTTAGGTCGACAATATGATTTGATTCTAGTCATGGAAAAATATCATATAGAACAAATCGGTCGCATAGCTCCTGAAGCTCGGGGTAAAACAATGCTTTTTGGGCACTGGTTAAATCAAAGAGACATTCCAGATCCATATAGGAAAAGTAATGAAGCATTTTTATCTGTATATAAGCTAATTGAGCAAGCTGGCGGGCTATGGGCTCAAAAATTAGGTGCATAATTTAGGAAAACTCGTATGTCATCAGTTATAAATAAATCTACATCTAAAGATGATGAAGGGCTTGATTTAGGACGTTTACTTGGAGAAGTTATTGACCATAGGAAGCTAATAGTGTCAGTAACGTCTCTCTTTACTTTACTTGCTTTACTTTATGCTATTTTCGCAACGCCAATTTATCAGGCCGATGCACTTATACAAGTTGAGCAAAAACAAGCAAATGCGATACTCAGCAATTTAAGTCAGATGCTACCCAACAGTCAGCCTCAGTCAGCACCAGAAATTACACTGTTGGGCTCAAGAATGATTTTAGGTAAAACAGTCGATGATTTAAACCTTCAAATAAGAGCAAAACAAGATTACTTTCCAGTCTTTGGTCGTGGTTTAGCAAGATTGTTAGGAGAAAAACCAAATAACATCTCTATTTCAAGGCTCTACATAAAAAATATTGAAGGTGATGAGGTTCCAGAAATAAAATTAACCGTATTAGATGAACGTAACTACAAGCTTGATGTCGGCGATTTGGTTTTAAAAGGAAAAACTGGTAGTTTTCTGGAAAAAGATGGTATTGCATTATTAGTTGATAAAATCGAAGCCACTCCAGGGACAACTTTTTCTATAAAATATGTCAGTCGGCTTAAAGCGATATCTGATCTACAAGAAGCATTAGAAGTTGCAGATCAAGGTAAAGATACTGGTATGTTAGGAATTTCATTAACAGGTGATAATCCAGTATTAATAGAGAAGATCGTTGATAGCATAAGTAATAATTATTTAGCTCAGAATATTGCTAGACAAGCAGCACAAGATGCGAAAAGTTTAGATTTTTTAAATGAACAATTGCCGCAAGTACGAAGCGATTTGGATCTTGCTGAAGATAAGCTTAATAAATACCGACAACAAAATGATTCTGTTGATCTATCTCTTGAAGCAAAATCTGTACTGGATCAGATTGTTAATGTAGATAATCAATTAAATGAATTAACATTTCGTGAGTCTGAAATTTCACAATTATATACTAAAGAGCATCCAACATATAAAGCATTGCTAGAAAAAAGGAAAACGTTACAGGACGAAAAAGCGAAATTAAATAAACGCGTAGCTAATATGCCAGAAACACAACAAGAAATATTACGTCTTAGCCGTGATGTTGAATCTGGCCGCGCAGTATATATGCAATTACTTAATAGGCAACAAGAGTTAAGTATTTCTAAATCAAGCGCTATTGGCAACGTCCGTATAATTGACAATGCTGTAACAGAAATTAAACCAGTTAAGCCGAAGAAAATACTAATAGTTCTGATTGGTATAGTGTTTGGTGGAATAGTATCTATTGGGCTAGTTTTATTACGTGTATTCTTGCGTAAAGGTATCGAAAGCCCAGAACAATTAGAAGAAGTTGGATGTAACGTGTATGCAAGCATACCAGTTGCTGAAGCTTACACTAAAATCACTGAGCAATCAAAGAAATGGTCTCGCAAAGAAAACAAAATAAATCAAGGGTTTTTAGCCGTTGATAATCCAGCTGACTTGGCCATTGAAGCAATCAGAGGATTAAGAACCAGCCTTCATTTTGCAATGATGGAATCGAGAAATAACGTTCTTATGATCTCAGGTGCGAGTCCGAATGCAGGTAAAACCTTTGTTAGTTCAAATTTATCTGCTGTTATTGCACAGACAGGAAAGAAAGTTATCTTTATTGATACTGATATGAGGAAAGGATATACGCACAAATTATTTAATGTCAGTAATGATAATGGATTGTCTGATATACTTTCAGGTAAAATCTCAATAGAGAAAAGTATTAAAAAAATATCTTCAGCTGGATTTGACTATATTAGTCGAGGCATGGCTCCTCCTAATCCAGCTGAGCTTTTAATGCATAAGAGATTTGCGGAACTAATAAATTGGGCAAGCGAAAACTATGACATTGTAGTTTTGGATACTCCACCGATTCTCGCAGTAACAGATCCTGCTGTAATTGGACACTATGCAGGTACAACTTTACTTGTTGCCCGTTTTGAACTGAATACAGTTAAAGAAATAGAGGTAAGTATTAAGAGATTTGAAAATACTGGCATTCAAGTAAAAGGTTGCATATTGAACGGTGTTGTGAAGAAAGCTAGCAGTTATTATGGCTATGGCTATAGTCATTATGGATACTCATATAAAGATAATAACTAAGCTATGAAATAAGTGTAGTCATACTTGATGACTACACTTATTGCGTATTGAAATCTTATAAATCATATAGAAACAAATTATCTAGCAAGAGAGGGTATGATGACGCTTATCGTCAGGAATATCATAGTCAGTCTTTCATTGGCAATATCAGATTTTTTAGCATTCGTTGCATCTCTTTATATTGCAATTGGGTTGCTTTGCATTACATCTGATGATTATGTTCAAATTGTCTCGACTGGACAAGTTGAGGGATGGACAATATTACATTGGCTGTTGGGTTTTTGCTGTGTTGGTTGGTATTCAATGAGATTGAGGCATTACTTCTATCGTAAAACCTTTTGGTTTGAGTTGAAGGAAATGCTTCGAACATTAATTATTTTTGCTGTTATTGAAATTGCGGTCATGGCTTTTGCTACATGGTCGTTTTATCGTACATTATGGTTTTTGACATGGTTTTTAATCCTCATTTTTGTTCCATTGGCCAGAATGGGAGCAAAACGTATTTTAGATATATTAGGAATTTGGCAAAGAGACACTTGGATTATTGGAAGTTCTGAAAATGCTCAAGAAGCATATAAAGCAATAACAAGTGAACGGAATTTAGGTTTAGTTGTTGTTGGCTTTGTAGAGACTCCCGGCGGTGTGTGCGCAGGGGAGAAAATAGACGGAATACCAGTAGTTAATAATAATATAGAATGGTTAAGGACAATAAATACAAAAACACAATTTATTGTAGCAGTAGAGTCCCATCAGAGTGAGATACGTAACACTTGGTTACGCAATTTCATGATTAAAGGTTATAGATTTGTTTCTGTAATTCCTACATTAAGAGGGATGCCATTAGACAGTACAGATATGTCATTTATTTTTAGTCATGAAGTAATGATATTTCGTGTGCAACAAAATTTAGCAAAACTCTCATCAAGAATTATTAAAAGACTTTTCGATATTCTAGGCTCTATTTTTATTATTTCAATATTATCCCCATTGTTGCTATATATTAGTGTTAAAGTAAAAAAAGATGGTGGACCATCTATCTATGGCCATGAAAGGATTGGGAAAGGTGGAAAATCATTTAAGTGTCTCAAATTTCGATCCATGGTAATAAACTCAAAAGAAGTTCTTGAAGAGTTGTTAGCTTCAGATCCTGAAGCCAAACGTGAATGGGATGCGACATTTAAGTTGAAAAATGATCCTCGTGTAACCAAGATCGGTGGGTTCTTAAGAAGAACAAGTCTTGATGAATTACCTCAATTATTTAATGTATTAAAGGGAGAGATGAGTTTAGTTGGCCCACGGCCAATTATTACAGCTGAATTGGAACGTTATAATGAAGAGGTAGATTACTATCTATTAAGTAAGCCAGGGATGACGGGATTGTGGCAAGTTAGTGGTCGTAGCGATGTTGACTATGAAACGAGAGTTTACCTTGATGCTTGGTATGTCAAAAACTGGTCCATGTGGAATGATATTGCTATTTTGTTCAAAACAGTTGGCGTTGTATTAAAAAAAGATGGTGCATATTAACAGTGCATCTTTAATAAAAAAGAGAGTTAATATGAAATGTTTCATTGCAATACCAACATATAATGGCGGACAAATCTGGCATAGTGCTGTTAACAGTATTAAAAAAAATGCTCCGGCAAATACGTTAGTGCATGTAATTGATTCTGGGAGTAAAGATGATACTGTATCGATAGCCAAGGAAGCTAATTTTGATGTTATATCGATTGCGAGTAATGATTTCAATCATGGCGCAACAAGAAATATGGCCATAAAAAAATATGTAAAAGAATATGATATCGTTGTGTTTCTAACTCAAGATGCTATTCCTGAACCTAATTTCATAAATACTATAATAAATGTGTTCAGTGATGAAAATATTGCTTGTGCTTACGGCAGGCAATTACCTCATGAGGACGCGAACCCATTAGCAAGACATGCGAGAGGTTTTAGTTATCCTGATAAGTCACATATTTGTGATGCCTCTGACATACCCCGTATGGGAATAAAAACAGTATTCATGTCAAACTCATTTTCAGCATACAGATTATCAGTATTTGAAGAGTTAAATGGTTTTCCATCAAACACGATACTTTGTGAAGATATGTATTTCACGGCAAAAGCAGTATTAGCAGGGTACAAAGTAGCATATGTATCTGAGGCGCGAGTAAGGCATTCTCACAATTACACGCCAAAAGAGGAATTTAAGAGATATTTTGATATTGGTGTGTTTCATGAGATGGAGCCTTGGATACGCGAAGCCACAGGTGGAGCTGGAGGTGAGGGGAAAAAATTCATCATCTCTGAGTTTAAATTTTTAATTAATAATGCACCGTTATGGATACCGATAGCATTAATCAATAATTTCATGAAAATATTAGGTTATAAGTTAGGCCTTAGATTTAAAATCCTTCCGAAGAAGTTTGTAAAATCTCTAAGTATGCACAAACGATATTGGGATAAGTAAATGGTTCAAATGCAATTATAATTCATGGAAAGGGGTAGTATTTTAATTTATTATTCATTTTGCTGTTGGTACTATCTTTTTCAAAAATAAACTAAGCCTGTCAATAGTATCATATGGTAATGAAAAATATACAGTGCTATGGTTAATATTATTAGTGGTAACGCATGAATAATTAGGGCAAACAAATGAATAATACCGATAAATTAAACAAAAAAGTCAGCGTATATATTTCCACTCATAATAGACTTGAAAGATTGAAAAGAGCGATACAGTCTGTTTTGAACCAAGAATACAGTAATCTTGAATTATTAGTATGCGATGATGCCTCAAATGATGGTACAAAAGAATATATGGAGGAACTATGTTCCAAAGATAATAGAGTAAAATATTTTAGAAATGATGTTAATAAAGGTGCTTGTGCAACACGTAATTTAGGTATCCGTCATGCAACTGGTTTTTTTATTACCGGCTTGGATGATGATGACGAATTTACATTTGATCGAATAAAATTATTCGTTGAAAATTGGGATGATAGATATTCTTTCCTAAGTTGTAATTTTTATGATTGTTATAAAATAAAGCATAAGAAAATACATTACAAAAAAAATCTTAAACCAATTATCTTAACTTATAAGGATATTCTTTTTAAGAACTTGGCATCTAATCAAGTTTTCACATTGACTGAAAGATTGAGATCCATTAACGGATTTGACGTTAATGTAAAAAGATTACAAGACTGGGATACTTGGTTAAGATTGAGTGCAAAATATGGTGAATTTATGGTATTGCCATATGCTACATATTTAATGCACCACGATCATCTTCCGGGTGAACAAAGAGTATCAAAAGCATATCCATTTTCACGTGCGTTGCATGAACTTAAAATGAGGAACAATCAACTATATGATAAAGAGGAGCAAAGTTTTGTTGATTATTTAGTCGCGTTAGAATCAAATAATGGACAAATTGTAGAAAGTATAAAATGGGCCTTAAAAAGGAAAGAACCAAAATATATAGCCAAATACTTGATTCAGTATGTGAATAAAAATACAAACAAATAATAGAGGAACATATGAATTGTTTAGTGATAATTGTCACCCATAATAGCCAAAAGCATATACAATGGTGTATTGATGGTCTGGAATCGTCCAAGTCGCTATTAAAAATAAAAGTTATTGATTCAGGCTCAACTAATATAAGTTACCTAGACAATATTTCGTCAAAACATAGATTGGAAATCATAAAAGAAAATAATATAGGTTTTGTTAAAGGAAATAACTTAGCTCTCCAGAGTGATGAGAACTTTGACTGGGTTCTATTGTTAAACCCTGATGCCCGCATCGAAGGTGATAGACTCGATGAACTTCTAAAAGTAGCAACTGACGTCAATAATTCTAATGTTGGTATCTTCTCTGTACCTTTAGTTCGTTTTTCTATCGACGAGATGCAAGATATGCAAGTCTACGATTCGCTTGGCATCGATGCAACTCGATATGGTCGCTGGTTTGATATTGGCTCAGGGGAAGAAACCAAAGTTCTTACTAAAGAACTAATTGATGTACCAGCTGTATGTGGTGCTCTTATGCTTATAAGGACCAAAGCCTTAGAACTGTGTTTAGATAAATCAGCAAAGAAAGGTTTCGAAAGTAGTTATTATATGTACAAGGAGGATATAGAATTATGTTTAAGGATTAAAAAAAATGATTGGAGAGTTGTTTTAGTCAATAGCCTTCAAGCATTCCATTGCAGAGGTTGGAATAAACCAAGAAAAGAAATTAGTCATTGGGCTAAATATCATTCTGCGAAGAACGACATAGATATTGCATTAAGATATAGAAGGCAGTTTTTGCCTTATGCTTTATGTAAGTACTTATGGGTAAACGTATTTGAACGCTTTGGTTTAATGTAAATAGGTATATTATGCCTCACTTTCTCGATAACCAAATAATATTGCTTTATTTCTTATTGTCTGTGGTAATATTATTCTTCGCATCACTAAGTATAATTTCTAAAAACAACAAATTAGACAATGCAACACTTTTCTTTGCCTTTGTTTTAATTACTTGTTTCTATGGATTACGTTTTCCAGGCACCACAGATACAAAAATGTATCTGGCAGAATTCGATAGCTTGTCTAATCTAGCCTCCTTCACATGGGGATGGGGATTCTATGGGTTAATGAAATTCATTGCTCTATTTGGAAAATCGCATGATATTTATATATTTATATCTTCATTATTTTTAACTTCTTGTTTGTTGATTTTTATTCTATTCACCTTTAAAGGGAAAAGTTATAAATCACTCTTTTTAATGGCTTGTTTTTATAGTTGGGACGTTCTTGAATTATCAACGAATGCCTATAGACAGGGCGTAGCTGCCTTAATCGCAGGGATCGCTTGTGTATTATTTTACAGGAAGCGGTTTTTATCAGCCACTTTATTGTTTTATGTTGCATTATCATTTCATTGGGGAGCTGTTGTTGTTGTACTTGCATGCATAGTATCTTTCTTTTTCTTGAATTCAAGGATGATTGTTTATGCAGCAAGATTTGCTCTTGTCATGTTTTTGTGTGCAATTTTCATAAAAGTAGATATTGTTGGACTGCTATATGAGCATGTATCATCTTTGGGTTTTTTATTCAGTGGTGTTAATCTGTCATCTAAAGCCGACGCTTATTTGGCTGGTGGGGTGGAAGGTGCTAATTTTTATGACTTTAATATTCCTAGAAGAATTTATAATATATTGACAACCATTATTCCATTAGGGATGTTTGTTATTTATACAATTAATAAAAAAAATATGGAGTATTTCTTTTCTGATTCTCAGAAAGTATGTATTCTTGCACTTTTCTCTCTTTTAAGTATTTACGGGGTTTTGTTAATTTCAATGACATGGTTTATGCGGAATTTCTATTGGAATACTTTTTTTGCATGTGCTTTTTATCCGTTGTTCCTTGAATTTATACAACAAAAAATTCCGAAAAAGTTAACGAAATATTGCATCGCATTTTCTGTGTTTTTACTGCTGCTTTCTTGTATAACTATGTGGCGAACACCTTCAATCTTTATTTCATACCCTTAACGAAGATTTTAACAATGGGGAGTATTCATGAAAAAAGAACTTTTATATATAGTTACAATGTTAACTATACCGCTTTCTGTTTCGGCAATTAGTGAAGAATTAAAATTTAATTATCTCGGTAAGCCAGTTTCGTCCTCTAACGGATATTCACCAATGTATTTGCAAGGTATCTATGCATCAAGAGATACCTTCGGAATGAGACAATCGGCAGTAGTTGCTTCATTTAAAGCTAATTCAAAGAATCCCTTTAGCTTCCCAGTATTAGGGATTAACTCGTTATATGGATTAGTTGATTATAAAGATCGTGACTCTGTCGCACTTTATGCTGATAACACGGCTCCAGATTATAACGGATGGGAAATATTATCTGCAGATAAAATAACGCCTACATCAATACTTTCAAATAGTATTGATCCAACTTTAATCAAGCCGGGAATGATAATTGAAACAAAAACAAATCCTAAGTGGACAACATATGTTATTTCAGTAACTAAAGGTAAAATTATCACAAGTGGTTGGGTTAATATGCAAACGAGGCATATGGGATATCCTAAAGCACAAACTCTCTTGATCAATCCAGTAACTAAAATTTGGGCTGCAAACTTTAATATTACAATTCCAGAAAACTCAAGAGCTGTTAAAGGCGTTGTGCAAGAAAATGGCATTGTCAATAATAAAATCAATAATGGCATAATTAACGGTATAGATACTGTCATTTTACCTTATTCTAAATATGGTGGTAGTTCAGCATATGTAGCCCGTTCCGCTAATACGGGGTTAAACCAACAATGGGAGAATGGTTTTTTATCGCTTGGTAACAAATTTGGGTTTGTAAGTTTAAGCAAAGAGGTCAACCATGTTAATGTCAGTTTTCTAGATGCATCTAATGCAGATATTGGAGTTAAATTTTTAGGAAGCAATAAAAAACATTCAATTGAATGGTCCGATGGACAAAAAGTAACTGCATCAATTTCCCCTAGTGGTGAAGTAGAAAAAATAAATTATAAAACAAAAGTTATTAAGAATAGCGACGAATTAACTGACTCTTTTTCACAATATATATTCATGACAAAAAATGATATCACAGTTCAATTGCCTGCTAGTAAAGTACTCACTGATGGTTATACATTAAAGCTCTTATCAATCGGTGATGGGAAATGCAATATCACTTTTACATCAGATGTTAAGATCATTGGTGAAGTCGAGTATAAAAACTTTAATTGGCATAAAGAGATAGTTTTTCTAGATCATAAATGGTATTTAATTTAAGTCAAGCTTATCAATATAAGGATTATTATGAAGTTATTATTGGTTGGTAATCATACTTGTGGCAACCGCGGCGATGCTGCAATTCTTCGAGGTTTGTTGAATTGCTTGCGACAAATTGATAATAAGATAGAGATTGATATTATCAGTCGCTATTCTATTAGCTCATCATACTTGTTAAATGAAATGGTTGAACAAGATATTTTATATTCTAAAGGTCATGCCAATAAACCAGGTTTTTATGCCAAGGTAAAAGCTAAAATAAATAATTATATGATGCCAAAAGTTTTAATGGCTCACTACAAGAATGAAGGTGTTTTTAAATACAAAAAATTACCACCGCATATCATTGAGTTTACTAATAAAGTTAGAAATTATGATGCTGTTATCCAAGTCGGCGGTTCATTTTTTGTAGACTTGTATGGCTCTGCACAATTTGAACACATATTTTGTTCTTTGCTTGCAAAAAAACCAATTTATTTGGTAGGACACAGCGTCGGACCATTCAAAAATAGTGACTTCAAACGCATTGCAATGTTTGCATTCAAATATTGCAATGAATTGATACTTAGAGAAAATGTCAGCAAGCAACTCCTTGTTTCTGAAAATTTTCAGATGGATAATGTAACTGATGGCGTAGATACGGCATTTCTTGTAGACAATAATGTCACATCTGATAACGATTATATAATTGATCACTGGAATGAAATCATTTCGCATAATAAAACGGTAGCACTGACTGTTCGCAAGTTAGCTCCCTTTGATAAACGTCTCGGGGTAACCCAAGAAGAATATGAATTAGCTATTGCTGGAATAATCGAACATATCCTTAGTCTTGGATATCAGGTAGTAATTTTCTCTACATGTACTGGTATTGAAAGTTACAACAATGATGACCGTATCGTTGCTCTTTCTGTTAAAAATAAGGTTAAGAATACAGAATCTGTTCATGTTGTAATGGATGAGATTAATGATATCCAGTTAGGAATACTGCTAAATAAATGTAGTTTCACAATCGGAACTCGGCTGCATTCTGCAATTATCTCTATGAACTTTGGTACTCCGGCAATAGCTATAAATTATGAGCATAAATCCAAAGGGATAATGAACTCTCTAAATGTTGATAACTTATCTATTGATGTTAAAAACCTATTTGATAATGTTATTATAGAAAGAGTTGATTATCTTCACAATAATCTAGACGAAGTGAAAAATAAAATAGAACAAGGCGTTTCAAAAGTTAAGAATGATGGCCGTTTGATGTTGGAAAATATCATTAATAAAATTGGTGTGAAATGAAAATTTTATTTTTTTGTGTTAAATTCCCTTTGGCATCCGAAACATTTGTGCTGAATCAAATCGTTTCCTTTATTAAAATGGGTTATGAAGTTGAAATTCTTTCTGTTTATCCGGGCGATCTAGATAAGTTACATGAAGATTATATTAAATACGAATTAAGAAACAAGGTTTCGTATATTTTCGATAAAGATATTTCGTTGAATAATAAAATATATCAACTTGGCATTAGAGCTTGGTATTCAATAAAGTCGTTAGTTAAAGGGCATTTCAGTGCTTTTAATGTTTCACAATTTGGTTTTTTAAGTTACTCTCTTGTCTTACCGTCGCTTATTGGTCGAATGAATAAAAAATTAAATGGCGATATTATAGTCGCTCATTTCGGACCATGCGGAGTTCTTGCTAATGCATTGAGATCATCTTCTCTATTACAGGGGAAGGTCGTGACCGTCTTTCATGGTTATGATTTATCTGCTACAGTTTTACTCAAACGATATACACTTGCTTATAAATCTCTTTTTTTACAAGGAGATTTATTTCTCCCTGTAAGTAATATGTGGAAAAATAGACTGTTAGACATGGGCTGCACTGAAGAAAAAATTGGTGTTGTTCGAATGGGGATTCAATTAAAGGATTTTCCTTTTAAACCTCGTAAGCTAAATACAGATTGTATACGGTTAATTTCAGTTTGTAGATTGACTGAAAAAAAAGGCATTAAGTATGCAATTTCAGCTTGTAATATTCTGAACCGTGCAGGATACAACTTTCATTATACTATTATAGGTTACGGAGAATTATTGGATGAATTAAATAAAATGATTATAGATTTAGATTTAAAATCGAAAGTTGATATTATTGGTTTCCAGCCGCAGTCAATTGTAAAAAAAATGCTTTCTAACAGTGATGTTTTTCTTTTGCCCTCAGTTACCGCTTCTAACGGGGATATGGAAGGGATCCCAGTCGCTTTAATGGAAGCTATGGCTACAGGATTACCTGTAATTTCATCATATCATAGTGGAATCCCTGAGCTGATACAAAATGATTATTCTGGTTGGTTGTGCCAAGAAGGTAATTCTCAAGAAATTGCTAACTGCATAATCAAACTTATAGAAGATAAAGTGGAAATAAATGCTATCGAGAAAAACGCCAGAAATCACATCGAGGTAAACTTTAACCAAGATAATGAATATAATAAAATGGCAACAATGTTGGAGCATATTAGATGAGTGGTCTAAAGAGCCAAGCCTTGTGGCTATTATTCTCTAATTTTTTTTCAGCGATATTGCAGATAATTCAGATAAGTGTCTTGGCGAGGCATTTAGAATTACATGAGTTAGGTGTGTTGGCAATTGTAAATTCCATTCTTATGATTGCTATGATATTACAAGATATGGGGATGAGTAGTTATATTGTTCATAAGCAGAACCTTACTCGTAATGAGCAGAGTACTATATATTGGGTCAATTTCCTACTAAGTCTTTTTGCTGGATTACTCGTATTTATTTGTGCATTGCCTTTGGCCAAGTTTTATGCGATGCAAAATCTTGCCCCTTTGGTTATGTTGGCCAGTATTAATTTTCTTTTTTTAGGTTCTCTTTCTCAATATCAGGCTCATTATATAAAATCGAAAAAAATGGTTCTTCTTGCGAAAATAGAAATGACAGCAAAAACCATTTCGTTTCTCTGCGTGATATATTTCATATTTTATACTGATTTAAGAACGTCAGCAGTTATATTTGGACTAATAATTAACGCCGTGTGTAGACTAATGTTAATGTCTTTATTGGGCGAAAAAGATTGGCGTCCTCTGTTTTATTTTGATAAAGGTTTGTGCAAGGATGTCTTTAAATATGGTGTTTACCAGCTCGGTTCACAGATTATTAACCAGTTAAGAACACAACTCGATGTTATTATAATTGGAAAAGTGCTTGGCAGCGATTCTTTAGGTTTGTATTCCCTTGCTAAAGATTTAATAATGCAACCATTGAAATTAATTACGCCTGTTATAAACAGATTGGCTTTACCTCGTTTTGCTGAAGCACAAAATAATAGTGATATACTTAAGTCTGTATACTTAAAAGGTACTGCTGTAATAGTATTGTTTAGTGCACTTTCTTTTATTTTTATTTATATTTTTTCACCCACTATAATAACATTGTTATATGGTTCTGAAAGAATGACTATTTTGTCACTTTTACCATTTATGCTTTTATTTGGAATGTTAAGGCCAATGGGCGGTTTGACTGGTGCTATCGCGCAAGCAAATGGTAGAACTAATGTAGAATTCTACTGGAATGTTATAGCTGGTATTATGGTTGTTTGTGTGTCATTGACCATTTTGATTTATTCGTCTTTATGGTATGTTTCCCTTGTGCTTTCTTTGTCACAAATTCTTATAACATTTATGGTTTTTCCTTTTTTTGTTAAGCCAATTGTTAACGTTAAATTTTCTTCATATATTCTGAATTGGCTTCCTGTGACAATAACTTTTACAATTTTTGTTTATTTGATTTATAATTTTAATCTGTTTGTTTTTCCTTTTTGGTAACTTTGCTTTTATGTATCTTTTATTTATAAGATTAAGACATGGCTCTTGATATTTTTACATTCTTTCGATAAATACTATGACATCCGTCAATTTTGAGATATTATTATCAGTATTAATGATTTGTTAACGTATTTGCAGTGAACACACCTGACAGGAGTATGTAATGTCCAAGCAACAGATCGGGGTTGTCGGTATGGCTGTGATGGGGCGTAACCTTGCGCTGAACATCGAAAGCCGTGGCTATACCGTCTCCGTTTTCAACCGCTCCCGTGAAAAGACCGAAGAAGTGATTGCCGAAAATCCAGGCAAGAAACTGGTCCCTTACTACACAGTACAAGAGTTTGTTGAATCCCTCGAAACACCACGTCGTATCCTGTTGATGGTGAAGGCTGGGGCTGGCACCGACAGCGCCATCGATTCCCTGAAGCCTTACCTCGACAAAGGCGACATCATCATTGATGGTGGCAACACCTTCTTCCAGGACACCATCCGTCGTAACCGTGAGCTGTCTGCCGAAGGTTTTAACTTTATCGGTACCGGTGTTTCTGGTGGTGAAGAGGGGGCTCTGAAAGGGCCTTCCATCATGCCTGGTGGGCAGAAAGAAGCCTATGAGTTAGTTGCTCCGATTCTGAAGCAGATTGCTGCGGTTGCTGAAGACGGTGAGCCATGTGTGACCTATATCGGTGCTGACGGTGCTGGCCATTATGTTAAGATGGTTCATAACGGCATCGAGTATGGCGACATGCAGCTGATTGCTGAAGCTTATGCGCTGTTGAAAGGCGGTCTGGCTCTTTCTAACGAAGAGCTGGCGCAAACCTTCACCGAATGGAATGAAGGTGAACTGAGCAGCTACCTGATCGACATTACTAAAGATATATTCACCAAGAAGGATGAAGAAGGTAAGTACCTCGTTGATGTCATTCTTGATGAAGCTGCAAACAAAGGCACCGGCAAGTGGACCAGCCAGAGTTCACTGGATCTCGGCGAACCTCTCTCTCTGATCACCGAGTCCGTATTTGCTCGTTACATCTCTTCGCTTAAAGACCAGCGTGTAGCTGCTTCGAAAGTGCTGAGTGGTCCGCAGGCTCAACCGGCCGGCGATAAAGCGGAATTTATCGAAAAAGTTCGTCGCGCGTTGTACCTCGGTAAAATCGTCTCCTATGCTCAGGGCTTCTCCCAGCTGCGTGCTGCTTCTGATGAATACAACTGGGATCTGAACTACGGTGAGATCGCCAAGATTTTCCGCGCTGGCTGTATCATTCGTGCGCAGTTCCTGCAGAAGATCACCGATGCCTATACACAAAACGCTGGCATTGCTAACCTCCTGCTGGCGCCGTACTTCAAACAGATCGCTGATGATTATCAACAGGCGCTGCGTGATGTCGTGGCCTATGCTGTGCAGAATGGTATTCCGGTACCGACGTTCTCTGCCGCAATTGCCTACTATGACAGCTACCGTTCCGCGGTTCTGCCTGCTAACCTGATTCAGGCTCAGCGTGATTACTTTGGTGCGCACACCTATAAGCGTACCGACAAGGAAGGAGTTTTCCATACTGAGTGGTTAGATTGATAGAACTTAGTATGTAACTTTTTTATTATAAAGGAGCACATTCAATGTGTTCCTTTATTCATGGTTTTATGATTATTCCATGAGATTATATTAAAAATTTGCACGCAATAGTGTGGTTGATATACAAGTTATGAGATGATTTGTATTCATTTACATTTCATAAATTTCAAGAACGTCTTCTTAAATTCAATGATGATTTAAATAGTCTTCTATTTTAATCATTATATAGTATATTTCCTATATTAATATTTCAGTATGATATTTTTCTGATTTGAATATCTGCATGTTTTGGGATGATGAAGAAACTCATGACGAGAAATGCAATAATTCAAACATTCTATTAATTTTATGTTCAAGTAAATACATAGCTTATTAATTTTATTATATTTAAAATGATCCCTGTTCATATTACTAACTATTTCAAGGTATCTAAATGTTTCGTCTTGATATAAATGGTTTGCGCTTCATTGCTGTTGCGATGGTCGTACTTTTTCATTTCAAAATAGGATATTTTTATGGCGGCTACGCAGGGGTAGATGTTTTTTTTGTCATATCCGGTTTTTTGATGAGTGAAATTTGCAAGAATAAAGTTGGAACAAAAGAATGGGTTATTGACTTCTATAAAAAAAGATTTAAAAGGATTTATCCAGCGCTTGCAATATGCGTTTTATTTTCTTTTCTCTTAGCCATCACATCGACTCCTCCGTCGATGTTAAAAGGGTTATTCTATCAAGTTATATCTGCGTTAACATTTACATCAAACCTATATTATTTGAAAGCAACATCTGGTTATTTTACTGATGCTGCGGATAGTTTTGTTTTTTTACACACATGGTCATTGTCAGTCGAGTGGCAATTTTACTTAGTTTTTCCACTCTTGCTTTTCTTGGCAAGCAAAGTGACGAGAAAATTTGGTCAAGTTATATTTTATTTAATTTTAGTATTGATATCTTTTTCCATTTGTATTCTACTTACTAAATATAATCAGATATATTCCTTTTATCTTCTGCCAAGCAGGGCTTGGGAATTACTAATCGGGGTGTTGGCCTCAACTGTCAATATTAAAAATAGAGCTCCAAGAATCACAGAGGCAGTTTGTCTTTTCGTTTTAATTGCTTTCACTGCGGTTGTGAAGGAAAGTAGTAATTGGCCTGGGTTCGAAACCCTCATTCCAACATTGGCAACAGCTTTTTTATTACATGCTAATGTAGGGAATGAAAAAACTCTGTTGAGAGCTAAACCTTTACAGTTTATTGGCTCTTGTTCTTATTCAATATATCTTTTCCATTGGCCAGTTGTATTTTGGTATTATTTGAATAATATCGAATTCAATTTTTTTAATCAGCTAATAGGAATTATTGTTTCTGTTATTTTGGGTTATTTATCTTATTCATATATTGAAAGAAATAAAAGTTTTACTTTCTTTAAATTAGTACTCATTGCCTTAAGTGTGTCTGCGATCTCTTTGGTTAGCGACAAAATTAGTATTACAAAATTTTGGATGTCTAAGGAGATTTTAGCAATGGATAGGTTTCATATATATAGTTCTTCTGATGAAGGCTTAGCGCAATTCGGGAATGCTAAAAGAATTTGTTTTCTGACAAGTGGTTTTAATAATGCATCAAATTTCAGTGAAGATAAATGCCTTGTCAATAACCCTTCCAATAATAAGCCAAGGTTATTATTAATAGGTGATAGCCATGCTGCGGAGTTCTATCAAGCCGCCAAAGAATACTATCCTAATCATTTAGTAATGCAGGTTACTTCATCTGGATGTATGCCTTTTATTGAAGCCAAAGGTGAGAAACGGTGTGTGGATTTAATGAGGGGGTTTTATCAAAAATATATCAACAAATATAAATTTGATATTGTGTTAATTTCTGCGAATTGGGTTGATGGTAGGAAATACTATACTGACAGACAGATGGTTGAAAACATTAAACATTCTGTTTCAATACTTAATGCTCATTCACAACATGTTTTCGTTCTAGGACAAACAAAAGTATTTGACACCCCATTCTATAGAATCGCGTTATCTGGAGATCCAGCTAAAATACTAAGACATGAATTGATTGAACCTAAACATTTTAATGATTATTTAGTTAATATTTTCCACGAAGGAGATGTTAATTATATTGATTTATATGATTCTGAGTGCGTGAATGACAACTGTAGATATATTTCCAGCGACAATTACCCTCTGATGTTTGACAACAACCATTTTACTTTACCATGGTCTCGATTAATTATGAAAAATATAAGCATCGCTACACCCGGAGTTGAAAAATAATTTATAGATTAATCCTAGTTTGTATTGTCTTACTTTAAGGATTGCCTGTTTCGCGGTTTTGATGTACGTGAACAGAATAAATGGCAAGGATTAAACTATTGTCAATGTTTATACTTCATATGGTTTTATCCTTGTTATTGCGTAGTGCCATTAACTTTTTATTAGAGATTGAATATGAAAATTCTTGTTACTGGTGGTGCAGGCTTTATCGGTTCTGCTGTGGTTCGTCATATCATTGAAAATACCCAGGATGAAGTCCGCGTGGTGGACTGCCTGACCTATGCCGGCAACCTCGAATCCCTGGCGCCGGTGGCTGGGAGCGAACGCTACTCGTTTTCCCAGACTGATATCACGGATGCCGCTGCCGTGGCTGCCCAGTTTAGCGAGTTCCGCCCGGATATCGTGATGCACCTGGCGGCAGAAAGTCATGTGGATCGCTCCATTGATGGCCCGGCCGCCTTCATACAGACCAACGTGATCGGCACCTTCACTCTGCTGGAGGCGGCCCGTCACTACTGGTCTGAGCTTGGGGAAGCGCAGAAGCAGGCCTTCCGCTTCCATCATATCTCCACGGATGAGGTGTACGGCGATCTCCACGGCACCGATGACCTGTTCACCGAAGAAACCCCGTACGCGCCGAGCAGCCCGTACTCCGCCTCCAAAGCGGGCAGCGACCATCTGGTTCGCGCCTGGAATCGCACCTACGGTCTGCCGGTGGTGGTGACCAACTGCTCCAACAACTATGGTCCGTATCACTTCCCCGAAAAATTGATCCCGCTCACCATCCTCAACGCCCTGGCGGGTAAACCACTGCCGGTGTATGGCAACGGGGAGCAGATCCGTGACTGGCTGTATGTCGAGGACCATGCCCGTGCACTGTATAAAGTGGCGACCGAAGGCAAGAGCGGCGAGACCTACAATATCGGCGGTCATAACGAGCGTAAAAATATCGATGTGGTGCGCACCATCTGCGCCATTCTCGACAAGGTGGTGGCGCAGAAGCCGGGCAACATCACCCACTTTGCTGAGCTGATCACTTTTGTCACCGACCGTCCGGGACACGACCTGCGCTACGCCATTGATGCCGCGAAAATTCAGCGCGATCTGGGCTGGGTGCCGCAGGAGACGTTCGAGAGCGGGATTGAAAAAACCGTGCACTGGTACCTGAACAACCAGACCTGGTGGCAGCGCGTGCTGGACGGCTCCTATGCCGGTGAGCGCCTTGGCCTCAATAACTGATATCTGACTGATTAAGGAATAGATTTATGAAAGGTATTGTTCTGGCCGGCGGCTCCGGCACGCGTTTATATCCGATCACCCAGGGCGTCTCCAAGCAGCTGCTGCCGATCTATGACAAACCGATGATTTTCTACCCGGTGTCCGTCCTGATGCTGGCGGGCATTCGCGACATCCTGATCATCTCCACCCCGGACGATATGCCTTCCTTCCAGCGCCTGCTGGGTGACGGATCGCAGTTCGGGGTGAACTTCAGCTACGCCATCCAGCCGTCGCCGGACGGCCTGGCGCAGGCCTTTATCATTGGTGAGAAGTTCATCGGCAACGATGCCTGCGCCCTGGTGCTGGGGGATAATATCTACTTTGGCCAGAGCTTCGGTAAAAAACTGGAAGCGGCGGCGGCGAAGACTTCCGGTGCCACGGTGTTTGGTTATCAGGTGCTGGATCCGGAGCGTTTCGGGGTGGTGGAGTTCGACGAGAACTTTAAGGCGCTGTCCATCGAGGAGAAACCGCTGAAGCCGAAATCGGACTGGGCGGTGACCGGGCTCTACTTCTACGACAACAATGTGGTGGAGATGGCGAAGGACGTCAAGCCTTCTGAACGCGGCGAGCTGGAGATCACCACCCTGAACCAGATGTATCTGGAGCGCGGCGATTTGCAGGTGGAACTGCTGGGGCGCGGATTTGCCTGGCTGGATACGGGCACCCATGACAGCCTGATTGAAGCTTCTCAGTTTATTCATACCATTGAGAAGCGCCAGGGGATGAAGGTCGCCTGTCTGGAAGAGATAGCCTACCGTAATCAGTGGCTGTCGGCGGAAGGGGTGGCGGCTCAGGCGGAGCGTCTGAAGAAAACCGAGTACGGTGCCTACCTGAAACGTCTGCTCAGTGAAGACTGAAGCCGCACGGCCATTAAAGGAAAATAACAAGATGAAGATATTACTGATTGGCAAGAATGGTCAGGTGGGCTGGGAGCTGCAGCGCTCCCTGTCCACGCTCGGTGATGTGGTCGCGGTGGATTACTTTGATAAAGAGCTGTGCGGTGATTTGACTAATCTGGACGGTATCGCGCAGACCGTGCGTACCGTCCGCCCGGACGTGGTGGTGAATGCCGCCGCGCACACGGCAGTGGACAAGGCCGAAAGCGAGCGGGAGCTCTCCGACCTGCTGAACGACAAAGGGGTGGCGGTGCTGGCGGCGGAGTCGGCGAAGCTGGGTGCCCTGATGGTGCACTATTCCACGGACTATGTGTTCGACGGCGCCGGCAGCCATTATCGCCGGGAAGATGAGGCAACCGGCCCGCTGAACGTCTACGGTGAAACCAAACGTGCCGGTGAACTGGCGCTGGAGCAGGGCAACCCGCGTCACCTGATTTTCCGTACCAGCTGGGTGTATGCCACCCGCGGCGCCAACTTTGCCAAAACCATGCTCCGCCTGGCGGGTGAGAAAGAGACGCTCTCCATCATTGACGACCAGCACGGGGCGCCCACCGGAGCAGAGCTGCTGGCAGACTGCACGGCGACGGCAATCCGTGAAACGCTGCGTGATCCGGCGCTGGCCGGTACCTATCATCTGGTGGCCAGCGGCGAGACCAGCTGGTGCGACTACGCCCGCTATGTGTTTGAGGTGGCGAGAGCGCACGGTGCAGAGCTGGCGGTTCAGGAAGTGAAGGGCATTCCGACGACGGCCTATCCGACGCCGGCGAAGCGTCCGCTCAACTCTCGCCTGTCGAATGAAAAATTCCAGCAGGCATTTGGGGTGACTCTCCCGGACTGGCGTCAGGGTGTGGCTCGCGTGGTAACAGAAGTCTTGGGTAAATAAACGGGTAGCAAAAGATGAACATTATTAAAACAGATATTCCTGAGGTGCTGATTTTTGAACCGCGCGTGTTTGGTGATGCGCGGGGGTTCTTCTTTGAGAGCTTCAGCAGCAAGGTGTTTAATGAGGCTGTGGGCCGCCAGGTGGAATTCGTCCAGGACAACCACTCCCAGTCCCAGAAAGGCGTATTGCGCGGGCTGCACTATCAGCTGGATCCGCACGCTCAGGGCAAACTGGTCCGCTGCGTGGAAGGTGAGGTATTTGACGTGGCGGTGGATATCCGTCGTTCATCGCCAACCTTTGGCAAATGGGTGGGCGCGGTGCTCAGCGCAGAGAATAAACGTCAGCTGTGGATCCCGGAAGGGTTCGCCCACGGGTTTATGGCGCTGAGCGACACGGTGCAGTTTGTCTACAAGGCGACGAACTACTACGCGCCACAGTCAGAGCGGAGCATCATCTGGAACGATCCGGAGATAGGGATTGACTGGCCGGCGCTGAGCGACTGCGCGCTGTCGCTGTCGGAGAAAGATCTGCAGGCACATACTCTGGCCACTGCAGAAGTTTATAAATAATTAGGTTGTTTTTCCTAAAATGGCGGGTTCCAAATGGAACTCGTCATGTTTATTCGTTTACAAGCTTGGTCAACCGACCGACTTGACTTACCTTCCTTCTCAGCGTAAAACCGCGCACAGCATTATTTAAATTCGTGGCTAGCCGCCATTACCCAGTTAACTGATTAAAGTGTAATCGAATGAAAATTACTATTTCCGGTACAGGTTATGTTGGTTTATCGAACGGTGTCCTGATTGCGCAAAACCACGAAGTGGTGGCCCTGGATATCGTACAGGCCAAAGTGGATATGCTTAACCAGAAGATCTCTCCGATTGTCGATAAAGAGATTCAGGAATATCTGGCAGAAAAACCGTTAAATTTCCGTGCCACCACGGATAAGCACGACGCATACCGTAATGCCGACTACGTGATTATTGCCACGCCGACCGACTACGATCCCAAAACCAACTACTTCAACACCTCTACGGTGGAAGCGGTTATTCGCGATGTCACAGAGATCAACCCGAACGCGGTGATGATCATTAAATCGACCATCCCGGTGGGGTTCACCCGCGACATCAAAGAACGTTTAGGGATTGATAATGTTATTTTCTCTCCTGAGTTCCTGCGTGAAGGACGTGCGCTGTACGACAACCTGCATCCATCGCGCATTGTCATCGGTGAGCGCTCTGCGCGTGCCGAACGTTTTGCTGATCTGCTGAAAGAAGGCGCGATCAAGCAGGATATCCCAACCCTGTTTACCGACTCCACCGAAGCGGAAGCGATCAAACTGTTCGCTAACACCTATCTGGCGCTGCGCGTTGCCTATTTCAACGAGCTCGACAGCTATGCTGAAAGCCAGGGGCTGAACAGCAAACAGATTATCGAAGGGGTATGCCTGGATCCGCGTATCGGCAACCACTACAACAACCCGTCCTTTGGCTATGGCGGCTACTGCCTGCCGAAAGATACCAAGCAGCTGCTGGCGAACTACGAATCGGTCCCGAACAATATCATCGCGGCTATCGTCGATGCTAACCGTACCCGTAAAGACTTTATCGCGGATTCTATTCTCGCTCGTAAGCCGAAAGTAGTGGGTGTATATCGCCTGATCATGAAGAGTGGTTCGGACAATTTCCGCGCCTCTTCTATTCAGGGCATCATGAAGCGCATCAAGGCGAAAGGTATTCCGGTTATTATCTATGAACCGGTGATGCAGGAAGATGAGTTCTTCAACTCCCGCGTCGTGCGCGACCTGAATGCCTTCAAACAAGAGGCGGATGTGATCATCTCTAACCGTATGGCGGAAGAGCTGGCGGATGTCGCGGATAAGGTTTACACCCGCGATCTGTTTGGCAACGATTAATTCTGCCGGTCTGACACTGGCGGCTCCCTGCCGCCAGTATGCTTCTTTATCTCCCCGCTCTATCCCTCACTACGCGTATTTCTCGTACATTCAGATTAACCTCAATAAATTGTGATGGACATTACGATCTTGTACGAAACCCGTTGCGGGCGCAGAACAGGTCCGATAAGTTAAACTTACCTTGTGAAGAGCTACCGTCACTGTGATGTAGATGCCGGAGATAAGCGCCGGGAGGTAAAACAAAGCCTGCAACGCAGGCTTTTGTTATTTCTGTGTTCAGGGAAAATGATGAGCATGGCCAGCCAAGAGTGCTTTTCTCATGCCTTTATGCCATGGCAAATCACAGAATGAATAGTCATTCTGTCATAAAGTTATTTTATCTCTTAATATTATCTTAATGTCATTGTAATATGAAGCCAGCCTTACCACTTGCGTTTATTAAACGTCAGTTTCGTTTTTTTTTCTGTCTTTTAAATAAGAAATTAAAAAATAAACGGAAATAGCAAGTAGTATGGCAGCCACCACTAAGAAAAATAGGTTTTCCATAATATCTACCACATAGCGTATGTTGATTAAATTATTAGGTTGATAAGCAATGCGCCAGTTTTGTTCTGTAGCATGGCTTGCTCTAACATATCCTGGATTTAGGAAAATTCCTACAGAGTGTAATGTTTTTTATTACTCAGTATTTCATGCTACTTTTTCGATTGGAAACGGCATGGATACAGCCGAAGTGCAGTACTGTGGCATGTGGAGATTTGCTTTTTTAACAAAGGCTGGATGAAACTGGTTTCAGTTAGGCCAACTAAAGGGTAAAAAAATACGCTATAGCATAAAATATTATATATAACGTAATGCAGCTGCAGTTGATTCACATAACGTAAGGGTATGCAGAGTAGCTGCAAGAAGTTGCCGCAACCTGACGATTGCGGCAGGGCAGGGGGATTAGATCTGATAGTAATCCTTGTACCATTCCACGAAGTTCTTCACGCCGTCCTTCACTGACGTTTGCGGCTTAAAGCCCACCAGGTCATACAGCGCTTGGGTGTCTGCGCTGGTGTCCAGCACATCTCCCGGCTGGATCGGCATCATATTCTTCTTCGCTTCCATCCCCAGCGCCTCTTCCAGGGCGGTGATGTAGTCCATCAGTTCCACTGGTGAGCTGTTGCCAATGTTATATACCCGATACGGCGCGGAGCTGGTGGCCGGGGAACCGCTCTCAACGGTCCAGTCGGCATTGGCCTGCGGGATCACATCCTGCACCCGAACCACCGCCTCGACGATGTCGTCGATATAGGTGAAGTCGCGCTTCATTTTGCCGTAGTTGTAAACGTCGATACTTTTTCCTTCCAGCATCGCTTTCGTGAACTTGAACAGCGCCATATCCGGGCGACCCCACGGACCATAAACTGTAAAGAAGCGCAGCCCGGTGGTCGGGATGCCGTACAGATGGGAATAGGTATGCGCCATCAGCTCATTGGCTTTCTTGGTGGCGGCATACAGGGAGACCGGATGATCGACGGAATCTTCGGTGGAGAACGGCATTTTACGATTGAGGCCGTAAACCGAGCTGGAGGAGGCGTACACCAGGTGTTTCACCTTGGTATGACGGCAGCCTTCCAGAATGTTCAGGTACCCCATCAGGTTAGCGTCTGCGTACGCATACGGGTTTTCCAGCGAGTAGCGCACGCCGGCCTGGGCGGCCAGGTGGATCACGCGGTCAAATTGCTCTGTGGCGAACAGCTTTGCCATACCTTCACGGTCGGCCAGATCCAGCTGCTGGAAATGGAATGCCGGAGAAGCCAGGCGATCCAGACGGGCCTGCTTCAGGCTGACGTCATAATAGTCGTTCATGTTGTCGATTCCGACAACATCATGCCCTTCATTCAGCAGGCGCTGCGCGATATGGAAGCCGATAAAACCTGCGGCACCAGTGACCAAAAACTTCATATTTTTCCTCCGGGGTGTGGATATCCCATTCTACATAAGTGCCGATTTTACACTGGCTTGCGGTTGGGATCACTTGGTTTACCATGACAAGATATGCAAGTACCTGTAAACAGCGGCGTCAGAGAGTAAATGTCATGTAATTAATTATCATTCGCGAAAGACATTAAGACATTCAGAAGTTGAAAATAATATAAAAACCAATATAAACAATGGGTTGGGTGTTTTCTTCGGTTTTATCGAGTATTACGAGGTTTAGACGCGGTCTGGCTTCGTAGAGTAAAGATGGTTACTTTAGTTTGCCCGGTGTGTTTGTTTCCCGAGAGCTCATTTAGCGATAATGCCATCATATCGTCTAAAGTGTGTCCATTTTTACATTGAGAAAGCCATGCACCGGATTTTTACTTTTATTCCTTACTTGCAGAGTTATAATACGCTGCCGTTCTATTTGGCAGACTTAGGTATTGCTTGATAAATCATCACCAAAAGTTGTTATTAATATGCAAGAAATTATTTCAGAATTTCATGCTGTCCTTAGATGGTTCTTTTGCATGTAAGGGCGTGATGAGCAGGTGAGGGGAGTGCTACGCCAGGCATGCTGCTTGCGGAAATGAGAAAGTCCTGATAGCTAACGGAGAAGGGAAACGCCAGAGTAAAGCCTTTTTGTAGCTAAGGTAACGAGATGCATGGCTGTACTGAACAGTAATGCCATCTGCAGTGCGGTTTGAACGGATGTGAGTGCTAAAAACTCGGTGGATCACGCATTTTGGTTGCGATAGCCAATGGCGGTAGCGTGGAAGAAAACATAAGGTGATTTTTTAATTTATTGAATTAAAAGGGTTTTTATCGTTTATGGCTGGGGTGTCGCTTGCGCTTCCGTTCAAATCATTGGTTGCAGTCGATGAATGGCAGCTGACCTGATAAACTTTGCCCGCAGCACAAAGCAGTCAGTTTCTCGATTGTTGAGCCTGACAGGATCGGCGAGGTAGACCTGGTATGACTAACTCATTCAGTGGATATTTGCAGAATAATTTATGAGTATAAAGATGAAGTACAATTTAGGGTATTTATTTGATTTACTTGTTGTCATAACAAATAAAGATCTAAAAGTGCGCTATAAGAGCAGCATGCTAGGCTATTTATGGTCAGTAGCAAATCCATTGCTTTTTGCCATGATTTATTATTTTATATTTAAGCTGGTAATGAGAGTACAAATTCCAAATTATACTGTTTTCCTCATTACCGGCTTGTTTCCGTGGCAATGGTTTGCCAGTTCGGCCACTAACTCATTATTTTCATTCATCGCTAACGCTCAAATTATCAAGAAGACAGTTTTTCCCCGGTCCGTGATTCCGCTAAGTAATGTAATGATGGAAGGGTTGCATTTTCTTTGCACCATCCCGGTTATTGTAGTCTTTCTTTTTGTTTATGGCATGACGCCGTCATTGTCCTGGGTTTGGGGTATACCTCTCATTGCTATTGGCCAGGTGATTTTCACCTTTGGTGTTTCAATCATCTTTTCAACGCTGAACCTGTTTTTCCGTGACCTGGAGCGCTTTGTCAGTCTGGGGATTATGCTGATGTTTTATTGTACGCCGATTTTATATGCGTCTGATATGATTCCGGAAAAATTTAGCTGGATAATTACCTACAATCCGCTAGCGAGTATGATTCTTAGTTGGCGTGATTTATTCATGAATGGGACTCTTAATTATGAGTATGTTTCTATACTCTATTTTACGGGAATCATTTTGACGGTTGTCGGTTTGTCTATTTTCAATAAATTAAAATATCGATTTGCAGAGATCTTGTAATGCACCCAGTTATTAACTTCAGTCATGTTACAAAAGAGTATCCTCTGTACCATCATATTGGCTCAGGAATCAAAGATTTAATTTTCCATCCGAAACGCGCTTTTCAGTTGCTGAAGGGGCGGAAATATTTAGCTATCGAAGACGTATCCTTTACAGTTGGCAAAGGTGAGGCTGTTGCCCTGATTGGACGTAATGGGGCAGGAAAGAGTACCTCTCTTGGCCTGGTTGCCGGCGTGATTAAGCCAACTAAGGGAACCGTCACCACTGAAGGACGGGTGGCATCGATGCTTGAACTCGGCGGAGGCTTTCATCCTGAACTTACCGGGCGTGAGAATATTTACCTGAATGCTACTCTGCTGGGCCTTCGGCGTAAAGAGGTCCAGCAACGTATGGAACGTATTATTGAATTTTCGGAACTGGGAGAATTCATAGACGAGCCAATCAGAGTGTACTCAAGCGGAATGCTAGCTAAGTTAGGTTTTTCGGTCATCAGTCAGGTTGAACCGGATATTTTAATTATTGATGAAGTTCTGGCAGTAGGTGATATCGCTTTTCAGGCAAAATGTATTCAGACCATCAGAGATTTTAAGAAAAGAGGCGTGACAATATTGTTTGTTAGCCACAATATGAGTGACGTTGAAAAAATCTGCGACAGAGTCATCTGGATCGAAAATCATAGGCTCAGAGAAGTGGGGTCTGCAGAGCGAATCATTGAACTGTACAAGCAAGCAATGGCTTAATCAGTGGGTAATATAATGAACAATAGCGTTAAAATCTATACCAGCCACCATAAGCCTAGTGCTTTTCTTAATGCTGCAATTATCAAACCTCTGCATGTCGGCAAAGCTAATTCTTGTAATGAAATTGGTTGTCCAGGAGATGACACTGGCGATAATATTTCCTTTAAGAATCCGTTTTATTGCGAACTAACTGCGCATTATTGGGTTTGGAAAAACGAAGAGCTGGCAGACTATGTCGGTTTCATGCACTATCGCCGTCATCTTAATTTTTCCGAAAAACAAACTTTTTCTGAGGATACCTGGGGGGTCGTGAACCATCCATGCATTGATGAAGAATATGAGAAGATCTTTGGATTAAACGAAGAAACAATTCAACGGTGTGTCGAAGGTATTGACATCTTGCTGCCCAAAAAATGGTCTGTCACTGCGGCGGGAAGTAAAAATAATTACGATCACTATGAACGAGGTGAATACTTACACATTCGTGATTATCAGGCTGCCATTGCCATCGTTGAAAAACTATATCCAGAGTATAGCACGGCAATAAAAACGTTTAATGATGCCAGTGATGGCTATTACACAAATATGTTTGTCATGCGCAAAGATATTTTTGTTGACTATTCTGAGTGGCTCTTTTCCATTCTGGATAATCTCGAAGATGCCATCTCGATGAACAATTATAATGCTCAGGAAAAACGCGTTATTGGGCATATAGCTGAACGGCTGTTTAATATTTACATAATTAAGCTGCAACAAGATGGTGAGCTTAAGGTAAAAGAATTACAGCGTACCTTTGTCAGCAATGAAACATTCAATGGTGCACTGAATCCAGTTTTTGATTCTGCGGTTCCAGTGGTTATCAGTTTCGATGATAATTACGCAATCAGCGGTGGCGCATTAATTAATTCCATTATCCGATATGCGGACAAAAATAAAAATTATGATATCGTCGTACTCGAAAACAAAGTTAGCTATTTGAATAAAACGCGGTTGGTAAATCTAACCTCTGCTCATCCGAATATTTCTCTTCGTTTTTTTGACGTTAATGCCTTCACTGAAATTAACGGTGTGCATACCCGAGCGCATTTTAGCGCATCAACGTATGCCCGTCTTTTTATTCCTCAACTGTTCAGACGATACGATAAAGTCGTATTTATTGATTCGGATACCGTTGTAAAGGCTGACCTGGGTGAACTGCTTGATGTCCCTCTGGGCAACAATTTAGTTGCAGCGGTTAAGGATATCGTCATGGAAGGTTTTGTAAAATTTTCTGCAATGTCGGCATCAGATGATGGCGTTATGCCGGCAGGCGAATATTTACAGAAAACCTTAAACATGAATAACCCTGATGAATATTTTCAGGCAGGGATTATTGTTTTTAATGTCAAACAAATGGTCGAAGAAAATACTTTTGCTGAATTGATGCGGGTATTAAAGGCAAAAAAATACTGGTTCCTCGACCAGGATATCATGAATAAAGTTTTCTACTCTCGAGTCACATTTCTGCCATTAGAGTGGAACGTTTATCATGGTAATGGCAACACGGATGATTTCTTCCCTAATCTTAAGTTTGCAACGTATATGAAATTTTTAGCAGCTCGCAAGAAGCCTAAAATGATTCATTATGCGGGTGAGAACAAACCATGGAATACCGAAAAAGTCGATTTTTATGACGACTTTATTGAAAACATCGCTAACACTCCATGGGAGATGGAAATCTATAAACGTCAGATGTCGTTAGCGGCTTCGATTGGTTTAACCCATAGCGAGCCGCAACAACAAATCTTGTTCCAGACCAAAATCAAGAACGTACTGATGCCTTATGTTAATAAATATGCACCAATAGGCACGCCAAGAAGAAACATGATGACTAAATATTATTACAAAGTACGCCGTGCTATTCTTGGATAATAAAAGAGACAACAGATGAAAAGTAAAAAAATATTGATCGTAGGTGCTGGCTTCTCTGGTGCAGTTATCGGTCGCCAACTTGCTGAGAAGGGACATCAAGTCCATATTATCGATCAGCGTGATCATATTGGGGGGAATTCCTATGATGCACGGGACGCTGAAACGAATGTGATGGTACATGTTTATGGACCCCATATTTTCCATACTGACAATGAAACAGTGTGGAACTATGTCAACAAGCATGCAGAGATGATGCCCTATGTGAACCGGGTTAAAGCGACAGTTAATGGTCAGGTATTTTCCCTGCCTATTAATTTGCATACTATCAATCAGTTTTTCTCAAAAACTTGTTCGCCTGATGAGGCCAGAGCGCTCATTGCTGAGAAAGGGGACAGCACTATTGCTGATCCACAAACTTTTGAAGAGCAAGCGTTACGCTTTATTGGTAAAGAGTTATATGAGGCCTTTTTTAAAGGATATACGATTAAACAGTGGGGGATGCAACCCTCGGAACTGCCCGCATCTATTCTTAAACGTCTTCCTGTTCGTTTTAACTATGATGATAATTATTTTAACCACAAATTTCAGGGCATGCCGAAATGTGGTTATACGCAGATGATTAAGTCAATTCTCAATCATGAGAATATCAAGGTTGACTTACAGCGGGAATTTATCGTTGACGAGCGAACTCATTACGATCACGTATTCTATAGCGGTCCATTAGATGCGTTTTATGGCTACCAATATGGCCGTCTGGGCTATCGAACATTAGATTTTAAAAAGTTTATCTATCAGGGTGATTACCAGGGATGCGCAGTGATGAACTACTGTTCTGTGGATGTGCCCTATACTCGCATCACTGAACATAAATATTTTTCTCCTTGGGAACAACACGACGGCTCTGTTTGTTATAAAGAGTATAGCCGTGCTTGTGAAGAAAATGATATTCCTTACTATCCTATTCGCCAGATGGGAGAGATGGCCCTTCTTGAAAAATATTTGTCATTGGCCGAGAATGAAACCAACATCACTTTTGTCGGTCGTCTTGGAACCTACCGTTACCTCGACATGGATGTGACCATCGCCGAAGCATTGAAAACGGCAGAAGTCTATTTAAATTCACTCACTGAAAATCAGCCAATGCCTGTGTTTACGGTTTCTGTACGATGAAATATACGGCATTGATAGTGACATTCAATCGGCTCGGTAAACTGAAAAAAACCGTTGAAGAGACCCTCAAACTTGAATTCACTAATATTGTTATTGTCAATAACGGGTCCACGGATGGGACCCAAGCCTGGCTTTCGTCAATTGTTGATACACGAGTCATTGTATTAACCCTCACCGAGAATACCGGTGGGGCGGGGGGCTTTAAAACCGGTAGTCAGTATATCTGTGAACAGCTGGCAAGTGATTGGGTATTTTTCTACGATGACGATGCTTACCCCTATCCAGACACGTTGAAGTCCTTTTCACAGCTGGATAAGCGGGGATGTCGGGTATTTAGTGGACTGGTGAAAGATCCGCAAGGAAAACCGTGTCCGATGAATATGCCGTTCTCGCGTGTACCAACCTCCCTTGGCGACACTGTACGCTATTTACGCTACCCTGGAGAATTTATCCCGGCAGCTAATCGTTCTATGTTCGTACAAACGGTTTCATTTGTTGGGATGGTCATACATCGTGATCTGCTCGCGACCAGTCTTGACTACATTAGCGAACAGCTCTTTATCTACTTTGATGATCTTTACTTTGGCTATCAGCTATCATTAGCTGGTGAGCAAATTATGTATAGCCCGGAGTTGCTTTTTTATCATGATGTGAGTATTCAGGGCAAACTTATTGCACCTGAATGGAAGGTTTACTATCTATGCCGTAATTTGATCCTGTCGAAGAAAATATTCCAGAAAAATGGCGTGTATAGCAATTCAGCGATAGCGATACGCATTCTAAAATATATATTAATCCTGCCATGGCAACGTCAAAAATATTCCTATATGAAATTTATTCTTCGTGGAATTTCACATGGCATAAAAGGTATTAGTGGTAAGTATCATTAAGTGGGCATAGCAATGAGAAAATTGTGTTATTTCATAAATTCGGATTGGTACTTCGATTTACACTGGATCGATCGTGCCATCGCCTCCCGTGATGCAGGTTATGAGATTCACATCATCAGCCATTTTATTGATGACAACATAATAAATAAATTCAAAACATTCGGCTTTATTTGCCATAATGTTACTCTTGATGCTCAATCTTTTAATGCATTAGTTTTCTTTCGTACTTACCATGATGTGCAAAAAATTATTAAAAATATAAAACCGGATCTCTTGCATTGCATCACTATCAAGCCATGTTTGATTGGTGGTGTGCTCGCGAAGAAATTTAATCTGCCGGTCATCGTAAGTTTTGTTGGGCTTGGAAGAGTATTTTCTTCAGACAGCATGCCTTTAAAATTATTGCGGCAGTTTACTATTGCTGCATATAAATATATTGCCAGTAATAAGCGCTGTATATTTATGTTTGAACATGACCGCGACAGAAAAAAACTGGCTAAGTTGGTTGGACTCGAAGAACAACAGACTATTGTTATTGATGGCGCAGGCATTAATCCAGAGATATACAAATATTCTCTTGAACAGAATCACGATGTCCCTGTTGTATTGTTTGCCAGCCGTATGTTGTGGAGTAAAGGACTGGGCGACTTAATTGAAGCGAAGAAAATATTACGCAGTAAGAATATTCACTTTACTTTGAATGTTGCTGGAATTCTGGTCGAAAATGATAAAGATGCAATTTCCCTTCAGGTCATTGAAAATTGGCATCAGCAAGGATTAATTAACTGGTTAGGTCGTTCGAATAATGTTTGCGATCTTATTGAGCAATCAAATATCGTTGCTTTGCCGTCAGTTTATTCTGAAGGTGTTCCGCGAATTCTTCTGGAAGCATCTTCTGTGGGTCGCGCTTGTATTGCTTATGATGTTGGTGGTTGTGATAGCCTTATTATTGATAACGATAATGGAATTATTGTTAAAAGCAATTCACCTGAAGAGCTGGCTGATAAACTTGCCTTTTTGCTTAGCAATCCTAAAGCACGCGTTGAAATGGGTATTAAAGGACGTAAGCGTATTCAGGATAAATTCTCGAGTGGGATGATTATTAGTAAAACGCTAAAGACTTATCATGATGTGGTCGAAGGATAGTTGTCGATCAAACGGTTAACCGTTTTTATTAGTTGCCAGATTCTGTTTCTTTACCTTCAAATTTTTTAAAGTATATTATTAACTAAAATTACTGTAACGTGTCACTTGGGAGGCGATCAAATGTCTGAAAGATCTTCAAGTGCACTGGTCTCTGTTGTGATACCTGTGCACGATGCTGCAGAATATATATCTGATACGCTTAGTTCCATTTTATCGCAATCGTTACAGGATATTGAAGTCATCATTATTGATGACAATTCGGCTGATGATACGTTAAAGCTACTGCAGTCCTTTGCCGCTAATGACTCGCGGATACGTCTTTTGAATAATTCGCAGAATATCGGTGCCGGTGCATCACGTAACATGGGATTAAAAATAGCAAGTGGCGAATATATCATTTTTCTTGATGATGACGATTACCCCAATGCTAATATGCTCAAACGGATGTATGATCATGCTGCATTGCTGCAAGCCGATGTGGTTATCTGCCGATGCCAGTCTTTAGATCTACAAACCCATTCATATGCACCAATGCCATGGTCTGTGCGCGTAGATTTACTCCCCCAAAAAGAACTATTTTCATCAGATGAAATTACTCATAATTTCTTTGATGCATTTATCTGGTGGCCCTGGGATAAGCTTTTCCGTCGCCAGGCTATACTGGATACTGGGTTACAATTCCAAGATTTAAGAACGACTAATGATTTATTTTTTGTTAGCGCTTTTATGCTACTTACCAAAAGAATGGCGTTCCTGGATGAGATCTTGATTTCTCATTCCATTAACCGCAGTGGTTCATTATCGGTGACCAGAGAGAAATCATGGCATTGTGCTCTTGATGCGTTACGTGCCCTCTATTCCTTTATTGACTCAAAGCACTTGTTGCCTTCACGTGGTAGAGACTTTAATAATTATGCAGTGACTTTTCTTGAGTGGAATTTAAATACGATTTCTGGTCCGGCGTTTGATTCTTTATTCACTGCTTCACGCGAATTCATCGCCTCATTGGATATTGATGAAAGCGATTTTTATGATGATTTTATCAAAGCGGCACACTATCGCCTGATTCGGTTAACGCCGGAAGAGTATCTTTTCTCGTTAAAAGATCGGGTATTACATGAGCTTGAATCCTCTAATTTATCTTCAGAGAAGTTGCAAGCCAGTATTGCTTCTCAGGATCAAGTTCTTAAAGCCAGGGAAGAAGAAATTGATGAGCTAAGAGCGTCCGTTGCACAGAAAAAAGAACGTATTGATAGGTTGGTCCAGCGAAATGCATATTTAGAGACTGAGTATCAGAAACAGCAAGATCAATTAACTAAACTACAAAATGAATTAAATAACGCTGCTCAACGTTATTCAGCCCTTATTTCATCATTGTCATGGAAAGTTACAAGACCTTTAAGGTTAATCAAAGCGTTAATCGTGAAGAAAATGTAATATTTTTATCAATAATTCATGCTTATTTTAGATGCAGAGAGATACTCCTGATTAACGAGAAAAGTTTTGCAGGGAGGTATATTAACACCTCCCTTTGTTATTATTACTTATGCCGTGCTCTTAAATTATCAATCACTTCCCCGAGATCCAGCCCCTGGTCCTGCAGCAGCACCAGCAGGTGATACATCAGGTCAGACGCCTCATTCTTCAGCTCGAAGCGGTCGTTCACGGTGGCGGCCAGCGCGGTCTCCACGCCTTCTTCCCCCACTTTCTGCGCAATACGCTTGGTGCCGCTGGCATACAGCTTCGCCGTGTAGGAACTCTCCGGGTCGGCGTGTTTACGCTCGGCCAGCAGCTGCTCCAGCTGATAGAGGAACAGCCACTGGTGGCCGGTTTCGCCGAAGCAGCTTGTGGTGCCTTTGTGGCAGGTCGGTCCGATCGGGTTTACCAGCACCAGCAGCGTATCGTTGTCACAGTCCGGCGTGATGCTCACTACATTGAGGACATGGCCCGAGGTTTCACCCTTGGTCCACAGCCGCTGCTTGGTGCGCGAGTAAAAGGTGACCTTGCCGGTGGCTTCGGTTTTCTCCAGCGCCTCCTTGTTCATGTAGCCGTGCATCAGCACTTCGCCGGATACGGCGTGCTGCACGATGGCCGGCATCATGCCGTCCGTTTTTTCCCAGTTCAGCTGTTCAGTCAACATACCCTTATCTCCACGCCCTGTGCCGCCAGGTACGCTTTCAGTTCGCCAATATTAATAATCTGTTTGTGGAATACCGAGGCCGCCAGCGCGCCGTCAACGTCGGCGTCGCGGAAGGCTTCGAGGAAGTGTTCCATAGTGCCCGCGCCGCCGGAGGCGATCAGCGGGACGTGGCACACTGCGCGAACCTTCGCCAGCTGCTGCAGGTCGTAACCGTTGCGCACCCCGTCCTGGTTCATCATGTTAAGGACGATCTCGCCTGCGCCGCGCTTCTGCACTTCCTCCACCCAGTCGAGGGTTTCCCACTGCGTCACACGGGTGCGGCTCTCGTCGCCGGTATACTGGTTGACGTGATACTTGCCGGTCTCTGCGTCAAACCAGGTATCAATCCCCACCACGATACACTGCACGCCAAAGCGGTCGGCAAGGCGGGTGATCAGCGTCGGGTCGGCGAGAGCAGGGGAGTTAATCGAGATCTTATCGGCGCCGAAGGAGAGGATCTGCGCCGCGTCTTCCAGCGATTTGATCCCGCCCGCCACGCAGAAAGGAATATCGATTACTTCCGCCACCCGCGACACCCAGCTCTTGTCGACCACCCGACCGTCGCTGGAGGCGGTGATATCATAGAACACCAGTTCGTCGGCCCCTTCGTCGGCATAGCGCTTGGCCAGCGGGACGATGTCGCCAATGATCTCGTGATTACGGAACTGCACGCCTTTCACTACCTGGCCGTCGCGGACGTCGAGGCAGGGGATTATCCGTTTTGCCAGCATTGAATGGCCTCCGTTACGTTGAATTTACCTTCCAGCAGCGCGCGGCCGACAATCACGCCGCGCACCCCGGTGCCGCGCAGCGCGGCAATATCATTGAGATCTCCGATGCCGCCGGATGACTGAAACGCCACCTGTGGGTAGCGGGCGCAGACTTCCTCGTACAGCGAGACGTTAGAGCCTGCCAGCGTGCCGTCGCGGGAGATATCGGTGCACAGCACGTGCTGCAGGCCGACCGGCAGATAACTTTCCACCAGCTCCTCCAGCGTCACGCCGGAGTTTTCCTGCCAGCCGCTGACCGCCACCTGCTTATTGCCGTCGGCGTCGATACGCACGTCGAGGGCGAGCACCAGCCGTTCTGGGCCAAAGCGTTTGAACCAGCCTTTCACTTCCTCCGGGGATTTCACCGCGGTGGAGCCGACCACCACGCGGGCGACGCCGGCCTCAAGCAGGGCCGCGACATCCGCTTCGGTCCGCACGCCGCCGCCGACTTGCACCGGGACGTCAACCCCGGCGACCAGCGATTTCAGCAGCGGGATCTGGCGCTTCGCCGGATCCTTCGCCCCGGTCAGGTCGACCAGGTGCAGGACTTCCGCCCCCTGAGCGGCATAGGCCTGCAGGCGCGGCAGCGGATCGCTGCCATAGTCGCGCTGCTGGCCGTAATCGCCCTGATGGAGACGAACGACGGTGCCGTCGATTAAATCTAAAGCAGGAATAATCATCACATCTCCAGGAAGTTTTTCAGCAGCTGTGCCCCGGCGCTCCCGGAGCGCTCCGGGTGAAACTGCACGCCAAAGAAGTTATCTTTCTGCACCGCGGCGGTGAACGCCTCGCCGTAATTGCACTGGGCGATGGTGTACGGGTTGACCGGCATGGCGTAGCTGTGCACGAAGTAGAAATACGCGCCTTCTTCAATGCCGCGGAACAGACGATCGCCTGCTTTGGCATATACCCGGTTCCAGCCCATGTGCGGCAATGGCAGACCGTGGTCGGTCATCTTCGGCACCTCTTCTTCGATAATGCCCAGCAGATCGACGCCGTTGTTCTCCTCGCTGCGCTTGCCGAGCAGCTGCATGCCCAGGCAAATCCCCAGCACCGGCTGGGTACAGGCTTTGATCAGGTCGATCAGCTCCCGGTCGCGCAGCTGATCCATCGCCGCCTGGGCGGTGCCGACGCCGGGAAGAAACAGTTTATCGGCACGCAATACCACTTCCGGATCGCGGCTGACCACTGGCTCATAGCCGTGGCGGCCAATCGCCGATTTCACCGAATTGAGGTTGGCGCAGCCGGTATCAAGGATCACCACATTCATTACAGCACCCCTTTGGAAGACGGCAGGGCAACGCCCTGGACGCGGATCGCCTGGCGCAGCGTACGGCCAAAGGCTTTGAACAGGCTCTCCACGCGGTGGTGATCGTTCTTGCCCTTGGTTTTCAGGTGCAGGGTCACCGCCATGGTGTAGGAGAGCGAGCGGAAGAAGTGTTCCACCATCTCGGTGCTCAGATCGCCGACGCGCTGATAGGTGAAGTCCGCCTTATACTCCAGGTGCGGCCGGCCGGAGATATCCAGCGCGCAGCGGGCGAGACACTCGTCCATCGGCAGCACGAAGCCGAAGCGGTTGATGCCGCGCTTGTCGCCAAGGGCCAGCTTCAGGGCTTCGCCGAGGGCCAGGCCGGTATCTTCCACCGTGTGGTGATCGTCGATGTACAGATCGCCGCCGACGTTAACCTCCATGCGGAAGCCGCCGTGGGTGGCGATTTGGTCGAGCATATGGTCAAAAAAGCCGACGCCGGTATGGATCTTGCTGCCGCCTTCGCGGTCCAGCCACACTTTCACATCCACCTGGGTCTCTTTGGTGACGCGCTCGACGTGGGCATAGCGGTCGCGGCGGGTCAGCTGCTCGCAGATGGTCGGCCAGTCCAGGGTCTCGCGGTCATAGCGCAGACCGGTAATTCCCATGTTATCCGCCAGCTCAAGGTCGGTGGCCCGGTCGCCAATCACATAGCTGTGGGCTTTATCCAGCACGCCCTCTTCCAGCCACGGCAGCACCAGCTGCGTTTTTGGCTTGCGGCAGGCGCAGTTGTCGCCCGGGAAGTGCGGACAAATCAGCACCTCTTCAAAGTTAACGCCCTGCGAGGCGAAGATCTGCATCATCAGATTGTGCGGGCCATCAAACGCTTCCTGCGGCAGACTGTCGGTTCCCAGGCCATCCTGATTGGTGATCATCACCAGCTTATAGCCTTCCTGCTGCAGCTTCAGCAGCGCCGGGATTACCTGCGGCTCAAACGCCAGCTTGTCGAACCGGTCCACCTGGAAATCCTCCGGCGGTTCGGAAATCAGGGTGCCGTCACGGTCAATAAAGAGATACTTCTGGGTCATACATTCTCCGCAGTCAAGGCGTCAATCACGCGCTGGCTCTCGGCACGGGTACCGATAGTGATACGCAAACAGCCGCTTAATGAAGGTTGTTTATTCTGGTCACGTAAGATAATGCCCTGATCCCACAAAGATTTAAACACTGCGCTGGAGGCGGTTATCCGCGCCAGCACATAGTTGGTCTCGGAATCGAAGACCTGCTCCACGCAGGCGATGCCGCGCAGCTGTTCCACCAGGTAGCGGCGCTCGTCAAGGATCTGCGCCACGCGCTGGCGCATCGCGGCGATCCCCTCCGCGCTCAGGGCCTGGGCGGCGATATCGGCCACCGGCGTGGAGAGCGGGTACGGGGCGATCACTTTCAGCAGCACGTTAATCACCTCGGCGTTGGCGAGGGTGAAGCCGCAGCGCAGGCCGGCGAGGGCGAAGGCTTTGGACAGCGTGCGCAGCACCACCAGGTGCGGATAGTCGCTGAGCCAGCCGGCCAGCGTCGCCTGCGGGCAGAATTCAATATAGGCTTCGTCGGCCACCACGATGGCTTTGCCGCGGGTCATCTCCAGCAGGTCGCGCATCGACTGCGGGTCGATAATCTGCCCGGTCGGGTTGTTCGGGCTGCAGACGAAGACCACCTTCACGCCGTCCAGCCGCGCTTCGATGCCCGGCAGGTCGAGCTGCCAGTCGGCCAGCGTCGGCACGGTGCGGCACTCGACGCCGATGGTCTCGGCGCTGACACTGTACATGCCGTAGGTCGGCGGGCAGTAGAGCACCGCGTCTTCGCCGGGCTCACAGAAGGCGCGGATCAGCAGCTCGATGCCTTCGTCGGCGCCGCGGCTGACCAGCACCTGCTCCGGTTTGACCTCGGCGTAGCGGGCGTAGCTCTCAATCACGGCCTTCGGCTGCGGCTCAGGATAGCGGTTCAGCGTCTGTTCGGTAAGTTGGAAGGCTACGGCGGTAGGGAATTCGTTGGCGTTGAGCCAGACGTCGCCTTTGCCGCCCAGCCGGCGAGCGGATTGATACGGGGTCAGCGCGCGGACGTTGGCGCGGGCTAAATCTTCAATACTCATGCTTGCTCCTTCAGGGCGGCAACGCGCAGCGTTACGGCGTTTTTGTGGGCGTCAAGGCGCTCGGCGGCGGCCAGGATCTCAATCGTTGAGGCGAGGGCGGCAAAGCCGTCGCGCGACAGCTCCTGCACGGTCATCCGCTTCTGGAAGTCGGCCAGGCCGAGGCTTGAGCAGGTGGCGGTGTAACCATAGGTCGGCAGGACGTGGTTGGTGCCCGAGGCGTAGTCGCCCGCGGATTCCGGTGACCAGTCGCCAAGGAAAACGGAACCGGCGCTGGTGATGCTGTCCACCAGCTCGCGGGCCTGACGGGTCTGAATGATCAGGTGCTCCGGGCCGTACTGGTTGGAGATAGCCACGCACTGCGCCAGATCGCGGGCCACGATGATCCGGCTGGCGGAGAGCGCCACGCGGGCAGTTTCGGCGCGCGGCAGGGCGGCCAGCTGGCGCTCCACGGCTTCGGCGACGCGGCTGCCCATGTCGGCGTCCGGGGTCAGGAGGATCACCTGCGAGTCCGGGCCGTGTTCCGCCTGCGACAACAGGTCAGAGGCGACAAAGTCCGGGTTGGCGCCGCTGTCGGCGATGACCAGCACTTCCGACGGGCCGGCCGGCATGTCGATGGCTGCGCCGTCCAGACGCTGGCTGACCTGGCGTTTGGCTTCCGTGACGTAAGCGTTGCCCGGGCCAAAGATTTTATCCACCTTCGGCACCGACTCGGTACCGAGGGCGAGGGCGGCGATGGCCTGGGCGCCGCCGACGTTAAAGATGGTTTTTACGCCGCACAGCTGCGCGGCATAGAGGATCTCATCGGCAATCGGCGGCGGCGAGCAGAGCACCACCTGCTGACAGCCGGCGATGCGCGCCGGCGTCGCCAGCATCAGCACCGTGGAGAACAGCGGCGCTGAGCCGCCGGGAATGTACAGTCCGACGGAGGCGATAGGGCGGGTGACCTGCTGGCAGCGCACCCCCGGCAGCGTTTCGACATCCACCGCCTGCAGCTGTTGCGCGTTGTGGAAGGTCTCGATGTTTTTCACTGCCACCGCCATCGCCTGCTTCAGCTCATCGCTGAGGCGCTCGCCGGCGGCGGCGATCTCCGCCTCGCTCACCTGCAGCGCGGCGACGGTGGTTTTATCAAACTTCGCGCTGTATTCGCGCAGCGCCGCGTCGCCGTTGGCTTTGACGTTATTCAGGATCTCCGTCACCGTTTTACTGATGCTGTCGGAGGCGGAAATCGCCGGGCGCGTTAAGAGTTGCTGTTGTTGGTCTGCGCTACAGCCGTTCCAGTCGATGATTGTGTTGAAGCTCATGATTGTATTCCCCTGTGTGTCCCGTGACCGGCTGGCCGATTACTCCATCATTTTCTCAATCGGCAGCACCAGAATGGAGCTGGCGCCCAGCGCCTTCAGTTTTTCCATGGTCTCCCAGAACAGGGTTTCGCTGCTGACCATGTGCATCGCCACGCGCTGCTTGTCGCCTGCCAGCGGCAGAATAGTCGGCCGCTCGGCGCCCGGCAGCAGGGCAACCACTTCTTCCAGGCGTTCGGTCGGGGCGTGCATCATGATGTATTTCGACTCGCGGGCCTGAATCACGCCCTGAATACGGGTCAGCAGGCGGTCAATCAGCTGCTGTTTGGCGTCGGCCATTTCGCCGTCGCGCTGGATCAGACAGGCTTTGGAGCGGTAGATTACTTCCACTTCGCGCAGGCCGTTAGCTTCCAGGGTGGCGCCGGTGGAGACGAGGTCGCAAATGGCGTCGGCGAGGCCGGCGCGCGGCGCCACTTCCACGGAGCCGTTCAGCAGACAGGATTTAAAGGAGATACCTTTTTGATCGAGGTAGCGCTTCAGCAGGTGCGGGTAAGAGGTGGCGATACGTTTGCCGTCCAGCGCCGCCGGGCCGTTCCAGGCTTCATCCACCGGAGTCGCCAGCGACAGGCGGCAGCCGCCGAAGTCGAGACGGCGCAGGGTGAAGTAGCGCGGGTCTTCGCCCTGGGCGCGGCGGCTGAGCAGCTCTTCTTCCAGCACGTTTTCGCCGATAATGCCGAGGTCGACAACACCGTCCATCACCAGGCCCGGGATATCGTCATCACGCACGCGCAGAATATCGATTGGCATATTTTCCGCCAGCGCAATCAGACGCTGGGTGTGCAAATTGACTTTAATGCCGCAGCGGCTGAGTAATTCGCGTGAATCTTCGCTTAAACGGCCTGATTTCTGAATAGCTATGCGTAAACGGGTGTTGTCTAACATTGTTCTTTTCCTCTGAATACCTGTCTGAATCTGTCCGAATTTGGTCCAAAAAAAAGCCCCCGGAAGTGAATCTTCCGGGGGCTCTCTGCGCGTTCATGCACCACTGGAAGATCCAAACGTCTTCCAGCACACATCGCCTGAAAGACTAGTCAGGATGATGGTGATGATGGTGGTGTTTAAATTGAACGCGGTTCATAAAAATTCTCTGTGAATGACTATGCATTTGATGTCCTTTAACCTAAACCACTTCCGCCGCAGAAAGCAAGGGCTTTTTTCTATCATTAATTCATTTCATATTGAGCGAAGAAATTGTCAGTTGCCGCTGGCTGGCGTAGCCTGTAATCAGCACAGCGAAAGAGTCAGGAGCCTGGGATGAAAAAGGTCGCGATAGTCGGTTTGGGATGGCTGGGGATGCCGCTGGCGCTGTCGTTGACGGCGCGAGGCTGGCAGGTTACCGGCAGTAAAACTACGCAGGATGGCGTGGAGGCGGCGCGGATGTGCGGGATCGACAGCTATCCGCTGCGCCTGGAGCCGCAGCTGGTCTGTGATACCGAGGACCTCGACGCGCTGATGAACGTCGATGCGCTGGTGATCACCCTGCCGGCCCGGCGTACCGGGGCAGGGGAAGGGTTTTATCTACAGGCGGTGCAGGAGATCGTCGATACCGCGCTGGCTTACCATATTCCGCGGATCGTCTTCACCAGCTCCACCTCGGTGTATGGCAACGTCAACGGTACAGTGAAGGAGAATTCCCCGCGTCTGCCGCAAACCGCAAGCGGACAGGTGCTCAAGGAGCTGGAGGACTGGCTGCACAACCTGCCGGGGACGTCGGTGGATATTCTGCGCCTGGCCGGGCTGGTGGGGCCTTCCCGCCATCCGGGACGTTTTTTCGCCGGCAAGTCGGCGCCGGATGGCCAGCACGTGGTCAATCTGGTGCATTTGCAGGATGTGGTGGCCGCTATCGAACTGCTGCTGCAGGCCCCGAAGGGCGGGCACATCTATAATCTATGTGCGCCCCGCCATCCGGCGCGCGGCCTCTTTTATCCGCAGATGGCCCGCGAGCTCGGTCTGCCGCCGCCGGTGTTCAGCGACAGCCCGGACGGCGGCCAGGGTAAGATTGTAGATGGCAATCGTATCTGCAATGAGCTGGGGTTTGAGTACCAGTACCCCGATCCGCTGGTGATGCCGATGGAGTGATCCGCCAGCGGTGATTCGCATACCGTAAGGGGGTAGCGATGAAACCACTGCTGGATGTCCTCGTGATCCTGGATGCCCTGGAAAAAGAGGGGAGCTTTGCCGCGGCGTCGGCAAAGCTCTTTAAAACGCCCTCGGCGCTGAGCTACACCATTCACCGCCTGGAAAGCGATCTCAATATTCAGCTGCTCGACCGCAGCGGCCATCGCGCGCGCTTTACCCCCAGCGGACAGATGCTGCTGGAGAAAGGGCGGGAGGTGCTGCATATCGCCCGAGAACTGGAGATCCGGGCGGTTAAGCTGCAGCAGGGGTGGGAGAATAGCCTTCGTCTGGCGGTGGACAGCACCTTTCCCGTGGCGCTGCTCTCGCCGCCAATCGCTGCATTTTATCAACAACAGCCGCTGACCCGGCTGCACTTTACGCTGAACCCCTCCCTGCTGGACTGGCGGCCGCTGACTGACGGGCAGGCCGATCTGCTGCTGGGGGCGCTCGGCGAGCCGCCGCCGCTGAGCGGTTATGACTATCTCCCCCTCGGCGAGCTGGAGCTGCTGCTGGTCGTTGCTCCACAGCATCCGCTGGCGCGACACCGCGCACCGCTAAGTTGGCGAACCCTGCGCCGTTACCGGGCGGTGGCCACTGGTGAGGGCGGGGCGCTACTCAGCGATCAGGAGACCCTGACGGTGTGTGACGCCGCGGGGCAGCTGGCGCTGCTGCGCCTGGGGCTGGGCTGGGGGTGCCTGCCGCGCTATCAGGTGCAGGGTCTGCTGGACAGCGGCGAGCTGGTCTGCATGACCGTGCGCGGGCTTTCGCCTCGTCAACGCGCGTGGATCGCCTGGAATGACGCCACCTGCGGTTTGGCTGGCAAATGGTGGCGGGAAACGCTATTAGCAAATAGTGCTATTTTTACAATTTATCATACGGAAACCGTATAGATATTAGCACGTTAAAAATTATGCTTACGCAATGAACTTCATAACATCTTGTCAACGCCGTTGAATTTGTTGCAAAATATGCGGCCTGAAAACCAGAGACTAGCCGACGCTTTTTTTTAAAGTGTCGGTTATTTTTTTGGTCGAAAGACACATCATTCAATACCAAGAGGCCGGGCTTCGTACCGGATAGATATTTACTAAAAACCGACAGTCGTTGTCGCTGAGGAATAGAAAGAAATGGGGCAATTTTTTGCTTACGCGCTGGCGTTCACCGTAAAAGGGGATAACTATGTCGCATAACGCTACTCCAAATACCTCTCGCGTGGAATTACGTAAAACGCTTACGTTAGTTCCGGTTGTAATGATGGGCCTGGCCTATATGCAGCCGATGACGCTGTTCGATACGTTTGGTATCGTCTCTGGTATGACCGACGGTCACGTGCCGACGGCCTACGCCTTTGCGTTAATCGCTATCCTGTTTACTGCCCTGAGCTATGGCAAGCTGGTACGTCGTTACCCTTCTGCCGGCTCGGCGTATACCTATGCGCAGAAATCCATCAGCCCGACCGTTGGCTTTATGGTGGGTTGGTCCTCGCTGCTCGACTACCTGTTCGCGCCGATGATCAACATTCTGCTGGCGAAAATCTATTTTGAAGCGCTGGTGCCTTCGATTCCGTCGTGGGTGTTTGTTATCGCGCTGGTCGCCTTTATGACCGCCTTTAACCTGCGCAGCATTAAATCCGTGGCCAACTTCAACACCGTGATCGTGGTGCTGCAGGTGGTGTTGATCGCCGTTATCCTCGGCATGGTGATTTATGGCGTGTTTGAAGGCGAGGGCGCCGGTACGTTGGCCAGCAGCCGTCCGTTCTGGTCCGGTGACGCGCACGTGATCCCGATGATTACCGGGGCGACGATCCTGTGCTTCTCGTTTACCGGTTTCGACGGCATCAGCAACCTGTCTGAAGAGACCAAAGATGCAGAGCGCGTCATTCCGCGTGCGATCTTCCTGACCGCGCTGATCGGCGGCCTGATCTTCATCTTTGCCACCTACTTCCTGCAGCTGTACTTCCCGGATATCTCGCGCTTTAAAGATCCGGATGCGTCACAGCCGGAAATTATGCTCTACGTGGCAGGTAAAGCCTTCCAGGTTGGCGCGCTGATCTTCTCCACCATCACCGTACTGGCGTCCGGTATGGCGGCGCACGCTGGCGTGGCGCGTCTGATGTACGTGATGGGCCGCGACGGCGTGTTCCCGAAAAGCTTCTTCGGCTACGTGCACCCGACCTGGCGCACTCCGGCGATGAACATCATCCTGGTCGGCGCGATTGCGCTGCTGGCGATTAACTTCGACCTGGTGATGGCGACGGCGCTGATTAACTTTGGTGCGCTGGTGGCGTTTACCTTCGTTAACCTGTCGGTGATTTCCCAGTTCTGGATCCGTGAGAAACGCAACAAGACGCTGAAAGACCACTTCCAGTATCTGTTCCTTCCGATGTGCGGCGCCCTGACCGTTGGCGCGCTGTGGGTCAACCTGGAAGAGAGCTCGATGATTCTGGGCCTGATCTGGGCCGGTATCGGTCTGGTCTACCTGGCCTGCGTGACCAAAAGCTTCCGCAACCCGGTGCCGCAGTACGAAGATGTGGCCTAAGGCATAGCGTGATGTAAATAAGAAAAGCCGGAGGGAAACCTCCGGCTTTTTTTTCGTCTGCGCCGGTTCGACATCGAGGTCTGATTTTTTTGCAGGACGGCGCTTGCCGGGCCTGGGGGACATAAGCTGACGGGAGGCCGCCGTAGGCCGGGTCAGGCGCAGCCGCCACCCGGCAGAAGAGCTTATCCTGCCTGCACCATAACTTTCAGCAGCGTATCCAGCAGGCCGGGAAAACGGGCGTCCAGATCTTCCCGGCGCAGCGAAATCATGTTCTCCCGTCCCTGAGGCCGTTGCCAGATCACACCGCTGTCGCGCAGGACGCGCCAGTGGTGGGTCATGGTGGACTTGGCCACCTCCCCCTGGCGCAGGGCGTTGCAGCTCAGTTCGCTGCCGTCGGCCAGCGTACGAATGATCTCCAGTCGCAGCGGGTTTCCGAGCGCGGAAAGGACATTTTCCAGGCGAATTTGTTCTCGTTCGGGGTGATTGGCGATCATAATAATCCTGTGTCGGCGGTGGCGCGGCGCATGGCAGCCGCAGCCCATATCGGCGGCTGGCGGCTACTATACCCAAACTCCGGTTCAGATACCACGCGCGCCGCCGCAACCTGCCCAATCGTAATGATAGCAAAAATAGTTCGAATATACTCGTACAGTTGTACTAAGATAGACGCAGTTAAATGAACTGCGGATCATTCCGACCGCAGACTGACCGTCAAAACGACTAAGGACGCATCATGCCCCGACCCATCCCTCTCGAACGTTATCGCAACATCGGTATCTCCGCGCATATCGATGCCGGTAAAACCACCACCACCGAGCGCATCCTGTTTTATACCGGGATGAGCCATAAGCTGGGTGAAGTACACGATGGCGCGGCAACCACCGACTGGATGGCCCAGGAGCAAGAGCGCGGGATCACCATTACCTCGGCGGCGGTAAGCTGCTTCTGGCCGGGGATGGACCGCAGCTTCGAGCCGCACCGGATCAATATCATCGACACCCCGGGGCACGTGGATTTCACCATTGAGGTGGAGCGTTCCATGCGCGTGCTCGACGGCGCGGTGATGGTGTATGACTCCGTCGGCGGAGTGCAGCCCCAGTCGGAGACCGTCTGGCGCCAGGCGAATAAATACCACGTTCCGCGGCTGGCCTTCGTCAACAAGATGGACCGCCCCGGCGCGGACTTCTTCCGCGTGGTGCAGATGATGATCGACCGTCTGAAGGCTAACCCGGTGCCGATTGTGATACCTATTGGCGCCGAAGAGCATTTCACCGGCGTCGTCGACCTGGTGAAAATGCGCGCCATCCTGTGGGATGACGCCACCCAGGGCATGACCTTTAGCTATGGGCCAGTCCCAGACGATCTGCTGGCGACGGCGCAGCAGTGGCGGGAGAAAATGGTCTCGGCGGCGGCGGAAGCCAGCGATGAGCTGATGGATAAATACCTGGAAACCGGTGAGCTGGACGAGGCGGAGATCGTCGCCGGCCTGCGCCAGCGCACGGTGAAGGGGGAGATCCAGGCGGTGCTCTGCGGGAGCGCCTTTAAAAACAAAGGCGTGCAGCGCATGCTCGATGCGGTGGTGGAGCTGATGCCGTCGCCGCTGGATATTCCGGCGATACAGGGCGTTGATGAGCAAGGCCAGCCGGCGAAACGCCATCCGAGCGACGATGAGCCGCTGTCGGCGCTGGCGTTCAAACTGATGACCGACCCCTACGTCGGCCAGCTGACCTTTATCCGCGTCTACTCCGGGACGCTGAAGAAAGGCGATGCGGTGTGGAACCCGGTGAAGGGTAAGAAAGAGCGCATCGGGCGTATCGTGCTGATGCAGGCCAACGACCGTCACGAAGTTGACGAACTGCACGCCGGGGATATCGCGGCCTGCGTCGGTCTGAAGGATGTGACCACCGGCGATACGTTATGCGATCCGGATGCGGTGATTACCCTCGAACGGATGGAGTTTCCGGAGCCGGTGATTTCGCTGGCGATTGAGCCGAAGACCAAAGCGGACCAGGAGAAAATGGGCATCGCGCTGCAGCGGCTGGCGGCGGAAGATCCGTCGTTCCGTCTGCATACCGATGAAGAGTCCGGCCAGACGATTATCTCCGGCATGGGTGAGCTGCATCTGGAGATCATTGTCGACCGGATGAAGCGCGAGTTTGGCGTCGAGGCCAACATTGGCCGTCCGCAGGTCACCTACCGCGAAACCCTGCGCAAGAAAGTGACGGACGTGGAAGGCAAATTTGTGCGCCAGTCCGGCGGCAAAGGGCAGTATGGCCACGTCGTGCTGACCCTGGAGCCGCTGGCGCCGGGCAGCGGTTTCGTCTTCGAGGACGCCACCAAAGGCGGGGTAGTGCCGCGCGAGTACATCCCTTCCGTGGAGAAAGGGCTGCGTGAAGCGATGGGCACCGGCGTGCTGGCGGGTTATCCGGTGGTTGACGTGAAAGCGACCCTGACCTTCGGGTCGTACCACGACGTGGACTCCTCGGAGATGGCGTTCCGCATGGCGGCGATCTTCGGCTTCCGGGAGGGCGCGCGCAAAGCGGACCCGGTGATCCTTGAGCCGGTGATGCACGTCGAGGTGGAGACGCCGGAAGAGTACGCCGGGAATATTATGGGCGATCTCTCTTCCCGTCGCGGGATGGTGCAGGGGATGGAAGAGCGCTTCGGCAGCCAGATCATCCGCGCCGACGTGCCGCTGGCGGAGATGTTTGGTTATTCCACCACGCTGCGCTCGATGTCGCAGGGACGGGCAACCTACAGCATGGAGTTCCACCATTACGCGGAAGCGCCGCGTATTGTGGCGGATGAAATCATCGCCAGCCGCGCGAAAAGCTAAGCAACGTTCCCGGGTGCGACGCGAGGCGTCTTACCCGGGCTACTCTGGTACCAGCGCCCAGGCCCGGTAAGGCGAAGCCGCCACCGGGCAAAAAGGTAAGCACGAACTGGGGACGCAATGCCCGGCGGCGCTGCGCTTGCGCGGGCCTACGGTCAGGCGTCCTCCCCGGTCATCGTTTGTAGCCCGGGTAAGGCGTTAGCCGCAACCCGGGTATTTCAGCCAATCAGACAATATCCTGTGCGTACTGCCACAGCGCCTTCAGCTGCGCCAGCTTCTCTTTATCATCCGCATACTGTTGATACAGCATCTGCAGCTCATCGGCATAGGCTTGCAAAAACTCTGGCGTAAACACCTGACGACGGTGCTCTAACCAGCGCTGCTGCTCATGTTCATCGAGCGTGCCGGGGAAGTTGCGCGCCCGGTAGTTAAACAGCAGGCGTTCGATACGCTTATCGGCGAAGGTTATATCCAGCGCCGGCAGATTGCGCGGTTCGGTTTCCAGCACGATTTTCATCGCCGCGCGGTCGGCATCGCTAAAGAACCCATTGTACAGCTGGGCGTCGACGTTTTCGGACGGCACGAACGGCTCGGCTTCGGCATAGACCGCCACCACTTTCTCCCGCACCTGCGGATTCGCCCGCAGCAGCTGGGCATTCTCCAGACAGCGCTGAATGGAGATCCCCAGCCGGTCGGCATCCTGCGGGCGCAGGGTATTGGCCTGAGCCAGCACCGGACATTTATTGAGATGCACCAGCTTGATCGGCGCCGCCGGCAGATCGCCAAGCTCGGCGCGCGGGGTGTAAAGCCGCTCGCGCAGGGCATCGGCATCCAGTTCCAGCAGCGGCGCCATATCGCCCGCCAGATCGACCATAATCACCGCATTGCGGTTTTCCGGATGCCAGGCCAGGGGCGCCACCAGGCTGGTGTTGCCGCGCGCTGCGCCAAACATGCCGGAGACATGCACCAGGGGCTTCATCTGCGGCACGTCGATAAGCGTCGCCAGCTTGCGCTTATTGCGGTGGCTGTAGAGATAATCAAACAGCCGCGGCTGCCGGGTTTTCACCAGTTTCGCCATGGCGATGGTGGCGTATACGTCGGCCATCGCGTCATGGGCGTTCTGGTGTTCAATACCGTTGGCGACGGTCAGATGTTCAAGCCGGAAGCTCGGCAACCCTTCGTCATTCTCTGGCCAGGCGATCCCTTCCGGACGCAGGGCATAGCAGGCGCGCATCACGTCGAGCAGATCCCAGCGCGAGTTATCGTGCTGCCAGCTCCAGGCATAAGGGTCATAGAAGTTGCGATAGAAGATATTCCGCGTCACTTCGTCATCAAAGCGCACGTTGTTATAGCCGACGATACAGGTTTGCGGCACCGTGAACAGATCGTGGATGCGGCGGGCAAATGTGGCCTCATTATCCCCTTTGGCCAGCGCTTCCTGCGGCGTGATCCCGGTGATCATCACCGCCTGCGGCTGCGGCAGGTAATCGTCAGCGGGTTTGCAGTAAAACACTTCGGGCTCGCCGAGCACATTCAGCTCCGCGTCGGTGCGGATGGCGGCGAACTGCGCCGGCCGGTCGAGGGAAGGGCTGGTGCCGAAGGTTTCATAATCGTGGAATAAAAATCCGGGCTGGTTGACGCTATCTTGCATAGTCTGTTCATTATCCGTGGTGGCGTGCGACCGGTATGGTAAACGATTTGCCCGGTCATCAGAAGGGTCGCGGCAAGCAACTTCCTCTGCTGTGTCATATTTTCTTGCAATTAAACCCTGATATGAAACGCGAAGTTCCGTAAAAAGGACGGCGGATCTGTAAATCTAGAGGATATGCCGTTGAAAGGCCGTTTGTTTATTGCTGTATCTTTGCTCGCTTCAAGCGTTTCCTGCGCATTTGCCGTCGACTTACCTGCTACGGTCGCGCCGCCTTCCATTCAGGCTGGCTCCTGGGTGCTGATGGATTACACCACCGGTCAGGTCCTGACCGCGGGTAACGAACATCAGCAGCGTAATCCTGCCAGTCTGACCAAACTGATGACCGGCTACGTGGTCGATCGCGCCATCGACAGCCATCGTATCACCTTTGACGATATCGTCACCGTGGGTAAAGACGCCTGGGCGAAGGGCAACCCGGTGTTCGACGGATCATCGCTGATGTTCTTAAAGCCAGGGGATCGCGTTAGCGTTCGCGACCTCAGCCGTGGGCTGATTGTCGACTCCGGTAACGACGCCTGCGTCGCGCTGGCCGACTATGTCGCCGGCGGCCAGCCGCAGTTTGTCGCCCTGATGAATCAGTATGTCGAAAAACTGCACCTGCGGGACACCCATTTCGAAACCGTCCACGGCCTCGACGCTCCGGGCCAGCACAGTTCGGCCTATGACCTCGCGGTGCTGTCGCGGGCGATTATTCATGGCGAACCTGACGTCTACCACATGTACAGCCAGAAAAGCCTGACGTGGAACGGGATCACCCAGCAAAACCGTAACGGTCTGCTGTGGGATAAAACCATGAACGTCGATGGCCTGAAAACCGGCCACACCTCGGGCGCCGGGTTCAACCTGATCGCCTCGGCGGTGGATGGCCAGCGCCGGCTGATCGCCGTGGTGATGGGGGCGGACAGTCCGAAAGGCCGCGAGCAGCAGGCCGCTAAACTGCTGCACTGGGGGCAGCAGAACTTCGACACCGTGCAGGTGCTGCAGAAGGGGCAGAAGGTCGGCACCGAGCGTATCTGGTACGGCGATAAAGAGCAGATTAAGCTCGGCACCGATCAGGATTTCTGGTTAGCCCTGCCGAAGGCGGAAGTGTCGCGCATTAAAGCGAAATATGTGCTGGATAAGAAGGACCTTGAGGCGCCGATCGCCGCCAATCAGCGGGTTGGCGAGATTTCACTGTATGACGGCGACAAGGTGGTGGGGCACTATCCGCTGGTCACCCTCGAAAGCATCAATAAAGGCGGAGTGTTCTCGCGAATGAGCGATTACCTGCATCACGAGCTGTAACCACGCCAACCGCCTCTTTGCAGGCGGTTTTTTTTCGTCTGTCGTTCGTGCTGGCGGGGCGCCTGTTTTTACAGCAGTGTGGTGGCGACTCTGTGAATTCGCGCACATACTGAGGGGGGATCTCCTGTTAAATTAACTGTATATTTATACAGTCATTTATCTCCAAAGGAGGCAAGATGAACTACAGCATCACCACCCTCGGCAAGAAAACCATCGCCGGTTTCCATCTGGTCGGGCCCTGGGATCACACGGTCAAGCAGGGGTTTGAGCAACTGATGATGTGGGTTGAGAACCACCAGGTGCCCGCCCGCGAATGGGTGGCCGTCTACTACGATAACCCGGAGGAAGTGCCGGCGGAAAAACTGCGCTGCGCGACAGCGGTCGCCGTGGATGAGGATTATGTCATTCCCGCCAACAGCGAAGGGGTGATCCTGGCGGCGATTGCCGGCGGGGATTACGCCTGCGCCCGCGCGCGGGTGGTTGATTACGACTTCGCCACTCCGTGGATGCAGTTTTTCGACAGCCTGCAGCAGAGCACGGCGTATCGCATCGCCCCCCAGCCCTGTTTTGAGGTCTATCTTAACGACGGCAACCACGACGGCTACTGGGATATCGACATGTATGTTCCCGTTGAGCGCGTCGCGTCGTAGCGGTTTACCCCTGTTCCGGACAAGGTTTTTTACATTCCCGGCATGCTCCGGGCGAAAAAGCAGTTACAATTGGCCTTTTCGTTTTGCCGGAGAGGGTTGTGCGCGCTGATAAATCACTCAAGCCATTTGAGATCCGCTTGTATCGCCATTATCGGGTGGTGCATGGTGTGCGGATTGCGCTGGCCTTTGTGCTCACCTTTTTGCTGGTGCGGCTGCTGAACGTGCCTGAGGGAACCTGGCCTCTCATCACTCTGGTGGTGGTGATGGGGCCGATCTCCTTCTGGGGTAACGTCGTGCCGCGGGCGTTTCAGCGTATCGGCGGCACGATCCTCGGTTCGGCGCTGGGGCTGGTGGCGCTGAAGCTTGAGCTCATCTCTCTGCCGCTGATGGTCCTCTGGTGCGCGGCGGCGATGTTCCTCTGCGGCTGGCTGGCGCTGGGCAAGAAACCCTATCAGGCGCTGCTGATCGGCATTACTCTGTCGGTGGTGGTCGGGGCGCCGCCCGGCGATATGCATACCGCGCTGTGGCGAAGCGGCGATGTGATCTTCGGCTCGCTGCTGGCGATGCTGTTTACCGGCATCTGGCCGCAGCGGGCGTTCATCCACTGGCGCATCCAGATGGCCAGCTATGTCACCAACTTTAACCGCCTCTACCAGGCCGGCTTCTCGCCAAATCTGGTGGATCGACCGCGGCTGGAAAAGCATCTCCAGCAGGCGCTGAACGACGTGGTTAAAATGCGCGGGCTGATCACCCCCGCCAGCAAAGAGACGCACATCCAGAAGGCGATCTTCGAGGCTATCCAGACCGTCAGCCGCAACCTCGTCTGCATGCTGGAGCTGCAGATCAACGCCTGGTGGGCAACGCGTCCGGGTCACTTCGTGATGCTCAATGCGCACACCCTGCGGGAGACGCAGCAGATGACCCAGCAGACGCTGTTGTCCATCGCCCACGCGCTGTACGAAGGGAACCCTCAGCCTGTGCGCGCCAACAATGAAAAGCTGACTGAGATCGTCCTCGAACTGCGCCAGCTGCTGAAAGAGCAGGGTGATGACGGCCTGGCGGAAACCCCGGTCCATGGCTATGTTTGGCTCTCAATCGAACTGGCGCGCCAGCTGGAGCTGCTCTCGCATCTGATCTGCCGCGCATTGCGCAAATAAACACCAGATGCACCGGGTAACCACATGGGTTGTTTCGATTCAGCAGCGTTTAGGGTTATGATAAACGCAAAGGAAAAAACATTGTCATCAGCGGCTGCTAGCAGTTATGTTAGCCCTATAACGCAGTCGCTTTACGAATCCGAATCTCAATTATTAGGGGTGTAAAAATGGAAACAACTAAGCCTTCTTTCCAGGACGTACTGGAGTTTGTTCGTCTGTACCGTCGTAAGAACAAACTGCAGCGTGAAATTCAGGACGTTGAGAAAAAGATCCGTGATAACCAGAAGCGCGTTCTGCTGCTGGACAACCTCAGCGACTACATCAAACCGGGCATGAGCGTGGAAGCCATCCAGGGCATCATCGCCAGCATGAAGAGCGATTACGAAGATCGCGTTGATGATTACATCATCAAAAATGCCGAGCTGTCCAAAGAGCGCCGCGACATCTCGAAAAAACTGAAAGTGATGGGCGAAGCCAAAGTCGAAGGCTAAACCCTGCCGGTCCGGCGGCGTTAAGCGTCGCCGGGCTGTTCCGCGTTTCCCTCTCTTTCCTGCTTTTTTCTGCGAAAACTTTGTTCCGGCAACTGCCTCTCCTCACCGACACTTTGCTATACTGGCCCGCGAAAAACGTATTGATATCGGAAAGGTTTCTCTCATCCTGGCCGGGCATCTGACGCAGCGGCGTCAGGGCGATATCTCAACACCTCTCACCTCTCCGACGATCGATTCGCCAGAAGACAAACTCAGGTGCTGACCGGGCGCGACAGAACTCTTCCGCTGCTTTCGCCGACAGGAGTCAACCTCACGTGATTAAGTCATTCTTTGCTGCACTCTCGTTTATCAGCCGCCTGCCGGTCCCGGCGCGGTTATCTCAGGGCCTGGAGATCGAACAGTACCAGCGCAGTATCGTCACCTTTCCGCTGGTCGGTTTACTGCTTGGCGCCATCGCCGGCGCGGTGGCGCTCCTCCTGCAGCCGTGGTGCGGCGTCCCGCTGGCGGCGCTGTTCGGCGTGCTGGCGCTGGCGCTGCTCACCGGCGGATTCCATCTTGACGGGCTGGCTGATACCTGCGACGGCATTTTCTCCGCCCGCACCCGCGATCGGATGCTGGAGATCATGCGCGACAGCCGGCTGGGTACCCACGGCGGGCTGGCGCTGATCTTCGTGCTGGTGGCGAAAGTGCTGGTGGTTGGCGAGCTGCTGCTGCGTGATATCCACCCCATCGCAGCCCTGGCGGCGGCCTGCGCCGTCGGTCGCGGGATGGCGGTGCTGCTGATGTATCGTCATCGCTATGCGCGGGAAAAGGGGCTGGGCAATCTGTTTATTGGCAAAATTAGCCTGCAGCAGACGCTGGTGACGATGGCGATGGCGATCGCGCTGGCCACCGCCCTGATGGGGCTGCAGGGGCTGCGCGCCGCGCTGATCACCCTGGTGCTGATCTGGGGTCTGGGATGGGCGCTGAAGCGAACCCTCGGCGGGCAGACCGGGGATACCCTCGGGGCGGCGATTGAGCTGGGCGAATTACTCTTTTTACTGGCGCTGCTGTAAGGCCTGACACCAACGGTGAGGAACAGAATGGAAACACTTTCGGCGTTACTGGCTGCCATTCCGCAGCCCGATGTGGCGGGCATGGCGCGCGCTCAGCAGCATATTGATGGCCTGTTAAAGCCGCCCGGCAGCCTTGGCCGTCTGGAGACGCTGGCGGTACAGCTGGCCGGTCTGCCTGGCTTGCAGGGGCAGTTGGCGCTGGCGGAGAAAGCGATTGTGGTCATGTGCGCCGACCATGGCGTCTGGCATGAAGGCGTGACCCCTTCGCCGCAGGGGGTGACGGCCATTCATGCCGGCAATATGGTGCGGGGCAACACCGGCGTCTGCGTGCTGGCGGCGCAGGCCGGGGCCAGGGTGCAGGTAGTGGATGTCGGCATCGATGCCGACCCGCTGCCGGGCCTGATTAACCTCAAAGTGGCCCGCGGTAGCGGGAATATCGCCCGGACGGCGGCGATGAGCCGCCAGCAGGCGGAGACGGTGCTGCTGGCCAGCATGCATCTCACCCGCCAGCTCGCTGCCGACGGGGTGAAAGCCTTCGGCGTCGGCGAATTGGGAATGGCCAATACCACCCCGGCCGCAGCGACGATCAGTGTCCTGACGGGTAGCGACCCTGACGCGGTGGTGGGCTGTGGGGCCAATCTGCCGCTGGCGCAGCGGGGCCATAAGGTGGCGGTGGTGCGCCAGGCGATAGCCCATAATCAGCCGAACCCGGCCGACGGGCTGGATGTCCTGGCGAAGGTGGGGGGTTACGATCTGGTGGGCATGACCGGGGTGATCCTCGGGGCGGCCTCCTGTGGCCTGCCGGTGGTGCTGGATGGCTTCCTCTCCTATGCCTCTGCCCTGGCCGCCTGCCGCATGGCCCCGTCGGCGCACCCTTATCTTATTCCTTCACACCTGTCGGCGGAGAAAGGAGCGCAGATCGCCCTCGACGCGCTGGGTCTGCGGCCGTATCTCGATATGGACATGCGCCTGGGAGAGGGCAGCGGCGCCGCGCTGGCGATGCACCTGCTGGATGCCGCCAGCGTGATGTACAACCAGATGGGAACGCTGGCGCAGAGCAATATTGTGTTGCCCGATAGCGCGCCGTCGTCCTGATGGTAAAGCGCATCGTCCCGCGATGGGGGCGATGCGCCAGGTTTACAGGGCCTGCTGCCAGACCGCCTGGGGCAGGAGATAAACCTTCGCCGGGGCGCGCATGCCCTCGGTGACAATATGGCGGATGCCGCTGGCCATCACCGCCAGGGTGACGTCAAAGGCGTTCAGGCTGTCGCCGAAGCCAGCGGTCAGATTGAGCATCGAACCATTGGCCAGCAGATAGACGGTTTTGTCGGCCATGCGGTAGGCGTTGATATACGGCATCACCTCTTCCTGGGGGTACTGGCGCAGGTAATCGCCGTCGATCTCTTCCGCCACGTGGCCGACGTTAAGGATAAATACTCCCGCTTTCGCCCGGTCCAGCGCCTGGCGATTAACCACGTTTTTACCGCCTGTCGCCGTGGCCACCACGTCCGCCGAGGCGATAGCCTCCTGGAGGTCCACCACGTGCCAGCCGTCGTAGGCCGCCTGCAGACGGCGGGCAGGATCGATCTCCGCCACCATCACCTGACCGCCAAAAGCTTTTGCCGCCGCCGCGACGCCCTGGCCGACCAGGCCGTAGCCGATCACCAGCACTTTTTTCTCATGCAGGGTGAGGTGAGTGGTCTGGAAGAAGGTGTGCCAGGCGGTGAGACCGACCATATGGCGGTTGTGCAGCCCCTCTTTGACCGGCAGATCGTCCCAGTTAAAGATCGGATAGCCTGGCTGAATATCCCCCAGCCGATTGACGCCCGAGCCGGTGGCTTCCAGACCCGCCACGATGTTCCCATACTCGCCGCGCTGGTGGAGCAGGGTGGTGATATCGGCGCCCATCTCGCACAGGTGAGTGGGCTGCCAGGCAATCGCTTTTTCCCATGACTGTTGCCAGTCGGCATCGCTCATATTGCGCCACGCGCAGGCCTCGGCGCCGCGCTCCACCAGCCAGGCCACCACGTCGTCCTGCACGGTGGTGGGGTTACAGGTGGTTAAAAAGACCTTAGCGCCCTTGTCGAGGATCCCCTGCACCAGCGGGATCATTTTCATGTCGAGGTGCATACAGCAGGCCAGACGCACGCCGCTGAGGTCGGGCAGCGCGGCGACCTGACGCAGGGTACGCGGCATATTCTGGCTGGCCCATGCCACTTCTTTCGCTAAAGAGATTTTATTATTCACTGGGTTATGACCTTCAATTCGCAAAAGGGGTATCCCCCTAACCGAAAAGGGATTCTATCAGCCCCCGCGAGAATTCACAGCACAATGCCGTCGGACATCGCCGCCCGCGCTATCCCCTGCGAAAGACAGGGTTGTTAATTTAAGGTTAAAAAAAGAAAATAAAATATAAGTAATTCCTATGATTTGAGCGATGAAGCGATGTTGAGTGTTATTCCTGCGGGGATATTTTCACGGCTGCGGATTTTCCTTGGCCGCCTGAAGCCGCACGCGCTGCCGGTGGCCCGCCGGCATATCGTGCTGGGATCCATTGGCGCCGGCACCGGACTGGCGGTGACCAGCATGTTCAGCCACTGGCTGCTCGGCGAAGTCAATCTGTGGTTTATTGCCCCGATGGGGGCCTCGGCGGTACTCCTGTTTGGCGTACCGAGCAGCCCGCTGGCGCAGCCGTGGTCGATTGTCGGCGGCAACGTGCTGTCGGCGCTGATCGGCGTCACGGTGGGTATGCTGGTCCCCGATGCGGCGCTGGCCTGCGGTCTGGCGGCGGCTCTGGCCATCGCCGGGATGTATTTTCTGCGCTGTCTGCATCCCCCCGGCGGCGCGGTGGCCCTGACGGCGATCCTCGGCGGCGCCGGGGTGCACAGCGAAGGCTATCACTTTGTGCTGACCCCGGTGCTCCTCAACTCGCTGATGCTGGCGCTGCTGGCTATTGTGTTTAATAACCTGGTTGGCCGCCGTTATCCGCATCCACTGGCGGCAGAGGAGGTCAAATCCAGGGCGGTGCCGCTGGGTATTTCGGTCACCCGGGAAGATATTCACGCCGCGCTGCTGGAAGGCCAGTTCCTCGACATTGATGAAGACGATGTCCAGGAGTTGCTGGAGAATATCGAGCAGCAGGCGCGGCAGCGTATCGCGACGGCAGCCCGCCGCTAAGGGCGTACTGCGGGCTGCGGATTACAGATCGCCGGTAAGATACTGCGCGACCCCGCGGCCAAAGCTCCAGTCGCCTTTCTGGTTACTGATAATCGACACCATCAGATCATCGCCGCTCAGGCCGCAGTGTTCCGCCAGCTCCTCCTGCAAAATGGCGAAGAAGCGCTGCTTCTGCGCCTCGCTGCGCGGGCTGGTATAGACCCGCACCACCACCAGATCCCGCGTGCGGGTCAGTCCGAGGCCGGTATCTTCAATCACCATATGGTGGGCTTTGTTTTCATGAACAATCTGGTAACGGTCGCGTTCTGGTACCTCGAAGGCGCGTAGCACGGCGCGATGGGCGGCATCCAGCAGGGTTTTGACCTCCTGTTCCGTACGGCCTTCAATCAGGTCAAATGTCAGTAATGGCATGCAGGTGCTCCTTATCGTTAGGGAATAATGATGGGCTCAACAAGATGCTAGCCGATGCCGCCGTCGGCAAAAACCGCTATAGTTGAATACATTGTTTTTACTGGTGAACAATCACATGAGCGAGAGTCGTCCGGAGAGTTACTGGCTCCATCTGTACTGGCTGACGGTGCTGGAAGAACAAAAAAGCTATACCCGGGCCGCGGAAAAGCTGGGGATCAGCAAGTCGGCTATCAGCCAGAAAATCAGCGAGCTGGAGCGGGTGATCGGTAAAACCCTCGTCCATCGCACCACCCGCAGCGTGAGCCTCAGCGACGACGGACTGCGGCTGGTGGCGGAGCTCAACGAGCCGTTTGGTCAGCTGCGGGATATATTCACCGGCGCCTGCGATGAGGGCGGGCCGCTGCGGGGAACGCTGCGCCTGACCGCGCCGGTGGCCTTTTCCCGCCAGCAGCTGGTCCCGGCAATCGCGCCTTTTTTGCATCAGCATCCCCAGCTGCATCTGCAGCTTGAGGTCACCGACCGGCTGGTCTCTCTGGCCAGCGAAGGGTTCGATCTCGCCATCCGCCACTGTCGACGCGAGGCGCTCCCGGATACCCACGTCGCCTGGCCGCTGTGTCACACCGCGACGCTTACCGTCGCGTCCGCCGACTATATTCGCCGCCATGGCCGCCCGGAGACCCCCGAAGATCTGCGCCACCACCAATGCCTGACCTATCCTCGTGGGCCACAGCGCCCGCAGTGGACGTTCGCCTCCCGTCAGTCGCCCGATGCTCGGGTGACCATCAACGTGCAGGGGCCATTCGCCACCAATAACAGCGAGTCGCTACGTGATGCGGTGCTGGCGGGGCTTGGGGTGGCGCTGTTGCCGGATTTCAGCGCCCGGGAGGCCATTGGCCGCGGGCTGGTGCAGGAGCTGCTGCCGGCGTGGCAGCCGGTGGAGGTGTTTGCCGATCGGCTGTACGTCATCCGGCCCTATACCCCGCGCGTGTCGCGCGCGGTGGAAACCTTCAGCCGCTACCTGAAAGCGACCTTCAGCGAGACGCGTCCAGCTCCTGCGCCAGCGCCTCGCTAAAGCGGGGCAGCAGATGGCGCTCGCCGGGAAGCAGCTGCGCGAGAGTAACGGTCTTGTCAGCGCAATAGACCCGCTCGCTGCCGAGCTGCGCTTCGAAGGCGTTCGCCGCCTGATGCGCCGCGCTCAGATCGGCGTCAATAAGGATCACCGCATGGGCCAGCACCACGTGGCCGCCGCCCGCCGCCAGCGGCCGCCAGTACTGGGCGGTACCGACAATCTTGCGCGCCGCCTCGCCCTCCCCGCAGGCGAGGTTATACCGGCCATCGCAAAAGGAACCGTTTACCGCCCGGGGGGGGCTGGCAACGCCGAAGCGCGCGAGGGTACGCTGCAGCACCGCGCACAGCGAATGATAGATCGGTTCGGCGGCTTCGCCGAGCGGCTGCTGCACCGGCCAGGCGAGGCTAAGGTTGATAATGCCCGGCCCCTGGGGCACCAGACCGCCGCCGGAGCGGCGAAGCCATACCGGCCAGCCGCGCGCGGCAAAATGCGCGCTGACCGCCGGCAGATCCGTAAACTGACGATAGCTCCCCGGCACCACCAATCCCTGCGGCGCCTGCCAGAGCTGGGCGACGGCCTCGCCGGCGCTGGCTTTGGCAAACAGCGGCTGTTCGGCCTGGGAGGGATCCTCGCAAAACTGCAGCGCCAGCGAGGAGGGGGAAAAACGGCGAGGCCAGCAGTCGGCCAGGGTTAACTGAGACATGCATTCTCCTTACCGGAGGGCGCGGGTTACGCCCTCCGCTGGTGGGTCAGTCGACGGGGTGCTTTTTCATCAGCAGCGCGGTGAGCGCTGACAGCAGGCATCCTGCGGTCAGATAGAGGGCCACGCTGTGCCACGATCCGCCGGAGAAGGTGACCAGCGCCGCGGCAATAAACGGGGTAAAGCCGCCGCCGACCACGCTCGCCACCTGGTAGCCGACGCCGGCGCCGCTATAGCGATAGCTGGCGCCGAACAGCTCGGTAAACATCGGCTGCTGGACGCAGACCACCATATCATGGGCGATATTGGCCAGCATCAGGGCGAAGAACAGGATCCAGAAAACGGACTGACTCTCCAGCGCCATAAAGAACGGGAAACCGCTCAAAGTGCCGATCAGCGCCCCGGTGATATAGATCCGCCGACGGCCAAAGCGGTCTGCCAGCCAGGCGAAGCAGGGGATAGTCAGGCAGCTAAGACCGCCCACCAGCAGGCCAATGTTGAGAAACAGCTCGCGCGGCAGGCCGAGGTTTTGCGTGGAGTAGTTGAGGGCGAAGGCGGTGACGATATACATCGTCAGCAGTTCACACAGCCGCAGGGCGATAATCAGTAAAAACGCTCCCGGATGGCGAAGCAGCGCTTCCACTACCGGCAGCCGCTTTTTCATCTGCGGCGCGTTGCCCTGGCTCTGCTGCGCTTCAAACTCCTGCGATTCCGCCATGCCGTTACGGATCCACAGCGCAATAAGGACCAGCACCACGCTGAACAGGAACGGTAAGCGCCAGCCCCAGCTGAGGAACTGCTGGTCGCTGGTCAGGCTGCTAATCAGCGATACCAGACCGGTAGAGAGCAGGAGGCCGACGCCGTAACCCACCTGCACCCCGCTGCTGTAAAAGGCTTTTTTCCCCTGCGGGGCATTCTCCACCGAGAGCAGCGCCGCGCCGCCCCATTCGCCGCCGACGGCGAATCCCTGAACCGCACGCAGGAACACCAGCAGCACCGGCGCCCACCAGCCGATCTGGTTGAACGAGGGGAGCAGGCCGATGCAGGCAGTGGCGATACCCATCATCCAGACGGTCATCATCAGCATCCGTTTCCGCCCGAGGCGATCGCCGAAGTGGCCAAAAATAATTCCGCCGAGCGGGCGAAAAAGAAACCCAACGCCGAAGGTGGCAAAGGCGGCAAGCGTTCCCATCGCCGGGCCGATTTGCGGGAAAAATTCGCGGTTGAACACCAGCGCGGCGGTAATGCCATAGAGAAGAAAATCGTACCAGTCGACCACCGCGCCGGCAAAACTACCCCAGGCCGCCCGCCGGGCCCGATGTAGTGAATCTGGCGCCTCGCCGGGCTGCACGCTTATTGTTGAATCCATACCCTGTCCTGTCAGTCACGTACTTCATTGTTATTGGAATGAGACGCTTTTACCGTTGCGTCTGCTCTGAGACTACCGCGCAGCGGCCGTGGAGGAAAGTAGTTTGCCTGCTAAGCGGGGGAGATGGCGCAAAAAAGAATCGATGGGAAAGGCGGTCGAAATCACACCCTGGACTTAACATTCAGGCAATTTGCCATCCAGCTTATACTTTTAATTAAATCAACGGATAACAAAGATGGACACCTTTTAAGAATCGACGTAAATGGTTTACACTTAACGTGTCTCCCTCTCTGGAATGGTGAGTAAAATGCGTCTACTTCTTGCAGTTTTATTTTGTTCTGTCATGTTGCCTTCTGCTTATGCTGAAAAACTGCCTGCGCCGACAGGAAAACCTGTACTGACCATTTCCGGAAAAATCGGAAATATGAATGTCGGCGACAAGGCCGTTTTTGATCTCGCAATGCTGGAAAAACTGGGGATGAAGACGATAGAAACCACCACCCCCTGGTACACCGGCAAGGTTCGTTTTGACGGCATTCCCCTTAATAAACTCATGGATTTAGTCGGCGCGAAAGGCACATCGGCCCGCGTGCTGGCGCTGAACGACTACACCACCATTATCCCGATTGATGATTTTTATAAATTCCCGGTCATTATGGCGTTAAAAATGAACGGTCAATATATGCGCATTCGTGATAAAGGTCCGTTATTTATTGTCTACCCTTACGACAGCAGTGCTGAATTACAGAACCAGATCTATTATTCCCGATCGGCCTGGCAAGTTTCAAAGATGATTATAGAATAAGGGTTGGATCTTGAATCGAATACTCACGGCTATTATTTTGTCGTTATTTGTTGTCACCGGATATATTACTTATCTGGTGCATGAGCGACAAAGTGAGTTGCAAAAATTTACCCGCTATACGGACTCGTGGTCAATGTCGCAAATGGTGTCGGAATATATGCGGCTGGAGTCTCGTCTGGCGGGAATGGCGATTGGGGCCGAAGGGGCGGACCACGATGAGGTGCGCCTGCGTCTTGAGATCATGATGAGCCAGATCGAGCTTCTGCAGGAGGGCGATCTGGGTAAATTCATCAATAAAAGCGAGCAGCGGAAGACGGTGGTTGCGACGCTGATTCGTAATCTTCATCTGCTCGATAAACAAGTTGATACCATGACGCCGGAGCAGGTCAGACAGATCCTGCCGGTGTTAAGCGAGCTGGATGGTCCGCTGACCTCAATAGCCGCTGCCACCCTGACGCAAGATATCAATATCGTTAATATCACCCATGATAAAATCCAGCATCTCTATTATATCTACTCGGTGATCTCCATTCTGCTGATCGCCATGTGTATAACTCTCGGTCTGCTGATGCTCCGACAGAATAATAATCTGCGTCGCGCCCATGTTCGTATGAAAACGCTGGCCAACGATCTGCAGGCCTCGAAAGAGAAGCTGCAGGTGCAGAACCGCCGACTGCAGTACGATGCCTACCATGATTCGCTGACCGGTATGCCCAACCGTCTCTCTTTCTGGCAGCGGCTGCAGGAGATCGTCAACCAGGTGCGTCCGTATAAGGGATGCGCCGTGGTGATGCTTTTCGACCTCGACAGCTTTAAGGATGTGAACGATACCCTTGGCCATGATGCTGGCGATAAGCTGCTGCAGGATCTGGCCAGTCGCCTCTCTTTTTTCCGCAAAACCTCCGAGACGCTGTATCGCCTTGGCGGTGATGAGTTTGCGATGCTCTCCTACGATCTCACTGAGGAGATGGCCCTTGAGCGGGCCAATGTTATCCGGGAGAAGATCAGCCAGCCCTATCAGATCTACGATGCGCAGATTAATATCGACGCCTGCATTGGGATCGTGATCTCTGACGGTGAAAGTCGTACCGATTATCTGTACAAGTGCGCCGACCTCGCGCTGTATGAGGCGAAAAAAGAGGGTAGCGGCCATGTGCAAATCTTCCGGCCGGGGATGCTGCAGCGCCTGCAGGAGAACAAATCGTTTGAAGACGATCTGCTGCAGGCCCTGGCCCATGACGAATTCAAAGTCTACTATCAGCCGATCGCCGATACCGTCACGCGCGAAATCTACGGCTATGAAGCTCTGGTTCGCTGGTTCCATCCGGTGCGCGGCGCCGTGCCGCCGACGGTGTTTATTCCGGTGGCAGAGAAAATCGGTCTTATTAATGCCCTTGGCGAATGGGTGCTGAAAACCGCCTGTGCCGAAGCGGCCAGCTGGGCGACGCCGCTGAAGGTCTCGGTCAACGTTTCACCAATTCAGTTGATGAATACATCGCTGACCGACACCATTATCGAGGTGCTGCATCAGACCGGCCTCGATCCGCGACGTCTTGATCTGGAGATCACCGAGTCGGACGTATTCAATGAGAACACCCGTTCGCTGGAAATTCTCAGCCAGCTGCGCGAGCTGGGCATTCAGATCTCCATCGATGACTTTGGTACCGGCTATTCTTCCCTGTCCCGTTTAAGCTACTTCCCGTTCGATAAAATTAAAATCGACCGCTCGTTTGTCATCAATATTCCGGAACAAAAAGACGATCTGGATATCGTCCGCCTGATTATCAGCATGGGAAAGAGCCTGCATATGCGCATTGTGGCGGAAGGTGTAGAGACCGAAGAGCAGTTGGCTTCGCTGCAGGCGCTGGGCTGTGACCTGGTTCAGGGATATTTAATCGGCAAACCGAGTCCGCTGCGCTAACAAATTTTTAACGTGTCTACTTTTATTCTCCCGGGCGATTTCAGGATCCTGAAATCGCCTTTTTTATTTTCTCTTAGCGCTAATCCCTGCGAGGTATAAAAAGGAGTAGGCGTAAAATTCCACAACAAAATAATATCCTTAACGTTTAAAAGGGGTATATGATATGCATCATATAGGCTATTTCTGAACGTCGCGTTTGAGACGGTAAAGTGAGGCACAATTATGCAGCGAATCATTATTCCCACCCATTACGTTCACACCCGCAGCACGCCGCTGTGGACCAAAGAGACCGCCCCGGCCTCTATCTGGCGCCGCCATCTGGATGCCGGCACCCGGCAGGGCGTCTACCCTCGTCTCTCAGTGATGCAGGGGGCGATCCGCTATCTCGGCTATGCCGATGAAACCAGCCCCGAGCCCGTTGAAACCCTGACTATTGAAGCCGGCCAGTTTGGCGTCTTTCCGCCGGAGAAGTGGCACTGTATTGAGGCCCTCTCAGAGGACACGGTTTTTAATGTCGACTTTTATGTTGATCCAAAAATTCTTATCGAGGGATAACAAGAGATGACCAGTGAAAATAAAGGTTATACCTTAGCGCTAGAGAATGGCCGACTTCACCAGAAGCAGGAAAAAATATTTCTCAAACCAATGGTGTTGTATATTCCACAGCAGGCGGTGGAGGCCGTTAATGACCTGCTGAGCAAGTTACCGGACGACAGGGAAGAGGGGGAGTTTCTGTTGACGGTCACCAATAACAATAACGGCGTCTCGGTTGATAAAACCTTTTCCTCGCTGGCGGCGCTGCGCGACCCGCTCACCGCGGCTGATGCGGTGAAGGATCTGATCAATATCGTTCGCGGCTACGAGTCCGATGAAGAGACCAACGTCTGCGGCTGGTAAGCCCGCTATCCCGCAGTCGGATGGCCGCCGTCGCCCGACGCCATCTGACTGAGCAGCCACTCCCGCAGAGCGATAATATCCGCCCGCTGCGCTACCGCTTCGGTAGTGACCAGGTAGTAGCGGGCGCCAGGCAATGCGTTGCTGAACGGCGCGGACAATACGCCGCGCTGCAGCAGATCCCGCGCCAGCAGTTCGCTGGCGATCACCACTCCCTGACCGGCCACCGCCGCCTGCAGGGCATGGGTCTCATCGCTAAAGGTTAACCCCGCATCAATATTCAGCGTCGGCGGTCCATAGCGCCGACGCCAGTTCTCCCAGCTCGGCGAATCAGCTGGCACGCGCCGGTTGGCAACGTGAAACAGCGTCACCCGCTGCAGATCTTCAGGCCGGCTGAGGCCCAGAGTCGGGCTGGCGACCACGATAAAGCGATCTTCATACAGCAGCGTGCAGTACAGGTCCGGCTCCGGCGTTTCACGATAGCGAATCGCGGCGTCTACCGTGCCCAGATGCAGATCCACTCGTTCGACGCTGGTGTGTAGCCGCAGGTCGATAGCCGGAAAGCGGGCGGTGAAATCCGCCAGCCGCGGCACCAGCCAGTGGGTGAGAAAATTGGAGGTGGTGGTGACGGTTAAGGATGGCGGCTGACGGGCATGAGCGATCTGGACGACGGCCTGTTCCAGGGCGCTAAAGGCGCGTTGGGTGGCCGCGTAAAGGATCTCGCCATCAGCGGTCAGACTGACGCCCTGCGCGCTGCGTTCGCAGACCCGGCATTCCAGCACCGACTCCAGCAGTTTAATCTGATGGCTGACCGCCGTCGCGCTGACGCCGAGCGCCTCGGCGGCCTGTTTAAAACTGCGGTGGCGGGCGACGGCATGAAAAGCGCGTAGCGCCCCCAGCGGCGGCAGACGGGGCGGTCTCATGGCTGAGTTTTTCTCATCTATGGCTGAAAACTATGCGTTTGTGTAAAGCGATATTGTGGCGATAGGCTACGGGCATGTAAAGACAATGACATGAATTAAATTCATGCAGCTTCGCCTGTCAGGAGTCAACTATGCACGTTGTAAGCCGCTACACCGCCGCGGAAGCCGCGGCAACGATCGACCCCCGCGGCCGCGCTATCGCCCTTAGCGTGGTCATCGCCGCCGGGGCCTTGCTGTTAATCATGCCCCCGGTTATCGGGGTGACCGGCACGCTGAGTCTGCTGACGGCGCTGATTGCGGCCTTTGGCGTCGGGTGGGGATTCACTCGCGGACAATCCTGGCTTTATCGCTCACCCCTGGCGGCGACGCGCTGGGCCTTTCTGCTGTCAGCGGCCGGCTGGCTGCTGGCGCTGGTGGCCTGGTATGGCGGGCAGGACTGGCCGGCACTGCTGCCGGGCGTGGCGTGCGGTGGGGCGGGAGCGGCTGTCGCCTGGCGCATTGCGGCGGGTAGGACGGCGCTGCCGGGGATGCGGGTCAGCGGCGCCACGGTGCTGAGCGTAGCTATCGCCATCGCGGCGACGCTGCTGACCTGGCATACTGCGGGAGGAGGACGCCATGGCGTCTGCTTTGCCTTCGCCGTGCTGCTTGACTGGGCGCTGCTCGGCGCGCTGATGGTGCGGATCCGCCAGCAGGAGAGTGCGGCCTGATACCAGACGCGGTCTGGTCCAGGATCGGCGAATCAAGCGAGACAGGGTAAGTTGTCCCGCCCGGCGTTAAATATCTTCTACACTGTTACAGGCATCACATTCCTGTGCGGTCGGCACTCCTGCCGGCCGCCGTCGGCGTTCAGCCCAGGCACGGGCCTGCAGGCTGGTTATCCTGAAAGAGGAGTCTGTAATATGGCATTTGTCACCACCCAAGACGGCGTCAACATTTACTTTAAAGACTGGGGACCAAAGGAAGCTCAGCCGATTGTCTTTCATCACGGCTGGCCGTTAAGCGCTGACGACTGGGATAACCAGATGTTATTTTTCCTTGCCGAAGGGTTCCGGGTCATCGCTATCGATCGTCGGGGTCATGGCCGCTCCGATCAGGTTAGCGAGGGGCACGATATGGACCATTACGCGGCGGACGTTTCGGCGGTGGTGGAACATCTGGATCTGCACAATGCGGTCCACGTCGGGCACTCCACTGGCGGCGGCCAGGTCGCCCGCTACGTCGCCCGCTACGGCCAGCCGCAGGGGCGGGTGGCGAAGGCGGTGTTAATTAGCGCCGTCCCGCCGCTAATGGTGAAAACCGAGCAGAATCCGGGCGGGACGCCGATCGAGGTGTTTGACGGTTTCCGCAAAGCGCTGGCGGCGAACCGCGCCCAGTTCTATCTCGACGTCGCCTCTGGCCCGTTCTATGGCTTCAATCGTGATGGAGCAGAGATATCCCAGGGGACGCTCCAGAACTGGTGGCGACAGGGGATGATCGGCAGCGCCAAAGCCCATTATGAAGGCATTAAGGCGTTTTCAGAGACCGACCAGACGGAAGACCTTAAGTCGATCACTTTGCCGGTGCTGGTGATGCAGGGAGATGACGACCAGGTGGTCCCCTATAAAAATGCGGCCATCCTGCAGGACAAGCTGCTGCCGAACAGCCAGCTGAAAATTTATCCTGGCTTCCCGCACGGGATGCACACCTCCCACGCCGATACCATCAACGCCGATCTGCTGGCGTTTATCCGCGCCTGATCTGCCCTCTTTGCCGGGCAGAGTGCCGTTAATGGCATTCCGCCAGCACCCTGGGCGCCAGTCGCCTGGGGCGCGCCGGTTGACGTGCAGAGGAAATCTGCTTAACTCATGGGGTACCTGACGACTATTTTCCCCTCGCAGGATAAAACGCCGGGTTTCTCTGCGGAAACCCGGCGGAATTCTGCGCAAGAGACAAGTGAGAGACAATGAAATTAGCCGGACTTCATCCCGACGAGCAGCGTCGCCTGCAATCGCTACGCTCTTCCGGGCTGTTGAATAGCGGAAAAGAAGAACGCTTCGATCGCCTGACCAGGCTTGCCCGTTCGCTGTATAACCTGCCGGTGGCGTCCATCAGTCTGGTGGGGGAAGATCTCCTGCATATCAAGTCCTGTGCCGGTCTCGATGTGGACACGGTGCCGAGAGATATTTCATTTTGCGCCCATACCATTCTGCAAACCGACCCGCTTATCGTCAACGACATGCAGCAGGACGAGCGCTTTCACGATAACCCGCTGGTCATTGAGGCGCCGTTTATCCGCTTTTACGCCGGGTATCCGGTGCAACTGCCGGATGGCGCGACCGTCGGGTCGTTCTGCCTGATGGATCACCAGCCGCGATCGTTTTCCGCCCATGAAATGCAGATCTTAAGCGATCTGGCGGCGATCGTGGAGGATGAGTTCAAGGTGCTGGATGCGGCAACCTCGGATGAGCTGACGGGACTGTTTAATCGCCGGGGATTCCTCACCCTGGCAGAGTATGCCCTGCTGACGGCCCAGCGCCGCCATGAGCCGGTGAGCCTGGCGTTTGTCGACCTCGATCGCTTCAAGCACATCAATGATACCTGGGGGCATGAAGAGGGCGATCGCGCGCTGATCGCCATCGCCGACTTGATGAAAGCGGCCTTCCGCGAGTCCGATATCCTCGCGAGGCAGGGGGGGGACGAATTTATCATTCTGTTCGCCAATACCAGCCGCCACGATGCCGCGACGGCGATGGAGACGCTCAGCCACAACGTGGCGCGTTTCAACCAGCAGGCGGCCAATCCCTGGCAGCTGGCGTTCTCCTGGGGCTGCGTCGAATACGATCCCGCCAGCCATCCTAGTCTCAACGCGCTGGTGGCCACCGCTGACCGCCTGATGTACCAGGCGAAGCAGAAGCAGGGACGCGAGCGCCGTTAATCCTTCGCGGCGGTGGCCTTCAACAGGTACTGCTGCGCCTGCTGCCGCTTCTGCGCATAGCTGCTGAGCAGCGCCTGCTGCGATTTCCCAACATTGTCGTAAAACAGGCCGCCTTCGCCGGCGATAAAGCGATAATGCTGTTCCAGCTGGTTTATCACCCAGTCAATGCGTTGCAGGGTGAGTAAGGTACAGGACTGACCATGCAGGTCGTCTTCAATATCCAGCACATGTGAGCGAAAGGCCTCTACGGCAAACAGCCGGCTCAGCGCGGCAGGGTCCGCCAGCGCCGACTCCCAGCGCGCCGTCAACTGCTGAAAGTGAGCCAGCACCAGCGGGTCAGCGCGCCGGGCGCGAAGCCAGACCAGCTTCCGGCGGTAGCTTTCGACCGCCAGCCGCTTCATCTCGCGATATTGCGCCAGCTGCTGTTCGGCGTCAGGGATCCTGGTCATCAGCCAGCTAAAAAAGAAGCGAGTCTCAAAACGTTCGACAAAGTGGAACAGCGGGTCGGCCAGACCATTGCTGTTGAATTCTCTCAGCGGGTCGAAGGGATACATATAGCCAAAATCGAACAGCCACAGCTGCTCCTGCCGGTCCACCAGCAGATTCCCGCTACAGAGATCCCACTCCATCAGCCCCTGTTCTTCGCAGGCTTCCAGAGTAGTAAATAGCTGGGCGATCAGCGGCGGGGTCAACTGGTGTATCGGCTCGCCATCGATCCAGGGGGAGAGCAGGATGCCGAGGCGATAATCGGCATACAGCGTTGGGACGATGTGGGTGAAGCGCGGCGCGGTGACCGGGTCATCCTTCAGCTGTTGCAATGCCTGCCGACGCTGTACCTCATTTAAAAACGACAGCTGGCCGTTGAGGTTGGCAACGCCGGCGACGGCGCGACGTTTCTTTAAATTGTACTCCTTGCCGGCGATGCGCAGACGATAAACCTCGCCGGTCAGGCCTGAGCCGTATACCTGCACCACATAGGGGGAATCGGGGCCCAGTGCGGCGAGGGTCTCGGGCGGCAGCGGGCAGTGGCTGACGTTGCCGACGATAAGAGGTTCTCCGCTGCGATCGAACGCCTGCTGTTGCTGTTGTCTGAGGTTCATGGTGCCTCCGGGTATAACGTTAGACAGAGTGGATAATCCACGCTATCTCACCCGCAAACGGTAGTGAATTCATCCTACTGGCAGGCGCTTTTTCAGGCTGAGCTGGGGTGCGCTCACGGAGGACACGCGGGGCGTAGGAAGGCGGTAGGGAAAGGCAAGCGTCTGGAACGCATACCTGGCGTCGTTGTCAACGAGGTGCTTGCCAGGCTGGATGCGATGCTGAGTTAACGTCAGCGACGCAAAAAAGCAAAAAGCCTGCTCGAAAGCAGGCTTCTTAAATTTGGCTCCTCTGACTGGACTCGAACCAGTGACATACGGATTAACAGTCCGCCGTTCTACCGACTGAACTACAGAGGAATCGTGTGGAGTCGTATCTTAGCGGCGAAAAAACTTTTGTCAAACATCAATTCGCCTGTTCAGGTGCAACTGCCGCTTCCATCGACAATTTGTTGTCATTTCCGACAATTATTACGGAAAATACTTTGCAGGATATCCATTTCTCAATCATCATTTGAAATGTTGTTTCAACATCTCTCACTAAGGTCTCTCTTGAACGTCACCTCCGCCGTACGCCAGGCTGTCGAACGGACATCCTGGTTTAAAAAACGTCAGCGTTATCGTGTGCTGTACTGGCGCGAAATCAGCCCTCTCGCTGTACCCATTCTGCTGGAAAATGCCTGTGTGCTGCTGATGGGGGTGTTGAGCACCTTCCTTGTCAGCTGGCTGGGAAAAGAGGCCATGGCCGGGGTGGGGCTGGCCGATAGCTTTAACATGGTCATCATGTCCTTCTTTGCCGCCATCGATTTGGGCACCACGGTGGTGGTGGCCTTTAGCCTCGGCAAGCGCGATCGGCGGCGGGCGAGGGCGGCCGCGCGCCAGTCGCTGGCCATTATGACGCTGTTTTCCATTTTGCTGGCGGGGGTGATCCATGCCTTTGGCCAGGAGATTATTGATTTCGTCGCCGGCGATGCCACCGCCCAGGTCAAGGACCTGGCGCTGACCTATCTGGAACTGACGGCGCTGAGCTACCCGGCGGCGGCGATTGCGCTGATCGGCAGCGGGGCGCTGCGCGGCGCCGGCACCACCAAAATCCCGCTGCTGATCAACGGCGGGATGAATATCCTCAATATCTTAATCAGCAGCGTGCTCATCTACGGCATCTTCTCCTGGCCGGGGCTGGGGTTTGTCGGCGCCGGGCTTGGGCTGACCATTGCCCGCTATATTGGCGCGATAGCCACGATCTGGGTGCTGATGGTGGGCCTCAATCCGGCGCTGCGGCTGTCGCTGAAGGGCTACTTCAAACCCTTTAACTTCGCCATTATCTGGGAGGTGATGGGGATCGGCATTCCGGCCAGTATCGAATCGGTCCTGTTCAATGGCGGCAAGCTGCTGACCCAGATGTTTGTCGCCGGGATGGGCACCAACGTTATCGCCGGCAACTTTATCGCCTTTTCGGTGGCCTCGCTAATTAACCTGCCGGGCAACGCCCTCGGCTCTGCCTCGACGATCATTACCGGCAAGCGGCTGGGAAAAGGGCAGATTGGTCAGGCTGAATTCCAGGCCTGGCACGTATTTTGGCTGTCGACGATCATTCTGACGCTGATCGCCTGGGGCAGCGCCCCCTTCGCCGGCTTTATCGCCTCGTTCTACACCCATGAAGAAGATGTAAAAGAAGTGGTTAAACAGCTGCTGTGGCTCAACGCCCTGTTTATGCCGATCTGGTCGCTGTCGTGGACTTTACCCTGCGCTTTTAAAGGCGCCCGTGACGTACGCTACACCATGTGGGTGTCGATGCTCGGCATGTGGGGCTGCCGGGTGGTGGCGGGCTATACCCTGGGCATCGTGCTGGGGATGGGGGTGATTGGCGTCTGGTTAGGGATGGTGCTCGACTGGGCGGTGCGCGGCGTGCTGTTTTATTTCCGCATGGTGAGCGGCCGCTGGCTGTGGAAATATCCGCGCGTGAAGGCTTCATCGGAGGAAAGCTGAGCCGTTTGCGAGGCTAATCGCCATTTTTTGCGCAAAGTGAAGAATAATTCGGCAAACGATTCATTTTATTGAAAACAGGCTTTGACAGCGCCGGGCGTCATCGATAATATGCGCCCCGTTCACACGATTCCTCTGTAGTTCAGTCGGTAGAACGGCGGACTGTTAATCCGTATGTCACTGGTTCGAGTCCAGTCAGAGGAGCCAAATTTAAGAAGCCTGCTTTCGAGCAGGCTTTTTGCTTTTCTGTCTACCGCCTTTCTTCCGTGGACAAACATCGCCGGGTCGTTTGTTTCGCTTATCCGGACGCTGACGCTCCCTGGCGGGTAACGTCAGCGTTTATCTCACGATTCCCACGTCATCGACGATTAACGGAACGGCGGCTCGTTGAAGGTGCGCAGCTTACGCGAGTGCATGTGATCTCCCTCGGCGCGCAGCAGGTCAATCGCCCGGATGCCTATCTGCAGATGCTCGGAGATAGCGCCCTCGTAAAAGCGGTTAGCCTGGCCGGGGAGCTTGATTTCACCGTGCAGCGGCTTGTCCGAGACGCAGAGCAGCGTGCCGTAGGGGACGCGGAAGCGATAGCCCTGGGCGGCGATGGTCGCGCTCTCCATATCGATAGCTACCGCCCGGCTGAGATTAAAGCGCAGCGCCGAAGCGGAATAGCGCAGCTCCCAGTTACGGTCGTCGGTGGTGACCACCGTCCCGGTACGCAGCCGCTGCTTAACCTCTTCGCCGGGCATCCCGCTCACCTGCTTGGTGGCGTCGTAGAGGGCGCGCTGCACTTCGGCAATGCTGGGGATCGGAATATCTGGCGGCAGCACCGCATCCAGTACATGATCGTCACGCAGATAGGCGTGGGCCAGCACATAGTCGCCGATGGCCTGGCTTTCGCGCAGGCCGCCGCAGTGGCCGATCATTAACCAGACGTCCGGCCGCAGTACCGCGAGATGATCGCAGATGGTTTTGGCGTTAGCCGGGCCGACGCCAATGTTAATCAGGGTGATCCCTTTGCCGTCGTGGGTGATCAGATGCCAGGCCGGCATCTGGTGCTTCTTCCACGCCAGATCGGAAATGGCCTGTTCCGGCGCTTCGGTCTCGGCGGTGATCCAGATCCCGCCGGCGCAGGAGAGAGCGATATAGGGGCTGTCGGGATCGAGGATCTGGCTGCAGCCCCAGCTGACGAACTCATCCACGTAGCGGGTATAGTTGGTGAACAGCACGTAGGGCTGGAAGTGTTCCGCCGGCGTGCCGGTGTAGTGTCGCAGACGCGCCAGCGAAAAATCGACGCGGCGGGCGTCAAAGTGCGACAGCGGATAGAACTCGGTGGGATGGAACAGGCCATCCGCGGTCTCATCGCCAATTTGTGACAGCTCGGTGGTAGGGAAATAGCGCGTCAGACCGGCGCTCATCGAGCGGTCGAGTGTCAGGGTGGAACCATCTATCACGTAAGGATAGGGGATCTCATGCTGCGACAGCTCGACGCTGATATGCGCGCCATAGTCCTGATACAGCAGGGTCAGCTGTTCCAGCAAATAGTTGCGGAACAGTTTCGGATTCGTAATGGTGGTGGTATAGCAACCGGCATGGGTGAAACGTCCCCAGGCGCGCGTTTTGAGGGCTTTATGATCGGCGCCGTCCCAGGAGACCGACAGCTGCGGATAGACAAAAAGACCTTCCGCGCGGGCTTCGGTATCGGGGAGCGTATTATGGTCGATATAGTCGCCGATGGCTTTGCGTAACGCCGTGACCGAGGCTTCATAGCGCGCTTCCAGCTCGGCAAGCGCTTGTTCCGGGGTCAGACTGGCGGCCTTGATATTCATGATTCGCTCCTTGTTTCAGGTCTGCTGACATTCCCGATAGTATGTCACAGCGGGAAAAGGGCGAAGGAGAATTTATCTGTCAAATGCGACGATACTCAGACCATAACCAGTAAAGGGAGCGGGCTCGTGTTATTTGCCGGCGTTTGTCCAACGCTCGCTGCTATAATGAGTGGCGTTGCGGATCTTCAAAGTTTGCGTCGGATTATTATTCAGACAATAGCGCGCATCGGCCAGCGGAGTGAGTTTATCCCCTTCCCGCAGGCGGAGGCGACAGGCTTCAATCTCTGCGATCATCTCCAGCGCACCGCTCTGAAGCACGACGCGGCAGAGGCTGGCCGAAGCGTTGTCCTGTACTTTTTTTACCCACCACTCCATCTGTTTTTTATCCTCTCATAGCGACATGTGCGTCGATAATTCATGTTTCTTAAAAATCTGACAATAAGATTATCCCCTTGGTTTATGCAGTGTTTAAAAATACGCAACCGATTGTTGATCTGTGCGCTAGGTTTTTTTATGCCGGGGGGCAATGATCTGCCGGGTTTAATTTGCAGGAAGCGATGACTATGCTGAAAAGCAGTCCGTGAGAATAGCCTGTCAGGAAGAGGGCTGATAAGTCCGGCTACGCAATAAATATAAGAGAGAGCGTCATGAAGCATCTATTTCGACACTGGCGAACGTCGGGCGCCGTTATCGGCTCACTGCTGAAAAAAGGGAGCATTGCGGTACTGGCGCTGCTGGTGGTCTTTCTCGCCGGGCGGATCTATGAGTCCCAGCGCGGCCCGGCCCTGCATCGCTGGCATACCTGGAGTGGCAACGAGATGTCGGCCGAAGAGATCGACCAGGCCACCTTTGCCCAGTATCTGGCGCGGGAGAAGACGATTTTCGCCGATCTCCAGCGTGAGGTGACAGAGGCTTTGCCGGAGGAAGATAAAACCTCGGTCAACCGCTTTTATCGTCACAGCCGGGTCTGGCCGGGGCAGTTTCAGCAGGACTGGAACCGTTCTTTTGTGCTGCTGCCGCTGGGCAAGCCGCGCGGCGGCGTGGTGCTCCTCCATGGCCTGACCGATTCGCCCTACAGCGTGCGCTATCTGGCGCAACTCTGGCAGCAGCAGGGTTATGTGGCGGTGGTGCCGCGTTTGCCGGGACACGGCACCGCGCCGGGGGCGTTAACGGCGGTTGACTGGGAGACCTGGCTGGCGGCGACGCGTCTGGCGGTACGCGAAGCGACCCGCCTTGCCGGGGCGGACGTGCCGCTGGATCTGGTCGGCTACTCTAACGGCGGCGCGCTGGCGCTCAAGTATGTCCTCGATAGCCTGGAGGATAGCCACCTGCGTCAGCCGCAGCAGATTATTCTGCTGTCGCCGATGATCGGCGTGACCGCGTTTGCCCGTTTCGCCGGCCTCGCCGGGCTACCGTCCGTCTTCCCGGCGTTCGCCCGCGCGGCCTGGCTGAACGTGGCGCCTGAGTTTAATCCGTTCAAGTACAACTCCTTTCCGGTCAAGGCGGCGAGACAATCGTGGTTATTGAGCCAGGCGCTGCAGCAGCAGATTATCCGCGCGGCCCGGCAGGGCGAGCTGAAAGCGCTGCCGCCGATCCTCACCTTTCAGTCGGTGATGGATTCCACGGTCAGCACCCGCGCGGTGGTGGAGTCCCTGTATCGCTATCTGCCGGATAACGGCAGCGAGCTGGTGGTGTTCGATATTAACCAGGCGGCGGATCTCCGGGTCCTGTTTCGCCCTGCGCTCTATGCGGCGGTGAATACGCTGCTGCCCCCGGCGCCGCGGGCCTATACCACCACGGTGGTGACCAACGCGACGGCGCACACGCTGCAGACCGTCGCCCGGACCACGCTGGCCCAGGATCGGGAAGAGCATCGTTATCCTTTACACCTGGCCTGGCCGGCGGATATGTACTCTTTGTCGCATGTGGCGGTGCCGTTTCCCCTGAGCGACTCGCTGTATGGTCGCGAGCCGGACGAGAAGAACCGCTACGGCATTAGCCTGGGCACCATTTCACTGCGCGGAGAGACCGGGACGCTGAGCGTGGGGCTGGAGACGTTAATGCGCGTCACCTCCAATCCATTCTTTCCATGGATGATGACGCGCGTCGATGAGCGCATCGCCTGCGGCGAACAGGCGGCGGTGGCGGCCTGCCTGAAAGCGCAGACCAGAGCAGAGGCATTAAAACAGGGTCAGGTGCAGAACGGTACGCAGCAGGATACCGACGATCGCCGCGGGAGCCACGAAGCGGAACAGGCGGACAAACCGTGAGCTGATGCCAAGAAAAATGCCGATACCGGGAAGATCAAAGGTCTGGATCAGTAGACCTGCCGAGGCGTTGACCTGGCCGACGGTGACTTTGCCCTGCTGGATCAGCTCGGAAATGACGCCAAAGTAGGCGGTGCCCCCGGCAACGCACTTCACCAGCGCCGGTAGCACAAAGTTCTGGGGGATGTGCAGCCAGCCGAGAAGCGGCTTCAGCAGCTGCTGCAGCAGGTCGATAGCCCCGGCGCCCTGCAGCAGCCCGACGATGGTTAACGACAGGATCAGCATTGGCACCGCGCCGAGCGCCAGGCGGATGGCGTCGGAGCCGGCGCTGTTAATCACGGCCAGAATTCCCTGGCTGTTCTGCTCGGCGTTCGGCAGCGCTTCCGCGCGGGGGTTCTCGGCGACCGATAAGCGCCGCCCGGTGACGTGCCAGGCGACGGCGGCCGCGCACAGGCCGCCGACCACCGAGATAACGATCGAGGCCAGCCAGTGCAGACCAAAAGGGGTAAGAGGATAGAAGACGTTGCCTTGCCCCATGGCGAACACCATGGCCAGCGTGGCGGCCATTTGTCGGTCCGAGACGCCGCGTTTATCCATAATCGACAGCGTGGCGAGCGGGGCGGCAAAGCTGACAAAATTAATCTGGATCAGGGCGAAGGCGCTCATCCCGGTTAAGCCGAAGGGCTTCAGCAGCGGGGCCACCCAGCGAACAATCACATCGAGGATACCGCGGACCTCAAGGTATTTCATGATGATCAGCATGATCACCATGATCGGCAACAGCGTATACAGCGCGACGTCAACGGACGACTTGCCCGCCGCCATAATGATGCTTATGACATCCATTTACTTTTTTTACCACTCGCAGAGCTATTCGTTCGCGTCATCATAATCCCGTGGGGAAGGAAATGATATGCCTTGATCCCTCTCGGGATCCGGCGCCGCACGGGCGCCGGGAGAAGAGGATTACTGGCCGATATTGACCAGCGTCCGACCATGAATATTATTGCTGAGGAAATCTGCGGCATACGCTGGCGCCTGCTCCAGCGTGATTTCTGTGGCCGCCTGCTGGTAGTAGCTCTCCGGCAGAAGCTGGGCCAGACGCTGCCAGACAGCGTCGCGTTCAGCGGTCGGCACCATCACCGAATCCACCCCCTGCAGACGCACATTGCGCAGAATAAACGGCATCACGGTGGTCGGCAGATCGAAGCCCCCGGCCAGACCGCAGGCGGCGACGCAGCCGCGATATTGCGTTTGCGCCAGCACTTTGGCCAACACCGGGCCGCCAACGGTATCCACCGCGCCCGCCCACAGCTGTTTCTCCAGCGGACGGGTCTCCGCGAAGTCGCTGCGCGGCAGGATCGTATCGGCGCCCAGCTGGCGAAGGTAATCGTGTGTCGATTCCCGGCCCGATACGGCCGTCACCCGGTAGCCAAGGGCTTTGAGCAACACCACGGCGGTGCTGCCGACCCCGCCGCTGGCGCCGGTGACCAGGATATCCCCGCTATCAGGGGTGACACCCGCACTAACGAGAGCATCAACGCATAGCATCGCGGTAAAGCCGGCGGTGCCAATGATCATTGCCTGGCGCGCGCTGAGCGTCTCCGGTAGAGCAACCAGCCAGTCGCCTTTAACGCAGGCTTCGGTGGCCAGGCCACCCCAGTGGTTTTCGCCCACGCCCCAGCCGGTGAGGATCACGGCCTGGCCGGGAACAAAGCGCGGATCGCGGCTTTCTTTCACCTGACCGGCAAAATCAATGCCCGGCACCATCGGAAACTGACGGATAATTTTGCCTTTGCCGGTGATCGCCAGGGCGTCTTTATAATTGAGACTCGACCAGTCGATGGCGACCCGGACGTCGCCTTCGGCAAGAGCGGGCAGGTCGATATCTTTGACGGTGGCGACGGTGCGGTTGTCGATCTGGTCCAGAACTAATGCTTTCATGACAGAGTATTCCTCGTCGGAAGGGGGTTATCGGCGCTAGCGCCGTCCTGTGCAGGTGTTTTTGTTGTCATACTGTGCGCAAAAAAATCCCAGTATTGGTTAAGCGGTGCGGCAGACTGGACCAGCCTGGCGCGCATCACCGCGCCTTCCCAGCCGATCCAGAACACCTGGGCCAGCGCCTGCGGTGAGGCGTCGCTGGCGATGGCCCCGGCTGCCTGCGCTTCGCGCAGGCAGCGCGCCACGCGCGACTCCCATGCCGCCAGGATAGCCATCAACCGTTGGGGAAACGTCTCGGGTAACAACGGGGCTTCCTGCAGCAGGTTGCCCACCAGGCAGCCGCGGCGAAACTGGAATTTCTCCATTCCCTGACCGGCATGACGCACAAAGGCCGCCATCCGTTCCAGCGGCGGCACGGCGTCGTCCAGCAGGAATTTATCTAATTTATGCGCAAAGAAGTCGCCATAGGCGGCAAGCACGGCGAGGCCAAAGGCCTCTTTGCTTTTAAAGCAGTGATAAAACGACCCCTTTGGCACGGCGATATTCTTGATCACCGCATCAATACCCGCCGCGAGATAGCCCGTTTCGGTCAGCACTTCAAGGCCTGAGCGAATCAACGCCTGACGCGTATCGTCAAACTGGCGATCGACCTTGGGTGGACGGCCGCGGCGGGGCTTCAGGACGGTGGAGGTATTGGGATTCATGATTTAGACCGTGTGGTTTAATTGTTGGTCAGGGTACGCCCAATTCAGGGGTAGGGCAAGCATTGCGCGTAGCGTAAGGCTGGCTGACCAATCATTCTGGGCTGGGGGGCGTTAAGAATTATTTATCGCAAATACGTGGTTCGCACTGCCGGCGGGGGCACGAAATATAACTCTGCCGGGTATATTAGACTGGTCATTAATATCCATATTCACAATGCATAATACGAATTAATAATATTGGGAATATATAAACAGCGGGGGCTGGAGCGGTTGAGTGGTTTTGTCCATGTGAAGAGGCTAATTTGCGAAGTACCCGGTCGACAGTCCTGTGAGGACTTCTCCCCGGAATGCCGGCCGGCGATGATTTGCAGACGATAGCGGATTGACAAACGCGGCTTGATAAAAGACATTGTCACCCCTGATCCGGCACCGGTTGCCACCTCAGTTTAAATATTATCGCCGGCAGACAATGACGTCTGTCTTAAATTATCGGTGACTGGGTAAATAATCTGTTACCGAAACAACACCTGCGAAAAAGGATTAACAGCCTGATGTACAGAATGAATATTGCCGTCAGAGGAGGGGATGAATGTCGCTAATTGCTATCGTGCTGGTCTTTATCATGGCCATCGTGGTGACCGTGTTCCTGTCCCATCTTCTGCCCGTTAAAGTGCCGCTACCGCTGATCCAAATCGCCGCGGGCGCCGCGCTGGCCGCCAGTGGCTTTCAGGTCGATTTTGACCCGCATATTTTTTTACTGCTGTTTATCCCGCCGCTGCTGTTCCTCGATGGCTGGCGCATCCCCAAAGACGCTTTTTTCCGCGATATGAAGCCGATTTTATCGCTGGCGATAGGCCTGGTGATGGTGACTATTCTCGGTATTGGCCTGTTTATTCACTGGCTGATCCCGGCTATCACCGTGGCGGCAGGGTTCGCCCTCGCGGCTATTCTGTCGCCTACCGATCCGGTGGCGGTATCGGCAATGACCGCCAGCTCGCCGCTTCCCTCAAGGATGGCGCATATTCTCGAAGGGGAGTCGTTGTTAAACGATGCTTCAGGGCTCGTTGCCTTTAACTTCGCCATCGCCGCGGTGCTGACCGGCAGCTTCTCCCCGGGAGACGCGGTGGTGAAATTTTTCCTGATGGCCTTCGGGGGCATCCTCAGTGGCCTCGTGGTGGTGTGGGTCACCGGCAAATGTAATAACTTTCTGGTTCGGCGCACCCGCGAGGAGCCAGCCATCCAGATCCTGATCAGCCTGCTTATCCCTTTCGCCGCCTACCTGCTGGCCGAGGCGTTCCATGTCTCGGGCATTCTTGCCGCCGTCGCCGCCGGCATTGCGATGCATTATGAGCAGCTGTCGGGGCCCCGGCTTCCGGCGACGCGCATGAAAAGCAGCGCGGTATGGTCCATGCTGCAGACCACCCTCAACGGGATGATCTTTCTGATGCTGGGCGAGCAGCTGCCGCGCATGCTCAGGACGCTGCCGGCGGTAGCCAGCCAGGCCGGCGTCTCTTCGCCCTGGTATCTGCTGCTGTACGCCGTGGCCATCACCCTGGCGCTCGGTCTGATGCGCTTCGCCTGGGTATGGCTGTCGATGAAGCTGACAATTTTTCGCCGCAAACGTCGAGGCAAGGCCATCACCGTCCGTCCACGCTTCAGTATCCTCGCCGTCATGGCGCTGGCGGGAGTGAAGGGCTCTGTGACCCTCGCCGGTATTCTGACGCTGCCGGTGGTGCTGGCAGATGGTTCGCCGTTCCCGGGCCGTGAACTACTGATCTTTCTTTCGATGGCAGTGATCCTGATGTCGCTGGTGGTGGCGGCTATCGGTCTGCCGTTTATGACCCGTTATCTTGCCGATGATCTACCGCATGACACCGGTAAGGACGACATTGGCGCCGTGATGACCGAGGTGGCCATTAACCGTCTTAACGCGCTACTGGACGAGCCGGTGGAGGATCCCAGTGAGCAGGCCCTGCGGGCCGATGCCGGCAATATGCTGCTCGAAACCTATCAGCGGCGGCTTCACTATAACGACAATGACGAGGGGCAGGATGTCGGGCTGGAGCTGGCTAAGCGCGCCAGGCTGGAGAAATATATGCAACGAGAGGTCATTATCGCCCAGCGTCAGGAACTGTTCCGGCTGCGCCGCGCCCATAACATCAGCGATATCACTTTTTATGAGGTGCTGCGGGAGATAGATCTTAAGGAAGAGAGTTTACGCTAAAGCCGCAATCGCCGGAGGGTGGCCATTCGCCTTCCGGCAGAAGTACCGGCGCTGAAAAGCAAAAAGCCTGCTCGAAAGCAGGCTTTTTAAATTTGGCTCCTCTGACTGGACTCGAACCAGTGACATACGGATTAACAGTCCGCCGTTCTACCGACTGAACTACAGAGGAATCGTGTGAACGGGGCGCATATTAACGATGCCATCCGGCCTTGTCAAAGCCTGATTCAAAGAATTGCGTTCGACTGCTGACAATTTCAGCAATCGCCATCCATGCGCTGTTTTTTTCACCATGTTGCACCGTTGTAGTGCGAATGTACCCCTAATGGGGCATACCACAATCTGCTTACCGGGCAAATAAAAACCGAATTGCTATCACTATCCCTTATAACACTGCCTGCGGCGGGCGACAGCCGAGGAAATGCAAAGCTGGCAAGCAAATTGCAAAAGCCAGTGCATCATACTCCCAGCGTTGACGCTGGCGTTCCTTACAGGAGGCAAAATGAACTTAAGACGACTGAAATATTTTGTGAAAATCGTCGATATCGGCAGTCTGACCCAGGCCGCTGAAGTCTTGCATATCGCCCAACCGGCCCTTAGCCAACAGGTCGCGACCCTGGAAGGTGAAATGGACCAGCAGTTGCTGATACGCACCAAGCGAGGGGTCACGCCAACGGAAGCCGGTAAAATTCTCTACACCCATGCGCGCACTATCCTGCGCCAGTGCGAGCAGGCGCAGCTGGCGGTCAATAACGTCGGCCAGACGCTGCGTGGTCAGGTGTCGATCGGCCTGGCGCCGGGCACCGCGGCCTCCGCCATTACCATGCCGTTGCTGCAAACGGTACGCAATGAGTTGCCCGAGGTGATGGTCTATCTGCAGGAGAGCAGCGGCACAGCGCTGAATGACAAGCTGCTGGCGGGCCAGCTGGATATGGCGGTGCTCTATGAGCGTTCGCCGGTGGCAGGCATCGTCAGCCAGCCGCTGCTGAAAGAAGACCTTTACCTGGTCGGCACCCGCGACTGCCCGGGGCAGAGCGTGGATCTCACGGCGGTGGCGGAGATGAACCTGTTCCTGCCGCGCGATTACAGCGCAGTGCGGGCGCGGGTCACCGAGGCATTCACCCTGCGTCGTCTGTCGGCGAAAATTATCGGCGAGATCGAATCCATTACCACCCTGACCGCGGCCATCGCCAGCGGCATGGGGGCGACGGTGTTACCGGAATCCGCTGCCCGTTCCCTGTGCGGGGCGGCGAACGGCTGGATGGCGCGGATCAGCACGCCTTCAATGAGCCTGTCGCTGTCGCTGAACATGTCGGCTCGCGGCAGTCTGTCGCCGCAGGCGCAGGCGGTGAAAGAGATCCTGCTGTCTCTGGTGAGCCGCCCATCGCTGGAAAACCGTGAACTGCAGCTGGTCAGTTAGGGTATATTCTCTTAAGGAATAAGTTGCTGGTTTTTATTATTTGTTACCTGGGACAACAGACTTTAACAATAGCAGATACGTTAAGTCCATTGGCCCGGAGGAAAGGGTGAACTTCCAGCAGCTGAAAATTATCCGTGAGGCGGCCCGTCAGGATTACAACCTGACGGAAGTCGCGAATATGCTCTATACCTCGCAGTCAGGCGTCAGTCGCCATATCCGGGAACTGGAAGAGGAGCTGGGGATTGAGATCTTTATCCGCCGCGGCAAACGCCTGTTAGGCATGACCGAGCCGGGTAAAGCGCTGTTATCGATTGCCGAGCGGATCCTCAATGAAGCCAGTAACGTTCGGCGGCTGGCGGATCTCTTCACTAACGATGCGTCAGGCGTCTTAACTATCGCCACCACCCATACTCAGGCGCGCTACAGCCTGCCGCCGGTCATTAAAGCTTTCCGCGAGCTGTTCTCAGATGTTCGCGTCGAGCTGGTGCAGGGTACCCCGCAGGAAATCGAAGCGCTGCTGCATAACGGCGGAGCGGATATCGGCATCGCCAGCGAGCGCCTGAGCAACGATCCGACGCTGGCGGCTTTCCCCTGGTTCCGCTGGCATCACAGCCTGCTGGTGCCGAAGGATCATCCTTTGACGCAGGTTTCTCCCCTGACGCTGGAGGCGATCGCCCGCTGGCCGTTAATCACCTACCGCCAGGGGATCACTGGCCGTTCGCGCATTGATGAGGCGTTCAACCGCAAGGGGTTGATGCCGGATATCGTGCTGAGCGCGCAGGATTCCGATGTGATCAAGACCTATGTGGAGCTGGGGCTGGGCGTCGGGCTGGTCGCCGAGCAGTCCGGTGATGCCCGGGAAGCGGACACCTTTACGCGTCTTGATACCCGCCATCTGTTCGATGCCAATACCGTGTGGTTGGGACTGAAGCGGGGCCAGCTGCAGCGGAATTACGTTTGGCGCTTTATCGAATTGTGCAATGCCGGACTGTCGCTGGATGAGATTAAGCGTCAGGCGATGGAGCCGGAAGAGGTCGCAATCGACTATCAGATTTAAGGAAATGCTGGCCAGCGGGTCGGGGAGTGGAAATAACGCTATAATTCACACACGTGAGTCGCGACTGAGGAAGGGAAAATGACGATGCGGCGTGTGAAATTACTCTGTACGGCGCTGATGCTGCTTGCCAGCCACGGCGCGCTGGCCGTCAGCTATCCGCTGCCGCCGGAGGGGAGCCGTTTGGTGGGCAGCGCATTTACCATTGCCGTTCCGGACAATAACACCCAGCCGCTGGAAAGTTTTGCCGCCCAGTACGGCCAGGGGTTAAGCAATATGCTGGAAGCCAACCCCGGGGTCGATGTCTATTTGCCACGCTCCGGTTCGACGCTGACTATTCCGCAACAGCTGATCCTGCCCGACACCGTGCGCGAAGGGATCGTGATCAACGTTGCCGAAATGCGTCTCTATTATTACCCGCCGCTGGGCAATAGCGTCGAAGTCCTGCCAATCGGCATTGGTCAGGCGGGACGCGAAACGCCGCGTAACTGGGTGACGGCAGTAGAGCGTAAGCAGGAAGGCCCCACCTGGGTGCCAACCGCCAATACCCGCCGCGAGTATGCGAAAGAGGGCAAAACGCTGCCGGCGATGGTGCCCCCCGGGCCCGATAATCCGATGGGGCTGTATGCGATCTACATCGGCAGGCTCTACGCCATCCACGGTACCAATGCCAACTTTGGTATCGGGCTGCGCGTCAGCCAGGGATGCATCCGCCTGCGCAATGACGATATTAAATTCCTGTTTGATAACGTGCCGGTTGGGACGCGGGTTCAGCTGATCGATCAGCCGGTGAAGTACAGCGTGGAGCCGGACGGCAGTCACTGGCTGGAGGTGCACGAGCCGCTGTCGCGCAACCGCGCGGAGTTTGAATCCGACAGAAAAGTCCCCTTGCCGATGACCTCGGCGCTGCGCGAGTTTACTCAGGGGCCGGGAGTGAGTCCTTCGCAGGCCGAGCAAACCCTGCAGCGCCGCTCCGGCATGCCGGTGAATATCAGCGCCACAGCGGCGCAGGGAAGTTTGTAGCGGGTCGTTTAGTCTGATTAACGGCTATTGTAAGAAGGCTCTTTTGCTGTCGATGCATTCAACGTTGTTGGGAATAAGGATCGGGAAACCGATCCTTAACTTATCAGCAGTGGCGGTGATGGCGTTTTAATGAGGGCGCCAGGAGATGCTCAGGAGGGGATGATAAAGTCTGCAAATATATCTATGGACTTAATATTGTTACTGAGGATCTTTTTTTTGGCTGCCATTGTCCATGAAAGCGAAGATCCCCTTTATGATAGCCATTATCCAGAATATAAGACGGATGAGTTCTGCTGAATCCCTATTGTCAAAACACGCCTGACCACAGTCACTACCGCTGAACCCCATCGCCGCTGATAAGCGAATCAGGGGATGGCGTCACTGATTGTTGGCAATGGGGACATGCTGCAGCATCACTTCAACGATCCAGTCAATAAAAACGCGCAGCTTGGCGTTGACATGGCGGTTCGGTGGAAACGCCAGGTACAGAGGCATTGGGCTAATCCGCCATTGTGTAAATAATGGAATCAAAGCGCCAACGGCCTGATGCGCTGCCGCCATATAGTTGGGCAGCGCAATCACGCCTAAGCCAACTAACCCAGCTTCGAGGTAAGCATTGCCATCATCCACGGCAAGTACGTAGTTGCCCGTGATTTCAATACGTTCATTCTCACTGCACAGTACCAAAGGATCAATCTTACTGGTGCGTGAGGACAAGAATCCCGCTATGCAATGGTCAGTATTTTGCAGCTCGCGCGGGTGTGCGGGAGCGCCAAGGCGTTCCACATAGCTGGGGGCGACGTAGACGCCGATTTGCAAATCGCCGACATGGCGTGCGATTAGGGACTGGTCGGTGATTTGACCACCGCGCAGAACGCAATCCACGTTGTCGCCGATCAGATCCACTTCCCGGTCGCTCACACCCATGTCGATCTGGATATCAGGGTAGCGGGCGTGGAAAGCCGGTAGCGCCGGCACCAGAATAAGGCGGGCCAGCGGACTCGGTACATCCACCCGTAGCCGTCCCCTGGGCGTCATCGCCGCACTGGACAGGCTGTTTTCAGCATCCTCCATGTCTGCTACGCAGCGGCAGACCAAGCGGTTACCGCCGGATCGAAAGTCTGTAGCCATAAGGTTGGAAGCAGCATCGCTGCTTTTCACCTGCGGGGATCACATACGGAACGTTGGACGATACCTACGGTACGATGCTGCTTATACCCGCTGGCGGAGAGATGTCAGAAGCGACGGTGTTGCCGATCTTTTTTGGAACCGCGCATTATTGCCTTACACCCAGGTATGGTCCGGCACGGTTAAACCGCCTTTATTTAAGCCTTTGCGGGAGCGTGGGCTCACGGCCGTTCAGCTTGCCTCATAGCAAGAAAATAGCACCTACACCAGGATAAGATTGCATGCTTGGGGAGCGGAGAGGATCACGGAAAGTAAAAATCCCGCTCAGGTTTCCCTGAGCGGGATTTTTAAATTTGGCTCCTCTGACTGGGATCGCCTTTGCCAGTAAGTGGCTAATAAGTAAGC
>OKLE01000047.1_pt1 | contig 69847 bp, 81 predicted proteins | sample 1601711 | NCBI WGS metagenome assembly OKLE01 (sample SAMN04436959, study PRJEB24849) | human gut metagenome | biome: human gut; feature: NICU; material: stool | host: Homo sapiens | place: USA: Saint Louis, MO | collected 2012-10-08
GCGAGGCAGCAGGCACTCCCGTTATCTGACTCCACGGGTGAGTGTGGCTGACGGGCGCCTTGCCGGCTGCAAGGTCGTATGCAGCCTTGACCGCCTTCGGCGTGGCAGCCTCAGTTTCTGATTGACTGTCCGTGGCGCTGCTCAGTTGTACGGTGCCTTTTGCCGTCAGCGAGGCAGCAGGCACTCCCGTTATCTGACTCCACGGGTGAGTGTGGCTGACGGGGGCCTTGCCGGCAGCCAGGTCATATGCAGCCTTGACGGCCTTTGGTGTGGCGGCCAGTGTTTCAGAGGTGCTGTTGGTGGCACTGCTCAGTTGTACGATCCCTTTACGGGTCGTTGTTGCATCCTGGGCTGTGTATTTTCCCCGGGCCAGATCATACGCGATTTTCACAGCCTTCGGCGTGGCAGCCTCAGTTTCTGATTGACTGTCCGTGGCACTGCTCAGTTGTACGGTGCCTTTTGCCGTCAGCGAGGCAGCAGGCACTCCCGTTATCTGACTCCACGGGTGAGTGTGGCTGACGGGTGCCTTGCCGGCTGCAAGGTCGTATGCAGCCTTGACGGCTTTTGGTGTGGCGGCCAGCGTTTCAGAGGTGCTGTTGGTGGCACTGCTCAGTTGGGTGAACCCCTTAGCTGTCAGTGTCGCGTCCGGGTGGTTACGGGAACGTACGTGTTCAGCCAGTGACTGTGCGGCTTCCTCCGTTTTTTTCTTCAGCCATTTCGTCCTGTTTGCCAGTTGCCGGGGGGCTCGATTTGATATCCCGTCAGCACCACCCAGAACCGGATCTGATGTCTCCAGTTGATAGATATTTTCTTCCCACTTTTCTGTTTCATTCAGGTTTCCCATAATCAACTGCTCCCGTGGTTATAACTGCCATCATGGATGGCGGTATTGTTATAGCGAATGGCCACAGACTGATACTCCAGGCTGGCCAGATGGCAGCGGGCCGGTGCAAATGCAGCGAGCGTCTGACGCAGCATCGCGGCCTGATCGTTAGTAATGGGCTGTTTCAGAATAACGCGATAAACCGCCCAGGCGGCTGCATCTCCATGAACAAACAGTCCGTTATAGCTGCGATTGCCGTCGTAACTGAGACGACCTGTGCCTTCAATCAGATCCACTTCACCAAAGCCAAAACGGCGGATAACTTCCCGGATTGACCACGGCGTCCCTTTATACCGGTGTAGTTCGATGGCTGCTTTTATAAGCATGCGGCGAACATCGTCCGATTCCGCCAGCTCCCAGCCATCGCCAGACAGTGAGAACTGCTCTCCCAGCCATGGCAGCGCAGAACTGTCGACGATATCGACGAGAAAGACCATCAGTACGCTCAGGTCGATGTTATCCAGCCGCCCTGCCAGTCTTCCCAGCGTCCTGAGACTGATATCACCCTCAAGCGGTGGCGGGAGTTGTAATGGCTCAGTCATCAGACACTCCACTCATGTTAAGTGTGATCGCCGTACAGTTTGCCCATTCGTTTTCTGCCACCACCCTCAGTGCCGGTGTCACCAGTTCAACCTGGTACACCCCGGAAACGGACAATGCACTGATAATCTGGCTGGGGACAATATCACGCCCCAGCGTGGCGGCACGTGATGCCACCCAGTTCTGTATGGCGCTGTTAGCGGCATCTTTTACAGACCTGGCATCCTGATCACGATAGATCGTAATCCTGGCTTCAATGGTGTAATCCACCTTCACTGGTGTTTTAGCCCGCACTGTATCAGTGAGTGGCCTGACTTTCTCATCAGAGCAGAAACTCTCTACCAGCGTGAGAACACCGCCGTCCGGCAGACCGGTACTGAGCAGCGGATACAGATCTACGGTCCCGGGAACCGGGGAAAGCACAGCAACATCGACAATGTTGGGATGGGCCTGCATGGCATGAAAGCGGTATGCGCCACGGCTTCCGGCATTGGTGAATGACTCCGGGGCCAGCCTGATACGCTCCCGGAGCCTGTCATCGTCTTCCTGTTCTGAACCGCCGGAACTGGCCGTCAGATTGCTCACCAGCAGGTCGACGTTATCAATCTCATCGAGTAACTGACTGACCTGCGCAGGTTGCCAGCCGTTACCAGCGGTACCGGGTTCGGTACAGGTGGACGTGACATTGACCAGCAGCAATCCGGCCTTCAGTACCACATCTGTATCGGTGGCGAAAATAACGCTGTCGGAAGCGCTGACGCGGGTGCCTGCCGGGATCAGCACATCAATGGCCAGTGCCTCATCTACGGAGAACTGGAGCGTGGTGGTGGCAGGCTGCGCGGCAAGACGGTATACACCGACCAGTTCACCGAGGTAACCAATCATCGGCTCACGGGCAAAGGCGACCAGATTCTGCTTTGCTGCCTCCTGTACCGCAACCCTGACCAGCATTTCGCGATAGGCCCACAGATCAATCAGCAGACGTTCTGCCTGTGCCGGGTACAGCGTTTTGCCGGTATCCGCTTCATACTTCGCAATCATTTCTGCCGTGATTTTGTCGGCATCGCGTTCAATAAAATCGGGTTCTGTCAGCGCCATAGCAGCTCCTGAGTCCGGGTCTGTCCGTCTGAGCCTTTCCAGCTCACCCGGAGCGTAAGATGTTCGCCGTCGACGGCGGGTTTAACTGACATAAGCTGGCAGCGGGGCTCCCAGCGCCGGATGGCATCGACGGATTCGCGCACCACATGCGGAATGGCCCGGTCTACAGGCCAGTCGATATAAAGATGCAGATTGCTGCCGAACTCCGGGCGATGCGGGTCGCTGCCGCGGGGAGTCCGCAGGATAATTTGAATCGCCTGCCGGATATCATCCAGCCCCCGGACAATTTCGCCGGGAGCCTGCAGGGCTGGTTGCCAGAATACTGAGGTCGTTTTCATGGGGGCAGTATTGCCCCCGTGCGGGAACGCTGATATTAAAGGCGTTTAAGAAGCTCAGTGGGAGTGGTGGCTGGAGTTTTCGCCATCAGACAGCATACTGCCCGTGGCATGGGCATTCCCTTTAATCTCGATATTGCCATGGATGGTCGCGGTAACACCTTTACCACCAGAACCCGCCATGCCTCCTTCGTAAATCAGCTTTCCCCTGACACGCAGATCTCCGGTAAGTTCGGTTTCCGGTGCGTCAATCGTGGCTTTCTGTGTTTTCAATACCACATCAGCACCACACTCAATGACAATATGCTCAATGCCGCCCCGGATGGTCAGAGTGTGCGTCTTCCGGTTGTAGCTGTACTCTGCACCATCAGCAAACCGGGTTCCCCGGATATTTTTGTCACTGAACGGTGGTTTATCGACGTCTGAATACACCGCGCCCAGAATAACACCATCCTCGCCGTTGGCATCGAGCAGCACCTCAACCTGCTCCCCCACGTCAGGGAGCCAGTAATCTTTGTTATCCTGGGTATTGCGCTGCAGCACGTTAAGCCAGTTTGTGCGCAGGTTATCGCATTCAGGCAGACGAACGCGGGCCTGAACCCTGTCGGCATCAACGGCACTGACCGTACCGACCTGACGAGTGACACCAGTCATTTTTTCTTCTCCTTAATCACCGTCGATGTACTGCCATCCGGGTGATAAACCGTGAGTTTCTGAGTTTTTTGTTTTTTCCCTCTTGTGACTGGCCCCCGTGCCACTTCCAGCTCTGTGGTGTAGCCGCTGTTACGGTCAAACGCATGGCGGGCAGTGGTTATGAGCCATGGCCCGGATAACTGCCCAAAACTCACCAGTTCAATTTTGTTGCCTGCTGTCAGTTGAGGTGTTCCCGTCAGCGTCAGGGAGCCGTTCTGCTGGTATTCGTTATGTCTGGCCAGTGCTGAATCCGCTTTAATCCGGGCACTGTCCGGGTCGCTGACGCGGCTGTTAACTTTAAGTGAGTCAGCGCTGGTAACCTTACCACCTTTGAGCTTTTTGTCGCTTTCACGGGTACCACCATCAGCTTCGTAGACGATCAGTTTTTTACTGCTGCTTTTCTGGTGTTTTACCTTTGCAGATTTATAGACCCGGTTGATGGTGTCACGCAGGGAAAAGCGGGCCACATCCTGCGGTTTTAACTGCCTGACCGGCTCCTGACTGCGCAGTGTGGCCAGATGAGAAAAAATCAGCTGGTCACTGACCACTTTCACTGCATAACCATACTCGCTGGCCAGCCGGCGCAGAAAACCCACGTCGGTTTCAGCATACTGGGTCACCCGGTCGATTCTGATGGACTCAATGCTGCCCACCAGTTTCAGTCGGTGCTTTCTGGCAATCCGCCCCGCAACAGCTGCCAGCGTGGTGTTCTCAAAACCACGACTGGTTTTAGTCCGCAGGGCACTGTTAACCGAGGTGGCCACCCCACGGATAGAAACAACGGAAGCGGGCGAACTCACTTCGATCTCGTCTATAGAGAACGTACCGCAGGACAGCAGCTTCTCGCCCTGATAGCCCATTTTCAGCGTCAGCGTGTCACCCTTGCCCGGATACCACTTATCCAGCCAGCGGCCATCGGTGTCGTCCAGCTCCACCTCAATGGTATCGGACTCATTTTTGATGTTATCGCTCCAGGTCACACGGGTGACATAAGGCGCGATATCAGAGGTGATGTTTTTCTGCAGATACCACAGAGTGAACACCGGTGTCAGCACATCGCTGACGCTGGTTAACGCTGATGTGACTTGCGCAGTGCTGTTTATCTCAGCCATGGGGCAATATCCTCTTCTGTACGGGCTTCTTCAGCCTCAATCACCGGGATCAGTAACAACAGCCCGGAGGGCAGCACCGGCGTGATGGCCACGTGCGGATTGGCGGCAATAATCCGGGGATAGCCCAGCGGGTCACCGTAGTACTGCCATGCCAGCGAATCCCAGCGCTCTCCGTCACGGGTAACATGTTCAAGAAACATCACACACTCCTCGTCAGTATTCTGGCGGCCATTGCACTTAATCCCGGAGACATGCGGTTGAATGCTGTGCCGGCGGCGTTAAGCTGCCCGGAAACGGTATCCAGAGCACCTGCAATATTTCTTTTGTCCACACCACTCAGCGCAGACTGTGCCTGCTGTACATACGTGGCTGCTTCGCTGGCTGTTCTGGCCAGACTGATGGCATCGGGCATGGATTCAGAGAGTGCGTTAAACGCCGGAACACTTTTCCCCAGAGCCCCGGAGATATTACCCAGTCCGCTCATCAGCCCCGGCACACGGGTCAGTGCGACAACGGGGTTATCCTTCATTTTCTGTGTCACCCGAACGGCGCTGATAGTGGTCTGGAGTACAGACTGCGCCTGTTTCGCATAGTTGACGCCGTTGCGGATGAACTGCGCCACCCCTGAAGGTGAAGGAATGGCACCGGAGACCGCCCCGACACCCGGGAGCTTCGTGCGTATTGCCGGTGGTTGCAGAGGATTTTTCGGGTCACCGGTGTATTCCCGGAGAGACACGGTGGCACTGACAGCCAGCACGTTGCCGGTACTGTCAGTCTGCTCGCTGGTTGCAGTCACATCGGTAATCACGAACCAGCCGCGATAGTCACCGTTGCCGAAGACCAGCGCCAGTGCCTGATGGGCTTTCATGGCTGTTCGCAGTCTCGCCAGCTCCACATCGGGTACACAATAATGCTGATGGAAAACCAGAGTTATCTGGATTTCGTCCAGCCTGTCGCCGACGAATTGCAGGCCAGGCTTCCCCCCGATGCGGGCATGCTCCGCATAATCGACGCCGAACGTGGCCTCGAAGCCGTCCCAGTAGGTAATCAGCTCAAACTCAATATCACCCAGTACGGCAAACATCAGCGGTACTCCTTACGTTGTTTCTGAGCCAGCAGACGCTCCAGCATTTTTTCCAGCTCATGCAGACTCATATTCAGGGCACCAGTCAGTCCTGCAGGCGCTGTGGTTTCCCTGCCATTGAGGAAAAACTGAGGATTAAAGCTGACCTGGATACCACCAGACGTTCCACCGCCGGTTGCAGCTGCACCACGGCCTGAATATCCGGCAGCCAGGATTTCAGGCGAGGGGATACGGGGAACATCCGGTGTCATCTCATTTGCCAGACGTTGCCCTGGTAAAATCGATGCCCGGGTGGAGAGCGGAATAGCGGGCATGGAAGACAAACTATTGATTACGACTCCGATCGCATTTTTAGCAGACGACATAAACCCGTTGATATCGGGCAACGGCATACTGAAGCGAACACCTGAAGTGTTATCCCGTATTTCTGGCCCCTGAATGCTCACGGGCATTCTGGGGAGCAGTTCACTGACCATTCGCTGCCCGGCCAGAGCTGCAAGCGGAGTGGTCCGCTGCAGGCCAATGGCGGCCCCCTGCGCGATATTGTCACCAAAGCCCATAAACACGCGGCTCGGCGAATGAATGCCCAGCTTTTCGCTGAACCAGCCACTGATGCTGTCACCCATTCCGGTTACGCTGGTTTTGAGCGACTCCCATTTGTTTTTGATACCGTTAATCAGACCATCGACAAGATGGCCACCGAAGTCGGTGAACTTTGCCGGCAGATCAACACCAAGATATTTCAGCGCAGCTGCAAAGGCTTTACAGAGCAGACCTGCCGGCGACCAGTTAATCAGCAACTTACCAGTTCCCACAATGCCGCCGTTAAAGGCTTCCTGAATGTCAGCCCAGCGCTGTTTAAACCAGCCACTGACTGCCCCCCAGTTGCGGTAGATAAGGTAAGCTGCTGCCGCGACAGCGGTGATAACGAGACCGATGGGATTCATCATCAGCGCACGTCCAATCCAGAGAACAGCACGTCCGGCGAGCATAATTCCGCGAACCAGTCCCCCGGAGAGCACGCCACTCAGTGTTCTGGCTCCTCTGGCAACGGCGCTAAATCCGGTCACCAGCCAGCGGAGCTTACCGCCTTGCCCCAGTGCGAGCGACAGACGAAGCCAGTTGGCCCGAAGTAAAACAGCATTTTTCCAGACACTTACAAAGGGGGAAATAAGGAGATTCAGCCCCAGTTTGAGACCAACAGTCGCTATCTTAATCGCAAGGAGCGCACTGATGAGCTTAAAAGCCCCACTGACAAATTGCGGGTGAGTCGCTACCCAGTGTTTTGTCCCCTGAATGAGTGGGAGCAGTTCCTGAGTCAGAGAAATAAAAGATGGAGCTAATTGATCGCCCAGCGTAATTGCCAGATCGCGACTGCTGACCATAAGTGCTTTAGTGGCTTCAAGGGGAGATTTCAGCCGCTGATCATAAGCACTGGCAAGCAAATCGTTATCCGCAGCCCTGAGAGCACCGGCGCGGATCTCGCGATATCTGTCCATGTTGGCCAGCATCGGGCGGATAAATGCCATGACCTGCATATCCGCGAACATATCACCCAGACCAAAGTTTTTCGCCAGAGCCTGAAGTGCCTCATCTCTTGCCGTATCATTCTTTATTTTCATGGCGGATTTGAAGCCGGCCAGCGCTTCGGGGCTTTTGGCATTGAGGTAACGTTCTATAACACTCAACATCCCTTCAATCGGAGAGATCCCCGCAGCTTTATAACTCGCAATAGATCCCTGCAAATCAATACCCAGATCAGCAAACTGTTTCTGAGTATCGCGGGCAAAAATTTTGGTAAGAAAGTTTTTAAAATTATTGGCTGCTTCGTCGGTGGAACCTGCACCGATTTTTGCTATCTGGAGACTGGCTCCGATTTCAGCAACAGCCTCTTTTCCACTGGCAACGCCCGCCATCATTGGGGCCAGGGACTGCATCCATTTGACCTGATCCGGGATTTCAAATGACCCCTGGTCACCGGCATAAGCCATAATATTCTGAACGGCACCAAAATCTCTGGCGGCACCTTTCAGGGAGTTTTGCCAGACTGCGGCCACTTTTGCCCAGTCCTGAGATGACGTGCGTGTTGCCGTTGCCGCGCGGGCAATATCCGGCATCAGAAAACCGATATCTGACAAGTTATCAATATTGTCGCTGATGAGCGAACCCACCGCCTCCTGCAGCTCATCCTGATACTGATTGTATTTAAGCGCCCAGCCTTTTATCTGTCCGGCAAGTGCATCCCGCGTTTTATTGTCATATTTTGCGGTGATCGACATATCAATCATTTTGTCCTGAAAAGACATGGACTGCTGAACGGCAGGGGAAACCGTATGATAAACAGTCTGTGCCATGCCATACGCTTCAATCCCCTGACCATACAGCGCCATGCGGTTAGCTTTCAGCGCATCACTGGTAGCGGATGCCGCTGACAGACGGCGCTGCTGGCGCTCAATTTGCTCCATGGTGCGGCTTACCCGCAGCAGCTCGCTGTTGAGATGCTGCATCCGGGAAGAACCCAGTTGACCATAACGTTCTGTTGCACGGGTTAAAGCGTTCTGACGTTCCTGCAGGCGGCGTGAGGTATCGCTCAGGGAATCAAGCGCACGGCGGGTACCGCTCATTGCAGAACGGAATGTGCTGCCAATCATCCCGCCGATAACAACGCCGACTGAAAACTGTCCCGACATAGTGGTTAACCTCCGGGGAAGGTGAAAAGACGTGAGGGGATAACGCAGAACAGCCGCTACTGGCGGCTGTCTGTACTATGATTTGTCGCCGTACTCGCTTTTGATTTGCTCTTCAGCCTGCTCCAGCCACATCTCCAGATCGTCAGTATCGAGGGCATCAATCTCCCCCGGCTGAAACCGGAACCATCTCGCCAGCAGCCCCTGCGCCTGCGTCAGCGCCCTGGTTGCTCTCACCCATCCCCGTGATGAGCTGAAATCGTTTCTGTAACTGCAGGTAATCAGCCAGGTCCATATTGTCGAGATCTTCCGGGAGAAGACCAGTACTGCGGGCAATCAGCGGTTCGTCCCAGTCTGCCGGGTTTTTGCTGATTTTGCGCACCTGCTTCAGGTCTTTTACCGTCAGGCGTTTCAGTTCAACCTGCTCAATTCTGGTGCCTGCAGCAGTGGTGAAGGGATAAGACAATTTAAAAGTATCGGATGGGGTCTGTGACATGATTGTGCTCCTGTGTAAGTTCAGAGCAGTATGTCCGGTGGTGAGGCTGGCAGATATTAAAGGGGATTAAGAAGAAAGGGGCCGGAGCCCCTGTGATGTCAGCGAGTGCGAAAACCCTTGCAGTTACGCAGAAAGGCAATGAGAAGCGCTTTTCCCTCAGATTTGCCGATGCAGGAGAACCAGTGGTCGGGCGGCTCCCATGCTTCAATCAAATCGGCCAGTTTGCGGGCCTTTGAACGTGTGCAGTCAATCGGGTCATTGGTTTTACGGGTATTAAAAAGGGTTTCCACCCCCGGAATATCAAGGAGGGTAAACCACGTACCATTTGACATGCCCAGTGACGCACATCGCCCTCCTTTGTCAGTCAGTTCAACACTCACCGTCAGCCCCCGATATTGATGCGGTAGTCAGTCAGTTGATCAACGCCACCGATGCGGAAGATGTTGGCCAGATAGTCCAGTTGCAGCAGCTCTTCACCATCCAGTACCTGTCTGATATACGTGCAGGTGAAGCTACTGGAGAACTCGGCGTTCTCGTGCTGTTTGAACGTCCCCAGCGGGTTCTTCTTGAACATAATTGTCAGGAAGGTGACCAGCGGGATTTCGTCGATCAGCCCCTGCGAGCTGTAGCGCTGGACGCTGGAACGACACTGCAGCGCCAGCGACCTGTACGGGTTCGCGACAGACAGCATCGCATCACGGTAAAAGCTGTTCCATTTGATTTCGCCTTCCAGTTTGTCAAAACCAGCCGGGAGTTCCACCTTACCCACCATCCCCAGTGCCTTGTGCTCCTGCATAATCATGGAGACATCGGGGAGTTTAACTTCCTCAGCCCGTCCCAGCAGGTTAGTACCATCCAGATAGATGTTGGCATTCGTGATTCGGTTTATCTCAATCTTTGACATCAGTTGCCCCCTTTCAGGGTTAACAGGTATTCCGAGGTGATCTCAGTCTCAAACGTCAGTCGCTCCAGCGGCGGTGGTGGCGTATATTTGTAGCTCAGCAACAGGTGCCCGGCGGCCAGCTCCGTCTCCGGATTGCGGGCCGGATCAAACCAGCAACGGAAGCCCAGTACCGCGCCATCACCAGTCATTTTGCGACCGTAGGCGTTGACCGACTCCGTCAGTGCATCAATCAGCGCCTGAGTAATCGGCATGTCGATGTACTGCTGGCTGAAGTAACGAATGGACTCATTGATCACATCACCGGTGCGGCGAACGTTCTCAAAGTTACGCATATGGGTGACCGTTGGCCATGCTGCCGTCCGGTTACCCCACAGACGAAGGCCGCTGCCGTAACTGCTGAATACCGTGGTGATCCCCTGTTCGTTAAGCAGGTTCACCTCGCTCTGCGGATCGTCAATCATTGCCGACAGCTGGCGCTCCACGCCGGTGATCCCCAGAATTTCCTGATTGGAGGATGACCACCAGTACCCTTTGTCCAGGTCGACTCTGGCACGCAGGCCCGCCGCACGCTGGCTCAGTGGCTCCAGACGTTCCGTGTTCGTCACCGGGTCATATACCTTCACATGCGGGTAGCACAGGCGGACACGGTCAGAGCTGGTATTAAAGTTAATGGTGCCTTCCGGGCCACGTCCCGCCAGAGCCTGCGCAAAAGTGGTACCAACCGGCGCATCAATATAGGTTACTGCTCCCAGTTTCTCAGCCATGGCGATAAGCTCAACTGCGACACTCTTCTGGGTGCAGAACACCGGCGCAATCAGAATTTTGGCGAAATAGCCGTACAGGTTGAAGCTGTCGTTAAGCAGCTTCATGCCGGTTCGGTTTCCGGCGCTGTTCACCCCGCCGATGATGTCCGCCGCAGTCACCTTCGACGGGTCCGCGTACTCATAGCTCACCTTCACGCTGCCACCGGCCTCAATAGCCTTGCCCAGGTTCGTGAGCACACCCGCCTGCGCATCAACACGGTAGTCCGTGTTCGCCGTGTGGGTGGTGCTGCCTTCACTGTTTTTCACCACCACATTAGCGACAACCGGATGCGCCAGTCTGGCCTGCCCTGTCGATTTGTCAAAGGTAACCACCTCATCCTCGATCGCCGTTTTATGTTTCGCCGGGTCGAGGACGTTAATGACCAGAACGGTGCCTGCACCATGGTCATAAATCGCATCCAGCGCCTGCGGAATGGTAAAGCCGGTGAGCTGGTTGCCAAACGCAGCAGCATCTTTCTCAGACAGGCACTGCACCAGCGTATTGACGTCCCCCATTGGTGCGGTACCAATCAGGCCAATAACGGCAGATTTCACCGTTTTAACCGGGCGGGCACCGTTTTCCACCTCAATGGTTTCGGGACCATGCAGATAGTTAGCTGCCATGGGCGTCCTCCGTTTTCACTTCGCTGTCACTGCTGCTTCTGCGCTTTGGTGACTGCACAGCCGGTGTGACGGCGGGTTTAGTCTCTTCAGGTACCGGCGTCAGATGCTTCAGCGCCACCAGTACCTTCACGTAGTCATGCTCCTCCGGCAGGGAAACCGTCTTCCCCGGCCAGAGCAGGATTTCGGTTCCGTCCGACAGCGTGACGCCGCTGGCCGGGCCGGAATAGCGGTATTCTTTCATCACTCGCTTTCCTCATAGTTCACTTCGGTTAACAGCGGGCCGGACGGTAAATCGCTGTCTTCGATAAAGACGCTTTCAGTCGCGAAGTCGAGAGCGTACTGCCACAGCCCCCTGACTTCACCGATAAACACCTCGCGGGTCAGCCAGATACGGCGGCGGCAGCCGGGCGGGGTGTGGCCACCGAGAATGCGACGGACAGCATCCAGGACATTAATCGCCCCTTTTTTACCGTTGAGCTGGCGGAAGACCACCGTGACGCAGAGCTGGATAGTCTGAGGCTGGATCACCGCACCGGTATCATCCGGCCTGTCAAAGCGCGAACCGGCATAGCTCAACAGCAACGCGCCAACCGGATGGTTCAGGCGATATTCAGCCGGTTTCTCCGGGAAGTACTCCACCTGCAGTTGCGGCAGCTTCTCGCGTAACCGGGCCAGTACCGCATCAAGGACGGGCAGAACGTTCATCAGTATTTCTCCAGTAAACCGTCACGACCGCCGAAAGTGGCCGGGCGACTGCGTACACGAAACTCGCCAGGCTCAGGCACATCTTTCTGAGTGGACGGCAGCCCCAGCGTGAGCCTGTTATCACGTAACTCCCTGAGTTGCCGCAGCGCTTCTTTGTGGTCATCCTTCACCGTATCCGGGAGGTCACCTTCCGGGCGGCGGGCGTAGAGCCGGTAACGGACCAGCGTGATGGCAATGTCCCGCAGAACAGTCGGTATCTCTGCCAGTGGCAGGATATAGCGTCCGCGCAGATGGGCATCAATCAGCTCGTCGGCATAGCGGATACAGCTGTCCACCACACGGGTATTCACTGTTGCAGGCGAGTCGAAGTCCATCTCTTCACTGGTGAGCTCGATAAGCGTCCGCTCCGGCACCTGCGCAAGCAAATCCTCCAGGGTGCAGTACATGTCACACCCCGCGCAGGATACGAATGACGTCGCCTTCACCCCCGGCTTCATCAAGTGCAATACCACAGGATTTACCGTCGCCGGACTGCGGCACGGCTCTGGCCTGAGCATCTGACTGAACAGCCACACCACGGCTGACAGCGGCCCCGGCCTCGACAGCAATAATGCCCAGAACGCTCACCGGCGTGCTGTCGCCGGTAACAGCATCCACTTCGGCAACCCCGAGCGCTGCGGCACCGGCTTTACAGGGGGTATTATCTGCCCCGACAAAACGCTGCTGTGTCAGTGCGGCCCCTGCCGTTACGGTTGTGATCAGAATGACCTGCTGAGTGGTTCCCATAACGCCTCCTTATTTACTGATACCGGTAATGAGATACCCGGCATCGCCACCAACCACGGCGACTTTGTAGATATCGGTATAACGGCAGTACTTCACCTTGCCGCCGGCTCCGTCGTATTTGTCAGCAACAGGCATCCCCTTACGACGCAGGGTGTAGCCGAAGGACGGCTCGTTCTCGTCCGCGCTGTCCGCCCCCGGCTGTGGTTTGCCGACATAGTGCAGCATCAGATTATCTCCCCAGATATCCGCCGGCACGCTGTCCTTATCCATCGCCGCTTTCATGGACGGCAGGGAGACAGGGGCACCGATGACGATCTCTTCGATCTGAAAGAGGTCCTGCAGGATCTCCGTGGTGATGCGCTTGCGTTCGTTGGCTCCGATGGCAGCCTGAATCGCCGGGTGGAACTTCAGCAGCGCCATCACGCCGGCACCCATGGTCATCAGGTTAGGACGCAGCCCCGTGGCCGTACGGACCGCTTCCATACCGGCTTCAATCACCCTGATTGGGTCCCCCTTACCACCGGCCCAGCGATCACTGGCTGTCAGTTTTTTAACGTGCCCGGTACGGTAGACCTTTTCATCCTGAGCCAGACGGGCGGCGATAAGTTCACGGCGCAGATTCACGCCATTCGTGGCGCGACGGATGGCCTTGCTCTCCTCGTTAAACATGGACTCCGCCTGCTCGCGATAGTCCACCGGCGCAGCCAGATCGTGCTCACCCAGCACCAGATCAAGCGTGCCGGTTTTCTCACGGACCAGAACATTACTGTCTGCCCCGACGGCACGCTCGGTGTCATATTCCACAAAGGCGGTTTTCCCGAAGGTCGGCACACGCACGCCTTCCTTGTCCGTCAGCACGACGGGGAAAATACGTTCGCCAATGAATGCGGCATTTTTATAGCCTCGGGCGATACTGGTCAGTACCGGATCAACGACACGTTTACCTTTTAAGTAATCAGACATGATTTCTCCTTAAATTACAGGCAGCGTGCGACAGCAGCCTCATAGCTGATGCCTTCTTTTTTCGACAGGGCCACTGCTTTCTGATGCAGGGCCAGACGCTCAGGATCGGCTTCCGCAAACTCCGCCACATCCACCTTCACCGTGTCGCCGACACGCTCTTTTGTGGCCTGTTCGGCGAAATTCATCACCGGCTCCCCGTCGGAGAGCAATGAACGGAAGGCGGTGGCCAGCGGCGTGCGGCTTTCCCCCTCAGCAAACTCCACCGGCTTGTCGCCACCGGCGACGGCATCCAGCAGGGCAACCACCACGGAGGAGGCGCGGGGAGCCAGACGGCCCTCTGCGACCAGTTTTTCTGCAAAGGCCACATTGTCCTTATGCAGTTGCTCCTGTCTGACCTGTGCATCACGCGCATCGCGATCAGCAGCCTGCTGCTTCAGGCGGCGGTTCTCCTCCTGAAGGGCTTCAATCTCTTCTTTTGTCATCGATGATTCCTCGTTACTTGCGGAAGACGGCACCTGGCCTGTCTCACTGAATTGTGCACCTGCTGCATCCTGCGACAGTGTGTCGCGGTACGCCTCTTCGCGCAGACTGTTGAGCTGCCATTCCGGCAGGACTTTTTCTGCTTCGTCCAGACTGAAGCGGGCGATCAGAAAATCGCGCAGCTTTCCCCACAGGGAGGCATTCGTGATTGCCTGCCAGTCGGCGAACTCCACCACACCTTCTTCCTGCTCACTGAAGGACACCTGTTTCAGCCCCTTGACGGAAGGTGGCTGTGCCCCGAGAAAGCCCACATGGCGAAGGTAGAGCACGCCGGGCTTCGGATTGGACGGTGAATCCGGGAGATAGAAAGAGGCGGACACTTTTTTGAATCGTCCGTCGGTGACCATCTCAGCAAACTGCGGATCCAGCTGGGCAGGCTCTGCCATCAGATCGACACCGCTGAGCGACAGGGTTTTCACCCAGCCCCACGCCGGGTCTTCCGTTCTGGGATGACCAATCACGAGTGGTGCTTCATGGACGGACGGGTCATAGGCTTTCACGCAGGCGGCAAGATCGTCTGGCGTGAACGGCAGTTTTTTGCCGTGCATATCGGTATGAGTACCGGCTTTAAAAATGTGAATGGCTGACATTTTGCTGTCCCGCGTTATGTTGTCGGAGACAGTTTGTGAGAAATGCAGGCCCGGCGATTTTAATCTGCTTTAGAAAACATCAGGGGAGAAGGACAGGGAAAGCAATGCGGTGAACCGGAGGCGGTTATAAAACAGAGGCTGTAAAGCCTTTATAAAGGTAATACAGCCCCTCATCCGCTGGCAATGATAAATCACCCGCCTGAAGGGAGAAACCTCAGAGACGGGCCGCTGATTCAAGATGGCGGACAATGGTATCGAGGATGGGGATTACCACTTCAGGCTGGAGTTCTCCATCCCCCGTCACCGGCAGGAACGGGCGGGCCGGAAGTTCAACAGACTCATTACGCCCCGTTTTACCCCCGAACTGGTGAATGGCACCGTAAACAACGTTGGTCCCCACAACAGCCTGCCGGTCATCATGGTCGGTTGATACTGACCCCATCAGACGTCCGGTATCCTGCAGTGTCTGCCCGTCACGCTCTTCCGCTGCCAGCGAGGGGATCCACCCCGGACGCCCCTCATCAAGAAAGTTAAACTGTGTTTCCGCCAGCAGGGTTCCGGCGATTTTGCGCATCGCGGGCTCCAGGTCTGTGGCAGCCAGGTCCAGCGCACGGAGGCTCCGGCGCAGGGATTTATCGTTAATGGTGATACTGACCAGGTTATCGGAAGCCATTGTTATCCTCTCAGTTCCTGTTGTGCCAGTGGCTGAAGCGTACCCTGATAGCGGGCCAGGTCGGGACGGTATGCTGCCCCCGGTGCATAAGACCAGCCGACGTCGGTGGTCACCTTCGTGGTGCCGGTATTAAAGGTGGCCACGTTCCGCATTTCGCCGGTTTTCTCTGAGACCAGTTTCAGTTCCTGGCCCATGGCAGAGCCGGAGCTGATAACCTTCAGGCCACGGGCACGTACATCCGCCGCACTCAGGGCAATCACACTACAGCGGCAGCGCCAGCCGTTCGGCGGGTAAAATGCCTGCCAGAACGGGTCATCCCAGCGCAGCACCAGACCATGCAGCGCCAGATGGCTCCTGCGGGTATGGCTGTCGTTGATGCCGGTATACATCCAGTACGGCCTGTCGTCGACGTTTTCCATTTGCTCCGCCCAACGACCAGCGCTGTAGAGTACGGACATATTGGTGCGAAAGATGGTATCGAGCCGCCACGGACTGCCCTGCTGAATGGTGACCGGTTCACCCGTTACCGGGTCAGTCGTGTCACGCGGTCCCCACCATCCCTTGCGCTTCAGCGCCGGCTCCAGCTCCTGCCGGAACCAGCGATCGGTTTTTCCTTCATCGACAGCCTGCTGCAGTGCCCCGCGAATATCTTCCAGGATATCCAGGCGGGTCACTTTAGCAACGGTAAAGGCGCGGGCATGGGCCTCCTGCCACATTTCTTCCCAGTCCCAGGTAATCTGATACCCTTTGGACTTCAGGTAACTGACTGCCCGCTTCGGGGGAAGCGTCATGCAGTACGCCAGTTCAGCCGTTGTCACGCTCATGCAGACGTCCCCAGATATTTGCCACAAAGAGAATGCGGGCCAGCCGTTCCTGCAGATCGTCCGTGTTCATCTGAGGGTAGAGCTCCGCCAGTTCGCCCAGCAGCTCAGTCGGGTTAACCCCGTTTTCGACCCGCTTAAACAGAGGTGCCAGGACGGGGTCCAGCGTGCCATTTAACACACCTCCGTTCATCAGAATGTCCAGCGCGTCGTCAAGCTGCTGTTGTGCATCATGATCGGCGCTTATCGCCTCGGCAAACTCCGCAGGCACTGCCCCGTCCGCAACCGGTGCATCAGAGAGGTCAATATCCCCCTCCTGCAGCTGGTACTCCCGCATGAAGTACTGCGGGGTCAGACGCAGACCCGCCCGGGTGAGTTTTTCGTCGCGGGTGGCGCGGGTGTCATCAATGGCCTCCTGTTCCCACATGGCCCAGACCGGACACGGCACATCGCCGAAGTTCAGGGTGACCACCGTTCTGATAACCTGATTCACTGCCGCCTGAATGATGTCCGCATCCGCATCGCGGATATCAGCCGTCACCTCCAGCCCGGCCTGTGCAGAGGCCTTGTTACTGTTCGCTTCCGTGGTCTGATTCTGACCGAGTAATGCAATGGAGATCTCACTGCGTGACAGTGTGATCAGCTCGCGGAATACCTCGCTGCTGTCCGCCTTGCCATCCGCTGCTTTGAGTTCGATGCTGCTGTCATCAGGGATGGCGGCCACCGCGTCCTCCACCATCTGCTCCATGGAGTCCAGCAGTTTTTCAATCTCTGCATCATTTGCACCCCTCGGGTGCTTACCGATCACCCATGGGGAGCCAAACTTTTCGGCAAAGCGGAGCCAGAATTTCATCCCGCCTTTCTTGAAGGCGACCGGCCAGAAGCACATGGACAGGTCAGGGAAACCGTAAGGATTGTCATACGAGGCATCCTGTGCCGGCACCACGAATTTTGACGGTGACAGCAGCTCACCCTCCACACCCGCATCACGCGCCCGGAAGCGCAGGCAGTTGTCCGTATCAAACTGAAACCACTCAGGCGGTTTGCCGACAATATCCGTCACCGCCCACGCCCTGACCGAACGGCCCCACATGATTTCACAGGGCTGATACCCGTAGAGCACGGCATCGCTCATCTCACCGATGATGCGGGAGAGATCCAGATCGTCGAGCATGTCGCGGATGAAACGGAAGACCCGGGCAGAAGCGTGACCGCGCTCCAGTCCACGCTCCAGTGATTTGAGCGCTGCTTTACGTCTGCGGATACAGCCCCCGACCAGCGGGTCGGTGCGCAGTTCGCGGTAGATACGGATATCCCGTCCCTGAGCCTTGAGAATGGGATCAGGATTGGGCAGATACATGCCCAGTCCGTAAAAGTCGATCGCGCGGCTGCGGGAGGCAATCTGCGCGGTCAGTGATTTCTGAGGCTCAGAAAAAGCAACAAATTCATCGGGTGAAACCCAGATACCCCTCGCCATCAGAATCCCTCCAGCATACGGGCCGCCTGACGACGACAGCGTGAGCTTGCCTTCACCGGCCCTTTGTTAATTTCACGGCTGGCGAAATACGCCAGCGCCAGTGCGATGGCTGAATCCCCGTGGCGTTTACCACCGTCAGCCTTTGCTTTTGAGCGTTGCTCCGGCACGCGGGGGACACCGTTCACCACCTGAACGGCCCGCAGGTCATCCAGTGTGTCTTCATCCTTTGGTAAGTCCACCAGGTTACCGTCTTCCAGTGCAGCTTTGACCGGAGGCATATGCTCCCGGTACCAGCCTTCAGTTGGCATCACCTGCTGAACCCGGCTGGAGCCGTAGCGCTGCATGGCGTATTCAGCCAGATAGGCACCATTACCACGGGCATCAAACGCTGCACCCAGCAGACCGGGCAGGCCATCCATCAGATACCAGGTGATTTGCTCCTGCTGTCTGAACGGCACGTTACGCAGCTCCAGTACGAATGGCACGCGTCGTACCAGGTTCCTCTCCTGCAGCAGGGGATAGTCCACCGACAAATCACCGCTGCGGCCAAAGTCGCGCCCCAGGAAAGAGCGGGCACCAGTGGGGAGTGCCTCCAGCAGGGGTTTCAGATGCTCATCAAGCCAGTCCTGCGTCTCGCGGAAGCGAACCTCCTCGGACAGCAGTTCGTAGCCCTCCGGGCAGGTCAGGCGCAACACCGGCGTGTCAGCGGACATGCGGGACTCTATCAGGGCACGGGACAGCCAGGCGCCGCCACCGTTGGCCGGAATACAGTCAAGCTCTTCGGATGCGCCGGCACTGTAGAATTTGTACACCGATGCCATCCAGGCCTGCTCGGATGCCTCCGACCATTCCTTCCCGGTGCGCAGACAAACGCGCCGGAACAGCCCCTCAGATACGGCTTCCCGGAAAGTGATGCGATGTACGCTGCCTCCCTGACGTCCGGCACGGATATCCCCGATAAGCGTATTGAACGGATTGTCGTCACCGTCATGGGTGGAGATAACGCGTACCTTGCCCCCCCAGATAAGCATCGCCAGCGCCGCTTTCAGCAGTTCGTCCAGTTGCTCATGGAACGCCGCTTCGTCAATAACAATAATACCCTGACGGCCACGCAGGTTAGACGGGCGGCTGGAGAGCGCAACAATACGAAAGCCGGAGTCAGGAAATTTGATGGTGTAAGTCCTGATGTGTTTGTCGTCGTCGTCCTCTTCCCAGAATCCTTCTTCAATTTCACTGGCCGCATAGTTGAATGCCCGTGCCCACATCGCACACGCCTGAATGTATTCGACGGTCATGTCCTGGTTATAGGCGATGTAATACACATTCATCCCGCCTGCTGGCGCAGAAGAGGCGGCGGTCAGTACGTTATCGGATGCCTCAGCCCATGTAATACCGGTACGACGGCTCTTTTCTATCACCTTAAGCGGAGAGGTGTCTGCCACCCAGCGCTGCTGGTAGGGCAACAGAACGGGAGGGGCATCATAACCGGAAGTGTCTGGTATTACCGGCGTGAACTGGCTCATGTGGCAATCCCCAGAATCTCGCGACGAAGCGCCTGTACTGCGTCGCTTGACAATCCGCCCTTACGGGCAATTTTCTCGGCCGCATTCGCTGCAAGTTCTGCTTTTTCCTTGACCTCACTCTGAAAACGCTTGAGATTGACAGAGGCGCGGGTCAGGGTCGCAATATTGCGGGAAGCGGTGGCCAGCAATTTCGCCCGGTCAGTCGGATCATTCTCGTCACTGACTTGTTGCAGACGCATCAGGATGTCGATCATCTCCGTCTGGATCAGCGTCATCAGTCCCGCAGAACGGTCATCCGCATCATCCCCTGCTTCACGGGCCATCAGCCTGGCTGCTTCAGTTGCCGCACGAACACGGGCCAGTTGCTGCTCCATTTTGTAGCCGAACCGCTGCAGGGAGGATCGGGTTATCACATATCCCCTCTCTTTTAACAAACTTTCAAGTTCGGCATAGCCGGTGAAGTTATTCTCCGTCAGCGCCCGCTCCAGCCAGCGGCGGACATCCGTCGGCAGAGAATCAATGCTGCTGCGACGTCCCATAATCACTCACTCCAGTATTTTTCCGGTCGGGCAATACCCGGGCCGCATTCCACGGTGTATTCCACAATATCCACACCAAGGCGACTCAGATCGGCAAACCAGTCACCGGACGGTCTCTTCTCCAGCTCCACCATTTTGCGATCTGCCAGATAATCAAGCTCCCGGCGCAGCTCCAGTTGCGTGGTGTCCGGGTAGATGGCGCGGGACACGTCCAGCAGCAACGTTTCGCTGGCGGTGTAAGGGCGGGTTTTGTTCAGGGCAACCAGCAAACTCCAGCGCAGGGATTCGCGGCGTACCCGGGTAATATCGACCATTATTGACCTCCGGTATTGCGGTACTGCTGTACCACTTCCAGTTTGTTGTAAAGTGCGTCCAGTTTGGCCTCGATGACTGTCTGGCCACGGATATAATCCTCGCGACGGACATAATTCAGCGGTAAATCCGCTTTAAATCGCATAAATTCCTTTTCCAGCTCGCCCCAGTTGGAGGCGGACTGTTGCAGGGCCTGTTCAAGGGAGGCGAATCGTGCAGCCTGACGTTCCTCCGCTTTACTGAACAGCCATTTGGCCATACCGCCAACAAAGCTCATGAAGGTGATGAGAAAGCCCACCACCGTCCAGAATTCAACCTGCAGTGTCATTTCTGTAATCCTTCCCGTTCATCCAGCAGCGCGTTTATCTGGTTCCGCCAGCGACGACATAGCCCTGCGTTGTCGATGATGTTGGCGAGGACGTCACGCTGGGAGACACCCGAATTGCGTAACCGGGCGTCAGCGGTTTCAGGTTGCCCGGTCGCTGCGCCAGAGCGGGTGCCAGCGGCGGCAGTTGCGTCTGAATGACCGGTGTCGACGGATGCGTTGTCATACCCGAGTGCGGCGTTGTACTGGCGCACGAAACCGCGAGTAAACACGCACTCAATGGGATGGCTCTTACCTTTTTCATCAATCCAGCGCTGTGTGACATCGTTAATTTGCCCCTGTAGTTGTTTATTCCGGCGCTCCAGTTGAGCAATCTGCTCAAGGTAACTGGCTTCAGCCTGCTGCCCGGCGGCCACCTGCTCCTGATACCGTTTTGCCCAGGCCCGCAACGCAGCGTTCTCAAGCATTGCCTGCTCCGTTTTGTATGTGTCGAATGCTGACTGCAACTCACTGATCGCCTTATCGCCGTCGCGCGTGGCGTTTTCATGCCCGCTTTTGTAGCCCAGGTAATAAAGTCCAATCAGAAAAGCATTTATGAGCACAGCCAGCAGCAGACTGCGCCACGGCAGATTTTTTAGCAGGTTAGTCCACACAGCTGCCGCCCCCCCATGTCAGATAACGGGGGGCCAGTTCGTGCAGGATGCGCTGCGGATAATGGCGGTTCTCCCGCCAGTTGGCAGTGCTGCGTCCGGCATTCACCGTGGCGACATGTCCGAACCAGCGGGTGCTGTCCAGACCTTTCTGTGATGCAAGCCGCCTGTCCCGTTGTACCCAGCCCAGACCACCGTTATAGCCCGACAGTGTCATGGCCATACGCTCGCAGTCGTTGGCGGCGCTGACGCGTTGCCACAGCCAGCGGTCATAGCTGACCAGCGCCCGGATGGCCCATGCCGGATTAAACGGCTCACGGCTGTTAAGCCCCGGCATCAGCTGACTTATCCAGTCAGCAGTGGCGGGCATGAACTGCGCCAGTCCCTGAGCACCAACCGGCGAGACCGCATCAGGTCGCCAGCCGCTTTCCTGATGCAGTTGCGCGGCGAAATCAGCCACCGGAGCAGACAGTCCCCATTCAAGCCGGGCATTACGGATCACATCATCGCGATACTGCAGCGCAGCCTGCGGAGGTTGTGCTGCACATGCCTGGCTGAAAAAGCCGCCACACCAGAGCAACATTGCGACAAAGAATACCCATGCCATATGAACCAGAAAGGTCCCGGTGCGGACTGACAGGCGTTCGGTTCTGATGAAGACCCGAAAGTCTTCGAAAGCCAGTTTCAGGGACATGCATACAATCCAGGTGATCTGCGGCCAGTTCATGATTAAAGCCCCATCGCAACAGCCAGACAGACCGCTGCAACAATCAGTGCACGGCGGATTAACGCAGCAGAAAATACAAGGTGAAGGCCGGTCTGCACAGGGAAACGCCCTTCAGCCATCAGCCTGTCGTCATGTTTCAGGTACTGACCGGGACGGGCTTTGGGGAAGAGCGAACGGTCAAGCCAGTAACCCAGCACTGCTGCCAGTGTGATGAGTGCCAGCTTGTAGATCACAACAGGTAACTGCTGTGGTGAGACCAGAGCGATGGTGCCCAGCAACAGCACTGAGGTCAGCAGCCAGCCGCTGAGGCGAGGTTTTTTAACAGGGGGAATGAATTTTTTCAGGTTTTTCATGTGTGTCTCCTTGTCTGGTGGAGACAGCATCACAAATACAGGGCGCGAAGGATTTTAAAGCGCGTTAAGAGAGCCGGGGATACGGGATGTGCAGGATAAACGATGAATTATTCACAGAGGAGAATGCAACATGACACATACACTGAATCCGGTCATCACTGTCACCGTGTCCGGTCCTGTGGGCAGCGGTAAAAGTTACATATTGGCGCGGATAGAGGAAGTGGTGAAACAGGAACTCGGAAACAGCGTCATTGTCGATGCTGCTGACGTGGAGAATGAGCGCCGTATGAGTGGCGATGATCTGACGACCTGGCAGAAGCCACGGGCTGGCACAGTGATCAGGCTGGAGGAATACACGGGACAGGGCCTGTTGTCATACGGAGAGGAGCGTATCTGTCGGACGAATGAGCTACTGGATGTTATATGCCCCACGGGCCGGCAACCCTGGATACTGCCCGATGCACTGCATGCCACCATTGCGGCACTGATGACAGTTTACGATCAGGAGCTGCTCATGAAGGAGTTACGTAAACTCACCGGTCAGCCAACAGAATGTTGTTCGTCCCCGAAGTACGGGAAACAGGAACACATCCCGGTAAACACAATCCCCGTTAACCAGCCTCCCCGGTTCTTCGACGAATACATTCTGACACCGGAAAATAAAGCTGAGCATGAAGAGATCAAAGCGGCGTTGTTCCGGGAAATCAGGAAGATTGCTGAAATGCAGCTGGGGGGCGGGCTGGACAGAGTGATGGCGAGAGGAGAATGGGCATCGCTGTTTGAAAGAGTTTCCCCGGAATTACTTCCCCTCGCACTGGCTATCGGGATTATGCAGACAGCAGATAAACCTCACTTACGTTCATTAAACACGTAACGCATAATCCGGGATACGCATTCAGCGATGACTGCATTTTCGCCGGTTTTTACTGCATCCAGAAGCAACTCTTTAAATGGTACGGGCCGGGGCTGCAGAAAGGTCGGCATGGCATTGAGCAGACAGAGCGTTTTTTCCGTGAGGACGACATCAGCCGCTCCCACAGCCAGCAACTGAGAGTAACGAATATAGCTGTTATCCCGAAGCCATATCAGCGTATCAATAAAATACCGGCACTTTTTCTGGTCGTGATCAACCTGGTCCGGGATATCGAAAAAACCAGAATAAATCAAAACCTGAGGTGCCGGATGCGTGTTCAGTAATCGGCAGAATATTTTGCCGGTGAGTACATAAAAATCATCATTTAAGGAGTGCATCATGAATCCCCGATTAACGTTAACAGAACATCAGCGCCGTGCTGAAGCAGTGAACAATATTCTGGAAGATATTATCCGGTTACATCGCGGAGAACTGAGTATCTGTCGTGCTACTGTTCATTTTCAGGAAATACAAAAGCAGTTTGATACTTCTGTTTTTGCAGAAGGGATCACTTATGCCCTGGACCAGATAAGGTCAGAAAATCGCCCCGGATAATCCCTAAACCACATTAACAGAAATCCCACTATCTCTGCCGCATCATGAAAGAACGACCAGCCCGGCACCCGAAAGCCGGGCTGGCCATCGTCCCACAGGAATGCGCTGTGAGCCGACCGAGGTTCAGTCAGTCTCGCGAGACCAGACTAGCCTGCCATATTTTTAATTATTGTAAAAGGCTTACAGATTATGAAAATGCAGACATTACCCATCGTTCCATGGATTGGTGGCAAACACGATGGTACCGAACCCCATGCTTGCCCACCCTTTAGGAAAACTTCCTGCGATAACCTGAATCCCTGCCATGTTCATCACCTTTTACATTAAAATTTTAGAACGCAGCATGATATCGCCTTTGTCTTTTTTCTGCTCCCATGGTAATTCAGCTGTTATTTTCTATTTAAGAATAAAACGGTACTTACTGTCAGGAGTGCTTTGCTGATCAAGTAGCAGTGAACGACATGGAGCAGTCAAAACCCGAGCATAACTACCATCAGGGTTTATGTTAATGTAACAAACCTTGCCCTTAACACTATAATTTTCGGGGACGGATGCCTTTGCTGATACAGTAAATTTAAGGGTATGCCAGCCCGTTTTTTGCTTGTAGCTTGAAACCGAATGGAAATCATCTGAGTACTTATTTAATCCTGGAAACATGCTGCGCAGTGCGGGGATGGAATCTTCTATTATTTTGTCGTTGGTTTTAATGTTAAAAACGCTGGTTTCAGTAGAAGCTACTGCTTTAGCATTTCCCCATTTACCAGCGAACACAATCATTCCCACGAAAAATATTGCTACAAGAACTAACGCTCCCCCCAACACTACTACATGAGGCTTCCGGCTTCTGGTTGGTACAGTTGCGACTGATTTTGCACCGCTTTCCGATGGAGGTGATAGAGTTTTACTCTCATCACGAATATTCAGCAGATCATCAAAATAACCAAACACAGCCTGCAACTGCTCTTTGTCCAGGCCTTTAAGATGGGTTGTACCGAAATGCTTCAGACAGTATCTGTCACGGTCAAGACGATACCCAGGGTCAGTAAGCGCCATTATTTTGCTGACCAGAAGATTACAGTCCTTCATATTCTGGATCTGTTGTGCATATCTCTGAAGGATCTCAACCGCACCATGATAATCAGCCGCAGTCATTTCATTAACTGTTTTGGTATTAAGTTTCGTGTGGATCGTCATCCATAGCTCGCGCTTACTTTCCCCCAGATCAACCAATTCATCCATCAATCTGTGTAAATCGCGTTTTTGCAGCAACGAAATTGGTTGCTGGGCAGAAGGAAGTATGTCAGCAGAATAGTTATGAATGGTAACATCACCGCTGACAACGTTACCCACATCCCCGTTAACTGTTTGCTTCTCTTTACTCATCTTCTCTTGGTATTTTTGTTCATTATTCCACCTGTTCCTATGGTTACGTTACCTTTGATAACATTCCCCAGAACATCTCCATGAATAACCTGTTCCGCCCGTTCTCTGGAGGAGCCAGTAGTCAAAGCCGACAAAACTGAACCTTTGACCTGTAACGGTGCTTGCCGGTAGTGCTGCAGTAACTCCATTTCATCACGTGATAAAGTTATACCTGATGACTCCCCGGTAAGAATGAACTGTACATTGGCCCCAATTCTTGCAAAGGCTGCAAGTAACTCACCTCCGGGAACAGCAACCCCTCGTTCATATTTCCCCCACATTTCTCTTGAAACGCCACAAAGGGCTGCTACTTCAGCCTGCTTGAGTGATAACCGCGAACGCTCAGCTTTGAACCGCGACGCGCAAAGAGAATCAAAATTCACATAAACCTCATTGACAATGAGAACAATAGTTCACATAATCTATCACATATAAAACAAACATCATTGCATCAACAAAGGAGACAACAATGACTTCCGAACAAGTTAAAAATCTCTTCCGTCAGCGTGGTATCACGTTTACCCGCTGGGCCGAAGAACACGGCTACAGCCGCAATGAGGTCTATCGTGTTCTCAATGGACAGACCAAAGCTCGTTACGGCAAAGCCCATGAAATTGCCGTAAAACTGGGATTAAAACCCACGTCAAATGCGGCATAAATTTTCCACATATGCAACAGGTTATCACATATTGCAAAAATGGAAATGTGACATGAGTAAAGTAAATATTTCCAGTTCCGGGAGCCGCATCCTACGTGTACTCAAAGCTCTACGCGGTCATGCTCTGAACGGTGTTTCTAACGGTGAACTGGCATCAGCCCTGGGGGAGTCCCCGGCGAATATCAATCGAGCACTTAATACCCTTATTGAAGAGGGACTGGCCATGAAATTAGAGAACGGACGTTTTGCACCGGGAATCCAGTTACTACAGATCGCCATGGCTCACAGTCACGAGATGGCGCGTGCACAGGATCGTATTAACGAAATCAACCAACGAGTTATTTCAGGTAGTCGTTTGTAAGGAGTAATCAATGGGACGCACCAAATCACCCGTTAACACTGAACTGAATGTTGAGGTTCCGCTGTCAGATAACATCAATGTCAATTTGAACGCTATGACACAGCATCGCATGGAAATTATGCAGCAGTTTGGTGATGGACTGCCTTATGAACGTGATCGCATTGTTCACGAAGCACGTTTTTATATGGCGCAGAGTGCTGAATCTATGCTGGAAGCGGGTAAACGGCTGATCATCTTAAAAGAAAATGAGCCACACGGTGATTTTACAAACATTTTAGAAAATGAACTCGGACTTGCACCACAAGTTGCTCGCCGCATGATGCAAGCCAGTATGAAGTTTTTGGGAGAAGGTGATGAGCCAACAAAACGCTCAACGTTGAGCGTTTTGGGGAAAGCCAAACTGTACGACCTGATGGTTCTGGATAATGAAGAACTTGATGAATTGGCCGACGGCGGCACAGTTGCCGGCCTGACGCTTGACGACGTTGATCGCATGTCAGTACGTGAATTGCGTCAGGCCCTGCGCGAAGCCCGCGAAACCAACGCAGCACAACAGCGCGTGCTGGCCGATAAAAATGAAAAAATTGATTCTCTCTCTACCAGACTGGAAAAGAAATCCCGTATTCAGCCGCCTGAGCCTGATGAGGAGGTTAAGAAGCTGCGGGCGGAAGTGACAGCATTAGCGGTTGAGGCGGAATCAGCTATCGCCGTCCGACTGTCCAGCGCTTTTGAGACACTGTGCGCATATTGTGCTGAAAACATGATTGATACCCCCAGAGACTTCATGGCAGGCCTGGTCTGTCAACTGGAAAGCACAGCGCGTAGCCTGCGCTCCACATTTGACCTGCCGGACGAGCCAACAGGCGATGTCGCGCCTTCATGGCTGACTGAGCCGACGCCACAGATTAACGGGCTGGAGGCATAACCAATGAATGCTGCCCTGACTGAACGACTGGTTTATGTCGCCCGCGCGGCACGTGACGCGGGGCATGGTAAACGTGGTGCAATATATGACGCCGCCTGTGCTGAACTTGGCATGTCCCGCGCCACTCTGCTGCGCAGGCTGAAGGAGGTCTCTGTGACTGATAAACGCAAAAAACGCGCCGATGCCGGGCGCAGCGCCCTGACCCGCGACGAAGCCGCGCTGATATCTGCCACACTACGTGAGGCCACCCGCAAAAACGGTAAGCGTCTCTATTCCATCGCAGATGCAGTGGAAACCCTGCGGGCTAACGGCTTTATCACCGCAGGCAGAACAGATGAAACCACCGGTGAGTTTTTCCCGTTGTCTGAAGATGCCATCAGCCGTGCTCTGCGTAACTATGGCCTGCACCCGGAACAACTGGATGCTCCTGCACCGCATACCGAAGTGGCCAGTCTGCACCCCAATCATGTCTGGCAGATTGACGCCTCACTCTGCACGCTTTACTACCTGAGCAATGGACATAAAGGGCTGCAGGTGATGGACAGCGCAAAGTTCTACAAGAACAAGCCCGCTAACCTTGCCCGTATCGCCAGTGACCGCGTGTGGAGTTACGAGATTACCGACCATGCCAGCGGCTGGATTTACGTTGAGTATGTGACGGGCGCGGAATCAGGTGAGAACCTGTGTTCTGTGCTTATCAACGCCATGCAGGAGCGTGGCGGCGCAGACGTGCTGCACGGCGTGCCAAAAATACTCTATCTCGACCCCGGCTCGGCAAACACCGCGGGTATGACGAAAAACATGTGCCGCTCACTGGGCATCGACCTGATAGCGCACAAGCCGCATAACGCCCGCGCCACCGGACAGGTGGAAAAGGCGCGTGACATTATTGAACGCAAGCTGGAGCCGGGGCTGAAGTTCCGGCCGGTTCACAGTCTGGAAGAACTCAACGCGCTGGCCGCGAAATGGCGCAGCCACTTTAACGCCACGGCTGTTCACAGCCGCCACGGTAAAACCCGCACGGATATCTGGCTGAAGATTACTGCTGAGCAGCTGAAAAAAGCGCCTTCCGTTGAAGTATGCCGTGAACTGGCTGTGGCGACACCAGAACTCCGCAAAGTCACACCAAAACTTCGTGTCTCGTTCCGGGGCACTGAATTTGACGTATCAACGGTACCGGGCGTACTGGTTGGTGAAAAACTGATGATTACCCGTAACCCATGGCGCAGCGATGTGGCACAGGTGGTTCTGACCGGTGAGGACGGCCACGAGACGTTCTTCCTGGTCGAAGAGGTCAGAAAGAACGAGTTTGGCTTTGCTGAAGGCGCGGCGGTATTTGGCGAAAGTTACAAAGCCCTGCCGGAAACACCGGCACAGACGGCGGCAAAAGAAACCGAAGCGCTGGTCACCGGTACAGACAACGCCGCAGATGCAGCTGCCGCACGCAAGGCGAAGGCGCTGCCGTTCGGCGGGCGGCTTGACCCGTATAAACATATTGATGACGCCACACTTCCGGCCTGTATACCGAAGCGTGGTCAGGCCTCTGACGTACGCGGGCCGCGCACTGAACAACGTCCCATGACTCATGTGGAGGCCGCGAAAGCCCTGCGCGATAAGTTCAGCGCCAACGGCCTTACCTGGACGCCGGAACATTACCGCCAGTTAACGGCACAGTACCCGGACGGCGTACCGGAAGCCGCACTGGATGAAGTCATGTCCACGCTGACCACGCCGGCCCGCAGCAGTGTTATCAGCATTGTTAACGGCAACTGAGGAGGAAAACATGCTGGTACTGAAGCAGCAACTGAAAGAGGCCCGTATCCCACAGGCGGTGGTGGCGAGAGCTGTCGATGTTTCTGAGGCCACGCTGGCCCAGATTGTGAATCATAACGCGTGGCCCCGCACCCGTCCCGGAGAAGTACGCCGGCGTCTTGCGTCCTGGCTGGAAAGTCAGGGGATTGATACAACGAAGAGTTTTGATGCTGTACAGGGCGCGGCCACGCCCCGTACAGCGGGTACCACAGATAAAACGAACCTCAGTGAGGAAGAGAACATGTTACTCAAAAAACAGGTGTTATTTCCAGCAACCAAAAAAGCGTTTGGTCTTTTCCGTGACCCGTTCGCCGACGAAGCCATGCAGGGTTCTGATGATGTGTTCACCACCCCGGACATTCGCTACGTGCGTGAGGCGCTGTACCAGACAGCCCGTCATGGTGGGTTTATGGCTGTCATCGGTGAGTCCGGTGCGGGTAAATCCACGCTGCGCCGCGACCTGACTGAACGTATCAACCGCGAGAATGCGCCGGTAATTGTTATCGAGCCATACATCATCGCTATGGAAGACAACGATGTGAAAGGGAAAACCCTGAAGGCAGCAGCGATTGCCGAAGCCATTATCAGTACCATCGCACCACTGGAAAGCATCAGACGCAGTCAGGACGCCCGCTTTCGCCAGTTGCATCGCGTCCTGAAAGACAGCAGCCAGGCGGGGTTCAGCCACGTTCTGGTGATTGAGGAGGCCCACAGTCTGCCCATTCCGACACTGAAACACCTCAAACGCTTTTTTGAGCTGGAGTCCGGTTTCAAAAAACTGCTGTCCATCGTGCTGATTGGCCAGCCGGAACTGGCGACAAAACTGTCTGAACGCAATATGGAAGTCCGTGAAGTCGTTCAGCGCTGTGAGGTGGTCGAACTTCTGCCTCTGGACAATAACCTTGAAGAATTTCTGACGTTCAAACTGCAACGGGCCGGTAAACAGCTGACGGACATTATGGACGCCGGTGCAGTGGATGCCATACGTGCCCGCCTGAGCAATCCGGGAAGTCATCGTAAAAATATGGTCAGCCTGCTGTATCCGCTGGCCGTCAGTAACCTGGTAATAGCCGCCATGAATCTGGCTGCTGAAATCGGGGTTCCACAGGTCAACGCTGACGTTGTCAAAGGGGTTTAATAATGAAATCCATCACAGGTATCAACCAGCAAATCAGCAAAGTGCTGTCAGCCATTATGGCGCTTAAGGCGACGAACACGGATGTACAAAGCATCACCATCAGGGGTAACAAACCTGTCATTCGCGTTTCCCGGAGTGCGCATTGCATGCGCATGCTTGAGCAGGGAAAGGCCTGTTATCTGTATACCGGACATGACAACAGGGGACGTTTCCGTCAGGGCGTTTTCGAACTGCACGGCTGTCGCGTCGTGTGGCCGGAATCTTTGTGGTAATCAGCATAACCGGAGAAATCATAAAATATGGCAAAAAGTACAAAAGGGGCAAAACGTATCAAGTCCGCAGCAGCACTCTGGGTGCCGGGGACACGTGAAGAGGTCATTGAGGGAATCAGACGGCTCGGTGACGCACAACGTGAACTGGTCAGGGCTGAAACAGAAATGAATGACGCCATTGGCGATATCACCGCACGTTATGCCCCGCTCACCGAGAGCCTGAAAAAACGCATGGCCGAACTGCAGTCCGGTATTCAGACATGGTGTGAGGCACACCGTGATGAACTGACCGGCAACGGGAAGGTGAAGTTCGCTAACCTCACCACCGGCGAGGTGCAGTGGCGAAACCGTCCGCCATCAGTCAGTATCCGTGGGGCGGATAATGTTATTGAATTACTGAGACGTCTGGGGCTTGAGCGCTTTATCCGTGTAAAGGAGGAAATAAATAAAGACGCTATCCTGAATGAAAAGGACGCCGTGAAAAATATTCCCGGTATTTCCATTAAAAGCGACATTGAGGATTTTTCAATAATTCCTTTTGAGCAGGATGTGCAGTAAACACACCACGTTAATTATTTAATAAAAACATTTTCTTTTTTATTCCGGCGTCAGCGCCGCGGGCTTCTGCACGCCGGAAACAGAGGAGAATTAAATCATGATATTTAAATGTATTCAGTGCGAGAGGGATATAACAGCCCTGCGTTTTCACAGCACCATCGCCGTGATGTCCGGTAAATACCACATCCCTGCGGTACGCGTCACCCTGGTCTGCCCGTACTGCAGCCAGCATTTTTTGGCAGACGTGCCCGTCATGGAGTTCTCCCGCCCGGACAGGGAGGACGCGCAATGATTCCCCCACAGGAAGCACATCAGCGCGCCCGCGCCCTTGTTGAACGGTACCTCAACGAGTGTGAATGCCGTGACCTCACCGATATCATGTGCGCCCTGACGGCGTTAATCAGCATGGCCACGCAGGCCATTGTGGCGACTAACGGAAAGGAGGCCGCCCTGCAGATACTGGTGAACACACTCACCCACGCGGCAGAGCACGAGGTGCCGTACCGGATGGAAATCACTGCAGAAGGCGACCTGCACATCATTGTTGACCGGAAGCACTGAGGGCGCGGTATGACACGGAACACCGTACACACCCGCGCCGCTCTCTACCGTCTGGCCCTGCAGCGTTTCGGGCCGGACGCACAGGCCCTGAAACTGGCAGAAGAGGCCGCTGAACTGGCGGCCAGTGCCGCCCGCAACCTGAACGGACAGGGCAGCGAAAGTGACCTCGCGGCAGAGCTGGCAGACGTGGAAATCATGACAGAGCAACTGCGTCTTCAGGGGATGGGCCGGCTGATTGACTTCCACAAACAGAAAAAACTGGAACGCCTTGCCGCACGGCTGGGCGTCATGTACACCGGAGATACTGAACAATGACAGACCAGGATAAACACATTGAGAAACTGAAAAAGTTGCTGGCGCTGGCCGCATCCGGCAACCCGCACGAGGCCGCTCTGGCACTGCGCCGCGCCCGTAAACTGATGGATGTTCACGGCATCACACATTCCGACATCGCCATGAGTGATATTGATGAAACCATCAGCCACTACTGGCCGACAGGCAGCCTCCGTCCACCGCGCTATATGCTGGGCCTGATGAACATCATCCGCGAGGCATTTGGTGTTAACTCCATCATTCACCCCGGCACATATCCGGGTGTGGGGTTCTACGGCAACCGGGAACGTGCGGCACTGGCTGCATACACCTGGGAAGTGCTGGCCCGTCAGCTGAAAAAGGCGCGTCAGCAGTATATCAGTGCACAGAACAAAAGAATAAAAACCGCCACCCGCACCAGCCGTGGAGACCAGTTTGCCGAAGGCTGGGTGCTGGCCGTTATCAGTGAAATACAGTCCTTTGCCCTGACCGATGATGAGCGTGAACTGATGCAGCAGTGGCTGGAACATAAATACCCGCAGACGCAAACCACCAGGGCGCGTAAACCGGGAAGAAGCCGCAATGGCGACGCCTCGCGCTATGCGGGGTTTCGTGAAGGGCAGAACGTCAGACTGCACCGCCCGGTCAGTGGGCAGGAACAACAGAAACTGGAGGCCAGATGATTACGCTATCAGGTAAAAGCCGGAAATTAAAAGCCTGCCGAATATCTGCCAGATACCTTTTTGCCCGCGCCTTTTTTAAGAATGTCAGGCCGGGGATCACAATTGGTGTTATTGCCGGACGCGAACAGGTTGAAAAATACATGTCAGGTGCATGGTGGAATAACGACCCTGTCATTGCTGCCCGTAATATTCATATCGAATGGGGAGGTATTCAGAATGACTACTGAAACCATTGTCTGTTTTCTTTTCTGGTATATGTACGCAGGATCATGCAGCGCAAGACTTCATCGTTCCCTGGGCTATGGCAGGCACTACGACACCGCGCATTACATCCTGTACATGACCGCCGTCATGTTGTTCTGGCCAGTCACCCTGCCAGCTGCAACCGACATTGTTGCCGACAGACTGAAAAAAAGGAGATGATATGCAGAAAAAACGCCTGATACAGCTTATCCATATTGCCCGTAATGAACTGGGTATGGATGAAGACACCTACCGCCAGATGTTACAGGGGCTGACCGGTAAAGCCTCAACCAAAGGAATGGATACCACACAACTAAACTGCGTGCTGGAATCCATGAAAAAGAAAGGCTTTCGCGTTAAACCAGCCAGAAAAGCCAGCTCCGGTTTACCGCTGGATAACCATCCGCAGTCCAGGAAAATTCGTGCGCTATGGCTTGAAATGGCTGCTGCCGGCATTGTTCGTGACCGTTCAGAAAATGCATTAGCGAGGTGGATCAAGCGGGAAACGGGCATCAGCGCCCTGCGCTGGCTCAGTACTGAACAGGCAAGCAGTGTTATTGAGAAACTGAAGAAGTGGCAGCACAGAGCTGCGGGAGTCAAACATGAGCGACCTGAATCAGTTTCGAAGTAAAGGGCCGGAACTCCTGGTGGAACTGGCACAGCATACCTCTGAGACCGTTCGCGAGATTATTGATATTGAGCCCGAAGTTGCCGACCAGATTGGTCAGGCCGTCGCGAACCGCATGATGCAGGTCTGGGGCGGGCAAAACGTTTATTTTCCGATGGGCATGGTATGGAAGGTCAGTCAGCGCGACCGGGAAATCTTCAGGGAGTTTAACGGACGCAACCACCACGAACTGGCCCGCAAATTTGGTGTTTCGCTTCAGTGGGTCTACAGCGTGGTGAAGCGTGTAAGAAAAGAAGAAATCAGCCGGTTACAGGGGCAGTTATTTGAAGACGATGACGAACCGGATGACGACCGGGATTAATTATAACGCGGAGGCTTTATGTTTATGCGCAACTGTGGGTTACGTGGTTGTATCGCTTACAGTGAACCTGACAGCACAGAAGTGGCAGAAGACATTATCAGGCATCACCTTTGCGGTTTGTCTGTTGCCAGGGCACGAGAAATTCTGCATAAATGTGAACAGGCAATTAATCGGGCATCCCTTTCCCTGGATAATAATGGTAAGTGTGTACTGAACTGCAGGAAAGGTCTGACTGGTGACAGCCCGCCACCCAGGGATTAATGCCCTTTAATAAATATCTGTTTTTCAGAAAGCGCAATGGATAACCTGTTGCGCTTTTTTTATTCTTGCAGGAAAAGCATATCACCGGAGGAAATATGTTTGATGCATCCCTGCTGAATCTGCCGTGGGCAACACTGGTGACACTGACCAGTGGATACATCGGCTATTTTATTGCGAACGTGGGCCTGAAAGACCATCACAAGCCCATCGAGGTGACATTTACGACGCTGATTTTTGGCCTGCTGTCAATGATGGTTTACCAGGCTGTTATGTGGGCAGGTCTGAATTCGTGGCTTGCGACACCACCAGCGCTTCTTTGCGCTTTTATTTACGGTGCATTGTGGCGCAGGTACGGTCGCAAATGGATGTACAGATTCCTGTGGAATCATGATATTTCGTGGTCTGATGACACCAGCTCAGCATGGCAGTCATTGTTCAATCAGATGGATTTCACTTTTTCTGAAATCTATGTATATCTTAAGGATGGCTCTGTTTTACTTTCACGAGCACCCGGGCGATTTGCAGGACGGCCTAACGGTCCTGTCACGTTAGGTAATAAGGGAGATATAATCTTATACGTCACGCACCGGACTACAGTCGGGAGCAATATCTGGACAGAATGCGATAGTGGTGTGGCAGATGACGGATGGGGAACTCTGGCAACCTATATACCTGCAGAACAGATTGCCAGAGTTGATATCCGACGAGTTTGTCGGTAATACCATCAGGCATGAACACTACTTCTTATCTTTGAGTGACGATTGCTCTGGCTTGTTTGATGTGTCTGACGAACTCTTTTTCTTGCGCGAGTTGATGACAGTTGCAACAACCAGGCCCTCAGGCTTTTCACTGGAGTCAAAAGTGTCACGTTTGTTATTGTTAGTGGCCATTGGAATCATCCTTTTTTGTTACGGATCATGTTTCAGCAAACTCGATTCTAAGTTGCCAGGAAGGATGATTTCAATGCCCGACTTATCTATCGTATAGCGGAAAAGAATTTCAGTTTTGTTCACCAGAACCCGTGGTAACCCACTCCAATTCGTTATTTATCTCACGGATCCCCCTTCATTTATCTCATGTCTGATCAGTTATCTATCGCTACTCACTGGCGAGTTGCCGCGTTTACGCGATGATAGCGATGGCTACGGCCCCCGCGGGCGAGATTTTATCGTTCACGTTGATTTTCCGGCAGAAGTCATCCAGGCATGGCAAACGCTGAAACACGATGCGGTGCTCATCGAGGCGATGGAAAGTCGCTCGTTACGTTAAAAATTGCCCGTTTGTGAACCACTTGTTTGCAAACGGGCATGACTTCTGACTTTTATTTCTGCCTTTAATTCCTTTTACACTTGTTTTTATGAAGCCCTTCACAGAATTGTCCTTTCACGATGCCGTCTCTCTGATAATTGATGTTAATTAACAATAAATTTACCAAAAACAAACATGCAAATCACAGGAGTCGCCCATGTCAGTACCCGTTCAACATCCTATGTATATCGATGGACAGTTTGTTACCTGGCGTGGAGACGCATGGATTGATGTGGTAAACCCTGCTACAGAGGCTGTCATTTCCCGCATTCCCGATGGTCAGGCCGAGGATGCCCGTAAGGCAATCGATGCAGCAGAACGTGCACAACCAGAATGGGAAGCGTTGCCTGCTATTGAACGCGCCAGTTGGTTGCGCAAAATCTCCGCCGGGATCCGGGAACGTGCCACTGAAATCAGTGCGCTGATTGTCGAAGAAGGGGGCAAGATCCAGCAGTTGGCTGAAGTCGAAGTGGCTTTTACTGCGGACTATATCGATTATATGGCGGAGTGGGCACGGCGTTACGAGGGCGAGATTATTCAAAGCGATCGTCCAGGAGAAAATATCCTTCTGTTTAAACGTGCGCTTGGCGTGACTACCGGCATTCTGCCGTGGAACTTTCCGTTCTTCCTCATTGCCCGCAAAATGGCTCCCGCTCTTTTGACCGGTAATACCATCGTCATTAAACCCAGTGAATTTACGCCAAACAATGCGATTGCATTCGCCAAAATCGTTGATGAAATAGGCCTTCCGCGCGGCGTGTTTAACCTTGTACTCGGGCGTGGTGAAACCGTTGGGCAAGAACTGGCGGGTAACCCAAAGGTCGCAATGGTCAGTATGACAGGCAGCGTCTCTGCAGGTGAAAAGATTATGGCGACTGCGGCGAAAAACATCACCAAAGTGTGCCTGGAATTGGGGGGTAAAGCACCGGCTATCGTAATGGACGATGCCGATCTTGAACTGGCAGTCAAAGCCATCGTTGATTCACGCGTCATTAATAGTGGGCAAGTGTGTAACTGTGCAGAACGTGTTTATGTACAGAAAAGCATTTATGATCAGTTCGTCAATCGGCTGGGTGAAGCGATGCAGGCGGTTCAATTTGGTAACCCTGCTGAACGCAACGACATTGCGATGGGACCGTTGATTAACGCCGCGGCGCTGGAAAGGGTTGAGCAAAAAGTGGCGCGCGCAGTAGAAGAAGGGGCGAGAGTGGCGTTGGGTGGCAAAGCGGTAGAGGGGAAAGGATATTATTATCCGCCGACATTGCTGCTGGATGTTCGCCAGGAAATGTCGATTATGCATGAGGAAACCTTTGGCCCGGTTCTGCCGGTGGTCGCATTTGACACGCTGGAAGAGGCTATCTCAATGGCTAATGACAGTGATTACGGCCTGACCTCATCAATCTATACCCAAAATCTGAACGTCGCGATGAAAGCCATTAAAGGGCTGAAGTTTGGTGAAACTTACATCAACCGTGAAAACTTCGAAGCTATGCAAGGCTTCCACGCTGGATGGCGTAAATCCGGTATTGGCGGCGCAGATGGTAAACATGGCTTGCATGAATATCTGCAGACCCAGGTGGTTTATTTACAGTCGTAATGAGTGAAAGAGGCGGAGGTTTTTTCCTCCGCCTGTGCGCGTCAGAGTTTAGCGAATTTTTCGAGGGTGCGAATAAGCTGCGTGACGAAGCCATATTCGTTATCGTACCAGGCGACCGTTTTCACCAGTTGTAAATCGCCCACGGCGGTAATTTCCGTTTGCGTGGCATCAAACACCGAACCGAAATGGCTGCCAATGATATCGGAAGAGACTATTTCTTCATCGGTATAACCAAATGACTCGTTATTGTTTGTCGCCTTTTTAAGCGCGTTGTTCACCTCTTCGGCAGTCACTTTTTTTCCGAGAATCGACACCAGTTCAGTGACCGAACCTGTTTTCACCGGCACGCGTTGCGCATGACCTTTCAGTTTGCCGCTCAGTTCCGGGATCACCAGACCAATGGCTTTTGCCGCCCCCGTAGTGTGGGGAATGATATTTTCTGCCGCTGCGCGTGAAGCACGTAAATCTTTACCACGTGGGCCATCCACCAGTGACTGGGTGCCGGTATAGGCATGAATGGTTGTCATCGTGCCGACTTCTATCCCGAAACTGTCATGCAAGGCTTTGGCCATCGGCGCAAGGCAGTTAGTGGTGCATGACGCCACGGAAACAATGGTGTCGTTGCCATCCAGAGTGTCGTCATTGACGTTATAAACGATGGTTTTCATTTCACCGGCAGGGGCGGAAATCAACACCTTCTTCGCGCCAGCATCAAGATGCGCCTGCGATTTCTCGGCGGAGGTATAAAAGCCTGTACATTCGACAATGATTTCTGCGCCTTTCGCTTTCCACGGAATATTTTTAGCCTCTTTTTCGGCGTAAACCGCGATACTTTTCCCATCAACGATAAGTGAATCTTCCGTATAATCAACGCTCCAGGGGAACGGTCCGTAGTTTGAATCATGTTTCAGCAGGTAGGCGAGAATTTTTGGGGAAGTGAGATCATTAATAGCGACAACGTCTATGTTGCTTTTGACTTCAAGTAATCGACGCAACACCAGTCGACCGATACGACCAAAACCATTAATACCAACTTTACTCATGGTCTTCTCCTGTCAGGAACGTTCGGATGAAAATTGATCCTTTCCAGGCTTAGACCAGGATGGCGGGATGGGCAATCTACATTCTTGCAGCGAAACGTAACGTACTGAAAACAGGTGAACAATATTTAATGAAATTTTAAGAAAAGCCCGTTATGTTAACGGCAAATTATGTTAAAGCAGGAAATGTTATGGGAAATAAATACTCAAGGTTACAAATCAGCATTCACTGGCTGGTCTTTTTGCTGGTTATCGTAGCGTATTGCGCAATGGAGTTTCGTGGTTTCTTCCCACGTAGCGATCGGCCCCTCATCAACATGATTCATGTTTCCTGTGGCATCTCAATTCTCGTACTGATGGTGGTTCGTCTTTTGTTAAGGCTGAAATGCCCAACCCCGCCGATTATACCTAAGCCAAAACCGATGATGACGGGACTGGCGCATTTGGGCCATTTGGTGATTTATCTCCTGTTTATTGCGCTGCCAGTGATTGGTTTGGTGATGATGTATAACCGGGGCAACCCGTGGTTTGCGTTTGGTTTGACGATGCCTTACGCTTCAGAGGCCAATTTCGAACGGGTTGATAGCTTAAAGTCGTGGCATGAAACGCTGGCGAATCTGGGATATTTTGTCATCGGGTTGCACGCTGCGGCTGCACTGGCACACCACTATTTCTGGAAGGACAACACACTTCTACGCATGATGCCACGTAAACGTTCCTGAAGGATATTTAAAGAAAACGCCTGTACTAAAACCGACCCGTGGTACAGGCGAAGAATACGGGCCTACATCGGAAGCGCCTATTATATTTATTTGTATGACAAATAAAACCATAATCCTTGTCTATACGTCCATCTGGCTTATCTTTAATCAATTCACCCGATCTTTGATCTCATCAACGGTATCAAAATAAACCAGCGTATAACGTTCAAATCGAACATAAGATTCGATAAATCATGGAGGTTATATGAAAAAACTGGCACTTATCCTGGTTATGGGAACGCTTGTTTCCTTTTATGCCGATGCCGGGCGCAAACCCTGTTCTGGTTCGAAAGGGGGGATCTCACACTGTACGGCAGGCGGCAAATTTGTCTGTAATGATGGTTCTATTAGTGCATCGAAAAAAACATGCACTAACTGAAGTGTAAAAGGGGTGCCATGAGAAAATGAATCCGCTAGTCAGATGCGCGGGGAAAATCCCCGCGCTTGCCCTTACCTGGACGTGCAGGCCATGAGCGCAGCAACCTCCTTATCACCGTCCCGGAACCGCAGTTCGTAGAGCGTTTGTCGGGTCAGTGTGAATGTCAGAATCGTGTTACTCTCGCAAGGCCCTGGATTTGCCGTTGTCGCCAGCGAAGTACGGACACTCGCAAGCCGCAGCGCTCAGGCGGCGAAAGAGATTGAAGGCTTGATCAGTGAATCAGTCAGGTTAATTGACCTGGGAGCGGATGAGGTGGCCACGGCCGGGAAAACCATGAGCACTATTGTTGATGCCGTCGCGAGTGTCACACATATCATGCAGGAAATCGCCACCGCCTCGGATGAACAAAGTCGAGGCATAACGCAGGTTAGCCAGGCGATTTCTGAAATGGATAAGGTGACGCAACAGAATGCTTCTCTGGTAGAAGAGGCCTCAACGGCGGCGTTGTCCCTTGAAGAACAGGCGGCACGACTAACTGAGGCGGTGGACGTATTCCGTCTGAACAAACATTCTGTGTCGGCAGAACCACGAGGAGCTGGTGAACCAGTTAGTTTTGCTACGGTGTGAAAATGTTAAAGGAGGGATCGACAGATCCCTTCACCTTTCAGAACGGCATTGATTTTCGAATAGCGTTAATCATCAACTGGCAACCAGAAGAGAACGTCGCATCTACGCGGGTCAGTATTCCAATCGGTTCGCCTGCACCATGTCCCGGAACAGGCAGGGCTACCAGCGTGGCATGACGCAGGTCGTCTTTTACAGCGCCAGAAGGGACAAACCACACGTAATCGTATTCAACCGTAAGTTGACGAGATAGCGAAGCAGACAGCGTTTCGATACAACCCGAAGGAATTTTACATCCCTGGCTCTGCACTAATGCATCTGAATGCTGGCGTGGCGCAGTGCCTTCTGGTGATACAACGACCGGCCATTCCAGCACCCGGCTTAGCGTTACGTTCTCCTGAAGTAGCGGGTGATTAGGGCGGACAACCAGCTTCAGCGATTCAAGAAACAGCAGTTCATAATTAAGCCCGTTCATCAGTTCAGGATCTGACATCCGACCAATGCCGATATCGATTTCCCCGGTTTTTAAACCCGCCAGAATCATAGGGTTACTCATTGTCGCAACTTGCAAGGTCGTCTCTTTTTGTTGCTGATGAAACTGACCTATAACCGAAGGTAATATCCCTAGTGCCGCAGTAGGTAGCGCACCAACCCTGACGACATCATTATTAAGACCTTCTTTACGATGAAGCGACTGTCCGGCAGTGTTGATGGCGTCAAGAACTCTGACTGCATGCGTTAAAAATTGTTCGCCGGGTAAGGTAAGTTGCGCCCCCTGACGACCACGCTCAAACAAGCGAGCGCCCGTCAGCTGCTCCAGTTCATTCAATGTCTTAGAGAGCGCAGGTTGACTCAAATTAAGGGTTTCAGCCGCGCGCCCCAAAGTTCCTTGTTGTGCGACAGCTACGAATGTATGAAGGTGGCGCAAACGGATGCGCTGACTAAACAGACTATTTTTTTCCATAAGCGATGTTAAAAACGAAGCGGTGTCGCTGACAAGTGAAGTTGTTTTATTATGATAACTTGATTGCAAAATATTATTAACAATTAAAGCAACTATGTTACAGCAAAATGGATAATATTGATGTTTTCGCGGCGAGATCACAGTTTGTAAATTCTTCCAGCCGGAGTGAATGCGGTTACCTACACTCCAGATTACTGACCACTGGAGGCAGACACTATGGCGAACAGCATCACGGCGGATGAGATTCGGGAACAGTTTTCGCAGGCAATGTCAGCCATGTACCAGCAAGAAGTTCCGCAGTACGGCACGCTGCTGGAACTGGTAGCTGATGTAAATCTGGCGGTGCTGGAAAACAATCCTCAACTGCACGAAAAAATGGTAAATGCAGACGAGCTGGCGCGACTGAATGTTGAACGTCATGGGGCGATTCGCGTTGGGACTGCACAAGAGCTTGCTACTCTTCGGCGGATGTTTGCCATTATGGGGATGTACCCGGTGAGCTATTACGATCTCTCGCAGGCAGGGGTGCCGGTACATTCGACAGCATTTCGGCCCATTGATGATGCTTCTCTGGCGCGTAATCCCTTCCGCGTTTTTACCTCGTTACTCCGTCTTGAGCTTATCGAGAACGAAATTTTGCGCCAGAAAGCGGCGGAGATTCTGCGTCAGCGCGATATCTTCACCCCACGTTGTCGACAACTGTTAGAGGAATATGAGCAGCAGGGCGGTTTTAACGAAACACAGGCACAGGAGTTTGTGCAGGAAGCCCTGGAAACGTTTCGCTGGCACCAGTCAGCAACGGTAGATGAAGAAACCTATCGCGCCTTGCACAACGAACATCGGTTGATTGCTGATGTGGTCTGTTTTCCTGGATGCCATATCAACCATCTGACGCCACGTACGCTGGATATTGACCGGGTGCAGTCGATGATGCCTGAATGCGGAATTGAACCCAAAGTTCTGATCGAAGGGCCGCCGCGCCGCGAGGTGCCGATTTTACTACGCCAGACCAGCTTTAAAGCACTGGAAGAGACGGTGTTGTTTGCGGGGCAGAAACAGGGCACACATACCGCGCGCTTTGGTGAAATTGAGCAGCGTGGTGTGGCATTAACGCCGAAAGGGCGACAACTGTATGATGATCTTCTGCGGAGCGCTGGAACCGGGCAGGATAATCTCACTCACCAAATGCATTTACAGGAAACCTTCCGCACTTTTCCTGACAGTGAGTTTTTAATGCGTCAGCAAGGGCTGGGATGGTTCCGGTACCGTCTGACGCCTTCGGGTGAGGCGCATCGTCAGGCGATTCATCCCGGAGACGATCCACAGCCCTTAATAGAACGTGGTTGGGTAGTGGCGCAACCCATTACCTATGAAGATTTCTTGCCCGTTAGCGCGGCGGGGATCTTCCAGTCAAATCTGGGTAATGAAACGCAGGCATGCAATCACGGTGATGCCAGTCGCGAAGCATTTGAGCAGGCGTTGGGGGGTCCGGTTTTGGATGAGTTCCAGCTTTATCAGGAAGCGGAAGAACGCAGTAAACGTCGCTGTGGTTTGCTTTAAATTCTGACCATCCGCCTTTGCAAAAATTTGCCTGATTTTACAAACGAATCAGGCTCATCCCATCGACATAAAAAAATGCCAATTTATGCATATTCTCTGATTTCAACAATTGGATTATTAATAAATATTGTCTAGAGTGAGCGGTCATAAATAAGCACTTTCTTGCCGCTGAAAATGACCAGCGCGGGACCATTCACAACACCAGAAGGACTCACTTTCAGGTATGGATCGTAGACGATTTATTAAAGGTTCAATGGCTATGGCCGCCGTGTGCGGTACCAGCGGCATTGCTTCTCTTTTTTCTCAGGCGGCATTCGCGGCCGATTCTGATATTGCCGACGGGCAAACCCAGCGTTTTGACTTCTCCATTCTACAGTCAATGGCGCACGACTTAGCGCAAACAGCATGGCGTGGTGCACCACGTCCGTTACCTGACACTTTGGCGACAATGACGCCGCAGGCTTATAACAGTATTCAATACGACGCCGAAAAATCGCTCTGGCATAACGTTGAGAACCGTCAACTGGACGCTCAGTTTTTCCATATGGGAATGGGATTCCGTCGCCGCGTTCGTATGTTTTCTGTAGATCCAGCAACACATCTGGCGCGTGAAATTCACTTTCGCCCGGAGTTGTTCAAATACAACGATGCGGGTGTGGATACCAAACAATTAGAAGGGCAAAGCGATCTCGGTTTTGCCGGTTTTCGCGTGTTTAAAGCCCCCGAACTGGCGCGCCGTGATGTAGTATCATTCCTCGGCGCGAGTTATTTCCGCGCCGTTGATGACACATATCAATACGGTTTGTCGGCCCGCGGCCTGGCGATCGACACTTACACCGACAGCAAAGAAGAGTTCCCCGACTTTACCGCCTTCTGGTTTGATACGGTAAAACCAGGGGCAACCACCTTTACTGTTTATGCGTTGCTCGATAGCGCCAGCATTACTGGTGCCTATAAGTTCACTATCCATTGTGAGAAAAATCAGGTGATTATGGATGTGGAAAATCACCTGTATGCGCGCAAAGACATTAAACAGCTGGGCATTGCACCGATGACCAGTATGTTCAGCTGCGGTACTAATGAACGTCGGATGTGCGACACCATTCATCCGCAAATCCATGACTCTGATCGTCTGTCCATGTGGCGGGGCAACGGCGAGTGGATTTGCCGTCCGCTGAACAATCCGCAAAAATTGCAGTTCAATGCTTACACCGACAACAACCCGAAAGGGTTTGGTTTATTGCAACTGGATCGTGATTTCTCCCATTATCAGGACATTATGGGCTGGTATAACAAACGCCCAAGTCTGTGGGTGGAACCGCGTAACAAGTGGGGTAAGGGCACCATCGGCCTGATGGAAATCCCAACAACGGGCGAAACGCTGGATAACATTGTCTGCTTCTGGCAGCCAGAAAAAGCTGTGAAAGCGGGTGATGAGTTTGCATTCCAGTATCGTCTGTACTGGAGTGCGCAACCGCCTGTTCATTGCCCATTAGCGCGCGTTATGGCGACGCGTACCGGCATGGGCGGTTTCCCGGAAGGTTGGGCGCCAGGTGAACACTATCCCGAAAAATGGGCGCGACGTTTTGCCGTCGATTTCGTTGGTGGTGATCTGAAAGCTGCCGCGCCAAAAGGCATTGAGCCGGTGATTACGCTTTCCAGTGGGGAAGCGAAGCAAATCGAAATTCTCTATATTGAACCCATTGATGGTTATCGTATTCAGTTTGACTGGTATCCGACTTCGGACTCCACTGATCCGGTCGATATGCGGATGTATCTGCGTTGTCAGGGCGACGCTATCAGTGAAACATGGCTGTATCAGTATTTCCCGCCAGCGCCGGATAAACGTCAGTATGTTGATGACCGCGTGATGAGTTAATCGTTTTTTCTTCGGCATCTTCTTCGGGAGGTGCCGTCTGGTTAAACACGATCCCGCTCGCATTTTTCCCTAAGTTAAATGAGTAATCTGATGGTGTGTATTTCAGATACACCTTGTCAGCCACTAACAGGGAGTGCGTATGTTTCCAGAATACCGAGATTTAATATCCCGTCTGAAAAACGAAAATCCTCGCTTTATGTCCTTGTTCGATAAGCACAATAAACTTGATCATGAAATTGCCAGAAAGGAAGGTTCCGACGGTCGAGGGTACAATGCGGAAGTGGTCCGCATGAAAAAACAAAAGCTACAGTTAAAAGATGAGATGCTCAAAATCCTGCAGCAGGTGAGCGTCAAAGAGGTGTAAACTTTCCTAAGCCGCCAGCCAGGCGGCTTTTTTAACAACTGCATGGATTGACTGGAGATAAGATGACCGAAACGATAAAAGTAAGTGAATCACTTGAATTACATGCTGTTGCAGAAAGTCATGTCACACCTCTTTATCAGTTAATCTGTAAAAATAGAACCTGGTTACAGCAGTCGCTAAACTGGCCGCAGTTTGTTCAAAGTGAAGAGGACACGCGAAAAACTGTGCAGGGCAATGTAATGTTGCATCAACGCGGATATGCCAAAATGTTCATGATTTTCAAAGAAGATGAACTTATCGGCGTTATCTCGTTTAATCGTATTGAACCACTGAATAAAACCGCTGAAATCGGCTACTGGCTGGACGAATCTCATCAGGGGCAGGGGATCATTTCTCAGGCGCTGCAGGCATTGATTCATCATTACGCTCAGTCTGGTGAACTTAGACGCTTCGTGATCAAATGTCGGGTGGATAATGCGCAAAGCAACCAGGTCGCTTTGCGCAATGGTTTTATCCTTGAAGGTTGTCTGAAACAGGCTGAGTTCCTGAATGATGCCTATGATGATGTGAACTTATACGCGCGTATTATCGATTCACAATAACCCTGCCAGCGGCGTTCGAGTAATGCGCTCCTCGCCGTTAATGACTTTTGGACCACGGACATGAACCGTGTCGCCATCAAAGGCTTCAACGACGGCGTGGTCGGTTAACTCCACATGGTTTTCAATTATCACCGCACCAGTAATACGGCTCTCACCTTGTATGACAACGTCCTCGTCGAGCAGAATCGGTCCGCCACATACCACGGCATTTCCGCCAATCAAGACATGATGTTTTAACACACAATTACCTTCCACAATGGCATATTCCGCCACCTGCGAACTGTAATGAATCGTCGGAATGGCATCTTCTTCTATGCCAGCTTTCACCTGCGCGTGACCGTAAACTTTAGCACAATCGCATAGCCAGACGTTGTTCTCTTCATTACCTTCAATACTGGCAAAATCAAAAACTTCGGCGCGATGTTCAATAAAAGCATACCGGACGACGGCATCGCCATAAATTTGTGCCTGGTGGACAATCCGCGAGGCGCTAACCCTCGCGCGATCATAAATTTGTAGCAGGAGTTGATGGTCGGGCGTTAAGCCTTGTGCGGCGACGATCATAGAATGTTGATCAATTAAGGCGTGACCAAATATTCTACATTGACCGCAAACTAATGAGTCACTAATGGTGACACTGTCACTTATATATGCACCCTGGCTGATTTCACTATTATCGATCCAGACATTATCCGTTGCGTAAACCTCTCCCCACAGCACGCTGGTGCCGGTGATACGCGTATTCCCGGAAATCACCGTTCCGCCGAACGCAATAGCATTCTGGTCGTAAATCCAGCAATTTCCTTCCTGTGCTAACACCGTTTCGTGATCGATCCAGCCGCCAGCGCTTCCTGCTATCACATCGTTAAAATCGCTCATGGCGATAATTTGCCGTAATAACACACTTTTTTTAGTGCCATCTTCCTGATAACTAAAGGCTCGCTGTTCTTCACTTAGACGATATTTACGCATAGCGTTTTCCCACAGGTGACTTACTATAACCGTAGCAAATTCTGCGGCTCTGGCTATGCTCGAGAAAATTCCATAAAATGCATTTCAAATATACTTTATAAATTAAACAAAATGAGTAAGAAGATGCAGAGCGATAAAGTGCTCAATTTGCCGGCAGGCTACTTTGGTATTGTGTTGGGGACGATAGGGATGGGATTTGCCTGGCGCTATGCCAGCCAGGTTTGGCAGGTCAGCCACTGGTTGGGGGATGGGCTGGTGATTCTGGCGATGATCATCTGGGGATTATTGACTGGCGCATTTATTACCCGACTCATACGCTTTCCGCATAGCGTGCTGGCAGAAGTGCGCCATCCAGTGCTGAGCAGTTTTGTGAGTTTGTTTCCGGCAACGACGATGCTGGTGGCGATTGGTTTTGTTCCGTGGTTTCGCCCACTGGCGGTGTGCCTGTTCAGTTTTGGTGTCGTGGTTCAGTTGGCTTATGCCGCCTGGCAAACTGCGGGATTATGGCGCGGATCTCACCCTGAAGAAGCTACCACGCCTGGACTGTATCTGCCGACAGTTGCCAACAACTTTATCAGCGCAATGGCCTGTGGTGCGTTGGGCTACACCGACGCCGGTCTGGTGTTTTTAGGCGCAGGCGTTTTCTCATGGCTAAGCCTGGAACCGGTGATCTTGCAGCGTCTGCGCAGTTCGGGAGAATTACCCACGGCACTGCGGACATCACTCGGCATTCAGCTCGCTCCTGCGCTGGTGGCCTGTAGTGCCTGGCTGAGCGTCAACGGCGGCGAGGGTGACACGCTGGCGAAAATGCTTTTCGGTTATGGACTGCTGCAACTGCTGTTTATGCTACGTCTGATGCCATGGTATCTCTCCCAGCCATTTAATGCTTCATTCTGGAGTTTCTCGTTCGGTGTATCTGCACTGGCAACCACCGGTTTGCATCTGGGGAGTGGCAGCGATAATGGATTTTTCCATACGCTGGCGGTGCCGCTGTTTATCTTTACCAATTTTATTATTGCAATACTGCTCATCCGTACTTTTGCGCTTCTGATGCAGGGAAAATTGTTAGTCAGAACCGAGCGCGCCGTTTTAATGAAAGCAGAGGACAAAGAATGATCATTCGTGATGAAAACTATTTTACTGATAAATATGAATTAACCCGCACACACTCTGAAGTGCTGGAAGCGGTGAAAGTGGTTAAACCGGGTAAAACGCTGGATCTGGGCTGTGGCAATGGTCGTAACAGTCTTTACCTGGCAGCCAATGGTTATGATGTTGACGCATGGGATAAAAATGCCATGAGTATCGCCAACGTCGAGCGCATTAAGTCCATTGAAAATCTGGATAATTTACACACCCGGGTCGTTGATCTGAATAACCTCACATTTGATGGACAGTACGATTTTATTCTTTCGACTGTGGTGCTGATGTTCCTTGAGGCTAAAACCATCCCAGGGCTGATTGCCAATATGCAACGTTGCACTAAACCTGGCGGTTACAACCTGATTGTGGCGGCGATGGATACCGCTGATTATCCATGTACCGTCGGCTTCCCGTTTGCCTTCAAAGAGGGGGAATTACGTCGATATTACGAAGGCTGGGAGAGGGTGAAATACAATGAAGACGTCGGCGAGCTGCACCGCACCGACGCCAACGGTAATCGTATTAAACTGCGTTTCGCCACGATGCTGGCACGTAAAAAATGATCCGGTAAGAACAAAGCGCGTGAAAATTCCCCACGCTGAGATAGTTTACTGTTCTTCTTTTCGGTAAGCATATTTTTTATCGAAGGGATGTGAAATTAATCACAGTAGTCGAAGTTTTTTAGCCGCTTAACTTACTGAAATTTAACTACTGATGATTGACTTAGCCCCTTTTTCGGCATTGACTATGTCGTCTGAAAAGGGGCTAAAAAATTTATTTTCACCAACACTTTTTTTGCCACAACACGAAGCGGCGCTTTTTGCTATAACTTAGAAAGTAATATAATCATCTCAGGAAACTATTCATGCGTACCACATCATTTGCGAAAGTTGCAGCTTTATGCGGCTTGTTGGCTCTGTCTGGTTGTGCCTCTAAAATCACCCAGCCAGATAAATATTCTGGTTTTTTAAACAATTACTCTGATTTAAAAGAAACAACCTCGGCAACAGGTAAACCTGTTTTACGTTGGGTAGACCCGAGTTTTGATCAAAGCAAATATGACAGCATCGTCTGGAACCCAATCACTTATTATCCGGTACCGAAACCTTCTACCCAGGTAGGGCAGAAAGTTCTGGATAAAATTTTGAACTATACCAACACCGAAATGAAAGAAGCGATAGCGCAGCGTAAACCACTGGTTACCACCGCTGGGCCGCGTAGTCTGATTTTCCGTGGGGCCATTACCGGTGTAGGTACCAGTAAAGAAGGGCTGCAATTCTATGAAGTGGTTCCTGTTGCATTAGTGGTTGCGGGGACGCAAATGGCTACAGGCCACCGTACCATGGATACTCGCTTGTATTTTGAAGGTGAGCTGATTGATGCAGCGACTAATAAACCGGTTATCAAGGTCGTTCGTCAGGGCGAAGGTAAAGACCTGAATAACGAAAGTACGCCAATGGCTTTCGAAAATATTAAACAAGTTATTGATGACATGGCGACCGATGCCACCATGTTTGACGTTAACAAAAAGTAGTTCCAGACGCGCCATCGTTAGATGGCGCTTTTTATTATCGGTTTCTGTTAGCGATTAAATTCAACACCACGTAACAAACGCCTCCGGCAATTAATCCCCAAAACGCAGAACCAATCCCGAACAGCGTCAATCCACTTGCCGTTACCAGAAATGCCACCACCGCCGCGTCGCGCTCACGCTCATTATGCAGCGCCTGATACAAACTGCCGCCAATGGTACTCAACAGCGCCAGACCTGCCAGCATCTGGATCCAACTTACGGGCAGGGCAGCCATCATCCCGGTAATGGCACTACCAAACAGACCTGCGAGCAAATAGAAAATGCCTGCAACGGCAGCGGCCAGCCAACGTTGATCTTTATCCGGATGCGCTTCCGGGCTTTGGCAAATAGCCGCGGTGATTGCCGCAATACCGACGGAATAAACGCCGAAAGGGGAAAAAACCAGTGCCAGCAATCCAGTAAATACAATTAATGGCGAAACAGGAGCCGAATATCCGGCGGCTTTCATTGCTGCGATACCCGGTGCGTTTTGCGATGCCATCGTCACCAGAAAAAGGGGGAGTGCAACGCTCAGGCTGTGAGCAAACGAAAAATCAGGGCTAATATAAGTGGGGAGAACGGGTTTAAAGACAACATCAGTTGTGACAACGTCACCTTGCGCGATAACGATCACGACCCCAATAATCATCGCGGCAATTACCGCATAGCGCGGCGCAACGGCCCTGGTTGCCAGCCATACCAGCAACATACTGCCACACAACGTAAATTGACCATCCAGGCTCGCAAACGCCTGTAAACCAAAGCGTAATAAAATCCCGGCAAGCATTGCCGCCGCAAGCGAGTGCGGAATAATGCGCATCAGACGAGCAAAGAGTCCCGTTATGCCGCAGAGGACTATTAACACGTTGGTGACAATAAAAACGCCGATGGCTTCGTTAAGTGTTAGTCCCTGTAATCCGGTGACCAACAAAGCCGCGCCAGGCGTTGACCATGCGGTGAGAACAGGTACGCGATACCATAATGTCAGAGTCAGCGTACTGACGCCCATTGCCAGCCCCAGCGCCGTCATCCAGCCAGAGATTTGTGCAGTGGTGGCTCCGGCGACAATCGCTGCTTGCCAGATTATTGCCGCTGAACTGGCGTAGCCAATTAATACCGCCAGAAACCCCGCCAGTAGCGTGGGTGGAGGAATAGAAAACAGACGCATAGTCACCTCGTGCGTTATAACGTACAGGTACCGTAGCATTTGTCCGTTATAACGCACAAGTGATAAACTTCCGTTTTGCCGGAGGAGTCGCATGGAAAATCTCGCTCGCTTTTTATCCACCACACTTAAACAACTACGTCAGCAGCGCGGCTGGAGTCTTTCGCGACTGGCAGAAGCGACGGGCGTTTCTAAAGCGATGTTAGGGCAGATTGAGCGTAATGAATCCAGCCCGACGGTCGCGACATTATGGAAAATTGCCACCGGGTTGAACGTGCCATTTTCAACATTTATTTCTCCGCCGCAGTCCTCTACGCCTTCAGTTTATGATCCACAACGGCAGGCGATGGTGATCACTTCGCTGTTTCCTTATGATCCACAACTCTGCTTTGAACACTTCTCGATTCAGATGGCACCCGGTGCAATAAGCGAATCGACGCCCCATGAAAAGGGGGTAATCGAACATGTCGTCGTCATTGATGGACAACTTGATCTGTGTGTTGATGGTGAATGGCAGAGCCTTAATTGTGGGGAAGGCGTTCGATTTGCTGCAGACGTCACGCATGTCTATCGTAATGGTGGGGAGCAAACCGTACATTTTCATTCCCTCATCCATTACCCGCGCAGTTAAGCGGGAAAACTATTTCGCAACGTCGCGCTTGTGGCTAAAATAGCCGCCATTTTTCAGCTACTGGATAAGAAAGTGACCGTATCTTCTCATCGTCTTGAACTGTTAAGCCCGGCACGCGATGCCGCCATTGCCCGCGAAGCTATTTTGCACGGTGCCGATGCTGTTTATATCGGCGGCCCTGGTTTTGGTGCCCGTCATAATGCCAGTAATAGCCTGAAAGATATTGCCGAGTTGGTGCCGTTTGCCCATCGTTATGGTGCAAAAATTTTCGTCACGCTTAACACCATTTTGCATGATGATGAGCTGGAACCCGCGCAACGGCTGATTACTGACCTCTACCAGACCGGTGTCGATGCGCTGATTGTTCAGGATATGGGGATTCTGGAACTTGATATTCCGCCGATTGAACTGCACGCCAGTACGCAGTGCGATATTCGTACAGTAGAAAAAGCGAAGTTCCTCTCTGATGTTGGCTTCACGCAGATTGTGCTGGCGCGAGAGCTGAATCTTGAGCAGATCCGCGCGATTCACCAGGCCACGGACGCGACCATTGAATTCTTTATTCATGGCGCATTGTGCGTGGCCTATTCGGGTCAGTGCTACATTTCTCATGCGCAAACAGGGCGTAGCGCCAACCGTGGCGATTGCTCGCAGGCGTGCCGTTTGCCATACACATTGAAAGACGATCAGGGGCGGGTGGTTTCCTATGAAAAACATCTGCTGTCGATGAAAGATAACGATCAGACTGCCAACCTCGGCGCGCTGATTGATGCTGGCGTACGCTCCTTCAAGATTGAAGGGCGTTACAAAGATATGAGCTACGTGAAGAATATCACCGCCCATTATCGTCAGATGCTGGATGCCATTATTGAAGAACGTGGCGATCTGGCGCGCGCTTCATCAGGTCGTACTGAACATTTCTTTGTTCCATCGACGGAAAAGACTTTCCACCGTGGTAGCACAGATTATTTTGTGAATGCCCGTAAAGGCGATATTGGCGCGTTCGATTCGCCGAAATTTATCGGCCTGCCGGTGGGCGAAGTATTGAAAGTAGCGAAAGATCATATTGATGTTGCCGTTACCGAGCCACTGGCAAATGGCGATGGCCTGAACGTGATGATTAAACGTGAAGTCGTCGGTTTTCGTGCCAATACGGTAGAGAAAACCGGAGAAAATCAGTACCGCGTCTGGCCCAATGAAATGCCAGCAGATTTGCACAAAATTCGCCCGCATCACCCACTAAACCGAAATCTTGATCATAACTGGCAGCAGGCACTGACAAAAACCTCCAGCGAACGCCGGGTGGCGGTAGACATTGAACTGGGCGGCTGGCAGGAACAACTGATTCTGACCCTCACCAGTGAAGAGGGTGTCAGCATCACACATACGCTGGACGGGCAGTTCGACGAAGCCAATAACGCCGAAAAAGCAATGAACAATCTGAAGGATGGTCTGGCAAAACTGGGGCAAACCATCTATTACGCCCGCAATGTGCAAATTAATTTGCCGGGGGCGCTGTTTGTACCAAACAGTCTGTTAAACCAGTTCCGCCGTGAAGCCGCCGATATGCTTGATGCTGCGCGTCTTGTCAGTTACCAGCGCGGCAGCCGTAAACCGGTTGCTGATCCTGCGCCGGTTTATCCGCAAACGCATCTGAGTTTCCTCGCGAACGTATACAACCAGAAAGCGCGTGAATTTTATCATCGCTATGGTGTGCAACTGATTGACGCGGCGTATGAGGCACATGAAGAGAAGGGCGAAGTCCCGGTGATGATCACCAAGCATTGTCTGCGCTTTGCCTTCAATCTGTGCCCGAAACAGGCGAAAGGCAATATCAAAAGCTGGAAGGCGACGCCAATGCAACTGGTTAACGGCGATGAAGTATTAACGCTAAAGTTTGATTGCCGCCCATGCGAGATGCACGTCATTGGCAAAATCAAAAATCACATACTGAAAATGCCGTTACCGGGAAGCGTAGTGGCATCCGTAAGTCCGGATGATCTGCTGAAAACATTGCCGAAGCGAAAAGGGTAAAACGCCAGTTTTCGGGTTACTCACCACTCATCAAATCTGCATGATATTGCCTGCCGGGTAAGGTGTCACGCCGCATCCGGCAACACACGACTCAACGCTGTCCCGCTTCTGGTTTGCGCGATTTTTGCCAGTAAAAATGCTCGCGCAAACCTTCCGCCGACTCTTCCGCCACAGCACGCAATTCATCGCTGTCCGCTTCATGACGCAACTGATGATCCACATTCTTTACCCACATAAATTCATGTCCTTTGTGCCCTGCCATGAGTTGTCCTGAGAACAGTGCACACGTTAATAAGACAACCGATAACGCCTTCGAAAACATCCCGCCACCTTTTTCTAACCTTTTGCCGCTATGATGCCGATCGTTTCTTGAGGTTATTATTCAGTTTTGCAAATTAGAGCAAAGAAATTCTGGAATCTTCCTTCCTGATTTTGCATTGCATTCTGCCGTTGCGGCGATTTAGTGCTATTTTCGAGCACATTACACACGGAGGTAAACTTCGCCATTAAATAGTCACGATCACTTTATTGAAGTGCCTTTGAGCGTCGCCTCTAAGGTATTGCTGTTAAATGCTTTTTTACAGTCAGAAATCACTCAGCAAGAGTTAGCCCGGCGAATTGGCAAACATAAACAGGAGATTACTCGCCTATTTAATTTGCACCATGCGACAAAAATCGACGCCGTCCAGCTCGCGGCTAATGCGCTTGGCAAAGAGTTATCGCTGGTGATGGTTTGATTACAGTTAATGAAAAGTTGTCATTTTTAACAACTGATATAGACTGCCGAATCATCTGCACATAATTACGATTCGATAATGAAAAAATACCAGCAGCTTGCAGAACAATTACGCGAGCAGATTGCGTCGGGTATCTGGCAACCCGGCGATCGTTTGCCTTCGTTGCGTGACCAGGTGGCGCTTTCTGGCATGAGCTTTATGACTGTCAGCCATGCCTATCAGTTGCTCGAAAGTCAGGGATATATTATCGCGCGACCGCAATCGGGTTATTACGTTGCGCCACAGGCAATAAAAATGCCGAAAGCGACAGTCATTCCAGTCACACGAGATGAAGCAGTCGATATCAACACCTATATTTTTGATATGTTGCAGGCCAGTCGCGATCCGTCGGTAGTTCCGTTTGCCTCGGCCTTTCCCGACCCGCGACTTTTCCCCCTCCAACAACTAAACCGCTCGCTGGCGCAGGTAAGCAAAACCGCCACGGCGATGAGCGTGATTGAAAACTTACCGCCAGGAAACGCAGAACTGCGTCAGGCTATTGCTCGTCGCTATGCCTTACAGGGCATCACCATTTCTCCTGATGAAATTGTCATTACTGCCGGGGCGTTAGAGGCATTAAACCTCAGTTTGCAAGTGGTAACTGAACCGGGCGATTGGGTGATAGTAGAGAATCCTTGTTTCTACGGCGCGTTGCAGGCGCTGGAGCGGTTACGGCTGAAGGCGTTATCGGTGGCGACGGATGTTAAAGAAGGGATAGATCTTCAGGCGCTGGAACTGGCGTTGCAGGAGTATCCGGTGAAAGCGTGCTGGCTGATGACTAATAGCCAGAACCCACTTGGATTTACCTTAACGCCGCAGAAAAAAGTGCGGCTGGTAGCGTTGCTCAATCAGTACAACGTAACGCTGATTGAAGATGACGTTTATAGCGAACTTTATTTTGGACGGGAAAAACCGCTGCCTGCGAAAGCGTGGGATCGCCACGATGGTGTTTTGCATTGCTCTTCGTTTTCGAAATGTCTGGTGCCTGGTTTTCGTATTGGTTGGGTCGCCGCCGGAAAACATGCACGTAAAATTCAACGCTTGCAGTTGATGAGTACGCTTTCCACCAGCTCACCGATGCAGCTTGCGCTGGTGGATTACCTTTCTACTCGCCGATACGATGCTCATCTTCGTCGCCTGCGTCGCCAGCTTGCGGAACGTAAACAACGCGCCTGGCAGGCTTTGCTGCGTTATCTGCCTGCGGAAGTCAAAATTCATCACAATGACAGCGGTTATTTTCTCTGGCTGGAGCTCCCCGAGCCGTTAGATGCAGGAGAATTAAGCCTGGTGGCACTGACGCATCATATCAGTATTGCGCCGGGTAATATGTTTTCTACCGGTGAAAACTGGTCACGTTTTTTTCGTTTTAATACCGCGTGGCAGTGGGGAGAACGTGAAGAACAGGCGGTAAAACAATTAGGCAAACTTATTCAAGAACGGCTGTAATAGCGTTTAATTTAATTCCTCTCAGGTTGGGTAATATGAATTTCGAATAGCAGTCATATATCCTAACTCCTTGTCTATACTCCAGAAGATAACCTTACAGACGGCATAATGCGCGGTAGCTCACAACCTGATTAAATTTTCTCAGGGCCGAAGGTGTGCCTGCAAGCCGCCGTCTATGGTTAAACAAGGAGATATTTTTACGGCACGGCGGCTGAACAATTAATTACGACAGGAGTAAGACCTTATGAGCAAGACATTTGCCCGCAGCAGCCTGTGTGCGCTCAGCATGACAATAATGACCGCTCACGCCGCCGAACCGCCTACCAATTTAGAGAATCCGGAAGGGCGACTGGATATTATCGCCTGGCCGGGATACATCGAACGCGGACAAACTGATAAACAGTACGACTGGGTAACGCAATTCGAAAAAGAGACAGGCTGCGCGGTGAATGTTAAAACCGCCGCGACTTCCGATGAAATGGTCAGTCTGATGGCCAAAGGGGGTTACGATCTGGTTACGGCATCCGGCGATGCCTCGCTGCGTTTGATTATGGGCAAACGCGTGCAGCCGATTAATACCGCCTTGATTCCCAACTGGAAAGCGCTCGATCCGCGCGTGGTTAAAGGCGACTGGTTTAACGTTGGCGGCAAAGTTTACGGCACACCTTACCAATGGGGGCCGAACCTGCTGATGTACAACACTAAAACCTTCCCGACGCCGCCGGATAGCTGGCAAGTGGTTTTTGTTGAGCAGAATCTGCCGGACGGCAAGAGCAATAAAGGCCGGGTACAGGCTTATGATGGCCCTATCTACATTGCGGATGCCGCGTTGTTCGTCAAAGCCACGCAGCCACAGTTGGGCATCAGTGATCCGTATCAACTCACCGAAGAACAGTATCAGGCGGTGCTGAAAGTGCTGCGCGATCAACATAATTTGATCCATCGCTACTGGCATGACACTACCGTGCAAATGAGCGATTTCAAAAACGAGGGTGTGGTTGCTTCCAGTGCATGGCCCTATCAGGCCAACGCCCTGAAAGCCGAAGGCCAGCCTGTCGCTACCGTTTTCCCGAAGGAGGGCGTTACCGGTTGGGCTGACACCACCATGCTACATAGCGAAGCGAAACATCCGGTTTGCGCCTACAAATGGATGAACTGGTCATTAACCCCAAAAGTGCAGGGCGATGTGGCGGCCTGGTTTGGCTCGCTACCAGTAGTGCCGCAAGGGTGTAAAGCCAGTCCGTTATTAGGCGAGAAAGGTTGTGAAACAAACGGTTTTAACTATTTCGATAAAATCGCCTTCTGGAAAACGCCTATAGCAGAAGGGGGCAAGTTTGTTCCCTACAGTCGCTGGACGCAGGATTACATTGCCATTATGGGCGGTCGCTAACTTCGCTGGGGTGTTTTATGAAGTACGCAGTGGAGTTTGACAACGTCTCACGGTTGTACGGTGACGTGCGCGCAGTAGATGGCGTCAGTATTGCGATAAAAGATGGTGAGTTCTTCTCTATGCTGGGGCCGTCCGGCTCCGGCAAAACCACTTGCCTGCGCCTGATTGCTGGATTCGAACAGCTTTCCGGCGGGGCTATCTCTATTTTTGGTACGCCCGCCAGCAATCTGCCACCGTGGGAGCGGGACGTGAATACTGTCTTCCAGGACTACGCGCTATTTCCGCATATGTCGATTCTTGACAACGTAGCCTACGGGCTGATGGTCAAAGGCGTGAATAAAAAGCAGCGGCATGCAATGGCGCAAGAGGCGCTTGAGAAAGTGGCGTTGGGGGTTGTACAGCAACGTAAACCGTCACAACTTTCTGGTGGTCAGCGCCAGCGAGTCGCCATCGCCAGAGCACTGGTGAACGAACCGCGTGTGTTGTTGCTGGATGAACCGCTCGGCGCGCTGGATCTCAAATTGCGAGAGCAAATGCAGCTTGAGCTGAAAAAGCTGCAACAGTCTCTCGGTATCACTTTTATCTTCGTTACCCACGATCAGGGCGAAGCGTTATCGATGTCCGATCGGGTGGCGGTTTTCAATAATGGACGCATTGAACAGGTCGATTCCCCGCGTGATCTCTATATGCGCCCGCGCACGCCGTTTGTTGCGGGATTCGTTGGGACATCGAATGTTTTTGATGGACTGATGGCAGAGAAACTTTGTGGCATGACGGGAAGCTTCGCACTACGACCGGAACATATCCGCCTCAACACCCCTGGCGAAGTGCAGGCTAATGGCACGATCCAGGCGGTGCAATATCAGGGCGCAGCGACCCGTTTTGAACTGACACTGAGCGGCGGTGAAAAACTGCTGGTGAGTCAGGCCAATATGACAGGCGAAGAACTGCCTGCCACGCTCACGCCCGGACAACAGGTGATGGTTTCCTGGTCGCGTGATGTGATGGTGGCGCTGGTTGAGGAGAGGTGAATGGCGATGAACGTATTGCAATCACCTTCACGTCCAGGTCTGGGTAAGGTGTCCGGTTTCTTCTGGCGTAATCCGGGGCTGGGGCTGTTTTTGCTGCTGCTTGGCCCGCTAATGTGGTTTGGCATTGTCTATTTCGGCTCGCTGCTGACGCTGTTATGGCAGGGCTTTTATACCTTTGACGATTTCACCATGTCGGTAACGCCGGAACTGACGCTGGCGAATATCCGTGCGCTGTTTAATCCGGCGAATTACGACATCATTGTCCGCACGCTGACCATGGCTGTGGCAGTCACTATCGCCAGCGCCATTCTGGCTTTTCCAATGGCGTGGTATATGGCGCGCTATACCAGCGGAAAAATGAAAGCGTTTTTTTATATTGCGGTAATGTTGCCGATGTGGGCGAGCTACATTGTTAAAGCCTATGCCTGGACGTTATTGCTGGCAAAAGATGGCGTGGCTCAGTGGTTTTTACAACATCTTGGGCTGGAACCACTGCTGACTGCGTTCCTCACGCTACCGGCGGTGGGAGGTAATACGCTGTCAACTTCCGGGCTGGGGCGCTTTCTGGTGTTTCTCTATATCTGGCTGCCGTTCATGATCCTGCCCGTGCAGGCGGCGCTTGAGCGTTTGCCGCCGTCATTGTTGCAGGCGTCGGCTGATCTTGGCGCACGTCCACGACAAACCTTTCGCTATGTGGTGTTGCCGCTGGCAATCCCGGGTATTGCCGCTGGCTCTATCTTTACCTTCTCACTCACGCTGGGCGATTTTATTGTCCCGCAGCTGGTTGGCCCTCCAGGATATTTTATCGGCAATATGGTTTATTCCCAGCAGGGGGCGATTGGCAATATGCCGATGGCGGCGGCATTCACCCTGGTGCCGATTGTTCTCATCGCACTTTACCTGGCGTTCGTGAAACGTCTGGGAGCGTTCGATGCACTCTGAACGCGCACCGTTTTTCCTCAAACTGGCGGCCTGGGGCGGCGTGGTTTTCCTACATTTTCCCATCCTGATTATCGCTGCCTATGCGTTTAACACTGAAGATGCGGCGTTTAGTTTTCCACCGCAAGGCCTGACGCTGCGCTGGTTTAGCGTGGCAGCACAGCGTAGTGATATTCTTGATGCCGTGACACTGTCACTTAAAGTGGCGGCGCTGGCGACATTAATCGCGCTGGTGTTAGGGACGCTGGCCGCTGCCGCGCTGTGGCGACGAGACTTTTTCGGCAAAAACGCCATTTCGCTGTTACTGTTGCTGCCCATTGCGCTGCCGGGCATTGTCACTGGTCTGGCGCTATTAACCGCCTTTAAAACCATCAATCTGGAGCCGGGATTTTTCACCATCGTGGTCGGTCATGCGACTTTTTGCGTAGTGGTGGTGTTTAACAATGTCATCGCCCGTTTTCGCCGCACCTCGTGGAGTCTGGTTGAGGCGTCAATGGATCTTGGGGCCAATGGCTGGCAAACCTTCCGCTACATAGTGTTGCCGAATCTCAGTTCGGCGTTACTGGCTGGAGGAATGCTGGCGTTTGCCTTGTCGTTCGATGAAATCATCGTGACGACTTTTACGGCAGGTCATGAACGAACGTTACCGTTGTGGTTGCTCAATCAGCTTGGGCGACCGCGTGATGTACCGGTAACCAACGTGGTGGCACTGCTGGTTATGTTGGTAACAACCTTGCCGATCCTGGGGGCCTGGTGGCTAACCCGCGAAGGCGACAATGGTCAATAACCACTGATACAGGAATATGCTATGCAACATAAGTTACTGATTAACGGAGAACTGGTTAGCGGCGAAGGGGAAAAACAGCCTGTCTATAATCCGGCAACGGGGGACGTTTTACTGGAGATTGCCGAGGCATCCGCAGAGCAGGTCAATGCTGCTGTTCGCGCGGCAGATGCAGCATTTGCCGAATGGGGGCAAACCACGCCAAAAGCGCGTGCGGAATGCCTGCTGAAACTGGCTGATGTTATCGAAGAAAATGGTCAGGTTTTTGCCGAACTGGAGTCCCGTAATTGTGGCAAACCGCTGCATAGTGCGTTCAATGATGAAATTCCGGCGATTGTCGATGTCTTTCGCTTTTTCGCCGGTGCGGCGCGCTGCCTGAATGGTCTGGCGGCAGGTGAATATCTTGAAGGTCATACTTCGATGATCCGTCGCGATCCGTTGGGGGTCGTGGCTTCTATCGCACCGTGGAATTATCCGCTGATGATGGCTGCGTGGAAACTGGCTCCGGCGCTGGCGGCAGGGAACTGCGTAGTGCTTAAACCATCAGAAATTACCCCGCTGACCGCGTTGAAGTTGGCAGAGCTGGCGAAAGATATCTTCCCGGCTGGCGTGATTAACGTGCTGTTTGGCAGAGGCAAAACGGTGGGAGATCCGCTGACCGGACATCCCAAAGTGCGGATGGTGTCGCTGACGGGTTCTATCGCCACTGGGGAACACATCATCAGCCATACCGCGCCGTCCATTAAGCGTACTCATATGGAACTTGGTGGCAAAGCGCCAGTGATTGTTTTTGATGATGCGGATATTGAAGCAGTGGTCGAAGGTGTACGTACTTTTGGCTATTACAATGCCGGACAGGATTGTACTGCGGCTTGTCGGATCTACGCGCAAAAAGGCATTTACGATACGCTGGTGGAAAAACTCGGTGCTGCGGTGGCAACGTTAAAATCGGGTTCGCCGGATGACGAGTCTACGGAGCTTGGACCTTTAAGCTCGCTGGCGCATCTCGAACGCGTCAGCAAGGCGGTAGAAGAGGCGAAAGCGACAGGGCACATCAAAGTGATCACTGGCGGTGAAAAGCGCAAGGGTAATGGCTATTACTATGCGCCGACGCTGCTGGCTGGCGCATTACAGGACGATGCCATCGTGCAAAAAGAGGTATTTGGTCCGGTAGTGAGTGTTACGCTCTTCGACAACGAAGAACAGGTGGTGAACTGGGCGAATGACAGTCAGTACGGACTTGCATCTTCGGTATGGACGAAGGATGTGGGCAGGGCGCATCGCGTCAGCGCGCGGCTGCAATATGGTTGTACCTGGGTCAATACCCATTTCATGCTGGTAAGTGAAATGCCGCACGGTGGGCAGAAACTTTCTGGTTACGGCAAGGATATGTCACTTTATGGGCTGGAGGATTACACCGTCGTCCGCCACGTCATGGTTAAACATTAAGGATAATATTGCAGATCGTAAGAGTATGAGATGATCTTGCGTACTGTCAGAGCACTGATTTCTCTGACAGTACGTGCTGCGTGCAAAATCACAACATCAAATAAACCAGCCAAATCTCATAGAGATAAGAGTAAACAAACCAACAGCAGCAAAGACATTTATCAGTACTACAGTTCTACTGGAAACATTCATTTTTGCCACCTTTTATCATTGCCCCTATGTGTATAGTACGGGTTAAGAAAATCCGCAATAATACTCATTCTGAAGATAGATAAGGGCAAGTTGCTGTTTGATGATTTTTTCTCTAACTGGTGAAAAAACTTGATGCACGTCAAAAAATGACGCATATTTGCGCGCGTTTTATTCATCTGGCTGGACGCCCGTACATGTCTCTCTATCAACATATGCTTGTTTTTTATGCGGTTATGGCAGCAATCGCATTTCTTATCACCTGGTTTCTTTCTCACGATAAGAAACGCATCCGTTTCTTAAGCGCCTTTCTGGTGGGGGCAACATGGCCGATGAGTTTCCCGGTGGCGCTGTTGTTTTCTCTGTTTTAAATCTTATGCACTGGCTTGACGGCACCACGCAGACTTATATCATTTGGATGAATCGATAAATTTCACAAGTGGCTAAGGAGAAAGTATGTCGCATCTGGATGAAGTCATCGCGCGCGTGGATGCCGCGATTGAAGAGAGCGTCATTGCCCATATGAACGAATTATTAATCGCCCTGAGCGATGACGCGGAGTTAAGTCGGGAAGATCGCTACACCCAGCAGCAGCGTTTGCGCACCGCTATTGCTCATCACGGTCGCAAACATAAAGAAGATATGGAAGCGCGCCACGAACAGTTAACCAAAGGCGGTACCATCCTCTGATTAAAATGAGCGTCTGGCCACCAGCCAGGCGCCAACCACAAGTAAAATTGCGCCACAAATTGGGCCGATCAACGCCCGAAGTGGTACGCCATGGCTGCGGAAGATATCCAGCACCAGACCGCCAATCAGCTGGCTGGCGACCAGTACTGCAATAGTTGTCGCCGCTCCCACATTCTGATATCCGCTGATACTGGCGAAGACAAAAAACGATCCCAGCAAGCCAGGTATAAGTGTCCACCAGCGCACGCTGGACACCAGTTCGCCAAACCCCGCCATGCCTTGTTTAAACCATAAAATAGAAACAAAGAGCACAATCCCCACCAGTGAGTTCAGCAACATGGCGATGAGAATGGTAGAGGAGGTCTGGGTGATGCGCACCATCAGCGTGTTCTGGACTACCAGACCAATCCCGGCTGCAATCAAAAAGGCAAGGGTAAGTGACTGATTCATCCGATCGCGTCCGGTTCAGTGCGCTCGTCGAGTTGCAACTGCATAAATGTCAGATCCAGCCAGCGCCCAAATTTAGTGCCTACCTGCGGCATTTGCGCGGTGACGACAAATCCCAGCGACTGGTGCAGATGCAGCGAGGCCTGATTTTGCGATTCGATCCCGGCGACCATGACATGCTTCCCGCAATCCCGCGCTTCATCAATCAATCGGCTTAACAATTTACGCCCCAGACCTTTCCCCTGATGATCGGGATGGACATAAACCGAATGTTCCACGGTATGGCGAAAACCATCAAAACTACGCCAGTCGCCAAACGAGGCATATCCCGTCACTACGCCATCTTCTTCACTCACCAGCACCGGATAACCTGCTATGGTCCGCGCTTCAAACCAGGCAATGCGGTTATCCGCATCCACCGTTTGGTCATTCCAGATAGCCGCCGTATACAACACGGCGTGGTTATAAATTTCCGCAATTGCAGCACAGTCGGCTTTGCGGGCAAAACGGATGGACATGTCTGGCCTCGATAAAATAATGATGATGATGTTATCAATACTATCGAAAACAGCCCGAAGCAACGGATTCCTCTATGAAATTATTGCGTGTTGCAGAGGGGATGTGACGGCTGCAAACAAAACCAATCCTGTGAGCCTGCTACTATTGATGGATTCATGCCAAAAGCACAGGAGAGCATTATGGGGCAACAAACGCAGCGTAACCGATGTTGGGTTCTGTCCTTGCGTCCGCATGGCGCGCCGGTTCCTTACGTCTGGTTTCGGTAAATGCGCTCTTTGTCGCACCAGCGCAAGCATTTACAGTTCCGGAAGTGGGAAAACGTCAATTAAATGAAATCAATCGGATCCGCTACGAACTGGAATTAATGGCAGTTGCTCTGGCTGTCGAAAACCTCACTATGCAAAAAAACGTTGCTTTGTTGTGCCAACAATACAGCCGATAAATAAAATACGCCCGGCAAATACCGGGCTTAAAGATAATTACTCAAATCGCCACGCAATATTTATGCCGACACCATAATTTCGTCCGGGCGCAGGTTCGTAATATCGCCCGTTTGACTCATTGACAATGACAGAGCCAACGTATTCTTTATCGAATAAATTATCGACACGACCAAATAAATCCACGGTAAAATTGTGGTAATTGTATTTATACCCGGTGAATAAGCCGACGAGTGTATAAGAAGGCGCTTTGGCCGTATTTTCATCATCTGCCATAATATCGCCCATATAACGCGCTTCCGTGCCTGCATACCAACCATCTTCCGGTATATAACCTATCGACGCAAAGCCCATATTACGGGCGATCCCTGGCATCCGGTTACCGTTACAATCCTGTTCATTGCACACATTGCTGCGATAGGTCGCATCAAGCCAGGTCCAGGACGCTTTTACGCGAAAATCTCCCGCGAAACGTTGATCCCATGCCAGTTCAGCGCCTTGACGACGGGTCTTTCCGGCATTTTTGTAAGTCGTACGCCCACCGCTACTGCTATCGACAACAATTTCATCATCGGTGTCGGTCTGGAACAATGCGAGACTAAGCAGCCCATCACCAATACGCGTTTTACTGCCGATCTCAATTGTATCGTTGGTGGAGGGTTTTAACCCAAAGTTCATACCGCTTTGTCCATCAGCACGATAAGACAGCTCATTAATCGTCGGCGTTTCAAAACCTCGCCCGGCTGCCAGATAGATATTCCAGGCATCGGTCATTGCATATTTTAACGAACCGGCAGGTAGCCATTTGTGATAACTGGCATCACCGCTGTCATCGCCGTTACCCGGAGTAACGTAATGGTCGTTGGAATCAAACCACACGGAGCTGTAGCGCACGCCAGCATCCAGCGACAGTTTTTCGCTCAGCTGCCACTGCGTCTGTAAATAGGGATCGACGTTCCACATCAGATTGCGTTCGTCGCGGCGCAACTCACCTTTTTGCCCGTATTCCGGCACGCCGCTATTCAGGCGGAAGTTATTGTAGCCCTTGCGGTTTTCACTCATGTTTTCGTAGTTCAGGCCGGTAGTGAACGTGAGCGGAACGCCCAGTTCACCACGGTGTGTCCAGCGGCTGTCTATCCCCTGATAATGGCGTTGCAGAGTAATCACGCCGCCCGCATGTGACGGGTTAAGTTGGGGAGCCATCGGGATTGACTGGTACTGGGTCGTTTCTCGCTCTCCGGCATACATCATCACACTCATATCATCTTGCGCGCTCAGGCTACGCTCATAGCGCAACCCAGCCTGAGTTTGCTTGATGGTTTTTCGCGTGTCGTACTGTTCTGCACGAGGCGCTTGTTGTGGATTCGCCTTCCATTCTGCTTTGGTTAGCCCACCTGGGTCATCTGCTTTGATATCCACACTATTGAAAATCAGGCTTAATTTGCTGGCGTCATCAATGCGTACGCCCAGTTTGGCATTGGCTAAATTTTTCTGTGCGCCGCTATGGTCACGATAGCCGTGGGTCGTAAAACGTGTGGTTGAGACGGTGTAATCGACATCGCCGGGTTGTGTGCCGTCGCCCGTTGCGCCCGTAGCTTTCAGCCCATAGCGCCAGCTGCCAAAACTGCCGTAGTAACTACTGGCTTCAATGGTTGGTGGCTGTTGTCCGGTCTGGGTGGTGACATTCATTACACCGCCAGACGCGTTGCCATACAGAGCAGAGAAGGGGCCACGCAGCACTTCCACATTTTGCACACTGCTTAAATCGATGTTAGATGTTTGCCCTTGTCCGTCGGGCATGGTAGCGGGAATACCGTCCACATACAGGCGAATACCGCGAATTCCGTAAGTGGAGCGGGAGCCAAATCCGCGAATCGACAGCTGTAAATCTTGCGCATAGTTCTGCCGGTTTTGTACCTGTAAACCAGGCACTCCGGTCAGTGATTCAGACAAGTTAATGCGCGGTGTTGCCAGGCGCATCTCCTCGCCATTCACCACGCTCACGGCTGCTGGGGTATCCAGTTCTGAAACCACCTGCGGTGCGGCACTGACAATCATGGTCTGTTCATCAGCGGCAAAAACAACGGGGGAAAGGACAAGCAGTGCGGGCAAAACGGTCTGTCGGACGGAAAAAATCTTCATGAAAAAAGCCAGGTTAAGAATGGGAAAACACCGTCATGGTAATGAAATTGTAAATTTATGGAAAACTAAACGGCACAATACGTTAAGTAATTGAGAAAATTGTAGTCGTAACGGTAAGAAATGCTCCACATTTGAGAAAATAATGATTACCATTCCCATTTATAACAAGGGCGTAACGATGATTACGCTTAGCGAAGCATTGTGAAGCAGCAAAAATATCGGTTCATCAAAGGGAGTCGTCATGCATTTACGTCATCTGTTTTCATCGCGCCTGCGTGGTTCATTACTGTTAGGTTCATTGCTTGTTGCTTCATCATTCAGTACGCAGGCCGCAGAAGAAATGCTGCGTAAAGCGGTAGGTAAAGGTGCCTACGAAATGGCTTATAGCCAGCAAGAAAACGCGCTGTGGCTTGCCACTTCGCAAAGCCGCAAACTGGATAAAGGCGGCGTGGTTTATCGTCTTGATCCGGTTACTCTGGAAGTGACGCAGGCGATCCATAACGATCTCAAGCCGTTTGGTGCCACCATCAATAACACGACTCAGACGTTGTGGTTTGGTAACACCGTAAATAGTGCGGTCACGGCGATAGATGCCAAAACGGGCGAAGTGAAAGGTCGTCTGGTGCTGGATGATCGTAAGCGCACGGAAGAGGTACGCCCGTTGCAACCACGTGAGCTGGTAGCTGATGATGCCACGAACACCGTTTACATCAGTGGTATTGGTAAAGAGAGCGTGATTTGGGTCGTTGATGGCGAGAATATCAAACTGAAAACCGCCATCCAGAACACCGGTAAAATGAGTACCGGTCTGGCGCTGGATAGCAAAGGCAAACGTCTTTACACCACTAACGCTGACGGCGAATTGATTACCATCGACACCGCCGACAATAAAATCCTCAGCCGTAAAAAGCTGCTGGATGACGGCAAAGAGCACTTCTTTATCAACATCAGCCTTGATACCACCAGGCAGCGTGCATTTATCACCGATTCTAAAGCGGCAGAAGTGTTAGTGGTCGATACCCGTAATGGCAATATTCTGGCGAAGGTTGCGGCACCGGAATCACTGGCTGTGCTGTTTAACCCAGCGCGTAATGAAGCCTACGTGACGCATCGTCAGGCAGGTAAAGTCAGTGTGATTGACGCGAAAAGCTATAAAGTGGTGAAAACGTTCGATACGCCGACTCATCCGAACAGCCTGGCGCTGTCTGCCGATGGCAAAACGCTGTATGTCAGTGTGAAACAAAAATCCACTAAACAGCAGGAAGCTACCCAGCCGGACGATGTGATTCGTATTGCGCTGTAATAGATATGGCGAGGGTGAAAACGGAAAGAATTGCCTGACTTTTATCACGCCGCATCCGGCACCTTCGTCAGTAGTCTGAATTTGCCCGGCACGTAGCCGGGCAATTTTGCAATTAACTCGATGTTTCAGGCTTAAACACAATTTCCTGTTTTTCTTCATCTTCCTCGACGACTGGCGCAGTGCTGTGAATTTCAGCAACGCGTTTGCGCACACCAAACCAACCTATAACCAGCAGAATACCGATAATCGGCAGCGCCGCGATGGTATAAGTCCCGTTCGGGTAATCGAACGCCATCAGCACCAGGACACTCAGTAAAAACAGTAATGTCAGCCAGGAAGTGAAGGGCGCGCCAGGCAGTTTAAAACTGACATCCGCTGCTTTGCCTTCTTTAATTGCTTTACGCAGGCGCATCTGGCAAACGATGATAAACGCCCATGAAGCGATGATTCCCAGCGACGCGAAGTTCAACACAATCTCAAATACGCGTGACGGCACCAGATAGTTGAGGAATACGCCGACGACATACACAACCAGTGTCGCCAGAATCCCGGCATACGGCACATGCTGACGACTCATTTTCGCCATAAAACTCGGTGCGGAACCGCCCATCGCCATCGAGCGCAGAATACGCCCGGTGCAGTACAGACCTGAATTCAGGCTGGAGAGGGCAGCGGTCAGCACCACAATGTTCATAATGCTGCCGATGTACGGCACACCCAGTTTAGATAAAAACGTCACAAATGGACTTTGCCCCGCCTGATACGCGCTCCACGGCAATAACATAACCAGCAACACCACGGAGCCGACGTAAAACAGACCAATACGCCAAATCACACTGTTAATCGCTTTAGGCACCATGGTCTGCGGATCTTTACATTCTCCGGCCGCTGTACCCACCATTTCAATGGAGGCAAAAGCAAACACTACGCCCTGAATCAACACCAGCGCAGGCAGCAAACCATGGGGGAAAAAGCCGCCATTATCGGTGATTAAATGAAAGCCAGTGGTGTTGCCATCCAGCGGCTGACCACTACCGAGGAACACTGTACCCACGACCAAAAAGGTTACAATGGCGAGCACTTTAATAAGCGCAAACCAGAACTCCATCTCCGCAAACCATTTCACACCGATCATATTCATGGTGCCAACGATGGTCAGTGCAGCGAGCGCAAAGACCCACTGCGGCACGCCGCCAAACGCGCCCCAGTAATGCATATACAGAGCGACGGCGGTAATATCAACAATCCCCGTCATCGCCCAGTTGATGAAGTACATCCAGCCAGCAACATAAGCGGCCTTCTCACCCAAAAACTCACGGGCATAAGAGACAAAACTGCCACTGGAAGGGCGGTGTAACACCAGCTCACCCAATGCACGCAGAATAAAAAACGAAAACAGGCCGCAGATCAAATAGACCAGTGCCAGTGCGGGCCCCGCCATTTGCAGTCGCGCCCCCGCGCCTAAAAACAAACCCGTACCAATCGCGCCGCCAATGGCGATCATCTGTACCTGGCGATTGCCCATCGCTTTGTGATACCCCTCTTCGTGGGCATTAAGCCAGCGGCGTTTCGCGGCGTGCTGATCTGAAGTGTCGGTGTCGTGTTTACTCATTGCTCTCCCTGATTGCTTTAATGAAAAAGTCATATAAGTTGCCATGAACAATGTTTATTCATCCTGGCGATGATAGTTATCACCATTATTCTTTATGGGTATAAAACTATCGGCGCAGCATCCTACCCGTTATCGATAAACGATGCAAAACATCCCCTTACAATCCTGAAGGGGATTTATACAACTGACGAAAAAATGATAAATCCTTTTGCTGGATAACCTGTGTGCTGTCCTACACTTAATCTTTAAAAGATTGTGAGGGGCATATGATTAAGGTGTATAGCGTACCCGGCTGGGGCTCTACAATCAGTGAGCTGATGCTAACACTGGCTGATATTCCTTATCAGTTCGTTGATGTCAGTGGTTTTGACCACGAGGGAACTTCACGCGATTTATTAAAAACCCTGAATCCGTTGTGTCAGGTTCCGACACTGGCGCTGTAAAAATAACGAGATTATGACGGAGACAGCGGCGATTGCATTGATGGTTCTCGATCGTCGCCCGGACCTTGCGCCACCTCTTGGGCGCGCCGAACGTCAATAGTTTCAACGGCTATTGGTCTGGCTGGTTGCTAATGTCTATCCAACGTTCACTTTCGCCGATTACCCTAAGCGTTGGGCATCTGACGCACCTGAACAGTTAAAGAAGAGTGTAATTGAATATCGCAAATCGCTTTATATCTGGCTGAATTCGCAATTGACTGCTGAACCGTATGTGTTTGGAGAGCAACTAACGCTGGTGGACTGTTATCTCTGCACCATGCGCACATGGGGACCGGGACACGAATGGTTTCAGGATAATGCCCCGAACATTAATGCGATTGTTGATGCTGTATGTCAGATACCGAAATTACAAGAAGTATTAAAAAGGAATGTCATTATTTAACAATAATGCCGGAGGTTAATGTTAATGAATCACTGGCGTAGTTAACTGGATATCCATTTGTTTGCTATGAATAGTAATTAAAGTTGGTACAACTATTTATATGATTGATGTAATTTCGTTTTTTATATGAAATATCAATTTAATATAATCCGAAAATAAAACATCTTTTCGCATGTAGAGAAACATGTCGATATGATAGTGCAGTGCAGTGCAGTGCAGTGCAGATCATGTCATCAGGGTAGGGCGGTAGCGTATTTAATCAGGGAAAGATTACGCAACGCTGCTTTTTTGTACTGAACGATTCTCATTTTATGTTTAAAAATTGAGATACTCCTTATTTCCTGAAGCTGTTTTTCATTGCTTATACATGATCAAATACTCCTTACATAATTAAGGAGAACAAAATGAAACTTAATACACGCCAACAATTTGTATTACTTAAATAGACCAGTGAAGGTACGCATCAGAATATCCGGTGAAGTGATTAATATTTCGTTGAATATTTCTCCGGATTTTTGAAACCTGCTGCTGTAGAAATTCTGAACAGGAGGAATTATGCCTTTAGCAGCCAAACTTACCGACAAAGGCACCCAGCACGACGGTTATTACGAGACCGTCATCACCGCCGGGTCATCCACCGTTTTTATTGATGGCCTCCCCGCAGCTCGTCAGGAGGATCCGCTGACGCCGCATGATAAACCGAAGCATCCCCCTCATCCCCGTAAAATCGCCAGAGGCTCGTCAACCGTCTTTATTGACGGCCTGCCCGCCGCCAGAACCGGTGATGCTATTGACTGCGGCGGCGTGGTTATTGGTGGCGGTACGGTAAATATAGGCTGATATGTCTGAGAGGTATTTATGTCCTTAAAAGGTCTTCGCTTTACGCTGGAGGTTGACGGCCAGGAGCCGGACACCTTTGCAGTGGTGAATTTCAGGTTAATCCAGAACCAGTCTTATCCGTTTGTGATGAGTGTGGATGTCGCCAGCGATTCTTTTATGCAGACGGCGGAGATGCTGCTGGAGAAGAAGGCAACGCTGACCATCTGGCAGGGCGTCATCCCGCAGCGTTATGTCACAGGCGTGGTGGCGGGCTTTGGCATGCAGGAGAACAATGGCTGGCAGATGCGTTACCACCTGTGTATTGAGCCGCCGTTATGGCGGTGCGGGCTGCGGCAGAACTTCCGCATCTTCCAGCAGCAGGATATCCGGACGATATCGGCCACGTTACTGAACGAGAACGGCGTCACGGAGTGGACGCCGCTGTTTTATGAGGACCATCCGGCGCGGGAGTTCTGTGTCCAGT